>QFCK01000072.1_pt1 | contig 4368 bp, 3 predicted proteins | sample 5346021 | NCBI WGS metagenome assembly QFCK01 (sample SAMN09062258, study PRJNA434731) | Human gut metagenome, whole genome shotgun sequencing project. | isolation source: stool timepoint C chromium assembly | host: Homo sapiens | collected 2016 | reverse complement strand
ACTTAAACACCGGGTCCAATTCATTTTTCTGCTCAGTCGTTAAATCACTTTTCGGGTCGATGTTTTGATGAAGAGGATGTTTGAATATACAAAGCCCATTTCCAGATTGATTAAAAATATTCACACCAGGGAACAATAAACCATGTGTTAAATGGCTACTATCCACATAAATTCCGCCATCTTTATTCTTTTGTGGCAAGCTATACAGATAAGGTTGTACATTGTAATAATCCTTGCCCGTCTTATCCGTTTTCTTCTTCACTGTTTTTTTTGCCACATCCGCTAACGGCACCATGATTTCAACTTTGCTTTTCTCCAGCGCCACCGCTTCATCATTCGCTATGCTATAAAGCTGACTACCTCGTGCGACATATAAAAAGTTAGCTTTTATCCCTTTCTTTTCTCGGTCTTGTTTATAAGCTGCTTCCGCCTTCGCTTTAAATTGCTCAATGTTGTCATAGGTAAATACTTCAAGGTGTAACAGTTTCTCGCCGCTTTCACCTATTTGGTTATATTCACCCATTAAGCCAAGCTCTTCTCCTGCTTTAACTGCAATCGCTTTGTTTAGTTTAACTTCAACATCAGCTTGCGTATCAATCTTATGCTTGCTTAGAAGAGGAAGACCTTTGATTTGCTCACTTTGCCCCACAACATAAGACTGACGAAAGATACGCCAATGTTCACCCGCTTTAGGGCTACGCGGAATCGTTTTATTACCCTGTGTTTCTCTATACCACAGTAATTCATCAAACTGTTCTTGCCCCTTCGTATTTCGTCTGACACCAATCGTCACATCATTCTTCAACTCTATACGTGGATTAAGAGGTTGATTTTTAGCATCTCGAATCACTATCTTATTATCTGCCGACTTGGTGATGCAACAAGCTCTTCTATTCCACTTTTGTAATCACTCAATTTCGCTGTATGACGATAAAGCGAATAAAACGTCAGCACATTGTCTTTCGGATAGGCTACTTCATGTTTCAGTAAAAAAAAGCCCGTAGAATACACCGCACTTGCTTTTGATGATTCAGATTTGGCATCGGTTTTATATTCACTATCCACTTTATAAGCTATCAGTTTGCCATCGGCTATCGCACAAATCTTGTTATTCTCAAATTCACTGCTTGGAAATTTTGATGCCCGTAAATGAATGCCCTTGATGCCAAAGACCGCTATTATTAAATAAAAAGCGAGCACTTTCATCTCCTGCAAGATGATTAAAGTATTGCTGAGAGAGATTCGTGGTATTACTTCTCGGTTTAAGTGGATAAGCGACATTAGGTATTTTCGGACTTTCGACTTTTGTGCTTTCCGGCATCGTTTTCTTCTTTTGTTCTGGCATAATTAAAACTTCCTTTATTCTTCTTATTGTAATGAACTATGAAATAATTAAATCTTGAATATCTACCGGTTGTGAGCCATTAGGTTGCGTTTCAAACGGACTCACCCCATCAGCCGCTCCCGCATCTTCCGTAAGTGGTCCCTCAACATACACATTCCCAATCAGCGTAATCCCTTCTTGGTTTAACACAATTTCACCGGCTGGGCCTTGAATATGAACTTCGTCATAACCTTCTAAATCAAACTGTTTACAAACTTGTTCAAAAAGCTCACCCGCAACCCAGCTGCCATTTTGGGCAATTTCAATAGTTAAATCTTGTCCTACTTTGATGAGGCTATCAGCATGAACGTTGACTCGACGATTATTATTCACATTCAGAATATCGTCTTTTTCTATTTTCGTGATTCGATTACGTCCAATACTACGTATTTGGTCTTGATTGATAGTCAAGTCTTCATCTTGTCCAACCGTTTCCATTCGGTCATTGCCTATATGGATTGTTTCATTGCGGCCCACTTGCTCCGTGCGGTCATGCCCCACTTGAGTCGTTTCATCATGTTTCACAATATGATTAAGGTCCTTCTCTGCATGAATAAAGACTTCTTCACGCCCCATTTCATCTTCAAAACGCAATTCGTTAAAACCATTGCCCTTTATGGGTTTTGGATTTTATCGTCATGCGGGTTTTATGCTTTGGAAGCTCGTAAGGGGGCTCCGTGGTACTGTGATAGGTACGCCCCTACCACAATCGGTTGGTCTGGGTCACCATTTAGATATTTCACCAGCACTTCATGGCCAATTCGCGGAATCATCATATTACCGTATTGTGCTCCCGCCCAACCTTGCACCACTCGCACCCAACAAGAACTGTGCTCATCAAAGCTGCCTAATCTATCCCAAGGGAATTGCAGTTTGACTCTTCCCCATTCATCACAATAGATTTCTTCACCTTCTGGGCCTGTAACATGGGCAACTTGTGTACCGCGAATAATCGGGCGAGGCTTTAATGGGCTGCGCCAAGGTTTGTTGTGAGGAATCAGGAAAAGTGTGTTTTCATAGCGGTTGCCTTCTTCTCCCGCTTCTTCATCTAAAGCGCCTGTTTGTTTACCCAAATGCTCTACTCGCACCACTAGCCAATCCTGATTGAAGGCTGAATTGGCATGCCCTTCTAAAGTAAAACCATAACCCGGTACGACACGCATATCATCGCCCGCTGCATTCGACGTTTCAGAAAGTGCCAGTTCTGATTCTAAACGATAAAGACTGAACGGATTGCCTTGTTCATCTTTCTTATATCGACCCGGATAGTCATATTTTTCATAAACTGTCGCAGAATTGACCGCACTTTTAGAAGTGCTATTATCAGTCAGCGCAGATGCCTGTGAATGATGTTGATGTTCGAGGTTATAGTTAGGATTTAAAAAGGTGTAATCTCGTAAGGTTTGGTAGGTTGATGATTAGTTTTTAAAAGAACAAAAAATAACCGCACGTTGCAAAGTGCGGTTAATAAATTATTTAATTTAGATCGACAGAATCAGCTTTGATCCACATATTGATTTCTTTCTTTCCTTTGTAGTTAATGAAATACCACTCTTGCTGGTTTATAAAATCTTTATCTAAAAAACAAATTTTATCATCTTTAATAAGATACATTTTAGTTTTTTCATCATCACTTGGTTTCTTATATAAATATATTTTATCTTTCACTACGCGAGAACAGACCTCTAAAGAATTCTCCCTAAGATCTGGCTCACCGTCATATAAGTTAAAAATATAATCCACATTAAAAGCATTATAATTTTTCTTATATAAAACATTTTTAAATAAAATCTTATTGTTATTAATCTCTCCATTTGAGCGGGAAATTAGTTTAAATAAGCCACCTTCACCTATATTTATAATATCGCTATAATTAACATCTGATAATTTAACACTATGGTCTGAAGAATAGGAATTAACCTCCCACCCCTCAGAATCAAAATTAATATATTTATCTAAACAAAAAGTGTTTCTAACAAAAAATTCATTCTGCTTTTTAAATATAGGAATATAACAAATATGCTTATATTGAGAATTTGATTCAAAAACCAGTATTTCACCTAATATTTTATTATATGAAAAATATAGATCATAAGAGGCAGACTCACTTTTCTTTATATTTTTAGAAATAATCTTATTATCTAAAGAAGATAAAATGCCATTCTCTGTCAAATCTAGATCATTAGCAAATACTGAAAATGACGTTAGAAGTAAAAATATTATTTTTTTGCATTCATTAAACACTCTTCAATCCCCTGTGCGTATTCAGCAATAATCCAATCTTTATCTTGTCCATTGATAATTCTTCTTGCTGATTTATAATCTTTCTTTTCTGCATTAATATGTTTAGATAAAGTTTCACCTTTCACAAATAATCCTTTCTCCATACCATCAACAGTTACCTTTATGAGAGTATCAAAATCCATTATCTTTTCTGGCTCAAGACCAAAATCAATCCCATTGATTCCATTAAATTTTTCATAATTTATACGCCAAGTAATCTGTACGAATCCTCTCCCTCTATATTTGTAACCATCACCATCAATTCGACAACCATTTTTTCTAGCCACGCTAGCCCTTCTAGCAGTTAAACCACATCCATAATCAACTTCAGCTTTCTCATATGAAATATCCTCCTCAAGAATTCCGAAGAAAATCCGTTTTCTCCAATTATAAGATTCAACTCTAATAGTTGCTAGCATATAGGCTAATCGAGGGATATTGCACTTTTCATAGTCTGATTGACTATAATAATCAATAATTCCTTTGACCAAACGTCTCAAATTATTTTCCGATTGCGAATTAAGTTGAGGTAACTTAATTTTCTCATATCTCCCCGTAGATCTATTCTTATCATACCATCCAATATCAGAGTGTTTAGATTTATATTCCTCAATAAACTTATCAATATCAATACAACAACATTGACTTACAGCCAACCACCCAATCATCCCCAACGGATGCAGATAATACGCCTGTTTATC
>QFCK01000055.1_pt1 | contig 413530 bp, 370 predicted proteins | sample 5346021 | NCBI WGS metagenome assembly QFCK01 (sample SAMN09062258, study PRJNA434731) | Human gut metagenome, whole genome shotgun sequencing project. | isolation source: stool timepoint C chromium assembly | host: Homo sapiens | collected 2016 | reverse complement strand
TTGCTCAGGAACTTATAAATAAAGTTAAATCAAAGTGTTGCGGAATTAAGGCTCCTCAAAAATTTTATTGATTTTGGGGTTGTTGATATGCAAAATCAAAGTCTTGGGCACTAAGCCAGCTCTGTTTCTAGCTTTCTGATTATTAGCCTTTTTTATTTCTCTGCGTTCACTATTTATTAATACCTGCCCTTTATTGTCTACAATATCTTGAACACTCCATTGTTCAGACGCTTCATTAGATAGGTCTGGCTTTTGGTTCGTGTCAAAATTGTCAATATATTGCTTCCTTTTTTCTCTATTATAGATTTCTGAAACTTTGAATTCTGGATTAAGAATATCCGTAACAACTTTTATAAGCCCCTTGACGACTTCTGACACTTCAACCTTTGAAACTAAAGTTCCATTGTTAATTCCCAAACCAAGGTGTTCTCTAACATAAGGGTCTGACATCAAACGTTGCAGGTTGGTAATATTTAGTTTGGATAACGAATCCTTAATCGTATCAGAAACATTATCTTGTGATTTCAATAAAGTGATAATTTGCAATGGAATCGATGATTTTCCTTCTGTCTTCTCCTCGAATCTTTGCTTTTGTTGAGCATTCCAAGTAACTGTACCGATACCATTCAGCTCTCCCGAGTGTTTACGTTTTATCCAAATATCAGCTTCCGTTGGGTTTTCAAAAACAGCGCAAGCAATATTCTTCAATTCAGAAATAGCATTAGGATTTTCTTTTTGCAATTTCTGAAATTTTTTCCTTAAAGAAATGTACTTGTCATCAATTAATGTTGGATTGTTTAATAATTTTAATGATGTTATTCTCCTATTACCTTCGAGTACTATATATTTGTTGTTATCTTCGTTAGGCGTTACAATGATTAAATCGACTGGACTAAGACCATTAGTTACAATATCGTCTACAAGAGAATATAATTTATCCCCTTGGTCCTCTACCATCTTGTCTATCGCTTCCTTTTGTGAAGACAGAGGCTCAAATCTATAATTTTCAGTATTGACAAATAGTGATGTCAATTTTATTGTTTTTACAACCATGGTAACACTCATACTTATTAAAGTACAAAATTACTCATTTTTAGTGAAGTTAGCAGTAATTGAGCAATAAAAATATATGGAATTCACTTTTTGTAGGCTAAAACCTATTATAATCCAATTATAATGCCTATCTTTGTAATGCTAAAAGGCGTTCTTTTGAATTACTGCAAAACGAAGTGGAATACAGATTTTCGCTGGTTTCTAAATCGTTACCTGTCAAACTGGGATATTTTGTAAGCTATTGATTTTTAAGAAAAAAGAAAATACACTATGGCTTTCGCTATGACCTAAAAACTCGTTTTTCACTTTCTCGGCGGTCACGTAGTTGTCACGCCGCTGCATTTCGTGGTAAATGGTGTTCAGGGAAGAACGTATGTCGTCCAGCAGGGCGTTTATTCTTCCGGCATCCCTGCCTTTGGCTTTGCCTGCGGCAATGCTCCAGTTGTCGGGCTGGATGCTCTGTTTCGTACTGAACTGGCAAAGTTTGCCGTCTATGGTGATGCGTGCCATAATCATAACCTCGCCGTTTTTCTTTTCAGAACCTTTCTTCAAATAAAAAAGAACCTTGAATGTCGATTTCATAACTCAAAATTTTTAGTTGCAAAATTAGTTTTTACCTCTCGTTTTCGAGTTATGCAGACTATGGACTAATATAGTCATTATCAGGTCATTTATGGACAATTCGTTACCGTTTTTGTCCGGCAGGGAATAGGTAACGATTTAGTAACGAAACTTTGTCTTTTACCGTACTTTTGAAGTCTTGGAAGCAGGACTTTCGGGCAATAAAAAAAGCCACAAATCATTGATTTGTAGCTTTTTGTCCGTTTGCTGACCATTTCTGTCCAGCACGTTCAGCGGAGAGACAGGCTCTCGAACCTACATATTCAAGAAATATCATAAAATTGCAAATCATTAATAATCAAGCACTATTTGGAGTACATAGTAAATCTAAATCTTTCTGAATATCTTTTGCTATTCCAAATATTGGGTGTATATTTGGGTGTAGAATTTCAAACACACCCAATTATGAATATCAAACGAAACATCATTTTTGCATTGGAAAGCCGGAAGAAGAACGGTGTGCCAATCGTGGAGAACGTGCCTATCCGTATGCGTGTCATATACGCAAGTCAGCGCATTGAGTTTACAACGGGTTACCGCATTGATGTAGCCAAGTGGGATGCTGACAAGCAGCGAGTGAAGAACGGGTGTACCAACAAACTAAAGCAAAGTGCATCTGAAATCAATGCCGATCTGCTGAAATACTATATCGAAATTCAAAACGTGTTCAAGGAATTTGAGGTACAGGAAGCCATGCCCACTACCCAACAGCTAAAGGACGCATTCAACCTGCGGATGAAAGATACAAGTGAAGACCAGGAAGACGTAAAGATAAGTTTTTGGGAGGTATTCGATGAATTTGTAAAAGAATGCGGCAACCAGAATAACTGGACTGAATCCACATACGAAAAGTTTGCAGCCGTTAAAAATCACCTCAAGGAGTTCAAGGAAGATTTAACCTTTGAATATTTCAATGAATTCGGACTGAACGAATATGTCAATTTCCTGCGCGACAAAAAGGATATGAGGAACAGTACCATCGGTAAACAAATGGGATTCCTCAAATGGTTCCTGCGGTGGAGCTTCAAGAAAGACTATCACCAGAATATAGCATACGATACGTTCAAACCGAAATTGAAAACCACCCCCAAGAAGGTAATCTTCCTGACATGGGAAGAACTGAACAGACTTAAAGACTATCAGATACCCAAAGACAAACAGTATCTGGAACGTGTCCGGGATGTTTTCCTGTTCTGTTGCTTTACCAGTCTGCGTTATTCAGATGTTCGCAACCTAAAGAGAAGTGATGTCAAGTCCGACCATATAGAAGTCACCACCGTTAAAACGGCAGATAGTCTGAGTATTGAACTGAACAAGTACAGTAAAGCCATACTTGAAAAATACAAGGACATCCATTTTGAAAACCACATGGTATTGCCTGTTATCAGCAATCAGAAAATGAATGATTATCTGAAAGAACTGGGAGAACTGGCAGAAATTAACGAACCTATACGTGAAACCTACTATAAAGGGAATGAGCGCATAGATGAAGTTACCCCGAAATACGCATTGCTCAGTACTCATGCAGGAAGAAGAACATTCATCTGTAATGCGCTGGCTCTAGGTATTCCGGCACAGGTTGTAATGAAATGGACAGGACACAGTGATTATAAAGCCATGAAGCCCTACATTGACATAGCCGATGATATTAAGGCTAATGCAATGAACAAGTTTAACCAACTATAAAAGTATCAGTCTGTTTCACAGATTATCCATTATTAGAGTTATCTTTGTTAAGTAATAGTTAGTAATATGGAAAATAACAACGAACATAATATAAAGAAAGGTCATTTTGATGCCTTTGTCCATGCTGTCGGTTCGGAAATAGAACAGGCACAAGTCCGGCTCATTACCGCAGCCAATGCCCAGATGTTGTTCCATTACTGGAAAATGGGCAATTATATACTGTACCACCAAAACCTGCATGGCTGGGGTGGTAAAATTATCAAGAAGTTGGCACAGGCAATCAGATTCAATTATCCTGAAAAGAAGGGATATTCGGAGCGTAATCTTACTTATATGTGCCAGTTTGCCCGTTTATATCCGTTAAATGTACTTCGTAGTTTTATTGAAACAGATTCAATACTGTCAGTCCCTAATATTCAAAACATTACTAATGAAGTCCTTAAACTCAACAGCGGGCAATTTACGCAGGAGCTTACTGCGCAAATACAATCAGCTGATAATCAATCTTTAGAAATTACGCAGGAGGTTCCTGCGCAATTTCAGAATGTAGAAAAAACAGTAGCAACCATCTATAAAATAAAAATAGAGGATATAGAAGATTTATTCTTGGCGTCACCGATTGCAAGAATAAATTGGGCAAGCCATATGGTCATACTCAATAATCCGCTACCATTAGGTGTAAGGTATTGGTATATGAAACAATCTGTAGAAATGGGTTGGAGCAGTAATGTGCTGAAAATGCAGATTGAAAGTAATCTGTATGACAGACAAATCAAGAGTAACAAGGTAAACAACTTCACTGCCACACTTCCGGCACCTCAAAGCGATCTTGCCAATTATCTGTTAAAAGACCCGTATATCTTTGACTTGGCAGGAGCAAAGGAAAAGGCTGACGAAAGGGATATAGAAGAACAGTTGGTAAAGCATGTAACCCATTACTTGCTGGAAATGGGTAACGGCTTTGCTTTTGTTGCCAGACAAAAACATTTCCAGATTGGGGACAGTGACTTTTTCGCCGACCTGATTCTATATAATATCAAGCTCCACGCCTATGTCGTCGTGGAATTGAAAGCAACGCCATTCAAACCGGAATATGCAGGGCAGTTAAATTTCTATATCAATGTTGTAGATGATAAACTGAGGGGAGAAAATGATAACAAGACCATCGGTCTTTTGCTGTGCAGGGGTAAGGATGAGGTCGTGGCACAATATGCCTTGGCTGGATATGACCAGCCGATAGGTATCAGCGACTATCAATTGAGCAAGGCAGTACCCGAAAATCTGAAATCTGCCCTACCGAGTATAGAAGAAGTGGAAGAAGAACTGACCTTATTCCTTGACAAGGACAAGAACCCATAATATAAAGTATATGGCAGGAAAGATACAGACGATGATTCCCCAATATGGAGAACTTAACAGAATATACAGAGACTATATAGATAATTACGCTTTTTCTTTTGACAGGCAGAAATTCATATCGGATTTCTATCAGGAGTATAATGACATGAAATCCTTTGAAGCCGCTATCCTTGAACTGGTGCTTGACAAGCAAAAAGAGCAATACACCTTGATACTCAACAGTCTGAAAACTGAAATAGAAAAGAGCATACAGGCTTATGAGATACGCCCGTTAAGTGACAGAGCCATAGAACGTGCTTGCTATCAGCACATGGAAAGGTATTCTCAGGAAATTGAAGCCCAGCTGGATGTTACAAGAAGTCTGAGCAAGCCGCTGAATGAAGCCAACAACAGGTATGATTCCATTGGTTACAGGGAGCATACAGCCGAAGAGGAAAAACAGGCAGAGAAAGAATATGAACGCTGCAAGGCTGAATATGACAGGGAAAAAGCCAAACTGAACAAACTCTATGACCAGCAAAAGGCTACAAGAACAGAGGCATTCCAATATATGAAGAACTGTTGTGCGGACATATACCGTCAAAGCTGCCTTTTTCTGGATATATTGAAGAAATACATTCCTGACGGAAAGCAAGAGAATAAATCAAGCGAGCCAATCAGTCAGCAGGAAACGACAGAAGAACAACAGGAATATTTCAGCATGAAATTACTTTCGCTCATTCATGAGGTGTGCAAAGGAGAACAGTTCGAAGAAATTTCCGCACCAGATTTCTATGCCAATATGAATCTTCACCCCTGCAACTGTAAGCTGAAAATAAAACCGAGAGAGAAAATACGTGTATGCTATCTGATATTCCTGATGAGCGAGAAACTCTCCAAACAGGACAGGGACAAATGGAAAGACAGAATACTGAAACTGCTGGATATTGACGACAGCTACTACAAATCCAAGTACAAGGAGCCTGTTTCAGATTTCCCCAGTGACAGCAACCAAAATTTCGCCAAGGAAATGGAACATATATTCAGATAATCCGTGATATATCCTGATACTTTACGAAAGTTCCACTTTTACCACTCAAAATAATTTTTGAGTGGTATTTTTGTTTTCTGATATTCAATAAGATACAATGATATTCAGTTTGTACCGTCCCCATCCTTACCACTCATAACCCTACCTAATTTTGCATCGTTCGAGAACAGAAATAACAGCCAGTGCGCAGGGCTGATTGTTTAACGACTAAATAGATTGGACGATGACAAATATCCAAGAATTATTATCAAAACCCGTCTGGCAAATGACAGGCGAAGAATTCATATTCCTGAGTAAGCACGCTTCAGGTCAGGCCGAAGCATTGCCGCAACCCGTTACAGACACGGAAAAGAAGTATGTGTACGGAATACTCGGTATAGCCAAACTGTTCGGGTGCAGTCTGCCCACTGCCAACCGCATAAAGAAAAGCGGTAAGATAGACAAGGCGATTACCCAGATAGGGCGCAAGATTATAGTTGATGCAGAACTGGCTCTTGAACTTGCCGGAAAGAAAACAGGAGGACGGAAATAATGGGAGGTATGCTTATGGACTATATGAGAGAAATAAAGGAAATATCTGCAGAACAGGCGATAATCCTTTGGCAAGCCTCACGTCTGAGCCTATCGAAAATCTATGAGAAAGCACCTGAGATTTTAAAAGTGCAAGGTTCGGTCATTGGCACACTGGGCAATTTCAGTGCATCCATAGGCAAAGCCAAAAGTAAAAAGACTTTCAATGTGTCGGCTATTGTAGCCGCCTCATTGAAAAACGGTACGGTACTACGGTATGTGGCAGAACTTCCGGAGAACAAAAGGAAAGTCCTTTATGTGGACACGGAACAAAGCCATTATCACTGCCTGAAAGTCATGAAACGTATTTTACGGCTGGCCGGTCTTCCTGATGACAGGGACAATGAACATCTGGAGTTTCTCGCTTTGAGGAAATACACGCCCGAACAGCGCATCAGGATTGTCGAACAGGCTATCTATAATACACCGGACATAGGGCTTGTAATCATAGACGGCATCCGTGATATGGTATATGACATCAACAGTCCGGGAGAATCGACACGCATCATATCCAAGTTGATGCAGTGGACGGATGACAGGCAAATACACATCCATACGATACTCCACCAGAACAAAGGCGATGAAAACGCAAGAGGGCATATCGGTACGGAGCTGAACAACAAGGCGGAAACCGTTCTTCTCGTGGAAAAGGACAAGAGCAACGGGGATATAAGCAATGTTTCGGCCATGCACATACGTGCAATGGATTTCGAGCCTTTCGCTTTCCGTATCAACGACAATGCATTGCCTGAACTCATAGAGGGGTACAGACCCGAAGCGAAGAAACCCGGAAGACCGGAAGAGGAAAAGTTCGACCCTTACAGGCATATTACCGAACAACAGCACCGCATAGCACTAGAAGCGGCTTTCGGACTGAAAGAGGAATACGGCTACAAGGATCTGGAAACCGCCTTAATCAAGTCTTATATGTCAGTAGGTGTAAAACTGAACCATCAAAAGGCGGTATCACTTATCACCATGCTCCGGAACAAACGGATGATAGTACAGGAGAACGGCAGGAAATACACGTTCAAGCCAGACTTTCACTATTAGACCGTCTAACCTGTAATCACTTCACTTTATTCGGCAGGTCTATATATTAAGGATAAAGCGAAGCGATTGCAGAGAATGTAAAACCGCTTCACTTTATTACCGTATCCTATATATACGAAAATAAAGTGAAGTGATTATACAGACCGTACTTCATAAAAAGGTACGGGCGAAAAGAGAAATAAATATTCCAACCATTATTCAAACACTCATCTTATTATGGATATACAAACAGCAAAACAAATCAGGATAGCGGATTTTCTGTACAGTTTGGGACATTCTCCCGTCAAGCAGCAAGGTATCAACCTGTGGTATAAATCCCCGTTACGGGAAGAGACAGAGCCCTCGTTCAAAATAAATACCGAACGCAACCAATGGTATGATTTTGCAATTGGTAAAGGTGGAAATATCATTGCACTGGCACAGGAACTCTACTATTCCGACTATGTACCTTATCTTCTACAGAAAATCGAGGAACAGACTCCGCACATCCGTCCCGTATCTTTCTCTTTTGGCAAGCAGTCATTTTCCGAACCGAGTTTTCAGGAGTTGGACATTGTACAGCTGACTTCTCCTGCCCTGCTTGCCTATCTACAGGAAAGAGGGATAAACACGGCACTGGCGAAAAGAGAATGTAAGGAAGCCCGTTTCACCCACAACGGCAAACGTTATTTCGCCATTGCTTTTCCGAACATATCGGGTGGATATGAAATCCGCAACCGATATTTCAAGGGATGTATCGCACCAAAAGAAATATCCCATATCAGACAGTCAGGAAAGCCAAGGAGTGCATGTTACGTTTTTGAGGGATTTATGGATTACCTTTCCTTTCTGACCTTAAGACTGGAAAGCTGTCCGCAATCACCCGACTTCGACAGACAGGATTACATAGTTCTTAATTCCGTAGCCAATGTTCCCAAGGCACTCTATCCGTTGGGAAGCTATGAGCGCATCCACTGTTTCTTTGACAATGACCGTGCAGGAATGGAAGCAATACAGCAAATCAGAAAGGAGTATGATGCTACCCGGTATATACGTGACGCCTCGCAAATCTACAGTGGATGTAAAGATCTGAACGAATATTTACAGAAACGAATAGCCGATAGGAAAGAGCAAGCGCAATCTGTCAAAAAGAGGAATGATACACTATCCAAGAAACCGAAAGGCTTCCGGTTATAGCCCACTATAACTACACGCTTCGCTTTCGTAGTTGTGGGCTCTCCCGAGGGGATTAGGGCTTTGCCCTAATGACCCACTCAGGGCGTTTCACCCCTGAGAACCCCGAGCAAAGAGTGACCCTCTCTTTGCAATCTCCGCTTATGGGTTACCCCTAAGAACCCCTCTGCGAAAGCGAGCAAAGTAAATCAATTGTAAACAAAGGAAAGAAGCTATGGCAACAAAATCAAGCATACATATCAAGCCTTGCAACATCGCATCGAGCGAGGCACACAACCGAAGGACTGCCGAGTATATGCGTAATATCGGGGAGTCCAGAATCTATGTCGTTCCCGAACTTTCCACCGATAACGAACAGTGGATAAATCCCGACTTCGGCACTCCCGAACTGCGAACTCATTATGACAATATCAAGCAAATGGTCAAGGAAAAGACCGGACGTGCCATGCAGGAAAAGGAAAGGGAACGCAAGGGAAAGAATGGAAAGATTATCAAGGTGGCGGGATGCTCACCCATCCGTGAAGGAGTATTGCTTATCAGACCGGACACCACACTGGCTGATGTACGCAAATTCGGTGAAGAGTGCCAAAGACGCTGGGGCATCACTCCGCTACAGATTTTCCTGCATAAAGACGAAGGGCATTGGCTGAACGGTCAGCCGGAAGCAGAAGACAAGGAGAGCTTCCAAGTCGGTAACAGATGGTTCAAACCAAATTATCATGCTCATGTCGTATTCGACTGGATGAACCATGAAACTGGAAAGAGCCGAAAGCTCAATGACGAGGATATGGCAACCATGCAGACCCTTGCTTCCGATATTCTCCTGATGGAACGTGGACAGGCAAAAGCTGTCACAGGTAAAGAGCATCTGGAACGAAATGATTTCATCATTGAGAAGCAGAAAGCCGAACTGCAACGTATAGAGGAAACCAAGCGACACAAGGAACAACAAGTAAGCCTTGCCGAGCAGGAACTCAAACAGGTAAAAGCAGAGATACGCACGGACAAACTAAAGAAAACAGCCACCAATGCTGCTACCGCCATAGCAAGCGGTGTAGGTTCTCTTTTCGGAAGCGGTAAGCTGAAAGAACTGGAACATCACATCGAGCAGCTACATCAGGAAATTACCAAACGGGACAAAGCTACTGATGAATTAAAAATTCAGATACAACAAATACAGGAACAGCATAGCAGACAAATTCGTAATCTTCAAAGAATACATAATCAAGAACTTGAAGCCAAAGACAAGGAAATATCACGATTGAGCACCTTGCTTGAAAAAGCCCACAAATGGTTTCCCATGTTCAAAGAGATGTTGAGAATGGAAAAATTATGCGCTGTTATCGGGTTTACCAAAGACATGATAGAAAACCTCTTGACAAAGAAAGAATCCATACAATGTAGTGGCAAAATTTATTCCGAAGAACACAGGTGGAAATTTGACATCAAGAATGATATTTTTAGGGTTGAGAAACATCCGATGGATAGTGGTAAGCTTATGCTGACCATAAACCGACAACCCATAGTACAATGGTTTAAGGAACAATGGGAAAAGTTACAGCAGAATCTACGTAACTCGGTGCAGAGAGAGCAAAAATCCAGAGGATTTAGAATATAGAATAGCCTATTATTAATAAAATCAAGTATCTATGCATCCAAACAGATTGTTTTTATTACAGAATCAAAATCCTAAGAATTTATAAAAAATGAAGCCTAAAGAAGTTTTGGAAAAATGGATAGATTGCTTTAACAAAGCAGATGCTTATCATATAGCAGAGCTGTATGCTACTAATGCAGTAAATCATCAAGTCGCAAACGAACCAATAATTGGTAAAGAATCAATCTACAAAATGTTTGTGAATGAATTTGCCACTGCTAAAATGGTTTGTATGGTGGAAAATATTTTTGAAGATGGCGAATGGGCTATCATGGAATGGAAAGACTCTCTTGGACTTCGTGGATGCGGATTTTTTCATGTAAAAGATAACAAAATCGTCTTTCAAAGAGGGTATTGGGATAAACTTTCATTCTTGAAGCAACACAATCTTCCAATTGAATAAGTACTATCAGAATACGGACTGGGAAATTGAAATACCCAGTCCGAGTTATATAATGAATTTTACTTGTTAAACTATTTAAAGTCAGTTGGATAACAAACCATACCTTTCACATTCTCAGTAGCTCCAGGTATTAATTCAGCCACCATGCAATATTCATGAGAGACTTCGAAAGGAAATTCAATTCCTAAATCGATAGCCTTGCGATAGCCAAATCGAGGATAATACTCTTTATGCCCCAATACGACTGCTGTGCCGTAACCCAAAAGTGCTGCCCTCTGATGGGCTTACTGAATCAACATCCCCCCCCCAATTCCCTTACGCTGGAATTCCGGCAAGACTGCCAATGGAGCTACACTCAGGGATGTGACAGACTGGGTGTCACTATCTATCTTTACTTCTGTAAGTAAGATATACCAGACAATTTGTTTTTCTGTCATTTTCTTGTTCTTATCTAATTGTTAGGCTCATTGTTGTTATACATTGTTTAATTATAGATAAATCGTGAATATCCTTCTCTCTTAAATCGTAGCCCGAATGGAATACTTGTTGCCCTTTTGCAGAAATGCAAGGGATGCTTCTGCCTTCAAAGACTGCTGTTCCAAAATAGTCCGGTTGAAATTCATACCAGCCTCCATCCAAGTCGGCTTGTTTGGAAGTGCCGTCCGCATTCAAGACAAAAGGATGGATATCAATATAGCCTAATTCTTTGCTATACAGTTCCACACGGGTGGGCAACCAATTTGTTTCAATTTGATATCCTCTCTCCTGCAAAAGATCAAGGAGTTGGTCTGTATAATTGGCATCAAAATCAATGTCAATATCTCTATGCAAGCGGGTTTGCTGTCCGTACAAGACATCCACTCCCCAGCCTCCATCCAACCAAAACTGCATGTCCAGGCTTTCCAACAAGTCCAAAACTTGAAATAACTCTGTAATCGTAGTGTGTTCTTTCTTTGTCATATAATAATTCTTTAATAAATAATACTATGCGTAATTATCCAACTGCTTGATTGAAGAAATAAAATTTGCACCCACTCCAATCAGAAAGATAACCCATCCGCTGATCATAAAGACGGATGTGATACCCCATGCTTCCACCCAATATCCTGAAGCTACGATACCCAGCATTGATGGAAAGGTACTCAAACTAAAGATGAGAGAAAAAGTCCGTCCAAGCATGTCCGAAGCCAAGTTCTGCTGAATAATAGCGATGAAAAGCGCATGGTAAATGGAATAGGCTATGCCTCCTGTAAATGTTAGGCAAACAAAACCTATAAATGCGCTTGATGGTAAATAACTGGCGCTAATCAGATACAATCCCAATATCACATAAGCCGTATGCATCACTAATGTTTGCTTGCTTTTCAAAGCCTTACAGGCAAGTACTAAACCGCCCAACAATGCCCCTGAGCCCCAACCCATTTCCACAACTCCCATTTGCAAAATGTTTCCGTTGAAATGCAGAAGCGTCATAAAAGGAAATAACGTAAAAACAGGCATAAGGACAAAAGTCACCAGCGTAAAGCATACGAATAAAGGCAAAATGCCCATTGTACGCCGCAAGGTATGCCAACATTCCGTCAGTTCTTTTTTGAAATCTGGAAGAACTTTCGTTTTTTGAAGAGAAGGAATCTGGACACAAAGTAAGGTCAGACAAGCAGCAACAGCTCCGATCACATCTATGAGCAGAATATACTGTATGGGAAGCCAAACAACGAGGCTTGCCCCTACAACGGGAGCTATCACCTCACTGAAGGATTGAATGGAATGGTACAAACCTGATACCCTGACAAGATGGTGCTTGGGAACCAGTAGAGGGATGCTTGCCTGTAAAGCAGGTGCATGAAACGTACTGCCTATTGAACGACAAGCAGTCAATAGATAAAAAAAAGAAAGGTCTTTATAACCCTTGGTTATCACAATAAAAAGACATAGGGTACAGAACGCGATGAACAAGTCCGAATAAAACATCGTTTTCTTTCGATTCCATCTGTCAACATAGACCCCGGCAAACAAGCCTAATACAAATTGTGGTAAAAATCCAGCTAAAATAGCCAGAGATAAAGCTGTCGGGGATTTAAATTCGTTGCTAATCCAAAAAATAATGGAGAAGCCAACAATCGTACTTGTTAAAATAGATATGAGTTGGCCTATTCCTATCACGGCCAAAGTTGATTTCCAATGATTCATTGTGCTAATATTTCATGCGTTTATAGATAAGTACTTTCGTACATTAAGCAAAACGAAATTCTATCCACACAAAAAACTTGTATTATAATCCACTCCTGACGTTGGAATACAATAACAAATACTTTCAGGACGATGTAAAGTCCTGAAAAATCAAAGTGAATGGATAGATAAATATTAGTCTTTTCTCATCGGATTCTTTTAATATCGCTACTCTTTTATTATGTAGTGGTTGTATTATCTTAAATAAAACAAAAACACCCGACTTTACATTCTTGGGTGCAAAACTGGGTGTTTGTTTTGCAATCTGCTGATTTTCAGCGTTTGTTGCGGAGAGACAGGGATTCGAACCCCGGGTACCTCGCGGTACAACGGTTTTCAAGACCGCCGCAATCGACCACTCTGCCACCTCTCCAAAACTCCTTTATCAGAAGTGCTTTCCGTTGAAAGCGGTGCAAAGGTACGAATCATTTTTAAATCTGCAAACAATCTGACACTTTTTTCGTGAATTAATCGTATTTTTGTGCCCAGTTATAAGGAATAAAGATATGATATACCCTCAAAATTTTGAGCAAAAGATAGGATTCGACCAGATAAGGCAGTTACTGAAAGACAAGTGTCTTAGCACTTTAGGCGAAGAAAAAGTTTCAGACATGGGCTTTTCCGAACAATATGAAGTAGTAGAAGAGAATTTAAACCAGGTAACCGAGTTTGTTCGCATCATTCAAGAAGAGGACGGATTTCCCGACCAATTTTTTTTCGATGTCCGCCCTTCACTGAAACGGATACGGATAGAAGGAATGTATCTGGACGAACAGGAATTATTCGACTTGCGCCGTTCACTAGAGACCATTCGTGATATCGTCCGTTTCCTGCATCGGAACAATGAAGACGAAGAAGAAAGTGATAGCCCCTACCCCAGTCTGAAACGACTGGCGGGAGACATTGCCGTATTCCCCCAATTGATTGGAAAAATAGACGGTATCCTCAATAAATATGGAAAGATAAAAGATAATGCTTCTACAGAACTGGCTCGTATCCGCAGGGAATTAGCCAATACAATGGGAAGTATTTCCCGCTCGTTGAACAGCATTCTGCGCAGTGCGCAATCCGAAGGATATGTAGATAAGGACGTAGCCCCTACCATGCGCGACGGTCGCCTGGTTATCCCTGTCGCTCCGGGCCTCAAACGTAAGATTAAAGGAATCGTCCACGATGAATCGGCAAGCGGAAAAACCGTATTTATCGAACCGGCGGAGGTTGTAGAAGCAAACAACCGCGTCCGCGAACTCGAAGGAGACGAAAGACGGGAAATTATCCGTATCCTGACGGAATTCTCCAATGTGTTGCGCCCGTCTATTCCGGAGATACTCCAGTCGTATGAATTTTTGGCAGAAATTGATTTTATCCGTGCGAAAAGTTATTTCGCCATACAGACCAACAGTCTGAAACCCGCCATAGAAAATGAACAGTTACTGGACTGGACTATGGCCGTACATCCCTTGTTACAACTGTCGCTAGCCAAGCATGGGAAAAAGGTCGTACCTTTGGACATAGAATTAAACAAGAAACAGCGTATTCTCATTATCTCCGGTCCGAATGCCGGAGGTAAATCAGTCTGTCTGAAAACGGTAGGCTTATTGCAATATATGTTACAATGCGGCATGTTGATTCCGATGCACGAACGCAGTCATGCAGGTATATTCAGCAGCATTTTCATAGATATCGGTGATGAACAGTCTATCGAAGACGATTTGAGTACCTACTCCTCTCACCTCACCAATATGAAGATAATGATGAAAAGTTGCAATGAACGTAGCCTCATCCTGATTGATGAGTTCGGAGGAGGTACGGAGCCGCAGATTGGAGGTGCCATTGCCGAAGCTGTACTGAAACGTTTCAACCAGAAAAGGACTTTCGGAGTGATTACCACCCACTACCAGAATCTGAAGCATTTTGCAGAAGACCATGAAGGCGTAGTCAACGGCGCCATGCTTTACGACCGCCATTTAATGCAGGCACTCTTCCAATTGCAGATCGGTAACCCGGGAAGCTCCTTTGCTGTAGAGATCGCACGGAAAATCGGATTGCCGGAAGATGTAATCGCTGACGCCTCGGAAATTGTAGGGAACGAGTACATCAATGCCGACAAATATCTTCAGGATATCGTACGCGACAAACGTTACTGGGAAGGGAAACGCCAAACGATCCGCCAACGGGAGAAGCACATGGAAGAAACGATCGCCCGCTATCAGACTGAAATGGAAGAACTGCAAAAATCACGGAAAGAGATTATCCGGCAGGCTAAAGAGGAAGCGGAACGAATGTTACAGGAATCGAATGCCCGTATTGAAAATACGATCCGTACCATTAAAGAGGCACAGGCAGAAAAAGAAAAGACCCGCATGGCCCGTCAGGAGCTAACTGACTTCCGTACTTCTTTGGATGCATTGGCTTCCAAGGAACAAGAAGAAAAAATGGCTCGGAAAATGGAGAAACTGAAAGAGAAACAGGAACGGAAGAAGAATAAAAAGAACGAGCAGAAAGCGGCAAGTTCCTCAACAACCGCTACTCCTAAAGTGGCTCCTATCTCCGTTGGCGAAAATGTGAAAATTAAAGGCCAGACCAGCGTCGGGCAGGTAATGGAAATCAGTGGCAAGAATGCAATCGTCGCCTTCGGAAGTATCAAGACAACCGTCAAGTTGGACCGTCTCGAACGCTCCAACGCGGCCCCCAAGACGGAAAGCATAGCCAAAAGTTCCTTTGTCAGCAGCCAGACACATGACCAGATGTACGAAAAGAAACTTAGTTTCAAACAAGATATCGATGTGCGTGGGATGCGCGGAGACGAAGCGTTGCAAGCAGTCACTTATTTTATTGACGATGCTATATTGGTCGGTATGGACCGTGTACGTATTCTTCACGGAACAGGAACAGGAATCCTTCGTACACTCATCCGCCAATATCTGTCCACCGTACCGAGTATCCGCCATTATGCCGACGAGCATGTGCAGTTCGGAGGTGCCGGAATCACAGTAGTAGATTTTGATTGACCCGGATATAAGACATATTGTAAACAAAACGTCGCAAGAACTTGTTCTCATTTAGAAAACCACTACCTTTGTTGCGGTGGTTTTCTAAAACGAGAATAAAGCATGAAAAATAACCTATTAAGCGAAAAGCTCATTTACACAGGGGACAGCCTTACTCCTACCCACATTCATCTCTGCACCTACAATGCCACTGAGATGCAGGAAAGCTCCGGCGACACCTTCCAATCCGTCAAAGCAACATTAGACAGTGCGCGAATCAACTGGTTGCAAGTGCACGGTTTAAAAGATACGGAAACAATCCGCGAGATTTGCGCTCATTTTGAAATAGACTTCCTTGTTTTGCAGGATATCCTGAACGCAGACCACCCGACTAAAATCGAAGAACATGATAAATATATCGTTCTCATCCTGAAATTATTCTATCCCAACACCCATAAGGAGGAAAACGAACTGGACGAACTGCTCCAACAGCAAGTCTGTGTCATTCTGGGAAGCAACTATGTGCTGACCTTTCTCGAACAGGAAACCGACTTCTTCGATGATATTAACGCTGCCTTACGCAATGATGTACTGAAAATACGTAGCCGTCAGACGGATTATTTGCTCAGTGTACTGCTGAACAGTATAATGACCAATTACATCTCAACAATTTCTTCTATCGACGATGCCCTCGAAGATCTTGAAGAGGAGTTGCTGACTATCACCGACGAAAATGATATAGGTATCCAGATCCAGTCACTCCGGCGTCAATATATGCTGATGAAGAAATCCATTCTCCCCCTAAAGGAACAATACGTAAAACTGTTACGGGCGGAAAACCTGCTTATCCATAAAGTAAACCGTGCGTTCTTCAATGACGTGAATGACCATTTACAATTCGTTCTCCAGACTATTGAAATCTGCCGTGAAACGCTTTCTTCATTAGTCGATCTATATATATCGAACAATGACTTACGCATGAACGACATCATGAAACGTCTGACCATTGTATCCACTATCTTCATCCCTCTCACCTTTTTAGTCGGAGTATGGGGAATGAATTACAAATGGATGCCGGAGCTTGATTGGCGATACGGATATTTATTTGCATGGATTTTAATGGGAGTTATCGGTATTGTTGTATATTTGTATTTTAGAAAAAAGAAATGGTATTAATTAAGCACACATAACTCATGAAATCAATTAAAGAGCTATATCGAATCGGTACTGGTCCTTCCAGCAGTCACACAATGGGTCCACGCAAAGCTGCAGAAATGTTCGTAGAACGTCATCCGGATGCAGCCTCTTTCAAAGTAACACTCTATGGAAGTCTCGCCGCTACCGGAAAAGGGCACATGACGGATGTAGCCATTATAGACACACTCAAAACTACCGCCCCGGTAGAAATCATCTGGCAACCGAAAGTCTTTCTTCCTTTCCACCCGAACGGAATGACATTTGCCGCTTTCGACGCTAACAACAAGATTCAGGAGAATTGGACAGTTTATAGTATCGGCGGAGGCGCACTAGCTGAAAACAACAGCAATCCGACAATTGAAAGTCCTGAAGTATATGGGATGAACAGTATGACGGAAATTCTGGAATGGTGCGAACGTACCGGAAAGAGTTACTGGGAATATGTGAAAGAGTGCGAGAATGAAGATATCTGGGATTACCTCGCTGAAGTATGGGATACAATGAAAGAAGCCATCCACCGCGGACTGGAAGCGGAAGGAGTGCTCCCCGGCCCATTGAACCTGCGACGGAAAGCTTCTACCTATTATATACGTGCTACCGGATACAAACAGTCCCTTCAATCAAGAGGACTCGTATTCTCTTATGCACTGGCGGTAAGCGAGGAGAACGCTTCGGGGGGAAAGATAGTAACTGCCCCCACCTGTGGTTCCTGCGGTGTCATGCCTGCCGTACTTTATCACCTGCAAAAGAGCCGTGATTTTAGCGATATGCGTATTTTGCGTGCATTGGCTACTGCCGGACTGATCGGAAACATCGTCAAATTCAATGCGTCTATCTCCGGTGCGGAAGTAGGTTGCCAAGGTGAAGTAGGCGTTGCCTGTGCCATGGCATCGGCAGCAGCCAACCAATTATTCGGAGGTAGTCCGGCACAAATTGAATATGCAGCAGAAATGGGATTGGAACATCACTTGGGTATGACTTGCGACCCTGTATGCGGATTGGTACAGATTCCCTGCATCGAACGGAATGCCTACGCTGCCGCCCGCGCACTCGACGCAAATCTTTATTCCGCCTTTACGGACGGTATGCATCGTGTCTCTTTCGACAAGGTAGTGCAAGTGATGAAACAAACCGGACATGACCTTCCCTCACTCTACAAAGAGACGAGTGAAGGAGGATTGGCCAAAGATTACCAGCAAATGTAAACCTACAATTATAGTGACGCTATCTTATCGGAAGACCGTCACTATACTAACAAAAGAGTGACGCTATCCTGACAAGATACCGTCACTCTTTCCATTTCAGTTAAATGGATAAGAAATTATTCTGCCGGAGGCCAAATCGTATCATCCCCGTTACTGATATCCTTTTCGTGCAACAATCCACCATCCTGCGAGAAAACCAGTGAATAGCGCCGACTTCCCTGCTTCACCTGAATGACAGATTCCGTAGGATTCTGCGGATAAACGAGTACATAGACATCGGTCACCACCCAAGAACTATATTTGGTATTATTGAAAGCAGTATATACAGCCGGAACTAAACTATCTATACTTTCCAGTTCATTTTCTGTCATCAGCCAATTCGCATTCCCGTCAAACCAGACTTCCAGTTCGTCATCGGCCACCCAGCAATCGGCCACATAATACACATCTTTCATTTCCCATTCTATATTCTGAGCTGCCGGATATAATTGTTTCAAGGCTTCCGTAATATTGGAAGGCGGATTGAAAGCCGGATCATCATCTTCATCGGAACAGGCACCGAATGAAAGGGCAGCCAACATCAGAACCACCGCCCAGGCGCCAAACTTAAATCTCAACATAGTTACTTTTTTGGTTCAGGTTTATTATTATACTATCACTTATACTTAATCGTCCGCTTTAACAAACTTCCCTTTCTTGTCAAACTTGAAAGAGACGCCTGTGGACAATTCAACTTCATATCCCTTACGGTCACGCTCTACTTTCGTCACTCCTTCAGCAGCAAAATTATGTGCTTTCAGATAATCAACGGCAAAGTTCGGAACAATACTTGCAGGAATCACCTGTCCTTTTCGGGCACTTACTTCTTCCCAGTTTCCCTTGCTGTCGAATTCTATTTCCGTACCGTCTGTCAGTAACACCTCATATTTGGTAGCCTCCAGCATTTCCTTATCAATCTTGATATGAGACACTTCGGGTTTAGTAAAATGACGGTTAATAAAATTGCGTGCCGGAAGCGGTAACTGATTCATGTCTTTAGTTATCACATCAGCAGCCCATGAAAACTGTACGGCAACAATAGCCAACACGAGTAAAGATAGAATTTTCTTCATAATCATTATTTTTTTAACGTTAATACTATACTTTATTTTATACAGCAAATAACGATACAGATTTAGGAAAGATTTGGGAATAACCGAAGAACAGTCTTTTTTTTGTGTTCTTTAACTTTCAGTCCTCGGTATACAAATAAAAACAGGACAGCAAATTTATCAACGATACAAAAATATGAAAGGCAACCTTTTTCGGTTGCCTTTCGTTTGTCTCAAATGCTTTCACATTTGTGCTATTCTACTAAAAAGCCTGTTCACAGGCTTAATCGGGTGTTTCTTCTTCATACGCGTCTTCCAGCATATCAACTTTCTGAATACTCATCTTTCCGTCGGCGGTTATCGTTATGGAAAGCGGGACATACAAATCTGTCTGCGGATAGCAGACACTCGCTGCATATACAATGCCTTGCGGAGTTGTTTTATCATATACGATTCCTTCGAGCACGGACTTTGCCAGAAAGTCGGCATCCACTACCGAAGAAAAATCATTCTTGGTGAAGGTCTTGTTGAACACTGATTCACCACCGCGCGTCAGACGCAGCACGATTTTATTATCCATATACGTATCCCCCATTTCATTGGTAACATGAGGCAGGCTCTCGTCCGGTGTACGGGAAACGAAAGAACGATAATCCTTCCCTTTGAATTTGATGTCTATTTCACTTTTAGAAGTCTGCATCCGTTGTATTCCACGGGCGTCTACGCTATCCTGCGTTGCCAATACCGACTCCTTTTTCGAGTTTACTTTACCGCCACAAGCAGTCACAGCCACAACCAGCGGCAACAAAAGCAGATAAATAAGCTTTTTCATCCTGAAGTTTTCTGTTTATAAATAGACGACAAAGGAACAAAAAGACGGTGAGATTTACAAGAGTAACCGGCATTTTTCCTACATTTGCAATAAAGAACAAAGTTATTTGCAATAATTACTGATTTAAAAACCTGCAAACCTGACAATATGTGCCAACGAATGATAACGATTCTTTTTCTTGTCTGTGCATTCTGTATAGGCGGCAGTGCATACGGGCAGAAAGTGAATTATCAACAATTCGAGAATATCTACCTCGGTGCCGAAGCATCGGTCATCAGTTGCTTCCTGCAAGACAGCGAAGGGTTGATATGGATAGGTTCCAACAAAGGGTTATTCAGTTACGACGGATATTCCACACAGCAGCACTTCACTTATGGAGAACGCAATAACACGCGCATTTACTGCGGAATAATAGCAGACAATACTTATTTATATTTAGGGACAGATAACGGAATCCTCGTCTACAACTACCGGACGGACAAATACGAACAACCGGAAACGGATTTCCCGACAGATGTACGGACAATGGCGCTTCAAGGAGACACCTTATGGATAGGTTCGTTGAACGGTCTGTATACGTATCAACTCAACACAAAGAAACTGGCTTCACTCGACAGTAAGAGCAACGGACTTCCCCATCACACTATTTATTCTATCATCCGCACAACGGACAATCAGATATATGTAGGCACCTACAATGGTTTATGCCGATATATAGAGGAAAGCGGAAAGTTTGAAAATATCCCGTTGCCCGTCAACCGGAACGTGAGCAATCTCTTTGTCAACTCTTTGTTGGAAGATACGTCCCGCCAATGTATCTGGATCGGAATGGAAGGATCTCTTTTCCAATATACTCCGGCCACGGGACTAATGAAACCGATAGATGCCTTCCACAACAATTCCATTAAATCACTGGCTTTGGACGGGGATGGAAATTTATTAGCGGGTACCGATAACGGACTTTATGTTTACCAGAACGATAATGGGACACTGCAACACATCGTACACGACTCCCGCAATATCCAGTCGCTAACCAACAATATTATCTGGAATATATTTGCCGATCAGGAACAGAACATCTGGCTGGGAACGGATTACGGCATCTCCCTTTCACGCTACAACAGTGCATTGCAATTCATTCCTATCTCGCAAATCACGGGTACAGGAGACGGAAACCAGTTTTATTCCCTGTTCCGGGATTCCAAAGGGTTCTACTGGTTCGGAGGAACTAACGGAGTCATCCGTTTTACCAACCCCACCGGTAACAAGCACGACGCTGTCTGGTACAGAATGGGAGATAAACACCATCCGTTGTCCCACAACCGTATCCGACACATCTACGAAGACAGAGAACAACAACTCTGGATAGCCACGGACGGCAGTATTAACCGTTACGACTACAAGACTCACCAATTTGTACACTACAACATCGTAGACAGCACAGGAACAAACAACACCAACTGGGCTTATTACCTGTTTGAAGACACCGACGGAAAACTCTGGATAGCAACCTGCCTCGGAGGTATTTTTGTAGTAGACAAACAAAAACTGGTACAATCTTCCGGCGGAACCTACATAGCCGAGCAGAACTATTCCACTCGCAACGGCCTGTCAGGAATGTTCATCAACCAAATTGTTCCCGATGCGGAAGGTAATGTATGGGTATTGCTCTACAACAGCAAAGGAATAGACAAAATCAATCCGCGCACGCAGCAAGTAACCAAATTGTTTGCCGAAGAGTTGAGCGGTGAAAAGAGCCCGAATTATCTCCTACGAGATGAGGACGGTATGCTCTGGGTAGGATTTCACGGTGGGGTCATGCGCATCAATCCCCAAGATTCCGGTCAGCAAAGTATTACCTTCGGCAGCTTCAGTAACAATGAAATTCTGTCTATGACTTCCGTAAAAGAGCATATCTGGATTTCTACAACCAACGGGCTTTGGATTGTCGACCGGAAAACAATGGATGCACGCCAACAGAACATGACAGACAAGCGTTTCACAAGTCTTTTCTTTGACCCGAAAGACGAAAACATCTATTTGGGAGGTGCGGACGGATTCGGTATTTCCCGACCGGACATACAAGCTATGAATCAACCGGAACGCCCGATCCTGCTGACTGCTTTATATATCAACAACCAGTTGATGTCTCCGCACACCGGAGAAAGCATACCTAATATCCGTTATACGAACTCTATCGAACTGGCATATAACCAGAATAATCTGGCTTTCGAGCTTTCCGACCTCCCCTATTCGCTAGAGGAAAAGCATGAATTTGTCTATCGGCTGGAGGGAATGGACAAAGAATGGAATTTCCTGAAATCGAATACAAACCGCATTACATACAGCAACCTCAACTACGGAGATTATCAATTAATTATCAGTAAGGTGGAAAAGAGTGGCCACCCGTCCGAACACCCTTATATTTTGAATATCAAGATCCTGCCTCCGTGGTATTATACGGTTTGGGCAAAGGTGATTTATGTTCTTTTGTTCCTCAGCCTCATCATCTGGACAATCAATTTCTTCCGCGTCAAGAACCGGTTGAAAATGGAACGTATGGAGAAAGAGAAGATTCTGGAACAGTCACGCCAGAAAATGGCTTTCTTCAGCAACCTGTCCAATGAGCTAAAGACACCGCTTAGCCGGATTATTGCACCCGTGAGCCAGCTGCTCCCTGCGACGGAGGAAGCGCACGAGAAACAGACATTGGAAGAAGTGCAACGCAATGCGATGAAGATTAATTCGCTGATTCATCAGGTGCTCAACTTCAACCGTATAGAAGATAACGAAGATTCACTACTAATACTGTCACGTATCGAACTTGTGTCATTCAGCCACAGTCTGTTCTCCGTCTACGAAGAAGACAAGCGGCTGACTTTCCTTTTCGAGACAAACAAAGCGAAAATTTATGCCGATATGGACGCTATCAAACTGGGAGTGATACTAGACAGTCTGCTTTCAAATGCAGTGAAATTCACTCCGGACGGCGGCAGTATCCGGTTGTCTCTTTTCTATCGCGAAGAAACCGGCTTAGTGGATATCTGTGTATCGGACACAGGATCGGGAATCCCGCCGCGGGACATTCCTTACATCTTCCAACGTTTTTTCCAATCCCCCCACTCCGGCAATAAGGAAGGTACGGGTATCGGGCTTTATCTGGTAAAAACTTACACAGAACTGCACGGCGGACACATCACCGGCGTCACCTCCGAAGAAGGAAAAGGGACTTCCGTCGGATTGAATATTCCCGTCATAGCAGTGGAGGAAGAGGAAATCCCCGCGACACAGGAGAAGAAGCGACTGGAATCGTTGCCTGTACTCAAACCGATTGAAGCGGAATCGCAGGACGAGAAGTTCCTGTCGAATATAATTCGCCTGATTGAAGACCATCTTTCGGAGTCGGAACTGAATGTGAATGCTCTTTGTGAATTATCCGGTATCAGTAACAAACAGATTTACCGGAAAATTAAGCAATTGACCGGAATGTCTCCCGTAGAATACATCAAGTCAATCCGGATGAAAAAGGCTGCCATGTTATTGCAGCAAAAGAAGTTCACCGTTGCCGAAGTAATGTATATGGTGGGCTTCTCCAACCATTCTTATTTTTCCAAATGTTTTCAGGCTGAGTTCGGAAAAACGCCGAAGCAATATATGCAGCCTGCTGTTGACGAAGAAAATCACAATAAATAAAGCACTTGCGGGTGAGGATGAGGCATTAATTGCTGTGTTTTTACCTTTCATCATGTAGCGCTTTGTCCATTGCAACCTATTATCTTTCTTCCGGTCTATCGTTAGATAAATCCTGTTGCATTAGAAGTTAACTTTTTCCGGTCTAACGGTTAAGTTGTTTTTGATAGTATATAAACTATAAACGCAAGTTCTAATTATATAAACGCAAGCTTCATTTTTATAAATGCAAATTGTATTTATAAAAATGAAGCTTGCGTTTATAGTTTACAGCAGACGGAAAGAAAATTTGCAAAGGAGGGAAAGAAATTTATCTATAAGTAGATTGCATGGAAGAACGGTAGCAACCTGTTCATATCCTACGGTTATTCTGTGCAAGAGGTGAAATAGACGAACCTCATAAAAGCACATATTGGAACTAATTATGGCCTAATCGCGGCTGAAAAGCACCTTTCGTCCTATTTTTATCCTTATATGTCCAATCTGTGCTTTCATCAAATCAGCACCTATCTTATCTTTGCCGGTATAAATAACCCGCCAAATTTGATAGCATGAAAAGACAGTTTATTCTTACCTTTATTTGTCTGTTGTTTACCTTCACCGGTATGCAGGGGAAAGTAACTACACCTATAATATATATAGATGGAAACGGAGTGATGCGCTGGAGCGACACCCACGAAGAGGCCTCTTTCTTCGGGGTAAACTACACCCTGCCCTTTGCCCATGCCTACCGCGCACTCGGCTATTTGGGACTCGACCGCAAAGCTGCCATAGATAAAGATGTATATCATCTCTCCCGCTTGGGACTGAATGCTTACCGTATTCATCTATGGGACGTGGAGCTGACCGACGGGCAAGGTAATCTCCTTGAAAACGAGCATATTGACCTCATGGATTATCTAATTGCCAAACTTAAGGAGCGCAATATCCATATTGTCATCACCGCACAGACTAACTTCGGAAACGGATACCCCGAACGGAATATACAAACCGGCGGTTTCTCTTATAACTATGATAAATGCGATATGCATTCTAATCCGGAAGCGATTGCCGCACAGGAAACTTATCTCCGCGACTTGGTGAAACATACTAATCCTTATACAGGACTGGCTTATAAAGACGATCCTTCTATCGTAGGTTTTGAGATCAATAACGAACCCTGCCATTCCGGTACGAAAGAAGAAGTAAAAGCCTACATCAACCGTATGCTGAAATCAATGAGCAAGGCGGGAAACCGTAAACCAGTATTTTATAATGTAAGTCACAACGGATATGTGGCAGAAGCCTATTATGAAACGACTGTTCAGGGAACTACCTATCAATGGTATCCTATCGGGCTCGTATCCGGACAAACACAACAAGGGAATTTCCTTCCTTACGTAGACCGTTATGACATTCCTTTCGCCGGAAAAGTGAAAGAATTCAATAAGAAAGCACGGATGATTTATGAATTCGATCCGGCGGATATTATGTACTCTTATATGTATCCGGCCATGGTAAGGACTTTCCGCACGGCCGGTTTCCAATGGATTACGCAGTTTGCTTATGACCCGATAGACCTTGCGTTCGCCAATACGGAGTATCAGACTCATTTTCTGAATCTTGCCTATACTCCGAATAAGGCTATCAGCATGAAAATTGCCGCCGAAGCTGCACGGAGTTTGAAAAGAGGAGAATCGTATGGGAGTTATCCTCAGGATACCATATTCGGTAATAGCTTTCGCGTCAGCTATGCGGAAGATTTAAGCGAGTTGAATAATGGAGAGAAGTTTTATTACTCCAATCAGACAAATACACCACCCAAAGATGCATCAAAGCTGGTTTCAATCGCCGGATGCGGAAGCTCGCCGATAGTGGACTATGAAGGTACGGGAGCTTATTTCATTGATTGCCTTGAATCAGGAGTATGGCGACTCGAAGTAATGCCGGATGCGGTAGTAGTCAATGACCCTTTTGCCAAGCCGTCACTCAAAAAAGAAGTAGTCAGCATTATCTACGGTACTTGGGATATGGCATTACGAATTCCGGATTTGGGCAAAGCGTTTACTCTCACAGCTCTCGACAAGAAGAACGACCGGAAAGAAGAAACAGTGACGAATGGAGTGATTTGCGACCTTCGTCCGGGGGTTTACCTGTTGAAACGAAACGGTTGTACCCCGCAACAGAACTGGAAAGCTGATTCACGTTGGAATTCGATTCGTATCGGAGAGTTTGTAGCTCCCACTCCCCGTACTATGGATTATAAGGTCACTCATACTCCGGCAAGCATTGCCGAAGCAGGCAAAGCATTGACTATTAATGCGCAAGTAGCAGGAAGCGTTTTTCCGGATTCTGTCATTATATACACGGATAAGGTGTCTTTTTGGAACGAGCATAACCCGTATATAAAGATGAAACGTACAAGCGGCTATACATATCAGGCTATCCTGCCCGCTGCAGATATAAAGGAAGATTGTTTCAAGTATAACATCATCGTCTGCCGGGGCGACAGCACCCATACTTATCCCGCCGGAAATTCCGTCACCGGAAGTTCCTCGGGAATCCAAGGAAGTCCATTGGACTGGAACTATACTTCCGATTTCTACTGGACTACACGTGTTGTCGCTTCTGGTAGTGCGATACAACTACTGAAAGTAACGGATACAGATAGCCGGATAGAAGCATATACACTTCCTGAATGGAACGACCTGCAACGTACCTTACTTGATTCTTCTCCGACTGAGAAGCCGTTGCTCCGGTTCTGTTTCACACCGAAAGGAAAGAATCCGCAACACTTCCTCCGCGCATTCGTAAAAGATGAAATCGAAGGAAGAAAAGATAAAGTGAAAAGTTGCACTACGCTCTGTATTCGTGTAAATAGAAACAAACCTCTTCCGCAAGGACTCAGCGCAGGTTTTGTCACTTCGGACGGATATACCTACAAAAGTCTCTGCCCTGCTCCGTCAGCAGAAGGCATTGTACGGATTCCTCTGAAAGAACTGCGTCTAACGGATACCGCATTGTTGCCCATAGCATATCCGACATTCCTGAAACAGTATTTCCACCCGGAGACGGTAATTCCTTTCCGACCGGAGAAGATAGAGAAACTGGAACTGTCAATGCCTGGAACCGGCAAACCAACCGTAGAGATTGAACTTGGAGACGTGTGGCTGGAATAGCCGGATATGTTCACCCAGCGTCCCAAACAATAATAATACAATAAATCTATTATCAATAACACATTAATTATGAACAGGAATATCTTAAATCTACGCCAACTGACTGTACTCCTTATATTGTGTACAGCCTTTTTAGGAGGTATCATTCCTGCCTTTGCCCAACAGGGCGGCAAGAAAATCACCGGACAAGTGATTGATGAGAACAAAGAACCGATGATCGGAGTAAGTATCCTCATCGTGGGCACTTCTACCGGTACGGTTACCGACTTTGACGGTAACTACACATTGAACGTACCACAGGGCAACAAAGAGTTGCAATTCTCTTATGTGGGATATGAGACTAAAATAGTTGCCCTTCCTACAAGCGGCTCTGTACTGAACGTACAGATGAAAAGTGATTCACAGGTATTGAGTGATGTAGTTGTTATCGGATATGGAACGCAACGAAAAAGCGACCTGACCGGTTCGGTAACAAACGTCAGCAGCAAAGACTTCAATATGGGACTGGTCAGCTCTCCCGAGCAACTGATTAACGGAAAAATCTCCGGCGTGCAGATTATGTCCAATAGTGGTTCGCCTACGGCGGGAAGTACCATCCGTGTGCGTGGCGGTGCCTCACTGAATGCCAGCAACGACCCGTTGATTGTTTTGGACGGTGTTCCTTTGGAACAGGGTGGTATCAGCGGGAACGACGGAAACTTTCTGAGCCTCATCAACCCGAACGACATTGAAAGTATGACCATTCTGAAAGATGCTTCTTCCACCGCTATCTACGGTTCGCGTGCATCCAACGGGGTAATCCTTATCACTACCAAGAAAGGGACTTCGGACAAACTGCAAATCACATTCAGCACTACCAACTCCATTCAGACACGCACCAAACTGGCGGATATGTTAAGCTACGACCAATTTGTCAACACGATTCGGACACAAGGAACTTCTGCCCAGCAAGCTCTGTTGGGAACAGCCCGCACGAACTGGAACGATGAGATCTATCAGAATGCTTTCGGTACGGATAATAATCTGAGCGTCTCCGGAAAGATTGCCAAGAACTGGCCGTTCCGTGTGTCGGTAGGTTATTATAACCAAAGCGGTCTGCTACACACTGATAATGCGGAACGCTATACGGGAAGCATTATGCTGACTCCCTCTTTCTTCAAAGACCACCTGAAGCTGAATATTAACGCCAAGGGTTCTATCAACAACAATACATTCGGCAATACAGACGCTATCTGGGCAGCCGCTACCATGAACCCGACCATTCCCGTTTATTCAGGACTGGATACCTTCGGCGGATACACGGAAGCGACAGACAACACAGGCGCCCCTGTCAACGGCGCCGTAATGAATCCCGTAGGACTTATCAAGATGAATGATTCTCAAAGTAACGTAAGGCGTTTTATCGGAAATGTCGATGCGGATTACCGTGTTCACTTCTTCCCCGATCTGAAACTGCACGCTACACTAGGCTATGACTACGCACAAGGTAAAGGTAGCGTATATGTTCCGGCAGAAGCGGCACAGAACTACAATACTTCCGGTCTGGATTACAGCTACGGCCCCGAAAAGAAAGAGAACCGTCTGCTTACCTTATATGCCAATTACAACAAGCTCGTCGAATCTATCAAGAGTAGCTTTGACGTGACAGCCGGTTACGACTATCAGTACTGGAAATCGACTACACCGCTTTATAGCGAAATGAACACGTTGGGAGAGATACAAAAGACATCCAAAGCGAAGGATGAGCGCCACGTGTTGCTCTCCTACTACGGCCGTCTGAATTATTCTTTCGATTCACGCTATATGCTGACTACGACTATCCGCCGGGACGCCACTTCCCGTTTCGCCAAGAATGTACGTTGGGGTACTTTCCCTTCGGTAGCTTTAGGCTGGAGAGTGACAGAAGAATCTTTCCTGAAAGACAATAAAGTATTGAGTAACTTGAAGCTCCGTGCCAGCTATGGTGTGACCGGACAGCAAGACGGTATCGGCAATTATAATTACCTGCCTATTTACACTCAAAGCCAAAACGGTGCGGAAGCCAGCATGGGTAACGGATACATTCATACCTACCGTCCCAGTTCCTATGTGCCCGATTTGAAATGGGAAACAACTACTTCCTGGAACGTCGGATTCGACTTCGGCTTCCTGAAAGACCGCATTACAGGTAGCTTCGACTACTACACCCGCCAAACAAAGGACTTGATTGCCACGGTTCCCGCCGCAGCCGGGACGACCTTCGATCGTAATATCACTACAAACGTAGGAAATGTAGACAGTCAGGGTATCGAATTCAGCATAAACGCAACCCCTGTTCAAACTAAAGACTGGAACTGGGATATCAGTTTCAATATGACATGGCAAAAGATGAAAGTAAAGAACCTGTCTCTCGTAGCCGGTGCTGCCGCAACTAATACTTCGGTCGGCCCTTATATTGACAGCTATCAGGTACAGACGTTGACCGAAGGATATGCCCCCTATATGTTCTACGTCTATCACCAGCTCTATGACGAAAAAACTGGGAAGCCCGTAGAAGGCGCTTATGTAGACCTTAACGGAGACGGAGAAATCAATACGGAAGATTTATACCGTTACCACTCTCCCGCTCCTGACTATATCCTCGGTTTCAGCACTTCCCTACGCTGGAAGAAATGGACGTTGAGCACCAGCCTGCGTGCCAATATCGGTAACTATGTTTACAATGCTATGGCTATGAATGCCGGAGCCTGGGAAACAGTGAGCTACAACTCTTATCAGTTGAACAACCTGTCGAGCAGTTATCTGAAAACCGGCTTCAAGTCCCGCCAATACTTGTCCGATTACTATGTGGAGAATGCTTCTTTCCTGAAAATGGATAATCTGTCATTGAACTATAACTTCGGGCAGATTTGTAAAGGATGCAGCTTGAATGTCAGTGCAATGGTTCAGAATGTATTCTGTATCACGAAATACAGTGGTGTAGACCCAGAAGTCCCCAACGGAGTGGATAATTCCTTCTACCCCCGCCCACGTACATTCTCACTTAACGTAGGTTTCAACTTCTAATTACTTTTAAAAACAAGCGAATCATGAAAAAGATATTATATACAGCTTTCTATTTTTGCAGCGCATTGCTGTTGAGTTCCTGTATAGGCGATTTGGACCAATATCCGCATGAAGACGAAACATCTTCCACGATCTACACAAGTGCCGATAACTATAAAGCCGTTTTAGGGAAAATATACGCTGCTATGGTAACCACCGGTCAGGAAAAGGGCGGTGATCCGGATTTGAGCAGTAACAGCGGTCAGGATTATATGCGTTGCTTCTTCAATCTACAAGAATGTGGAACAGATGAAGTAGCTTCTACCTGGCTGTCGGGTGATAACGTTACCGGTCTGACTTACTTGAGCTGGGACGCCAATGACCCTTGGGTATCGGATATGTACTATCGTATTTATTACAACATTACATTATGTAACGAATTTCTTCGTAATGCTACGGATGAGAGCATTGCCCGGTTTACGGAACAGGAACAGACTGAAATTCGCCATTACCGTGCCGAAGCCCGTTTCATGCGTGCCTTGTTCTATTATCATGCAATGGATTTGTTCCGCAACATCCCGTTTGTAACAGAGAACGACCCGACTGTCGGCTATCTGCCACCACGCTACACGGCTGCACAAGTTTTCAGCTATATTGAATCGGAACTGACAAGTATCACAAGCGATATGCTCGACAGAGCCAACTGTCCTTACGGACGGGCTTCCCGGGGAGCTGCTTATACCTTATTGGCCAAGCTGTATCTGAACGCGGAAGTTTACATCAATACACCGAAATATACCGAATGTATCAGTGCTTGTAAAGAGGTTATCAAGCAAGGGTATTCATTGGAAGATGATTACAGCAAGTTATTCAACGCTGATAACGATAAACGTACTGCTAACGAAATCATCTTCACTTTGCCGGTAGACGCTACGCATACCGTTTCGTGGGGCTCTTCCACTTATATTGTCTGTGGTGCGGTTAGTAATACTTCGGATTTGCAGAAGCCGGAAGATTACGGAGTGAAAAGCGGTTGGGGTATGTTCCGTGTACGCGGAGAAATCCCCTCCCTGTTTACCGGAGAAGAAGATAAACGGGCCATGTTTTTCACTGATGGGCAAACACTGAACCTGGATAAGATTGACGACCAAAGTAACGGTTACTTTGTAGAGAAATGGACGAACCTGACGGATGCAGGAGAAACAGCTTCCAATACCGCAGACGGTGGCGTAAACACGGATTATCCTTTGTTCCGCCTGGCAGATGTATATCTGATGATAGCAGAAGCCTTTGTACGAGGTGGAAGCGGAACAACAGCAACGGAAGTTGTCGGTTATATCAACCAAATCCAAGAAAGAGCATACGGTGACGACAGCAATAATAAAAACGCAAGCCAAATCAATCTATCGTTTATTTTGGACGAACGCGCCCGCGAACTTTATTGGGAAGGACATCGCCGTACCGATTTAATCCGCTACGGAGTATTCACTACCAATGGTTACTTATGGCAATGGAAAGGCGGAGTAAAAGAAGGAACAGCGGTAAACAGCCGGTACAATATTTACCCGATACCGACTACCGAGTTAACCGCCAACCCGAACCTATACAATGAAAACTATTAATCACGCTTATTCGATACAACAATATGAAAAAAATAAACACCCTATTGGCTTTACTCTCCGCACTCCTTTTATTAGGAGCGTGTGAGAAAGACGGAGAGAAATTCTATCTCTCCAGCCCGGTGGAGAGTGACTTAATCGCTTCTACCAATGCCGTTGTACTGACGGAAGCTACTGCCAAGCTTTACGCATTATCCCTTGCCTGGAGCGACCAGACATTGCAAATCAGCGACCCGAGATATCAAGCGACCAGCGGCATTCAAACTACCGTACAAGTATCCCGGTCTGAAGATTTTTCAGGCAGCATTATCGAATCTACGGAAAACGGAGTATCCAAAAGTTATACAGTCGCCGCTCTGAACATTATTGCTTACAAACTAAATGCACCGGCTGAAGAAGCTGCTCCTCTTTATTTCCGACTGGCAGGAAGCAATGGCAGCAACATCGCTCCTGTATATAGCAATACAGTGGCAGTCACAGTGACTCCTTATCCTATTGATATGCATTACGCCAGCATTATCAACAAGGGTAGCGGTCAAGATTCCGGTCAGGATTTCTATTCGGCAAATGCTGACGGACAATATAGCGGATTCTTCGGGGCAGCGGCTTGGGAAGGCATTTACGTACAGGAAGCAGACGGAACAACCTGGCATACAGCCCAATCCGGCGGAGTAGGAACTCCATTCTTGTTGACAACAGACGCAGCGGAAGGAACATGGGATATGTGGTTCCCCGGTCAGTCGGGATGTTATTTCGTGAATGTAAATACCGCTCAGAAACAATGGAACGCCTTACTGATACCCGAACTGAATGTAAGCGGCATAGAAGGTATCAATATGCAATACAGCCGTACAGATAACCAATGGAAAGGTGTATTTACGGGTACGGAAGGTACGAATATCAACATTCAACTTCAAGGAACAGGTAAGTTTTACAACAATACCAGTGTCAGCGGTTCCGATAATGCCATTGACGATACAAAAGCCAAAGATACCCCATTTGCTTTCGGTGGAACTGCCGGACAACTGACATTCAGTACAGGTGAGACTGCAACAGCCGGAAATATAACGGTAAGTGTTCCGGCTACGGGAGAATGTACGCTGGTTATTGACCTTAATAATCCCGAACAATGGACTGTTAGCGTTACGGAAGGTGGAAGTAGTGAACCTACTTATCCTTCTTATCTGGAAATGCAGGGTGTAGGAAACATGGATGGAAAGGGCTGGTTAGCTACATTAAACCCTGTTTACGACAATAGCGGCGAACATCACGGAAGTTATCAAGGTGTTTACCAAATGACTAATGGTTGGGATAATTTTAAGATTGTAGACCAAACAGCCGGTATCTGGTATGGATGCGACTCCAACGATGAATACAAACTGGCGGACGGCGGACAGAATATCTGGTTCCACCAGGAAGAATGTCGTACTTTCATTGTCACAGCCAGTCTGGCCGACATGACTTGGGGAGCAACAGAAATAACCCAAATCAATGTCTGTGGTGAGTTTAACAATTGGGATTTAAACAAAGATTTGATGACATACGATGAAACAAACAAAGTTTGGAAAGCCACCGTTATCATTGATAATCTGGGCAATAACTACGGTTTCTACTTCCTGCTTAATAATGCAGAAAACGGTTTGGTATGGAACTGGGCATTAAAGGGAAATAAAGAGAAACTATACTTGACCGACAGTAATGGAAGCGGAAGTATTGTTCCTGCTGAAACCGGTACTTATGCAATTACCCTTGACATTGCTTCCCTAACATTTACTATGGATAAACAATAATCAACAGAACATTATGAAACGATTTAAACAGATTCTATTCATAGCTTCCGCCCTACTTGGCGGAAGCCTTTTCACCGCTTGCAGCGATGACAATGACACACCGGTCTTCCCGGAAAAGGAAGAAGTAACTTATGATATGTCAGGTTTCGCCAGAGGAGCCGATGTCAGCTGGTTAACGGAAATGGAAAGTTCCGGATATAAGTTCTATACTGCCGAAGAAAAAGAACAGGAATGTATGTCCCTATTGCGTGATTTAGGAATGAATGCCATTCGCCTGCGTGTATGGGTAAATCCGGAGAATGACACTGATGATGTGAGAGGTTGGTGTAACAAAGGAGATGTATTGCTCAAAGCATGGAGAGCCCATAACTTGGGCTACCGTATCATGATTGACTTTCATTACAGCGACCGTTGGGCTGATCCTTCACAGCAAGCTAAACCCCAAGCATGGGCAGATTACTCCGTAGAGCAATTGAAGCAAGCTATCGCCGACCATACGAAAGATGTACTCAGTGCATTGAAAGAGAAAGGTATTGACGTGGAATGGGTACAAGTGGGTAACGAAACACATCAAGGAATGTTGTTCCCTACCGGACAAACTACAAGTGAAGAAGGAAGGATTAATTTCGCATCATTTGTCACAGCGGGTTACGATGCTGTAAAAGAAGTCTATCCGGAAGCCAAAGTTATTGTTCATCTTGACCAAGGAAATAATGCCAGCCTGTACAATAGGATCTTCGGCTACTTACACGAAAACAATGCCAAATGGGACATCATCGGTATGTCACTTTATCCGGACATATCAACCGAAGACGCACACACACCGGACGACTGGGAAGCGATGAATAATGATTGTATCGCCAATATGAAAGCGTTAATAGCCAAATACAATACTCCGGTAATGATGTGTGAAATCGGTATTAGTTGGGATTACGAAGAAGCGGAAGCCTTCTATACAGACTTCGTTACCAAAGCCAAACAAGTAGACCAATGTCTGGGAGTATTTACCTGGGAACCTCAATGTTACGGTAACTGGAAAGGTTATAGTAAAGGGATGTTCGATGACAGTGGCAAACCCACCAATTCATTTAATGCTTTTAAGAGATAAATGAACATGAAACACCAAAAACAGTTAGCAACTGCACTTTTGTTGGCAGCTGCTTGCAGCCTGCAAGCACAGCGTAGCGAGACATTGCTCGAAAAGAACTGGAAATTCAGCAAAGGAGATATCAAAGAGGCCAGTCAGCCGGAGTTTAATGACACCCAATGGGAATCAGTCGTCCTTCCACATGACTGGGCTATCTTTGGTCCTTTCGATATGAACAATGATCTTCAGAATGTGGCCATCACACAAAATTTTGAGGAAAAGGCGTCTTTGAAAACAGGACGCACAGGGGGACTGCCTTATGTAGGTTCCGGATGGTACCGTACTAGTTTTGATACTCCCGCCGACAAAGAAGTGACTCTGCTCTTTGACGGTGCTATGAGTGAAGCCCGCGTTTATGTGAATGGTAAGGAGGCTTGTTTCTGGCCCTTCGGTTACAATTCTTTCCATTGCAATGTCACTCCTTTCCTGAATAAAAACGGAAAGAGCAATACACTGGCCGTACGGCTGGAAAACCGTCCGCAATCTTCACGCTGGTATCCGGGAGCGGGCTTGTACCGCAATGTACACCTGATTGTTACTGATAAAATCCACGTGCCTGTATGGGGAACACAGATTACGACTCCTCATGTCAGTAAAGAATTTGCAGCCGTACGCCTGCAAACGAGGATAGACAATGCCGGTGAAAAAACACAAATCCGCATGGAGACGGAAATTCTTTCCCCAGACGGAAAAGTGGTTACCCGCAAAGAAAATACCGGCCGTATCAATCACGGACAGCCGTTTGAACAGAACTTCATCGTAAATGCACCTGAACTCTGGTCGCCGGAAAACCCGTCGCTCTACAAAGCGGTTTCTAAAATCTATGCAAATAATAAGTTGGTAGATACCTATACGACCCGCTTCGGTATCCGCAGTATTGAATTTATCGCCGATAAAGGTTTCTACCTGAACGGAGAACACCGGAAATTCCAGGGTGTATGTAATCATCATGATTTAGGTCCGTTGGGAGCAGCTATCAATGTAGCGGCACTCCGCCATCAACTTACTCTTTTGAAGGATATGGGTTGTGATGCTATCCGTACATCGCATAATATGCCGGCTCCGGAACTCGTTGAATTATGTGATGAAATGGGATTTATGATGATGATTGAACCGTTTGACGAATGGGATATTGCCAAATGCGACAACGGTTATCACCGTTATTTCAACGAATGGGCAGAACGCGATATGATAAATATGCTTCATAATTACCGCAACAATCCTTGTGTAGTGATGTGGAGTATCGGTAATGAAGTACCTACTCAATGCAGTCCTGTCGGTTATAAAGTGGCCAAGTTCTTGCAGGATATCTGCCACCGTGAAGACCCTACCCGTCCCGTGACTTGCGGTATGGATCAAGTGTCTTGTGTGCTTGCCAACGGCTTTGCAGCCATGATTGACATTCCGGGACTTAATTATCGCACACAGCGTTATAAAGAATCTTACGACCAGCTTCCGCAGAACTTGATTCTTGGTAGCGAGACGGCTTCCACTGTCAGTTCACGCGGAGTCTACAAATTTCCGGTAGAAGAAAAGAAAGGTGCCAAATATGAAGACCACCAATGTTCTTCGTATGACGTGGAAGCATGTCCGTGGTCGAATATCCCAGATGAAGATTTCGCCTTAGCCGATGATAACCACTGGACTATCGGACAATTCGTATGGACAGGATTCGATTATTTGGGCGAACCTTCACCATATGATGTCAATTCATGGCCGAATCATAGTTCTATGTTTGGTATTATCGACCTTGCCAGTATCCCTAAGGACCGCTATTATCTCTACCGTAGCGTATGGAACAAAAATGCAGAAACGCTACATATCCTTCCTCATTGGACTTGGCCGGGACGCGAAGGTGAAGTGACCCCGGTATTCGTATATACCAACTATCCTACTGCCGAACTGTTTATCAACGGAAAAAGCTACGGTAAACAAAGCAAGAATAACAGTTCTTTAAAGAGCCGTTACCGCTTAATGTGGATGGATGCCGTATACGAACCGGGCGAAGTAAAAGTTGTAGCCTACAATAAGGACGGAAAAGCAGTAGCGGAAAAGACAGTACGCACTGCCGGAAAACCTCATCATATCGAACTGGTCAGCAACCGCAACGAACTGACAGCCGATGGAAAAGACCTCGCCTACGTCACTGTGAAAGTGGTAGACAAAGATGGTAACCTCTGTCCTACCGATAGCCGCCTGATTCACTTCTCCGTAAAAGGAGCCGGTAAGTTCCGGGCTGTTGCTAACGGCGACCCTACCAATCTGGAACAATTCCACCTTCCGAAGATGCACGCTTTCCATGGAATGTTGACAGCGATTGTACAGGCAGGAGAGATTGCCGGAGATCTTGTACTGACTGCCAAGGCAAGTGGAGTGAAAACCGGAACAGTCCATCTTCAGGCAAAATAAAAGGGTAGAATTATAAGAAATAGAGAAATCCATCCTACCCTATACTATTATTTAGGCACAGATTACCCTGTTGCTTTATGCAATCATAGTTCTAAAACCGTGTAATCTGTGCCTAAAATATTAAAGTCGATTATTTACAGATAAATGTCACTAGCAATCCCTTATGGTCTGTCGGCCACACATCAAGCGGTACTATGAATTCATCTTTTGATGTTTCCTCTACACGTTGAGAGCGGACAATAGATTCTTTCGGACCAAACAAAACGGCTTTCTTTGCTTTCAATCCTTTTCCTTTATAGAAGATAAAATCAATACGATCCCGTTCGTCCGCTTTAGGAGCCCATGTTATCTTTTCCGGAGTTTTTGCCAGGTTATCCGAAGGATAGGTAAATCCCGGATGCGTCAGAGGATTGGGATAAATCTTACGGTAGCTGTCAATAAAGCCAGCTTCTTCCAACAAAGTGGTAACTGTCCAGGGTACAACAAAGCCGTTGTGGTCGTACAAGTTCTTATTTTTCTCAATCCAATCGCGATGAGAAGGTTCGTTGAAGTCTCCTCCCACGATCACCCGATAGCCGTTTGCAAGGTCTTTCTCAGCCTGGGCGATAAACATACGAATCGCATCATCCCGCTGAGAGGCTACATTGACTTTCATAATTTCATCTACTGACGCCGGCAGTGGAATTTCTTTCCAGGTAGAGCCGTCATAGCCACGGGCGTTATAATATGCACAGTCCAGATAATCCAGGTGGGCAGTATAAACCGCTACCTTCTTTCCGTTCACGGAACTTGTTAGACGATAAATACTTCCATGGTCATTCTTTTCCGGAAAAACCGTCAAAGAGTCCGTGATAGGATGCTTGCTTAGTAAACCGGTATCATAAGTATAAAAAGAATAATACTTCAGTCCCTTTTCCTGAAGTGAAGCGCACACACGTGCCGTGAAATTCGTTTTATTGTAATTCCTCACCTCACTGAAAGTCACAAAGTCAGGCTTCAGACGGACTATCTCATTGATAATAGCATCATATCCGCCTGGTATCATGGTACCTTCCTGCCATACATTCCATTGCAACACTGTAAATTCATTACTCTTTTGTGCCTTCACAAAAACAGAAACCAGCAACAAAATAGCCGGTAATAGTAGTCTTTTTAATCGCATTTTTTTATATTTAAAGATGAATAATAATCAAATAGCTTTCCAAAAGGATTGGAAGTCACGATATTTACCGTAGCACACCAATTCATCCCCTTCTTCTACTTTCTCGTCCCCCGGAAGTTCATTCTTCACATGAAGCTCCATTAAAGAAATACCCAGACAATTAGTTACTTTATCCGCCCGCTTCAATCCGATTAGTTTTAAGTGAAATTCTTCGTCCAGATTCAACTCATTGACAAAGTATCCTACAAACTTTTTCGGGACTGTAAACTTGACGACATAATATTCCGAATCGACACGGAAAGCTTCCACGCTTGTTCCAAAATCCAGCAGTTGCACCAGACTGCGGGCCGCATCTTCTTCCGGTGTCAATATCTTCTCCAAGCTGAATGCTTCAAGCACGGCTTTATGCACCATATCAATGGCACGGGCATAGATATGAGCAACCTTCTTTTGTTTCAGCAAAGCAACCACACGCACCGATGCGCCGAAATTCTCACCTATGGCGACAATCACTATATCGACACTGTTCAGAGGAAGCACGGACAAAGCCTGTTCATCCGTTGCATCAATCACAAATGCAGTAGCAACCTTATCTTTTATACTATCTACGCGGCTTTCACTAATATCCGCACCAATAATCTCGTGTCCCAGTGCCGATAACTCTTCAGCCAACACACGACCGTAGTTTCCTAAACCGATAATAATGTACTTCATATCTTTAGTTTATGATAATGTTATCACTCGGATAACGGTATTTTGTATTCTTTTTCTGTTTGATAATTCCCAGCATTAACGTTATCAAGCCCACACGCCCGATAAACATCAACAACGCCACTAACAATTTACTTGCATCACATAAATTAGGTGTCAGATTCAGACTAGAACCTACCGTACTAAGCGCCGACACACATTCGAAAGTCAATGCCATTAGAGAGGCTTGCGGTTCCAGTATACTTAATATAAAGATAAAAAGAAACAGTACGCCCAACGACATAACCACTGTCGCATTAGAACGACGGATAGAATCATGAGAAAGTTCCCTTCCGAATACCTCCACCCGTTCCGAGCCACGCAACACGGCCACAAGATTCAGGACAACCACTGCAAAAGCATTCACTTTCACCCCACCGGCAGTAGATTGAGCACCACCACCAATCCACATCAGCACTAAATAGACCAACAAAGTCTGTACACTCAAAGAAGCTAAATCAACACTGCTGAAACCAGCCGTCCTCGGACAAGTAGCATTGAAGAAAGCCTGCGTCCACTTATCTGCAACAGGCATACCGGCAAACGAAGCATTCCACTCAAAAGCGGCAATCGCCAATGTACCGGTTACCAAAAGCAGAAATGTCATAATCAACACAATCCTCGTATTCAGATTATACAAATGCGACACCTTATGCCTTTCTAACTTGCGCGTACGTACAAACTTCCAGAAATGACGCAAATGATACAGTACAATATCTTTGAAATTAACCAGAATAGGAAAACCGATACCTCCCAGAATAATCAGAAAAGAGACGGAAATAAACAGCCAGTTATGGTTGGTCATTACCATAGAGTTTCCCAAATTACCGGAAAGTGTAGAGAAACCTGCATTACAAAAAGCGGAAATAGAATGGAAAGCAGCAAAAGCCAGTTCGCCTTCCAAAGTCATTCCAAGTGTTCCGTGGATGCTGAACCAGATAGAAATCATGCCGATACCTTCAATCACCAATGTAAATCCCAAGATATATAATAACGTGGACAATAAGGAGCCCAGCGAATTGGAGCTAACCATATCACGTACCACCAACTGATTGTAAAGAGAAGTATTTCCCATAAAGAACATAGCGAAGAAACTGGTCAATGTCATTACACCTAATCCTCCTACCTGGATCAGCAGGATGATAACAACAAGTCCGCCGGTAGTAAATGTAGTCGATACGTCAACGGGCACCAGCCCCGTCACACATACCGCACTGGTAGCCGTAAACAATGAATCCACCCAGGTAATGCCATTCACCGTGCATCGTGGCAACATCAATAACCCCGTACCAATCAGAATGATAGCCAAAAAGCTGACTGCCAATATCAGAGAAGGATTAGTGCGACGCCCCAACAAACGGACCAGTCCGTTGGACAAATTCAGAAAAGAAAAAATTAGTAATAAGACAAGATGATAAAACTTCCCGTCCAAAAACTCCCAAAATTGCAGGATCGCCCCTTCTTCTTCCGGACGATGGAAAATGACCGGTATCAAAGTCAGATACAGCAAACCGCTCAAAATCCAGGCCAACCGCCGGTATTGTTTCTTTGTACTTCTATATTCAAGTGAGATATGAAGAGTCACATCAACCAGAAAAATAATCCATACAGCCTTATACAGGACCTGAATTTTCGCCACTTCATCAACCGATAGCGGAAAGCCATGTTCGTAAATCACTCCGACGATCAACAACAAAGACGCCAGATAAGTAAGTGCTTCTACTAAACCCAATAAGATACGTACATAAGGTTTCAGTAGTTTGTTCTGATACAACAAAAACTTATGATAAATCTTCATATCGCATTTTTTATATAATGCCGTGCAAACTTAACTAAAATAACAATCGAATCCGATTCTTTGTTGACAAAAACATCCGAATATTAAAAATTTTGTCTACATTTGGCAGCGGAAAACTAAAAAACCACAATATTATGAGTGACAAAAGAAAACGGTATATCCTGCCGGAAGAAGAAATCCCACACTACTGGTACAATATTCAGGCTGACATGGTCAATAAGCCAATGCCTCCTTTGCACCCGGGAACAAAACAGCCGCTGAAAGCGGAAGACCTGTATCCTATTTTCGCTAAAGAACTGTGTCATCAGGAACTTAACCAGACCGATGCATGGATTGAAATCCCGGAAGAAGTCCGTGAAATGTACAAATACTACCGCAGTACTCCGCTTGTTCGTGCTTACGGACTGGAAAAAGCGCTCGGTACTCCGGCACACATTTATTTTAAGAATGAAAGTGTAAGCCCTATCGGCTCTCATAAGTTGAACTCCGCTTTGGCACAGGCTTATTACTGTAAAGAAGAAGGCGTTACCAACGTGACTACCGAAACCGGTGCCGGACAATGGGGTGCCGCTCTTTCTTATGCAGCCAAAGTTTTCGGACTCGAAGCTGCCGTTTATCAGGTGAAAATCAGCTACGAACAGAAGCCTTACCGCCGTAGTATCATGCAGACTTTCGGAGCACAGGTTACTCCTTCTCCGTCCATGTCTACCCGCGCCGGAAAAGATATCCTGACTGCACACCCTACTTATCAGGGTTCACTCGGAACAGCTATTTCCGAAGCTATCGAACTTGCTCAAATGACTCCTAACTGCAAATATACACTCGGTTCCGTACTTAGCCATGTTACCCTTCATCAGACAATTATCGGTCTGGAAGCGGAAAAACAGATGGAAATGGCCGGTGAATACCCGGATGTAGTAATCGGATGTTTCGGAGGCGGTTCCAACTTTGGTGGTATTTCCTTCCCTTTCATGCGTCATAACATACTGGAAGGCAAGAAAACCCGTTTCGTTGCCGCCGAGCCCGCTTCTTGCCCGAAATTGACACGCGGCAAGTTCCAGTATGATTTTGGTGATGAAGCCGGATACACCCCATTACTCCCGATGTTTACATTAGGACACAACTTTGCTCCGGCTCATATCCATGCAGGCGGCCTTCGTTATCATGGTGCAGGTGTCATCGTTTCACAATTACTCAAAGATAATCTCATGGAAGCGGTAGATATCCAGCAACTGGAATCGTTCGAAGCCGGTTGCCTGTTTGCACAAATGGAAGGTATTATCCCTGCTCCGGAGTCCTGCCATGCTATCGCAGCAGCCGTTCGCGAAGCCAATAAGTGCAAAGAAACAGGAGAAGAAAAAGTAATCCTGTTCAACCTTTCCGGGCATGGGTTGATTGACATGGCTTCTTACGACAAATATCTGGCAGGTGATTTGGTGAACTACTCATTAACCGACGAAGATATTCAAAAGAACTTGGATGAGATAGGCGATTTAGCTAAATAGTCTTCTGATTTCAACATCCGAACAATAAAATAAGCCCGGCATAAGATACCGGGCTTATTTACTTTTCATTACCATATCTCTGAAAAAGAAAGTTGTCCAAATAAGATTTCATGCTAAAAAATGATTTATCGGCTAAAAGATGTCCTTTCCTAAAGATTTTCGCCAATATCGGAAGGATTTCATCTGAATTAATTTCCTATTCTTAACAGAAATCCGTACTTTTGCGCAGCATTCAATCAAACAAAAGCCATACAAATATGACACGCTACTTAAAAAACATGGAAAAAGAAATTATCATTGATAATCAGTTGGATGAAGTTGCAAGAATTGCTCTATTTATCGAAGAATTAGGAATGTCATTACAATTACCGGCAAGTATCACAATGAGCCTCAACCTCGCTATTGAAGAAGCGGTTACCAATATTATCCGTTACGGCTACCCTTCCAATAAAGAAAGTGAAATCATCCTTCGAACATCTGTTGCTCCCGGAATGCTGGTTACACAAATTATAGACGACGGAATTTCCTTCGATCCTACTGCCAAAGAAACATCTGACAATGTACAATCTCTCGACCAACAACTGACACAAGGCCTGGGACTTTTCCTGATCCGGCGTACAATGGACAAAGTAGAATATCATTCCACAGATAATCATAACGAATTAATTCTTACCAAGAATATAGATATGGACTTCAAGCCTGAAGCTACTTTGAAAACCAATCTATGCCAAATAGAAGAAGTGACGATTCTCACTATTGAAGGGCGTTTGGATACAGCAAATGCCAATACATTCAATACAGTATTACAACCTCTTTTAGCTAGTAAAACTCCAAATATAATTGTGAATTGCGAAGGCTTATCATACATTAGCAGTTCCGGTTTGCGAAGCCTGATTACACTGCAAAAGAGTGTCATGCAACATGGAGGTCAACTTGTCCTGGAGGCGATGAAACTAGAAATACGTAAAATATTCGATATGACCGGATGCTCCGGACTTTTTACAGTACGCTAACTCATACTGTATGAAAGTAATCCGCATCATAGCCTGCATCCTGCTACTATCTGTATTTTCATTAATAAACGTAGTTCATGCACAGTCTGTTACACTTATCCCCAAATGGACGGCACAGGCACAATTTGCAGGTTACTATGTAGCGGAGAAAATGGGCTTCTACAAAGAAGAAGGACTTGATGTACACGTGAAACATCCGTCTCATTCGGAAAACTCATTCCAGTATCTTAAAGAAGGAGAGCCGCAGGCAGTTATCACCAATCTATCACAAGCATTAATGGAATACTTTGCAGGAAAACGAATTGTAAACATCCTGCAAACTTCACAGGAAAACAGTTTGATGCTAGTCAGCCACTCACCATTAAAAGGAATTCCGTCATTACAACACAGAGAAATTGCAGTATGGAATCATATTACTCAGGAACTACTCGACCGAATCGCGAACAAATACCAAATTGAAGTAGAATGGATACGGTTTAACAGTGGTATCAATCTATTTCTATCAAAAGCAGTAGATATTTGTATGGTGGGAAGTTATAACGAGTTTCCACAACTTGCCGAATGTGGAATGCAGATAGATTCTACTCATATCATGCGTTTTGCCGATTATGGATATAACTTGCCCGAAGATGGACTTTACGTTACTGAAGAATTTTATCAAAAGCATCCCGAAACGATACAGAAACTAGTCCGAGCCTGTATCCGTGGCTGGAACTGGGCGAACGAGCACCCGGAAGAGACTCTTGACATTGTAATGGAGCAGGTACATCATTACAATATAGGAACCAACCGATATCACCAGCGTAAAATGCTGGAAGAAATACTGCGATTACAAACAGACAAAACAGGGCAACGCCCTTATCGGCTGAGTCGTGAAGGTTTCGATCTGGCAATTGATATTTTACTGCCACCAGACATCTCAAAGAAAAAAAGTATTCGTTACGAAGACTTTGTAAAATAACCAATTCACGACATGAAACACACATTTTCCCATTCTTTTGCAACCCGGTTAAGTATCTACGTTTTCTCATTCACGTTGATCGTCTTTGCTACTATCATGGCATTGTTCTACAATTATAACCATGAAAAGGTAACGAGTTACGCCATTGAACGTACTCACGGATTATTGAGTAACATAGCAACAGAAATCAGCAGCCAGCTAATGTCGGTAGAAACAACTATCAATCAATCTACATGGGTATTGGAAAGAAACATAAACCTGCCGGATTCATTGCATCTTATCATCGAATCAGTCGTAAAGAATAATCCACTTATTGTCAAAAGCGGCATAGCTTTCACCCCAAACTACTATAAAGAAAAAGGCAAGTATTTTATGCCTTATGCTTCGCTCGATAACAAAACAAATCATGTAACCTATCAGGTATTAGGCAGTCAGAATTATGATTATCCTTGTATGGACTGGTATCTTATCCCTAAAATGCAGAAACAAGCCTACTGGAGTGAACCTTATTATGACGACGGAGGCGGAAATATCATTATGAGTACTTACTCAAAGCCTTTGTATGACAACCGTGGCGAACTGTTCGCTGTCTTTATCGCCAGTATATCCCTGACGCAATTCACCGATACGATCAGTCTCCTGAAACCATATCCCTCCAGTTATACTTACTTAATCAGCCGCAACGGAAGTTTTCTGACTCATGCAGACCGGGATAAAATAATGAATGAGACCATATTTTCCGAAGCCTTTGCCACAGAAAACCATTCACAGGAACAGATAGGACGTGAAATGCTGGCCGGTCATACAGGTACTATACGCTTCGACAACCAAGGAAATGATTCATACGCATTCTATACTACTATTCCCCAAATCGGTTGGTCAGTATGCACGGTATGTCCGAGCCGTATTATTCTTCAGGAGCTGGACAGTACTTCTCGAAAAATCATTTATACTTTTCTGGTCGGTATACTGATATTACTACTTATTGTATACAGTATTATCCGGCGTTTAGTCCGTCCATTAGAGAAATTCTCGGAATCCGCTCGTGAAATTGCCACAGGGCGGTTTGACGTGACACTACCCCTAGTCCGCTCGAATGATGAAATCAAAGACTTATATGATTCATTAGTCTACATGCAAAAATCATTGTCGACTTACGTGAATGAACTGAAAGAGACTACTGCAAGCAAAGAACGTATTGAAAGCGAGCTTTCCATAGCACGGGAAATACAAATGGGCATGCTCCCTAAAATATTTCCTCCTTATCCGGATCGTAATGATGTGGATTTACATGCCATACTGCATCCCGCCAAAGAGGTGGGTGGCGACCTTTATGATTTCTATATGGACGGCAATCATCTCTATTTCCTGATTGGGGATGTATCGGGAAAGGGAGTACCCGCCTCACTATTTATGGCTATCACCCGTAGCTTATTCCGGACGTTATCCCAGCATGTACTTTCACCTGCCAAAATAGTTACGGAAATGAACAATTCTATTTCCGACAATAATGAATCCAATATGTTTGTCACCCTCATTGTCGGCATACTCGATCTGGAAACAGGCATACTGAAACTTTGCAATGCCGGTCACAATCCTCCCATACTCATTTATCCTGATGGACAGGTTTCATATTTGGAATTCAAAACTCAAATATTTGTAGGAGTCGTCGAAGATTTTAAATACAGTGATGAAGAAGTTGTATTGGAAAAAGAAAGCAAATTGTTCCTTTATACTGACGGAGTGACAGAAGCTGAAAATATAAATAAAGAACTATATGGAGAAGAAAAGTTATTGGAAATGTTATCAGATAATGCCTCGTCGGATGTGCGTACTACAGTCAACGTTGTTGTAGACTCCATTGCAAGCCATGTCAAAGAAGCCGAAGCAAGTGATGACCTCACCATCTTACTAATTCAATATGAACCCGGAACAGCAAACAGTTAAGTTATTATCAGTATGGAAAAAGAAATTAGAATCTCAAACAATTTGAACGAGATAGTAGTTTTAGCCAGTTTTATAGAAGAACTGGGCGAGGAACTTTCCCTGCCGGCAGAAACGGTTATGAATATCAATTTGGCACTGGAAGAAGCTGTAGCCAATATTATCATGTACGCTTACCCTCCCAAAGAGCAACATATTATCTTACTGAAAGTTACTTCAACCGAAAAACAACTGATTTTCCTTCTCACAGATAAAGGAGCTTCTTTCGATCCCACGCAAGTAGAGGAAGTAGATATCACACTTCCGATTGAGGAACGTCCTATCGGTGGGCTTGGCATTTTCCTGATTCGCAGCATCATGAATGAAATATCCTATCAACGCATCGATAACGAAAATCGACTAATAATGAAAAAAGACATTTAACATAAGGACGAGAAGATATTCCAAACGTGGGAACTCCGGTTCCAAGGCTGGAAACTGGAGTTTCTAACTAAGGAAACCTCAAGAAACTCATGGCTTGCTTTTGAAGAAGAATAATCTTAATTGTTCATTCAAACATTCGTTCCTCTAAAAATGTTATATTTGCAGATTATAATCAAAAAAGAACAAAATATGAAATATATCGGAGCACACGTAAGTGCATCCGGCGGCGTAGAATTCGCCCCCATAAATGCGCATGAAATAGGAGCAAATGCTTTTGCACTGTTCACTAAAAATCAACGCCAATGGATTAGCAAACCATTGAGCGAAGAAAGTATCCGGCTTTTCAAAGAGAATTGTGATAAGTACGGTTTTCAGCCTGAATATATCCTACCTCACGATAGTTATCTTATTAATTTAGGGCATCCTGAGGAAGAAGGACTGAATAAAAGCCGTGCCGCTTTCTTGGACGAAATGCAACGCTGCGAGCAACTGGGCTTGAGACTTCTGAATTTTCACCCCGGCAGCTCTCTTAATAAAATAGCAACAGAAGATTGCCTGTCACTTATTGCAGAAAGCATTAATATCACTCTGGAAAAGACAAAAGGAGTAACAGCCGTTATTGAAAATACTGCCGGACAAGGCAGTAATCTGGGAAGCGAGTTTTGGCAATTAAAATATATTATTGATCGGGTAGATGATAAAAGCCGGGTAGGTGTTTGCCTTGATACTTGCCATACATATACAGCAGGTTACGATATTGTGAACGATTACGATAAAGTATTTGAAGAATTCGACAAAGAAGTAGGATTCAATTATCTGCGTGGTATGCACTTGAATGATTCGAAGAAAGCACTGGGTACCCACGTCGACCGTCACGACAGTATCGGCGAGGGACTAATTGGAAAAGCATTCTTTGAAAGATTAATGCAAGATTCAAGATTTGATAATATACCTTTGGTACTCGAAACTCCTGATGAAAGTAAGTGGGCAGAGGAAATAGCCTGGTTAAGAAGTGTTGAGTAAAAGACAGATAACAAAAGACATTGATATACAAAAATAGCTGGCAGACAGGATCTATCAGCTATTTATATATAACGAACAGCTAATAAATATTCGCCATACTGACTAAAGGTTCATACAGTTTTTCTATATCCTGTGAATCCATTTCGATTTGTACCTGATCGCCGGGCATTAGTTTCTGCCCTTTAGGAGTCCAGTCCTTCCGGTCGCGATGAACATTAATAATAATACAACGCTCCGGCAGACGAAGCTCATCCACAATCTTTCCGTCCAGATAAGAACCGCTCATGACCTCAACCGATAATGTGTAGCGTGCTTCTTCTTTGAATGCAGGTGAATGAATCATGTCTTCGTATAAAGTCACATTGAGAGGTTTTATTTGAAGCATTTCAGTGAAATAATAAGTTAATCCCCCAACTACGATCGAAGGATAGAATACCTCTAAATGTCCCGTTATCTCGGTTATCAGCACGATAGCCGTTAATGGAGTGCGAACTACTGCCACAAGAAAAGCGGACATACAAATCAACATGATATAACTGATATTCTCGTATGCAATAAGTCCCTGTCGCACCATAATCAATGCTACGATTTGTCCGAGAAGCCCTCCTGTCACCAATGTAGGAATAAAATTTCCACCCGGCAAGCCCGAGGAAAAAGAAAATATGCTAAAAACCAAATGTAATAGCATCATACCGACAATCCAAAGAATATGTGTATCCGGATGCATGGCCTGGGAAAGCAAGAATTGCTCTCCTCCACCGGTCAAATTGAACTCCGCCATAGAGATAAGAAAAGCAATAAAGAGCAGGTACAGCATTTTCACGTATTCCGGATGTTTAATGGCAGGATAGATACGTTTGACCTGAAGTGTGGTGATAGAAAAGAGTTTTCCGAAAATGGAAATTACAGCGGCCAATAGAAGAAACAGTTTCACCTGCCCCCCAAAAGTCATTCCCGGCACAATGGCATCTATATGAAAATAAGGATTCATAGGGAAAATCCAACTGGCGACCCCACCGGCAACCACTCCTGCCAGTAACGTAGTAATAGCCGTTTTAGGCGCATCGAACCGTTCAATGGATTCTATAACCAGCAACGACGAAGCCAATGGCGCAGCAAAAGCAGCCGCTAATCCGGCACCTGCACCGGCAGCTAATAACTGCTTCCGTTCGCCGCTAAGCACCCGCCCCCATTTGGATACCAAGTATCCCACATATGAACCTATCTGTACGGAAGGTCCTTCACGTCCCAAAGACAGTCCGGTACTTAATGCGAGTATTCCACCTACAAACTTAGCCATCAATTCCCGAAAAGGATGTTTGTAATCAACCCGTCCGTTAATGACTCCACGTGTCTGTGGAATCCCTCCACCCGTAATGAGAGGCATTTTTTTTACGAGCCAGGAAACAAATAGAAGAATTCCCCACATCAGCAGGAAAAGAGGAATATACCAATACCACTTTAAATGGGCATCAAAGAAATCGTGACGAAGATTGAAGAAAAACTGCAATAGATAATGGTAGGGCACTGCAACAAGCCCCGTCAGCAGCCCCACAAAGATACTAACAAAGTAAAGCCGCGCGTCAATCAACTTCAGTTTAAAGATTCGCCAACGGCCCTTATCCTTCAATTTATTGACAAAATCAAACATTCGGCAAGGTTTTCATTGTTTTCACGTACGACAACAACAATCAAAACCCTGCTGTGGTTTTCGGATAAATAGAAATTTAATTCTCAATTATCGCCCCATCATATTCAAACGAAGAATAGCATGCACCACGAAATAGGAACCCAGCGCATTGTAATCAGTATCACGAATAGCAGTGGCAGTAATCGTACGTATCATCGAAACGTCCTGATGAAGAATATCATATATTTTGAAACGGAGCAGTAGTTGTTTCCGTTTCAGAAAGGCTTTCGACAACTGACAATTCCACATCAGGTTTTCGCGGGCATTGCCACTATATCCATAGCCGGAACGTTGAAAACAAGTAAGGTCGCTGAACAGTTCTATCCCCCATGGGAAATAATATTGTACTTCCGTGCCAAAGCGGTAATCGTAAGTTTCGGTACGTGTCTCTTTCACATTATTATGGGAATTGTTGTACAGCAATTCTGCACGGGCACTGATTTCCATTTGCTTCGTGCGGTATGTTAATTGCAAGCGTTGGCGGGCTGTGAGATGTTTCACTGTACTTTTTACAGGAGCTTCTTTATTTATCGTGCTATACCCGTTCTGGTTTCTGTATTGCAGATATGAATATGTACGGAATCGCCAACTACGATTCTTGAAAGGAGTATTGAGAGAAAAAGAGCCCATAGCACGCCAGTTACCGTTCAGATTAAGAGGAGTGGTAGTTCGCACACCGGATTCGCTATCATAGGTCACTTGGTTGGTTATACTATTAATGGTATTCTCCGCCAAGACGGAAGCAACCATATTCCGTTGGTGTTTGGCATTATAGGAGTTGAAATTTAATGTGAAAGTATTCGTATACGAAGGCTTCAGCGAAGGATTACCGACACGGATATTCAACGGGTTGGTGCGGTCCGTCACCGGTTGAAGGTCGCGTATATTCGGCTGACGGCTTTTTCCCCGGTATACAATCTGCAAACGGGTACGTTTGGAGAACTTATAACGGAAATTGACGGTAGGAGAAATATTAAAAACAGACTTTCGCAACGGTTCTTCTGCCGGAGTTGCCTTTTCCAGAAGAGAACGGCTGACAGACTTTTGAGGTTCAAAGTCAGCACCGATATTATAATTATAGTTCTTACGGGAGGTACGGACCGCAAGATTAAACAGGTGATTACTATACTGATTCTCAAAACAATTGCTTGCGTCCTCGTCATAATCAGGAGCAAATTCTTCCAGTTCCTTGTTCCAGTTGTAGACAAAACGGTCGGAGTTGTTCACCCGATGCTGGTAACTGTAACGGAACTGAAGAAAATGAAACCAGGGCAAAGGTTCTACATAAACTAATTGTAACCGGTAGTTATACCCCTCCATTCTATCTTCAATCTTTTGATTCTTTACATTCTTAGCATTGTTTTTGAAGTAATGGGTAGTGGAAAGGCTGGTTCTGTCGGTGGAAGATCCATTTGTACCATAATCAACTTTCAAGGCTATATTTCTTCCCATTCGGCTAAGTTTCCGACTAAGTTGCAGCATCATGGTCAAATTATAGGATGAGTTATGAGTTGTTCCTGATGATTCCCGCTCATTCAGTAGCACATCATTGCCCCACCCTTGCTGAAAACCGTTACTACTTCTATCATTGGCAGCCGTACGGTATTGAGGGCGAAAAATCAATGTTGTAACAGAATCCATTTTCCACTCCAAGAAAGCATTCGCTACCAAGTTATCGTTTCCCTGTCGATTGTGTCCGGTACTTTCGGTGATAGATTTGTCTTTACGAAGATAATTGTCTACCGTAGTACGACTGTCCTCCAGACGGTCAGTGCCCATATATTGAATGTTCGACCGAAATTTGACGCGCTTCCAGTCATGAGTGGCATTCACTCCCAAAGAACGGGAAGTAGTCAGCCCTTTTTGAGTACGAAGATTACCGGAAGAACTGGCAGACTCCCCCTGCATTTCAGAAAAGCCTTGGTTGTTGGTGTTATTCAGATTCCCGATAACAGTCAATTGGGAGTTATCCCGGAAACGGTTTAAAGTATTGGCCAGTTCATAACGGTCTTTACTTCCATAACCACCCATAAAATTTTCCATCCATCCTCGTTTCATATTCTTCTTGACCGACAGGTCGAGAATCATTTCTTCTTCACCATCGTCAATACCGGTAAGACGGGCAAGATCGGACTGGCGTTCGTATGCTTTCAGCTTTTCTATCATCTCTACCGGAAGATTTTTAAGAGCAGCTTTCGGGTCGTCGGAAAAGAATTCTTTTCCGTCCACCAAAATCTTTTTCACTTCCTTTCCATGAATCAGCAGTTTGCCGTCCTCATCTATTTCTCCACCGGGAAGTTGTTTCACCAGTTCTTCCAGCATGGAGCCTTCGGGAGTACGATAAGCCGAAGCGTTAAAGACGGTAGTATCTCCTTCGGTCACCGCCATAGGTGCTTGTCCCACAACAACGGTTTCGTTTAATGAAATACTCTCCGGACTCAAAGATATATTACCCAAAGTGGGTGTCTTATTATTTGCTGAAACAGATATAGTCCGATAAACAGAGGTATATCCGATATAAGAGATATGCAATAGAATAGACTTGCTTTTCGGAATAGTAACAGCTAACTGAAATTTACCTTGTATATCCGTAGCTCCTCCCACTAATAAGATGCTATCCGGTAAAGCCAAAAGCCGGACCGTAGCAAACGGTACCGGCTGATTGGTTTCAGTATCAACAACACGCCCGACAAAACGCTCTTTGCCGGACTGTGCATAAACAGCCAAACTTATCAGTAACAGGACATAACAACTGATCAAACGGTACTGAAAAGAATAAATACGTCTGTCTATGCTCAAGTTGTGTTGATTTAGTAAAACAGAAACTTATAATATAACCTAATCCCTATTGTTATCCTTGGCGCGGAGCACGAGGTCTTTGTCCCTGATGATGTCCCTGCTCCGGTTTCTGACCTTTTCTGCGGTCAAACTCTTTCCTGAATTTATTCATATTACTCTTTTCCTGCTGATAGATTTTCATAATCTGCTTTTGAGAAAGTATCTTGCTGAATTCATTATAATACTTCTCACGAATATCAAGCATCTTACGGCTTTGAGCAAACTGGTTTCTCAACATGGTAGCAATCTGTTCGTCAGTCATTACCGGTCGCGGAGCATCCTTTTTATCGGTAGCCGATGTTCCTTGAGCTTTTTCGGCTCTTGGTTTATGGTTCATCATGCGGCACTCGCGCAGTTCTTTCAGATATTTCTCGTAAACCGGTGTAAACTTGGCGGCTGTCGCATCATCCAGCATCAAGGTTTTAACAATCTGATTCGTCTGCATCTGCATCATCTGCTCTTGTGTGGGACGTTGTTTCTTCTCCTTATTATCTCTATTTTGAGCTGAAAGGGTCATCTGGCTTCCCAACAAGAGAGCAACCAAAACTACATAAATAAATTTCATCTTCATAATCTTTACATTTTTAATCATTGATTGAGTTACTTAATTCAAAAATATATCGTTTTCAGAGAAGCTGACGAGCTCTTCCAACTCCTCATCCGACAATTCTTTAATCCATGTGTCTACCGGATCCGTACCATTACTTCTGTCGACAGCCAATGTGTTCGAAGAAGACGATTTGACCTCATCCATTTGACGCAAGGACGGAACGAATAAAATTCCAGCTAATACTGCCGCTATGGCAACTACCGTAGAAATAATCAGCTTCATGTGAGACTTCCGCTGTTGTTTCACCCCGGTACGTTCCATTACCTTTCGTTGCACATCCTCGAAGAATCCGTCGGGGGTAGTGTAAGGGGTCCGTTTACCAATATCGTCAAAATCAAAATCCTTTTTCATCGTTCTACCTATTTAGTATATATTCCTTTATTTTTTCTTTTGCATAGTGGTAATTCACTTTCAGCGTATCCACCTTACTATCCAGCACCCGCGCAATCTCTTCATACTCAAGTTCATCGTAATAACGTAAGTTGAATACAAGCCGTTGCTTCTCCGGCAAACTCAAAATGGCTTCTTGAAACTTCACCGCCAGTTCGTTCTCATAATCTACATAATCAGAAGCCTTCAGTTTGCTCATCAATTCTTCCTGTACATCCTCCGCTGATACGACTCCTTCCTCTTTACGACTATTCAATAAGCGTAAACTTTCATTCGTCGCAATCCGGTAAATCCAGGTTGACAGTGAACTTTCTTCGCGAAATTGATCGATATGTCGGAATATCCGGATAAAGACCTCCTGAAGCACATCTTCCGCATCTTCGTGAGACACGACCAGCCTACGGATATAATTATATATCGGTACCTGAAAAGAGTTCATCAGCATCTTGAATCCCCGTTCACGATCCGAGGAACAAGCTTCACGAATTTTATTCTCGTTTATCATTAATTCTATATCTGAGCTTTATTAGTTAGAACGCAGAAGAGTGTGGAAGTTAAATACAAGAATTCGTATTTTGCTTTTATTAACAAGGAAGAGGAGAAAAAGAAGTAGAATACAAGGAAAAGAAATTGCCTCCAAGACCTTTACAGAGGCTTTAGAGGCAATTCGAATACTTTATCTATAAATTGTAAATAAGAAGTCTGTTACCAGAACTTATTGTGTTCCGCACTATATTCAAAACCGACAGCTTTCAACTGATTCACTAATTCATCCTTATTTACGTCCATATCTTCACAAAGTTCGTCAAGTGAAGAATAGCAATCGCGCAACTTCATATTGATAACGCTAAACAGCATCATCGGGTCTTTGGGTAATTCCATAACATACAATCTTTTTAAACCGGACGCAAAGTTACAGCAATCTCATTGAATGGCAAAACAAATCAATCTTAAAGGAAGCAGAAATTCGGGTATATCTTTTATAATATCCATTTGAAAACAAGGAAAATTGCAAAATAATAAATAAACAGTTATCCAACCAAGTGCTTTTCTACATTTCTCATACTGATGCTTTTTAAAGGATAATAAATTACATTTCTACTAATAAGAGTGCTCAGACAGAAAAATGGCTGTCCATTCATCCACATACGCCATTCATTTAGGATTTAAAAGATGAATGAGAAGCAATGTACTAACGGGATAACATATACTCCAATGAGATTTATGAGAGTAAATGCAGAAAACAGTTCCCGACAGCCGTAGATATAATTGTTAATTATACTTGTGAATATGTATTTCATATAAAAATAGTTTCTACATTTGTGGCCGTTATGATGAAGTACATATTCTGTATATTATTAGGTATATTTCTAAGTTGGGGATTCCAGTTGATTTCCGACGAAAGGCAAGAAGCATATCGGCCAGAAACCGGTAGTACCTATATACAAACTTGTGTTAATGCTTTTCATCCCGAAACTAAAACTATGATAAAACAACTAGGGAAAGAAAAGAAACTCGTCAAAGCAAAAGAAAATACAGGAAAGCAGGACTACAATGACAGTGACGGTGTCTTAAATCCATCCTCCTTCCGTTATTTCTCTCCTTCAAAGTTACTTAGATTCAATATTCATTCCGTTACTATCCGGATATTAAGTTCTTTAAAGATTCAACTTCCTAAGAATCAATGGACAGGTTTCTCATTCTATACTAATTTTATCAAATATTCCGATAGATATCACATCTATACATTAGGTCATATACTCATTTAGCCATTTTATACCTTTTATAGGCATAGAAAATTCATATTTTCTATGCCTTATTTGTTGTTCCTATCTTTTCCTTTTAATAACAATCAAAGTATATAAAATGGATTTTTTACTCAATTTTATACTCCATATTGACCAATATATGGCCATGATTGTGCGTGATTATCATGCATGGACCTATGCTATCTTATTCATCATAATCTTCTGTGAAACCGGATTAGTAGTCACTCCTTTCCTCCCGGGTGACTCTTTACTTTTCGTTGCCGGAGCGATCTCTGCGTTACCCGATATGCCTATCAGCATACACATACTCGTTATCATATTATTTGCTGCTGCCATATTAGGTGATTCATGCAATTATATGATTGGGCATTTCTTTGGTCGAAGGCTATTCAACAATCCTAAATCCAAGATATTCAAGCAAAGTCACTTGGAGAAAACGCACGAATTTTATAAGAAGTATGGTGGCAAAACCATTATCCTGGCACGCTTTATCCCCATAGTACGTACATTTGCCCCCTTCGTTGCAGGAATGGGGAAAATGAATTACTACTATTTTATGGTATATAATTTGGTTGGTGGAGCTGTCTGGGTAACTATATTCTGTTATGCAGGATATTTCTTCGGCGATCTCCCGTTTGTGCAGGAAAACCTAAAACTACTCATTGTAGCCATTATATTCATATCCATATTGCCTGCCGTAATTGAGGTCATACGCGCCAAGTTGAAATTTTAAACTGCCCAAACCATAGTCTGTATTCATTTGTTACTAATATAAATAAAGTAGAAAAAAACAATTTAAAGTTTTTACACTTATGAAAAATTCTTTTTTTAATCGGTTTACCCCAAAGGAACCGAAGTTTTTCCCGTTACTGAAACAATTATCAGAAGTACTTTCTGCCTCATCTGTTGCTTTAGTAGAAAGTCTGCAACATGACCAACCGACAGAACGCTCGGAGTACTACAAAAAGATCAAAGACCTCGAACGGGAAGGAGACAGACTGACACATCTGATTTTTGATGAATTAGGAACTACATTCATCACTCCCTTTGACCGTGAAGATATTCATGACTTAGCTTCTTGTATGGATGATGTCATCGACGGAATAAACAGTTGTGCCAAAAGGATTTCCATTTATAATCCTCGTCCTATTTCTGAAAGCGGAAAAGAACTGAGCCGTTTGATCCAAGAAGAAGCTATATATATTTGTAAAGCTATGGATGAACTCGAAACATTCCGCAAAAAGCCGACACTCCTCCGAGAATATTGCTCCAAACTGCATGAAATCGAAAACCAAGCGGATGATGTATATGAGTTCTTCATCACCAGACTCTTTGAAGAAGAAAAAGATTGTATCGAACTTATCAAGATTAAAGAAATCATGCACGAACTGGAAAAGACAACCGATGCTGCAGAGCATGTAGGTAAAATTCTGAAAAGCCTGATTGTAAAGTACGCATAAAAGAAGCCTGAACACATGGAATTATTAGTGACTATCATTATCCTAGCTCTGATATTCGACTATATCAACGGCTTTCACGATGCTGCAAACTCCATTGCCACTATCGTATCTACGAGAGTTCTTACCCCCTTCCAAGCTGTATTATGGGCTGCCTTCTTTAATTTCGTTGCTTTCTTTATCGCTAAATATATAATAGGCGGATTCGGAATTGCCAACACTGTATCCAAAACCGTAGTAGAGCAATATATTACTTTACCGATTATATTAGCAGGAGTTATTGCCGCTATCACTTGGAATCTGATTACTTGGTGGAAAGGTATCCCCTCCTCTTCTTCTCATACCCTTATCGGAGGATTTGCAGGAGCAGCTATCATGGCAAACGGATTTGAAGCTATTCAACTTAATATCATCCTAAAAATTGCAGCATTTATTTTTTTGGCTCCTTTTATTGGCATGGTCATTGCATTCGGATTCACTTTGTTCGTACTTTATATCTGCCGGCGAGCTCATCCTCATACCGCAGAGCAATGGTTCAAGAGATTACAACTTGTATCCTCCGCCCTTTTCAGTGTCGGACATGGTCTGAATGACTCTCAGAAAGTAATGGGTATCATAGCTGCCGCCATGATAGCCGCACATTCCATGGGATTGGGGATGGGCATAAATAGTATCAATGATCTGCCCGACTGGGTTGCCTTCTCCTGTTTTACGGCCATTTCACTCGGAACCATGTCCGGAGGTTGGAAGATAGTAAAAACAATGGGAACCAGAATCACCAAAGTAACTCCACTGGAAGGAGTGATTGCCGAAACAGCAGGTGCTTTCACTCTCTACATCACGGAAATGTTGAAAATTCCTGTAAGTACGACACATACTATCACAGGAGCAATCATCGGAGTAGGCGCAACAAAACGCCTTTCTGCTGTTCGTTGGGGAGTTACCAAAAGCCTGATGACGGCTTGGATTCTTACAATTCCGGTCAGCGGACTTTTAGCAGCCGGTGTTTATTTTATTGTTTCTTTATTTATATAATAAAACATATTCCAGCCATATAAAATAGCGTTTAGAAACACTTGATTCCCAAACGCTGTTTTATATCTATTTTTAGTCCTAAATATTTATATAAATCGCTTTAAGAAAAAACATCTATTCTTCTAACCTTCCTAATCAGTAAGTACATCATAACAAGCATATATCTCTCAAATAGAAAAAGAGCTGAAAGTCAATGACCTTCAGCTCTTTTTCTATATATTAAGCGTTTAGCAAATTCTTATTTGACTTCCTCAAAATCAACGTGATATATCTATCAACGACTTGCGTACACGTGTTGCAAATATAACACAAACCCGAAAATAAGCATTCATAAGCAACACACGCTCTTGTTCATAAAAGTACGATTTTTATTCATAAATAACGAGATGTAAACGCATAAAAATCAAAAGAAAGCGATGTTTTTAACAGATTCTTCGGTTTTATCCTTACCTTTGTGTATGATATTGGGATGTTATACCCAAACAACAATAAGAAAACGATGCAGATACATAACAAATTCAAGTTGTAAAACTATTTATTATATTGAGATATGTCAATATGGAGCAAACTCATAGGAATCAAGAAAACCGAGGATAGAAACAATATCATCGGCAATAAAACCACCTCTGTACCATGTAGTGCCCACAATTATGCCATAGTAGATGTTGAAATAGGCTTGAAAGACCATAGAATCCATGATATAGGAGCCCTCAAGCATGATAACACGACATTTCATAAAACCTCAAAAGAAGAACTATTCATTTTCTTAAACGATGTAGACTACATCTGCGGACACAATATCGTTCACCATGATGCTAAATACCTGTTTACGGACAAAATATGCCGCTGGATTTTAGTTGATACACTTTATGTTTCGCCTTTACTGTTCCCTGAACACCCTTACCACAGGCTTGTGAAAGATGACAAACTGATGAGCGAACAAATGAACAATCCGGTGAACGATTGCAAGAAAGCAAAAGACTTATTGTTGGATGAAATAGCATGCTGGCATTCACTACCGAAAGAAAAGCGTATACTATTTGCATCGCTGCTGAAGGACAAGAAGGAATTTGAAGGATTTCTCAGTATGGTAAGTGCGGAGTATATCCATAAAGGAATACCTGAACTTATTAAAGAACTTTATGCCGGAAAGATTTGCCAACATGCCGATCTTGACATGCTCATCAACCAATATCCATGCGGATTGGCATACGCATTGGCTCTGATTGACACCACCGATTACCGCTCCATCACTCCCGGATGGATACTTTATAATTATCCGGAAGTGGAATTTATCATAAAACTCCTGCGACACACTACTTGCAAAGAAAGCTGCGACTACTGCCATACGCAATTGGATGTGCTCCATAACCTAAAAACATTTTTCGGATATGAGCGCTTCCGGACATACGAAAGCGAGCCACTGCAAGAACGTGCTGCCCAAGCTGCGGTAAAAGGGAAATCGCTGCTGGCAATATTTCCTACCGGCGGTGGTAAATCACTTACCTTCCAACTGCCTGCACTCATGGCGGGCCACTCCGTGCACGGGCTTACGGTTGTCATCTCCCCCTTGCAGTCCTTGATGAAAGACCAGGTAGACAACCTTGCCGACAGAGGCATCACGGATGCCGTAACCATAAATGGGATGTTAGACCCCATCACAAGATCGCTGTCCATACAAAGAGTACAAGACGGAGAAGCCTCGTTGTTGTATATCTCTCCCGAAATGCTCCGTTCAAAAACAATCGAGAAAATATTGATGGCGCGCCACGTTGTAAGGTTTGTGATAGACGAAGCGCACTGCTTTTCTTCATGGGGGCAGGATTTCAGAGTTGACTATCTCTACATTGGCAAATTCATCCAAAAATACCAGCAAAAGAAAAAATGCAAAACCCCGATACCTGTATCCTGTTTCACGGCCACGGCAAAACAGAAAGTAATCCAAGACATCTGTGACTATTTCAAGCAGACTTTGGATTTGAACTTGGAATTATTCGCATCAACAGCCTCAAGAACAAATCTACACTATTCCGTCATACATGTAGAGAATGACAATGACAAATATTTAAAACTGAGAGAACTTGTAGCAGAAGCTGATTGTCCGACAATTGTTTACGTGTCACGCACCAAACGAACAAAGGAACTGGCTGCAAAACTGACTCGTGACGGTTACAAGGCACTCCCTTTCAATGGGAAAATGGAAGCCGATGAAAAAATTGCCAACCAAGATGCTTTTATGAACGATCAGGCACACATCATCGTGGCCACGTCTGCATTTGGTATGGGAGTCGATAAGAAAGATGTCGGTCTTGTAGTGCATTATGATATTTCCGATTCGCTGGAGAATTATGTACAGGAAGCTGGCAGGGCAGGTCGTGATCCTGGTCTTAGCGCACGTTGTTATGTGCTTTACAGTGACAATGATTTGGACAAGCATTTTATATTGCTAAACCAAACGAAACTTAGCATTAGTGAAATACAACAGGTATGGAAAGCCGTCAAAGACCTTACCAAACACCGTATGAAAGTCAACTGTTCTGCGTTGGAAATTGCCCGGCAAGCAGGATGGGATGATTCGGTATCTGACATTGAGACCCGTGTACGGACAGCATTAGCAGCTTTGGAACAAAGCGGATACTTGGTAAGAGGAAACAATGTACCTCATGTATATGCCACGGGAATAATGGTAAAGAATATGGACGAAGCAAGAGAACGCATAGCAGCATCACTACTTTTTGGCAGCGATGAAATAGAAAAGGCAGTCCGTATCATCAAGTCATTGATTTCTCAAAAACATATCGCCAAGGCTCAAGATTCGGAAGCAGAATCACGAATCGATTATCTGGCAGACATTTTGGGACTAAGCAAAAGAGATGTTATATCTGTAGTGGAGCGCATGCGACAGGAAGGTATATTGGCAGACAGTAAAGATATATCTGCCTATTTGCAGGATGCAGGTGATTCGGAACGAAAGTCACAAATTCTCCTCGAACGCTTTGCAAAACTTGAACAATACATCCTTAATCATATTCCCGACGGAGCTTTACGAATATCATGCAAGCAACTGAATGAAAATGCAGTGAACGATGGCATCAATACATCCAAAGAAAAAGATATCCGGACACTACTCTATTTCCTCACCGTCAAGGGATATACGCGTAAAAAAGAAGATGCGGCTCGTAACATGGAGATAAGTCGTCAGGCAGACCTAGAATCCACCATCAGGCGATTTGAGAAACGATTGGAAATAAGTCGCTTTGCCGTGGAATGGCTATACAAATTAGCTTTTGATGCAGAAAAAAAGAATGCACTCGACAAAGCCATCCAGTTCTCCGTAGTAGAGCTTCTGAACCGAATAAAATCAAATTCCCAATCCCTTTTTGGCGGACTTGATGACATTCAATTAGAAGACGTGGAAGAAGCACTTCTGTATTTGTCGAAAATCGGTTCACTAAAACTTGAAGGCGGATTTTTGGTACTTTATAATGCCATGAATATCCAAAGAATAAAGGACAACAAGTCGAGATACAAGCAAGACGACTATCGGATGCTCAACGAATTCTACAAGTTGAAAATCCAGCAAGTGCATATTGTAGGCGAATATGCCAATCTGATGGTAAGAGATTATCATGCGGCCTTGCAATATGTTCAGGACTATTTCCAAATGGACTACAGAAAGTTTGTCATAAAATATTTCAAAGGAGACAGAGCAAACGAGATACAACGTAACTTGACACCACAGAAGTACAAACAATTGTTCGGACAATTATCCAAACGGCAAATGGATATTATTTCCGATAAGGGTTCACGTTGCATTGTAGTCGCAGCCGGCCCAGGTAGTGGAAAGACACGTGTATTGGTCCACAAACTGGCCTCACTTCTGCTACTTGAAGATGTGAAACACGAACAGCTCCTGATGCTGACCTTTTCAAGGGCAGCCGCTACGGAATTCAAACAAAGGCTCATGGAGTTGATAGGCAACGCCGCCCACTTTGTCGAAATAAAAACATTCCACTCCTATTGTTTCGACCTATTGGGACGGATAGGAAATCTTGAAGAATCAAGAAATGTCGTTTCAAATGCAGCCGAGATGATATGTCAAGGAGAAGTGGAACCCAATAAGATTGGCAAGACGGTGTTAGTCATAGATGAGGCTCAGGATATGGGAGCTGAAGAGCATGCGCTTGTAAAGGCTTTAATGACTAATAATGAGGAGATGCGTGTGATAGCAGTGGGAGACGATGACCAGAACATCTATGAATTCCGCGGTTCCGATTCCGGTTATATGTACCGACTGGCACAAGAAAGCGGAAGCACGTTTGTCGAAATGACCGAAAATTACCGCAGTGCGCGCCAGCCGGTAGATTTTGCCAACAGATTCTTGAAAAACATACATAAAAGGATAAAAAGTACACCAATTATCTCCATGAGAAAAGAAAAGGGTTGGGTTGAAGTGATACGCTATCAATCGGAATATATGTATCAGCCGCTCGTCGAAAACTTGCTTCAACATAGGGATAAAGGAACTTCTTGTGTACTGACCCAAACAAATGAAGAGGCCGTTATCCTGATGGCTCTTTTGCGGAAACATGGCATAAACAGTAAACTGATACAATCAATGGACGGCCTACGTTTTTGGAATATGGCCGAAATGAGATATTTCCTGAGGTATATAAACAAGCGGATAAAAACACCGTTAATCACGGAAGAGCTGTGGGAAGAAGCCAAGCATAACACCTTCTCTACTTATGACAGGAGTCTAAGCTTGATGTATGTGAAACGTTGTGTGGAACAGTTTGAACAAACCAACAAGACTAAATATTTCAGTGACTTCAAAGAATTTGTATTTGAGTCGTCGGTGGAAGACTTCTGCGACGTATCAGGAGCCGACGTTGTGGTATCAACTATTCACAAGGCCAAAGGCAGAGAGTTTGACGATGTGTATATGCTCATATCCGACAATTATGTAAAGGATGCCCATCTGATGCGTCGATATTACGTAGGAATAACCCGTGCGAAAAACAGGCTGTTCATACATACAAACAGTGATTGTTTCAATCATTTGAGTGCAGACCGATATCTCATGGATCAGCGACAATATGACATGCCTGAAGAAATTGTACTGCAACTCTCTCACAAAGATGTCAATTTGGGATTCTTCAAAGAACGAAAACAAGAAATCTTGGCATTGAGAGGAGGAGACTCCTTGACTCACAGTAATTTCTTTTTGTATAGTTCATTGACTGATAAACCCATAGCTAAGTTATCATCAAAAATGCAGGATACATTATCCGAATGGGAACAAAGAGGTTACAAGGTGAAATCCGCATCTGTACGGTTCGTCGTGGCATGGAAACCGAAAGATGCACCAAAGGACGAACCGGAAACGGCTGTACTGTTGGCGGATTTGGTGCTTTCTTTGTAAGCTAAAACGTTTGAAATTTATCACATTATCATTACCTTTGTGATAAGAATTAAAATATTATACGAATAATAAGGGAATAATGCAAATTCATAACAATACATTGATAGCGGAATGTTCGGCTTACGATTTCAAAGAAATGCTGGAACGTAAGCAAGACTTGACCCAGTACCGGAAATACAACTCATTCCGATAGAACATGAAGGGCATACTTTACTCGAAGTGAAAGTAAAAGTAGGAACACTTACACCTTATTACTATTATCAGGATGGAACACGTACCGCATATGTACGGGTTGGCAATGAAAGCGTGGAGTGTAATTCACAACAACTTCTTTCGTTGGTATTGAAAGGCACGCACATGACCTGGGATTCACTGCCTACCCAAGTAGATGCCAGCAAACACTCTTTCATCATCCTTGCCAATACATTCCGTGAACAAACTCATCAAGAATGGAATGACAAATATTTGGAATCATTCGGACTTATCACTTCTGACGGAAAACTGACCAATGCTGGATTGCTGTTTGTGGATAATTGCACGGTATTCCAATCTCGTATCTTCTGTACCCGTTGGACTGGACTCTATAAAGATGATACCATCAGTTCCGTAGAGCATAGGGATAACCTTGTATTGCTATTGAAATACGGCATAGACTTCATTAAGAACTACACTATGAGCGGATGGGTAAAGATGCCTAACTATCGTCTGAACCTCCCCGACTATTCAGGTCGTGCCATCTTCGAAGGACTGGTAAACCACCTCATCCATAGAGATTATACGGTAATGGGTGGCGAAGTACATATCGACATTTATGATGACCGCGTAGAACTGGTATCACCCGGTGCAATGCTTGACGGTACACAGATTCAAGACCACGACATATACAAAGTGCCTTCCATGCGCCGTAATCCCGTCATTGCGGACGTGTTCACACAGTTGGACTATATGGAGAGTGGTTCCAGTTTACGCAAAATGCGAGAACTTACGGAGAAGCTGCCTAACTTCCTGCAAGGAAAAAAACCGCAATATCAAACGGAAGCGACCTCTTTCTACACCACATTCTATAATCTGAACTGGAACGAAAACGGAAGAATACCTGTTGAAGAAGTAGCCAACAGGGTAAATAGTACCCTCGAAAAGTACCCTGTAAACGAAGAAAGTTCGGTCGAAATGTTCGGTGTAAACAGCAAAAGTTCTGTGAAAACCTTCGGTGATACGCAAGAAAGTTCCGAGAAAGGTTCGGAGATAATGCAAAAAGGTTCGGAGAAAAAGTTCGGAGATTCGAAAAACAAATCTAAAAGCATTGGGAAAACCGCACAAAAGATTATTGATTTCGTCATTTCCGACCCATCAATGTCTGCAGAAAAAATGGCCTATAAAATAGGAATAAGCTCCCGAGCCGTAGAAAAACATATTTCAAAACTTCGTTCTATGGGAATTTTGTCTCGTGAAGGAGCAGACCATGGTGGCTATTGGCGCATTGTAATTAATCCTCAAACCGAGCAATAAACCTATGGGAACATCTTTCATTCCACTTTGTGCAATAATTGCTGTTTTGATTATCGCCTTTTTGTTTGCTTCCTTGCCGCAAGTAAGCCACAAAATGCGATACAGAGTGCTTTATGCAATAGCCATCATCATGCTATTTGCCGTTATTCCTATCAGTGAGTGTATGGCTAAGAATACCAAAAATTCAAACAGCAATTATCTGCTTGTTCTGATATTCGATATTGCAGTAGGTTATTTCTGTATGTACATTGCCGCATTAGGCACTATAAAATATTTTGTGTAAATGGAAAATACGGGATTCAAAATAGAGTTCCGTATTTTTTATTTTATACATTTACCAAATGAAGAAGATTATGAAAGAAAAGAATCAAGTAGTGCCTGATGAGGTGTTAAGCAAGGAGTTCCTTAGCCAGTTCAAGACAGAAGCCGATGTGAGCAAGTTTCTGAATCAGTTGCATGCGCAGGTATTGGAAAAGATGCTTGAAGGTGAGAAGGATGCATTTGGGTTATGAGAAGAATTCTGTGGCAGGAAACAATACCGGCAACTCCCAGAATGGCAGTTATCCGAAGAAAATCCGGACCGGACATGGAGAATCTGTCATCCCCATTCCGCGTGACCGCAACGGGCAGTTTGAACCGATAGCAGTTCCCAAACATGAAAGCCGGGGGATTTCTATAGAGAAGCTTGTTATCTCCCTATATGCCAAAGGAATGAGTGTTTCCGATATAGAGGAAGAGATGCGTGAGATTTATGAAATTGCGTCAAGCACTTGAACAGGTTCCTGCCCCCTCCACGAAAGAGGAAAAGACTGCGTTGAAAAAGAAACGCAAACAGCTGAAGGAACTGGAAGAACACAGGGACAAGCTGCAGGAATACGACAACCGTCTGGACACGCTGCAGGACAGGAACTCCTATTCCCAAACGGACAAGGACGCTACTTTCATGAGAATGAAGGAGGATGCCATGCGTAACGGCCAGACAAAGCCCGGTTACAACCTCCAGATCGGCACCGAGAACCAGTTCATTACCGATTTTGCACTCTTTCCGAACCCTACGGATACACTGACCATGATACCTTTCCTGCAATCCTTCTCAAGCAGATATGACAGGTTGGCCCATACGGTGGTGGCCGATTCCGGCTACGGTTCTGAGGAGAATTACCGCTTCATGTCAGAAAACGGTATGGAAGCCTACGTCAAGTACAACTACTTCCACATGGAACAGCGGCCAAAGTTCAAACCGGACCCGTTCAAGGCGGAAAACTTCTACTACAATGAAGAACATGACTTTTGCATCTGCCCCATGGGACAGAAGATGCAAAGGATAGGGACTAGACATGTGAAAACCGCATCCGGATATATCAGCGAAAATGTCAGATACAGGGCCGTCAGATGTGAAGGCTGTCCGCTAAGATGCCGATGTTTTAAGGCAAAGGGGAACAGGACAATAGAACTGAATCACAGACTCAGAAGATACAAACAGAAAGCCAAAGAGTTGCTCTGCAGCGGGGAAGGACTGAAGCACAGAGGGCAGAGATGTATAGAGCCGGAAGCCGTGTTCGGACAAATGAAATACAATATGAACTACAAACGTTTCCGCCATTTTGGAAAGGATAAGGTCTTCATGGACTTTGCCTTCTTTGCCATTGCCTTCAATATAAAAAAGATGTGTGCAAAAATGGCTAAAGAAGGTATGGATTGGCTGATTAGACGGTTTTATGAGTTTACAGTAGCTATATTTAGATGTTGCGAACGCATATAAATCAAAGAAATCCTCAAAATATCGCAGCTTAAAGAAAATGAACCGAGTTGTATAGTAATGAATAAAAAAGAAGGTGCATCGTGCATTACGACACACCTCCTTGCTTATTATTTAATCTGTATCCTTATCGGAATCATTTGACTTCCTCAAAGATAACACAGCTTGATTATCAATACTTTACATCAACATTGGTACAAATAGGGTACAGATTAAAATAAGGAAAATCAAGCCTTCCGCAAACATCTAAAAGCATCGGAAAATATTTATAGCTCCTAAAATCCGCAAGCAATCTCAATGGCAATCTCAATTGCAGTAAAGAGCTTGAACACTATGCATCATGATAGTATGAGCGTGAATTTTGTCCGATTTGTGCATACCTTCCCCTTACCCCACAATGCGACTTGAGGCAATACGCAGATTAAAACCATAAGGAACGGACTTTATCCGAATCCAGTTTTGAAAGGTCTTGCATAAGCCCGGTTTTCAGTATAGATATTCAGCACGTATTGCCTTGCTGTCATGATCCACTTGGCAGGTACGGAGATGAAGCTGAAGACAAAAGCCTTTATGCGACTCGTTTCCTTGAGCCCGAAAGCCTTGGTGTCAAGCTTGCTAATGATGGTCTTATAGAAATTGTGTATCAATGCCGTAAGCAGAAGGAATACAGTGTTCTCTGACATGAACGACTTGGGGAGCCTGTTCCAGCCGAATCCGTTGTTCATATCATCGAATATACGCTCTTTGCCCCCACGCTTGTTGTAAAATTCGACGATGTCTCTTGTTGATGAGTCATAATCGTTGGTAAGAATGGATCTGTAGGTGTATTCACCTTCCCACAAGTCAAGCTCTCCATCCATGCGCTTTTGTCTCTGAATGACAAGACGATAGCACTTGCCTTCCCATTTCTCAACAAGAATGGAATTGAGTTCAAACTGGATGCCGTTGATTTCCTCCGTCTTCCATCCCCTCAGTGAAAACAAGTCATCGTAGAGCGAACTGCATCTGTTGGCGCGGATGTAGAAGTGCGTGCAATGCTTCTCTATCTCACTGACAATTTCCTTCGAGCACGAACCACAGTCGGCTCTGAAGCGATTCACACGGATGCTGTTGGCTTCCAGTAGGGCAAAGAATCTCTTGTGGGTCTCAGCCTGATAAAAGCGCACATTTGTGTTGCCATCGCTGTTCTCGACATAGACAATCATGTCACCGATGACATATACGCCAGGTCTGTAGCCGAGGAACTTCTTGTATGTCGGTTTTGCATCATACTTCTCTGTTTCAAGGAACTGATGGTCGAAATCAACATCGTAGGTTTCCACCTCATTCAGTTCACCAGTGGAAACCAAGGCTTTTATAAGCAAGGCGTTGAGCTTGTCTGCCGTATTGAAATCATAGGTCTTGCCCTTATCGGAAGTATATGAGATGTTTTCCTGTGTCAGTTCCTTGATGGCTCTGAGGATGGTATCAGAGCTGCATGTGCGCAAGGTCGGATGATACGAGAGATGACGCATCAGATGCGATGTTACATCCTCCACGCATGAACCGCCACAGAAGTATACGCTCATCAGAGAACGAATAATTTCGCTGTACTGGTATCCGATGATACTGCGGCATCTCTGACCAAGTGTCTGGTCGATAATAGGTGAAAGCATGGAGTCAAATTGCTCCATGATTGAAAAAATTCCTCCAAAAGGTGTGAGTTTTTCAGATTTTATTTGTACCTTTGCCATGTCTTGTTACGATTTACGCTTGTTTTGATTTGCAACACTAAGATAAGTGAAAAATCTGACATGGCAAAATCCTGAGCAACTTTTTGTTGCTCAGGAACTTATAAATAAAGTTAAATCAAAGTGTTGCGGAATTAAGGTAGCTAAATCATGTCTTTTCTGCTATTTGGTGGCTTTGTTGCTATATGGTGTAGTTGTCTATTGTTTCTTATGTTTGCCGCTTTCTAAGCGTTTTTTGATTAGCCTTATGGGAGGTGAAAGATAACATGCACTAGCAGGTCTTTATGCGGTTGTTGCAGGATCAAATGCTATGTCACCATAATGCCAGCATTGATTACAAGTTTTCTCGTTTTTTCTATATGTTGCTATATGTTATTCCATTTTGAAGGCCATTCTTAATTCTGTTTAATCATAAGTATGATAACTTGATTTTTCTTCTTTTTCCTTCCTATCATTATATACCTTTGTGAGGTAATTAATCGAATAATGGAAGTATGAATCAAAGTATAAACCCAATTTTAAGTGGCATTGCTAACTGGCTACTTGCCATGCTCGCCATCTGCCTTTCCTTTGAGTTTTGTCATCTGTGTAGCTGGGGACTCGGAGCAAGCATCGTTATTACCCCTGTGTTCGCTTATACGCTCTACTATGCTCGTCACCTTACCACGGCTATGGGAAAACTCGTGGCTACCCATTTGGCTCAACAGTTTTTAAGCGGAGACATCCTTTGTCCAAATGATACCCCCGTCAACAACACACCAAAGTCACCAACAAATAACGATATAGCAATGAAACGTCTCGACCTATTTCACTCCCAGTTTGAGAAGAGTCAAGAGGAGCTCGCCAAGGAAGTTATCCAACAGAAAGAGCTGAAGCTCCAGAAGATTCTCCAATACACCACTGACACTTTCTGCCGAATTGGCCTAACTGAGCATGAAACCTTTCAAATCCGTGAATGCGTTGAATACCTCGTCAAAAATGAGAAAGTACTATCCCTACCCGATTTGAAAATTGAACGCCGTCCAGAGATTACGCAGATCTCATTGAAGAACTTCGCATGGAACATCGCATACCAATACAAATTGCCTGGTCAATTAGCGGCTCAGTTTGTGATGACAACCTTTCATGAGTGGTTTGCCGACTCTACGCTTTATACTGTAGTGAAGAACCTTAAAACCACATCTGGCAATCACGCGATTCCTATTGATACGCATATCTTGAAGAAATACTAACCTCAATACACATTCATTGTTACCATAACGCTCTTGTATTCGCAGGAGCGTTTTTTTATTGTTGCCTATCCAAGAGAGAGAGAGTTCAGTTCCTATGTATTCATACGAGTTAAACTATATAGGGTAATTGAATGAACGAAGTTCTACCCAAATAACTACCAGACCTCTTTTAATCCATCTCTAACGACTCCTCTATATGAACCGATATAATACGCTTTCTGAATGAAGCGTAGTTAGCTGATATAGCCTATATACTTCTTCATCGTCTTTCCGGGCTTTGATAGCAATTTGGTTGCAAAGGTACTTCTTGTGTCTGCATCATCGCAAGGTCAAGCCTGTGGTCTCTGATAAAATCTCCACCCTTTGGGTAGTATTTGACCAGAGAATCTTGCATGATGATCCACAAGACCTTTTGAGGCAACAAAATTTTAATCAATCCCGAAAGTAGCTGAAGCGAAATAAGGGAAATAAAAAGTTTGAGTTTATGGGCATCGCAACAAAATTCGCAAAGTGGGACGTGCCAGCATTGGCTACCCTAAAGGGCTGCAAAGCTTACCAACTTCGTGAGCAGCTGAACGACGGTGAGAAGTTGAGCAGAGCCGATAAAAATTGGCTCACAGAGGCTATCAACCGCAATAGCTACTTCCGTCGTGGCATACCAGTGATGGGCTGGAAATTTGACTTTACCGATGCGGTTCATCTTTATTGGGTGAAGCAGTTCAGGCAAATCCACGAATATTATGCCATTGATAAGACCTCACTAAGAGCCATCTTATTTGGCAAGGTAGATGAAATCGTTGAACTAATATAATCAGTTTTCTATGGCTAATTACGCAACAAACCTCTTTTTCTGCAGCACAGAGAATGAGAACGACCTTGAAAAGGTAGAGAAGTTTTTGGATGAGAAGTTCTTCGACTGCTATCTGGAGCGCAGTGAAGACTATGTAGATGGCGAGTTCTATTCAAAGTGGGACTTCCCCGAGGCACTCATCAATGAAATGATTGAAAGCCTTGAAGACAAGCAGGGCATCTACATCCGTGTGCTTACCCACGAGCTCTGCAATGAGTATGTAAGTTTCCGCATCTTCTCACAAGGTGAATGGGACATTCGTTACTAACCATCAAAAGCCTCAGATATGCAAAAGTTTGAAAGTACAGAGAACATCCCTAAGTGGAGCCTGCCTTATCTCATCAATGATGACCCAAGTGGGTTGACCGATGAAGAAATAAAGATGGTAGATGATTTCGTCAATCAGTGGCAAGTGCAAGTGGTTTCACCCATCGAGGTGGACGGCGAAGCTCAACCTGAGTTTTCCTATTATCCACTCTTCGGTCAGGCAGCCGAGGTTGAACCTTGCATCGTGATTTACGCAAAGGAACAATAACCCTAAATGAAGTCATTATGTTATACGAATTTGAAGAAATAACCGATGTAGTCGGTTGCTGTTGTACTTTGCTCATCCCTTATCGTGGTCACAGTGAAGGCTATATCGTGGGCGATTATGGCAAAGACGTTGTCGTGAGATTGAATAACGGCAAAGAAATCGTAGAGAGCCGGAACGATGTGCTGATTTATGATTGATGTGCCCAACAAAAGTAAGAAACCTTTAAAAACAAAGTATCCTAATTTCCGCAAGCGAATGAAATCAGAGCATTACCTATGCATTTTTCAGTGAGTTTATTATCTTTACATTGGGTTTTGGTGAAACGAAGGTGCCAAAGGTCCACTCTTTTGCATAACTTCCCCTTACCCCATGAAGCGACTTGAGGCAATACGCATTACCCACCACTAAGAGTAAAGATTAGCCAAAATCCTGTTGAAAGGCCATTTTATACGCTGGATTCTCTGTATAGATGTTTAGCACGTGGGGCCTAGAAGTCCTAATCCACTTTGCGGCAACCGAGATGTATTTGAAAACGAAAGTTTTGATACGACTCGTTATGGATAGCCCAAAATCCTTAACGTTTAATTTTCGGATGATTGTTTTGTAGAAGTTCCTTATCAATGCAGTCATCAGCAGGTATACTGCATTTTCTGCCATGAATGACTTTGGCAAGTGTTTCCATCCAAACCCGTTGTTCATGTCATCGAGGATTCTTTCCTTCCCACCGCGCAGGTTATAGAACTCTACGACATCCCTTATGTCGGATTCGAAATCATTGGTAAGGATACACCGGTAGGTATATTCTCCTTCCCATAGCTCCCGTATGTCATCTGTTCTTCTTTGTCTTTGGATGACAAGACGGTAGGGTTTCCCCTTCCACTTTTCTACGACAATCGAATTCATCTCGAACCTGATTCCGTTGATCTCCTCAGCCTTCCATCCCCTGAGGGCGAACATGTCATCGTAAAAAGCGGAGCATCTGTTGGCTCTGATATAGAAGTACTTGCAATGGGCCTTGACGGTATCTACAATCTCTTCGGAGCACGACCCACAATCCATACGGGCTCTATTTATATGAATGCCGTTACATTCCAGCCTGGTGAAGATTCTTTCCAATGTACACTGCTGGCAGAACCGGACATTCGTGTTCCCATCCCGATTTTCAATGCCGACAATATGGTCACCTATAACGGCCACTCCCGGGCTGTATCCTGTGAACTTCTTGTATGTACGTTTGGCATCATACTTCTCCGTTTCAATGAACTGGTGGGCAAAATCCAGATCGTAACCCTGCTCCTGACATAATTCTCCGGTAGCAATGAGAGACTTGACCAGCAATTCATTCATGTTGTCAGCTGTATTGAAGTCATAAGATTTACCTGAGTCTGGAGATGAATACGTAATGTTGTCTGTTGTCAGTTCTTTTATGGCGCGAAGAATCGTGTCTGCGCTGCAGGTTTTAAGTTTGGGATGCAGGGAAAGATGGGGCATGAGATGAGTGGATATGTCTTCAATGCACGAGCCGCCACAGAAGAATACGCACATGAGAGAACGGATGATTTCACTGTATTGGTAACCATAGGTTCTGCTACGCAGTCCTAATGTGGAGTCAATTACATCCGATAAAAGAGCATCAAATTGCTCCATGATTGAAAATATTCCGCCAAAAGGTGTGATTGAATCGAATTTTATTTGTACTTTAGCCATGTCTGCTGAAGATTGGTTTGATTTTTATTGCAACACGAAGTTAAGTGAATCTTCTGACATGACAAAGCACTGGGTAATACATTACTACTCAGTGCTTCAAATTAGTTTTATACAAAAGTGTTGCGGAAATTAGGAGTATATGAATACAGAAGACAATCACCCCCTTCGCTTTGACGACATTCCTGAAGTATTAGGATGGATAAAGAGGAAACTTGTAGAACTCGATGCTAAAATCGACGTGATTCAAGGCAAAAAGAAACTTGCGGTGGAAGAAGATAGATGGTTCTCTGTTCAAGAGGTTAGCGACTATCTTCCAGAGCACCCAGCGGTACAAACCCTATATACGTGGACAAGTGCAAAGCGCATCCCATACCACAAAGATGGCAAGCGATTACGCTTTTTGAAGTCCGAGATTGACACTTGGCTTAAAAAGCCTGAAACGCTTTTTAAGAGCATTGAACAGATAGAAGACGAGGCTAAGCAATATGTTGAGTCAAAGCGCAAGCCATCGCCTTTTGCAAGTACATTCCGCACACAAAGCTATTCCAGACAGTAAAATTCATTACGAAAAGAGACCTATCCCGTGACAGGTGAGTCTCTTTTCTTTTTTGCAAAGGCAAAGTCCTTTTGTACGCCTACTTGAAGGATAGATTCAAATCCTTGGATAGGAACTCTTCTAAAGATAATCCTCCGGAACCAACCACAAAGACACAATGTGAATGGTAGACCTTTTCTAATTGGGACATACCATCGTTGGTGGTACGTCTTCCATCCTTTATCTCTTGGCAATAACCTCTCTTCTATGAAGTACCAACTCACAGTTATATGCAAACATACTGAGAATATGGGCAAAACCAAGCAATAATAAATTGAGAATATGAGCAATACTATACAGAAACATATTGAGAATATGTGCAATTTTATCAGAAAACATTTTGAGGAATCAGAATTTATAACTACTTTTGTGCTCAAAATTAGATTATAACATGGAACATATCTTCAAACGTAAGTTATACGACAAGATGCTTGACTGGAAGCAGTCGAGCCAAGGCAGGTCGGCATTGCTGATTCAGGGGGCTAGACGTGTCGGCAAATCAACTATAGCCGAGCAATTCGCTAAGAATGAATATGAAAGCCACATCCTAATAGACTTTTCTAAATGTAGCAAGGATATCCGGAATATCTTCGATGATATTTCAGACCTTGATTTTGTGTTCAATAGATTGCAGGTTAGTTATGGAATAAGTCTGACGCAAAAGAAATCTGTGATAATCTTTGATGAGGTCCAGCTCTGTCCATTGGCACGACAAGCCATTAAACATCTTGTGGCAGACGGCCGTTATGACTATATTGAAACTGGTTCTCTCATCTCTATTCGTCAAAACATTAAGGATATTCTAATTCCAAGTGAGGAATACGAGATAAAAATGTACCCGATGGACTATGAGGAGTTTAAGTGGGCAATGGGCGACACCGCCACCCTTCCGCTCTTACAGCAGTTTTTTGGTAAGCGAACGTCTCTTGGGGATGATACCAATCGTAAGTTGATGCGCGACTTCCGTCTTTATATGTTGGTGGGTGGAATGCCACAAGCAGTGAGCGCTTATCTATCAACAAAAAGCTTAGCTGAAGTTGATAGAGTGAAACGTGACATTATCCGACTTTACGATAAGGACTTCATACGTATTGACCCTACGGGTAAAGCATCTGCCATGTTCAAGGCCATACCTTCTGAACTTACACGTAACTCATCACGTTATCAGGTGGCTAGTGTGACAGAAAATGGACGTGCCAACCGTCTCCTTGAAACCATCACCAATATGGGAGAGTCCATGGTTGTGAATATGGCTTATCATGCTAACGACCCTGGCCCCGGCATGGCATTCCATAAGGACACATCCACATTCAAGATGTTTGTCGGTGATACAGGGCTCTTTGTCACGTTAGCTTTTTGGGATAAGGAGTTTACAGATAATGTGATTTATCAGAAACTGTTGACAGACAAACTTAGTAAAGACCTCGGTTATGTCTATGAAAATGTTGTGGCGCAAATGCTAGTAGCGTCAGGCAACGAGCTTTATTATCATACATTCCCTACGGAAAGTGGTAAGCACCGCTATGAAGTTGATTTCCTTATTCCAGATGGAGACAAGGTTGTGCCCATCGAGGTGAAATCATCAGGTTATAAAGCTCATGTTTCCTTGGATGCCTTCTGCACCAAATTTTCATCAAGGGTAAGTCGTCCCTATTTGATTTATACAAAAGACTTGCGTAAAGAGGGAAACCTCCTATACCTCCCAGTATATATGACCATGTTCTTGTAATACGCCTTTATAAAAAAGCTATCTTACGACGCAGCTCCTCGTTGAGTTGCGTCGTAAAACAGGAAAGCTATTGAATATCTACGAATTTACTAAACGACACCACTTCTAATCTAGTCATCCTGCGGATGTAGTCAAACACTATTATATACCTTTTTACATTATACAATACAGATATAATGTAAAAATACAGGTATATTATATCTCGAAACCAAACATTTATATCATCTTCAATGATACCTCTGCGGCTCTTGATAGGTGATTGCCAATCTAGCATCTTCTTTTACTACTCGTCATCTGTTAGCACTACCGCCCATGTCAGCGGAAGTGCTATCCATCCTTGCCATTTTTCCGCTTGCGCTTCAATGATCAAGAAGCCTTTTGCTGGTTGAAAGCGTTTTCAAAAGCGCATTGCCTTGTATGAGGCCTGAGCATAAGTTGTGGTTTCTCCATATATCCTCTTATAATTAACGGCTGATGGTGATAAGGAGCATCATGATGTTGATGACAGGAATGCAGTTATTGACACGACTCCAGAAAGAAGTCGTTTGACTCGCTCTTTCTCTGAATTGTCTATTCCTGAAGCCACTTGTTTTTCCAATGCAAAGGTAGCGTGCTGCTGCGATGCCTGGGCATCTTGTGTGGTCGTTGGCACTCTTGCCAATAAAATAGCACAGAATCTTCCTTTTTTGACAAGCAAAAAAGAGTATTCAGCACGATTTTCATGGCTTATCCACATAGATACAGCCCTGCTCTTGATTGCATGTAAAAATTAAGTTTCACTTCAAAAATCAATTCAAAATGAAAAAGATCGAGAACAACTTCGCAGTTTCAGGATTCGTAGGTAATAACGCAGAAATCCGTCAGTTCGCAACATCATCAGTTGCACGTTTCTCACTGGCTATCAGCCGCCAAGAGAAGAATGGTGAAGAAACCACTCGTGTATCGGCCTTCATGAATTTCGAGGCATGGCGCAAGAATGAAAACGCTGAAGCTTTCAGCCAGCTGACCAAAGGCACTTTGCTCACCGTTGAAGGCTATTGCAAGCCGGAAGAATGGACCGATAAGGACGGTGTGAAACACAACCGCATCGTAATGGTAGCTACCAAGTTCTATCCTGCGGTTGAGAAAGAAGACACTCCTTCTCAGAAGTAGTTCATCCCACCTCAATAAGAGCGGCCTTCGGGTCGCTTTTATTATATCGCTGCTTCTCCTTTTATATGAATACATTTCCCTTATTAGATGTACATTCTCTTTTGTAATAGCCATTTAGCATTGCCGACATAGGCTGCGCTTATGTGGGCAAAGCAAGATGGCAATGGGTAGCCAAAGACAGAGTGTATGAATGCACTCCTTCTTCTTTTGCCTACCCATCTACCTTTTATAGGTTATCAACTTCCCTTTATAGGACTCACCTCGTGCCTCAAAAAGGCATAACGGACTGCAAGGAAGGAGACCTTCTTTTCCGTCTGTCATGGCATTTTGAGACATGGATGAACGGAACCAACTTGTGTAAACGCAAGTCCATTCCTTGATGTTCATCCGACTTCAATGAGTCATATCTGTGCCTTTATAGCTTTCCATGTATCTTATTTATACTAAACTTCCCACACCTCGCGAAGCGTCACGAACAGTTTGCCAATGAACCACGTGTGCATTTAGGGGGAACAAGTTCCTCAAAATACACTCGCGGATCTTTGTCAAAGGTCAAACACGAACGGACTCTCGGTCATCGTCGCCAAGGACGTGCGGTCTAAAGACTGCACTAATACTTAGCACCTCAACCGAAAGTCCGTTCGTCGAGAAGTTTGACTGGCTGTTCCGACTGCTTCACGCCCGCCCTTTCTCTCTTTTGTAGGGCAATCCTCTTATAGCTATACTTCAATCCTGTCACCTTGCCGCTGCGGATATGTTCTGCAAAGGTATTTGGTGGCTTGGTCAAACAGCAAGTCGGCCATGGGCCTGTGGCCTATTTAGCTAAAAATCTTCCTCCGCCTATGGCGGAGCGTATTTTGAGCTACCGATTTGCTTTATTGCGCCACCACCTTTTGTCGGCAGAAAATATCCCTTGGACAAGCTGAAAAGGCTATCCGAAATAAGGGAAATAAAAAATTTGAAGCTATGGCAAAAGTAATTGACGAAAGTCTGAAAAAACAATTAAGCAAGAAGATGGTTCACTTCTTGAAGTATTTCCCCGTCCGTATCAAGAACGTTGGCGAGGATGCAGTGGCAGCGAGAAATCTCATCTGGGCATTCAAAGACTCCCGGGATGATGCTTACGAGAAGGTGGCTCAAATGACAGCCGACCATCTGCAGGAGGAGTTTGGCGAGCAGGTTACTAATATGGTGTTCGTTTGTGTTCCGGCAAGCACCCAAGAGCAGAACCAAAGCAGATACGCACGTTTTTGTGAGCGAGTAAGCGAGTTGACCGGCATCGCTAATGGTTTTACTCATGTCAAGGTGTTGAGCGACCGCCTTGCCATCCATGAACATTGCCATGACAAAAGTGTGAGCAGAACACAAGTCATTGATTTTGATGCTGAGTATTTCAACGGAAAGAATGTGCTCGTAATGGATGACGTCGTAACAACAGGCACAAGCTATGCGCTCTTTGCCAATCAGCTTGAAACATTTGGAGCCAACGTCTTGGGAGGTTTCTTTTTAGGTAGAACAAGTTATAAATATAAGTAATCGATATGAACAAAGTATTTTTCAATTTAGAGCAATCAGCAGCTTTTACGGGGCATCGAAAGGTGCCCTATGGAAAGCAGCGCGAAGTCGAACTAAAGCTAAATAAAACCATCCGTGAGCACTACAAAAAGGGCATCCGTGACTTTTTGTGTGGCATGGCCTTTGGTTTTGACATGTTTGCAGCCGAAGCCGTTATAAACCTCAAAAAGGAGCTTCCTCATATACGGCTTATAGCCGTGGTGCCCTATAGAGGTCAGTGTGAACGTTGGAGCGCCATCTTACAAAGCAAGTACCGCGAGTTGCTTAATCAGGCCGACAGAGCAATCATTCTGAGTGAGCAGTACTTCAATGGTTGTATGCTTAGAAGGAATGATTTCATGCTTGCTAATACTAACCACATTATTGCTTTCTTCAATGGAAAAGAGCAAGGTGGAACGTACTACACGACACGAAAGGCGAAGGCAGCAAACAAGCAAGTGACCAACATCTACAAATAGTAAAAAGCGGGTGATAGGTCTGTATTCCAATCATATAGGCACTTCATCCGCTTCACTTTTATTAGTCGATACTAATTGTAGTACTGTAGTAAAAATAATCAATACTAAATATAGTAATTACTAAAATAAATGCGTACCTTTGTATGCGAATAGAGAATTTATAAACTATGGCAAAGATTATAGCTATACTAAATCATAAGGGAGGCGTAGGTAAGACCACGACTTCTATCAATCTTGCTGCTGCCCTCCAGCAGAAGAAAAAACGTGTGATGGTAATTGACCTTGATGGACAAGCTAACCTCACTGAGTCGTTTGGATATTCCATCGAAGAAGAAAAGACTGTGTATGGTGCACTCAAGGGTGAATACGCCCTTCCTCTTATAAAGACAGAGAGCGGCATCACGTTGGTGCCTTCTTGTTTGGATCTGTCTGCGGCAGAGTCAGAACTTATCAATGAGCCTGGGCGTGAAATGATATTGAGGGGCTTGATAGCCAAGCTCCCCGAGGCAGAGAAATTTGATTACATCTTGATTGACTGCCCTCCCTCACTTGGTTTGTTGACTTTGAATGCGCTTACGGCAGCTGATTATCTTATCATTCCTGTGCAGGCTCAGTTCTTAGCCATGCGTGGAATGGCCAAAATTATGAACGTCATCGAAGTGGTACAAGAACGTCTCAATCCCAACTTGAAGATTGGTGGTATCGTCATCACTCAATATGACGGTCGTAAGACATTGAATAAAGGTGTAACCGAACTTATCAAGGACGCTTTCTGCGACAAAGTGTTCAAGACCATCATTCGTGACAATGTGACTTTGGCAGAAGCTCCAGTAAACGGCAAAAACATTTATCAGTATAACAAGAACAGCAATGGTGCACAGGATTACATGTCGCTTGCACAAGAGGTTCTCAAATTAAAATAAGGCATTATGGGCAAAAGTGATTTATTGAAAGAAGGATTAAAGGGAGGCTTAAACGGCCTCCTTACACCCACTTCTACTGCAAAGAAGGAGGAGAAGAAGGCAACAGGAACAGCTGCTGAAAAGCAACCGAAGGAAAAGGCTGTTCACTGCAACTTTGTTATTGACAAGAGCATCCACACTCGTATGAAGTACTTGGCCATAGACAAGAATATGTCGCTCAGAGAAATCGTGAATGAGGCCATGAAAGAATACTTGGAACGTAACGAAAAGAAATGAGCAGGACTTTTGTTATCACCGGCGGTGCCAAAGGAATTGGCCGTTGTATGGTGGAGTACTTTGCATCAAAAGGCGATAAGGTGTACTTTATCGACAACGATGCGAAAACTACGATTGTGGTGAGCAACCAGCTTCGTGGTAAAGGATGGGATGTGCATGATTTTGTTGGCGATATTGCCGACAAAAAAACACTTATAGACTTTGCCGCTAAGGTGTTTCAGGAGAACCCCGACGGCGTTCATTGCTTGATAAACAATGCCTGCCTCATGCGTGGTGGCATCTTGAAGGGATGCGATTACGAAGATTTCCTTTATATCCAGCAAGTCGGTGTCGTGGCTCCGTTCATGCTGAGTAAGCTCTTCAAAGACCACTTCTGTGGTGTGGGCTCAATCGTGAATATCTCTTCTACCAGAGCCTTTCAGTCGCAGCCCAACACAGAGAGCTATTCGGCTGCAAAAGGCGGCATCACCGCTTTGACGCACGCTATGGCTGTGAGCCTCTCGGGTGTAGCACATGTGAATGCCATTGCCCCGGGGTGGATTGATACGGGCAAATATCATGACGAGAACTATCAGCCAGCCTATAGCGAAGGCGATGAGAAGCAGCACCCGTCAGGCCGTGTGGGTGACCCCATGGACATTGTACGCGCTGTGGAGTTCCTCTGCGACAATCGTAATTCATTCATCAACGGCCAATGCATCACCATCGATGGCGGCATGAGCAAACTGATGGTGTATCATGGCGATTGCGGATGGAAACTTCAGGAGAGTGAGGATTAAGGTCGATAAGCTGAATAATCTAACCTCATCACACAGATTGGTTTATCATCGCCATGAAGCAAACGGCTGCAATAATTCTTCTTGCCAGTGTCCGTGAAACCACATTTATCCATCACTCTTCCTGATGCAGGATTATCTATGAAATAGTCAGCCCATAGCGTTTGAAAGCGCTTGACGTTGAAGCAATAGCCAATCATAGCATAAAGCGCTTCTGTACAATAACCTTGATTCCAATAGGGCCGTCCTATCCAATAGCCTACTTCTGCATCCTCCTTTCCAATATCAATATTACTTTCGCCATACGGATAGTAACCCATACAACCAATGATTGCACCTGTTTGCTTTGACACAAGCGCCCAGGTGTAATCATTGGAGAAATATTCTTTTATCACCGCTCTGCTTTCTTCAATAGATGTATGTACCGGCCAACCAGCATGGGGACCTACTTCAGGATCGGAGGCCAAGGCGTAGAGCGCAGCGGCATCTTCCTTCGTCCAACGGCGAAAAATTAAGCGTTTCGTTTCAATCATAGCAGTACTTCGCTAAACATCCTTTTTAATTATTTCCTTAAATCTCGGCATTCGCTTACCATCTCGCTCAATCACTTCAAAGAAAATCAGAAAGCGTGCGAGCTATCTCACAATCACCTCCTGACGTAAAGCCGTGCAGGAAGAGAATCTTTTTGATAGGTTTAATCTTTGAAAATGGTTTTTCCATAGCCTACTTCTTTTTATTTGCTACATCCCAGTGAAACCCATAGTTCTCACCATTAACAGGAATGACTACACGCATAACCGTTCCTTTTTCCCGTTCTACGTTCATATACCCAAAGATACCTTCAGAAGAATGAATCGTTGTCTTTTTCAAATAGCCTTCTTCACGGATTTTCTTATCCTGTTCCATCTGCTTACTTAAAACCATAAGTTGCGTGGTAGCAGCCATATTTGCCTGATAAGCAGCGGTTGAATTATACGTAGTGACAGGCTGAGTATAAGTATAACCGTTATAACTTCTTGTAGTTACATAGGAAGTTTGATAGCCAGCCATTCCGGCATTAAGTCCAGCAGAAAGTCCATACAGGGCACTTGCCCATGCTTGCTGCCGTTTTATTTTCTTTTGGAAGGCTTCATTTGAATAAACTCTAAGAGTTTCGGTTGTGCCATTTTTCTTTGTAATATCAGCATGAATAATGTCGGGGGCAAACGTGTAGGAATCATTGGTCAGGTTTTGAACCAAAATACGAATCTGATAAAACTTACCATAATCATCCTTTATATACTTTATTGCTAAGACCTACAACAAATCCATTTCGAGCAATTATAGCCCATTCGTCTCCATCTCTAAATTCAGAAACGAAAGTAGAGTCATTCTCTGGGGGAATAATTGTCTGCGCAAAACTCAACAAAGGTGCGCAGACGAACAATAATACAAATAAGATGCTTTTCATGACTATTCTTTTGATTGACGTTTACCCAATGGACCTTTGAACTTACCTCTGTTCAAATCCACACCGAACTTATTCAAGATACGGAAAACAGAACTACGACTGGAGAAGCCACTTACTTTCCAAATATCATCGATGGAGTGACCGCTATTATACATGTTCACGATGTTCTTTTCACGTTCAGCTTTGGTCTCTGCCGTAACTGTACGTGTGTTCACCACCGTCTTGAGCTTCTCGACATGGGCAGAAGCCTTTCTTAGTGCAGCTGCTTCTTCAGGAAGAGCACCGAATATATTTAGAACATCCAATACAGTAGTTTCAGGAAACAATACCCCCTTGGAGTCAATTCGGTCATTGATTGAGATTACTCTAATGACTTTCACCCTGCAGAACTCTAAAAAGAATGCGAGTTCGCGTGAACCACGCAAGGCGTTACTAAACTTAGATATTACCAACTCATCACCACGCTCTAAGCAATCCATTAGTTGCTTCCACTGCGGGCGTAGTTTTTCCAAATCAGATGATTCTTGTACAATACGGCAGCAGCCATATTGCTCCATCCATTTTATGTCGTCATTGAAGCCGTCATAGTGGTCGGCTTTGAGTATGTACCCTACTTTTGCCATAGCTATTGTCCAAATATGATTTTTCTAGTATGCAAAGGTATATACTTTAAGTATAAAACAAGCAGTTTTACCCCATTATTATATTTTATTAATCACGTATTAGTGATATTTGTTGCTATATATTCATCTTTCATACTCTGATTCAAAGTATGAATTAGAATAATACGTAAACTTAAAAGGGTTATTGCTGTAATTCAGATGTTTGTACGTAATTTCGCAGCATCAAAATTAAAAACAAAATCTGAATTTAATAGATATAATAATGAAAATAGCCAATATCAACATGCAAGAAGGTGCTGGAGAAAGCTGTTGCAAATCAAATCGCCAGTTTTCATACTTTAGATTGCCGCTTCGCATTCAAATGTATGCCACTTTCTTTTCCATACTGTTTGCCACATTGGGACTTGTTTCGTGCTCTACTCCAAGCCGGAACTTGAGTTTTTCCAATTCTAATGAGGCTATAGAAGAATGCCGTGCTTTTCTGAAAGAACTCAAAGAGAAGGATAAGCCGGAAATCAACTCATTCATTTCCGACATGAAATATTGGGGGCAGTTGAGCGACTCGGCCATCTGCTGCATCCGAAAAGATACAGTTCAAAAGCCCCACTATTTTCCAATGAGCTCTTTTAGCCATCTGGATGATTCTATCAGAACGGAGCTTACCAGATTGGCATTGTCAAAAGAAAGAAGTTACACAGATGTACTACAGTTGAAGATAGAGCTATCTGCTTACGCTGAAGACACCTCTATAATTGCCGCTAAATCTGAAGCTGAGCCATTTTTCAATGCTTTGGAAAAACAAGCTGCATTCAAAGATGACAAACAGCTTATCGCCAAATATCAACAATTTCTTTCGAGAACGCTAAAGAATGGCATTCGTAAGAAAGCTGAGCTTATGGATTTCATCAAAGAAGAGGATTGCTTTTTCAAAGGATTCCTCTCAAATATGCACAAACTTTCAAGTCATTCTTTATCCGAGATTACGCATTCTACAGAAGAGGTCTGTGCTCTCATCTACCAAAATTCAGGTACGCCCGAACTTACTTCAAAGGATGCTGTGATATATATGGCTATGCGTACTAACCAAAGACTGTTGCTCAATGCACAAGTCTGCATCAAGGACGTTAAGGGTGGACGCGCTAAGCAAGCGACTCAATACTCGGCCTACATCTGGATGGTTTCTCAACCATTTGTACTTATCGATGATTTTGGCTTAGCACTGCTCACTGAAAGTCAAATGGCCACCTTCAAACATGTGGCACAAGATGCTCAGCCTACAATCAACAAATTGAATGCTCGTCTTAACACCAAAGAGAAAAGCGCCTTTGTGCCGCTGCTCTTGAAACTGTATATCGCAAACTATTAAATTAGAACATATGCTACGCAAGTATTTTGAAGAATTCATGGCTGATGTGCCAGAGCAATTGCCACAGCTTATTCACAAATCATGGATGAAGAAGCCCATCATTTATGACGAATACATCCTGCTTGAGTTTAACTTTCCCCAGGCTTTTTCGCTAGAGGATATTATGAACATGTTTGAAGACCAAATGGAGTTGATCATACTCTACCACATGGTGCCGTCAACCTCCACCTCGTTCGGTCATTGCTGTTGTGCCTACACAAACCCGGCGTTTGGTCACATGTATAAGATGAACGTCATGATTGATGGCAACGGTCTTGTTAACCGTGTAACAGTAACCATCTTCGATTCGCTTGAGTTTATGGGCGGTGACTTGTGTAATGACTTGGAGCTGCACGCTAAGACCGGTTCCTTCAAATATAGACAAAACAAGTTTGAGGTATTGAGCTACTTCATCAACTAAACAGCCCTTTATACGCAATTCATGAGAGAGTGCTTATATAAGGAAATCACATCGATTATCGATAGGCATAGTACATGGATTGATGTGGGGAAGACTTGCAGATATGTTTGCTTTGTTGTGGTCAGTTATAATCGAATAAGAGTAGTTCCATGCAGGACACTCCCCTTGCGGGCTTATCACAACAAGTGGCATTACAACTATGGCCATCTATGGTTCATACCGTTCCCTGAACTGGACAGGGCTGTAGCTGAAATGAAAAAGAGTAATCGACTTTTCAAGCAAAGGTTGCTACTCAATAAACTTACAATTGATGATGTAGAGGAAATCGTTTATCGTGCCACCTATGGCATCATCAAGTTAGAATTATCGGATATTGAATACTAAAAATAAAAATTGATATGGTTCTCAGTCTTTGTGCGATTATACTGTTGTTTTCCTTGCTGGCGCTCCTTGTAGTGCCGGCAAGGTTTTACAAGAAGAACTCGCTGCTTATGCAGAAGTTCTGTTTAAGGATGATCTTTGTAGAGAAGTTTCGTAAGCTCTACACATTGGGGCTATTGATGGCATTGATTATGGCACATTATGGTGCTCATGTTATAATGCCGAACGAACCTGGTGTATTGATCTCATCAGTGCTGTGTCTTATCTTCTTCAACTTCCGTTGGACAGAACGAATTTTGAAGTTGGTACAAAATGATACCAAGATTTACTCTGCCATGGGACTGCTATGTCTCGTGCTTCTGTACACGCCGCATCTGTTCAGTTTTTCTTTTTTTGTAGGCTTCATTCTTCTGGCAGCTACTTTCTATCCGTCTAAGGCTATCATGAAACGCATCGAGGATGATGCCTTTGTCGAAGGACTGCTGAAACATCGTGAAACGATAGTCAAACATTACTTTTAGCGCACCCTGTGAGCGTGCCATTTGGAAGTGGCACTACTCTTATGGTATTTGGCCTTATGACACACTCGCTTATCTCAATTACATCAAGAATTATTCAATGAAGAATATATCAATAGAAAAGACAGAAGTTCGTAGCAGCCTTGAGGTGTGGGACTTTATGCAGGATCGACAAAGCGACCGGCATAGTAAGTTGCAAGCCTACTGCTCTCTTCTGAACAAGGCTGCTGTACGCTACGTCCCAAACAGTGTACCCAAAGGAAGCATTCCTAAGCTTAAAGAATACCAGTTTGTCACAACCATCTCGGAGCTCGCCGAAGAATGGCATTGGCATCGAGCCACAGTAAGAAGTTTCTTAGACAAACTTACAACGCTCGGCCAATTGGACAAAGAACCTCTTGTAAAAAGCTTCGTAATCTCCATGCATTGTATGACCAACGGCAAGCCTTCAAATCTGGAAGTCGTTCATCACTTAGACTTTATGATAGACTACACCATTAGTCTATGGAGTTCCGGTAAAGCCAACAACCATGACGTAGCCAAGATGTGTGTACACATCACCGCATGTGGTATTGAGCATTTCAAATCGACCGTGCCAGATTGCAACGCGGATATGCTCCGTAACGCCGAAGATGAAATCATCAGAACCTTCATCTGTTCTTTGACCGCATCGCTATTCCATGCCAGCAAACAAAAGGTAGAGTACACAGTTCTATGTGACTTGCTTTATTCTTTCTTTGTGGAGCAGCTTTCTCAGAAATGGGAAGCTTTGCTGTTGCTCTTAGAAGAGTTGCCTCTAGTCGTTCTGAAAGGAGTGCCCACAACTCTCAAATTGGTTTCGGAGGAAAGTTCAAAATCATTCCAGCAAATCTGTTCTACTTATCGCCAACTCAGCGATGGCGGTTTGAGCCGTTCTAATGGCTCCGATGCAGCAGAGCAACATTCTGGCATATAAGTCTTCTTTGAAGCCCAATTAAGCCTGTTCTACGAGCTTTACGTGCCTCTTATAGTTCTTCCGATGGTCATATTGCAGTAATCCTGCGGACTTGGCTATTTTAGCGCACCGGGCTTGCCCGTTGTCCACGAAATAAGGAAGTGGGTAACTCAGTACCCCTCCGACTGAAAGTCTTCGGGAGAGTGTCCAGACAAGCAGCAAGCTGGGACAGGTAATTTTTCAACGATTAAGCATATCAGAGATATGAATGAAACAGCAAAACAGGTGCTCCATTTCAACGTATTGAAGGGATTCTCTTCAGGGCAGAGCGATGAGCACCAACGTAATTGGTCTGAGGCTGCTTGGAAGCACGCCATCAGCAAAGGCAACTACGATCGCAGTCGTGAGCGCCTGAACTTCGAGATTACCAAAGGTGGGGTTATCCGACCGATTGATAAGCGGAAGTCCATGCCTGAGCGCATGGCTGAAAATCTGAAGCAAAGGGGAATCAAAGACCCGAATGCAGGGTTGGCACAGCCTCGTTTCCGCACAGTGGTTGATTTCATCTTGAGTGGGTCTCAAGAACCTATGCGCAAATTGGCTTTCGGAAGTCAAGAGGTCGTATATGGTGCCGGTGACCACGAAGAGAATTATTCACTCAAACGGATGCCTGAATTTGAGAACTGGGCAAAGGATATGTACACATTCATATGTGACAAATATGGTGAGGAAAACATCATTGGATTCTATGCTCATTTGGACGAAACTTCACCGCATCTCCATTGCACAATCATGCCCATCAAAGATGGTAAGTTTGCGTTCAAAGAGATGTTTGCAGGTAAGGACAAATTCGAGTTCTCAGCTCGCACCAAAGCGCTCCATGATGAACTGGCAGAAATCAATCGTCATTGGAACTTGGTTCGTGGCACAAGCCTGTCTGGAACGCCTAAACGCAGACGCACATCCGAAGAGTATTTCCGTCACTTAGATGCCTGGTGCCTTTCTCTTGAGGAAGAAGTTAAGCAACATCAGAAGGTTCTCCGTGACTTGCAAACGGAACAAGCAATGGCAGAACGACGTGTGAAAGGTCTGACTTCTATGGTCACTAATCTCGAAGCTGAAAAAGCGGAAAAAGAGAAGACCATTGCAGAACTTCATCGACAGCTTCGAAATCAGGAAGGTGATAGTGCCGAGCTTTCTGCCAGACTCCGTGACTTGCAGCATGAACTCAGCGACCTTGACCTCAAACTGGCAGATAAAAAGGAGAAGCTTTCTGAGGCAGACCAGAAGCTGCGTGATTTGAACGAGGACCAATCGTACATTCAACAACGTACAGACGACCTTAAAGAAGAGTCGGCTAAGTACTCTGAGGAGATACGTCAGAATGTGGGCAGTTTCGTAAAGGATGCGATGCTGGAGAATCTGATTAACGACTTCCAAACTCGCCGAGAGTCTTTATCAGACGAGGAACTCAAATTCCTATCTGGCTCACCATTGATAGAGTTTGCAGAACATGGTTCTGAAATCCTTCATTGTGCCACTCTTCTCTTCTTGGGTTATCTCGACAACGCAACCACCTTTGCTGAAGGTCATGGTGGCGGTGGTAGTGGCAGCGACCTCAAATGGGACCGTGACGATGACGAAGACAGTCGTCAATGGGCACGGCGTTGTTTGAGAATGGCAAGCAAGATGATGCGTCCGGCTGGTGGAAAGAGCCGTAAACGCTGATTGTGCCATTCATAACGCTTGGAATAGAATTATAGCTTTTTCGATTTATGATAAAAAAGACATTATTCATACTGACACTTGGTTTCTCTTTTCAAGGGCAAATCAATGCGCGTGCGGTGTTGCCAACCGACAGCATCAAGCAAACGCACCTCCTTCATCAGGAGGAAATTTTGAAGCCGTTGGAGCCTACGCTTCTTCCTAACGAAGTGGCATATTCCAATTGGAAATCCAACTGGTTCTTCAACGTCTCAGGTGGCACTTCCGCTTTCATCGGGAGTCCGCTTGGCTGTGAAGATCTGTTTGGCAGGATGAAACCTACACTGGCAATTTCAGCTGGTAAATGGTTCTCTCCAACGGTTGGTTCTCGTGTTTCATTTCAAGGATTCCAATTTAAGGATAGCCAGTCGCAGACATGCGACTATCAGTCCTTGCATGGAGATTTGATGTGGAACATTACACCTCATTTCTATAATGCACGAGACCGCCCGAGGTTTGACCTTATACCCTATGTAGGGCTTGGGATTCTTCATAACGAATCTAACGGACATCATCCCTTTGCATTCTCTTACGGTGTGATTGGACAATACCGACTGGCTAATAAGATACACTTAACCATGGAACTTGGTGGCACCACTACATTCAAAGACTTCGACGGCCGCGGCGCTTCCCGGGAGTTAGGTGATCATCTTCTTGGCTTAACAGCTGGTATAACTTTCGACATCGGCAAAGTGGGATGGAAAAGGGTGATAGATGCCAAGCCTTACATAGTACAAAACCAATGGCTGATAGACTACGCCAATGCTCTTCGTGAGAAAAATCATAGTCGCAGCAAGCAACACTCGCTGGATGCGAACGTGATTGCGCAGTTGAAAAAAATCTTGGAGATTGAAGGCTTACTTGGTACTTATGGCGACAAGCTGAAGAATACCTCCATCGATGAAGAGAATGATGGTTACCCAAGAAATGACTACAGTGGCTTGAACTCACTTCGTGCACGTCTGGCCAATCATGGATGGAATGGACAATCCACCACTCATGCTGCCAGTCAACAAGTGAACACTCCTGCTGATAGTATAGCTGCAGGTGATTATCTTTCATTGATGGCTTCAGGAAGTAAGTGCATTGGTTCGCCCATATACTTCTTCTTCAAGATAGACACTGCTGACCTGACAGAATCCTCGCAGCTTCTCAATCTCGATGAGTTGGCGCGAGTGGCTAAAGCATACCATCTAAGAGTGTCTGTTACTGGCGCAGCCGACAGTGCAACTGGCACCGTACCAATCAACAATTCGCTCAGTGCTTCAAGAGCTGATTACATCTATAACGAGTTGGTAAAGCGAGGTGTAGATGGTAGTCGAATCAACAAAGTAAGCGAAGGTGGTATTGATGACTACAAGCCTACAGAGGCTAATCGTCATACTAAGGTATGTTTATACTATTAGTAGTATAAACTACAAATAGTGAATACTAACATTAAAACAATGGTGTTGTTTTTGCTTTTATAGAGAAAGGGCTGGCTCGTGATGAGTCAGCCCTTTCAACTAAAGAAGGTTATTCTATTCTTTCATTTCAAAGCTATCATTTAATAGCTTTATGCATTTTTCTTGATGGTCATAAATCTCTGTTGTTGTCCAGTTTTCATACTGGTAAATCAAAAGCATTTTCAGACTTTCAATTGTTCCGTTTAGATTGTTATGAATGAAATCAATCACCTTTGATCGTTTCATCTCGAAAGTTGAGTTTTGTAATCCAGAATTTTGTGAAGATGAAATCATAACAAGGTTGCCAAAGCAATTTTCGTCCTCATTGGAAAGAGAAAGAGTGCTGTTTTCTTTGGGAGTTTGTGGCGCTATATGTTCAATGGATCTATTACGTCTGAACACGTAGTTGTTTGCAATTTTTCTCGCGCTCTCGCTAGTAAATATTTCACGTCTCTTCTGCCAGATGATAAAATCCAATTTCCAAAACCAATATCTGTCGACAACCTTGAAGGATAACTGAGAGATGTCTTCAATAGCCTTTGAGGAGTGCCGCTTCTCGTCAATATGTTTTAGGAATAGGTATAGTTCCCTACAACTTCTTTCCTTACCATCAACAAACTTTAGAAGTTCGGGAAGCCAAAAGTAATATGTACGAGACGATGAATTTACAAATAGCATAGACTCATACATTTTCAATACATTGTCGTATTGATTGTCCATTTCATCGCTGTCGTTAGCAACGGCTCTTAGGGAATAATTCGAATCATCATTAGATATGGTTATCACATAATAATCATAGAGCAGTCTATATCGGAGCATGGTCAGAATGAAATCATCAGCATCAATGTCATTCCAGTGTTTCTTAAATGTATTCTGCAATTTATTTACATCAAAGAATTCTTCCGTCTGAATGCTACCGCTTTTTTCTTTTACTGAAATCCAGAGAATCTGCAGCAAAAATTCCGAAAAAGAAATAATAGAATGGAATCCATTCCCTTTCGATAGACGCTGCCTTTCAGGTTTGTCTGGACTGGAAGTAATATCACCAATACTTTTAAATTTGCTCTCGTATTCTTCTTCATCATAACACAGCTGATTAATGAATCTTCCTCTGAATAGTCCGTCCAAATCTTTATTTGACACAGCTTCGTATGCTCTTCTGAATCTTGCGATAAGTTCATCTTTCTTCTCATTCTTCCTTTGCCTAATAAGATATTGATCCATATCGCTGACCGCATTCCATATGCGGGTTAGAATAACCTTGTCATAATTGCAGACATCCTGAAGCATCCGAACCTTGAGAATCTCATGGTTTTCCAAATTCTTACCTGTAGAGTTCATCGTTTCGAAATATTTGTTCAAAGCCTTCGGGGAATACTGGTTTGGTAACTTTGATATGAAGAGAGACATATTCGAGTATACATAAGCCGAGAATTTTTTCCGACTTTCATCATCATCAAATTTCTCATTCAAAAAGTTTTGGATACAATCAAGGCCTACCTTCATAAATTGATTCTCGTAAACTAACGAAGGACTACAATTATTCCTTAGGAACGAATTATCCTCATCCCTTGATGAGAAAGTTAATCGCATTCTTCCACTCTTGGTTTTTAGGAAGCCTTTCCAATCACAATGAATGCAGTGGGTGCCGATTGTCTCCATGCCATCATATTTTGTCATGGCTATCCCTAATAGCATCGTTACAGTGAAACGCTGCTGGCCATCAATGAGTTCATTATTATCATTACTCGTTAGCATGCCTATATAATATGGAGTCTCTGGCGATTTAATGAATGTTCGATACATATCATCAAGGAGCTGGGTTATTCTGGGCTTATCCCATTCGAATAACCTCTGATAGATGGGAATGGAATATACATTATCGGTTCCGGCAATTTTTTCCGGAGTTAGACGAGTTGAAAATATCGAGTCGGCCATAGCTAAATAAGTTTGAATTTATTGATTACAATATGTTTTCTTATGGGAGCGAGATATTCGCGAAGTTGTCGATTGAAATCTCTCGCCACTGGAGAAACGTCGATATTTATAGAAGGAAGCGAGCGAACTTTTTTCTCCATTTCAGCCAATGCGAATGTAGGCGAAGTTGCACAATCAATCATATAGATAATTCCTGAATCTCCTGCTTGACGTAGTAAGCGGCTATAATCAGCCTTTTTGTAGTCGAAGCGGAACTGAAGGACAATTCGGCTGATTGCCAATAGCGCTTCGCTTAGATAATCAACTCCAAATTTCAGATAATAGGCGAACAGAAACGTTTCTATAACATCTCGAAACCACCAGTGTGTTCGATTGTCAAGTTTATGAATTGATTTGAATTCATCCGTCTGTACAAATAAATGATATTTATACTCAAAGCGCTTCACAAATGCAAAGAAATGTGTGCCGCCCTGAATTGATTCCTTATAAGAAAATTGCTCCCCGAAAGGTGGTATTTCATCTATCACAGGTGCGGCTTCATATTCATCCTTGATTTTGTACTTAGCGAAATCGTCCCAGTCTTCGTTGCCCATCCATTTGCGTAGCCTGAAGATATATAGGCCAAGCGAACGATAATACGGCTTGTCAATATCATTATCATAATGGAGATTCGCATCGCTGAGCATCTTATCCCATGACTTAGCTAGATGCCCCGCCTGCATATCGTCTGTGATAAATCTAAGATGATGAGCTTTGAGCAAATCGAAATCGCTCAGACTCTTTCCTCTAGAATTTTCGTTCGAGAAAAATGTATACGCAAGGTCTATTTGATCAGTATTGAGAATAAGCACACTGAACTGCAGATTACGAAGCAGGAATTTCACCTTTTCATGTCTACCAGTCAGCACGTTAGCATTGATGAAGTTATCGATGATAAATCGATTATAAGCCACGTAATGCATAGCTTCTTTGGAGGCGAAACTAAGTTTCAAAAGAGGAGAACCGTCATAGCCAAGTTTCCTTAGAATAAGGGATAATGTAACAAGCCTCTGCTGGCCATCGATGATGTCAAATACATTGTCATGATGGTGAAGGATGATGGCGCCCATCCTATATGCGCCCTCGGCATTGAGAATATCATCAAGCAACCTACGCACATTTTTTTCCTCCCAACAATATATGCGTTGATAGTCTGGTATACTGATGTTTAGATGGAATATGTCATCGAGCAAGAGGTTGTCAACCAAAGTAACCTCTTCATCCGTATTCCCATTAACAATTGGTTCTATGGTTATTGGGTCATAGTCGGAATTATCGTATGCAACTTCGATGATATTTTTATATTTCACAAGAAGTGGATCGATGATATTTACCATTTCTTGAAGATACTCTTTGAACTTTGAGCTGTTGCCATCCTCTATCATCTGATCATATCTACAAGTGCCAATATCATAGTCTCCACGAGGGAACCATGAAAGACGGTCGTCGTTTTGTGTCTGGAGATACAGATATTGTGCCAAATCAGCCCATTTTTGTTCATACCTGCCTTCTATATGCAGCTCCCAATAACCATTAGGACATATCTCGTAATGTATATGCCCTAATCCTTGAGGATGATATACAGTTGCAAGCTGAATGTATCTATTCCACCATCTTATACGCTTGAGATTGGGGTAAGTTTCTCTGTTTGGATACATGCTGTGTATTGTGTCATGCATCCAGTAATCAATGTATATAGGATCCATTATTGCATTGTATTTTACTCGTTAATAATGTCTGAATCTTTGATTTTCTTGATGGTATTCCCATTCAATGAGTACCAACCTGCATCGATGTCATCATAGATTTCTTCTTTGTCCCAATTTCCTTCGAAGTATTCAAAGAGCATATAATAAGGTTCATCTTCAATTATACTGGCCACGTAGCCTTTGGGGATTTCAAATGATTCACCATCTTCAACCTCCATTATGTCTCCATCATAGCCTTGTTGAAACATTATGGCATCTTCGTCAACGTCTTCAAATTCATCATACCCAAGATCTTCTCGGATATTGTCAAATGTAGGTTTAATGAACAGCTTCATACGTATTTCGTTTTATATTTTAGTTACAATAGTCGATTCAGTATCCTTATTTTCCTTAAGAAAGAGCCGTGCGCACATCTCAGCATCATCGCCAGCGCGGTGATGTGTTCCTTCAGGTATGCCAAGTTGCTCGCAAAGATAACCAAGCGTGTTACAGCCGAAATCATACACTTGTCGGGCAGTCTTCAAGGAGCACTGCCAATTAATTTCTGGTAGATGCAAGTGATACAGCTTGGCCGAATGTTCAAGGCAACTGCGGTCGAAGGGGGCGTTGTGAGCCACGAAGGTGTCAAATTCATCGAGGTATAAACGTTCTATCTCTTTCCATACTTCAGGGAAAGAAGGAGAATGTTCCGTATCTTCCGGGCGAATGCCGTGGCATTGCATGTTCCAATAGCTATAGAGATTCTCTTTCGGTTGCACCAACCATGAGCGTGTTTCTACCACTTCTCCATTGCGCACTACACAGATGCCCACCTCACAAATGGAGGCACGCTTCGGTGTGGCTGTTTCAAAGTCGATGGCTATAAAATTTAATCCGTTTTTCATTGTCTTTCCTCTTTATAGTACGACATTAGGTTCTTGGCAAAGTTGCGCATCTCGTTGCGTACCGATGCTGGTTCAAGCACCTCAATTTGATCGGCTTGTGCCAACAAAGACTGATACAAGTCAAAGGTTGGGCGAACGGTCAACTCGAAGTAGGATGCTTCATCCTCTTTCAACTCCACCAGTTCACGTTGAGACTCATGTATCGGCAGCGTGCGGAGATAATCAGGACCACCATTGTAGGCTTTCAGCACCACTCTTATAGGTTCTTCCTTAGAATGAATGATTCCACAGCATCCGCGGTAGTATTCATCGATGTCGAAGTCTTCTTTCATGCGGAAGGTAGAGCCGGTAGGCTTACAATCCAAAATGCGGTCGAGGGCATAGACTAAAAAGACGTCCTTGGGACGGTCACCGCCATCTTCTTTGTTCTTTTGGCAGTTCCGATTTGAGTAATATGGACTTCGTGCCAATACATACCATCGACGCTTTACCACTTTGAGGTAGTAAGGTTCAATGTCGAAATACCAAGGCTCTGGTTTTCCAAAGCCTTGATGCGTGACAGTGAGTACCTGATTGTTGCGCATGGCATCGGTGATGACGTTAAGCCATTTATGACCGGAAGGAACATTCTCGAAGATGATACGTCCTTTCAACTTCCTATCAGCCTGAATCTGATTCATGGCCGTATAAGAGTCAATGAGCCAAATGCGAAGATTGTCTTTTTCCAAATCTTCGGGATGGTCGATGTAATACTTATAACCACCCTTGATGTCGCAAGCAATTTCCACCTCAAAAATGTCGAAGATGGCTTTGCGATGGTTATGAAAAGTGCGGAGGGCGAGATCATCATCGTCTCCATAGCTCAGTCCGCTTCTATGCCAGAGGTCATTGACCTCCTCATAGGTCAGTCGGCCATATCGTCTGAATTGTTCTATTAGCCATACGTAACGGCCAAAGATATTTGCTGCCATACGCTATTTGTTCTTGTTTGCTTACAAAGGTATATAATATCCTATGAAAAATCGTGGCATAGGATAGAAATTTTGCTTTATACGCTGATTTTTAACGTATTTGCCGATTTTCAGTTGATAATATCCACTCATTTTACAGTGAACACCCACTTGAAGCTATTACGAGTCATAGTCTATATCCTTCCACTGCTTTCCTGTCTGGTCAGTAATATGCTGCACCTTAATGCTCGCTTCGACCCAGAAGTCATTGATGCGGAGCATGTCTGGAATGGAGAAAGCATGATGGCATACTAACGAATGAACCGCATGGCACATGCAGATATGCTCAAGCTTAGGATGACACAACCAACCTTCTGCCCACGTTGTACCATCTTCCAAGTCGTTGACACATTCCAATTGCTTGTCACTCATGTCCGGTGTATTTTTTGAATTGTGCTGGATAGAGCACATTTCAATATTCTCCCCAAAAGAGCCATTATAATATTCTTCATATTCACAGATGAGAGCAGCCATGTATGCGAAGTCAGAACCATAATAGTTATCTTCCTCCAGTCTCAATATGTCGTGATGATTGCTATCATCCTTGTCATACTCGGGATGACAGGAGAGAGTGCCCTCTACCTCATAGTCATCATCCCAAGAATAATCAGCATACCTGAGTGTATTCCTGTATAGCAAACACGTGCGTGCATACATCTGGTTCGTAAGTTCCAGCAACAAGGCGTTTAACTTCTCAAAGCGGTGAACCTCGTTATCTGTTGCACCAAATATCTTGTTGAGTATCAATAGACGAAGCTCAATGAGTGATTCAACTCTTTCGAACTTCTCATAGTTCTGTGCCCTAGAACTATAGAAAAGATAAGGGTCATCACCCACGAGTTCCTTGATGAGGATTTCAACAGAGAGAAGATGTCTCCTTAGTTCCGAATTATCTGTAATCTCGTTGATTCGCTCAATTGCGTTTCGTTCGTAATAGTTCATTTCTGCTCGCTTTTGTTGTTCTTATAATTGAACACCCATACAGGTATTCCTTTTTCTTGTGAAATCTCAATCATGTGCTTTGTCCCATGTGATTCTCCATCCCAAAAAGCGACCAAGGCATCAGCTATAGCCAGCATATCTTCATTGCGAAGGAAGCCAGCTCTACGTCGGTCATAATACCAACATGCTGGCATCATGATTTTGGGCAAACGGTTCTCATCGGCATATCTTATGGCAAGGGTATCAGCCCCATCAGCCATTCCCGAAATAATCTTCACTATGTTGCCTGCAAAGAATTTGTTGTTATTGAATAGCTCAAAAAGTCTCTGACGCATCATTTCGTAGTCATTAAAATCTCTGCCGCCGGCAACTATTACTTTGGGTGCGTCATGGTAGCCTTTTTCTTCAAGCTGTTCTTCTAAAGATCTGACGCGAATTAATATTTCGTCTAACTTGCACATGATATATACTGGATTATAGTCGTCCTTAATACGTTCTAACTCTCTATTCCCACCAGAATCTCGTTTTGTACAGCCTGATTAGGTGATAAAGACGCTCCATCTTTCGAACGTAGATGTCTTTTCCATGGAAAGTCTTCATACATTGCCTGTCTTTCTTGGCGTATTTTTCTTTCTTGAATTGCTGGATGGTATAGGCATCTACCAAACCATGAAGATTACGAAGGTTCATTCGTTTGATTTGAGCCTTGATAATCTCTTTGTATTCGAGAATATAGTCAAGTAAATTGATACACAGAACTAACCACTTTTTGCCGACATACTCTCCACTTGCATCTGCTACTCTCGAATGAGAAAGATAAGCTTCCATACAAACTAACTTCTGGCGTTCCAGCTTATACAGAAAATGACAGTCATACTGCGGGTTGCTTTTGGCCATACCTGTCAGTTCCTTAACAAGCGGAGTAAGATGTTCTTCCTCCCAAATTGCAAATTTTTGCATGTGATTGTATTCAGCACGATAATATTGAGCAAGACTCTTCTGGTCTTCTTCGTCCGCAAGCCTCTTTTTTGTATGCTCAAAGTCAATCCCTTCGCTTATGTACCTGTATTTATTGAAATCCAGTTCAACAGCCAACCATTCTTCAAACTCTTCAGGAACTACATTGTACAAGCGCTTTCTGTGAAGTTTTTTGCGACGTTCCTTGGGGATGTCCTCATACTTAACCTTTGGCAAGGGATTGTCTTCCTTGCCAAAGGTGCCTTGATAAACTAATTGTTTGGGTTCTAAAGCCATTGTTTTTATGTTAATGCCAAGTTTGTTGCTAAGAGGCGCACTATGAGAGTGTCACCTTTCAAATTTTCATTATCCACGACCATGTCTGTAATGAGGTGGATCTCTTTCTCAAACATGTCCATAAAAGTATGTACGTCTTCTAGTTCTTCTGCCAACAGTGGTTTCACACTATTGCATTCGATATGAAGCAATAATTTATCAGCACTGAATAGGTTGTACCCTTTGGCTATTCCGCAGCACTGAATTACAGCATCTTCCAATGCATTGGATAAACGCCCGGAACCATTGCCCATGCCTTCAACCAAGATGTAGTTGGTAGCGCCATTCAGAATGACTTTCACGTCGTTGATATCACACGCCAACAAGTGAACATTTTGGAAAAGTCCCAATTCGTTCGCTACTTCCTTGATGTTTTCCTCGCTTGGCGTGTGACTGCAAAACAGATTCTTCATCTTATGCGATTACTTCTAACTTCAAATCCTTTGCACGTTTTTCAACGAGAGCCGTCCAAAGACGGGAGTCCTGAAGCTTGCTGGATGGTATCTTGTCCGCATAGCGTTCCATGAAGTCTAAAGTGTAAAGTTCTTCCTCGCGCCAACGGTCAATAAGCTCTGACCAATCCCATAGGTCAATGAATCTATCAATCATCTGGTAGTTCAAATTGAGGTCACTGTTTCCTGATAACACCGACCAATCCCAATAAACCTTGAACTGTTCCTGGGTTTCTTCCGTGAGGTTGGTTTCACACCCGGTATTGGAAAGTACCTTCCAGTCAATGCACTTTCTGAACTTATCCAACATGGCTGGTGTCCATACAATGTTACTGTTCTTGGAAATTTCTTTCCAATCCACTTTAGTTTTGTGCTTTTCGAGCATTTGCTCCGTCCATTGGAAATTCCCTGCGAGTTCTTTTCAAGCTGAATCATTGAGAACCTTCTCCATGAATTCATTTGATAGCTTCTTCATACGATTATCTGTTTTAAGTTCATACTATCCACGTTTACGGCAAATCCAACTTCTACCATCGTTAGTTGAGTAGAACAACCCCTTATCGGTTGTTCCGAGGATTTCCTTGCCGGCATCCATCAAGTCGCTGAATGCGCCTGTGTTCGATGAACCGCTATAGCGAACTATCCATGAACGACCTTGATTGGCTGAGTACTCGATTTTCTTGCTGTCTTTGGGTGAGATACGAAGCATCTCTTTCCCACGATTGATCATAATAGGCATGATGTTACAATTTAATTGTTGTTTGTCACTATTGACACTGCAAAGGTATGAACAGGGGTATGAAAGATTGAAGCAGAGGTTTTAAGAAAATGCACTTGAATCCCATTTTTAGCAAGAAAAAGTCCTGTTTTAGAGCTGATTTCGTTTGTCGTCCCCATCTACCGGTTATCATTTTCCGTTGCAAAGATACGGTGTCTGAATGAAGTCCAAGTACCGCTGCGCTACTCAACCCAAATTGGAATGGAAGCCTTCCACAAATCAAAGATTTGGGTTTTCCATCAAATTTCGATTGAGTTCCTTGTTCTCCCATTCTTTTCGCCCCGTCTGATATGCACGTAAAATCAATCCCCGATAGCGGAGCCGAAAAAGGCTTCAAAATAAGGGAAAGAATAAGTTTAAGTTTAACTCAAAAAGATACGATTATGCACAGCAAAATTTTCCAAATCACCACAGTGAAGGTTACGAACGAAGGACGTTTGACAGAGAACACGCTCACCCAAGGCGACGGCAGCTTCTATGATTATTGCATGGAGATTGAGCCAGACATCAGGAAGCAATGCATCGACATCTTGGTGAATAAAATACTCCCCAGCGGTATGTTTGAACTCACAGGAGAAGATACCCTCCTCTATAAAGGTGGTGCCGAGCAGTGGAAGAAAGAGTTTGTGGCCTACATCCAAGCAAAGGCCAGCGAACTGACTACCGAGAATGTACAAGATTGGATTGGCCCCGTTTATCAACTTGAGAAAGCGCTGAAGAACCCGCTCGAAACGGCCTTTCAATTCTACATGGACGAAGAAAGGTTCACGCGAAGCGCAGAAGAGTCATACGAGTTCATGCGCAGAATATGTGAAATGGAACCAGGCACAACACTCTATATCGGTGGCGTTGATTGACTATCACTTTTGAAAAAGGAAACGGAGGGACTAACCATCCCTCTACAATATAATAAGTATAAGGTATGGAGAATAGATTGATTACAGAGCAGTTAGCAGAACAAATAGCCAAATATCCGCTTTACTCACAAGATGGACTTGGTAAAGCAGCCATTTGTATTGGCATCTTAGAGTTGGCCAACATCAAATGGTATGTGCTGGAGGGACAACAAGAGGGAAACGATTACACGCTCTTCACGATTGTGGCAGGACTGGCCGAAACAGAATATGGCTACACTTCGGCCAATGAGCTTGCAAGCATCCAAGTGGATGGCTCAAAATATGGATTGGGGACGTTGCAGGTTCAGCAACAGGTAGATTTCAAACCAATAGCACTTAGCTCTATCTCAGATAGCAGAGTTAAGCAATTCCTTTCGAGGTTTGAAGATTAGAAAAAAGGTGAGCATTCACCACAATAGAGAGTTTCAAGGCAGGTGCAAGAGGTCTTGAGGCTCTCTTCTTTTTTGTACGGCAATCAGAATAGCTTGTTTTCGTCGCCGTGTGATTTCCGCCAAGCATCATACTCTGAATAGCTTGACCCCGAACTCCAAAAGCCAGATTTTCGTCTTCTTCTTTTGGGCTTACTTGAACTGCCGTTAAACAGTTTGGAAAGCAAGTAGCCTCCCAATAAAACCAATATTATTTCCATGACTATAAGTTGTTTATACATACACAAAGATACTAAAAATCAGCGAGAAAAATGAATAAACTCGTTACAAAGTGTGTGTCAGCAAGTATAAAAATAAAGTTCCAAGGCAAGCTTTGTTGCTCACCTTGGAACCGTTATTTTAGCGATGCCATGCGCTTCGAGCGACCACTTCTTCAAGTTCTGGTTTTGGAACTTCCTGCTGTGGCTTTTCTACTTTTGCTTCGGCATCCATCGATACGCTTTTATCATTGGTTTGACTCTGTTTGGCCTCCAGTTCCAATGCGACTTCATCGATACGCTGAGTAATGACCGAAGTTGCACGTTTCACATCCATGAGGGTTGTCTTGATAAAGCTTGGTGACTCTTTCAAGCTGTCGAGCCATGACTTCATATAGACCGCACTATCATCCTTCAGATTCTTGGTCATGCCATAACGCTGGGCAACCAAGGCGCTTCCCAACTCTGCCACCAATTCTTCCTTAGCGTACTCAGCTGAACCGAAACCACTCTCTGGATTGAAGCGATTGAACATCTCAGCAGTACCTGTTGAGTGGGTCATTTCATGAAAGGCTGTGCCGTAAAACGATTCGCCATCCTTGAACTGTGACTTTTCAGGCAACGTAATTTGGTTCTTGGAAATCGAGAAGTAAGCGTTGTCCTGGTGCACCAAGTTGATAGGGCAAATCCACTTATTCTCGGCAATCATTGCATCCATCGCTGGGAACTTGAAGCTTTCACCTTCTCCAGAGAATGGTCTCTGCAATTTGTTCTCAGATTCAAGCTTGGCATACAAGTCAGGACGAGCCTCCTTCAGGTTGGTTTGATCGACATTGAAGACTTGGTACACGTTAAGCTTCGGATATACGTTGTACTGGGCCTTTTCGTCATTGCTGAGTCTCTTATAGTCCTCGTAGTTAATCTTCTCCTTGGTGTCTTTATCAACAACAGTGAAGGTGGTGAGCATGACGGGAAAACTCTTCTCCCCTTTGTTGATGCCCACTCTTGGTAGAGGTTGGCCATCAGCATCGGTGATGGGCTTCTTTGCTCCTTGCTTGTCAGTCGTGTAGTTCAGGCCAACCGCACGATTAAACGTACAGAAAACAGGTAGCTTGTAGTTTTGCTTCTCACAAAGCATCATCAGGAGCAAGGCATTCATGCCGTTGTATTCGCGTCCGGAAAGGTTGCGTGGCCAGCGAAGTGAACCTTCAGTAAACCATGGTTGCTTCCAGCTATCGCTATTCTTCAACGACTCGATTTTCTCAATCATGAGCTCTGCAAACTTGTCCAGCGCCTTATCCTCGGCACTCACACCATCGGACTGATATTTCTTATAATCTGCCATATGCTTTCAGTTTAGAATGGACAATACGGTTGCTTATCCCACTTAGCCAACTCTGTCAAACGACAACCGATATTCAGTCTGTCGTTGTACACCGACAATTCGAGCTGCCCCTTGGCTTCGATGTTTGCTTTCTCCACCAACCAGTCCTCTCGATCGGGAGAGAAGCGAACGAAGCGCACCCATGTGAAGGCAAATTCTTCGCCCACCTTTTCTGTACTGAAAGCAGAGAACGCAAGGTAGGCATTGCCTTTCTTGTCATTCTTCATTTCAATGGTTTTTCCAAGCTTGCCACGGAAGTGCATATCTCCCTGAATCAAGTCGGGCTTATCTGCACCAACCTGCGTAATGGATGCTGCATTCAAGTTGAGATAAAGCGCTTCACCTCGTTTCTTGAAGGTCAAAACGCCTGTCACTTCAACGCGAGTGCCAATCGTTAAACCAGCGGTTCCTTCCGCTAATCCACCATCTTGAATGGCGCTTACTTCAACCAATTTTTTGGCTGCATTCTTCACTGGGATTTGCACGTTTACTCCAAAGGTAGTAAACTGCTTTCCTTCTTTTCCTGCACGTACCACCGGGATTCTACCGATAGTTCCGCATACTGTTACATTACACTTAATCATCTGATTATAATTTACTTTTTAATACCATGCCATCTGACCAAAGAGTGTAGTATCGTAGTAATGTAGTATTTGCTTTATTTAGTCATTACTCAAAGTAGTGGAACTTGTATTTAGTCGTCACTACAACGAGTATGTACTAATTCAAAGCCCAACCAAGCACCAACAATCAGGTTGAAAAGGGCATATCCTAATGCCGCATATAAGCCCAACCATAGGTATATGCCATAGCAAACCGCAAATAGAAGGGATAAGGCTATGAGCAGTGCGAAAGCCACACTGAGCAGTTGCGTCAACTTCCTCATTTTCGTTGCAGGTTTTGTGCCTGGCCTTCTTGTTCGGCCATTCGCTGTTCGTAATTCTGAGAGGCTTGTTGAGAGAGAACGATTGTGTTGACCATGCCGGCAATTCTCATTTCCTTGGACTCATTAGACAACGAGCTGTTGCCAAGTATCTGGGAAAGTCTTGCCATTTCAGCCGAACTCAGCTCATGCGCAACATTGACAGTGCCATTGTCTGCATGAAGCACGGCCTTTCCATTTTCACCAATCGTCAATCGACATTCCTTCATCGAGGGAACAAGCGATTTCAAGTCTATTTGGCGATTAGATACCGACTCTGAAATTTGTGCTTTTTGTTCCTCTTCATTTTGATTGTCAATTTGAACGGCCAACATAAGCAGTCCGCTGTACATGGCAGTAGCCATACTCATCACGGGGTCATTGCCTGATAGGCCGACGCTGCTATCTTCCGAAGAAAGGAGCTTCTTCATCCATTCATCGGGCGATAAGCTCGTGTCAATGGCAGGAATGGAGTTTGTCTTGTACTTTGCCAAAAGGTCGTTGCCGTTATGTAGTGCCTGCTGCGTGAGATTGCCTTTTTGAGCTATCTCGGCTAAATAGCTGGCAGGATCTACGTCACGACTGGTGCCATCAGCAGCAATATTCTTCACACTGAAGTGCAGGTGTTCTCTTGTAGTTCTGGTACCAGTGTTACCTGTCATACCTAACTTCTGTCCAGAGGAGACAACATCGCCAACCTTCACAGCAATATTACTCAGGTGCATATAGCTAACCTGAACCTTGGTATTATCAGGACGGTTGTATTCCACAGTTACGCTTTTACCACCGCCAGTATTGGCATTATGGTTGACCGCAACCACTTTACCATTGCGCTCCGTCGCCAGAATGTCATCCTGCTTTGCGCGAATATCGACACCCTTGTGCATCTGCTGCTTTCCACTACCCATCGGGTCATTGCGCATACCAAATGGCGAGGTGACGAAAAGGAACTCTTCACGTTTCAAAGGAAAAGAGTACTCTCCTGTGGGCATCATCGTTTGCGTTGAAGACGAAGCAGCAACCGATGGTGCAGTTTGTCGCGCATTCTGCTCCACACCAAACTGTTTGCCTTGGCTACGCATTTCGTTCATAACCATCTGGTCGTACTTCTGTAGTCCGTTTCTTTCAATGATAGATTGCAGATTAGCAGCGTACCCACCGCCTGTAGCATAACCAGCTCGTTCAATGCCATTTGCCCAGCCTTTATAGTCGTCAGGAGAAAGGCTGAAACATTGGTTGTAGCGTTTGTTGTTCTTCAAAAACTGAGAATGATGCTCGTATGAATCGCTAACGGAGTCGTACTTGCAGAATTTTTCATTGGGCCGATCGTCTGTATAGAAGGCATACTTGCCACCATTGTTCAACCAGGAGGAAGTAGCTTTGATGCCAAAGTGGTTATTCTCATTCTGAGCCAACTGACTTTGGCCATTGCTACTTTCCAGTATTCCTTGTGCCAGAATGACGGAAGCAGGAATGCCATAGCGTTTCATTTGCTCCATGGCCGCTTCCGCATACTTCTCGGCATATGCTTGATTCTTGCTCATACTTATTTATCGTTTCATGTGTGACTGCTGGGTTTCCTGTTCTCGCTGCTCACTCTGGCTTTTCTGCTGTTCCTGTCTTGGTGCCAGTTGGTCACAGATGGCTACTCGTTCACCAGCGCGGATTAGTTTGGGCAGGTAACTGTCGAGCGCATGATACGGAAAGCCTGCCATAGCAAGCGGTTTTCCTTCGGGGTCCTTGGTCTTGCTACTTTTCGTGAGCGTGATACCCAAAATCCTTGAAGCCTTTTCTGCATCCTGCATATAGGTCTCATAGAAGTCACCACAACGGAAGAGCAGAACGGCATCGGGATGCTTCTTCTTGAGGTCAAGGTACTGCTTGAGTATTAGTGAAGGTTCAGCCTTGGTTTCCTCACGAGGTTTCTCTTCCTCTTCGGCCTTGACCTCTTTCTTCGTCTCTTCGCTTTGCTTGACCACGGCGCTTTCACCTTGTTTCTGCTCCGTTTCCTTATCTTGCTTTTCATTGGCATTTTCTTCCAACGATTGACCTTTCTTCAGTACATCGGCAAAGAGTGTGGCAGCCAAATGGGTCTTGTAGTCATTCTTGTCTTCGGCCAGCCACATGCGCTGCCATTGGCTGGGTGATACAGCACGAGGCTTCAAGTCGGGAACGCCATCGATGGTAGCAGCACAGAGGATCACATCTTCCTTGGTCTTGAACACATTCACCTTTTGAATACGGTTGATGTCCAAGTCCTGCGTCTGATGACCGAACAAGTCCACCTTCAAATCAGGCTTCATAGCAGCCATAGCATAGTACTTCTGTGCCAGTTCCACACGAAGACTGTCCAAGGTATCTTGCGCCTGTTTCAACGTAGAGAAGAAGCGGTTCAAGTCGGCCTTATCAGGATAGATGGAGAACGCTTGTTGTCCTTCGGGCTTGATATACATCGCCCAGCGTTTATTGTCGTCCTGCAACATTTGAATGCGGTCGAATCCTACTTGCTTGGATTGTGCCACAGCCTCTGTTACATCCAGCTTACTCACATCTTCCAGTTCCCAATTTCTGAGTCGTGAAACCGTGATTCCTTTTCCTGCAAAATAGCTGTCATCAGGACGATAGCCCAAAGCTCCGTCAGGATTGTAGAAATTCACATTCTCAAAGCCAGCTTGCTCCAAGGCGCGTTTGATACGGTCTTTCGACATACCCGGCACTTCATTGTTTACTTCCAAAGAAGCACCTGCAGGTAGAATCACATCAGCAGTTTTTTTCGCTTCATCACGCACAAGCACCACCATTCGATTTTCCTTGCTGGGATGCTGTTTGATTTCGTCTGCCACAAAGTAATGCTTGGGCATTTGCTCCTGCATTTTTGTGGTTTGTGCCTGATTACGCATAGAGGAATATTCCACCTTTTGGCCTAACTCGGCTCGTTTGATGACCTCCAGCGCATTGTTTACATCACTCTCAAGGGCATCAATCAAACAGGGATTCTCTTTTAGTTCACGGTTCCAGTAGTCCACCATGGGCATACTTTCATTGGAAAGTTTACCAGGCAGTCCCAGCTCCATCATCTTGATAGCTGATGCTACCTCAACAACCAAGCGTTCTTGTTTGGTGGCATCTTCGGATGGAGCTACACCGTTTTTCATCACCATGCCTTCACGTGCCAATCGTTGCTGATGACCTGTGGCACTCACCACTTGGCGCAGCATTTCCTGCACGTAGTCATTGTAGTGGGCATAGTTGTTTTGAGGGGGCATATAGATGGCATCCTTTTGAGAATCGTAGTGAGCTACGCCACTACCATCCGCACGAACAGCCACCAAGTTGTCTCTCATTTTCTGTATGAACTCATTGATATGGACTCGAAGCTTCTTGTCGTCTTCAGGAGTCATGGCCTTAATCTGTTCACCACCATCTTTGGCCAGCACCGCCTCATACGTATTGGGGTCGGCCATGGGCAACAGCGTTTGATCAATATTGAAGAGCACACGGATTTCTCGGTTATGCACGCCTTTGTATTGCTTCTGTTCTTCTTTTGACAGGGTAAGATAGTCCTTACGAGGAATGATGTCCTCTGGATTATGACGGTTGACGTACTTACTCCAGTTGTACCAATTAAAGGGTACGCCTTTCTCGTGCTCCCTTACACTCTCTCCACGGTTCTTCGCATCGTTGTAGAGGGTGTACAGGTTTGTCTTATAGCCGTTGCGGTCGGCATTCAATCCCATCACAAGGGCATTGAACGGACTTACCGAAACGCCTTTGGGATAGAACTTAGGCATATTCTTTCCTGCTGCATTGAGCCAGTAACCTTTGCAGTCAGCAGCATCACCCAGCGCACTTGTAATCAATTCCACTTGGCGCTCCGCTGCATTCTTTTCTTGTAAGCTTTTATCTTTCATATTGCATGTATTTAGTTCGTTTTATTGAATACCTCTCGTGCGATGAACGGCTTCGTTTTCGGCTTCTCCGTAGTTGCGTTCTACCATTTGTCGCATCTGATCATTCTTAGCCAATACGGCATTGGCCAAGGTGTTCAGTGGTAACGCACCTGCTTGGTAGGCCTTCACCACATTCTCGGTGAGCTGTATGGTACAAGGCACACGGTCTATCGTGGCGATGAGACTGTGACCTTGAAGGATAGGATTGGAGATACGAGTGTTCAGTGGTTCATCAGGATAAACTCTGTATTGGGTATTCCCAACTCTCTGTACTTGGGCAGTTGCACCAAGTACATCTGCCTTTTTATTGTCCAAAGCTTCATGGCCGGCTTTGTTCAAGAGATTAGCACCACCCATGCCTATAAGTGTCCATTTCAAGATGGGGTTCTTGACGAACATTCCCAGTAAGATGGAAGCAATAGGCATTATGTTATCCCGAAGCCCTAATGACTTTGTTTTACCAGTGAAGATGCCAACCAACACATCAGGAAGCATCGCCAGCACATAGCCCATATTCTTGGTGATGTCACCAAAACCATTGAGGCCGACGTTGGCCAACAAACCATCCCAACCATTCGTATTGGTTTGTTCTGGATTGGTTTGTACCGTAGGTGACGCTTGCTGTTCTTGTGGTGCTGTTTCTTGTTGTGTTGAAGAAGCGTGCACTTCTTGCTTCGGTGTCTCTTTGGCTTTGGGAGCCTGCGCCGCTTTGCGTTGGGCTTCACCTTTCAGATAGGCTTCTTCTTGCCCAGGGGCTACTATCAGAGGCACATTCTTATATTTCTCATCACGCTTTCCTGTGGGAATAGTGGGCAGGCTATTCACGAAGGGTGAAGCGGGTTGTACAAATGTTTGTTCGTTCCATGCCATAAGTCTGAAATTAGGGTTAGGGATAAATAGCTTGTTTGACAGTCGGCTGTTGATGGCCTTCACGGTTGTGCTTTCAAAGGCGTTGAGCGTATTGGCCTGCTTTCTGAATCCAGCTATAACATCAGTATTACTGCCAAACACGCCCTTGCTGATACCGGCTTGCATAGCCTTGGCCTTCTGCTCTTGGGGAGTTGCTGTTTTCTGCTTACCACTCAGATAAGCAAAAGCCAAGTCACTTCCCACAAAAGTGGCGAAGCTTTTCCATGTGCCTACACCTCCCAAAGACACGGCATCGATGACAGCACCAGTAGCTTTACCAGCAACCTTTTCCGTGCCACTTGGACGGTAAGCTCGCTCTCCACGAGCTTCAATCTCGCTTGCAAGGGGTGACTTGAGCATTTGCTGTGGCAATCCCCAAATGGTGCTTTGGGCAGTTTTGCGCAAGATGTATTCAGCCGATGATTTAGGCATTCCATCTTTCACAAGCTTATTGACCATCAGGTCTTCCATGCGTTGTCCGACATAGGCATAAGCCATATCGCCGCCGAGCTGTTTGGAAAGGGCATCGTACTTGGGTCTGCCTATCTGTTTAACCACCGCTTCACGCCATTCTTCTGCCATGACGGCAAGGTCTTTCTGAATGGAGGGAGTCTGCTGGATTTTGGTGTTGCACATCCGCAGATAATCTTCCACGGTCTTGCTGTTCCACTCGCCAGTCAGTTGCACATGAGTCAAGGCATCAAAAGGTGATGCCACCATTCCTGTATTGGCAGCGGCAAGGATTCCTGCAGGACTGCGTTGGTAGTCGGCAAGTTCCTTCACTTGCTTGCGGTTTAGCTCATCCTTCACCTGCTTCATGACCGGGGCCAACTCCTCTGTGAAGTAGTGCTGCAAGCAATATTCTATGGCAGCGAATTGCTGCGGGTTCTTGATTTGACTCATCTGTTATACGTTTATCTGATTAAGCAACTGCTCTCTTGTTTGCTCAATGGCATGGTGATATACTTCCATCTGTTTGGGGAAGTATTCTTCCAACCATTGGTCTTTCTCGATTTGGTTCTGGAGGAAGAGAATGGCCAGTTGGCGAGTTATCTCCACCGACGATTCTCCTTCCTCTCGATTATTGAACCATGCTTTTGTCCACCAGCGTAGGCCTGAGCGGTCTGGATAGACGGTGACCAATCTGGGAATGTCGAAACTTTGCACATCGATGTCCTGTTCAGCCAAAGGGTCTATCACGCTACTGCTACTCAAGGCTTGCTCGTGGACTTTTTTTTTAGAATTTCATCCAAGGTGGAGAGATACACGTTGTGCCGCAGAGCAAGGTAATTCAAGAAGTCTGCTATCAGCAGGTTCTGTACCTTGCAGGCTATGGGCATCGCTCTGTTGCCAATGCCCAAGGGATTGGCAATGGAGGGCATATCCTCGAAGAAATAATGCTTGGAAGCTGATTGGCTGAAAAGGTTGCGAAGGGAACTCTCGGTACGTTCAGGCACTACGTAGATACCGTGATAGAGGTCTTGCATGTAGGACGGCAGGAAGCGAAGCATCAGCTCTTCAATTTCCTTCTGATCCTTGTCGTAGTCGGTAGCCATGCCCATTTCATAGGTTTCAAACTCGGGCATACCGATTCGACCACTCTGTTCAACAGCTTTGAGATTGCCATAGAGCATAGTAAGGAACTCTAAGGGGTTCAGTTCTTCGCCATCGTACTTCACCTCAAAATGAAGCAGGTCACCGCTAAGTGCTACTACGGTGCCAGCCTTTACTTGTTGGCCGAAGTTTACATAGACATTGGCCAAGTGGGAATAGGTCACTTCGTACTTGCCGTAGCGTATCACTTGATAGATGCCGTGCGTTTGGTCATTGCCAATGCCAGCTACCGTTCCTGATGCCAAAGCAGCCAACAGGTAGTGGTTGGCACTGAAGTCCACACCGTGATGAAAGAAAGCTTCTCCCGTCACTGGGTGTTTCTGCTGGCCATAGCCTAAAGTCACTTCTACATTCTTGCCGCGTTCTTCAAAGGGCATACAATAGCCGCTGGACGAACGCAGAATCATTTCTTCTGTATATTTCATTTGTTTCTTGTTTGATTATCGTTTCATACCTCCCGAAGGACGTTGCTCCTCGGGCTGTTCGTTCATTCTTTGTTGCGCTTGGCCACCATTTCCTCCCAACATGTTTTGCATGTTGGAGTTATTGCCAATCAGCATCATGCCCAACATCGCACCTGCAATCTTCCCCAGCCACCCGAAGCGGCCAAAGGTGAGAAAGGCAGCTGCTACTAAGCCGGCAATGCTCAGTCCTGACACATTACCCTTGGCGAGGTTGCCAAAGAAGTTGCCAAACATATCTACGCCGTTACCGCCGAAGATGCCACGAAAGAAGTTGGTCATACCGCTCCATTTGCTGTTGACATCGCTCATGGCTCCGTTGACGGCATCAATGGCTTCACCAGCTTTGTTCTTCAACTCTTTTACGTCGTTGGCTGCCTCTGAAATGGTGTCAACGGCCTTTTCTCCAACCACGGCATCGCCTACAATTTCGACAACGCTTTTATCGGTGGTGAGTTTCTCCCATGCCACATAACCCGTGACACCACCTACGGCAGCTGTCTTCATAGCGCTACCTGCTCCTTTCAAAGTTTGAGCGGGATGAATCACTGTGTTGCCTAATGAGCGCCCACCAGCTTTGGCGAAGCCCCAAGTGCCTTTTGCGGCACCTCCAGCCATCTTTGCTATATTGCTCCAGATACTCATATTGTTACTTTTATTGGTTTATCATTATCGCTTGCCACTGCGCTTCCATCGCGCCATGCAGTCTTTCACTATTTGTTCTTTGTTCGCCCTGTCTTTGTTACTACCACCGTCAATTTCTGCCCAGATGTCGCCCATCGAGGTGTACTTCACGGCAATAGTGAGCCTTTGTAGCTTCTTGTTCATGACTTTGAGCTTGGGGCGAATATCGAACACGATTTCTACACGTTCCTTTTCGGTCATCTTGTTACCTGTCAGGCAAACGTGGCGTATATCGTTGACTATCTCGACGCTATTTAATATCAGCTCTCGATAGATTTTGTTCCGTTTCGTGGAAAGGGCCACTGCTAGTGCATTGCTGGGATGGGCTTCCAGTTGTTTTGTGAAGCCACCCATGTTATCAATCAAGCGGTCTATCTCGTGGTAAAAACCATAGATTTGTGCCGCATAGCTAATAATAGAGCGAAAGGAGTTCAGGTAGTTGTTGAACTCTCGTTGAAGGTCGGTCGTGGCCTTCACCTCTTCTTTCGTCCAAATATGACCTGTAGTCTGCATCAGCATGACTTTCTCCTGGTTCTTCAACTCCTTCTCAGCCTTTTCGGTGTACATGTAGATCATGCCGGCCAAGACAGGGTCGTTTTGCGCTTGGACTTTGCTAAATCCCATGCACACGAATATGAGGATTATGAGTATTCTTGCCATTGTTTACCTCCTTATCTTGTTAGTGCTGCAGCTCTTCGCCATCGGTCTAAGGCAATGTTGGCAACTTCACTGTTATCTCTATCTATCATGCCGGCGGTGGCTCTGTTCCACACATCGGTCATGGTGTAGTAGCGAATGCTCAAATAGAGGGCATTTAGTTTCTTTTGGAAGGCAGAGAGTTTATCATTCAAAGCCCATAGAGTTTTGGAACGCTCTGCGCCTGTGAGCATATTTTCCGTACCGCCTTTGGCTATGCCTTCTCTGAGCAGTGTATAGACGGAAACCAGTTCGGTGGCTGTCTCAACGTAGAGGTTGTTCATGCTCATCGAGGCGACAATACCTTGTGGATTGTTGTTGATGGCTTTGCGGAGCTTTCCCAAAGTGATAAAAATGCGTACACCATCGCTGTAGAGATGCGTACATGCTTTGAGAGAAGAAGCATAACCATTGGCAGTTTTCAAATAGCTGTTATACTTCTTTTCCCACTTGTGTATCTGATTGAACTCTGCGGCAATAGTGTTTTGCAGAATAGCGGTTTTGGTCTGCCCATTGATTTGTTTGTCAATCTGATTGTTGATTAACTCATTGCCCTCGGCCAATGCCATCCACTCTAAAGGATTAGAGGCAACGATTTGTGCCTGGACTTTCTGAAAGCCCAAGCCAATGAACAGCGCCAAGATGATGCTAACGGTTTGTAATCTCATAGATACCTTTCCTCCTTTTGTTATATTCTACTCGTTCACGTATCAAGGAAACATACTCACATCCGTTCTTCACGCCGATGATGTCAAGGCGGGGTGTGGTTCTGTCTCCAGAATAGATGCTGACCGTTTTTAATCCGCATAATTGCTGGATAAAGGTCTGGTGTTCGTTAAAGTCAACGATGCGGTACAACTCCAGATAGTCCACCTTACGATGGAATACGCCATATTCAAACACAAACTGTTCGTTTCCCACGCTATAGGTCATCCGTTTCAAATAGATGAAACGGTAGAGCAAGATGAGGGAAAGAATAAGCGTCAAGGCGAGGATGAGATGCGTGAGCGGAAGTCCATCCATGCCGGCGTAAATCAGTCCGATGGGACAAAGCAATAGGAGAGGCAGCTCGTTGATGACAAACTGCATCGCATGGGGTTTTATCCGTACTGTTCTATATCTGAGTTGTTGCATCGTTTACTTTATTGAGGGGCTATCGGTGGAAACGGTATTGTTTCTTTCCCGCTTCGTCCTGCTCCCGATTTTCTTCATATTCTTCTTCGCGTTCGACAACCACATCGTTGCCGTTGTCATCGAAAGCTGTTTCTACTTGGTCGGTCTGACTGTATTGACGTTTATCCAGTAGCTGGTCATTCCAATCTTTGTAGCATTGCTCACACGGGTTATAAGTGGTTTGACCACCTTGCCGCTTGTACTCCTCAAAGGCTTTCTTTAAGGCTACATGGTAGGCATCGGCATTCTCAACAGTCTCTTGCCTGAGTTCATCCAACTCTTCCTTGCAAACCAATCCGCTCTGCTTGGAACTGTAAAGTTCTTCACAACTCGACTCGTAATTGCTGTAGGCTGAGCTCACAGGATAAGGAAGGAGGTCACAATCACCAGAGAAGATGTTTTGCGGATCTTTGAGCGACTTGAGATAGATGGCCATTTCGTTATATCTCATGATATGGCCAATGCCCAGGGCTTCCATCTCCTTTGGAAAACAGAAGTCCTTCATGTCAATTTCAGTTCGCTTGTAACCATCGGTGGTATCGACTACAACCAAGTTGCCGTTGGTACCAATGTGACTGTTGAAGATGCGGTCGGCCTTCGTCATCGCAAAGCTAATGGCAAAGGTTTGTCCGGCTTCGTCTCGATCGAATCCCAAATGATGGTTGGCTTGATGGGTGGCATCAATCATTCCACGCATCTGTCCAAGACTGGGATTACCGCCTGTGCTGACAAATACGGCTTTGTTGAGTTCCTTCAGCTCGTCCTCCAGCTCACGCATTTCAGCGTCTCCGCTGTTAGAGCCTTCACTCTGCATCTGCTCGTAGCCGTGGATGCTTTCTTTGATATGCTCTTTGGTCAACTGGTAGTAGGCCATCGCATCGAAAGCACTCTCAAACCAATAGACATCGGTTGCTTTATCAAGAGAGGTGTCGCGTGGACTGGCAAACCACAAGCCTTCAGCAGCGTTGGAGTTTCTGGCCATGCCTTTGTAGGAGGTAACGCCTTGGGCATTGGGGCGGCTTCGTTCTTCCATCCCAACAACCTTTTCTGGCTCACTTGGCTTGCGCAAAGGGAACGAGAGGTTGGTGAAGCGTTTGCCATCGGGCATTTCCTTGGTAGAGAGGAAGAAGCCTTTATTGAAGGCATACTGTGTGGTGAGGTCGATGCCTCGGGGTTTGAAGTAGCCATAAAACTTCTTTTGACTGTCTTTGTCCTTGGGATAGAACTTATGCAGTTCGTAATCACTCGACTGAAAGGGCTTTGTTTCTTTCGCTGGCTCAAAGATGCGTTGCTTGCGTTCTTCCATGGGGACATTCAGCAAGCGGTTGCATACCAAGTTGACCAAACGATCGGGAGACATCCCCACTTTGTAGTCTTTGAACAACTGGGGATGCTCCTTGATGAAACTGATGACGTTGAAGTTCTTCTGCTCAGGTGGCTGGAAGCAACAGGCACCGTTGGGCGTAACAAGGAACTTGTCGCCTCGCACACGGCAGCCATCACTTCCGATGCGGACATACGAAGGATAGCGAATGCCATCACGTTTGTTCAACTGATAGCCGGCATCCTGCAGGACTTCTTGAATGCTGAGCTTTTGCAAGAAGTCGCTATATTCGAGTTCGTTTTCATTCATGGGCTTTCTGTTTTAGCGTCCGTTACTCATGTGGTGGTCAGGGCCATCCATGTTCATAGCTGCCTCGAAGTTTCGGGCGGCTACATCCATGGGTGTATCTACACCAGGCTTGAAATAAGGGCGTGGATGAGCGCAATGCTGTTCTACATAGATTTCAGGGCCAGCATGGGGCTCTTTGATATGCTCTATGTTGTGGACAATATCTGCTGCGCCATAAGTCACATCTCCTGCCATACGAAGTCCGGCCAACAATGCTGCACCAATCTTGGTACCCAAACCGACTCCATCACCTCTTGACTTCATGTCCACTTCATTGAAGACCTTGGAGAAGAGTTTCATGCGGTGGTAGTCATCTACAGCCATAAACTTATCATACTGCTTTTGAGTGATCTCATGACTGATGCTTTCGCCATTGATGATAGCGGTCATCTTGTATTTGCCTTCTTGTTCGGAAGGTGCTACTTGAATGTCCTCCACCATTACTTCACGGCCATGTCTTCCTTCACGAAACCAGCCTTTGCTTTCATCCAAGTCTTGACCATGGACTCTTCCGACCTTGGGATTATCCACTTCTTGCTCTACAGTCATTGCTTGGTTTTGTTCTTCTACGAGTTGTGGGGCGAGTTGAGCTTCGAGCTCCTGCTTGACCTCGGGCTTCAGGTTGATAGCAACGACCTCTTTGCTATTGAGCATATCCATGGTTATCTTGTCTGCAAAGTCATCCTTAATGACGCTGTTCAAGATTTCCAATCGTTTGGCTATGGGAGCTTCTTTGATAGAGTTGTTCGTTAAAGCTTTCAGCTCGTCAGCTCTCAAATAGTAAATCATATCGGCCTGAGTGCTGCTCGACTGAATGGTGAGAGTCTTTACTTTTTCATCAATGATGATGCCGTGGGATGCAAGGCATTCTTGCCACTTCTCATTGGAGAAATAGACTTGAGAAGTGATAAGTTCTTTGTAGGGCTTGGCTGGTTCCTGACTACGGGGGCGATTAACGACTGGCGTGATGACGCTCTGCAGTTCTTGAAGTACATCCTTTTGAGGTACTGGAACTTGCTGCTGATTGCCTTTGTAGTAAAAGCCGTAACCGCCGCTTTGCAGTTCACCGGGCTTCATGCGTCTATCGGGACGTTCATCTACCATTGGCGCACCGGGATAGAACATGGCTCCACCCACTCTGCGTAGATGAAAACCTGCTTGCTGACGAGGTGTCCAGCCTAAAAAGTCGGGATGCCAACCTAAACGACCATATTCTCCAGCACCAATGCGGTAGCCATGAAGACCCATAGCTACACGGCCATTGGCGTTGCGAGCATGAACAAAGTTTCGGGGCATATAGAAGTCGTTGCCAACAATGCTTGTAAAGACGTTATAGGCTTTCTTGTTGGCATAGTTGGTGCCCCAATCGGTCAGAGCGTGCATCTGCTTCTCTGTCAGATTGTAGGTGAGCAACGGAGAATCGTGACCTTGAACGGCCAACTGATACCCGTTGCTGTTGGAGAGAATATGGGCTTGCATACCATTGCGCATCAGGATGTCGCGCATTTCGGGCTGCAGATCCATTTCCCTTGGATTAGTATTCTTTCTGATAGCCATTGTCTGTAGAGATTAAGCGTTTCCTTCTTCCATCGCTTTTTCAAGCTGTTCGGACTTGTAGTTCACAAATTGCTCGGCTGATTCATTGCCGATGCTCAGCGAGTATTCACGGCAGTATTCTTCATACTCGTCCTGCCACTCTTCGCTAAAATGGTTGATGTAGTCCAACCAGTTGTACTCTCCTCGCTGCATTTTCTCTACAAGGATGTCTTCTGAATAATAAGGGCCTTTTCGCATGTTCTTTTCTTTTTTGTTAGGTTATTTACGGAGCGAAGCATTGCGCTGGGCGCTCTTCTTCTGCTCATTCCAGAGTTCTTCGGTGTACTCGTCTTCCACCACGTAGTCGTGATTGCCTTCGTCATCGGTGACCCAACAACCATAGCAGCCAAAGGTGAATTTGTCCCATTCACGCTTGCCACGCTCTTTCCATTGCTGTTCGTCGCCTTGGGCAAAGCGAATGCCGGTGTTACTGTTCAGGTCGATACCAACGGTGACGGGTTCATCATCAATCACAAAAGTGAGAGGCTGGCCATTCTGCATCGTCTTGATCTCTGCACTGCCAAGGCCCAGCTCTTCGGAAAGGACTTGCAGGTTGCGACCAATAACTGGCGTAGGCACGTTCATCACCTGATTGGTCTCAGGGTCAATTTGCACAAAGGCTTTGATGATGGTTCCTTGAGGTGATGTCACATCGGCCACCACAGCTTTGCCATCTTTGAGCAGCTGCTGTTGGTTGTCGTCGAACTGTTCCAAGAGGGCATACTTCAAAACCGGATAGAACATGACATCGACTTTGCCATCTTCCATCCGGACAAGTGAGAAGCGGGTACGACTCTTGATGAGCTCACCCTCGTCATCGGTGACGTGGATAGGGAGTACTGGAGATTGGCGGCCATTCCAAATGTCTTCCAAGACATGCATCGGCAAGTCTTCGATCATTTCGTGGGAGAGACCGAATTTTTCAAGCGCCCCATAAGGGATTTCTCCCTCTTCAAATTGATTGCATTTCATACTTAAAATCGGATTTAATGAATATTCTGAGGGTCAAAATTAAAGTGAGAAATACAGACTAAAGAATTATACTTTCCATGTAGGGCTACTTTTCAATATTATTATGCTTAGAGTATGATAATACGCCTATATTCATACTTCAATCATATATATTGTTATATTTAAGAGCGTCATCAGGGTAAGATTCTTCACTACGTTTTTTTGTGGGCTACTTTTGCAGTCATGAAGTCATATAAAGTTCTGCTATTCTCTATCTCCATGTTGACTGCAAACACCGCTTTTGCTCAGTTCAACACCGTGTCGCAAGACGTGCCCAGATACAAAGTAAGCGTGACGTCAGCCCCTGTGCCAACTCCACGCTTACCTGATGCACCTTTAGCATCAACCAAGACCAACTCGGACTCTCTCCAAGCTGGCCAACAAAAAAAGCGGATAGACCTACGCATGAGCGTGGCCTATCCACTTAAACATATTCAAGTCACAAGTCCCTTCGGCTATCGACGTGACCCTTTCACTGGCAAGAAACGTATGCACAACGGTCTCGACCTACATGCACGCGGCGACAAAGTCTTCGCCATGTTGCCAGGCATCGTCCATAAAGTTGGCTACGACAAGCGTTCCGGCATCTTCGTAACACTTCGCCATGGTGATATTACTATCAGTTACTGCCATCTTTCCAAGGTTGCCGTTCGCAAAGGAGATGTGGTCTCAGCTGAAACCATCGTTGGGATAACCGGTAACACAGGACGCAGCACTGGGGAACATTTGCATATTACTTGCAAGCTGAAGGGGAGGTGTGTAAATCCAATGGTTGTAATAGAACAAATTCGCAGATTAGGAATTTCATGATTGCTACTACTCATCATTCCGCATCAAACACTTCCATACTGGTACATTTTCGACCTTGAAGTCCAACGAGTCCTTTTGCTACCAATTCCATTGCTTGATCTTCTGCATCTGTACCACTGACAGCTGTAATAGTCAAGGTCTCGTGTTCATCCAGTTCTGTAGTAACATCGACATGATAATGGTGCATGACTTCGCGTCTATTAACTTCCAATGCGCGACTTGCCAAATCAGAGGTCCAATTGATCTTTGTGGCAGGTGCCTTACGCATATTCTTCAACACCTTGACTTTTACAGTGGCATCAGAGCCGTCAGGATTGACTTTACGGAAGCGTTTGCATCCACAGGAGCAGCTCCATATTGGAGCTCGACGAGGTATGCTGTCGCCACCCATGATACCATCCTTTCGGTACTGAAGCACAAATTCAATCTCGGTCATGTCTCCCGTGCCATAAATTATATCAACTACAGAACTACCACAATCGGGGCATTTTGATGGTTTGCGAGTCACGTTGATGATGCGTGGTTTCTTATTGCCTAACATAAGCGTTACTATATTTGAACTTTATTTGCTAGTAGTTCCTTTTAGTTCTTTACCAGAGAAAGTGCCATAGGACTTTTTGGAAATTTCTCCAATTTTATAATAATCAGCCAATGCTTTGAGTACAACATCAATATCTGCTTCGCTTTCAACAACAAGTTTCCCATCTTTCATTGGTAGTTTGTCATTGTACTTCTTACAGACTCTGCACATACGTTTCATGTCATTGGTAGTCAAATTAGTGTAACTTCCAATTTTTTCTACTTTGAGCAACTTCTTATGTATTGATGGTTTCGTTTCTATTAGTTCTAGAAGTTTTTCTGAACCAATAAAATTTCCACTGTCAACCATCTTATTTGCAATCTCTGTAGCTTTCTCTTTATACTCTTCATGCAAGCCCAATATTTGCTCAAAATAGGCTTTTTTAAGTACATAAAAAATCTCATCGCAAAAAATACAATCTATTTGATAGTCAAGATTAACAGTTTCCTCTTTTAAGATTGTAAGCTTCTGACTTTTTGTGCTAAACATTGCCCTAAGCCATTTAGTTGATTTTTCATCAACACAAACCTTACTCGGAAGCAATTTGCGAAACGTGTATATTTTTTGCTTAGTTGAAAGGTTAAAGAATTCAACGCAGTAAGCCCATAGACTATCACCGTTACTCGTTATATCAAATAAATTCTTTACTTTTTCTATATTAGTTGAAAGTAATTGATTAGTAACAACGTCTGAAAAAGAAAATACCTTATTCTTAATAGAATACGTAAATAGGTTCTCTGTTTCATCTGACAAAATATCATAATCTACCAAATCAAAATTCTTGTCAATAGTAGCCTTAAGTTGTTCCTTCGATGCTGACAAAATTGTCTCTCGCAATTCATCATCACAATCAATTTGATATACTCGAAAGAGATATTTGTCTTTTGCACGCATCTTCTTAGTTATATTCTCTTTTGTCTTTCTTGTGACAAAATAGAGCTTAACATCTTGAGTAGAGATATCAGAAATAACATCGTATAAATCTTGAACCGTCATGATATAAACCTTTTGTTTCCGAAATAAAGTTGATAACCTATATTGTATATTTGAACTTGATCGCCTTCTTGAATATCCTTGTTCTTTGTAATTACAATACCTTGTCTTTGGATACTACCATCCATAAATGTAAAGCTGTAAATTGAAAATTTTAGCCCTAAAATCGGATTAACTAATAGAAGTTTTGAACTAACAAAAAGCCTATATACGATAAAGAACAATATTAACCTAATTTCCGCAAGCGAATGAAATCAGAGCATTACCTATGCATTTTTCAGTGAGTTTATTATCTTTACATTGGGTTTTGGTGAAACGAAGGTGCCAAAGGTCCACTCTTTTGCATAACTTCCCCTTACCCCATGAAGCGACTTGAGGCAATACGCATTACCCACCACTAAGAGTAAAGATTAGCCAAAATCCTGTTGAAAGGCCATTTTATACGCTGGATTCTCTGTATAGATGTTTAGCACGTGGGGCCTAGAAGTCCTAATCCACTTTGCGGCAACCGAGATGTATTTGAAAACGAAAGTTTTGATACGACTCGTTATGGATAGCCCAAAATCCTTAACGTTTAATTTTCGGATGATTGTTTTGTAGAAGTTCCTTATCAATGCAGTCATCAGCAGGTATACTGCATTTTCTGCCATGAATGACTTTGGCAAGTGTTTCCATCCAAACCCGTTGTTCATGTCATCGAGGATTCTTTCCTTCCCACCGCGCAGGTTATAGAACTCTACGACATCCCTTATGTCGGATTCGAAATCATTGGTAAGGATACACCGGTAGGTATATTCTCCTTCCCATAGCTCCCGTATGTCATCTGTTCTTCTTTGTCTTTGGATGACAAGACGGTAGGGTTTCCCCTTCCACTTTTCTACGACAATCGAATTCATCTCGAACCTGATTCCGTTGATCTCCTCAGCCTTCCATCCCCTGAGGGCGAACATGTCATCGTAAAAAGCGGAGCATCTGTTGGCTCTGATATAGAAGTACTTGCAATGGGCCTTGACGGTATCTACAATCTCTTCGGAGCACGACCCACAATCCATACGGGCTCTATTTATATGAATGCCGTTACATTCCAGCCTGGTGAAGATTCTTTCCAATGTACACTGCTGGCAGAACCGGACATTCGTGTTCCCATCCCGATTTTCAATGCCGACAATATGGTCACCTATAACGGCCACTCCCGGGCTGTATCCTGTGAACTTCTTGTATGTACGTTTGGCATCATACTTCTCCGTTTCAATGAACTGGTGGGCAAAATCCAGATCGTAACCCTGCTCCTGACATAATTCTCCGGTAGCAATGAGAGACTTGACCAGCAATTCATTCATGTTGTCAGCTGTATTGAAGTCATAAGATTTACCTGAGTCTGGAGATGAATACGTAATGTTGTCTGTTGTCAGTTCTTTTATGGCGCGAAGAATCGTGTCTGCGCTGCAGGTTTTAAGTTTGGGATGCAGGGAAAGATGGGGCATGAGATGAGTGGATATGTCTTCAATGCACGAGCCGCCACAGAAGAATACGCACATGAGAGAACGGATGATTTCACTGTATTGGTAACCATAGGTTCTGCTACGCAGTCCTAATGTGGAGTCAATTACATCCGATAAAAGAGCATCAAATTGCTCCATGATTGAAAATATTCCGCCAAAAGGTGTGATTGAATCGAATTTTATTTGTACTTTAGCCATGTCTGCTGAAGATTGGTTTGATTTTTATTGCAACACGAAGTTAAGTGAATCTTCTGACATGACAAAGCACTGGGTAATACATTACTACTCAGTGCTTCAAATTAGTTTTATACAAAAGTGTTGCGGAAATTAGGTTATCAAAGCCTTCGTTTATAGTTTATCCATAACCCAAAAGAAGTTCAGTGCCTATAAAAAGGGAGTTCGGATCTTATAGGAAAGAGGTTTATCTACAATATACGCCCGCCATCAGACCAATTGTCGGTATACATAGACAGCCTTAAAAAAGAGAAAAGAGGGTGAAAGATATGCCCTTCACCCGCTAACGCCCATGAATAAGGCGTTATAGCGAAAAGGTGAAGGGCATATCACATTTGTACGACACACGGACATCATACCTTAATTCCGGTAAATCAGACAGATAGAAATTCTTTTCTCACTCTTCTTTAGCTTCAGTCAAGCCATACTTTGCTCTTGTGATTTTCCGTACAAGTTCCCTTTGAACACTTTCCAATGCGTTCACTTCTTTATCCAACAGTTCCAAAGCTGAGCCTTTCTGTAACAGATAAGAACGGTCTGAGTATTTTATCATAGAAGTGGGCACTGCCTTATTATCCTTTTTATATTGTTCAATCATATATCGCAAAGCTTCCGATCTATATTTACAAACGGTCTTCCGTTCCGCATAATATAATTCTTTATAAGCATTGTCTTCACTTCTCAACTTCTTCCAAAAAGCAGAAAAAGCTGCCGACAACGCCTCTTTCTCTTCCTTAGATACAACCTCCGTTTGTCTCTTTTTAAGTTCCCTATATTCCTTATATGTATTTAAGAACTTATCCAGCGCATCTTTACAGACTTTATGTTCAAACCGGTAATTTTCCAATGAAGCAGGACGGTTATACTCAACAATCTCCTGCAGGTAAGGCACATCATTCCAACTGATATACTTATTATTCGCTTCACAATAGTCTGCGTAAGCACTCACAAGTTGCCAACTATACTCTTTTGTTTTCTGATTCAGTTCTTCATTGATGGCCGACAAACTTTTCTCCATTTCCTGTAAATCCTGCGCTAATGCGGTCTGCATACTCCCCCATCCCGAAATGAATAGACAAAGGACGCCTAATAATGTTGTTTTCATAATAATAAATTAAAATTAAGTAAGTAAATGCACAGTTTGCCTGGCTTTATTATCTTCTTCCATGAAGTTTCATTTTTTCTTCCGACAAATATAGGAATTTCCAGCGAACCACCTCACTTCGCCTGTTTATTTTCTTTTATTGCAAAAAACTTAAATATTGAAATAGTGTTCGTATCTTTGCACCGGCTAACTAATAATCTCTTTATTTTTATTACAATATAGCATTTACGAATAATATTATGATTGTCCGGCACAAATTGCTGGCAGACCTTGTAAGACTCTGGAAAAACGACCAGTTAATAGAAAAGATAGACCGGCTCCCCGTAGAACTGAGTCCCCGAAGATCGAAGCCGATGGGACGTTGCTGCATACATAAAGAACGGGCGGTATGGAGATATAAGACTTTTCCTTTGATGGGATTGGATATGACGGATGAACATGATGAAGTCGCTCCCCTTTCTGATTATGCACGTATGGCATTGAGCCGCCCCGAGCCGAATAAGGAAAATATCATGTGTGTGATTGACGAAGCATGTTCTTCCTGTGTCCAAATCAACTATGAGATTACCAATCTTTGTCGCGGATGCGTAGCCCGCAGTTGCTATATGAACTGCCCCAAAGACGCTATACGCTTCAAAAAGAACGGTCAGGCGATGATTGACCATGACACTTGCATCAGTTGCGGTATTTGCCATAAGAGTTGTCCTTATCATGCCATTGTGTATATCCCCGTGCCATGTGAAGAGTCTTGTCCGGTAAAAGCGATCAGCAAAGACGAACATGGCATAGAGCATATCGACGAAAGTAAATGTATCTATTGCGGTAAATGTCTGAACGCTTGTCCGTTCGGTGCAATCTTTGAGATTTCACAGACATTCGATGTTCTGCAGCATATCCGTAAAGGAGAAAAGCTGGTTGCCATCGTTGCACCGTCCATTCTCGGGCAGTTCAACACAACCATAGAAAAGGTCTACGGGGCATTTAAGGAAATAGGATTCGCCGATGTCATTGAGGTTGCTGAAGGTGCCATGCAGACTACCAGCAACGAAGCTCACGAGTTATTGGAGAAGTTGGAAGAGGGACAGAAATTCATGACCACTTCTTGTTGCCCTTCCTACATAGAGTTAGTCGAAAAACATATTCCGGGAATGAAACCATACGTATCTTCCACTGGTTCACCCATGTATTATGCCGCACGGATCGCCAAAGAAAAACACCCGGACGCAAAAATCGTATTCGTCGGCCCCTGTATAGCCAAGCGTAAAGAAGTCCGACGCGACGAAGCGGTAGACTACATTCTGACATTTGAGGAAATAGGTTCTATTCTTGATGGATTCGATATCCAACTGGAACAAATGCAAGAATTTTCCATTCTGCACACTTCCGTCCGCGAAGCACACGGGTTTGCCCAAGCAGGCGGCGTGATGGGGGCTGTCAAGGCTTACTTGAAAGAAGAAGCGGAGAAAATCAACGCAATACAGGTATCGGACATCAATAAGAAGAATATCGCTCTGTTACGCGCTTGCGCCAAGACGGGAAAGGCTGCCGGACAATTCATCGAAGTGATGGCTTGCGAAGGCGGATGTATCACCGGTCCAAGTACACATAACGATATTGTTTCAGGACGTCGCCAACTGGTACAAGAGCTTCTCAAACGCAAAGAGAGCTATGAAACAATGGATCGATAGGCTACGGCGGGAAAGAACCCTCCGACCGGAAGAGTTCCGGCAACTGTTGACTGAATGTGACGCAGAACTGCTGCGTTACATCAACAAACAGGCGCAGGAAGTCAGTCTCCTTCATTTTGGAAACAAGATTTATATCCGTGGACTGATTGAAATCAGTAATTGCTGCCGGAACAACTGCTATTACTGCGGCATTCGTAAAGGTAATCCAAACATCGAGCGTTATCGTCTGACGCAGGAAAGCATATTGGACTGTTGCAAACAGGGATATGAGTCAGGTTTCCGTACTTTCGTCCTGCAAGGTGGAGAAGATCCCGTCCTAACGGATGATAAGATAGAGAGGATAGTCACAAACATCCGGCAAGAATACCCGGACTGTGCCATTACATTATCACTCGGAGAGAAGTCCCGCAATACGTATGAACGTTTTTTCAAAGCAGGCGCCAACCGTTATCTGCTACGCCACGAAACTTACAACGAGGCGCATTACCAACAGCTGCATCCGACGGAGATGTCCGTCAAGCGGCGTTTGCAATGTCTGCAAGATTTAAAAGACATCGGTTACCAGACAGGAACCGGAATTATGGTCGGCAGTCCCGGACAGACAGTAGAAGATATTGTCGAAGATATCTTATTTATAGAACAGCTCCGTCCGGAAATGATCGGCATGGGTCCTTTCTTGCCGCATCACGATACCCCTTTTGCCCAATACCCAAGTGGAACAGTGGCACAGACAGTTCTCCTATTATCCATCTTCCGCCTGATGCATCCATCTGCATTGATTCCGGCAACAACGGCTTTAGCGACTCTTGCCTCCGACGGAAGAGAACGGGGAATATTGGCAGGCGCCAATGTAGTAATGCCTAACCTCTCTCCGCACGAGGAACGGAAGAAATATGAGTTATATAATGACAAAGCTTCACTCGGAGCGGAATCCGCCGAAGGCTTGATTGCCCTACAAAAACAGCTGAATGCCATCGGCTACGAGATTTCCACTGAAAGAGGGGACTTTATACAGTGCACCACAGATTACACGGATTTTCACAGATTTATTTCGATTCATTCTTAATCTGTGAAAATCCGTGTAATCTGTGGTGAAAATGAAAAAAGAGAAAATATATGATATACCAAAAAGATTCATCAAAAGCAGAAGAGTTTATCCCCCACGAAGAAATTCTGGATACGCTGGAATACGCTAAAAACAATAAAGACAACCGTGCACTTATCGAGCAGCTGATTGAAAAGGCCTCCCATTGTAAAGGATTGAGCCATCGCGAAGCAGCCCTGTTGCTGGAATGCAACCAGCCCGACCTTATAGAACGCATATTTCATCTTGCTAAAGAAATCAAGCAAAAATTCTATGGTAACCGCATCGTGATGTTCGCGCCACTCTATCTGTCGAACTATTGTGTAAACGGTTGTACATATTGCCCGTATCACGCCAAGAACAAGACGATTGCCCGCAAGAAACTGACACAGGAAGAGATTCGCCGGGAAGTGATCGCCTTACAAGACATGGGGCACAAGCGTCTTACTCTTGAAGCCGGAGAACATCCATCGCTGAATCCGATAGAATATATCCTGGAGTCCATAAAAACAATTTATAGCATTCAACATAAGAACGGTGCCATCCGCCGGGTGAATGTCAACATCGCTGCTACTACGGTAGAAAATTATCGTAAACTGAAAGAAGCGGGTATCGGCACCTACATTCTATTTCAGGAAACTTATCACAAGGAAAACTACGAAACCCTCCATCCTACCGGACCGAAAAGTAACTATGCTTACCATACGGAAGCAATGGACCGTGCAATGGAAGGAGGTATTGACGATGTGGGGATTGGAGTCCTTTTCGGTTTGAATACTTATCGGTATGATTTTGTAGGATTGTTAATGCACGCCGAACACCTGGAAGCTAAGTTCGGTGTAGGACCACATACCATCAGCGTCCCCCGAATCTGTTCGGCAGATGATATTGACGCCGGAGACTTTCCCAATGCCATCTCAGATGAAATATTCAGCAAGATTGTGGCTGTGATTCGGATTGCCGTTCCTTATACGGGAATGATTATTTCCACCCGTGAATCACAGGAATCCCGTAAAAAAGTTCTCGAACTGGGTATCTCGCAAATCAGTGGCGGATCACGTACCAGTGTAGGCGGTTATGCCGAAGCAGAATTGCCCGAAAACAACTCCGCTCAATTTGATGTCAGCGACACACGGACATTGGACGAAGTGGTCAACTGGCTACTCGAACTAGGCTATATCTCTAGTTTCTGCACTGCCTGCTACCGGGAAGGACGGACGGGAGACCGCTTCATGTCATTAGTCAAATCCGGTCAGATAGCAAATTGCTGCGGGCCGAACGCTCTGATGACCTTGAAAGAGTATCTGGAAGACTATGCCTCCGAAGATACCCGTCGGAAAGGATTGGAGCTGATTTCCAAAGAAACGGAACGAATTCCCAATCCCAAAATCAGAGAAATAGCTATCCGTAACTTAAAAGAAATTTCCAACGGTAAAAGAGATTTTCGCTTATGAGCCTGACAGATACTCCAAATGCCAACAGACTTCATATAGCCCTTTTCGGCAGACGGAACAGTGGTAAATCTTCTCTTATCAATGCATTGACAGGACAAGATACCGCCCTCGTTTCAGATACTCCGGGAACGACTACCGACCTTGTATCCAAAGCTATGGAAATGCAAGGTATTGGTCCGTGTTTGTTTATAGATACTCCGGGGTTCGATGATGAGGGAGAGCTGGGAGAGCTGCGTATCAGTCGGACTTTAAAGGCTATTGAGAAAACGGATATTGCATTGCTGCTATGTGGGGATACTACCTTTTTTCATGAAAAAGAGATGCTAGCACTATTGAAAGAGAAGAATATCCCTGTCATTCCGGTATTGAATAAAATAGATATAAGAGAGAACAATGATAGCTTAGCTACATACATTGAGAAAGAATGTAAAATATGTCCGTTGCTCGTCAGTGCAAAAGAAGAGATAGGAATCGAGCAAATCCGGCAGGCAATTCTTGAAAAACTGCCTTCGGATTTCGGTCAGCAAAGCATTACCGGAGAGCTTACCGCAGAGAATGATCTTGTTCTTCTCGTCATGCCGCAGGATATCCAAGCTCCCAAAGGCAGACTTATCCTGCCGCAAGTGCAGACAATCCGTGAATTGCTGGACAAGAAATGCCTCGTTGTGAGTTGCACTACCGACAAGTTGACAGAGACATTACAAGCTCTCGCCCGTCCTCCGAAACTAATCATCACCGACTCGCAAGTTTTCAAGGCTGTTTATGAACAGAAACCAGAAGAAAGTAAACTGACCTCTTTTTCGGTACTTTTTGCCGGTTATAAGGGAGACATTCATTACTACGTAGAAAGCGCCGTCGTCATTGAAAGCCTGACGGAGGATTCACGCGTATTGATTGCGGAGGCCTGTACCCATGCTCCCCTTACCGAAGATATAGGAAGAGTGAAACTTCCCCGCCTATTACGCAAACGAATTGGCGAAAAGTTACAAATCGACATTGTAGGCGGAACGGATTTCCCTCAGGATCTCACGCCTTACGACTTGATTATCCATTGCGGAGCATGTATGTTCAACCACAAATATGTGCTAAGCCGCATCGAACGTGCACGGGAGCAGCACATCCCCATGACAAATTATGGAGTGGCTATCGCCTACCTCAACGGAATACTTGACCAAATAGAATATTAAACAGTACACACGAAAAGAAAAAATAAGGTGCCGCTGATTGTGAAGTCAACGACACCTTACTTATTTTATATTCCTACTATCTCTTATCTTATAGCGGCAATCAATTCTTCCGCCGAAACAAGATTCTGTTCTCCTGTCTCCATATTCTTTAACATCGCTTTGCCTTCACTCATTTCGTTTTCACCGACGATAGCTACAAACGGAATGTTCTTTGCATTGGCATAGCTCATCTGCTTCTTCATCTTAGCCGCATCGGGGAAAATCTCCGCACGGATACCGGCAGCACGTACTTTCGACAAAATGCCCATAGAGAATGCGGCTTCCTTCTCACCGAAGTTAATAAACAAGAGTTCGGTTCCATTCACAGCTTCTTTAGGATAAAGGTCGAGTTGGTTCAGCACATCAAAGATACGGTCTGCACCAAAGGAAATACCGACACCTGATACTCCTGCCATGCCGAATACACCGGTCAAGTTGTCATAGCGACCACCACCTGTGATACTGCCGATCTGCACATCCAATGCTTTTACTTCAAAAATAGCACCGGTATAATAATTCAGTCCGCGAGCTAATGTCAGGTCAAGTTCGATTTCATTCTTCAATCCCATTGTCTCTAAAGTATTCAGAATAAATTCGCTCTCTTCTACCCCTTTCAATCCTACTTCACTGGCAGCCAACACATTTTTCAGCGTCGCCAACTTTTCCGCATTCGTTCCGCTAAGGAGAATGATCGGTTGTAACTTGGCAATAGCCTCATCACTGATACCTTTCTCTTTCAGTTCGGCATTTACATTGTCCAAACCGATTTTATCCAGCTTATCTATGGCAACAGTGATATCGACAATCTTATCCGATTCACCGATAATCTCGGCAATACCGGAAAGAATCTTGCGGTTATTGATTTTAATGCACACACGGATGTTGAAACGGCTGAATACAGTATCGACAATCTGCATCAATTCGACTTCGTTCAGCAAGGAATCACTTCCCACCACGTCTGCATCACACTGATAGAACTCGCGATAACGCCCTTTCTGCGGACGGTCGGCACGCCATACCGGCTGTATCTGATAACGTTTGAAAGGGAAAGTGATTTCGTCACGGTGCATCACTACATAACGCGCAAAAGGTACTGTCAAGTCATAACGCAACCCTTTCTCACAGAACTTACTTGCCAGCTTAGCGGCATTACGACTCAATAATTCTTCGTCTGTGATTCCTGAGAAGTAATCACCCGAATTCTGAATCTTAAAAAGGAGTTTATCACCTTCGTCACCGTACTTTCCCATCAATGTAGAAAGCATCTCCATCGCGGGAGTTTCTATCTGCTGAAAACCATACAGATGGTATACGTCACGAATTGTATTGAATATATAATTACGCTTCGCCATTTCTACCGGCGAGAAGTCACGAGTTCCTTTAGGAATACTTGGTTTTGCTGCCATGATATTGCTGTTTATAATTTTAATTGCGCAAATTTACTGCAAATTTCCGAGCAATGCTTACATATATACGAAAAAATCCTCCATAGTCTTCGGAAAGACTTAGTCTCTTCTACCCATGAAAATCATGATATAGTAAACCAACGTAGCCAATGAACTCAATGCAGCAACTACATAGGTATAAGCAGCAGAACGAAGAGCATCTTCAGCTTGTGCATGATTGTACGAGTTAGTAATGCCGGATGAACTCAACCATACCAATGCACGTTTACTTGCATTGATTTCCACCGGCAACGTGATAAAACTGAACAATGTAGTCATGGCAAACAAAATAATACCTGCCAGCAATAACTGCGGAAACGTGTTCACCAACAAGATACCAACCAGCAATATCCATGTCATAATGGAAGAGGCAAAGTTAACTACCGGAACCAACGCGCTACGCATCTTCAAAGGAGCATACATACGCGCATGCTGCACGGCATGACCACATTCATGAGCCGCTACGGCAGCCGCCATTATACTATCATTTCCATACACATCTTCACTCAGATTCACCGTTTTGTTAGTCGGATTATAGTGATCGGTCAACTGACCCGGCGTATGCGTCACCTGTACATCATAAATTCCATTGTCATGCAACATCTTGATAGCTACATCGCGTCCTGTCATTCCATTTCCTGTAGGAATCTTAGAATACTTTTTGAATTTGCTCTGCAAATTCATTTGTACCAGCCAACTTACTACGGCTATTCCTATAAATAATACCCAATAAGACATATTCATTTCATTTTAATTATTACTCTATATCTCTATAAACAAATTGTTTGCCAAAAATAAGGGGAAACTATCAATGTCAGAATAGTTTCCCCTTGCTTTTATGAAGAATTAGCTAAAAATTAGTCAATTATGCGAATCAGTAATTGGCTCTCTGATTCAAAAATTAAAAATTAACCAATGTAAGTAGAGCAATGGCCAACTTTCCAAAGGTATGTACCAACAGCCCTTTGGTAGCTCTTACTTTAGACGCTTTTTGAATTTCTGTTTTTTCATTCAGCCAGTTGAAAAAGGATTCGATAGGTTGTCTGACTTTTGAAACGGCTTGCGAGAAAAGATCTCTGGAGGCTTTCTCCCTCTGTTGAGTACTTCCGGTTCTCCTTTAATCTCCTTATGCGGAGTTAGTACCTTAACTGGATTGCTTTCATTAAAGAAAGAGAAGTCGCTGTAAATCTTATCTGCAAGAACTGTCTTTCCGGACAGGTATGGCACGCATTCGCTTTTGAATACGGTCAGGTCGTTGTCCGAAGCCGGTGTCAGAGCTATCATCTCCGGGAAGGGTAAGGTTCCCTCCCTACGCTGTCCTACCATATGCAGTTTCATGCCATAGTAGTACATGTTCTTAGTGGAGCAATACCCCTTTGATGTTATCTCCGTTGCCACTTTCCCTTCCCGATTCTTGCCCTTACAGGTTACAATCGGCATGGAATCTACAATGGATATGATGGAATCGCAATCCTTGGGCTTGAATGATTGTATCATGGTTTCCACCAACACTTTAAATGCTTCTGAAAGCATGTTTAGGCGTATACAGAACGTTTGATAAGACGGAAGTTTTGGAAACCATGATGACAGATACTCCTTGGCGAAAGTATGTATCTCCTTGATGCCGAAGTATCTCTGACAGTAACCGCAGAACAGGTAGACGGTAAGAACTTCCTCATCCGTAAATTCGGGATTGGAATTGTTACTGAATCTCTGGCAGTAGAAACACAGAGAAGACTTATAGACATCACAGATATACATATACAAACCTATTAGTTTTAACTTTTTCTCCTTGGGAATCATAATTAGGAAAATGAGTGGTTTTATTCTTCTAATTTACTGATTTTCAAGGAGACTACAAAATAAAACAATGAGATAATTAACTGAATTACAAACTTTTAAATCAAGAATCAGAAGCTGTTTTCAACTACTGATTCGCATAATTAAGGAAAAGAAAGTTTAGTATTAATAGAAAGGAAGTTATCTATTAATAGCCCGCGAATCAATCCTCTATTCATCCTCTGTGAGACTCTGTGTACTCTGTGGTGAAGAAATGGGATTGCATTTTCCATTTACACAAAACACTTTATAGCACCATTTATTCAACTGACAATTCAAACACACGACTTGCATATTCATTACGCAATGATATTTCAACACCATTTTCCATCAAAATCTGTCCGGAAATAACTTTGCCATGCAAAGAACAAGGCTCCTCACCAATCGGAAGATTTAATTCTGTAAAACGATAATTCTTCATTGGATCCAGCCCGGCCATACGAAAGCGAGGAATCTGCTGATTAATAAAATGTACCAATTTGTATCCGAAAAAGACAGCATGTTCTTTCTCCGGAGCCACATACATCAAAGATGCAACCCCTTTATTATCATAAGGAGAAATCAGACGATACAAGTCACCCAATTGTACAATCGGACGTATATGCTTATAAGTCTCTATCGCTTTTTTAGAAAATACCTGCTCTTGTTCTGTCATACTTGATGGCTGCATCTCCATTCCCAAACGTCCCATCATCGCTACATCAAAACGAAATTTCAAAGGCACTCTTCTGCCGGTCTGATGATTAGGAGAAGCACTGACATGCGATGCCATAGCAATTGACGGGAAGAAATAAGAAGTTCCCCATTGCATATAAATACGCTGCAGGGCATCCGTATTATCACTTACCCAAAATTCATCAAATCCTGCCAATACACCATAATTAGCACGCCCGCCACCACTGGCACATGCCTGCATTACCAAGTCAGGATACTTAAGGCGAATACGTTCTACAATCTTCCGAAAACCTCTGTGATAGTCAATGTATAAATGAGATTGCTTCTCTTTTGAAAGATAGGAGGAACCATAGTTTGCCAATGTCATGTTCGCATCCCATTTGATATATGCCAATTCAGGATACTGTGTCATCAGACGATCTACAACTCCAAATACAAAATCCTGTACTTCCGGGTTAGAAAGGTCAAGCACCATCTGCCCGCCTCCACGCCCGTAGGCAATCGATCTATCCGGTTGATGAATAACCCAGTCCGGATGCTTCTCATACAATTCACTTTGCTTGCAGACCATCTCAGGTTCAATCCATATTCCGAATTTGATACCATGCTGCTTTGCAGTATGAAGCAGTCCGTTCACACCATCAGGAAGTTTGTTTTTATCGGTAACCCAATCTCCTAATCCGGCATGATCACCCACACGTGGATATTTCTCTCCGAACCAGCCATCATCCATCACAAAAAGTTCTCCGCCCAATGACGAAATATCATTCATCATTTTCTTCATCTCTGCCTCTCTCACTTTAAAATATACCCCTTCCCAACTGTTCAGCAATATATCCCGCACCTTATTACCGGCATGTATCTGCTCATTACGTGCCCAACGATGAAAATTACGGCTCACTCCGCCCAAACCTTCCCGGCTGAAAGTTACAGCAAGTTTAGGTGTCGCAAACGTTTCACCCGCCTCCAGTTGATATTCCGAAGCCTCTTCATTTATACCAGCAAAGAAACGATGATACCTATTATCATCCGTATCGACACGAAATTTATAATTACCGCCCCAGCACAAAGCGGCTCCTATCACCCGTCCAGAGTTTTCTTTGGGGCATCCATCAAGTGACAGCATAACTTCGGCATGATCATTCAAAGAATTACGCACTCCATCCTTATTCTTTATCACTTTCATTCCAGCTCTCAACGGTTCTGTCGTAACATTGGCTTCCGAAGCCCACGCTCCATGCAAATGAGAGATCCAAACATCTCCCATGCGCAAAGGCAAAAACGCCGAATCAAACCGTTTGAGCACAACCTTCTTTCTCGCATGATTCACCACCTCTGCCCACATTTCAATAACATCACTCTCCATATGTGCTACATAATTCATCCGAACTTCAAAAGGATAAAAACGGTCTTTCAGCACAAGTGTTGTCCGATTGGTTTGCTGCTCTATCCCAGCAACCACTAACTCCAATGACAGACTACCATTGGGATGTTGCACCAACATCGCATTCTCCGAGATGCAATTCCGTCCGAAAACCGGATACGCTGCTACGTTCTCTATCAAACCGGCTGCATACAACTGCGGAATGTGTTCTGAAGAAACTTTCTTCCCAAAATATCCAAATAATAATTCTTTCCCTTCCTCCGCTATCAAAACCAACGAATTGTTACGTGTGGATATAATAACTTCATTCTTTGCCCATACGGACAGGAATCCTGCCATAGCAAAGAAGATCAACAAAATCAGAGACTTCATTTTACCAGTTTTATTCATTATAAATTCAAAGCTTTATTTGTTTCTTTAATCGCACATCCTTATAAGATGTCCCTACATGTATCTCAAAAATTCCGGGTTCGAAGACCCACTCCCTTCTCTTTTCAGAAAAATATTGAAAATCGTCCTTCTCTAACTCAATTATTACTTCTCTTGATTCTCCCGGTTTCAGTTGCACTTTTTCGAATCCTTTCAGTTCTTTCAAAGGGCGTTCTTCTTTTGATTCTTCATCACGTACATATAACTGTGCAATTTCCATCCCCTGACAATTACCTATATTAGAAACTGTAAATGTAACTTTTACCTTTTTCTCTTTCCGATTCACTATTTTCACATCCATACCGGAGTAATGGAAATTCGTATATGACAGTCCAAAGCCGAAAGGAAACAGCGGTTGTATCTGTTTCTTTTCATAACCCCGATAACCAACAAAGATCCCTTCCCGATAGTAGACTTTCCTTTCGTCACGGGTTTCGTCATAGTTGCCATACGCGGGAGAGTCCTCCCAACGCTTTTCAATAGTAAAAGGAAGTTTGGCAGACGGATTTACTTTACCAGAAAGAATCTGTGCCATAGCCCTTCCCCCTTCCTGACCGGGATAAAAAAGATACAAAATGGCAGCCGCTTTATCAATCCACGAATTCATCTGAACTCCTCCTCCTGCGTGTAGGGCCACTACTAAATTCGGATTGACGGACGACAGTTCTTTAATCAGCAACTCTTGTCCATAGGGCAAATCAAAAGGCCGGTCTCTTCCCTCTTTCTCAATAAGTCCGTTTAACCCTCCGCAAAATACGACAATATCGGCACACGAAGCTAACCGCCGGGCTTCAGAAAAGTCCACCTCTCCCTGATAAGCGTATCCTAAATGCACCTCAGTAGGAAGACAGTTGTTATTATAGTACTCTAACTTTATTTTTTTCTTATCTCCTCTCTTTACTGAAACAGCCACATGGCAAGAAGCACAAGAAGGAGCGGTAGAAGCATCATGCAACAACTCGTCGTCAACTGTCAGGCGAAAGCCACCTTGAGCATCCACAAATAACAACAAACTATCTGTTTGTGTCACCTCAATATAACCCTCCCATACAACTGCATAATACTCACCTAAATCCTCAGAAATATCCGGTTTACTTTCCCATAAAAAGTCAACTTGCTTATCCACTCGCTGCAACACAGGTAAGGTACTGTCGGAAATCCTTTTTCCTTTCTTGCCCAACGAGTAGAAACGACTTGTCAATCCCTTTTGTCCGTTCGCTGTCCGAAATTCACTTTTCTGAAACAATAAGGACTGAAATTCTGACGAAATCCCTTCTGCATAAGTAACATTCGCATTCGGAAACTCCTGCCTGATGCCCTCTAACGGTGATACCACATACCAAGGATGAACCCTTGAGCTACCTCCTCCCCCATAACAGATAGGAGAAACTGTATTTTTTACATCATTAATAAGGTTATAACAAGCATTCGGCCCGATAACTGCAATGTTCTTCACTTCATTCGCATTCAAAGGAAGTAGTTTGTCTTTATTCTTCAATAAAACAATGCCTTCCTGAGCCACTTCCAGTGCCATCCGGTTAGCTTTGAGATTAAAAGACGGAATATTTTCTTTCTTTTGAGGACGGTCAAAGAATCCCATTTCCATACAGGAACGATAAATACGCCGCACTTTCTCATTAATGACCTCTTCGCTGATTCTGCCCTCTCGCACCATTGGTATCAGTTTTTCCCGAATCAGCCATTTGTAACTTCCCATTTCCATGTCCAATCCATTCACAACCGCATTTTCCGAATAAGTACAATCCCAGTCGGACATCAGCATTCCCTGAAATCCCCATTCTTTTTTCAAGACATCAATCAAAAAGCTATTTTCAGTACAGTAAATCCCATTCACCGGATTGTATCCCGTCATGACCGCTTTTACTCCGGCTGCCTGAACAGCCGCCTTAAAAGGGGGAAAATAAATTTCACGTAATGCACGTTCCGAGACTTCCGTACTTACCCGATAACGGTCAAATTCCTGGTCATTAGCGGCAAAGTGTTTTACTGTAGCAATCACTCCTCCCTCTTGGACAGCCTTTATAAAAGGAACTACCAGTTCTGAAGTCAAAAAAGGATCTTCTCCCATATATTCAAAGTTTCTTGCGCTTTTCGATGCCCGATAAGTATTCACACCAGGACCCAGCATAAAATGAATGCCACGCGACCGCCATTCCTCCGCATAACAACTACCTAATCGCCTAGCCAAGTCCCGATTCCACGATGCAGCCAGTGACAACGTTGCGGGAAAAGCAGTAGCCCTGCCATATTCCCCCCACGAAGCAATGCCTAACGGTCCGTCAGCCATATGAAATGCAGGAATCCCCAAACGTTCACACGGATGCAAATTAAAATTCTTATATCCGGAAAGCAGGTCAATTTTCTCTTCCAATGTCATCCGCCGTATAATATCTTCAACACGCTGCTCAATCGGATTCCCGGCGTCTTGAAAAGGATAGACGGATTGCCCCCATATTGTTTTTCCCCACATTCCAAACAATAAGCAAGCTAGACTTACAAACCATTTATTACACCGCATACCTATCATTTCGTTTGAGCAGGAACAACCTCCGGCAATATATGTTTGGCATAATTCACGTTATCCCGTTTATAAAATTCGGCCAGACTACCTAAACGGTTTAAGAATCCCTGATAGCTCTTCTTCTCCGGCATCATCCATTGCACTTCCGCCAAAGCTGCCATACGCGGAACCATCATATATTCCACATGCTCCGGTGTACCAATATATTCTGTCCAGACATTTGCCTGAGCACCAAGAATATGTTTTTTTTCTTCATCCGCCAGTTCATCTGCCACAGGTTCAAAATTATACACTTTTTCTACCGTTATGCAACTACCCATAGCCATAGGTTCTTGCTCCTTATCGGCAGATTGATAATAATCAAAATAAACATAATCATTCGGGGTCATAATCACATCATGCTTTAGTTTTGCAGCTTCAATACCTCCCTGCATTCCACGCCAAGACATTACCGTTGCATTTGGAGCCACATCCCCTTCCAATATCTCATCCCAACCGATAATCTGACGTCCTCTCTCATTGAGAAACTGTTCGACACGCTTCATGCAATAGCTTTGTAAACGGTCTTCCGACGTATGCTTTTTGTCAGCTTTCAAACCTTCTTTCTTCACCAATGCCTGACACTTGGGACATACAGCCCAACGAGTTCTGGGAGCTTCATCTCCACCGATATGAATATATTTCGCGGGAAAAAGTTCTATCACTTCCGACAACACGCCTTCTAGAAATTCATACGTTTTTTCATTTCCAATACAAAGGACATCCGGAAAAACTCCCCAATGACGTGCCACTTCATAAGGTCCGCCCGTACAGCCTAATTCCGGATAAGCAGCCAATGCCGCCAGCATATGTCCCGGCAAATCTATTTCAGGGATCACCGTAACAAAACGCTCTTGAGCATACTTCACAATATCTCTTATTTCATCCTGAGTATAGAAACCTCCATAAGGTTTACCGTCAAACTCAGTCCGGCTACGCCCGATTCCGGTTTCCTTACGAATAGAACCAATTTCGGTCAGTTTGGGATACTTCTTAATCTCAATTCTCCATCCCTGATCTTCAGTTAAATGCCAGTGGAAATAATTCATATTATGCAAAGCCAGTAGGTCGATATATCTCTTCACAAACTCCACCGAAAAAAAATGGCGTCCTACATCCAACATCATCCCACGATAGCCAAATCGGGGAGCATCTTTAATGGATATAGCCGGTAATATGACATCCGCTCCCGTAGCTATGGCAGGAATCGACTTCCGCAACGTCTGCAAACCATAAAAAATACCATTCGGAGTCCTTCCTTTTACCCTCACCTTTCCTTGAGCAACAGTCAATTCATACCCCTCCGGATGCCCAACTGCGGTATCTGTTTCCAAAAGAATCGCATTCCCATCATTTCCCTCCTCAGCAACTTCAACTGACAGTTGCTTTCCGGTCGATTCCTTTATATAACCGGCAAGAAACTCCGCATTCTTTTTCAATAAAGCATCCCCTTCCGGATAAAGAATGCGTGTATTCTTTTTTATAATAAAAGGGGGTTCGTGTACCACAGTTATCTCCTGAGGCAAAGGAATCACATTTTCATAATCCGCACTCACCTTCTTCGCTGTACTGCACGCACAAAGAGCCACAGCCATTACGCTCATTGCAATCAATCTTTTCATACTATTCTTTTTTAGTTAATATTAGGAGTGTTCCAAATTTTATCTTTCTCACAATTAATGTAAAGAACTTCACTTCCGCACTTCATACGGAAACGTCCCTTCTCCAACCGCCATTTTTTATCATAACCGACAAATGCCAAGTCGCTTCCTTTCAATTTAAATACCACTTTTTTCATTTCTCCCGGCTGAAGTTCTATCTTATCAAAATGACGAAGACGAATCACATCGGGCGTTACACTTGCCACCAAATCACTGGAATACAGCATCACCGTTTCTTTGCCAACTCTCTCACCCGTATTCTTCACATCTACCTCAAATATCAAATCATCGTCGGCAGTAAAGTTTGTACGGTTCACCCTAAAATTGCCATATTCAAATTCCGTATAACTCAATCCATGTCCGAAAGGCCATTGGATATCCATTACCGCATCATAATTATACTCACCCTCCATAGTCCCCATTTTCTCGCATGGTTTATAATCATACGTAGCCAATGAATTGATGAATTTCGGATAGGTAAAAGGCAATCGACCACTAAAATTCCTATCTCCTGAAATCAAATTAGCCAACGCATCTCCTCCATAGTTTCCCGGCAACAAGATATGCACTACCGCCTTTGCCAAAGGCTCTATCTCACGAATAATACGCGGACGTCCCTCATTCAATATCAGGATTATCGGCTTTCCGGTAGTGGCAAGCGCCTTTACCAACTCTATTTGGTTAGAAGAAAGATGCAGATCGTTCAGATTTCCCGGAGTCTCACAATAAGTATTTTCTCCGATACAAGCGACAATAACATCCGCCTGATGAGCGGCAGCAACCGCTTTCCCTATTTCCGGTTTATTTTCTTCCCACCAATTATCATGATGGGCAGGAGCATAGGTCACTCCGGGTTCATAAATGATATTATTTGCCCCAAATCTGTTACACAACGCCTCATAAATCGTATGATATGTCTGAGCAAATTCATCCGCGCGCTCACCCTGCCAACTATAAGACCAACCACCGTTAAGACAACGCATAGCATTCGCATTCGGTCCTGCCAGCAAAATCTTCATTCCTTCGCGTAACGGTAAAATGCCTCCGTCATTTTTCAACAAGACTTCTGATTCTTCTGCAGCCTGCAAAGCCACTTTGGCAAATTCTTCACTACCGAACTTCTCATACTGTTGAATATCCCAATAGGGATTTTCAAACAACCCTAACCGGAACTTCAAACGCAGCACACGCCGTACCGCATCGTCGATACGTTCCATAGATACAGCTCCTTCTTCAACCAATTCTTTCAAATCAATACAAAACTGCCATTCGGACGGAACCATTGCCATATCAATACCGGCATTGATAGCCAATCGGACCGCATCTTTCTTACTCACGGCAATATGATCACGAAAATATAGATTATTAATATCATTCCAGTCGGTCACAATCATTCCATCCCAATTCAAATCTTCTTTCAACCATCCTGTCAGCAACTCTTTGTTTGCATGAAACGGCATGCCGTTATTGTTGCCTGAATTAACCATCAACGATAAAGCACCGGCTCGAATAGCAGCCAGAAAAGGAGCAAAATGTTTCTCACGCAAATCAATGTCAGTAATAGAAGAAGGTGTACGATCTTTACCGGAAACAGGTACGCCATAACCCATAAAATGCTTGATGCAAGAGGAAATATGATATTTATCCACCTTATTCGGATTGTCTCCCTGCAATCCACGAACTGCTTGCACAGCCATTTGAGCGTTCACATAAGCGTCTTCTCCAAAACTCTCCCACATACGCGGCCAACGCGGATCACGCCCCAAATCCATGACAGGCGCATACGTCCATGACACACAACAGGCACGAGTCTCATAAGCTGTAATTTCCGCACATCGTTTGGTCAATTCCCTATTAAAAGCCGCTGCCATATTGATACCCTGCGGAAAGAAAGTAGCATCTTGCGTATAAGACGCACCATGAATCTGATCTAATCCGTAAATACAAGGGATTCTTATCTCTTCCAACGATTTTTTCTGGATTTGAGTAATCACATCCGCAAAGACTTCTTTCTTCTGACTGACACCGAAAGGTATATTCAATATCGACCCTACTTTATATTTGCCAATCACTGTATCCAGCAAATCCTCACTCAGTTTCTGACCGCTTTTATCCGTTATGACGCCGATTGTAAGCTCACACATCTGACCAATCTTCTCCTCCAGTGTCAGATTCTTCAGCAGTTTTTCTATCTTTCCCTCTATTTCCGGATCTGAAGGAATAGCCGGAACAGGTTGCTTTTCGGCACATGCTATCAAGATGCCCCCCAACAAAAAAGAAGATACTAATAGTTTTTTCATGGTAATCTGTATTTATTTAAATTGCAAATTTTCTATATAGGGATTAATGAACAAATATTTTTTGTTATCCGCCTTCCTTATGTATTTCCCGTTAAACACAACATTGTCCAATGTCACATTGCGTAACGGAAACTTCTTACTCACTCCTCTCACTTGAGCCGGCAAGAACTTACTCCCTTTAAAAGTAATATTTCTAAAAGTAACTCCGGTCAAACTTCCCGTATTTTCTCCATCACTTACTATCTCTGTTGCAATCGGCCTTCCTCCGGTCAAGTCTTCTATCCGGATATTTTCGAATAAGATATCCGACATCCGGCCGCCTCCGCCTGCTCCTTCATAAGTGCCCACCCGTGCATTAATGGCTGCACAACCACCTCTCCAACCATCATCCCCTTCTTCACTATCATGCAAGGCGGGAGTCTCCAATACAATGCAGTTCCTGAAAGTTACATTTCTTATATAATTCGTACGAGGCTCACGGGTTGTTCCACATTCCGGTCCTACAAGAAAAACATTCGCACAATCCGTCCACCCGACGCAATTCTCCACCAATATATCCTCACAGCCCATTTTCGCCAATGCTTGATTTTTAACCGTAATGCAATCATCATAATTCCGGAAGAAACAATTGCGCACTCTGACATGACGACAATTGCAAATATCCAATCCATCCGAATTTAGTATCCAACTGATCTGCTTTACATTATCAACTAATAAATCCTGTGAATTTTTCAGCCGAATGGTCCATGCCGGAGAATCAATTAAAGTCACGCCCGATATTTCCACATTACGGCAATGCACAAAATTCATCAATTGTGTACGCTTCTCGTCACTATGAGTTTCTCTAGCACCACATAAAACACCCCTTCCGGAAATCTTAATATTCTCAATCCGCTTTCCCACAATATGTCCATACACAAAAGCGCCTTCATCCAAATAAAGCGTCTGGTTGCTTTTCATTACAATGCAACCTACATCATGCTGTCCCGGACCGTAATAAAGCACATTCGACTCATTTTTGTCAGGCTTGTCCATATCCGGCAAGTCAGGAAACAGAAATAAATTTTCAGCGCGATCTCCATCAAATTCCACAGAAACCTTTTGAGAGGCATTCACCAACTCAAACTCAATTCCTCCGTCCACCTTCTTATATTCTATGCCGTAAGACACCGGACGTATCTCCACTTTATCAAACTGAAAACCGGGTTCAATACGGACTTTTACATTTCTCTTAAAGTGATGGGTAAAGAGAGCATAACTCATTGTATCCCGTAATGCTTTTTGATTCTCCCAATCATTCCAAATCTGCGGGTGCTTGGAAAAAGAAGAAACTAACGCATTACGGACCTCTACCGACCGCCAATCCGACTTATCGTCTTGTATAGAAACTTTATACAAACCTTTACGGTATTCCGTTAAATGAATTAATGCGCTTTTCGGAATATTAGATGTTATCATCGGAAGAGAAGTCTCCCGACCATCAGATATAGTATCTCCCGGCACTGTTTTATTTCGAGCTGGCACTCCCGTCACAAACAATGCAAAAAATAAAATCAATATGTTTCTCATCGCCTCTCTATTTCATTAACTGCTGCAATACAACGGGGTCATCCGTTGTAATAAAATCCGCTTTCTTCTCTATAAACCACTTCATGTCATGTGGCTGGTCCACCGTCCACACATTGACTTTCATTCCCAACTCATGACATTTATCAATCCAGTCCGGATGAGAACGGAATACTCCTATATGATAATCCGGACCCGTGCAACCGGCTTCTTTCAACTTTTCAGGAGGGATATCCCCATTTAAATAATATACCGACGTACCTTTCGGAGCAAGGCGGATAAACTCTTGCACCGAATACCAGGAGAACGTGATATATTCCATGCGTCTCTGCAATTTCAGTTTCTTCACAGTAGCCAGAATATACTCAATCGACTTCGTTTCCCATTCCGGATTATCATACACTTTCAGTTCCAGAATCAGCTTCAGACGAGTCTTCTTTTTTGCTACTTTCAAAAACTGCTCCAGTGAAGGAACATTTTCTCCATTTTCCAACTTCAAAACGGTGAGTTCCTCTAAGGTGGATTCGGCTATCTTATGCCCTCCGACAGCAGGACCGTGAGCTACCACCCACTTATTGTCTTTCGTAAGGCATATATCGAATTCCGATCCATAACAACCAACAGAATCGGCTTTCAGCAAAGCTGCAATACTATTCTGAGCAGATCCGTCCGTCTTCCAGAATCCGCGATGTGCAATCACCCCGCTTTGAGCAAAAACATATTCTCCGAACATTAATACTATAAAAATATATACATATTTCATATACGATCACCTTCCTTATTTTTACCTGTTAATATATTTACCATCTCGATATTCATACCACCAACCGTACTTATCCGATTGTGCTCCGGAAAGTTTACCATACTCTTCCTTGTAATTGCCAAACCCGGAGAAGTAACTTTACAACAACGTCATAAAATATCAGTTTCATAAATTCAATTCTTTCCAATGTTCCGGTTCGATGTATTCAAAATAATTGGTAATTTCTTCTATGACTCCGACTTTTTGTACCAATATCGGTTCCACCATTCTTTCTTCACGGAATATAGCAGCTTTCACCACTACCGAATCATGGATTACAAAAGGCTTTTCATATTTCAGAGAACTCATCGTAGGATTAGTGCCGTCCAACGTATAGCGTATCTCCACCGGATATTTCTCCGTATCCAATACCACTTCCATTTTCCCGGGTTTCAGCAACCGAGTAGTCAATTCAATTTCATCAGTCAACGTAAAAGTATTGATTCCTCGTGCTTGCAATTGTGGAATATGCGCATTCATACGTGGTTTGAAATCCTGCCAGTCCCGTTTCTTCTCTTGTGTCCATGCCATCTCGGCAACCGCCAGCAAACGTGGAAAAATCATGTATTCCAATTGTTTCTCATCATTCATAAATTCAGTCCAAGCACAGCCTTGTACTCCCACCACATATTTCATTTTCTCCGGACGAACCCATTGCACGCTATTCGGCTTAAGCTGTTTTCCCTGTATCAACTCCTCATTGTGAAGAGCAGTTATTGAATCTGCTGCAACGGGATAAATGGAATATACCTTTTTAATGGGCGAATATCCGATCATGGCTCGCGGTTGCGTCTCCGGAGTAGCCTGATACCAATCGAAATAGAGTGCGGCTCCCGGAGTGAAAACCACGTTATAGCCCCTATTTGCAGCCTCCGATGCAGTTTCCTGCCCCCTATAAGAAATAATTGTAGAAGTAGGAGCCAGGTGATTATTCAACACCTCATCCCAACCTATCATCCTTTTACCTTTCGATGTGAGAAAAGCCTCCATCCTCGCAATCATATAACACTGTAATTCCTCCAAATCTTTAAGACCCTCCTTTTCCATCAAAGTCTGACATTTCGAACATGTTTTCCATGCAATCTTTCTAGCCTCATCGCCACCGATATGAATATATTCAGATGGAAAAAGGTCGATAATTTCTGTCAATACATTTTCCATAAAGGTATAAGTCCGCTCATTACCTGCACAGAATTCTCCGCTCGTGTAAGGCTTGCCGGTGCAACAAAGTTCCGGATAGCCGATAAAGACCTCATCAGAGTGGGCGGGAAACTCAATTTCCGGAATCACTTCGATATGTAACTTTTCGGCATGCGCCAAAATTTCACGTATATCCTCTTTTGTATAATAACCTCCATAAGCGTTGGGGGTTCCTTCAGGCAAATAAGTGCGGTCTTTCTTGTCCCACCACTCTACCCATTCACACTGAGTACGGAAAGCGCCCATAGAGGTTAATCGGGGGTATTTATCAATTTGAATACGCCACCCGCCATTATCGGTCAGGTGAAAATGAAATTTATTCAGTTTATAATAGGCCATCTCATCCAATAGCTTGATAATCTCTTCCTTCGGAAAGAAATGACGGGATACGTCTATATGCAATCCACGGTAACTGAAACGAGGAGCATCCTTAATTTCCACACAAGGTATTCCACGTGAAGACAGCAATTGCTTCAAAGTTTGTTTTCCGTAGAAAGCTCCTTTCTCGGTGCACGCGTTCAATCGAATTGTCCCGGATGAAACCGACAAATTATATCCTTCTTCTCCCAAATCACGATTGAAAGCAGAATCAATCCGGCAAGTGATAAACTTGTCCATGCTTTCATTTGCAAATTGGGCACTATCTACCTCGAAAAAGCCTGTCTTTATTTCCATATCATTCGGAAGCGGAACTACGTTCAGTTGCACTTTTGCCGGAGTACAAGCAACGAGTATTGCCAAACAGCAGCTACTGCTTCCCCTTATTATCCACTTGGTAAGTCCTGACAACAAACAATTCTTCATATCTTTTCCTTTATCTTTTATTGATAAATAATATCTACATTATCCGGTCTATCCACCGTCCACTTGCCTGATTGATTGATAGCAGTTCCGTTATAAGTCACTCTATCAAAAATGAGTTTCTCAATAGCGTTGCCATTTGTATAAATGCCCGAAGCCTGACACCTGTTATTCCCATCCAGAATCCGTACATTCTGATACGTTACATTTTTAATTAATGCGCTCCCTTGACCAGCTTTTTGCCAAATAACCATAGGACGCCCGTTTTGCTGAATATTATCAATTACAATATTCTTAAAGGTAATATTCTCAATATTCCCGGAAGTGGTTCCCCCAGAAGGATACTGTGAAATAGAAAGCCCCGCACCGTCACAATTCAAGCCGGTACTACTCGTTCTCAACAGATTGGTAGAATACTCCAATATAATACAATCTTCCACAATACAATCGCTTATCCCTGCACTGGTAGATGACCCGCTCTCCGGACCAATCACAATACCTCTCGCATAATCCGCCCAAATGAGATTATTTTTGATGCGGATGTCTTTAGTCGTAGAATGCGACAGATGATTCACTTTCAATGTAATGCAATCGTCATAGGTACGTATGAAGCAATCTTTGATTGTAGCGTTCGTCACACTACACAAATCAATTCCATCCCCATTCAATATCCAACAGAGAATATTGATATTATCAATCATTACATGATCGGTATTGTAAATAGACAATGTCCAGTTGGGAGAATCAACGACAGTGATATCCGAAATCGTAAAATATCCCCTATTGGGCAATCTACTGCCATTGGTTTCTATCATTTGATAACCGGAAGCATAAGTGTTACCTGTATGCGCCAGCTTGGCTCCGGACAAGATTCCCCGTCCTGTAACCGTCACGTGGCTACCGGATACGGCAATTTTTCCGTAAACGACCGCCCCCTCGTCTATATACAAGGTTTCTCCTTCTTTCAGTGTAATCCATTCCAGATTATGTTCTCCCGGTCCATAATACTTCATGCCTGCCGGCAGGTTATCCGGATCAGGTCTGTTAGGATCAGGCTTATTCGGTAATATCATCAAATTATGATATCGGTCTCCGTCAAATTCTACGGATATTTTTCGTTTTTCCCAATTCGGCAAAGTAAATTCAATCGTATTATTCCCGACACTAACCGGCACGATTCCATACGTGCTCGGCCTGACCTCCACCTTACCGAAACTTTTCTTTTTCTGTACTCTAATCTTTATCGGCGCATCAAAATCGTGCGTGAAATTAACAAAGCTCATCGTATCCCGCAGCCCCTTCGAATTATTCCAGTCATTCCAGATAGCAGTATGATGATTCGGACCATCCGAACAAAGCGCATAATGTACGTCCACCTCTTTCCATGTACCGTCCTTTTGTTGCACAGACACCTTATAATAACGATTTTCTTCTTTCTCTTCTTTCTTTTCTTTCAAAGTAATTTCCGTACTATAACTCGTCCAGGCTGTCATTCCATAGGCAGCATAACGGTAGGTCAGCTTACATGTTCCTTCTGACTCATAATCCGTAAAATCGACATTCACCTCCACAGACTGTCCATTTTTAATGCCGACGGGAACAGGCATTTTTTTGTCCACTGACTTCCCATCACTCAATATCAATTTACACGCCAACGTCCAGTCTCCCGGTTTCAACATCGGGAAAATAACAACTTCTTTACCCGTTTCCGATTTCCCTACATTAACTTCCTTTCTACCGGATGAATTTTTAGTTGCCTGTAAGTCACCCGAATAGATATTCACCCGGTTTGCCATCTCCGGCAAAGCAAAAGAAATCGCTTCAAATGCTTGGGGAGCATTCACAAAGTTTACTTTCAAGAGAGAGGTCACCGGCTTCAAGGTAAGCGTATTCCCAGAGTTCGACGCCACCTTCAATTGTCCCATCCACACTTGAGGAATATCTTCATTCACATCCTCCACAGACACATAATAAGAAGCCAGAGGCACGCCGGAAGACAGGGCTCCCAAAGAAAGGTTCGCCTTACTTTCGTATGCCAGTGCCACCATTTTATCACCTGTGGAAGGGACAAGTAAAGAAGCATCATCCGGTGACTCCTTTACCTCCACGCACTCCTCATTTTCAAATACGAACAAGACATGAGGCCAGTCCTTCAAACCTTCAGGTACTTCTCCTACTTCAGTGTCGAAATCCACCTGCACCTCTCTCGCTTCCTCTTTCCTTTGTTCATCGTTCTCATCCAAACATGAAAATAAAGAAGCGAGCAATAAAAAAATACCTATCAAAAAATATAGCTGTTTCATCTTGGTTACTTTAATTACCGTCCCAACCATCATTCTGAATCAAATTATGATTTTTGAATAATTCAGTATCTTGAATCGGATAATAATTCATACGATCTTCCCATATTCTCTCCTGCACAGTTTTCTTCACATAAGAATAAGTATACATATCCTCCCCTTCAACTGCATTTTCGTTTTCTATGGCAGTGATAGCAAGCCCTTCCAGTTTCGTAGTAGACGATCCTATCTTCCAACGACGTATGTCCCAAAAACGATGTCCTTCAAAAGCCAGTTCCATGCGTCGTTCATTGCGCAAACGTTTTTTAAAAGCATCATATCCGGCAGTCCCTATCGGGTTCATATCCACCCGGGCGCGTACCATATTCACAGCCTCACGAGGAGAAAGCGTATAATTCACGTTATCGATAATTCCCTTGAAATCAGGTTCTTTTGTTGCTTCCAACAAAGCCTCCGCATAGTTCAGTAAAACCTCCGCATATCTGAACAAAGGCCAAATATGTTGGTAGGAGGTAGCACTACCGGTAGTCAAGTCAGTATCTTCTTTCAGGTGCTTGCGCAGGTAATAAGATGTAGGAGAAGCTCCTTCTTTGGGAAGCCCGTTCATGCCTCCGGTAAAACTTTCCACTCTTCTACCTTTAAACAATTGCCCGTTCATCAGTACCGTCTGTGCCAATCGGGGATCTCTCTCCAAAGGGTCCAATGCCTTAGTGCGATGATCCGGATTATTCCAGTCAAACGGAGTTCCGTCCCGCATATCAAAGGCTTCCACCAAATTTTGCGAAGGACACACTCCCGAATTACCGCCTTCATAACCCATCGGGAAGTTAGCCCGTTCAAAACTATTATCCACTCCGTTCCACCTGCCGAAGATAAAATCAGAAGATTTCGCATTGTTAATCACCTCTTCATTCTTCTTTTCCTGGTAAACGTTCAAGTCTATCACCGCTTTAGCGGCTTTGGCAGCCTTCAACCATTTTTCCCTGTTATCCGTTGTATTTAACGGACTGGCGGCATACAGCAACACCCTTGCTTTCAAAGCCAATACCATTCCTTTTGTAACCCTTCCTATTTCACTCGATGAAGTCATCCCCTCAAATGTAACAGGCAGGAATTTAGAAACTTCATCACATTCACCCGCAATCCATTCCACGGTCTCCTCATACGAAGAAGGTTGCAATTCATTCACTTCCTCCAGCGTAAATTGCCGGTCGGCAATCACAATATTTTTATAGCGTTTCAACAATTCAAAATGAAAATAAGCCCTCAACGCCTGTATCTCATAAGGATAAAGTTTCAATTCTTTCAACTTCTCCTCATATTTCTCCTGATATTTTGCTTCCGGGAAGTCAGCAGGACAATGCTCCATAAAATAATTGGCTGCGGCAATCCCTTTATAATAATGTCCCCACACATTATCCATCGGCGAAGAATCTTTCCAACTTCCGTCATAAAATCCCTTAATACCATTGGTATTCCATGCATTCACCGCATCATCGGTAGCAGCGTCTATCATCGTAGAGTTCACATCACTATAGCCATTTCTTAAATAACTGTATACATTGGTGGCCACCGCTTTCGTATTATCGAAAGTAGAAAACTCATATTCCACTGTATGATGTTGGGATTCGTCAAGCTCTAGAAAATCGCTACAAGCAGCCGTCATCCACAAGCAACCCGCTAAAGCCAATAAATTATATGTTTTCATACCTATGATTCTTGTTTAAAATAAGACATTTATACCAATCAAATAAGAACGTGAAGAGGGATATTCGGCATTAATCTGTTCCGGATCCATGATATCGATATGGTCTATCGAGAACAAATTCATACCCTTCAAGAATAATCTACAATCACTCATCCTCATCTTCTCCGTAAGCTTTGTGGGAAGTCGATAAGAAAGTTCCAGCACACGCAATTTCAGATAATCTCCTTTCTCCATCCACAGGTTGCTGTTTTGATAGTTGTGATTATTGGAAAGGGTCGTCAAACGTGGATAACGGGCATTCGGAGTAGTTTCCGTCCAGCGGTTCTCCAAATAATACCTGGATATACTTTTATCATTCCCATAAAGCGGACGATAGACACTTGCCAACGTATTCCACACGGAATAGTGCGCCACACCCTGAAAGTTGGCTTTCAATCCCCAATTCTTATAATTTAATCCCAAAGAGAACCCATAATAGATCTCGGGCAAAGTCGTGTTTTGTTGGTAGCAATGGTCATAATTGTCAATCTTCCCATCCTCATTCAAATCCTTGTATTTCACGTCTCCCGGCTGAAGTTTGGCCTCATAAGTAGAAACCGGAGCTCCGGGAAGCAGATTACCTTGTGCGTCGAAATCTTCTTTTTGATACAGTCCTTCGGCAATCAATCCGTAGAATTGTCCGATAGAATGTCCGGTGTAATACATATAGCCATAAGGATGATATCCCTCATTGATATTAATAATCTCATTCTTGGCATAAGAGACATTTCCTTGAATGGAATAGCCGAAATGATTAAGTTGCTGTTGCCATCCCATGCTGATTTCTCCTCCATAATTCTTTACTTCACCATTAAACAGGAAAGGCATTCCTCGTCCTACCACAGTAGAATATATTCCGCTGCTTTCCCCCTTAATCTGTTTGCGCCGATTATAGAAAGCATCTACTTGCATCGAGAATCCCTTCCAAAGTCCCAGTTCTACACCTACGTTTGCCTTATATTCCTTTTCCGGTTCCACTCCGGTTGAAGGGAAACCTCCTTGCGCCAACCCGTACGTAGAAGAAGTACCTACGAAAATATACGAATTGCCGCCACCGTTAAATTGCTTATCCATATCATAAGACAATCGTGAATCATTTCCCGTAATGCCGAATGAAGCACGCAATTTTAAATAGTCCAACGCAGAAAAGCGTTTCATAAACTGTTCATTAGAAGCCACCCATGCCACAGATACAGCCGGATAAATGCGGTACTTGTCACCTGTCGGCAATTTTCCGCTTCCCGAATAGGAAAAAACGACATCCGCCAAATAACGGCTATCATAGTTATAAGAGACATGCGCCATGTAGTCGCGGAACATATAGGTATTGTTGGCTTTCAAATATTTCTTTCGTCCCTGCGAGAAGATACCTGCCACATCCAAGTGATGCATTCCGAAATCCTTTTCATAATTCACTTTCCCCCATATATAAGTACGCATAACTTGCCAATCCAGTTTACTGCTGAAGCTCAGTTCCGTATCATTTCCATATCGGGTATACGACAAATCCGATATATTACCGGCATTGTCAAGCACGGGAGTCGCTATAGAATAAGCATAACTTCTAGTTCTCTGGTCTAATATATTTGCCGAGTTATCATACGTCACCCGCAGTTGAGCGGACAATCCCGGTGTCACCATCGACAAGTCCTGGTCCAGAGTCAGGTCTGCAAACAACGTGCGACGCAACGTCTGTTTGTAACCACCGCCCGCTTGCACTGCCAGCGGATTTGTAAACATCTGGTTTTTCGCCCATCCTCCACCAGGAGCATAAACAGGTGCGGCAATGGGAGGAGTATTGAATATGTTTTTTAAAGAAGTGCCTCCTGCCGGCTCCTGATACTGCATCAAACGCCCCATCAGATTCATGCGCGCCACCGTTGTCGGAGAGATATTTGCTTCGAGGTTCGTGCGCAACTTCAACGCATACATTTCCACTTGTGTAGAATATCCGTCATTCAAATCCGTATTGTTGAAAAATCCCCGGTTACTGGTATAGTTAGCAAAAACATAATAGCGCATCCTCTGATTGGAACCGTCAAACGAAAGATTCAACTCGTGGTTAAAAGCTGCCTTACGCAGTATCTGGTCTTCCCAATCCACATTTGCCAATGGAGAAGTTCCATTCTGCAATGCCTGTATGTCAGCCTGTGAATAACGGGATGCAAGTCCGTCATTTTTCAGAGCTTCGTTCACGGCATTCGCATACGATACGGCATCCGCCATTTCCGGAATACGGAAAGGAGTCTGCACCGTAAAGTTATAACCGACACGCGTACGCAGTTTATTGTCTCCCCCTCTTTTTGTGGTGACACAAATCACCCCATCCGTCCCCCGATTACCATATAACGCCAGTGAAGCAGCATCTTTCAACACAGTAACACTCTCAATCTCATCTACATTCAGGTCGTTGATTTCTCTTTCCACACCGTCTACCAATACCAGTACGCCGTTTCCCTGATACGATCCGCGACCACGCACGTTTATAGCGGGAGAAGAATCCCACAGGAGCGATTTGCTGTGATAAACGCCCAGTCCGGAAATCAAGCCATACAAAGTATTTAGCGGACTTATTTCTCCGGAAACCTTCATATCTTCCACCGATACGCCATCAATAGCCGCCGACGTATTCTCTTTCGTCACACGCTCATCATATCCCAAATCAAAGATGCGGTTCTTCTTATCCAGCTTCACCGTCATCACCGTTCCCGCCGCTGTCACCTTGCGCTGCAACTGGTTATATTTTATAAAGCTCAATTCCGCTCCTTTAGCAACCTGACATTCAATCACTCCTTCCTTATCCGACAGGAAAGTTTCTTTGTCATTGCCATTGATATGCATTGCTACTCCTTGCAACGGCCGGTTCCATTCATCCACCACAAGAATGCGCATAGCCATTTCCTGCGCCTTCATCCCAGAACAAAATCCGAACATCAGCATTGCCCATATAATAAGTTTTTTCATTGTTGTCTTCATTTTGATTAAACCACTCGTATTACCATCCCGGATTCTGCAAGAGTCCGTATCCTTTGTTTATTTCATTAGAAGGAAATGCACTCATATACCATTTAGGACTAAAATTATCCTGCCAATATCTTGATACGGACTCCACTTTTGGTTGTGGGAAATTCAGTTTCAAGTTACCCGCACTCAGCGAACCATCCGCAATGGTAATATCCAGTCCATGCAATTCTTTCTTAAACACATCGGCACGTTTCCAACGGACAATATCAAACCATCGCACCTCCTCAAAAGCCAATTCACGGGCACGTTCATCCAAAATTTCTTCGCGCAATTCCGCATCTCCTTCCAAAGCACATTCAGCATAAGACGGCAAGACCTTTCCACTTTGCAGCCGGTGCAACAATGCATCACTCATATCGGGAAGCCCCACACGGTTGCGCACTTTATCCAATTCCTTATATGCCTTGCTCTTTTGTCCGGTTTCATTCAGCGCCTCAGCATAAGCCAAATGAATTTCCGCCATCCTCAAATAAGCGTAATTGGCGGGACGGTCATGGAAAGTAAGCTGATTGTAATCCCATAGGAACTTACGAATACAGAATCCGGACGGCGCACGTCCGCCGTTTGATTCCGCTCCCCTTTCCTGACCGCCAATCCACATTTCCGCCGGACGACTCTGAAAATGATCCCCTGCAATCATCACCGTTTCATACAGGCGGGGATCACGACCTGTAAACGGATTGTTATCTAATGTACCTATTGAACCGTTCTCTTCTATCCATTCATTATAAGAGGCTCTTTCGCCTGTAGCATAAGGAAACATATCCACATAATCCAACGTAACCGAGCCGCCAGCATATCCACGACCGGTATTTCCATCCGTATCGGTTGACGGACCGAAATACATCCGGTGATAAGAATCGCCGAAAGTTCTCAGGTTACGAAATGTCGCAATGAGGATTTCACTGTTATAACGGTCGGCGTAGCAACCAGAAAAAGCCTTCCTGTATCCTTCCGCATCCGGAGTTTCCGCTTCCACCAAATGATATACATTCCCATTCCTGGTGTTTTCCAGGAAAAATTCTTCACACGCTTCCACTACTCTTTCCCAACGTTTGCGGTCATAATTACCATACCACACCATTTTATCTATATCTGCCGCCGATATCTTGCCTGCATTACCGCCTGTCGGCTGATTGGCTGCCAGGTAAGGCTCGTTGGCATTAAACAACGGACTGGCTGCCAATAAAAGTACCCTGATTTTCAGTCCCAAAGCGGCGGCAGCGGTAAAACGCCCGTCATCTACAGCAGCCACACGCCAAGGAAGTTTTTTGGCGGCATCACTACACAAGTTTATGATAAACTCGACCGTCTGCTCAAATGTCTTCCGCGAGAAATCAATATCCAGGCTATTGGAAGTATCCACAGAAGAATACAACAAGGGCACTCCTCCAAAATGACGCAACAATTCGTGATACTGGCAAGCAATAATCATCTGTGCTTCCCCTTTCCTTATTGTTTTCTCCGTTTCGCTCATATCAGGAACCCTATCCACATTCTCCAAATACAGATAAGCTTTCCGGATACCTCTCCAAGTCACATCCTGATTAGGATAAAACCCCATTTTTGTACTCGAGGCATGCGTCGAATTCTCATTCTCCGACTCCGAACTATAAGAACCATTATAGTAAACCTGATACACTCCTCCCCAATTACAATGCGAATTAATAATATCCGTCAATGCATCCAAATTGTCCCATCCCAACTTATTGCCGGCCTGCTGATATTCAAAATTACCATTATTTGCATGTACGGTCAATCCCGTGCGCAAAGTGGAATAAGCCGAATTCAATGCCCGGTCGGCATAAAGCTTTGAAGAGAATATGGTATCGACGGTCACATCCACTCCCGGCGCTTTTTCCAGAAAAGAATCGCCGAAAGCCAAATCACTACAACTGCTCACGACGTAGCTAAAACAACCTAAAAAGAAATATGTAATAATCTTCTTCATACTATATCGATTTAAAATGAAACATTGATTCCGAAATTATAAATCCTCACATTCGGATAAGTGTTGTCATCCCCGCTTGTTTTTCCTTCAGGGTCAATGTCTATATCATTCAAGTCCGAGAATAAGGTCAACAAGTTGTATCCGTTGCAGTAGAGACGAACAGATTCTACACCTATTTTCTTCAAGAAATCCTTATTTTGGAAAGTATAAGAGATTTCCGCCGTCTTCAGGCGAAGATAAGAACCGTTCATCAGCCACAAATCGGTATCCTCCAGATAATGTGTTTTATTCATAAATGTCAGTCGTGGAAACCGGGAGCAAGGATTCTCTTCTGTCCATCTGCCGTCGGCAAGGAATTTCAGCAACATACGGCTGTTAGTGCTTCCGAAAGCATTCCGATACTCCCCTTCCAATATTCTGGAAGCATTCATAGCAGCAGTCCATTGCATGGAGAATTCAAAATTCTTCCAACTAAATCCGCCTAAGAAACCAAACACATATTCCGGATGTCTCGCATACCCGAAGTAAGTTTTATCATCTCCATCTATTACACCATCTCCATTCAAATCCTTAAAGAGTGTATCACCGGGACGGGGTGTACCCAAAGACATCTTAGGCAAAATCTGTTCACCATTTGCATCGACCTTCAATTTGCCATCCGCATCAAAATCATCCTTTTGCAAGAAACGGTCGAAAAGATATCCATAGTTCAGTCCGGTGCTTCTTCCTGTTTCCGCCATATAAGGTTCGTTGGGAACCACTTCGTCCATATATATGATTTTGTTTTTGGCATAAGACATATTCGCCTTTACCCAATAATTCACCTTTCCTGCGCGGTCATTCCATCCAAGCGACAACTCATATCCATGATTATTCACTTTACCCAAATTAATTTTAGGCAGTTGTATATCGGTAATGGTAGGCAAAGTATTACGCGTAGACAGGATATCTTTTCTCTTCTCAAAGAATATATCGGCTGTAAAGCTCAGTCTCGAATCAAACATCTTAAGATCAATACCATAATTCTGCTTTGCCACGGTTTCCCAGGTCACATCCGGATTGCCCACCGTATTCTCCTTTGCATCCGGCAGCAAAGCCGTACCGCCTTCCTGTCCGAACTGCCAGCTTCCCTGATTCTTTTTGACGGTATTGTAACCATTCCACGAACCTGAAAGGTAGAGGAACCGGGCATTTTCCATTTTGTCATTACCTACAATACCGTAAGAAGCGCGTAGTTTCAAGAAATCAATCACCTTTTGCTTCTTCATGAATTTCTCTTCCGAGAGAGTCCATCCGACAGAAGCCGCCGGAAAGAATCCGAAACGTTTGTCCGGCGCAAAGTTCTCCGAACCGTTATAACCGGCATTCAGGTCAAGCATATAGCGTTTCTTGTATGCATACGTCAGTCGTCCCACATAGCCTATATAAGCTGTCGGTATATCGACATAGAATACTTTTCCGTCTATTTTAGTCTCCGGATAATATTTTTTAGACTGGTTGTAAAGGAACAAGCCGGATACATCATGGTCGCCGAAGGAACGGTTGTAGTTCAAGCTAAATTCTCCATACCAGTTACGTCCTCTACCGGTTGCTTCACTATAGCTCATCGGCTCATTCAACCCGCTTACGCCATCCGTCTGATAAACAATCGTATTGTCAAACCGTGGATCTGTGAAATCCATTCCCGGTGTATTTATCGTACCTAGATAAATGGGAGTATATTTGCTGTTTGTTCCCGTAGGTGCACGGTAAACCTTCACATTGTAGTTGGTATTATAAGCTCCCTTTATTTGTAGGCTCAACCCCTTGGTGATAAAATCCAGTTTCTGGTCGAGTGCCAAATCAAGGTTCAGCACATTATCCGTATTGGCGTTATATCCACCGTTATAATAGTAATCCAGCGCGCATGTGCGTTCGCCGATGGTAATATATCTGTTTGATGAAATATTGGTGATTTGCTTTCCATCCACAATTCCCGGACTGGAGAAAGGAGTACACCACATCACCTTTCGCCACAGTTCATCCGTCTGCGGCTCCCGCCTCGTGCCTACATACCCACCGATGTTTACTTTCAGCAGGGTTGATTTTGTCAAGTTTATATCCACGTTTGAACGATAGTTGAAACGCTTATATTGGTAATTGGGATCATAAGACTCTCCCAATTGTTTCAGCATGCCGTCTTGCAGCAAATATCCCAACGAGACAAAGTAACGGAAACGGTCGCCACCGCCCGACATTGTCAGGTTATGTTGCGTCTGCCAGGAAAGATTCTTGAAAATATAATCATTCCAATCGACATTGGGGAACATGATGGGATCTGCATTCGTCCTGAACATCTCTCTCACATAAGGAGAGAAGCCCAGTTGCGACTCCTTCAGCGAAGGATTGTCACTCAACTGCGTCTCATTATACAGAGTGGCATACGTATAGCTGTCCACTCCTTTCAGGTTGCGCAAAGCTTGTGTCAGACCGAATGAAGAGTTCAATGATATTTTCGGTTTTCCGGCGGTTCCTCGCCGAGTAGTAACCAACACAACTCCATTGGCGCCGCGTACACCGAACACTGCCGTAGAAGCTGCATCTTTTAAAACCGTGATGCTTTCGATTTCGTGCAAATCCATTTGGAAAAAAGAACGTTCCACTCCGTCCACCAAAATAAGCGGTTTGGAAAGTTCATCAGATAAAGACCCCGTACCCCGCACATATATATCCGGGTCTTCCGCTCCCGGCTGACCGGACACCTGTACGGACGAAAGTCCTGTAACAGCTCCCGAAAGAGCATTCGCCACACTTCCGCTGGGGGACCTCAACAAGTCTTTATTGCTAATGGAAGAGATAGCCGCAGTGACAGACATTTTGCTTTGTTTACCGTAAGCGATAATCTGTACTTCTTCCAGCACTTGCGAATCTTCGGCCAGACGAATGGTGAATCCTTCCGTTTTATGAGGGGTAGCTTCTTTCGAAGCATACCCCATATATGAAACCTCGAACACTATGGGCGAGATATTGGCTGGAACATCCAGTTTAAAATTACCATCTATGTCCGTAATGGTTCCGATAGTAGAACCTTTTACCTTAACAGTAGCTCCCACCAAAGGCTCGGATGTTTTTTCATCCACCACTTTACCTTTATAGAGCCTGTTTTTGTTAATATTTGCTGCTGCCCAAACTTCCGCAATCTCATTTCGAGTATCGTTCTCAGCCACTACCATTATAGGAAATAACGACAGGCATGCAACAAACAGATACTTGTGTTTCTTCATAATGTTCTTCAGTTTTTTATTAATTATTTTGCATCAAAAGCGACAACGTATGCAGATCCTTCTCCGTCTACGCCACTCACCAGTTGACCATTTATCTTTATAGAAGGAAGCCAAGAATTTCCAGTTAGCCAACCCGTAGCACCTAACGACATAATCTCTTTCCACCCCATCTTATTCAGCACATAAGCTGCCTGCAATAAAGTAAGACCATCAGCACCGTCCGCATCTCCTACGCCAACTACTGCAATACCAATCTTCCCATCGTAAGTTTTTCCAATTAACCCACGACGACTCGTTTCATTATCGCCCATACTGTCATTGAATCCATTGTTACCCATCACTTGTTTGTAGGTAAGCTTTTCGCCTTTCCTAACCAGCCAAGGATATCCGGATGCCACATACTTCACATTCCATGCGCCATCTAAATAGTTCCTGCAATCAAAAGTTCCTTCAGGTTCCGGAAATTTATTTCCGTCATCAATATCTTCACTATAATCCGCATTATAGAATCTCACTTTCATCAATGTGTTGTCTTTCACGGTAGCTACATCAAAAGAGATTTTTCCGTCTTCGGTAAAGCCGAAGCATTCGCCAAACTGTACATTAAGCGGTTGAGATTCAATCCAAGCCAGCTTATCAGAATAAACCTTATTATCACCGTATAAAATACCTCTACCACCTGCATTGCCCTTATCCGCAATATGATTACCGGTTACTACCACCAGATTATTCACCTCTGACAAAGATACGCTATTTTGGTCATCAATAATTAATTTACCTTTTACTTTGGAAGCGTCCAATGTCACAACAGTAAAGTTGACACCTGAGATATTCGTTATTCCCGGATACGTAGCAGGATCATTGAAATCACCCAATACTGCCATCGCCTCAGCTTGCGTCTTTCCATACCAACCACTCGGGTCCCAACGTTCCGGATTTGGCTTTACCGGTTTTTTATCAATGACATTACTCAACGTAGCGTTATTTATTTTCATCACCGTAATATACGGATATTCCGCTTTGTTTACATAGTCTTCCGTCACATCCTGGAAACCAAATTCACTGGCCGGAGTCATAAGAGCCGAATAATCTATTTTTAATATGTATGAACGATTAGTGCCCGCTACTCGAATATTCAGCGTAACCGGATCATCAGAAAGATCAAATGTAGTAGTCTCAACCGTAGCCCCTGCCATTAAAGCCCCTTCGGCAAAGTTCAACCTAACATTGCTCCTATCCATATTCGCATCATAGGTAATCACCATTTCTTTAGTGGCATTATTTATTTCCAGCGCATAGCCACCTTCTACCGTAATCTTGGAAGCATCAATGATCGGAAGAGCATTGGAAGTAACAACTACTTTATACTTGGGTTTTGACCCATCCGGCCCTTTAAAATATAAATCCGGATCATCAGACATATCGTAATCATCTACGTCGGTAGGATAAGTCAACTGCCAACCGGTATTCAATTCAACCATCAGTCTGCAACTGGAGAAATTCTCCGCTCGGTCAAAAGCAAAAGTAATAGTAGTTCCGTCTACACTACCGGTTACGGTTTCTCCGTCAGCCTCTACTTTTACAGAACTAAAAGGAGTAGTCGCAGTCGTTCCGCCACCGTCATCACCATTTTCCTTATCGTCATCATCAGAACAGGAAACACACAAAGTTATTCCCAAAATAGCGAATAACACCAGCAACATCTTTTTTAAGAATAAAGATTCTGTTTTCATAATACAATACTTCGGTAAATTTTTACCGGAAAATTAAAAGTTAAACAATAGAACCGGCAGAAGTCGGTTCAAAAACACTAAAGAGGTCATTGAACTGTTGTCAAAAACGAATGGTTAAGCATAAAGAAATGTGCTGAAAGAAGTGCTAACCTGTTGATAATAAAGGGAAAAGAGTATTGCATAATTCGTTATTTTTTAGTAAATTAGAAGTTTCTCAACTCTTCTGATTATGACTAAAGAAACACTCCTTATGCAATACCAATCTGAGTGCCTGTCGGCTCTCAAATCAGTCGTGAATATACAAAAACCTTTTGAAAAAACGTTCATGGATGCAATGAAATTATTCATGGCCATTCCAGATCGTATAAACTTCCTCCAGTTGGGCAGGTATGGACGTTTTTCGGAACAGACCTACCGTAATCTTTTTGAGAATGAGACATTCGACTGGTTTGCGTTCAACGATTCTATCATCAGCAAGCATCTCACAGGTAGAAGAAAAGCCATCGCCATCGATCCTTCCTATATCCCCAAATCAGGCAAGAAGACACCTTGGATTGGTTACTTCTGGTCAGGCTGTGCAGGGGATTATAAACGAGGATTGGAAATCTTGGGCATCGGAGTCATTGACATCGACAACCACGAATGCATGACTTTAGGTTCCATTCAGACGCCGGATTGCAAGACCTTGGATAACATGGGCAAGAATCTGGTTGACTGGTACAGCAGCTATCTAATCAGTAGAAAAGACAAGCTACAGAGCCTATCCAAAACAGTGGTTGCAGACGCATTCTTTTCCAAGGAAACATTCATAACGCCTATGTGTGAGAGCGATTTCCATATCATCAGCCGCTTCAGGAACGATGTAATCCTGTACTATCCGACATTGGAAAAGAAAACAGGAAAACGGGGCCATCCCAAGTGGTTTGACGGCAGAATTGACTTTGCCAAATTGGATTTGACCCGGTGCAAGGAATACGAGGTGAACAAAGGAAAGCTATACGGATTGAGGGTATATGCAAAAGCTCTCAAAAGGTATGTTTCCTTAACCATCTGGTATCCGATGGACGGGAGGACAGACAAGTGGCAGCTCTATTTCTCTACAGACGATTCCATGGATGGACGCGAAGTGCTGGATTATTACAGGACCAGATTCCTATTGGAATTTTGCTTTAGAGATGGAAAGCAGCATGCAGGAATCACCAACTGCCAGTCAACTGACTTCAGAAAGTTGGATTTTCACTTCAATGCATCGCTTGCTGCTGTCAACTTGGCCAAAGCGGCATGCAAGAGGCTCGGAATAGCCTATTCCATATCCTCTTGCAAGTCATTCATACACAATGCTTATATGCTTGAACGATTTATTTGCGTGTTCGGGATTAAACCGGACATGCAAGTTATTGACAAACTTTTCAAAGAACTCATTTTATTTACTGCCATAGCCGCTTAGGCTTGGCGATTTTTTAACGAACTATTGATATATAAACATAATGTATGTATGGCTCCAAGCAGAAGAATAAAACTTAAATGACAAAATAGATCTCCCATTATCATCGGATTTCTCACTTTTTTATAGGGACCTTCCGTTATTAACTTTGAAGGATGCAAAAACCTATCTTTGGTTGCTTGCAGATTACAATTTACCACTTTAGTACCCCAAACAGACATAAAATATCCAATTAATGCAATAAGGATAATATTGTAAAGAACATTTTCCAACAGTATTACTTTTATGTCAAACAAAGAAAAAATGTTTAGTTTGAAGCGAGGTTGATTTAAGAAGGGCATAATATACCAAAGAATAGATATAAAAAAGCCCGAATAATACATTAATGTATATCTATTATTGCAAGATAAATCTAGTGTTTTAGACATATATTTACGATTCCCAACCTTAAATGCTATATAATAAGGAATCAACCAAAGAAATGAAATTATGGCCAAAATAATTTGGGTGGCCCAGCTAAAATAAATCATATTATTTTTGTATAATTTAAAAAATTACAAATAACCAACAATGCCATAAATAAAACTATAAATAATAGTTTTTGATCAAGGAGAACAGGGGTTTTCTTTCTATAAACTATAAGTTCTGATTTATAATATGGTTCTAAAGAATACTTAACCTGTATTTTTATCATAAAGAGATCTATAAATACATATATAGGGAATAAAATGCAAGTGTAGATTCCACCTGTTAATAACACCAAAGAAAAATGTCCTAATATATCCCCTATGATCATTGGATGTTGAACTCTTGCATATATTCCTTCTGTTAACAATTTACTTGGGGCATAAAATGCACTTTTAGTAGCTTCAATATTTTGAGAAACAGACTTTTTACCCCAAATGCCAAAGAAATATACAAACAACAGAAAAGAAACTGGAATATACAAAACATTAAAAAAAACAAATTCGCCATTTAACCAGTCATATATTCCATGCATCCTTGGTTGCTCTATAAAGGGTAATACATACCATATGAGTGCTGGATAAGTGCTCATAAAATATAACTTTTCCGGAAGCTTTGATTGTTTTTTTAATTGAGAATTATGTTTTTTGTAACCTAGTAGAAATGCGTAATAATAAACAATTAATCCACTTAATGAGATCAAACTAATTACTATGTGAATTATCAACTTTGTATTCATTGCTGTATTTTATTATTTTTATCTGTATTTAAATAAGTATTTTCTTCTATATCATTTTTCGAAGGCATTTTTACAGCTATAATTCCTGCAAAATTGTGCCATTTAATGAAAGTATCCATACATTGAAAACCGACATCAGATAGTAGACTCAAATTCTCTGTAAGACTCAATGGAATCAAAACGCCTCTCAAACTTTGAGCCTTTTTTATAACTTGTTGTTCATTCAAACCATTTTCTTGCTTAAAATCCCAATACAAGTCATTCCATATATCCTCAAACAGTGAATTTTCCGCCCTTATTTTCTCTACAAATATAAAAGCTCCACCTTCTACTAATCCATTATATATCCGTTGTAAGACTTTTTTTCTTTTCCATAAAGGTAAAAACTGTAACGTATACAATGATAAAACTAAATCTATATTAGCAAATTCATTTATTTCCTCTATATGTTGTTGTAGAAATTGAACTAATTCGCTACTACATTTTTTTCTTGCAATCTCTATCATTGGTAAACTTTCTTCGACTCCGATGAATCTCACATTCTTTTTTCTTGAATGCTTTTGTAATAAAAGAGAAATGGTTTCTCCTGTAGAGGAACCTAAATCATATACAACACTATTGTCTCTAATAAACCATTCACTTATTTCGATAACAGCCTTTTGTACTTCCTCGTACAATGGGACACTTTTTCTTACATGAGTGTCGAAATGTTGTGATACTTGTTCATCAAATTTCCATTCTCCTGGAATTGATGTTATCAAATCATCGACTAGCCCTTCTTTATTTCTCATATATCCTCCTTTTAAATATATAATTAATTCCTACAATATTTAAAATCTCAACTAATACTACATATAAAATAAATAGAGGTTTATACAACTCACTAAAGTTTCCCCACACAAAGAAACCTAAGAAATAAAGAAAAGAGAAAATGAGAATCGCTTTAGATAAATTCAAATAATAAAGAATCCTATTACTGATATAATATATAATAATAGAAGAGAAAGCAGTAAAACCACTTATCATTCCAAATGTATATTTATCATAAGGTGAAACTGTAGAATAAGAAATATTGAACATTATTTTCCAAGTCTGTTCGGGGACTAAAATATTTACAATGTTCAATAGCAATACTCCTGCCTGCACTTGGAATAAACAACTTAAAACGGGAAGTTTTTGTTTCTTTGGTGCTATACCATTAATACTATGATTTAAATAAAATATGAAACTTCCAATTATAAGCCAAATAAAAGGTTCATAATCTGATGATATATGTACAATCCCTGTTTGAAGTTTTAGCAAGTACATAAAACCACCCATAAATGCGACTAAGAAAGAACAGAAGCTAATAAGTCCTTTATATTTTTCGATATTTCTAAGAAAGAGAAAATAAATACAGAAAAAACCGAAGAACAAACATTCTTCTCGAAACAAGACAATTGTCAAGTCTGATGGTATATCATGGATTCCCATGTAAGAGTGAATTACATCCCATGAGAAAAATATCCAGGGAAAACCAGTGAAACATGCTATGGCACATAACCACAACATACACACAAGAATTTTCTTTTTAATTTTTATGTTCATAATATGAATATTTTATTCCGTAAAAGTCTAAATCCGACATAAAAGATTGGCAATTCAAAGAGTCACAAAGACAATTTAATCCTATTTTTGTTTTACCTTCTAAAATGTATTGAGTAGTAATAACAGCAGGTAATGCAGTATATAATAAATTATTTTTTGTATATAAATAGTAAAAGGTATCTATCTTTCTTTCTGGCTCTATTTTAGAAACTTGACAAATTACACTTCCCCACTTATTCTCTTTCTTAACGAGACGTTGATAATCATCTTGCAACATAAGTGTTGCTTTATTTAAATTATGTTTATAAAAGATCTTTATAAACATAAACTTCCCCATTGAGATATAGTCATTTAGCATAATGAATGTTGATATCTTTCTTATTTGTTTTAAAGAAGTAGCCAATTGAGTTAATTGTTCGTCAAATGATGGCATACATATTTTTTTATGTCCAATGAAAGGAAAAAATTTGTGATGTGTATATCGAAAAGGAGACACCTGTATTTCCTTTCCATGAGAATAAACATAGGAACGTGTTTTTCCCATAGATGATGCTGCCAGATCATAAGTTGAACTATATGACCAATTATCAACAGCACCATAATAGATATTAAAATTAGTATTTTCTGGGCTGTTTAAATGAGTCTCTATAATAGTTTTAGAAAATACGCCTGAAATACCAGGCATCCAACCAACACCTATAATAAAGCAAAGTTTCTGAGCTTCAATGCTTTTTTCATATGGTTTTAATAAATCACGCAAAATGCCATATCCTCCTATATCGATGTAGTGGCAATTATTTCTTAATGCATGTAAGGCAATCTTGTCATTTATTTTAAATGAAGGTCCAACAGCATTAATAACCAACAAACATTGAGAACAAAAATTATCCAATTCTACATCATTGTTATAGTTCATTTGGTTATACTTAAGTCGCTCACTATTATAAAATGTAGACATAGATATTTCTTTTATGGATCTCCTACCACCAATTAAAACATGGAAGTGAGTTTGTAGTTGTAATAAATATTTAACTATAATAGAACCAATTGTTCCAGTTCCACCTATTATTCCTATATATTTATTATAAACCATAATACTATTCCTCTATAGATATATTTATGTTGTTGTTTTTTAATATTTCGTTTAACATGTGCAGATTGATATTTATGTCTTCAAAAGTAAAGATGCCAGGCATAATTGGTATACATCCTTTTATTATCGAGAGCACAATTACCGCACAAAATACTCCTGTTAATCTAAATGAGGAATCTGAGTGCAATAAACATTTTACAATAGAATTTTGATTTCTTACATAAGTACATACTATCACAGATTTCTCGTTTTTCTCATTTTTCTCCAATTGCCCCTGTTGTTTATTGACCATTTTACAAATCAATTTTCTAATAAAAGAGCTCTTTCTTAGTAAGGGAACTATGCCCATAGGAAGATTTTGCAGATGAAAAGCACAATCAAAATTTTGTAGTTCTTCAAATCGACTAGCTCGTTGTATAGTCCTTATTTCAGGACTAGAAAAGAATATTAATGGCATATTGGAATGAAAACGATCAAAAGTAAAAGTTCTATTTGAATGATATTTAGTTGGTTTTATTCTTCGGATTTCCCTTTCTGAAAGGAGCATCAGGTCATCTTTAAAACCCTCAAACATATTGATTATTGAAGCTGTTCCAGAAACAACACCTGCTCCAAAATAGATTCTCAATTCGGCTTCTAAAACAGTTTTTTTTAATTGTTCTGCAGCATATTCTAGCATGAAAGTTGTCAACCCTGGACATAATCCCATTCCTGTAAAAATTGTTCCCCGAAAATTTGTTATGTTCTCATTTTTTATTTCTAGTACACGTCCACTATGTCCATAGTCATCATTAATATCAACACATATTACGTGATTTCTTAAACAAATTGTATAAATATCTGTTCCTACACATGAAAAAGGACCAAGTGCCAAAATTATAATATCAAATTGTTTAATAACAGATTCTATATTTTGGGTATCATGTATGTCCATTTTTATGAACTTTACTTTCTTCTCTGATATCTTATGAATACCTCTTGATGCTATAAATAATTCACAAATATCATGATAATGTAGCAAGTAATCTGTAATAAATTGTCCCGCAATCCCTGTGCCACCAATTACTAAAACTTTCTTTTTAGACATAAATTTCTATCTTTTTTTAAGCTTATCCAACAAATTATATAATACAGAGTGATCCCCAAACTAAAAATGCCTGGTAGTAAGCATTCGGTCTTGGGAATTATCCAAGTGACAATAGATAAAATAATTGTTAGTATAACAGGGTTCACAACTATAGACCATCGAGGAACTATAGCTTTGGATGAAAAGTTACTAAATCCAACAATCAGCCAGGTCACTGGAAGTAGAATAAACATAAAGGGGAAAAAAGGTATATTAGATCCTGTTAATAATTGCCAATCTATATTTGTTTGCATTATCATTTTTGATGTACCAATACTATATATTATGGCATAGCTGTAATGATAAAACCCCAACATCAATAAAGAATAAGATATACAGAATGTATTAATAAGCGCAAGCTTTTTATTAACTTTACACATTGTTGTGTATATGAAGTATGTCCCTAATATCCAAAAAGGAAAAGTAAAAATACATCCAAAAGATGATAAATTTAAAATAGTTTCTTCTAAAGAAAGTAGTCTTGAAACAAAATAATCTGTTTCAACAGTTTTCATCTGTACTAGATAGTCGCAGGTTGTGATAAATAAACCTGAGATTACACTTATAATGATTATACAGTCATAATTACGATTGTTCATTCCATAAAAATTAAAAAGCTGCCGGAATCTTTTAGCTTCCGGCAGTCTTTATTTATTTTAAATATTGAATTTTGAAGGGATTACCTTCTGTTTTTATCTTTAAAGGTTCATACTTATCTTCTTTATAGTTGTAAAGATAATAACCTGTTCCTTGAGTAGAAGCCATCCCGAACACCATATAGTCTCCTGCTTTACATTGACTACATGACCAACCCGTAGTTCCGTCAAAGTTCATTTTTTTGACAGTTTTATTATAAACATCTATTTCAAATGTTTGCATTGATTTGTCATTTACATAATCAGGTGGATTACTAACATATCCCGGAACATTGAAATATCCATATAGCTTACCATTTCCTGTATATGTTTTGCTATAAATATAATTTGCTTTATTACCCTTTATGTCCGGTATACTAATTGTTTCTATTGGGAAATAGTATGACTGATCAAAGTCTGTTTCTCCTTTCTTTATACGCAAGAAACCTTCTGTACAGTTTGCAAAATATCCGAAGCCTCCTACACAATAAATATAAAGATCGCCTTTTTCATCAATGAAAGGATCACCTGAATACTCATAAGCGGTTGCCATTGTAGCTCTATTATCAGATATCATTTTAATAGGCTTGTCTGTCTTTGTATCAATCAAAAGTACATAAGCTCCAGTATTAGGGTTAAACTGGGACTTATCTTGAGCTAATCCTACATATAAAATACCATCTCTAATAACCGAAGCACCAGGTTCAGGATTTTTATCACCACTTTCTTTCCCAATTGCATATTCAGATAAATCTATTTCACCTGTTTTTTGCATTGTCGTAGGATTTATTATATACAATTTTCCCAATCCTACGCATGATATATAAGCTTTTTCTTCTGAATCAAATGTAAGGAATGCAGGAAGAGAACCGGAAGGGAGAATCATCGTTTCTTTTTCTTGAATTAGCAAACCATTCTCGACTCTGTACTTATATAAACGGGCATTCATCGATTCTAAGACATAAATGTTACCCCCATAAGTAAAAAGAAAAGATTCTTTTGCAAAGACCAAAGAATTTTGTGTACTTGTCTGTTCTACATTTAAATCTTTAAATAGACTAACATAAGCATTATCACCCACCGTGACACTATGAACAAAACTCATATCGTCTTCTTCATCTGTTGGAAACGGATCATCTTTACTACATGAAATAAAACTTAAAAAGGTCGCTAATAGCGACAATAAAAACCATTGATTTTTCATTTTTTTTATTTTTTTAGTTAAAATAATTATTTATAATATTACAAACTCATCGCTCCCCCTGAAGATTCATCACCAAACCAATTAAATCGTAATTTAATTTTAAAAGTACGACCTTGTAAAGGCTTTTTAAATTCCATATAGCTCTCCTTGTTGAATATATTTTCAACTTCAAACCCTAATGATACTTTATTTTTCCAAATAGATTGCTGGAATCCTGCCGTAAAAAGATGACTACGAGGAATTAACCATTTCTTTCGCTGTTCTGGTAAGTTACTCATTTGCCAACTCCAATCAAAATCATGAACGTAAGATGCGTCTATATAGATTCTAGATATTTCATGTTTCCCAAGTAATCCCTCTGTATGATACTCTAAACCATAGTTAAAATAAAAACGAGGAATATTGGGTACCTGTTTATCATAAGTCGGGTTTTTCACACTTTGGTCATTAGTAGTCCATTTTAGCTTATCCCGAATATCTTGATAGGTTAAGTTAAAATAACTATAAAGCTGTGGAGTCACATCTATTTTTAAATCAAAATCTCCCCCCATGATCTGAGTCTTACCCAAATTCGTATAAATCATTCGTATATCAGCAGGAAATAAACTTATCATATCTGTTATATACATATAATATAAATTTGTCTCTAACTGAAAACGACTTAACCCCATAAAATTACTTTTATCCATGATTAACCCTAAATTTATATTATTACTTATTTCGGGATTTAAATCAACTGAAGGCTTTACTGTCACTCCGTCTCCAAACAATTCTTCCGTATCAGGAAGCCTCACGTTATGTGATAAGGAAAATTTACCTCTCACCCCTTTGAAAAATTCATAACTGATTCCTTCACTTATTCCATAGTAAAAATTGTTTATTTTTGTTTTTTTCGGTTCTTTCTTAACACTTTCAGATTCATCTACAATTTTATCACTTGTTCTATATATTCCAGAATTTAAATAGTATAGACTGAACATTAAAGAGTTTTGAAGTTTGTTATTACGTGAAGAATACTCATGTGCTAACCCCAAAGTATTTCCCTTCATATTACTGGGAAAACCACTAGGGTCAAAACCAACATATTCTGCTGTATAATCATCCTTAGGTCTATACCTTGAATATGTGAATTGATTGTTAAGATTAAAGGTATGTTGCTTTAACTTGTATTTTAAATTCAATTTATGTCTGATTTCAAATTGTTTGTCATCTGAATAGTTTAATAAATTATCATCAGTTTCTCCCATTGTATTTGTTATGGTTCCATCCCATTGCCGTTTTGTTCTAGCGGTATCAACCAAATGCGTATGAATGATTGGAGTTACTAGACCTGACTTGAATTCAAGGTTTTTAAATAAGAAATTCTTCTTCTCTAAAGTTAAAGTAGGCATAATGTTTGTCCCATGTGTATGAGAAAAACGTGAATCAAAATCTAAGGCCTGAATTCCCTTTTTATTGTTATAAAAAGCACATTCTAATTCAATCTTATCAAACCAGAATTTTGTAAATGTTAAACCTACATTATACATTGTGGACCTATAATAATCATTATTTCTTATTACTTCTTGGTAGGCACTTGAAGGTAAATTTGTTTCAAAAACAGGATAAGTCATTTTATAATTATTATCCGATTTATTATGAAAAAAACCTCCTCCAATTTGAATCCCTGGTTTTTCAAACATTTTTTTTACACTGACTAACGTTTTGGAAGTACCAAATGAAGCAAACTCCTGAGTAAAGCCTACCAAGTCACACTCGTCCTCTCTTGTAACAACATTAATCGCTCCTCCCAGACCATCACTGCCATATTCAGCAGGAACTATTCCTTTATATATCTCAATATATTTAATGGCATCAATAGGTATGTCGTTTATATCAAATGAACCATCGGGGCTATTTAAAGGAAAACCATCTATATAAATAGCTACTCTTTTTCCTTCCAGACCATGTATGGACATTTTAGAAGAGCTACCCAAACCTCCGGATTTTCTAACTTTGATTCCAGAAGTACGAGTAAGTACTTCTTCAATTCCAGTTGAACGACCTCTTAATTTTGCTCCATCAACAACCGTTACAGCCATAGGACTTTTACGTATATGATTTATTTCTGCCTGCTGTGAGGATGCTTTTACCACGACCTCATTCAACACTTCTGTACTTTCTTCCAAAAAGAAATTTTTAGTTGTATTTCTATTTACAGTAACAGACTGTTTTATTGTTTTGTATCCGATAAAAGAAACCTCTACAAGATACGTTCCGTTTTGAGGTAATTTTATTCTGTATAACCCATTATCATTTGCATTATCTCCAACCTGATTTTTTCGTATATATACAGAAGCTCCTACAACAGGTTCATTTGTCTTTTTATCTACGATTCGACCAGAAAGAAAAACTTGTGCCCAAGATATCATAGGGAAACAACATATTCCCATAATGACTAAAATTGTTTTTACTTTTCTACACAACATAGGTTTATAATAAAATTTTTTTTTAACATGCATATTATAGTTACATTGGAAGCTTTAGATACATTTATCGTGTCAATATCAATCCAATTGCATAATTTACTATATGCTGTATAATATGCCTTTAGAATAGCTTCTTTACGTGAAAAAATGTCAATAGGAGAAAATTCTTTCTTATCTATACACGCTATCTCTTGGGGTGTACAAAAAAGAGAATATTCCTTTTTTGATAATATCGTCGTTTGATCTTCAATATCTACTCCAATACCCTTATACCTCTTTTTCTTTCCAACAGCAGCAACTGCTATTGCATCTTTATGAGATATAGAACCAACTATGTCAAATGGCCATATTGGTTCACCATCTCTTCCTTTTAAAATGGGAACTATTTCCTTTTGTAAAGTCTGTAAGGCACGATGTGCGGCACAACGTCCCAAAATATAAGTTTTAAGACGTATTTCAGACCATTCTCTTTTAATGAATATTTTTTCCTCATTAAAGAGATTATCTGAAGTAGCAAAAGGACTATCTTCCACAATTTCTACTGCTATATCGGAAAAGGGTAATACAAGCATATTTATACATGCAATTCTATATAATTCATTATCAACTTAGCTAATTCCGCATGATATTTTGTAATAAGAACATGCCCTCCTGGCAATTGGTGGAAAGAAACTTTCTGAAAGTAATTATTCCATAGATGTTGATTGTTTCGAATTGTAGGCTCATCCTCTCTACCGACGATGGAACATAATGGGGTTTTCAATTTACAATCAAGAAACTTGTAATTTACCATTGCTACAGTATTCATTCTCAACTCATGCAAATATTCATGTTTTTCTTCATCTGATAAAGTTGCGATCAATTCTTCATTCAACAGATCTTTTGCACGTGAATAATCCAAAAGGGCATTATCGTCATTTGAAAAGAATTGCATTAAGTCATCACGCAATGTAGGAGGAGTTCCACCAATCATTATAATACCCTGTATCGGAATATTTTCTTGTTCAAATCGTTTACAGATATCATAAGCAATATAGCAACTGTAAGAATATCCCATGATAAACAAAGGAATCTCTTTATCAGCCTCTTTCAGTTCATTGGCTAATAGCGCACCAACTTCTTCTACAGAGGACTTTATCTCACGTCCATCTCCATGTCCCGGATATTGTACTGTATATAAGTTGATTTCTCCGGTAAAATCCCCAGAAAATGTACTATACATACCAGGGGTTCCTGCTGCATATGGAAGACATATAAGTTTTGCATATGGAGTAGAAACCTTTTTCATACAAATGAGATTCTCAACTTTATTATTCTCTATTTCTTGTTCAAGCAGTTCGGCTATCGTAGGTTTATCGAATAAATCTTTTAATTTGATGTTGGTTAATCCGACCTCCTTTAATTCTTTTATTAACCTTACAGATCGGATAGAGTCGCCTCCTATATCCCAGAAATTATCAAATACACCTACCTCTGGTATCCCTAATACCTTTTCCCAGATTAAGGTTATTTGTTTTTCCCTTTCATTCCTTGGACCTACAATATCCCTTTTAACAAAATTTTGTTTCTGATTCGCAATATTGGGTAATTGCTTCTTGTCTGTTTTTCCATTGGCAGAAATTGGAATCTGCTCTATTCTAGCCATTGCGGAAGGTAACATATAGTGAGGTATCTTCATTTGCAGAACAGACATTATATCCTTGTATTCTAAATCACAATTATTTGCTGTAACATAAAAAGCTACAACTACAGGCTGTTTGTTTACATCATATTGAATCTCTGCACAAGCCTCTGTAATACCTGATACTTTTAATAAAGCATTCTCTATTTCTCCTAATTCAATTCTATACCCTCTGACATTTACTTGAAAATCTTTACGTCCTACAAATACAATATCGCCAGTTACAGTCATCTTTACAACGTCTCCTGTATTATATACAATTCCTTCATGAGTAATAGGATTATTGATAAATACAGATTTCGTTTTCTCTTCTTTATTCAAATAACCACATGACACTCCCTCGCCTCCAATATAAAGGATACCAGGAACTTCTGGTAGTGTATATTCTAAATTATCATTTAATACATATACTTGTGTATTATAAATCGGTTTCCCTATTGGAACTATATTTAAATGACATTTGCCGTCTTCTTCAATCGGGATAGGATAAAAAGTGGAAGCCACCGTTGTTTCTGTAGGGCCGTATTCATTAATAAATTTGTGCAAAGGATAATTTTCTAACCACCTGTTTATATCCGAAACATTGATAATTTCAGCACCCAGCATAATAGTCATATTGGGTGATAGGTTTACAGGTCTCTCCAAAAATCCCAACATATTTACCAACATTGAAAAATGAGAGGGAGTTACATTCAAAAAATTGATTTTTTCTTCATCTATAAAATACAGAAGTTTCTCTATATCTTTAGTTGCATTATCGGAAAGAATGTGTAAAGAAGCTCCGGCAATGAAAGGTAGCCAATTAGAAGTAACAGTCATATCAAAGGAATACGATGTTATTAAAGCAAACCTGTTATTACAGTTTACATTAAACGCTTCTTTCTCATAATTCAAAAAATTGGATACATTTCTATGCCTAAGCATTGTACCTTTAGGTTGTCCTGTTGAACCAGAAGTATAAATCATATAAATCAAATCATCAGGAGTATTACAAGGTACTATATTATCCATAGATTGACTATTTATATCATTTACGGTGTATCGACGATATGTATCAGGTAAAGGAATAGAATCATCATCAAGTAACACACAATGTTTAATGTTGGGGGTATATGAACTATTAATATTGTCTACATGTATTCCTTGAGTTACAAGAACTTCTGCTCCACAGTCATTTATCATATACTGTATTCTATCCGAAGGATAAGAAGGGTCAATTGGCACATACGCCCCACCTGCTAAAAGAATTCCAAGTTGTACTATAGGCAAATCAAGCGTTCTGTTCAGTAATAAAGCAACCTTAGAATTTCGTACCACTCCAAGAGAACGTAAGAAATGCGCCATCTGATTAGCTTTTTTCCAAAACTCTGTATAAGTTAAAGAAACTCCTTGATAAGAGATCGCCTCTCTATTAGGATACAAATCTACAGTATTACTGATCTGTTCATATATTGTTTTAAGAGGATAAGCATGTTCTGTTTTATTTGTTTGCTCCAATAATTTTATATAGAAGAGAGGGAGTATATTTGAACATGAACGCTCTTCGTATCCCTTAGTGTTTGTATCATCTACCAATTGGTTAAGCATAGACGTGAATTGTTCAGAAAGTAGTTGTATGTATTCCGCATCAAATAGCTCACGAACATAATTCCAATCAAAACACCATTTATTTTCCCATGTATACATAACAAGGTCTATATAAGTACCAGGTGCACCTGTCTGTACTTTAGGCGCACCAATTGTCAAATATCTAGATGAATGACTGATACCTTTGGGAAGCATATTGATAGAATTACTAAAAATAATTGCACTCAAAGAGCTTTGTTTTAAGCCTTCCTGTTCTGCGATTTTTCTGGACAATTCTATTGAAGATATTGGATACTCAAGCATGGTTCGTACAAATTGTTCTATCTTACGTGCAATAGAAACAATCGGTTCTTGTGGAGATGTTTGGATACGGACAGGGAAAATATCAAGAAAACTACCTATTATATTTTTTGCATTAGGTAAATGCTGTTCCCTGTTAAATACAGGCATGTTGATAATGAGATCATTTTGTCCAGACCACAAATTCATCAGTTTAAAATAGCATGCCATAAGTAAGGAATTAAGGCATATACCAGAAGTATGAGAACTGATTTCAAGAACTTTATTCATCAATAAAGAATCCAATTCCGTATGTAAGGTATTAAAATGGACTTTATTTATTAAAGATGGCTGACATTTCGTGGGAATAGATATTTTCTCTGGTAAATCTTTAAACACCTTTAGGGCAAAATCCATTGCATTCTGATATCGCTTTGTTTGCCTTCTGAATCTCTCCACAAAAACATAGTCAGAAAAAGTTAGACCTTTTTCTTGTTCAACAGTTATTTCTTTACCAGCGATAAACTGATCATAAGTTGATGTTAATTCTTGAAGGAATTGAAAAAAGCTGAAACCATCAATTATCTGGTGATCAATATGTATAATTAATTCATGTTCATCTTCCCCTGTTTTATAAATATTACAATAGAATAAAGGATACTCTTTAAGGTCAAATCTGTGATCATGATCTTTTTCGTCCTTTTGTAAAAAGAATGTTTCCTGTTGTTCTTTGTTCATTGAAGTTATATCTTCATAAGAACTTTTAAATGTCGGATATTCAGGAAGAGTTATCATCTCAGGTTTATCCGACTCTTCGGAAAGAATAGAATGTAACAATGGATGACAGTTAATAATGTGATTTAACGTCTTGTCCCAACATGCTGGATCAAAAAAACCTTTCAATTGTGTCCGACAAATGATATAACAACTTAATCCTGTCGGTTCATTACGGATAAAACTTTTACTGTGATAGAATAATGTTTCTTGGAAATCCATTAACGGAAAAGAATACCCCTCTGGAGTTGCATAGCGTTCCTTAATGGTTTGTGCTATATCTCGTATACAAGTTTTATCTTTTATATCATCTAATGTTATTTTATCAAAAACTTCAGTTAAGCGCTTCATCATTTGATATACAGCGGCAAAAGAAGTCACTTTAGTTATAATATTTTCTGTATATTGTATTTCTAAAGAGGGAATTCCTATTTCTTCGCTGATAAACTCTCGAACTAACAGTTCATATTCATTTAAAGGAGATTGAAGTTCTTTTAATAAATATTGTTCAAGATAATGTTTTTGAGAGACTAAGGTCGGATATTTATAGAAGAAACTATTTTCTAATTTAATATTTAACAGTTCTTCAAGTTTAGAAACAGCCATCATACTGCGTATTGAGTCTCCTCCTAAAGAAAAGAAGTTATCTTCTATATGAATGAGGTTTGTTTTTAAAACTTCTGACCATATTTTTTTGAGAACCAATAAATAATCCATATTATGAGATTCTTTGTTTAGTTTTACAATTGATTTATTATACTGTCCTTGCTCAAAATACTTTGCCATAGATCGACGTTTTATTTTAGAGCTAGAAGTTCTGAGTATTTCTCCTTTTTTTATCTTTATAGAGTATTCTGGAGCAAATCCAACTTTGTCTGCTAGAAATGCGTTACATTCATTTATTAATTGTCTTATTTGTTCTTCCGACATTTTTCTTGATAATACAAAGAAATGAAGTACAATTTCACGATTTTCTGTAGAAGAATAAAAAGATGTAAATACAGTTTTTTCAATTGAAAGACCAAATTTCTCTAAGACACAATTTTCTAAATCAAAAGGATGAAAGTTTTGTCCATTTACTATAATTGTTTCCTTTTTTCGACCTACTATATAAAGAATATTGTTATAATCAAAAAAGCCCAAATCTCCTGTACTTAACCAACCGTCTTTTAATACTTCATCTGTTGATTGTATGTCATTATAATAACCAGACATGACACAAGCGCCTTTTACTTGAATCTCTCCTAAATTTAAATTATTTTGAGGAATACCGTCTTTAACAATGCGTACTTGTAAGCCTGGTAATATTCTACCTGCACTAACAAATTCACAAAAATCTTGTTGTTTATCGACTAATTTGATAATCCCTTCATAGAACGCCTCTCTATTTATTCTTATATTTTTATTTCCATAACCCGGTAAACAGGAAGAAACAATCAATGTTGTTTCAGCCATTCCATATGAAGGGCGGAATGCATTTCGATTAAACCCAAGTTGAAAAAGGGGGGATAATCGGACGTATAAATTAGATGGAACCATTTCTGCTCCAATTGAAAGAGTCTTCACTTGAGATAAATCCAATTCTTTTATGTCATTAGATTGTTCTAACTTTTGAATTAACAAATCCAATCCTGAAGGTGTCGTACCGCCACAAATACTTACTTGATATTCGGAAATTTTCTTTAGAAAAATCAAAGGATCTCTTAAAAAGGAAAAAGGCTCTATTTTTATTTCTGTAATTTGGTTATACAAACAAACCAAATGATTTCCAAATAGACCATAATCATGAAAATATGGCATCCAGTGAATCAAAGTATCTTCAGTTGTAATTTCATCCGCAAGAGTTTTTATTTTCAAATTAGTTAAAATATTGTTAAAACTAAGCATGACTCCTTTGGGTGCCCCTGTACTTCCTGATGAAAACTGAATAACACATAAATCTTTACTATCTCTTTTAGGTATGTGTAAAGAATAATCTTGCAACAAATCCAATTGTTTCATAATATCTTCAACACACACAGCTTTATGAAATGAAGATTTATAATATTCAAATAGATTAATATCATTTGTTATAAGTGTAACTACACCTAATATATCAATTGCATTCTTTAGGCGTTCAAAAGCAATAGAGTTCTTATTACTGAATTGTACAGAAGGCATTAAAACGGGTATACAACCTGCCATAACACATCCCCAAAATAATAATATAAAATTTTCGGATTTTTCAACAGAGATTATTATCTTACTGACAGGCTTTACTTGATAGTAAGATTTTAAAATAAAAGCTATTTTTCTAGATTTTTCTCGTAACTCTGAATAAGTTAGAAAAAGATCACATTGACTATTATTTACAATAACAATTCCTTTTGTCGGCACTTTATGTGCTGCTTCTTCCAACAATTCATATAGGTTTTCCATCTTGCTTTATTTTTTGCCCGCAAAGTTCGTTTGTTTAGCTAAATCCATCAATACCAATTATTAGGTATTTTTAATAAATTGTTGTATGCATATAATATTACTTAAATTATATATTTCTATTTATTGTGTGTAGCTATCGTATTAGTAGTCAGTTGATATTAATTTATATTAGATTGTTATACATAATCATTTATGATAAGGAAATATTACCTACAAAGGGGTATTATATGTATTTTTACCTTCCTATTTTTTGTAAAATGATAAGTTCTTTATATCTCATAAATAACTATTGCTTCTTTATTAAGACCTAGAAATCATCACATTTAATATATTACTGATACGCAATGCTCTAAAAATATTTAGTTATTTACTATAACAGTCAATGTATATTTCAGGTATACCTGATAATCTTCCATTATCATCTGGTCTATTACTGCCAACGGAACGTCCTTGTTATCCCGGAATCATTTGAAGCTGCCGAGTGCGGTATGGTAGTTCTTGGCCGTACCGATGTGATTTAATTGGCAGAGTCGCTCGATGAGATTCTCCATGAATATAAAAAGGGTATTTTCTTTTTCGGTGCACCGGAACTCCATAATTATATCTTCAGATGAATAACCTCGTCGTAGCAGATCGAATCTTTCAATAATCCTGTTCAGCTTTTCCAAATTCTCCTCCAGTTTTCGGATTATTGTCTGAATAACGGTTATCCGTTCGCCAGCCGGTGCCGAAACAGGTCTTGACTGTTTATCATCCCATTCATGAGAGAACACCTTATAACCGGTTGTGATTTGCCTGACGACACGGCGGTGAGTTACAAAATAAACGATAGTGCCCGGACGGCCTTCGACTGTTGACGGGCGGAATTTCACCTTTACTGTTGTCATACTTATATTTATTTAATTGGTAATGTTTCATTCTCGTCTTAACTTGCGGCATATAAAAATGGTCAACGTGACACAGACAACGAGAAAAGCAGCGGTACAGCCGAGTACTTCCCACAGCAATATGCTATGTATAAGACGAGCGTTCGCGGCGCAGGTACAAACGAAAGCCGCCGCGAGGGAGATGATTGCCTCTACCATACACCAGAAAGCGGTTGCGGAGATAAGCACACGGTCATTCGCCGAGAGGCGTCCGGCTAGCCTTGCGCATTCCCGTTCCATCCTGTCGGCCATCTTCCGGCAGATTTTCTCTCCCTCCTGTTCAAGCGTCTTTCTCGCTTCCTCGCCGAGTGTGACCGTGCTTGCCCCACGCAGGGAAGAAACAGCCCCGTCCATTTTGGGCAGGGCTTCCGAAAGTCTGTTTTCGAGCTTTTCCACGTTGGCACTAAGAATGCGGACAGCTTCATAATTGTTTTTCAGCGCATCGATTATGCGGTCTTGCTCCTGCATTTTTTCGGCAGTCGGAAGTGCCCCGTCTATTTCCGAGAAATCGAATTTTTTATTCATAGGCTGTTATCTTTTTCGTCCTGTCTTCGGTTTCTTTCCGATTACCCTTGCCGCTTCACGGGCGCACCGGCGTGCCCATTCCCGTTCGTCCTCGTCCTCGCATCTTCCCCAAGGCAGGTCGTTGGAACTGCCGCCACCACCTCCCGAAGGAACCGCCGGAGTATCGAGCATCCCGACGAAAAGTGCCGCAGCCATGTCCGTGAGGTCACGGCTGTTGGCTGTCTCCCGGTAGTCGAACTCGTCATTGAATACGTCCAACGCTTCATCGGGAATGAAGAACCGGCGGCTTTCCCCGTCGATGTCGATATGGTACGGGCTGGTACCGGGACGATAGCCGGTGTATTGCGGAACCGGTGTCGTTCCTTGTGCGTGAACCGGAATCGTCCGGGGTGTAGTCGGTATAGATTTCCCTGCGGCGGGCTGTGTCGAAACAGTCCTTGTCTTGGGAGCCGCGTGCAGCTTTTTCCACGTGCTTTCAAGTTTGGTCGCCATGAGGTTGCGCCCCCTGCCGAGTTCGGAAGCCTTGTATCTGGCGTTGCCTTTCTTCAGCACGTAACCGCGCAATATCTTCTTGTTGTCGCGCAGCTCCCAAAACTCATATCCCTTGCTCCGGAGTCTGGCCACGTACTCGTCCCATGACCAGCTTTCCATGGATTGCAGGGTTTCCATGCAGTCCCGGTTCACCTGCCCGATGTTCGTCTCACGTACTTCGGCGGCAGTCGTCCAGCCCCGTTTCAGGGCCACACGCTCGGCTGCCCGCTGTGCCCGCAGGTGTATGTCATGGTCGTTGTTGATATTCCCCCGTTCGTCGATACGGCAGAACGCACCGTGAAGGTGGGGAATGCCGCTCTTGGATTCCAGATGCAGCCACACCGTGCCCTTGCTGCCTTTGAGGGCGGTTTTCGGGGAATAGGTCTTGCCGTTCTTGTCAAGCAGTTCGATGTTGTCGAACTCATCCGTGAAGTCGTCCCACAACCTTTGCCAGTCGTCGATGGTAAAGTCTTTGGTGTGTTCCGGCGCAGGGCTGACCTCGATGCGGATGACGGAATTTTTGACCCGTTTGGACTTCTCCAGCGTCAGCCGCATAGAATCCCATATACCCGTGGCATCCAGACCGGGCGGCAGCAGATTGTCCCCCACGTGGAAGATGCGTTCGGGATGTTTCTTGTTCCTCGATTCTCCCGTGATGTACCTGATGTCATTTATCCCGTGGGAGATGGATTTCGCTTTCCCTATCATGGCTCGTCCTCCCTGTCTTCACCGTTCCTTGTCCCGTCGGGCAGGCGGTTGGAAAACCGTACCTTGTCGAGCACGTCCGTGACACGCTCGGCCAGCCTGCCGAGTTCCTTGAGCCATTCGAGCATGAAAGGGTAACTGTTAAACATCTGTCTGCGCTTTTCGGGGTTCATGCCACGGAGCGCGGACGTGTAGTTCACGAGGTCGCTGCGGCATCCTATAAGGGTCTCCATGACCGCCTCCTGCCTTGCCGTCAGCCTCGCTTTCGGCCTGTAGTTGAAAGCTCTTGCCAGCACGTAGCTGCTGACGGTCATGCCGCACTCGGCGGCAAGGCGGCGGATGTACTGTTTCTGTTCCACGGTGACTTTGGCTCCGATGTATTCGGTGCGGCTGCCGCCGGACGGAAATGATGTGTCTTGCTTATTGTCTTCTGTCATAACTGTTGTTTTATAAGGGTTAAGCGGTGCGAGCCTGCGAGCGCCGCCACCGGCGAACTGCCAGTGAGCCGCGAGAGCGCCAAGGGATGACTGACCGAAGGGAGGTGATACCTTGGCATATCTCGAAACTGAAAGACGTTTTCACCTCTCCTGCGGCGTGCCTCCGCTGCCGGATAAAATGCCATTCAAAGGCCGTTCAGATGCCGTTCGAATACCATTCAGGGCGGGATTGCAAAGGTTTACGACGTGGAAGTTCTGAAAGTCCGTCCATTCCTCGACACAGGTCATGGAAGCGACGGAAGCGGTTTTGGAAGCGTCCACCGCTATCATGCCCAGCTTTTCCATCGTTGCAAGGAGATTGCGGATTCTTTTTCTCCCTATGTTCCATTCCTCCGCGAGTCTGGTTTCCGAGAACTGGAACTGTCCGGGCTGCAATTCCTGCGGCCTGCGGAATGAATCGCCCCTGCCGGGGGACAGTCGCATCCGTGAGAGCAGGTCATAAAAAAGAGTATGGTTGCCGATTGTATTGCCGTCGTCATCTTTCGTTGTCCCTCCGAGCCATTCGATTGCCTCTGCGGTAAAGTGGATGCGGACTGTACGGAAGCCCTGCGGCTTTTTGAAAAGGGATGTTTCCTTGTTCCTCTTGTTTTCTTGCATAATTCAATAAAAAATAAGGGAATGGAGTATCGGAAAACCTACAACAGTTTCAATGAGATAGTGCGTGCGGGAGTTTCCTTGTCCGTCCGATACCCCGTTCCGGTTTTGACATCAGTTCCGGTTCACGTTGGCGGCGGGTTGGGATTGCAGGTGTCCCCGTGCGTCCTCCACCGCCTTGAAGTCGGAAGAGATTTTCATCAGCACGATGCTGACGCGGCAGAGCTGGCCGATGTCAACGAAATCCTTGACGGCTTCCAACAGTTTTTGCGCACGTTCCTGACGGTGTTTCATCACGGCCTCGTTACTTGTTCCGTTTTCTTTGGCAAGCCCGTGATTGAGAAAGCGGTTGACAGCCAACATGTCCGTCGCCTCAATCGTTGCGGTATCGCCGTTGCCCGTCCCGTAACCGACCATTACCCGTATGGAATCGGCCTCGTAGGGGGAACAGCCGCGAAGAAAGTCCAGAATGGTCTGTACCTTCGCGCTGATTACGGGTCTGCTCTCTTTCTTTCTCTGTTCCTTGTTCGGGGATTCCTGAACCGTGGCATTCCTGATACCCGGTTCCATGTTCTTTGAATTGTCCATAACTGCATTGTTCTAAAAAAGGTTGATGAATCATTTGTTTTTCTCATGTGTTACCAGATAGTGGGATGCCTCGCTGTCGATCTCGACCTGCGATTTCACCCGTACCCGTTTCAGCCATGCGTCGAGGTCTTCCTTGGCGAAGAAGCACAGCTTGCCGCCCGGCTTGTAGTAAGGGATTGCGCGGCGCATCATCATCTTGTAGAGATAGCTTGGCTTCAGTCCGAGGTAACGGGCTGCTTCCGTGGTGGTCATCAAATTACGTTCACTTTCCATATACGTTCATTTTTATTGTTACTTGTACTTTCGTAGAATCGGAATCTGCTGTTTTTTCAGACTTTTCCTTTCTTCTGTTTCCGATGCAAAGTTAAGTTTGCTCCAAGGTGGGCCAATGGGGGACGAATGGGGAAAGTGCATGAAAAGAAAATGCGCCATACCGTTGTGTATGAACGGTATAGCGCATAGCTATAATGGGAAGATACCGGGCTGAATGGGGAAACGACGGGCGGTTATGGGGTACCTTTCAGCCGTCTTGCGTTTTCAACGGCCTTGTCGATGGATTTGCGGAAATCTTGATTCTCTTTGGTGGCAGCATTGTTGCAAACATCGCTGCGGTGCTTGTCGTAGTAGGATTTGGATATGCCGCAGCGTTTCAGGAACTCTTCCGACCAGAGTTTCCCGCGCTCTCGCGGCCTGATGGTACGGGCGATGGAAAACACCATGTAACAGATGCGAAGGTTCTCTTTCGGGCGCACGATGACCTCCCGTTCGGTGGGTTTCAGGTTCAGGAAGTTCACGAAGTCGCTGCCCGACAGATACTCGAACTGGTAGTCGTTGCACACCTCGTAAATGAACAGGCACAGGGCGAGGTCAACGGTATCCATCCATGCGGTGGTCTCTTGCAGCAGGCCTGCACGGTTCATGGGTTGCCCTCCTTCACGCGTCTGATGTCGGAGATGATGCTTCCGGCGATTCCTTGCAGACGCTCCACCAGCACGTCGAGGAATACCGGTTTGAAGCACCAGACACAGAAATTCCGGTCACGCTCCTGCTGCCATTCCTTATATGATAGGTTTGCGTGTGCATGAGCTTGGTCATATTTTGCCTTTGCTACTCCGCACTCCGTGTCGAGCGACCTGTATTCTTCCGAATCCAGAGGCAGGAAATCCAACCGGTTACTCATTGCCGAATACTCGCGCCAAAGTTCTGTGGCGGCTGTTTTCGCTTCCTCGTACCGGTGTTCAAAGGGGCTTAGATATTCCTCGAAAAGGGCTTCAAAGTTCACTGTCTGCAACGGTGTCCTGTCGAGTGAAAGGTATTTGTTCGTTTCCGAAAGAAGGGAAGAAGAAAAGTCCAGAAGTTGTCCGGGGTTCTCCTTTACCAGACAGGCTGCCTCCTTGACAAGAAGGTTCGTGTCGTTGAAATCCTGATAGAACAGGGACGGCGGCAAGGCCTGTTCAAAAGACAAGACGCCTTGTCCGTAAGTTGCAAGAAGCGTGTTCACTTCGTGCAACCGTTGTGTTATTTGCCGTATCATCATAATCGTCAGGAATTGAAAAGGTCGTCCATCGTCACCTCGCTGTGGACGATGCTTCTGTTCTTGCCATTGGCCACACCATACGTCGTGATAAAGGTATGAACCAGTGTCTTGTTGGTCTTGGTAAGTTCCCTGAACAAACCGGAACGGTCACGCAACCGGCGTTCGTATTCGGGCTTGATACGGTATGTGTCCATGCAGAATTTCATCTCGCACAGGTGTATGATCCGGTCAGCCCGCTCTATTATCATGTCTATTTGTCCGCCGGGCATTCCTTCCTCCTTATTGGGCTTGACCTGCCATGTGGACAAGGATGTAGCCATGCCCCTTATTCCCAAAGCCGACTTGATCTGTTTATGATGTCTCATGCAGACAAGCTCGAAACTGCTACCCATCCAGTCGAATACATTTCCGGAATCAAGATGATTGCTCCACCATTCATCATCGTGTGAGAGGTTGTCGGCAAGGAACTTGAAATAGAACAGCGAAAAGAAATCCGTAAGCCTGTAAACGGCTCCGCGACGTTTGTTGCCGTACTGAAGCCATTTCTCTATCATATCGGACCTTTCAAGGTTTTTTATCGCCTTGGTTATGTTGCTGCTCTTCGATGATAGTGACTGGAATATGTCCTTGCTTGTCATTCCCGATTCGTGTTCGCTGAGTAGTTGTACGATTGACGTGTACAGGTCGGCATTGTCGAAAAGGGCGTTGTATAGCTCCTCGAACTCCAGTTTCAAAAGTGCGCCTTCATTGAAAAACAGCCGGTCTATATTCTGGGAAAGGCTCAACGCGGGGTCAAGAAGGCTGTAATAAAACGGAACACCGCCAAGCACCATGTATGTCTGGGTAAGCTGGTAACGATCCCATTCGATGCCTCTGGTAGCGAGATACCGCTCCGTCTCATTCAGGGTGAACGGGGACAGATGCAGGTTACACGTCACTCTGGCATGGAGGCCTCCCTTGTTGGCGACAATCTTGTCTTTCATCCATGAGGTCGCGGACCCCGTGGCGATAAGCATGATGTTCCGCTGTGACATGGCCCAGCCGTTCCAGAAGTTTTCAAGGGCCGACACGAATATGGATTTTCCCGAATCCATCCAAGGCATTTCATCTATGAACACAATCCGTTTACGGTCAGCGGGCAGGGACGACAGGTATTCTTCAAGGGCATAAAAGGCTTCATCCCAGTTGCTTAAATGGGAGAACTTTTTTCCCGAATAACTGTTGAGCACATTCAGGAAGTTGTTCAACTGTCTGCGGGTGGTCATTCCATGCGCACCGACATATTTGAAATCAAACTCCCGGTCGAAAAATTCTTCAATCAGGAATGTCTTTCCGATACGCCGCCTGCCGTAGACTATGACCAGCTCCGATCTGTCCGAGTTCAGGCATCTTTCCAGTTCCGCGTGTTCTTTGTCGCGGCCAATAAGTTTATCCATACTTTCATGTTTTGATGCAAAATTACGCATTTGGAATTGCCCAAGCAAATTTTAGAACCACTTATTTGATATTATCTATGAAATATTACGCTGTAAATTCAGATATAAGGTTTTGTGAGGTTTATGAACTGCGTCCATAAATCTGAAATTATCTATCCAAATCAAGAAGATAAGTTCAGGTTTATGTATCTGATAAACAGATATGCCGAGTTTTGACCTCTTCGGATTGAAATCTGGCCGGAAAGGTCAAAATTCGGCAATTATTCAAATAAGGCTGAAAACGGTGGTAATGGAGTACAACGCAGGATGTCAGCCAAATACGTTATCAACCAGATTCACCGCTTCAACTTTCTTGCTGTCAACGATTTTCGCGTAAATCTGCGTAGTCTTTACGTTGGCATGGCCGAGCAGCTTGCTCGTGGTATAAAGATCCGCACCGAGGGTAAGCATCATTGTGGCGAACGTGTGGCGGCTCGTGTGATAGGTGATTTTTTTATTGATTCCTGCCGTTGCCATCCATTTGGCCAGTACCTTGTTGATATTGGGTTCTGCCGGGAGTCCGGCAAAGACATGCAGCCCGTCTTCCGCACCGTTCCTTTCAGGCAGCCAACGGACGGCATGGCGGGAAAGAGGCAAGTAAATCGGTGTGGTAGTTTTTTGCATCACGGTTGACATCCGGTATTGTTCCCCGTCCTGAACAATATCTTTCCATCGTAAGGCATAAACATCGCTCAACCTCAAACCGCAGTAACAGGCGAAAAGGTAGGCACGTTTCACGTCTTCGCGGGGGCATTCCGTGTCAATCAGAACTTTTATTTCGTCAATGGTCAGGTATTCCCGTTTGGATTCCGGCACCTTGATACGTTCTGTGGCTGCAAGTGTCATTATCGGGTTCTCCGGGATAACCTCGGCACGGACGGCGGCGTTGAGTGCGGTGGAGAAATAACCCACGTAGTCCGCTGCACTCTTGGGTGAAAGCGGCTTGTCCCACCGGGTCTTGTAGGTGTGCTGAATCCAGTCGATGAAACCCAGACACCAGTCCTTGTCAATCTCTCTCATCTTCACCTTTTTCTTGTAAAGGGGAAGTAACCGGCAGACTGTTCGTAACAGTTTCAGTCCTCTCGCGCCTTTTCGTTCCTGTTCGGCAAGATAGGCTTCCATCCAGTCGTCCAGTAGCATTTTGGAACGGACGGATGTCTTTTTCAGTCCGGCCTTCGAGTGAGTCAGTTCGATGATGCGTTTTGATTTGATGGCCTCTACCGCCGCTTTTGTGGCCCGGTTCTGCTCCTTGACCATAGGATTGATTTCGGGCAACAGGTACAGTTTCAAGAACTCGTAACTGCGTTTTCCGTCAACATAGATGTCGAGATAATAGGATTCCGAACCGTCGGCGAGCTTCTTCGTGCGCACCTTTACCGGTTCCTTGAGTCTGGTCGATTTCTTTGTTGTTGCCATATATAATAATGTATTTAGAATGCGTCGTCAACCAAGGTGATTGCATCGTCCTTTTTCTTGTCTACTATTTTTGCATAAACCTGTGTGGCACGCACGGAACGGTGGCCGAGGATTTTGGAAACGGTATAGATGTCCGCTCCGAGCGTCAGCAGCAGCACCGCACATGAATGACGTAAACAGTGGAAGGTGATATTCCTGGTGATACCCGCAGACTCTATCCATCTTCTCAGCGGACGGGAAATCCACGATGGGTCAGGAAGCCCTGGGAAGACAAGTAGCTCGGGGTCTTGCCGCTCACCACAGAGTTTGTATGCAAATTCTGGAATAGGCATATATTCCACACCTTTGGTCTTCTTCTGAGTGAAGTTCAATCGATATTTACCATCCATTTCTTGAATCTCACTCCAGCGCAACTTTTGAATATCGCTATGGCGCAAACCTGTAAGCGCTGAGAACAATGCAGCCTTTTTGAGAATGGGCTTGTCGCATGGCGTATTGGCCAGACGATTAAGTTCTTCCTCAGTCAAGAACTCACGGCGTGATTCTTCGCCCTTGATGCCTTTCACCTTGGCTGAAATATCAATAGTAAGGTAGCCATCAATAAAGGCTTGCTTCAATGCTGCTTTCAGTATCGAGAAATAGGTGGATGCTGTGTTCTTGGAAATGATACCTTTACCACCACTGAGTTTAGGAGCCGTCAACACATAGTTACGGTAATTCTCAATGAAAGGCATATCTATTTCTGAAAATGGAATATTTTCCTTACCTGTAAACTCCTTGAGCATTCCTAAGAAGCGTTCCCAGTTACCAATTATTGACTCCGAATCACCTTTGTGACGCTCATAGGTGAGGAACTTCACATAATCAAGGAAGTGGGCGCGTGATTTTTCCTGCTGAGCTGCAGTCTCAGCATCTTTCTCTGTATAGAGTGCAGTGCTGTCATATTCGTGCTGCCAGGTATCTCTAACTCTATCGGCATACATACATGACTGCTGATCAACTTGTGAGCGACACTGAATAACACCATTCACATCACGCTTTGGCATATAGTGTTGCTCGCCGTTACTTTTACCTCTTGTAGGCTGGTTCTTGTCCCAAACTGGTGTGGTAATGGTTCTATTTAGATACTCACGTACACGTTTAGGTTTGGCCCCTTCATAATCATATACTGGGTAAGCTTCGAGATAAATGAACCAAGCTTCAGCGTAAGGAGACTTGCGAAGCTTGACGGCTACTTTGGTATGACTAAATGCTTTTTTCATACTTTACCGTTTTTATAAAGGTTATCAATTTCAGATTTTGGTACATACACGTAGTTTCCTATCTGGCGAGTCGGAATACCATACTTACGAATCTGCGTATAAACCGTACTATCGTTCACTTTATACTTCTTGCAAATCTCAGTAATCGTGTAGCAGTTCTCTGGCTCCATATCATAAAGCTTGCGAACCGTTTTAACCTCGCCATCAATTACACTGGTTCGTAGTGGAAATAATTCCCCGAGTTGTTTTTTACTTAGTCTTGTCAATCTCTGACCTAAGTTGACCGAAGGAATTTTGCCACTACGAATGTAGTGGTATAAAGTTTGTCTTCCTACGGCAAAGAGGGCAATAGCTTCTGGTACCGTAATAAAATCACGGTCTGAATCCAAGCCTTCAATCACCTGTTGAAGTTCCTCATTTCTCTTTTGCTCACGCTTACGTATTTTGTAGGCCTTTTGGCCACAAGCAGGAGAGCAATACTGTGACTCAATTGTCAGTGCCATAAAGGGTTTCCCGCATATCTTGCACTTTCGTTCTATTTGAAATTTTGCTCTTGGCATATGTCTCTATTTTTATTGTTGGTACCCGAAAAAGGGTGATAAGTATTAATAAGTTCAACCTTATATCCTTTTAAGTACTGGTACAATTATGGTACAAATATACTGCAAAATTCCAAAAATAACGCATTTCTCACGAAAAACTTGAAAATAAAAAAAGAGCGTGAACTCATTGAGTATCACGCTCTTTCAATATTTTTGATTATCGATGCCTACCGATTTTTAGTGGTCTTACTTGACTTCCTCAAAATCAGCATCTTGCACATTATCTCCATGCTTAGTTCCATTATCTTGCTGACCGGCACCGCCATTCATATCAGGCCCCGCCTGTGCGCCACCTTGTTGTGCACCACCTTGAGCATACATTTCAGCACTTGCAGCTTGGAAAGCAGTATTGATTTCTACCATAGCAGTATCAATAGCAGCCAAATCCTGAGCCTTATGAGCATCTTTCAGTTTCTGCAAAGCAGCTTCAATCGGAGCCTTCTTGTCAGTAGGCAACTTGTCACCTAATTCCTTCAACTGATTTTCAGTCTGGAATATTACGCTGTCAGCCTGATTCAATTTATCAATTTTTTCACGTTCCTTCTTATCTGCTTCGGCGTTAGCTTCAGCTTCAGCTTTCATCTTTTCGATTTCTTCCTTGCTCAAACCACTGGAAGCCTCGATACGGATAGCTTGTTCCTTACCGGTTGCCTTATCTTTTGCAGATACCTTCAAGATACCGTTTGCATCAATATCAAATGTAACCTCAATCTGAGGAACACCACGACGAGCAGGAGCAATACCTGACAAGTTGAACTGACCGATTGATTTGTTCTGTGCAGCCATCGGACGTTCACCCTGCAATACATGGATCGTTACTTCACTCTGGTTATCGGCAGCAGTAGAGAATGTTTCACTCTTACGAGCCGGAATGGTAGTATTAGCATCAATCAACTTAGTCATTACACCACCCAATGTTTCGATACCCATTGACAATGGAGTTACATCCAACAATACTACACCCTTGATTTCGTCTGTCAAAACAGCACCCTGTACAGCAGCACCGATAGCAACCACTTCATCTGGATTTACACCCTTAGAAGGAGCTTTTCCAAAGAAATCTTCCACCAATTTCTGTACAGCCGGAATACGTGAAGAACCACCTACAAGGATTACTTCGTCAATATCAGCATTGTTCAAGCCTGCATCACTCATCGCTTTCTTACATGGTTCAAGACAAGCCTGAATCAATCCGTGAGCCAAAGATTCGAATTTAGCACGAGTCAAAGTCTTAACCAAGTGCTTGGGCACACCGTTTACCGGCATGATATACGGCAAGTTAATTTCTGTACTTGTAGAAGAAGACAACTCGATCTTAGCTTTTTCAGCAGCTTCTTTCAAACGTTGCAAAGCCATTGGGTCCTGAGTCAAGTCAGCGCCTTCATCGTTCTTAAATTCCTCTACCAGCCAGTTGATGATTACCTGATCGAAGTCGTCACCACCAAGGTGAGTATCACCGTTTGTAGAAAGTACTTCGAATACACCACCACCAAATTCAAGGATAGATATATCGAATGTACCACCACCAAGGTCGAACACAGCAATCTTCATGTCTTTGTGAGCCTTGTCCAGACCATAAGCAAGAGCAGCGGCTGTCGGTTCGTTCACAATACGTTTTACTTCCAGACCGGCAATCTGTCCGGCTTCTTTCGTAGCCTGACGTTGAGAGTCAGAGAAATATGCAGGAACAGTGATTACTGCTTCCGTTACTTCCTGTCCAAGATAATCTTCAGCAGTTTTCTTCATTTTCTGAAGAATCATAGCAGAAATTTCCTGCGGAGTGTACAGACGTCCGTCGATGTCAACACGCGGAGTGTTGTTATCGCCTCTCACTACTTTATAAGGAACACGAGTAACTTCTTTCTGAACCTGGTCCCAATTTTCACCCATGAAACGTTTGATAGAGAAAATGGTACGTGTCGGGTTAGTAATAGCCTGACGTTTTGCAGGGTCGCCCACCTTACGTTCGCCACCATCTACGAAAGCGACAACAGAAGGAGTAGTACGTTTACCTTCACTGTTTGCAATTACTACCGGTTCGTTACCTTCAAATACAGCAACACAAGAGTTTGTAGTTCCTAAGTCAATACCAATAATTTTTCCCATGATCGTTATTTTTTTATTTATTATTATTCAATGATTTCTTTTTGTCCGGTTGTTTCTCCACTCCTGTTATGGAGTTTCGTCTCGAACGGACGCTTATTAAAAAGCAAACCGTGTGCCAAAAAGAAATTATACGAATGCATGACATAATATCTGCCAAAACGACAGTTTTTAATAAACTTCCTTGCCATGATAGCCATAAAGAAAGTTATTCAGTGACTGACACTAAAACAAATATTATCTATTCTGGTTCGATAAAGAGAATTAATTCTTAACTTTGCAATATTACACTATAAAACAACGAACTATTTATTAATATCGGAATTATACATAAAATCAATTAATGACATCTACATGAAAAATTTATTATGTTTACTTGCATTACTACTATGCACTACCGTATTTGCACAACCTCAACAAGTTGTCGTAGGAGTTTCCGGCAATGGCTATGTAACCCGGCAACAAGATGGTGCGCGAATAACACAAAGAGGAGTTACACATTGGACAAATCCTAAAAGTATCGTTAGTATTTACTTCTATTTGCATCAACCGACAACAGCCGATCTGTCACTGTATGCCAAAGGACATTCCGAAATCAAAGTCAGTTATGGAAAGAAGGGCTTCAAAGTCAATCTACAATCGGATGATTTCACTAAAGTTCCTGTTGGAAGTATCGATATACGACAGGCAGGGTATGTCCGTATCGACTTACAAGGAGTCTCTAAAAGTGGTGAGGGTTTCGGAGAAATTAAGCAGTTGATAGCAGACAATGTTACAGGTAAAAGTAATTATGTGAAAGACTTCTCTGACTATTGGGGACGCCGCGGTCCTTCCGTTCATTTGGGATATGCGCTACCTGAAGGTGATACTGAATGGTTCTACAATGAAATCACAGTGCCCAAAGAAGGCGAAACAATGCATAGCTACTACATGGCGGCCGGCTTCGGGGAAGGTTATTTCGGAATGCAATACAACTCCCCGACAGAACGCCGTATTCTTTTCTCGGTATGGAGTCCTTTTGATACACAAAACCCCAAAGAGATTCCGGATGACCAAAAGATTAAACTGTTACGCCAAGGCAAAGATGTACACATCGGAGAGTTTGGCAACGAAGGCTCAGGCGGACAAAGTTATTTGAAGTATCCCTGGAAAGCCGGTAATACATATAAATTTCTGATGCAAATCAGACCGGACGGGAATGGAAATACGACCTACACTGCCTATTTCTATGCAACAGATGAGAAAGAATGGAAATTAATAGCCAGTTTCTTACGCCCCAAAACCAACACATGGTATAAACGTCCTCACAGCTTCCTTGAGAATTTCAGTCCGGAACAAGGATATTTATCACGTGAAGTTTTCTTCGGCAACCAATGGGCACGTAGCAAAGAAGGTAAATGGTCCCGACTCACTGACGCTACCTTTACACACGATGCAACAGCGAGTGCCCAAGTCCGTCTCGACTATCAAGGTGGCAATACTAAAGACAATCGGTTTTATCTGAAAATGGGAGGCTTCTTTAACGAATCTGTTCCAATGGGAACTAAGTTCTATTGCAAGCCAACAGGCAAAGAACCGGAAATTGATTGGGAAGCATTGAAGCAATTGTAACAATCAGCTTCCACTATTAATTAGTTCATGAAACAAAAAACCGGCCTCACTGCAACAGATAGCAATGAGGCCGGTTTCATAAATATCAGGCTTTATTGATACAGCCTTTCCTATTTCTTATAATAATTACTTTTTCTCTAATACAATAACCAATGCATTATTGGCATCATACAGCCCAATGCCACCGCCTGCCAATACATCGAATGACTTTACTTCATTCAACGCTTTCAGGATCTTACCTTCTGTCTCCATATCAGGACAAGCCATCATTGTACTTGCCACTCCCGGGAAGGAAATCGATTTGGCATTGCTCGTACTAGTTTCAAAACCTCCGTTAATCAGGTTGCATCCGGCATTACCATGAATAGACTTTTTCTTCACATCAAAAGCGATAAACGGTTGTTTCTCCATTCCTGAAGGAATCGCCTCACTATTTGCTTCTTTAATTTTCCATTCTCCATTCAACACTGAAAGTTTCACATCAGCCTCCTTCTTTTCAAGAACTACAACCGGACGATTGGAAGCATTGCAAAGATACATCTTCCCCTTACCTGCTTTCTTATATCCTTTCACTTGTGCAAGAGCACTCAATACATTCTTCTCGGTAGTCATATCCGGACACATCATCCGAGTACTGGCCATAGCACCTAACTCAAGGCTTCCCGGTTTCGCATTTACATCGAATGTGCCCATCATACGGTTACATCCGCTATTACCGGACACACGACCGGTAGCCGTATCAAATGCAATAAACGGAAGGGTTCTACTTTCGCCCGGAGCAACTTTCGAGCCATTGACTTCTATAATATTCCACTCACCATTGATAGATGACACAGGAACTGCCTTCTCAACCGAACGGCATGAAGACATTGCAAGTGCTGCACCTGCAACGCAAATTGAAACAAAAACTTTCTTCATATTGTTATAACGTTTAAGTTAAATCGTGGACAAAGATACCAAAAAGATTGGGAAATAACACCCAATACAATATAAAATATATACATTTGCCATTGAATATACAACAAATGAACAATTTACATAGTTCACTTAAAGAAATAAATATGAGAACAATCGTCCTATCCGTGATTTTATTCTGTTGTGGTATGTCTCATGTTACCGCCCAAAGTGATTACATTGTCACTACCCCCTCCGCCCAGGAAATTCCTGCAAGTGAAGAAGAACAGTTTATCATAAAACACTTTCCTCTAAAACCTTTATGTAAATGGACTCCCGGAATGAAATTCATGTTTGCTCCTTCCGCACGGGAAATGTTTCTTCCTACCCTTTTAATATACAACACCGAAAAAGGAGTGGATAATAGCCTGATGAGACACAAAATACTCACTTTCACCGGAACCGAAGAGAAGGTTCAAAAAATAGCAGATGAAACAAACTACACCACCCGCTTCGTTTTCGAAGATGAAGGGGAAAAATATTATTATGACATAAAGAATATGCGGCTGGACGAGATATGCGAAAGAATGCCCCGTGCCTGCATCAACGGATTAGTTTACCTGCAAGATGTAGATACGGCAAAAGATCTGCTGATAGGAAAGACAATATACATACAATCCGAAACTGTCCGTGTGGATGATGCCAACAGCTATTCCGGCTATCGGGATATACCTATTTCCGTCAATACGGAAGCAACTGTCACGGCCGTCGGAGTGGGCAGCCAGGCGTATCCCGTGAAAATCATATTCAAAGACACACAGGGACATTCCTATTATCTGGAAGTCGCCCTCTCACGGACAAACTCCGGTATGGATATGAGTGATTTTCAAGGTGAAAAGAGAATGAAATACTTTTCAAATTCGATCAGTTTTACGAATAAGAAGCTGGATAATATCGAAAGCCTGAAAAACAGGTACTTGGGGGCAACCGTTTATCCTAAAAAAACATTGTCTGCCAAAAGAGCTGTCTCTCTTGAAAACAAACAAATGGAGTCCTGCGTTCATCTTCCCCGGTACACTATCCTGACAATAAAAGAAGTTCGGATGCCCTCTCCCGGCAGTCTGGCTATTTTGACATTAAAAGACAAGAATGGAATTAGTTACGAAATGAAGGTTGACTTGAAGTATGACGTAATCACCAGAAACAACAATTATATTGAAGACCTTTTCGGGTTTGAAGATATACATAAAAAATATCCGGGCATTACCGAGAAACGTTGGCAAATCATTTCGCGGGGCGACCTCGAAGTAGGCATGAGTACGGATGAATGCCGGCTGTCTATCGGCGACCCGATAGAAATAGTACTGAAAAAGGATAACCGTTTTGAGAACTGGTTCTATAATGGCAAAACATTGGAATTCGAGAGTGGCACCTTGCAACGTTTCAAATAAAAAGGAGTATCGGCGGATGATTATCTGAAAATAATCACGTATATTTGCCAAGCTAACAATTCTAATATTCTTAATATTTAATTCGCAATTAACGAAATGGGTAGAGTTCTTATTATCGGTGCAGGCGGTGTTGGTACTGTCGTTGCACACAAAGTGGCACAAAATGCCGATGTATTTACAGATATCATGATTGCCAGCCGTACGAAAGAGAAATGCGACAAAATCGTCGAGGCAATAGGTAACCCTAATATAAAAACAGCAAAAGTAGACGCAGATAATGTGGACGAGTTGGTAGCCTTATTCAACAATTTCAAACCTGAAATGGTGATTAACGTTGCCCTCCCTTATCAGGACCTGACCATTATGGAAGCATGTCTGAAAGCCGGAGTTAACTATCTGGACACTGCCAACTACGAACCCAAAGATGAAGCTCATTTTGAATACAGTTGGCAATGGGCTTATCATGAACGTTTCAAAGAAGCTGGTCTGACAGCTATCCTCGGCTGTGGATTCGATCCGGGAGTGAGCGGTATCTATACCGCCTACGCCGCCAAGCATTATTTCGACGAAATCCAATATCTGGACATCGTAGACTGTAATGCCGGCAATCACCACAAAGCATTTGCAACCAACTTCAATCCGGAAATCAATATCCGCGAAATTACCCAGAACGGACGTTATTATGAAAACGGCCAATGGGTAACTACCGGCCCGCTGGAAATCCACAAAGACCTGACTTATCCGAATATCGGTCCCCGCGATTCATATCTCCTTTATCACGAAGAACTGGAATCATTGGTGAAACACTTCCCGACAATTAAACGCGCACGTTTCTGGATGACCTTCGGACAGGAATATCTGACCCACCTGCGTGTTATCCAGAACATCGGTATGGCTCGTATTGACGAAGTAGATTACAACGGAGTGAAGATCGTACCTCTGCAATTCTTGAAAGCCGTTCTGCCTAATCCACAGGATTTGGGCGAGAACTACGAAGGAGAAACCTCTATCGGTTGTCGCATCCGTGGTCTGAAAGATGGAAAAGAACGTACGTATTATGTTTACAATAATTGCAGCCATCAGGAAGCCTATAAAGAAACAGGTATGCAAGGAGTAAGCTACACTACCGGAGTTCCGGCCATGATTGGCGCCATGATGTTCTTCAAAGGAGAATGGAAACGTCCGGGCGTAAACAATGTAGAAGAATTTAATCCGGATCCGTTCATGGAACAACTGAACAAGCAAGGTTTGCCTTGGCACGAAGTGTTCGATAAAGATCTGGAGTTGTAGGAGATCAGTCGTATATTAAAAAGAAAGTTATGATTAACGTAGGAGATAAAGCACCGGAAGTATTAGGCATCAATGAGAAAGGTGAAGAAATCCGTCTGAGTGCTTACAAGGGAAAAAAGATTGTGTTGTATTTCTATCCGAAAGACAGCACATCCGGTTGTACGGCACAAGCATGTAATCTGCGCGACAACTATTCAGAATTACGTAAAGCCGGTTACGAAGTAATCGGTGTCAGCGTGGACAATGAAAAGTCGCACCAGAAGTTTATCGAAAAGAACAATCTTCCTTTTACGCTGATAGCCGACACTGACAAAAAGTTAGTGGAAGAATTCGGCGTATGGGGAGAAAAGAAACTGTACGGACGTGCTTATATGGGTACTTTCCGCACCACTTTCCTTATTAACGAAGAAGGAATTGTGGAACGGATTATCACTCCGAAAGAAGTAAAGACTAAAGAGCATGCCTCACAGATTTTAAATCAATAATTCCATTAATTATAAGGTATGGCAAAGAAAGACGAACTTAATTTTGAAACAGATAATAAAATGGCATCAAGCGAAAAACTAAAAGCCTTACAGGCTGCCATGGAAAAGATAGAAAAGAGCTTCGGTAAAGGTTCTATCATGAAAATGGGTGACGACAGTGTTGAACAAGTGGAAGTGATCCCGACAGGCTCTATCGCCTTGAACGTGGCACTAGGTGTAGGAGGTTACCCCAGAGGTAGAATCATCGAAATCTATGGCCCGGAATCTTCCGGTAAAACAACATTGGCTATCCATGCCATTGCCGAGGCACAAAAAGCCGGTGGTATCGCTGCTTTTATTGATGCCGAACACGCTTTCGACCGTTTCTATGCAGCCAAACTGGGAGTTAACATTGACGATTTGTATATTTCCCAACCGGATAACGGAGAGCAGGCATTGGAAATCGCCGAACAACTGATCCGCTCCTCCGCTATCGATATCATTGTTATCGACTCCGTAGCCGCATTGACCCCTAAAGCTGAAATCGAAGGCGATATGGGTGACAACAAAGTAGGTCTTCAGGCACGTTTGATGTCGCAGGCATTACGTAAACTGACAGCAGCCGTTAGTAAGACACGTACTACTTGCATCTTTATCAATCAGCTCCGCGAGAAAATCGGTGTTATGTTCGGTAACCCAGAAACAACAACCGGTGGTAACGCACTGAAGTTCTATGCTTCCGTTCGTTTGGATATTCGCGGTAGCCAAGCGATTAAAGACGGCGAAGAGGTACTCGGAAAGCTGACTAAAGTGAAAGTGGTGAAGAACAAGGTGGCACCTCCTTTCCGCAGAGCAGAATTCGACATAATGTTCGGTGAAGGTATCTCCCACTCCGGAGAAATCATCGACTTGGGCGCCGATCTGGGAATTATCAAGAAAAGCGGTTCATGGTATAGCTACAATGATACAAAGCTAGGTCAGGGACGCGATGCCGCAAAACAATGTATTGCTGACAATCCGGAGCTTGCAGAAGAACTGGAGGGCTTGATTTTTGAAGCATTGAAGAAAAAAGAATAAGCGGATCTCCTCCGTCTTTTTAAGACGGAACTGCATCAAAATAAAGTGGGAAAATATCGTATGGTACGAATATTCTCCCACTTTTCTATATATCATTTGTGTGTTTTCCTTATACAAAATAGATATATGCCAACGTGCTCAAGCTAATCACTACCCAAAGCAAAACTCCCTGTAACAATGGCTTAATTCCGACTGCTTTTAGCACATCAAGAGAAAGAGAAGCGCCGATAAAGAACATGGTAATTGTCAATGTTTTACGGGCAATTCCGTTGATCGCAGCTCCCAACTGCGGCACTCCGTCAAGTAAATAAGTATTTACCACCATTGCCAACACAAAGAAGAAGATAAACCAGGGAATACTGATCTTCTGTCCTTTACTTTTAAAGATAAATGAAGTGGCAAAAGCCATAGGAATTATCCAGAGAGCGCGAGTCAGTTTGATAGTAGTAGCTACTTTCAAGGCTTCCTCTCCATAAGCAGCGCCTGCACCAACAACCGAACTTGTATCGTGAATAGCAATTGCCGCCCAAGTTCCGAACTGTTGCTGATCCATACTCAAAGCATGACCAATCATCGGGAAAATAAAAAGTGCAATCGCATTCAAAATAAAAATAGTACCCAGTGCAACAGACATTTCACTATCTTTCGCCCTCAACACCGGTCCTACGGCTGCAATGGCACTCCCACCGCAAATAGCAGTTCCTGAACTAATAAGATAGGCAGTGTTCCGGTCTATCTTAAACAACTTACGTCCGATGAACCAACCGATCACTAAAGTACCGATTACGGAAATAACTGTAAACTCCATACCTTCTTTACCGGAGGCTAGAGCCGAATGTAGATTCATTTCGAATCCCAGTCCGACAACAGAATATTGCAATAAATATTTAGATGTTTTCTTATTAAATTTCGGATGTGCCTGTCCGCAAGTCAACGCAAAAATAAGTCCAAGAAACAAAGCAACCGGAGGAGTCACCCATGCCGACCATGCCTCCAACCCCGGAATATAGTCTAAAAACAGAAAGAAAGTCAAAGTAGAAAGTAGTGCAACATAAATGGTTTTGTTGTTTCCCTGCAACGTTTTTGTAGCTGTTGAAATCATATATTTTATCTTTAATTGTTTTCGGGGTGCAAAGGTACAGGAAACAATCAAGACACACTAATAGTTTCTGATTATGTATTATAACTTTTAGTTATAGATAATCTGTTCAGAACTATCCTTACACAGTTATAATATCTTTTCCGAAAGGTGATAAAGCTAATGCCGCCAACTTAAAGTGCTGTAAACCAAAAGGAATACCAATAATAGTTATACACAACATCGCCCCAAAAAGCAAATGTGACAAACAAATCCAAATGCCACCCACGAATATCCATATCACGTTCATCAGTATATAAAGGCAACCACTAGAACGGCTTCCGTTTCTAACTTCCTTGCCAAAAGGCCATAAAGCAAGTCCTGCCAATTTTAATGTTTGCATCCCAAAAGGAATACCGATGATAGTAATCATCATTAATAAACTTGAGATAAGATATTCTACCGCCGTAAAAATTCCACCAAGCAACAGCCACAAAAGATTCATAAAACAGCCCATAATAGTAATATTTAATTATATATATAAATTCCTTTTAGTCATCTCGTCCGTCTCATTCTAATAAGTAAAAGCACGTTTATAATCGCCTTGTCGGACATCAAGAAATCATTGTAAATTATAATTTTCTATATCCATTATCCATTGATTTTTAATTCTTTAAGTTTTCTATGAGTATCAGTCAAATAATCCAGAATAGAAATATTTCACCCATACTACATAAATATCTTGCGCCAAAAGGCAAGTATCAAGCAAATATCCGGGAGTAGACGCAAACTCTCTAAGTCCCCTATAATAAAACTGCTTATGCCGCTCGTCTATAATAAACGGAACTACGTCATGGCAAAGACACTCACGGAACATGATCAATCGTCCTACTCTACTATTTCCAGATATAAGCCCCCCTTTCGTTTAGCTTGCTTTTCTTCCAGAAGATATATGGTGATCTTATCCATTAAGTTCTTGTATTTGATGATATAAGAACAAAGATAAAAAAGAAATATGAGATTTTATACAGAGTATGAGCAAACTTACCCAGAATCTCTGGAATAAACGAATAAAATGGGAGAAATGGCATTGAATGGCTTATGAATAAAGCGTTTATGATGCCAAACGAAGCCAACGGAGAAAAAGGGAAAATGCAAAGAACCCCTGCTTGATGGAAATAAAGGGACTAATATGTAGGAGGCAATATAACCGTAGTTTATATGTTAAGTCGGTAGATGACATATCTTTCGCAACCGGCATCATTGTATTTTCTTTCCTTCATCCGCATTGTTGCACTCTAGTAAACAGATCGGTGCACTCGGGTAGATAGCCCTATTCACTCCAGTGCACAAGCCTGTTTACTGGAGTGCAACGATAGGAATTTCTTATTGAAAATCTATTGATTTCAGTAGGATATTCTTTGATTGTCAGTTAGTTATAATGAAGATGAACAATAGTTTTGCTACAGTTTATTAAGTGTTGATGATTGGATGATGAGAATAACGTTTGCAATAGTATGAGAAATACCAATGATAGTATGAGAAATGCGGTATTTTAAGCGTGTTTTCTTGAATAAATTATGAGAAATACATGTAAACATTTTAATTCTCATAATTTATATGATTAGTAATCAGAAGGATAACTTTTTATATGAGAATATGAGAAATGAAATTGAAAAATCTTTTCTGGTGCTACACATTACTAAAAAACAAGACCAACTTCCCGCCATTTTGTTGCATCGTAACGCATTGAAATGCTGGGAAGTTAATCTGTATGTAAAAGTAACGGAAAAGCCGATTACAGACTTTTACTATGATGTCCCGCAAACCGCATAAAGACTTGGGATAATCCCCCCTCCTGCCCTTGCAGTTGCACAAAGTTAAATTCACGCTGCATAGGCATTCCCTTTATCTCAATTACACGCAGATTACCTGCAACGAGTTCTTTATGTACGGAACGGATAGATACAATCCCCATACAATCAGTATGTTCGAGGAAAAGTTTAATGCTTTCCGTACTGCCGAGATACATCATTACATTTAAAGAAGACAGTTTCAGATTATGCTGCGACAAAGCACGTTCGAAGACATCCAGCGTCCCGGAACCTCTTTCGCGCAGAACTAATGGAATATTCGGCAAGTCTTCCGGAGTAATCTCATCCTGAATATCCAGCTTGGTATGCGCGTGCACCACTGCTACAAGTTCGTCCTGCAAGAATGAAGTATACTTTAAGTTAGGCAGACGAAAGATTCCTTCCACCAAACCTAAATCTATCCGATGTTCCTGTAAGGCTGTTTCCACTCCCCGGGAATTTCCATTGATTAGAGAAAGATTGACCTGCGGAAACTTAGCTATGAAATTTCCCAATAAAGGAGGAAGGACATATTGGGCAATCGTTGTACTGGCACCCAGTCTCAATTCACCAATATACTCGTTATGCAACAAATGCATTTCATATTCCAGTTGCTTGTAATCATCCAGAATCTTCTCACTATGCTTCAACAGCAATTCCCCCGCATCGGTCAGCGAAATTTTACTTCCCTGACGCTCGAACAAACGAGCCTGATAATAAGTCTCTAACTCCTGGATATGCTTAGTGATAGCAGGCTGGCTTACAAACAGTTCTTGCGAAGCTTTCGTAAAACTCAGGTTCTTCGCTACACTTTGGAATACTTTTAAACGAAAATCAGACACAGGGCTAAATTTTAAGTATTAAATATATAGGTATAGTCAGCAAATATAGGAACTGATATTATTGTAGTTCGTCAGCTTTGATCCCCAATGCCTGCATCACAGGAAAAGCCAACATTTCCCATTTATACTTCACTGGAGCATCCGGTTCGTTCATGCGGAACTGAATCACTTCCTTATCTTTTATTTCATTCAGCGCATCAGCCACTTTCTTCCCGTATTCTTCATTAAAGGAAATCACAATCATTCTTTTCACATCAGCCGAATCGGCAACAATAGACAGCAAATCCAAGAATAAATCTTCCCTTGTCACCATTCCCTCCGAAGGGACACTGGCAAATGAATATTCTCCATAAGGGCTTTGAAAAGCAACCCCGTTCAGTTCTTTCTCCAGATCGGAAGGCCGGCAATGTACAAGCCGCCCAGACTCCTTATCGTAAACAAAAAGAAATTGGACTTCATTTTTCCCTTCCGTAATCCCGGCGTCCAAAGTAAGATAGGTAGTCAGTATCGAAAGGTCTATCTCTTGTAAAGAACGTTGCAAAGTATCTTCAAAGTATCCTTTCATATCTGTAATTACAAAGTTCAGAAAAGCTGCATCAATCAGCACTACTGTTTCAGACAGTTTTATTTGAGGTTTATCGTTCATATCTTATTTACAATAACATTACAGCCGATAAAGATACTACAATACTTTTATTTATCCTCCTCATTTCGCAGCAAATTCGTCAGTCATACACTGGAAAAAGAAGCCATTTTGTCCTGTAAGCTCCTTATAATCATGCTATTTTGTCACATTTTTCTACTTGGCAAATCTTTTGCGCCCTTTTAAGTGTTATTAGAAACATGAAAAAGAAAGGAGAACAACGATATGAACTTTAACAATTTTACAATCAAATCCCAAGAAGCGATACAGGAGGCTGTAAATCTGGTGAAAAGCCGGGGGCAACAAGCCATAGAACCCGTTCACATCATGCAGGGGGTGATGAAGGTAGGCGAAAACGTTACGAACTTCATCTTCCAAAAGTTAGGTATGAATGGACAGCAAGTAGCGGTTGTCGTTGACAAACAGATTGATTCGCTGCCTAAAGTTTCCGGTGGTGAGCCGTATCTGAGCCGTGAAGCAAATGATGTATTGCAGAAAGCAACCCAGTATTCAAAGGAAATGGGCGACGAGTTTGTTTCTTTGGAACATATACTGTTAGCGTTGCTCACTGTAAAAAGCACTGTATCCACCATTCTGAAAGATGCCGGAATGACGGAAAAGGAGTTGCGTAACGCTATCAGCGAATTAAGGAAAGGAGAAAAAGTAACGTCACAATCCAGTGAGGACACTTATCAATCATTGGAAAAATATGCCATTAACCTGAATGAAGCTGCTCGTAGCGGTAAACTCGATCCGGTAATCGGACGTGACGAAGAAATTCGACGGGTACTTCAGATATTAAGCCGGAGAACTAAGAACAATCCGATTCTGATTGGTGAACCGGGTACGGGTAAAACAGCTATTGTCGAAGGATTAGCGCATCGTATCCTACGGGGAGACGTACCCGAGAACCTGAAGAACAAACAGGTTTATTCGTTGGATATGGGTGCACTCGTTGCCGGTGCAAAGTACAAAGGTGAGTTTGAGGAACGTCTGAAATCGGTAGTTAATGAAGTGAAGAAGTCGGAAGGTGATATTATCTTATTTATTGATGAAATCCATACATTGGTAGGTGCTGGGAAAGGCGAAGGTGCCATGGACGCCGCAAATATTCTAAAACCGGCTCTGGCCCGTGGCGAACTGCGCTCTATCGGTGCAACCACCCTTGACGAATATCAGAAATACTTCGAAAAGGATAAAGCATTGGAACGCCGTTTCCAAATTGTACAAGTAGACGAACCGGATAATCTGAGCACGATTTCTATCCTCCGCGGACTGAAAGAACGTTACGAAAATCACCATCATGTGCGTATCAAAGACGACGCAATTATTGCAGCCGTGGAGCTAAGTAGCCGCTACATCACCGACCGTTTCTTGCCGGATAAGGCTATTGATCTTATGGACGAAGCTGCCGCCAAATTACGAATGGAAGTAGATTCCGTACCGGAAGAACTGGACGAGATCTCCCGTAAAATCAAGCAACTGGAGATTGAGCGCGAAGCTATCAAACGTGAAAACGACAAACCGAAACTGGAGATTATCGGTAAAGAACTCGCTGAATTGAAAGAATTGGAAAAATCTTTCAAAGCTAAATGGCAAAGCGAAAAGACGTTAATGGATAAGATTCAACAGAACAAAGTAGAGATAGAGAATCTGAAATTCGAAGCCGAGAAAGCTGAACGCGAAGGAGATTATGGCAAAGTAGCCGAAATCCGTTACGGAAAACTTCAGGCATTGGATAAAGAAATTGAGGATACTCAAAAGAAGCTGCGCGATATGCAGGGAGACAAGGCAATGATAAAAGAGGAAGTAGATGCCGAAGATATTGCTGATGTTGTTTCTCGTTGGACAGGTATTCCGGTTAGCAAAATGCTGCAAAGCGAGAAAGATAAATTGTTGCATTTGGAAGAAGAACTTCACCAACGTGTAATCGGTCAAGATGAAGCAATTGAGGCAGTTGCCGATGCAGTGCGCCGTAGCCGGGCAGGACTACAAGATCCCAAACGTCCGATTGGTTCGTTTATCTTCCTCGGAACAACGGGGGTGGGTAAGACAGAATTGGCGAAAGCACTGGCAGAATTCCTATTTGATGATGAAACGATGATGACCCGTATAGACATGAGTGAGTATCAGGAAAAGCATAGTGTTTCACGTCTGGTCGGAGCACCTCCGGGATATGTAGGATATGACGAAGGTGGTCAGTTGACAGAAGCTATTCGGCGGAAACCTTACTCTGTTGTGTTGTTTGATGAAATAGAGAAAGCGCATCCGGATGTTTTTAATATTCTGTTGCAAGTATTGGACGACGGAAGATTGACAGACAATAAAGGAAGGGTAGTTAACTTCAAGAATACGATCATTATCATGACTTCAAATATGGGAAGTTCCTATATACAAAGTCAAATGGAGAAACTGAACGGTTCTAATAAGGAAGAGGTAATCGAAGAAACGAAGAAGGAAGTGATGAATATGTTGAAGAAAACGATTCGTCCGGAATTTCTGAATCGTATTGACGAAACAATTATGTTCTTGCCGCTGACAGAAAATGAAATCAGGCAAATTGTCCTCTTACAAATCAAGAGCGTACAGAAAATGCTTGCTGAAAACGGTGTGGAATTGGAAATGACAGATGCTGCATTAAACTTCTTGTCACAAGTAGGTTATGATCCTGAATTCGGAGCGCGTCCGGTGAAAAGAGCTATTCAACGCTATTTGCTGAACGACCTGTCTAAGAAACTGCTAGCTCAGGAAGTAGATCGAAGTAAAGCGATCATTGTCGATGCTGGCGGAGACGGATTAGTATTCAGAAATTAAACACAATACAAAAAATAAGAAGTCGGTAGGTTTGCCAAGAAACTTACCGACTTCTTTTTATATCCCTGTATAGATAATCCTCCGAACTTCAGACTGACAGTTCGGATGACTCATCACTAAAACATAAGTACCCTGTCTAGAAATTGTTATGGTAAGCAAAGGTAAAGCAAATTGGTGTTTTTCCCTTAATTCTCCTTGAGAATCATATAAAAATACCATTGTACCTGATAACAAATTAGTCAAGCATAACTCCCCTGATTCATTATCCAAACAGATATTCACTCCTTTATTCGTTATTGTCTCCATTCCCTATATAAAGCCTCCTGTTCCCTGGAAGGTGATTAATTATAAAAAAGCGTGAGAACTACACAATTTATCATACTTGAGGTCACTGGATAACTCAAGCATCGAATAATATCTTTAAACGCTTTTGTTGTCCATTTTCATTTTAACTGCCATAGACATCGTGAAAAATAGAGAACAGCGACAAAGATACATAAAAAGCACCATTATTTACAATATAAGTAGAAGATATTTATTTTAATAAAAGATTACCCAAATTATACTAATTTTTTTCTGAATTTACAAACATCTCTATAAAAAAAACATGATAACCACATTAAATGCGATTATCATGTTCTTTAGTCTCATTTAGACAAATGACATTAATTATTATTCTGCCACTGCCTCTTCTTCCCCAACTTCCGCTTCTGGTTTAAATTCAGTAAGTCCATTAGATATCAACGTATTATACCAGGAAATCAATTTCTTGATATCTCCTACATGCACACGATCACGATCGAAATTAGGCAACACTTCAGCCAAGTATTCACGGAGTTGTTCCGGACTAGCCTTCTTCGGATCAAGAGAAGCAATTGCCGAATTTTCTTTCTTTTTCATCGCTTCCAACACATCATACAAAGGAACTTCCGCATCATCTGTGTACATTGCGATATCTGCCAGAGAGATAATTTTTTCATTACCATAAGCGGGGAAACGCTTCTTATCAGCATTGATTGATTCAACAATCAACATATTTTTTCCTTGCGAAATAAGTTTGTACAATCCCGGTTTTCCGGAGATAGACAAGATAGTCTTCAACATAGTATATATTCTTTTATTTATTAATTATTTTTTAGCGTCGCAAAGGTAATGATTATTTTTAGATAGCAAAGAAATAAGCTCCAAAACCTGCGGAATTAACGGTGTTTCATTGTCATTTACTATCACAAAATCGGCTTGTTCCCGCTTGGCCTCATCACTCATCTGTGCCTCAATACGCTTCAAGACCAACTCCCTTGATGAACAGTCACGTTTCATAGCCCGCTCTACTCTCACTTCCAACGGTGCATAAACCATTACAAGGAAATCAACTTCTTCTCTAAAACCGGATTCAATAAGGATAGCGGATTCCATACCAACCAGTCCGTTATTCCCGAAACGGACTGTCCATTGCCGGAAATCATCTTTTACCCGTGGATGAATAATAGCATTCACTTCTTTCACGTGCTCCGGATACCCGAACATATACTCCGCCAATAAAGTCCGGTTCAGTTCTCCCCCCTGAAATACTTCCTGACCGACCAAAGCACAAAGTTCCCGGCGAATCACTGTATCGGTACAAGTAATACGTTTCGCTTCTGTATCCGATATATAAACAGGAATACCCATTATCTCCAGCAACCGGGAAACAACGCTTTTCCCGCTACCGATACCACCAGTTATACCAACCTTAATCAACATCGGAAAAAGAAGATACTTGTTCTATCAAAAAGTCTACTTGTTCGGGTACAATACGGATTTGATTTATCCCATTCGGAAATGATTTCAATTTAACCGTATATTTATCAGAACCAAGCTTCAACAGTTCTTCATAAGAGACATTTATCACAAAATCATCGGCTTTAATACTACGAAAACGCTTCAATCCTACCTGAAAAGTTATCTGAACTTTAGAAGGAAATGCACGTAGGGCCTTATCCGCCGGAAAATTAATTCCATGTAACGGTACTTCGACTGTTTTCTCCGTATAAATATCTACCGGAAATGTCGCCTCAACCGAACTTGGAACGAACTTTACTCCTCTTAACGGAGCCAGAGATATTCGTTGCCGAGTGGTATCCGAAATATTCTCCAGATTTATTTTTTGGGTATAAGCAGTAGTAATCGTATCCAAAATCCCTTCGGGCGCATACACCAACACAGAATCCGGATTACAAATTGTATCCGAAACATAATATTGAAGCCCGGCAGTTACCTTCCCCTGAAGACGGACGGGTACTAACTTGGATTTTCCCTCGGAATAGATGTATTCTAATGTATCCGGCTTTATCGAGAGTATTTTAGAAGAGACATTCAACTGACTTAGTATCTTTTTCTCAAAATCGGATGCATAAATCTTCACATGATTATTTTTCCCTTTATAATCGAGAAAACTTAAATTGACTGGAAAAAAACTTTTTCCCAACATATAATTAAGCAGCACAGTCCCCTTATCCTTCACCCGAACCCGAAGTTCAGAAGGAGGTTCCGAAGTCAGCACTACATTATTGGGAAGGTCTTTTACCCGTACCGGAATAGAAAATTCCGCTTCATAATCATTATTTAACGTTTGGAGTAACCAGAATCCACCGGCTATCAGAAAAAAAAACAAAAAAATTAAGAACTCCCTGCTCTTATCGCTAAGCAGGAAGTCCTTAATTTTCTTGGATAGTTTTAAATATGTGTACCTTATTTTCCTACGATCAAGCATAGGCATTGTTTACCATTTACTTAGATTGATTACTAGCAGCCGAAGCGTCAGCGAAAATAGAGTTTTTATCTATCTTTATCTTTACGTTAGAAGCAATTTCAAGTACGATATAATCGTCAGTAATCTCCTTGATTGTTCCGTGGATACCACCAGCAGTAATAACCGATTGATTAACCTGAAGAGATTTACGGAAATTTGCTATTTCTTTCTGCTTCTTATTTTGAGGACGGATCATAAAGAAATACATGATAACAAACATTGCTATCAGCATGATCCACATCATACTTCCACCTCCGGCAGCACCAGCAGGAGCTTGCAATAATACAGTCAATACATTCATAAAAAATCAGTTTTAGTTTCTACTATATGGACAAAGGTATTAGTTTTTAGTCAACTTACCTTCTTTTTTCAATTGATTAACTATTCCATCTAATGTTCCGTTAATAAAGCTACCGCTTTTGGATGTGCTATACAACTTCGCAATTTCCACATACTCATTTAACGAAACACTGACCGGAATGTTCGGGAAACTTAAAATTTCGGCTAAAGCAGTTTGCATAATGATGACATCCATAAATGCAATACGATCCAGTTCCCAGTTCTTTGTATTTTCGCTAACAAGATGGCGATAATAGTCGGAATTTAAAATAGTACGGCGGAACAGACGGCGTGCGAATTCCTGGTCTTCGTCATCCTTAAATTCAGGAAGTAATTCCTGATTGGCACCCTTCTTTTCATCGAAACGCTTAATGGTCTTCAATACGAATGTATCTACAATTTCCTTATCATCGTTCCAATACAGACTCTGGTCCTCCAATACCTGGTCGAGAGAATCATTATTAAAGATATATGTCTTATAGATTTTTCTCCATAATTCGCGATCAGCTTCATATGAGTTATCATCAGAGGCCATATAATCCTTATATATATCAGTTTCTACAATCTTCTCATATAGTTCCTTCACGAAGTCCTGATCGTTTGCCCAAGTCCTTTTTTGATTGGCAATAAACTCGGACAGCTGCTTATTGACTTCCAATTGGGCAATAAACTTATTTTCCACAAACTTTTTGTTGGGATACAATTCTTCTTTCGTGGGTGCCAATTTAGCTTTTGCCGCATCAATACGCTTTTGCGCATACTCTGTCAATGCTATCATCAGCATTAGCAAATAGTTGTAAAGGTCATACGCCTTTGAAAGACTAAAGAATAACTCTTTCTCCGCTGAGTCTAGATTTTTGCTGCCATTCTGATAATAGGCATATACTATCTGTATAATCTTAAGACGAATAAGAACTCTGTTGATCATAAATTCAATTTATACTATTGTTATCGAACTGCAAAAGTAGATATTTTTAATGAGTTTCCACAAATAAATCACATTTTTTAATGCAGTATTTGATTCTCTGCGCTTTTTCTTTTGACAGTTTAAAAAAAATATCCAATTTTGAAGCCGATTATAAACGGACCGAAATATATGGAAGATTTTAAAAAGAAAATGAGCGCAGACATGAATGATAAGGAGATCGTATTCTCCAAGTCCATTAAAGCAGGTAAACGCATCTATTACCTCGATGTAAAAAAGAACCGTAAAGATGAAATGTTCCTTGCTATTACAGAGAGCAAAAAGGTGATAATGGGAGAAGGCGATGATTCTCAGGTGAGTTTCGAAAAACACAAGATTTTCTTATATAGAGAAGATTTTCAGAAATTCATGGCAGGATTGACAGAAGCTATCGATTTCATTGATCGCAATGACATGAACGACTATATCAGCCGTTTAACCCAGGAAGCAGATATGGAAAAAGAGCAAGCTGCTATTGAAGAAGAAGCAAAAGAGGAAAAATTGGGGAGGGAAATCAAGATTGACATTGATTTTTAAGAAGAAAGCTCTTTGATATATCAAAAAAAGACCGTACCTTTGCACCGCTTTTTTGCGACATCGTGTGATAATCCACATCGTGTAATGGTGAATTAAGCAAACTAACTTAATTTAGAGTAACACAATTTTTTAAAGAAATGAAATCAATTGAAGTAAAAGGAACTGCAAGAACAATTGCAGAACGCTCTTCAGAACAAGCAAGAGCTTTGAAAGAAATTCGTAAAAACGGTGGTGTACCTTGCGTACTTTACGGAGGTAATGAAGTAGTTCACTTTACAGTGCCTAACGAAGGTCTTCGTAATTTGGTTTATACTCCGCATATCTATGTAGTAGACTTGATTATCGACGGCAAAAAAGTAAACGCTATCCTGAAAGATATTCAATTCCATCCTGTAAAAGATACTATCCTACACGTAGACTTCTATCAGATCGATGAAGCTAAACCTATCGTAATGGAAGTTCCTGTACAGTTGGAAGGTCTTGCAGAAGGTGTGAAAGCCGGTGGTAAGTTGGCTTTACAGATGCGTAAGATTAAAGTGAAAGCTTTGTATAACGTTATTCCTGAAAAACTGACAGTGAACGTTTCTCACCTCGGTTTAGGTAAGACTGTAAAAGTTGGCGAATTGAGCTTTGAAGGCCTTGAATTGATGAGTGCTAAAGAAGCTGTGGTATGTGCCGTTAAGTTGACTCGTGCAGCAAGAGGTGCAGCAGCTGCAGCCGGCAAGTAATTTGAGACTATTCCTGTAAAGAGATTTACTTTAAACGCAGATTAATGCAGATGAAAGCAGATGTTAAGTCTGTACTAGTTTGTATTAATCTGCGTTTCTTTTTCTATATTAATGAACTGTTTTACGGATAAGTAATGATAAAATATTTAATTGTCGGACTGGGAAACATTGGCCCTGAATATCATGAAACCCGGCACAATATCGGATTTATGACGGTAGAAGCATTGGCAAGAATCAATAATGCTCCTCCTTTTATTGACGGACGTTACGGATTCACAACCAGCTTTTCAGTCAAAGGGCGCCAGTTAATCCTGCTGAAACCTTCCACCTTCATGAACCTAAGCGGTTTTGCTGTCCGCTACTGGATGCAAAAAGAAAACATCCCATTAGAAAATGTGCTGATAGTGGTAGATGACTTGGCACTCCCTTTCGGTACTTTACGTTTAAAAGGAAAAGGGAGTGACGCTGGACATAATGGATTGAAGCATATTGCCTCAACCTTAGGAACACAAAATTATGCCCGTCTGCGATTTGGTATCGGTAATGATTTCCCACGTGGCGGGCAGATTGATTATGTACTGGGACATTTCACAGATGAAGACTGGAAGACAATGGAGGAAAGGCTGGCAACGGCAGGTGAGATTATTAAAAGTTTCTGTCTTGCCGGAATTGATATCACTATGAACCAGTTCAATAAAAAATAAAGATAATAACTAAAATGGCTGAAGCAAGAATAGACAAATGGATGTGGGCTGTACGTATCTTCAAAACACGTACGATAGCAGCAGAAGCTTGTAAAAAAGGCCGTGTCACCATAAATGGAGCACTCGTCAAGGCCGCACGTATGGTAAAGCCGGGAGATGTAATTCAGGTTAAAAAGCCGCCTATCACATATTCATTCAAAGTGCTGCAAGCAATTGAAAAACGTATAGGAGCCAAACTCGTCCCCGAAATGATGGAGAACGTCACAACTCCTGACCAATATGAACTATTGGAAATGAGTAAGATCAGCGGCTTCATTGACCGAGCACGAGGAACCGGACGTCCTACCAAAAAAGATCGACGAAATCTGGAAGAGTTTACAACACCAGAATTTATGGACGACTTTGATTTTGAATTTGATTTCGATAGCGAAGACTAACCGAATTAACGCCTAAGCAAGGTTTCCTTTGTTACATATTGTCATTTTAGGCACGAATTACAGAATGCTCGTTTTATAAAAAAACGGTCACACAAAACAACAGGATAATCCGTGCCTGAAATTACTACTTACAGATTTGCCCTTACTGCATCAATCAATTCCTGATACTCAGCATCCGTCAAATAAACCTTTCCCGGATTCATCTGGAATATACCACCATAGTCAGGACCATCCACATATTTCGGAGCCAAATGAAAATGTAAATGAGATAATTTATCCGAATAAGCACCATAATTTATCTTTTCCGGTTGAAATGCTTTCTGCATGGCGCGGGTAACTCGTGTCACATCTGCCATAAAAGCATTACGATCTTCATCGCTCAATTCATTCAAATCGTTTGCGTGATCCTTGTAGGCAACAAGGCAACGTCCTCGATAAGTTTGTTCCTTAAACAGGAATACACGTGATACACTCAACTGCGCAATCTCAATCATCAGATTATGCAGCGTTTCATTGTTCTGACAATACAGACATTCTTTAGGATCGCTTTTCATGATACAATTATTTTATATTTTAACGAAACAAAAATAGGTGTTCTATTTTTATCCGACCTGTACTTTTTCGCTTTTTTGATCGATTAATTGGTATACATCCTCTTTCTCACCTACCACCCACACTACATCTCCTTCTACAAGCGGCACATTTACATCCGGTACCATCAACGCACCGTCCTCATTTTCAATGCCCGCTATCATACAGTGATACTTATCACGAATACCCGATTCACGAATTGTCTTACCTAGAAAGACAGAATCTGCATCTATGATAAACTGCCTCAAAGCCATTTCACTCTTTTCATATACATCCCAGTCGATCTTTGCGCCATTTTGCATAGCCTCATTAAAAACACTCAATTGCTCATCCGTTCCTATCACTTGTATCTTATCCATTGGGAACAAACGGACGGAGCCTCCGGGAATGTTAATCCTTCTCTTTCCACGAAGAATAGAAGCTACATGTACACCGAACTTCTTTCCCAAATTCAGTTCCAGCAATGTTTTACCAGCCCAAGAAGATTCTCCGGGAATTTCCATATCGGCAAGATGTAAATCATGAGACAACAAACGTCCGGCATATTCCGGTTTCTTTTCTCCCAGATATTCTGCACGCACATCTCTTGAACGAAGATTCTGAAAGAAACGTCGCTCAATTAATATTGACTGTTTTTTCAAACGGCGTGACCATACCATAAGCAACACGACAAGCACAGCAACCCCTATTATTAAGCCGATAGATGCTTTGAACAATCCCGATATTACAAAAATAACGAACAGTGCCGCTATCATAATCCGGATAACGATAGTAGAAACTAAGGGAGCACGATTCGTACGGCTATCATGCCACAAAGTCACAAACTCGACCGAATGATTTTTCTTCACCATAATAGCACGCAAAAAAGGAGCAATACATAGAATAACAAAGACCGCTCCCAACAGTGACGCCCAGAAATGGGGTAAGTTCTCCTTAAAGAACGGTACCACAAAGCGGAAAGAAAGAGCAATGATAGATATGCTGACTATCGAATAAACAACTGTAATACGCACCATTGCTATCAATAACTTTTTCCACAGATTTTCGTGATTGAGTGCGGTTTGCGATCCGGAAGAATAACGCATCAAGAACTTTCTCCAGGATTCCGGCAAGTGAGCATCAACAAAAGTGGAAGCGGGTTCCGCCAGACGAATCATATAGGGAGTTAGAAAAGTGGTAATAACGGAAACTGCCACCACTATCGGATACAGGAAATCACTCGTCACATGCAAAGATACTCCCAACGAGGCTATAATAAATGCAAACTCACCGATTTGTGTCAAACTAAAGCCACATTGCATAGCTGTTTTCAAGGGCTTTCCGGAAAGAATTACTCCAAATGTTCCGAAAATTGCCTGTCCCAAAATTACTGCCAGAGTAATTACTATGATAGGTATGGCATACTCCACAATCATTGCCGGATCTACCATCATACCCACCGATACGAAAAAGATAGCTCCGAAAAGATCTTTGACCGGTTTCACTAATCGATCTATGGATTCCGCTTCGATGGTCTCGGCTAAGATAGACCCCATAATGAACGCACCGAATGCGGCGGAGAATCCCGTATTGGCAGCCATTACCACCATACCGAAACATAATGCCAGGGATACGATAAGTAAAGTCTCCTCTCCCATTAGTTTCCTGCAACGTTTCAGAAATTCAGGAATTAAATAAATACCCACTACAAACCATAAAATAAGGAAGAACAATAACTTTCCGATACTTTCCAACATCTCCGTACCTTCAAAATTATGACTTACTGCCATAGTGGAAAGCATCACCATTAAAACGATAGCCAATATATCTTCCAGAATCAAGATACTTAACACAAGCCCTGTGAACTGTTTTTTTCTCAATCCCAGATCATCAAATGCTTTATAAATAATAGTAGTAGAGGACATTGCAATCATACCGCCCAGGAACAGACTATCCATTCGGTGCCATCCGAAACTCATACCGACTCCTATCCCCAACAAAATCATACAAAAGATAATGGTACAAGCAGCTATGATAGCGGAACCACCCACTTTTACAATCTTTTTAAAACTAAATTCAAGCCCGAGAGCGAACAATAAAAAGATAACACCGATATCCGCCCATGTCTTAATGTTGGCACTATCCATTACTGAAGGCGTAAACGGCATATGAGGACTTGCCAAAAATCCGGCAACGACATACCCCAGCACTAGAGGCTGCTTCAACTTCTTGAATAACAGAGTCATGATACCGGCACAGATCAATATCAGTGCGAGATCAGCTATAAGAGTAGGTAATTGAGACATTAGTTCATCGTATTTGATGACAAAATTATAATATTTCTATGGCATAAACAACATATTAACGGATATGTTTCATAGTAACCGTCATAAAATCAATTAGCCCCGGAAAACGTTGACATATTTCCGAGGCTAACCTATAAAATAGAGTTTAATCTTTATTTTCTAAAAGGTGGTTTCACCACTACTGCTTTCAGTTTACGTCCGCGCATATCAATGCAAATTTCAGTACCGATTTTACTATATTCCGGTTTCACATATCCCATACCAATACCAATTTTACGGGTAGGCGACATAGTACCGGATGTAACCACTCCAATCTTCTCTCCTTCCTGATTCACTAGTTCATAACCGTGACGAGGAATCCCCCGGTCAATCATTTCAAAGCCGACTAATTTACGAGTTGTTCCTTCCGCTTTCTGCTTCTCTAACATAGGACGGTTGATAAAGTTTTTGCCTTCTACAAATTTCGTGATCCAGCCCAAACCGGCTTCTATAGGTGAAGTCGTATCATCCAAATCATTGCCATAGAGACAGAAGCCCATTTCCAGTCGGAGTGTATCACGCGCTCCCAACCCCACCGGTTTAATACCAAATTCTTCACCAGCTTCGAAAATAGCTGTCCAAATTGTATCGGCTGCACTCGGATAGAAATAGAGTTCAAAACCTCCTGCACCCGTATAACCTGTATTAGAGATTATCACATTGTCCTCGCCTGCAAACTTTCCAACTTTAAAAGTATAATATGGAATAGATGATAAATCAACATCCGTCAGTTTTTGCAAAGCAAGAATTGCTTTCGGACCTTGCACAGCAAGCTGACCTATATTATCAGAGGAATTTTCCAACTCCGCCCCCTCTGTATTATGAGACACACACCAATCCCAATCTTTATCCATATTGGCAGCATTAACCACCAACAAATATTTTTCCGGTTCATAATGATAAACCAGTAAATCGTCTACAATACCACCATCTTCATTAGGGAAGCAGGTATATTGTATCTTACCGGGAGTTAATGCCGCCACATTATTGGAAGTCACTTTCTGTAGAAAAGCCAATGCATTCGGACCTTTCACCCAAAATTCTCCCATGTGGGATACATCAAACACACCGACTGAATTGCAAACAGTCAGATGTTCATCAATGATGCCGGAGTATTCTATCGGCATATTATAACCGGCAAACTCGTGCATTTTAGCACCTAGTGCTATATGTTTCTCTGTAAACGGAGTGGTTTTCATGAATCTCAGTTTTTAAGTATTAAGTATTAAGTTTATATATCAGGTATATCCGTAATTGAAAATCATCTGGAAGCTACCAGCTCGGCGATCTTCACAATAACGTTCATCGCCTTTTCCATATTCTGAATAGGAACAAACTCATAACGTCCGTGAAAATTCAGACCACCGGCAAAGATATTCGGACATGGCAGACCTTTGAAAGAAAGCTGCGCACCGTCCGTACCTCCACGAATTGGCTTCACATTCGGTTTCACGCCTACGGCTTCCATAGCAGCAAAAGCGATGTCAATAATGTGCATTACCGGTTCTATCTTTTCACGCATATTATAATATTGGTCGCGCAATTCAAGAGTTACAGTGCCTTCACCATATTCGGTATTCATCCGGGCAACCAGGCGTTCTATCTCTTTCTTACGTTCTTCGAATTTAGCCCGGTCATGGTCACGAATAATATAAGAAACAGTGCATTGCTCCACTTCGCCCTGAATACCGATCAAATGATAGAATCCCTCGTAGCCTGTCGTATGTTCCGGTCTTTCTATAGAAGGCAACAGAGTAATAAACTGATTGGCAAGATAGATCGAGTTAATCATCTTATTTTTGGCGTACCCCGGATGTACATTGCGTCCCTTAAAAAGAATCTTGGCAGCAGCAGCATTAAAGTTTTCAAACTCTAGCTCTCCTACTTCACCTCCGTCCATTGTATATCCCCATTCACAACCGAACTTCTCCACATCAAATTTATGAGCGCCTTCACCAATTTCTTCGTCCGGATTAAAGCCGATGCGAATCTTCCCGTGTTTGATCTCAGGATGTTCTTTCAAGTAAACAACAGCCGATACTATTTCGGCGATCCCAGCTTTATCATCTGCACCCAACAATGTTTTTCCGTTGGTAACAATCAGGTCCTCTCCTTTATGATCAAGCAATTCGGGAAATTGAACGGGAGAAAGAATTATATTATCTTCGGCACAAAGCATGATATCCGAACCATCGTACTTTTCTACAATACGCGGAGTCACATCTTTACCACTCATATCAGGACTTGTATCCATGTGGGCAATAAATCCGATTGTGGGTACATCCTTATCTATATTGGCAGGAAGCGTGGCAAAAAGATAGCCATGCTCGTCCAGAGTAATATCCTCCAGGCCTAAAGATTCCAACTCTGTTTTCAAATATTCAGCAAATACCATTTGCTTCGGAGTACTGGGGGTAATCCCTGTCGATTCATCAGATTGTGTATCGAAGCTTACGTACTTTAAGAATCTGTCTACTAAAGTCATGTTATTTAATTACAAGTTATTAATTACAATTTGATAGTTTATAGTGCCGTAAAGGTAAAAAAAGAGCCGTGAATTACAAAGCAATTCACGGCTCTTTTTTATTGTATAATATCTTTTAAAAGTGGCTACTACCATCAAAGCAGTGTGTACACACTTTACATTTCGGCAATCCGATAGCTTCAATCAATGTTTCGAGAGTATTAAATTTCAAAGAAGTCAGACCGAAGCGTTCGGCAATAATGCTAACCATCTTCTCATATTCAGGAGAGCCGGTGGTAGCATATTTCTCCAGATTCTTATCTTCGTCACCTTCCAATTCCTTTATAATACGGCGGGTAATCAACTCCAACGCATTCTTGGAAGCTGAGAATCCGACAAACGGACAAGCATAAATCAACGGAGGACAAGCAATACGCATATGTACCTCTTTTGCTCCATAATCATACAGAATCTTCACATTATCACGTAACTGAGTTCCACGAACGATTGAATCGTCACAAAACAACAAACGTTTGCCTTGGAGCATGGCACGATTCGGAATCAGTTTCATCTTCGCTACAAGAGAACGCATCTCCTGATTGCTCGGTGTAAAACTACGAGGCCATGTCGGTGTATATTTCGAAATAGCCCGATGATAAGGGACTCCCTTGCCTTCTGCATATCCTAATGCCATGCCGACTCCCGAATCAGGAATGCCACAAGCACAGTCTACTTCCGATTTATCCATTTGTCCCATTTTCAAGCCACTCGTGAAACGTACTTCCTCAACATTCTTCCCTTCATAACAGGAAGTCGGGAAACCATAATACACCCACAAGAACGAACAAATCTGCATACCTTCACCCGGCTTACGTAGTTGTACAACATGATCGCTGTACAGACGTACAATTTCGCCCGGACCCAGATATCGGTCAATCTCATAATCCAGATTCGGAAAACTGGATGATTCACTGGTTGCAGCATACGCACCCTCTTTCTTTCCGATCACTACGGGAGTACGTCCCCACTGGTCACGGGCAGCAATAATACTTCCGTCTTCCGTCAACAGAAGCATGGAACAAGAACCTTTGATATGCTTGAATACATTTTCGATACCCTCGACAAAAGTTTTGCCTTGTATGATAAGTAATGCAATAAGTTCCGTCTGATTGGTGTTGCTTGAACTAAGTTCGGCGAAATGCATATTCTGCGAGAGAAGCTCATCTTCCAATTCTTTAATATTGGTGATTTTTGCGACAGTAACAATGGCAAAGCGTCCGAGGTGAGAATTAATAATAATAGGCTGTGCGTCTGTATCACTAATAATACCGATTCCGGCATTTCCTTTGAACTTATCCAGTTCATCTTCAAATTTAGTACGGAAATAAGTACTTTCCAGGTTGTGGATTGATCGGATGAAACCTCGCTCTTCACTATAGGTAGCAAGTCCACCCCGTTTCGTCCCCAAATGTGAATTATAATCTGTACCGTAGAATAAATCAGTCACGCAGCTCACTTGTGAGACTGTTCCGAAAAAACCTCCCATGTCGTTCTCTTTATTGATGATGTTTTAAAAAAAGATGTGCAAAAGTACAAAAAAGAATCCGTCTAATAAAAAAAGAACTCCGCAAAGTTTTAGTTTTCTTTGCGGAGCAACAACTAATATTTATTAAAATATGGAGATTAAAAAAACAATCTTTTTCACCTGAATGTTTTAAATCACTATTTTGTTACTTTCTTATCAACCGATGTACTGCAATAATGTTCTCCATAATATATATCCAATCACATAAAACACTAATTACAAAACGAATAATGAAAGTAAAGAGAAAAAAGCACAGTAGCTATGCCGAATAAAACAGATTGACTATACACGTATATTACACATTCTTCCTATATTTGCACACAATTATTTTATTTTTCCAAAGAGTTACACCAACTCTGATACAAATATCTAAAACCAAATGAGTAAAGAAATTATCTATATTTTTCTTGGTGGCGGCACCGGTAGCGCATTGCGTTATTGCATACAGCTACTTATGCACGAACGGATTGTTCCCTACAATTTTCCGTGGGCTACTTTCACGGTCAATATCTTCGGTAGTTTTCTCATCGGACTATTTTACGCTCTTTCCGAACGGTTCCACTTTCCTTTCGAAGTTCGCCTTTTTCTAACAACAGGATTATGCGGAGGATTTACCACCTTCTCTACTTTCTCCAGTGACGGCATAGGGCTGTTAAAAGGAGAATTTTACGGTACATTCATTACCTACACCCTATTAAGTATAGCAATAGGACTGACAGCTGTAGTGGCAGGCGGTTATTTAGGAAAACAATTATAAAAAAGGAACCTTTGCAACATGACAAAAAGAAATACAGCTAAACCCGTCCGTGTAGTTTCTCCGATAATGGAAGAACAAGAAACCAGCGCAAGCACTTTACAAGAATGGCTTGACAAGGAAGAAACAGTCTCCGATCTTTTATTTAGCAAAGGAAAAGAAGAAGGAATCAACAAGTCCTACAAAAGTTTCAAGAACTGTACTTTCCAAAATCAGATATTCAGCGAATGCAAATTCCATTCATCCCAACTGACAGATGTCCGGTTCGAGAACTGCGACCTATCCAATATCTCTTTTGCAGAAAGCTCTTTGTACCGAGTAGAATTTATTTTCTGTAAGTTGCTGGGAACTAATTTTTCGGAAACCACTTTGAATCATATTCTGCTACACGAGTGCAATGCCGGATACATCAATCTGGCAATGAGTAAAATGAACCAGGTACGTTTTGCGCACTGCCTGTTCAGAAACGGGAGTTTCAATGACTGCCGCTTTTCTTCCGTCGCTTTTGATAGTTGCGATTTGGTGGAAGCCGACTTCTCACACGCCCCACTCCGGGGAATAGACCTACGCACCTCCCGCATCAGCAGTATAACACTTAATACCAGTGACCTAAAAGGAGCTATTATCACGTCCTTACAAGCTATGGATTTACTTCCTTTGCTGGGTGTTATTATCGAAGACTAAAATCCTTCAAATTTCATTCGCCTGCATTCAAACAAAAAACATCGTCCCGTTGTTATATTATAAGATCGGACTAACGACATATAGGGAATAGGGCCAAAAAGAATACCTATTTATAGTGATTTCTCACTCTCTGTCAAGTCCGTACTTTTGCAGAAATCTTATTCAAAAACAATAGAAACGATGAAAATTGAAAAAATTGTAGCTCGAGAAATTCTCGATTCAAGAGGTAACCCCACAGTAGAAGTTGACGTAGTATTGGAATCAGGCATTATGGGACGCGCATCCGTGCCGTCGGGTGCTTCCACAGGTGAACACGAAGCATTGGAACTTCGTGACGGTGACAAACAACGTTACGGTGGAAAAGGAGTACAAAAAGCGGTTGACAATGTAAATAAAATCATCGCTCCGAAACTAATCGGTATGTCTTCACTCAACCAGAGAGGAATCGACTACGCAATGTTGGCATTGGACGGTACCAAGACTAAATCTAATTTAGGTGCCAACGCTATCCTCGGTGTGTCTCTTGCCGTAGCCAAAGCTGCCGCTAGTTATCTCGACCTTCCTCTATACCGTTATATCGGCGGAACAAATACTTACGTAATGCCTGTACCGATGATGAATATCATCAACGGCGGTTCACATAGCGATGCTCCTATCGCATTCCAGGAATTTATGATTCGTCCCGTAGGCGCTCCTTCTTTCAGAGAAGGATTAAGAATGGGTGCCGAAGTATTCCATGCATTGAAGAAAGTATTAAAAGACCGCGGTCTTAGCACTGCCGTAGGCGACGAAGGTGGTTTCGCCCCCAACTTGGAAGGTACGGAAGATGCTCTGAATTCAATTCTAGCCGCTATAAAAGCTGCAGGATACGAACCGGGCAAAGACGTTATGATTGGTATGGACTGTGCTTCTTCCGAATTTTATCATGACGGCATCTATGATTACACCAAGTTTGAAGGTGCAAAAGGCAAAAAGCGTACTGCTGAAGAACAGATCGACTACTTGGAAGAACTGATCAATAAATATCCTATCGACTCTATTGAAGACGGTATGAGTGAGAACGACTGGAACGGCTGGAAGAAACTTACCGAACGTATCGGCAACCGTTGCCAACTGGTAGGTGACGACTTGTTTGTAACGAATGTCGACTTCCTAGCAATGGGTATTGAAAAAGGCTGCGCCAACTCTATCCTGATTAAAGTAAACCAAATCGGTTCGCTAACGGAAACATTGAACGCTATCGAAATGGCTCACCGCCACGGATATACAACTGTTACTTCTCACCGTTCCGGTGAAACAGAAGACGCTACGATCGCCGACATCGCAGTAGCTACTAACAGCGGACAAATCAAGACCGGTTCTTTGAGCCGCTCAGACCGTATGGCTAAATACAATCAGTTGCTTCGTATCGAAGAAGAATTGGGTGACTTGGCCGTATATGGATATAAGAGAATCAAGTAAGCATACTTTTTACTTTATAAATAAAAGAGGATAGGCTTTTTAAAACCTATCCTCTTTTTTTATATATTTGATGATTCGCAAACGACCAGAAACATTTTCATGCGTATCATATAATAAACAAGAATGAATAAACAATGATAAATCAGGAAAAGACACTGGAACTGGTAGACCGGAGCCAACGGAAAGACACAGCAGCATTTGCCCAGTTGGTCACCGAATTTCAGCCAATGGTATTCAGGCTTGCCTTCCGGTTGCTTTGTGACGAAAACGAAGCCAGGGACATAACACAGGAGACATTTGTAAAAGTCTGGTTATCCTTGAAAAGATATAATCGGAAGAATCGCTTTTCTACCTGGCTTTATAAAATCACCTGCAACGCGTGTTATGACCGTTTACGTTCACTTCGCCATTCGTCTTTGAACAACGAGTTCGCCTTTTCTGATTCTATCAACCTCGCATCGGACGACAATATTGAAATATCTCTATCCAACAGGCAACTGAAAGAATTGATATTGCGCTATACCAACGAACTTCCTCCCCAGCAGAAACTTGTTTTCATGCTGCGTGATGTAGAAGAACTGGAAGTCATAGAAGTGCAAACTATCACAGGCCTATCACCTGAGAAGATAAAAAGCACTCTATATCTTGCCCGAAAGAATATACGTAATAAAATGAATCAAATAGACCCCGACTTATGAAACAAGAAGATAAAAAGTACGAAGAATGGTTGACGGAAATCAAAAACAAACAACCCATATTAGAAAATCCAGAAGAACTAACAGCGGCTATTCTGAATAAGATAACCGATAACGCTCCTAAAAAGAAAAAGATAAGATATCTCGTTGGTGCTTGGATATCAGGAACCGCAGCAACGTTATTGCTCTTTTTATTTATAAACGATGCTTGTTTTCCTCCCTCCCCTTCCGAAGCAGAAACGCAAAATGGATATGTCTATCAGCCAAACGGCACTTCATTTCCCTTACCGGAGAACTGGGAAGAAATGCAACTCTTGGAGAAAAGTACCTACCTATCCTCTCAATACACGCAGCACCGGAAGCTCCGGCAGACGCGAATACTTCAAATTATAAAAGAAAACCAATTAAGATAAACAGAGTATGAAAACTAATCATTCAATCGCAACATTACTACTGTTACTGTCACTGGGTATGACTTCGTGCAGTACTTATTATAGAATGACTTCACGGATAGACACCAATGGAAGTATGCATAGAGAGGTCTATGCACGAGGTGATTCCGCTTTCATTGCAGGAAATAAGACACATAACCCATTTCTGTTTCAATTGGATACCGACTGGCAGATAGTAAATCTGGACTCCACCCTCAAATTTAATTTCTGGGGAGAAGAAGAAAAACTGAATGTAAAAGCCTGCCGGAATATTCCCCTGATAAATGGAGAATATTTCTCTATCTCCAATGGAAAAGAACAGATGAGCTCTTTGGCAATACCTACGGAGCAGTTAAAGAAACGTTTTAAATGGTTTTATACCTATTATATATATACCGCTACTTATAAAGAACTTCCGGACAAAGGACCGGTCCCTCTTGACAAATATCTGAATAAAGAAGAACAAATAATCTGGTTTCGTGGAGACAACGCTGCCTTTAGCGGTATGAACGGCATCGAACAAAACGACAAACTAGATAAACTCGAAGCTAAATTCGGAGAATGGTACAATCGCAGCCAATACGAAGTTATTTGGGAAGTCATTCGCCAATTTACCTCACAAAAAGGTGACACGGTCTACGTAAATCGCCTGAACGAACTCAAAGAAACAGTCTATACCAATCACCTGTCAGGGAAAGACAGTTGTGGAGACGCAGGAATAGATGATGTCTGTGCGCTTTTTGATAAAGTCGGTCAAACAAACTATTACTTGGAACTTTATAAAGCCCATGCAAAGGCAATGGACAATATGTGCGAACAGAAAATCAAGATTGCTGAAGTATTCTATCATGCTATACAATTTGAGTTGACAATGCCCGGCACACTTCTTTCTTCCAACGCCAGTCTTTCAACCAATAATATAATGGTATGGAAAATAGACGGTCTCCGCCTTCTGACTGGAAATTATGTACTTACCGCAGAATCACGAGTTATCAACTATTGGGCATTCGGGCTTACCTTACTAATCATTCTGGCAACTTTGGGAATCTTTATAAAATTATACAGGAACAGATAACAAAAAAAGCATTCAGGCAACTACCTGAATGCTTTTTTATCCGGATTGGCATCCTTCTTTTGAGCCTCTTGTCGGATTCGAACCAACGACCCCGAGATTACAAATCACGTGCTCTGGCCAACTGAGCTAAAGAGGCGGGTGGGTAAGCTTACTATATCGCGCCGCTACAACCAACTACCTTTGCTGCGATCAAGCCCTGGAGGATTCGAAGGGAGCTGGCCGTATAGGACTTACCCGTTTTGCGGTTGCAAAGGTAGACATTTTTATTGATTCTGCAATAGGTGCAAGAAACTTTTTTCACCAGCCAACAACTAACCGGCTACATTTCAATCAATTAAAATCATAAAAAAAATATTCAGACAGTAACTTTTGTAGCTTTATTAACTTTAACAACCATATTTCCCCTACCAACCGAGATTATTTGTACCTTTGTGCGCAATTTATAAATGATGATGACAGAAAACAGAAGTTATTTACAAAAATATGCCATGCACTTTGGCACGTATATGGGAATCTATTGGATATTGAAATTCATATTATTTCCGTTAGGATTTCATATACCCTTCCTTTCATTATTATTCGTAATCCTGACGCTGGCAGTGCCCTTCATCGGTTACCACTACGTGAAGATGTATCGGGATAAAATCTGCGGAGGAAGTATCCAGTTTTCTCATGCAGTACTCTTTACTATATTTATGTATATGTTCGCTTCTTTGTTGGTAGCTGTGGTGCACTACATTTATTTCCAATTCATAGACCATGGCTTCATCGTCAATTCTTACATCCAACTTTGGGACGAGTTAATGACCAACACTCCTGCCCTGGCAGAAAACAAAGATATTATAAAAGAAACGATAGATACCGCCCGTTCACTCACCTCAATCAACATTACTATGCAATTACTGTCATGGGATGTGTTTTGGGGCAGTCTTCTGGCTATCCCTACCGGACTAATGGTCATGAAAAAAGCCAAACCGGAAAACAACGGACTGTCTCAATCGTAATTTGTAATTCGTAAATAGTAATTAATAAAATGGATATATCAGTTGTAGTCCCATTATTCAATGAAGAAGAGTCACTACCCGAACTCTACGCTTGGATAGAACGGGTAATGCAAGCCAACGGATTCTCATTCGAAGTGATTTTCGTTAACGACGGAAGCACAGACCGCTCATGGGAAGTGATAGAAAAACTCAAAGCCCAATCGGACTGTGTGAAAGGTATCAAGTTCCGCCGTAACTATGGTAAATCACCTGCACTCTATTGCGGATTTGCAGAAGCACAGGGTGATGTGGTTATCACTATGGACGCCGATTTGCAAGATAGTCCGGACGAGATCCCCGAACTATACCGGATGATTACGGAAGACGGCTACGATTTGGTTTCGGGCTGGAAACAGAAAAGATATGATCCAATATCAAAGACATTGCCGACCAAGCTATTCAACGCCACTGCACGCAAAGTCTCGGGCATCAAGAATCTGCACGATTTTAACTGCGGGCTGAAGGCCTATCGCAAAGAGGTCATCAAACATATTGAAGTCTATGGTGAGATGCACCGTTATATCCCTTATCTGGCAAAGAATGCCGGATTCAAGAAAATCGGTGAAAAGGTGGTACACCATCAGGCACGCAAATACGGAACAACCAAATTCGGACTGAACCGCTTTGTTAACGGATACTTGGACTTGCTTTCTCTTTGGTTCCTTTCCAAGTTCGGAATCAAGCCCATGCATTTTTTCGGTCTGCTAGGTTCACTGATGTTTCTCATCGGAATGATATCCGTTATCATTGTAGGTGTAAGCAAGCTATACGCCATGTACAACGGTCTCCCCTATAGACTGGTGACCGATTCTCCCTATTTTTATTTGTCACTCACGGCTATGATTATAGGTACACAACTGTTCCTCGCCGGATTCTTAGGCGAACTGATCTCGCGTAACGCACCGGAACGGAATAACTATCAGATAGAAAAGAAAATTTGATTCACATTCAACCATTGATTATGAAGAATTTAATTCGTATCTTTCTCATATTACTAATTGTCGGTGGTGCTATCAGTATCCACAGTTCGTGCTCGGACGAAAACGACTGTTCGTTGGCAGGACGACCGATGATGTATTGCACATTCAAGTCCATTGACAAAACTCTCGTTCCAAACGTTATAGCAAATGACACACTCGATTCATTAACTATTACAGCATTAGGAACTGACTCTATTATTCTAAATAATGAGAAGAAAGTTCACAAAGTGATGTTACCATTACGATATACCAGCGATTCTACTATATTTATTCTCCGGTATGACCCTGTACGTAATTGGGATAACGCAGACACTTTATACATTGTGCAACAAAACACTCCCTATTTCCAGTCTATGGAATGCGGATATATGATGAAACAGAACATCATCAGCGCCAAGTTTGGGAATAAAAGAAACAGTGCGGAAACAATAGATTCTATCTATTTACGAAATAAAGAAGCCAATACAAATGAAATTGAGAATCTACAAATATTCTTTATATACCGAGAGCGGACACCTGACGAAGAGACTAATTAGTCTGCTTCTGCTCTTTTGTATTGGGCTTCCGTTGATAGCACAGCAGCAACGCCCGGTCCATACACCCAAAAGAGATCAGAAGAAAAAGGAAGTTACCGAGATAGATACAATTCCGTTCTATAACGGGACGTATGTAGGTGTAGACTTATACGGCATCGGAAGTAAACTTCTGGGTGGTGACTTTATGAGTTCTGAAGTAAGTATAGCAGTCAACCTCAAGAACAAATTCATCCCGACAGTTGAGTTTGGTATGGGAGGCACAGACACATGGAGCGAAACAGGTATACACTATAAAAGTAAAGCAGCCCCTTTCTTCCGCATCGGTGTGGATTACAACACAATGGCAAAGAAGAAAGAGAAAAACAGTTATCTGTATGCAGGTATCCGTTATGCGTTCAGTTCATTCAAATACGATGTATCGACCCTGCCGGCAGATGATCCGATATGGGGGGACAACATCGGTAATCCCAGTCTCGGAGACGACTACTGGGGAGGAAGTATCCCGTTCAATCATCCGGGAATGAAAGCCTCCGTACAATGGTTGGAAATCGTATTAGGAGTTAAAGTACGCATTTACAAGAACTTCAACATGGGCTGGTCGGTACGCATGAAATATAAAACCAGCGCTTCTACGGGAGAATACGGAGATCCTTGGTATGTGCCCGGCTACGGAAAATATAAATCGAACAATATGGGAATCACTTATTCCCTCATTTATAAACTACCTCTTTAGAATATAATGACAGGACTAGAGATTTGGCTGCTTGCAATAGGTTTGGCGATGGACTGTTTCGCTGTTTCGATTGCAAGCGGTATTATTTTAAAACGTACCCAATGGAGACCGATGCTGGTCATGGCTTTCGCCTTCGGATTTTTTCAGGCTCTCATGCCTTTCATCGGCTGGATGTTCGCCAAGAGTTTCAGTCACCTGATAGAAAGCGTAGACCATTGGATCGCTTTTGCTATTCTTGCCTTTCTAGGCGGCAGAATGATTTTCGAATCTTTCAAGGAAGAAGAATGTTGCCAGCTATTTAATCCCACCAAGCTGAAAGTAGTATTCACAATGGCGATAGCGACAAGTATTGACGCACTGGCAATCGGCATTTCCTTCGCCTTTCTGGGAGTTCAAGATTATACTCAAATCCTCTCTCCTATTTGTATCATCGGACTTGTTTCGTTTGTCATGTCGCTCATCGGGCTGATCTTTGGTATCCAATGCGGCTGCGGGATTGCCCGAAAGTTAAAAGCAGAACTATGGGGAGGTATCATTTTAGTCATCATCGGACTAAAAATATTGGTTGAACATTTATTCTTTCAATAAAAAGAGAAAGTTTCTCATCAAAATATAGAAAAGCGTATGAAAACAAAGAAAAGTTTCCTTTGGCTAGCGTTCCTGATTCTGGCAACCATTTGGATATTAGCCAGACACAATCAGCAAGCAAACTATTACAATATCAAAGGGCTTGTATTCGGAACAGTATACAACATCACCTACCAATATGACAGTGACTTGAAACCAGAGATCGAAGCAGAACTGAAACGTTTCGACTTTTCATTATCTCCGTTCAATGACAGTTCCGTAATCAGTCGTGTAAATCGTAATGAAGAATTAGTGACAGACAGTTTCTTTCAAAAATGCTTCAACCGTTCCATGGAAATCTCCCGTGAAACCAAAGGTGCTTTCGACATAACCATAGCCCCACTGGCCAACGCCTGGGGATTCGGATTCAAGAAAGGAGCTTTCCCGGACTCATTAATGATAGATAGCCTGCTGCAAATCACCGATTATGAAAAGGTGAAACTAGAAAATGGGAGAGTTATCAAACAAGATCCCCGCATCATGTTAAGTTGCAGTGCGGTTGCCAAAGGGTATTCGGTGGATGTCATCGCCCAACTGCTCGACCGGAAAGGAATAAAGAATTATATGGTAGACATAGGCGGAGAAGTGGTAGTAAAAGGGGTTAACCCCAAAAACAACTTATGGCGTATCGGCATCAACAAACCGATTGACGACTCCCTATCCGTGAGACAAGACTTACAAACGGTACTCGACCTCACCGACCTCGGTATGGCTACCTCCGGCAACTATCGTAACTTTTACTATAAAGACGGAAAAAAATACGCTCATACGATTGATCCCAGAACAGGTTATCCGGTGCAACACAATATCTTATCTGCCACAGTAATCGCAGAAGACTGTATGACCGCCGATGCGCTGGCTACCGCCTTTATGGTAATGGGACTGGAAGAAGCCGAAACATTCTGCAAAGCAAACCCCAAGATTGACGCGTACTTTATTTATAGTGGAGACAACGGAGAATTTAAGACTTACTATACGGAAGGGATGAAAAAATACATAACTACTCCCCAATAAAAAGACAACGAAAATATACGAATAAATGGAGGTGTGTCAAAATGCGCACCTTCTTTTTTTTAAGCACAAAGCCCCGACTTTCACAAGCTGGGGCTTTGTTATTACCTAAAGATTTTGTATCTTTAGGCATAAGATTTTCACTATGACAAAGATACATTTTCGTCCTTATAATTCCAACCAAACAGTGCTTTTTCCTCAAAGAATTGACGAGGATATTGCAGAGCATGATCCAGTTCGGATGGTTGACGCTCTGGTTGAGAGCCTGAACCTTGAAAGTTTCAGGAAGTTGTATAAGGAATGCGGCCGCAGCCCTTACCATCCCAGGATGATGCTCAAGGTCATTCTCTATGCCTATATGAACAACGTCTATTCCTGCCGGAAAATTGAAAAGCTCCTTCATCGTGACATCCATTATATCTGGCTTGCCGGATATGAGAAACCTGATTTCATTACCATCAACCGTTTCCGCAACCGGGTGAAAAAGGAAATCAACGAGGTATTTACCCAAACCGTACTCCTTCTCTCTTCCAAAGGCTTCATCAGGCTGAATGTGGAATACATTGACGGGACAAAGATTGAGTCCAAAGCCAATAAGTATACTTTCGTCTGGCGAAAAACGGTTGAGCGGAACTGTGAACGCCTGATGAAGAAGATACATGTCCTGTTAGGGCAGATAGACGATGTCATCGCCCAGGAGAACTCATCGGAAAGCAATGAGGAGATTGAGTTCACTCCGGCCATGCTGACTGAGATGGCTGGAGAATTGCGGAAAGCACTTGAACAGGTTCCTGAGCCCTCCACGAAAGAGGAAAAGACTGCGTTGAAAAAGAAACGCAAACAGCTGAAGGAACTGGAAGAACACAGGGACAAGCTGCAGGAATACGACAACCGTCTGGACACGCTGCAGGACAGGAACTCCTATTCCCAAACGGACAAGGACGCTACTTTCATGAGAATGAAGGAGGATGCCATGCGTAACGGCCAGACAAAGCCCGGTTACAACCTCCAGATCGGCACCGAGAACCAGTTCATTACCGATTTTGCACTCTTTCCGAACCCTACGGATACACTGACCATGATACCTTTCCTGCAATCCTTCTCAAGCAGATATGACAGGTTGGCCCATACGGTGGTGGCCGATTCCGGCTACGGTTCTGAGGAGAATTACCGCTTCATGTCAGAAAACGGTATGGAAGCCTACGTCAAGTACAACTACTTCCACATGGAACAGCGGCCAAAGTTCAAACCGGACCCGTTCAAGGCGGAAAACTTCTACTACAATGAAGAACAAGACTTTTGCATCTGCCCCATGGGACAGAAGATGCAAAGGATAGGGACTAGACATGTGAAAACCGCATCCGGATATGTCAGCGAAAATGCCACGATACAGGGCCGTCAGATGTGAAGGCTGTCCGCTAAGATGCCGATGTTTTAAGGCAAAGGGGAACAGGACGATAGAGCTGAATCACAGACTCAGAAGATACAAGCAGAAAGCCAAAGAGTTGCTCTGCAGCAGGGAAGGACTGAAGCACAGAGGGCAGAGATGCATAGAGCCGGAAGCCGTGTTCGGACAAATGAAAAACAATATGAATTACAAACGTTTCCGCCATTTTGGAAAGGATAAGGTCTTCATGGACTTTTCCTTCTTTGCCATTGCCTTCAATATAAAAAAGATGTGTGCAAAAATGACTAAAGAAGGTATGGATTGGCTGATTAGACCGTTTTATGAGCTTACAGTTGCTCTATTTAGATGTTGCGAACACATAAACCAAAGAAATCCTCAAAATATCGCAGCTTAAAGAAAATGAACCGATTTTTATAGTCAATGAAAAAAAAGAAGGCGCATCGTGTATTACGACACACCTTCTTTATATAAAACAGACGCTCTGTTTGGGTAAAACAGAGCGTCTAATTTTCAAACATTCATATAGGATTTGACAAACAATATCTTTTCACTTCATAAACACAAAATACACTGCCGCTATCAGGCAAACGAATGCAGCCAAATGATTCCAGTGCAGTGCCTCTCCTTTAAAAAAAACAGTAGTAAACACCGTAAAGATGACAAGAGTTATCACTTCCTGAATCACCTTTAACTGCATCAATGTAAACGGGCCTCCATTACCGATAAACCCGATACGATTCGCCGGTATTTGACACGAATACTCAAAGAAAGCAATTGCCCAGCTAAAAGCAATTACACCTATCAACGGAAGAGAAGCAAACCAAGTATATTCCTGTTTCATCTTCAAATGACCATACCAAGCAAAAGTCATAAAGACATTGGATACGATAAGCAACAAAATTGTATATATTCCTTTCATAACAACCGATTTTAATTAATCTATTTTATCCGGTAATAATTCTTCCTGTACATTCGTCATGCTTCCCCAAAGACTGTAACGGGCCTCCGGATTCATCTCCTCCAGTTGCCGCAAAATCCCTTTCATATCGCTCCGGCTGGATTGTGATTCGTAAGGGCAATTCTTTACTTGCTTCTGATAACTGTGTAAAGCCGCCAACTCTACCAAGTCAGCTTCGTGGACCAAACACATCGGACGGATAATCGTCATATCAAACTTCTTCATCACCAAACGGGGAGGCATGGTGCTAAATGCTCCCTGATAAGTGACATTCATCAGCAATGTTTCCAGAATATCATCCATGTGATGCCCCAAGGCTATCTTATTACATCCATGCTCTTTGGCAACTGTAAACAAAGCTTTCCGGCGATTCCACGAACAAAGGAAACAGGGAGACTTACGTGTATCGGTAGCCGGATCGAAGGCTGTCTCATATTGTACAAAAGGTACTCCATACGCTTCACAATGCGCTTTCAAATATGCCGTATCACTCTGATAAGGGATATTTTTCATCACCACATGAACTGCGACAACCGAAAAGCGAGGTTTATAGATACGTACACGCTTACCCAGCAATTCGACAAGCGCCAACGAATCTTTCCCTCCCGACAGTCCGATAAGGATTTTGTCTCCTTCTTCTATCAGTCCATATTGCACCACTCCTTTACTGAACCGCCTTTCAACGCGGCGAATGGTTTTCTCTTCTTCCGTAAATTGTGTCATATCTTCAAAAATCGGCTGCAAAAGTAAGCGAAAAGAATGATTTAAAGAAGAATTAACATAATAGAATCGCCGAAAAAGGGTTTATTTCTAATAAATTTGTACTTTTGAACAATTGATAAATTGACTGTTGACCGAAAACGATACCGTTTTCTACCAAACCGTCACTCATAAACGCTAAGAACGATGAAAAGAAAATATATTTTATTTCTAATTTGCAGTTTCTTCCTTGGGGGAGTTTCTGCGCAAACACTGGAACAGGCACGCACCTTATTCACTAAAGGTGACTACGAGAAAGCCAAGCCTGTCTTTAAGAAATATGCTAAATCCCAACCGTCCAATGGTAATTATAATTACTGGTATGGCGTATGTTGCCTGAAAACAGGAGAAGCTGAAGAAGCTGTGAAACCTCTCGAAATGGCTGTAAAGAAACGGGTAGCCAGCGGACAGCTTTATCTGGGACAAGCTTACAATGACACGTACCGTTTTGAAGATGCAGTGAACTGCTTCGAAGAATATATCACCGACTTAAAGAAACGAAAACGCCCTACCGAAGAAGCTGAAAAGCTGTTAGAGAAAAGCAAAGCCGATCTCCGTATGCTGAAAGGCGTAGAAGATGTCTCCATTATCGACAGTTTTGTGGTAGACAAGTCTACTTTCCTGAATGCTTATAAAATTAGCGAAGAATCAGGTAAGCTGTTTACTTTCAACGAGTTCTTCAAAACTGAAGGCGATAACCCGGGAACAGTCTACGAAACCGAAATCGGAAACAAAATCTATTATAGCGAAAAAGGCGAAAGAGGAAATCTGGATATTCTTTCAAAAAATAAGCTGTTAGATGAATGGAGTAACGGACGTCCGTTGCCCGGCAGTATCAATGATTCCGGAAACGCCAACTATCCGTTTGTTATGGCAGACGGTGTTACTATTTATTACGCAAGCGACGGCGAAGGGCTGGGAGGATATGATATCTTTGTCACCCGTTACAATACGAACACCGATACGTATCTTGTACCGGAGAATGTAGGGATGCCGTTTAATTCTCCCTACAATGACTATATGTACGTGATCGACGAATATAATAATCTGGGTTGGTTTGCTTCCGACCGTTTCCAACCGGAAGGAAAGGTCTGCATCTATGTATTTATCCCCAACAATTCAAAGCAGACCTACAACTATGAAGCTATGGACCAGCAGCAAATGATTCGGTTGGCACAGATTCATTCGTTGAAAGAAACATGGAAAGATAAAAAGGCAGTTGCCGAAGCACAACAGCGTTTGGAAGCCGCTATGAGCCATAAGCCGCAGGAACGCCGGATTGCAGATTTCGAGTTTGTGATTGATGATAATACGACTTATTATCTTCTGAAAGATTTCAAATCGGCCAAGGCCAAACAACTCTTCCAACGTTACCAGCAAATGGAAAAAGACTATCGTCAGCAAGAAGAAAAACTCAATAGCATGCGGCTACGTTATGCAACCGGCAATAAACAGGAAAAAACAATATTGACTCCGGCCATTCTTGATTTGGAAAAGAGAATATTGCAAATGTCCGGCGAACTGGATGCTCTTGAAATAAATGTACGAAACGCGGAAAAAACAAAATAATAATAACTCTGAACTATGGATATACTTATTATCACCGTTCTCATTATCGCCGCAGTAATACTGTTTCTGGTAGAACTGTTTGTCATACCCGGTATTAGTCTGGCAGGAATCTCTGCACTGGTTTGCATCATTTATGCCAATTACTATGCATTTGCCAATCTAGGTATGGCAGCGGGATTCATTACCTTGGGAATATCAGGAGTAGCCTGTATCGGGTCGCTCGTCTGGTTCATGCGGTCGAAAATGCTCGACAAACTGGCTCTGAAAAAAGACATTGATTCTAAGGTAGACCGTAGTGCAGAGGATAGCGTAAAGGTAGGCGATACCGGTATCAGTACCACCCGCCTGGCACAAATCGGTTATGCAGAAATCAACGGAAACATCGTGGAGGTGAAGTCGATAGATGGCTTCCTCAACGAAAAGACGCCGATTATCGTAAGCCGTATCACCGACGGTACAATTATGGTTGAGAAACACAGAAAATAATATTCACTTAATAAAAACATCAATGGAATCATCTTTCTACTTGCCTATCTTTCTGATAGCCGGAGGTATTATCTTCCTGATAATATTTTTCCATTACGTGCCGTTCTTCCTTTGGTTGTCGGCAAAAGTATCGGGAGTCAACATCTCACTGATACAACTATTTCTAATGCGTATACGTAACGTTCCGCCGTATATCATCGTGCCGGGAATGATTGAAGCCCACAAAGCGGGATTGAAAAACATCACCCGCGATGAGTTGGAAGCCCACTATTTGGCCGGAGGACACGTTGAAAAGGTTGTTCATGCGCTGGTATCCGCATCGAAAGCGAATATCGAGCTACCTTTCCAAATGGCTACCGCTATCGACCTTGCAGGTCGTGACGTATTCGAAGCCGTGCAAATGTCTGTAAACCCGAAAGTTATCGACACACCTCCCGTTACGGCTGTTGCCAAAGACGGTATCCAGTTGATAGCCAAAGCACGTGTTACCGTACGTGCCAATATCCGCCAGTTGGTCGGTGGTGCAGGTGAAGATACGATTCTTGCCCGTGTAGGCGAAGGTATTGTTTCGTCTATCGGTTCTTCCGAAAATCATAAGTCAGTACTCGAAAATCCGGATTCTATCTCCAAACTCGTGCTTCGCAAGGGATTGGATGCAGGAACGGCTTTCGAAATCCTGTCTATCGATATTGCGGATATTGACATAGGTAAGAACATCGGCGCCGCTTTGCAGATTGATCAGGCTAATGCGGACAAGAATATTGCGCAGGCAAAAGCAGAGGAACGCCGTGCAATGGCAGTCGCTTCCGAACAGGAAATGAAAGCCAAAGCGCAGGAAGCTCGTGCGAAAGTAATAGAAGCAGAAGCAGAAGTACCGAAAGCTATGGCAGAAGCCTTCCGTAGCGGTAATCTGGGTATCATGGATTATTACCGGATGAAAAATATCGAAGCTGATACTTCCATGCGTGAAAATATTGCTAAACCGGTAACAGGAAACACCGGTAATCAGCCGTTGAGCAAATAATTTATTATAAACGCCGGAACCCGGTTTCAATTCTGTTCCAAGATGTATGCTCTTTTTTCTGCGGAAAAAGAAAGATACCTCTTCCGAACTTAAATCCGGTTCCGGCGTTTGTATTTATAGATACAGTCTTATTGTAAAACTAAAACCTTTCAATAACATGAAAAAGTACTTTCCATCCTCTGAATTGATTATCAACGAAGACGGCTCTGTATTCCATCTTCACGTAAAACCTGAATGGTTGGCAGACAAAGTTATCCTGGTTGGTGATCCCGGACGTGTGGCACTCGTAGCTTCTCATTTCGAAAACAAAGAATGCGAAGTGGAAAGCCGCGAATTCAAGACAATCACGGGTACATATAAAGGTAAACGAATTACTGTCGTTTCTACCGGAATCGGTTGCGATAATATCGATATCGTAATGAACGAACTGGATGCATTAGCCAATATCGACTTCGAGACACGAGAAGAAAAAGAACAGTTCCGGCAGTTAGAGTTAGTACGTATCGGTACGTGCGGCGGTTTACAGCCAAATACACCGGTGGGAACATTCGTATGTTCGCAGAAGTCTATTGGTTTCGACGGATTATTGAATTTCTATGCCGGACGCAATGCTGTATGCGACTTGGCTTTCGAACGTGCTTTCCTCAACCACATGGGGTGGTCGGGAAATATGTGTGCTCCTGCGCCCTATGTTATTGATGCCAGCGAAGAATTAATTGACCGGGTTGCGAAGGATGATATGGTACGTGGCGTGACAATTGCCGCCGGAGGTTTCTTCGGTCCGCAGGGACGTGAGCTCCGTATTCCGTTAGCAGATCCGAAACAGAATGATAAGATTGAAGCGTTTGAATACAAAGGTTTCAAGATAACCAATTTCGAGATGGAGAGTTCCGCTTTGGCAGGACTTAGCCGGTTAATGGGACACAAGGCCATGACTGTCTGCATGGTAATAGCCAACCGCCTTATCAAAGAGGCGAATACCGGATATAAAAATACGATTGATACGTTGATTCAAACGGTGCTCGACAGAATATAAAAAAACAACAAGATAATAACCACTTAATAAGAAATGGCTTGAATTATACATTGTGATATATATTCAAGCCATTCTTCTTCACTTATTGATTCACTTATATAATTTCCGACTGTTTACCGATTCGCTCCTTTCTTTAATCAATAACCAATCGTAAATCTCTCTTGATGATGTTGCGGATGTTCCAGTTCATCAATCATGGCGGCCGCATAATCCTCTACAGAAATATGGCTGTTCCCCACAATGTCCACAATCATGTCATCCTTTCCCAGACGATAACGTCCCGTACGTACTCCCGGTCGCATATCCGCTGCCGGAGAGAAAAACACCCAGTCCACTTCTTTCTCTTTCGTCAGGAACTTCAGATAAAACTCTCCCAAAGCTTTTACTCCGGGCAAAAGATTCTCGGGTACTTCACCGGAATCCATTAATCGCAAGCCGGGCGCAATAAACAATGAACCTGCACCGCCTACCATAAGAAAACGGTTGACTCCTGCTTTCTTCACTCCGTCAATAATAGTCAGATAGACTTTAATTGTCTCATCATATATATCGGGATTATTCCATCCCGGATTAAACGCACTGATAACGGCATCCGCCCCTTTACAAACTTCGTATACTTCTTCAAGAGAAGACACATCCGCCTTCGTCACTTTCAGACTCTCATTTTCTATCTTTATCTTTTCAGGGTGCCGAACCACGGCTGTCACTTCAAAGCCACGGTTCAAAGTCTCATTCAAAAGAGCTGAGCCAACAAAACCACTCGCTCCGATGAGTACAACCTTCTTTACTTCCTTCATATTCCAACAAAATTAGAGTGTTATTATTATCTTAATAACACTACAATTTCCGGAATGTTGATTCCCTTTCAGAAAATTAATCAACCAATATAGGATTCTATCGTTTCTCTCAGTTTTTCCACGGAATAAGGTTTCGATATGACAGCGTTGCATCCTGCCTGAATAGCCTGCTGCTCTGTATAAAATGCATAAGCCATTACAGCGATAATGGGTACCGCAAAAGACATAGTACAAATCTTTTCCATAGCCTGAATGCCGTCCATTACAGGCATACGAATATCCATTAATATCAAGTCGGGCTTTTCACGGATAAAGAATCTCGTGACTCATATTTGCTAGAAAAACAGACTTTAGCTTATCGGCGTCTTCTGCCACCGTTTCGTCTCAATCAATTTCCTCGAGCGACAAATCCGATCACTGATATCATGAATCAGGACCAGCACTTTATTCCCTTCAAAAGGAGCGATACTCATGGATATTGTGAATAAACAAATCATATACTTCCTTGGAATAGTTACGTTCACAGTATATGCCAGAAGTTTATCCGGATGTGTTTCATCATTTCCTTTATAAGAGAGAAAATGGTCTTCGAGCCAAATAACTTCCTTATGTTCTCCGATACAACGAACCCGTATCTGTGAAGTCTTTGATTCCGAGGTAAGCATTGCTGCAAAAGACTTTTGGCAAGCATCCATATCATCAGGATGAGCAAACCGATAGAAGTCATTAATATCCTTAAAAACCATTCCGGCTTCTTTTAATCCAAGTGTACGAAAATAATCATCCGTAAAACTGCATTTTCCCGTAAGGATATCATATTCCCACAAAATTATTTGATGCGCAGCAAGTACAGAAAGTATCTTTTGCAAATTTTCTCTTACGATCTCACCATTTTCATTTAGTGAATATAAATTTGTACTGACTCCATAGTCATGGTTATTTGTTTTGCATATTTTGTTGTGTACACTGCTGAACGCTGACAAATATGAACAAATAAAGTACAACTTGTCCCTAATCTTCTGTTTTTTACATAGAAACCCTTATCTTTGCCCATTCAAAAAGAAAATATAATGAACCAAGATACTATTTGTGCCATCGCTACTGCCCAGGGAGGAGCTATCGGAAGCATCCGTGTTTCCGGTCCGGAAGCCATTTCTATCACTAGCCGTATCTTCAAACCTGCAAAAGCCGGCAAACTATTTAATGATCAAAAGCCATACACGCTGACTTTCGGACGTATCTATGACGGAGAAGAAATCATTGATGAAGTACTCGTTAGTCTTTTCCGTGCTCCTCATTCTTACACGGGAGAAAATAGTACGGAAATTACGTGTCATGGTTCTTCTTATATCCTCCAGCAAGTAATGCAACTACTCATCAAGAACGGCTGCCGTATGGCTCAACCGGGAGAATACACACAACGTGCTTTCCTCAATGGGAAAATGGATTTAAGTCAGGCAGAAGCTGTTGCCGACCTGATTGCTTCTTCATCTGCCGCGACCCACCGTTTGGCAATGAGTCAAATGCGGGGAGGTTTTAGCAAAGAACTGACAGACTTGCGTAACAAGTTGCTAAACTTCACGTCCATGATTGAACTGGAACTGGATTTCAGTGAGGAAGATGTGGAATTTGCCGACCGTTCGGCATTACGGAAGTTGGCCGATGAAATTGAGCAAGTTATTTCCCGACTAGTCCATTCGTTTAGTGTAGGCAATGCTATCAAGAATGGTGTTCCTGTTGCCATTATCGGTGAGACAAATGCTGGAAAATCGACCCTGTTGAATGTACTATTGAATGAGGAGAGGGCAATTGTCAGTGATATTCACGGAACAACGCGCGATGTCATCGAAGATACGATTAATATAGGAGGCGTCACCTTTCGATTCATCGATACTGCCGGAATCCGTGAAACAAATGATACAATTGAAAGTTTGGGCATTGAACGTACTTTCCAGAAACTGGATCAGGCAGAGATTGTTCTTTGGATGATAGATTCTGTGAATGCTGCTTCTCAAATAGAACAATTATCTGAAAAAATTATTCCTCGTTGCGAAGGAAAACATCTGATTGCAGTATTCAACAAAGCTGATTTGATCGAAGAAAAGCAAAAGGAGGATTTACTAACTTTACTAAAAGACTTCTCAAAAGAATATACAGAGTCCATTTTCATATCAGCCAAACAACGGGGGAACACGGAAGAACTTCAAAAAATGCTCATTAATGCAGCTCACTTACCCACAGTAACGCAAAACGACATTATTGTAACAAACGTAAGACATTATGAGGCATTAAGCAAAGCACTTGAAGCAATCCATAGAGTACAAGACGGACTTGATTCTCAAATCTCCGGAGACTTCCTTTCGCAAGATATACGGGAGTGCATTTTCTTCATTTCAGACATAGCCGGTGAGGTCACAAATGACATGGTACTTCAAAATATCTTTCAGCATTTTTGCATCGGGAAGTAAATACTTGATTATCAAATAGTTAAATTGATTATAATCGATTAATATGGCGCTCTTTACGGGCGCCTTTTTTGTTGCTCAAGTATCGTTGATAATCGTTGCTAAGCCTTTTTACGCCATTTTTTGTACCTCCTGTGTACCTCACCACGAAAATCTAAGGATTATCGTTGGCAAGGTCGTGGAGAACTTTTACGCCATTTTACGGGATTTTACGGAGTTATACAAAAATATTGGAGAAATAAGGAGAAATAACATGAGTAGCAACATTGAAATCAGACGAATCTGTGCGTGGTGCAAGCAAGAATTCATTGCGCATAAAACGACTACAACCTGTTGTTCGCACAGATGTGCAAACCTTCTGTATAAACAGAAGAAACGTGAAGCTTCCATTAGAGCTAACAACCAGGTTGTCGAAAAAGTCATCAAGGAAAAGCCGATTGAGAAGATCAGAGACAAGCCTATTCTTACGATCACAGAAGCTGCCACATACATAGGCGTAACCCGACCTACTCTTTATGGCTATCTGAAAAGAGGTGAATTAAAAGCCTCCCGACTTGGATATAAATTTCTATTGAAAAAGGAAGATATTGATAACTTATTCAATAAGCCTATAGAATTTAAGATTCCGGTCAGAGACAAACCTTCCATTAATGATTTCTACACCACCGCTGAAGTAAAGGAAAAGTATGGAGTAAAGGATTCCTGGATATTTCACATTGCTAAGGAACATAATATTCCACGAACCTTTCACCGTGGAAAAAACTATTGGAGCAAAAAGCATATTGATGATTACTTTGCAAAGAAAGCTCCCAATCCTGAAATCAAGGAATGGTACAGCACACAAGACATGCAGGAGAAGTTCGGCATGACGCTAACGGCCATTTATTCTTTTGTATCAAAGAATGCCATTCCCAAGAAGAAGGTCGGCATCATGGTGTACTACTCCAAGAAGCATGTGGATATTGCCAAAGGTCTCATAGCTCCCGAAAAGCCCAAATACTACACCATTGCCGAAGCGATGGAGCGATTCAATTTGACGCGGGATCAACTCTACCACTATGTGAAATACCATAATATTCCCCGTATCAAGGTCGGTAAATATACCAAGATCCTGCGGGCAGAGCTGGACAAGTTCTTTGAGCCTCCAAAGATAGAATGAGCCGAAAGTTATTTTCCGGTGATAAATACCACCATTAGAACACCTATTTTATTTGCAACAAAAACAAGTATTAATCAAAAAACAATATAGCTATGACACTTACATGCACCAACGTAACTTTGAGACAAAAGCCATTGCGTAACGACCGCATATCTCTTTATCTGGATTATTATCCGGCCATCCGCAATCCTTATACGATGAAGATGAGTCGTCGGGAATTCCTCGGTATCTACATCTATGCCAAGCCCAAGAACGAGCAGCAAAGAATGTTCAATCAGGATATGCTGAACAAGGCAGAGGCAATCCGCTGTATCCGTGTCCAGTCGCTTATCAATGAAGAATTCGGGTTCCTGGACAAAAACAAGCAAAAGGTAGATTTCCTTGCCTACTTCCGAACAAAGGCACGGGAGAAGTATGAGAAATGGGATTGTGTTTACAACCACTTCGAGAAATTTGTCGGTGGCAAATGCACCTTTGGCGATGTCACCGTGGAACTGTGCGAGAAGTTCAGGGATTATCTGCTCAAATGCAAACAAATCAATCATCCCAATGCCTACATCTCACGCAATTCGGCAGCCGGTTATTATTCTACCTTCCGAGCCCTGTTGAAGATAGCCTATAAAGAAAAGATGTTGCGCGAGAACTTGAACGACTTTCTGGAAAAGATAGAATGGAAAGAGGTCAAGAAAGAGTATCTGACACTTGATGAAGTCAAGAAACTGGCCGCTACACCCTGCAAAATTCCAGTCTTGAAACAGGCCTCCCTGTTTGCCTGCATGACCGGCCTCCGTATCAGTGATATTCTAAAGCTGGACTGGCGTGATTTTGAAGTCGGCCCGGATCAAGGTTACTATATCCGTATCTGCACCGAAAAGACAGAAACCGAGGCTACACTCCCCATCAGTCAGGAGGCTCTGGAACTGTGTGGCGAATGGGGCACCGGAAAAGTCTTCAAAGGTTTAACCCGATCCATGACTCATCATCCTCTGAAACAATGGATTGCCGAAGCCGGAATCAGAAAACACATAACTTTCCACTGCTTTCGTCATTCATACGCCGTCATCCAAATCTCTTTAGGTACAGACATTTACACAGTATCAAAGATGCTGACGCATAAGAATGTCACCACCACTCAAATCTATGCTGATTTGGTCAATTCCAAGAAGCGAGAGACGGCGAATAAGATTTCATTGAAGTAAAGAATTTATAGAACGAACTATCTGCACACCAATACCTTAATAATGCAGATAGTTTGTTCTTATTAATTATGCATCAAGTGTAAGAGTTATTTCTCCATCTGTTGACTCCTTTTGAAGAGTTTGTATATATCTTAACCATGCATCATAATGAGATTTGTCTATCGCAGATAATTGCGTATCAGCCATATCAGCCTCATTCATAAATGTTTTATAAACTACATACATCGCTTGTGGCTTATCTTTTTCACAATCTCCATCTTTACTTTGCATAACTTCTAAGTCTAGCAATGCAAAACAGAAGCCATCTCTAACTCGAAAACCATATTTTGCACCAGCTCCGTATTGATCTAAATGTCTATTAATCTCATTATTCATTTCAATAGGCATTACCTCTTTGTTTCTTGACAAATATCTACAAACAACATCGTTCGCATTAAGTGATAAATCTTTTAAACATCGTTCTTTATATCTATCAAAAAAATGACTTGTATATACTTGAATCTGCCTAAGAAGCATTAATGGTCCATCTTTTGTGTGATTATATCCACAAGCCCCCCATTTAATTACAAACCTATTATTCTTGTTGTCAAAAACTACACAATAATTGCCAATTTCTGGTTTTTCAATGAAAGCACGACTTTCAACATAAAAAAATATAATATACTTGTTTTGTGATGCAGGTACAGTGTATTCATACCACCTCCAAGCTGGGAATCTTCTTTCCTTTTTGAATTCTTTTATTGCTTTTGGAAGAAAATAATCTTCTCGAATCTTTACTTTTTTAAGATCTTTACTAAGGTTATCATACATTTCTTTGTATGTCATTGTTGGAAGTAACATAGTCTTTTCTTTATATTTATACAAATATAGGATTTTTCATTCAGCCATTTAGATAGAGAAAGTAAAATAATCTCCCCAATATGAAATTACATATATTTCCCTTTGAGTTTTTGTCAAACAATGACACCTTGATAAGGAAAAAAGCTACATATCGAGGACAAATGCTGCCACTTTCTTGGATTTATAACATGGTATCTATGAAATAACATATATTTGCGCATAAACAATTAGCAAATATCACTATGAATCAGAAAAGTATAGAACATATAGCACTCTATTCCCTTGTATTGGTAGGTACTCTTGTCGTTGGCGTTTTAGCTCGTCAGTTTGTTTTATCCAAAGGCATTGACGATTTCAGTAGTAGTGTTGTATTTTTTGCAACAGTAATTGTCTTGATGGCGATCTATACAAGTTTACAGACAACTTTCAATCAGTTTCTGCTGCCACGCATAGAAGCTTTTCTATTGCGTTTCTCTGTTTTTAAAACGATGAAAAATCACAATGATACCGTTTCTGAACCAGAAGCCCTTACAATTGAAGATTCAAATCAGGCTATTCCCAATATCATAGACCCTGCTTCTGCCGCTGAAGAAACAATCTCTGAACCTTCAGAATATGAAGTTATGCGAACCAATTCTATCGCAAAAAAGAATCGTGCTATTCAAAGCAAATTGGAAAAGGTCATTAGCTATACGAAGCAAACAATGGTTGCCTATATGAGTGAAGAAGATCTCAACCGTCTATGCACATACGTTACAGAATATAGTACAAGCGATACCTTACAAAAAATATCGCCCGTAAAGGTTGACTCACAACTTAAAAGCATTGATATTATGCATTTTGGATGGAATATAGGCAAGACTTTTGGCAGAAAGCGTATTCATACTGCTACCCTAATCAAAAATGTCTTTGCCCATACCCTTCGCGACTTGGAAATCTCAACTATTGAGCGTAAAATGTCACATACCGAATCAGAGTGCCGTATTAAATTAGATGATAAGATTGGATAAACTCTATTTATAACTCTCTATTATTGTTTTACACCGTTTATCGAAAGTTTATCTTTATATAGTAATCTACTCCTTGATTTTGATATAAACATTCGGTAATTTACCATACTTACCTATAATATCTTCTTTATAATAAAGATTCTCGGGTAAATAGATAACAATATTTTGTTTATCAGCTAGTTTCAATAACATATCAATCACAACAAATGAACAACTTATTGCAGGATTCACTTGCCCACAAATGTCAACTATTATTTTTTTACAATCCATTGGGACTTTACATAACTCATTTAAAACAAAGCCTTTAGCCTGCACTCGGCCAAAAATTTCATTTGCATTAAAATTTATGGTATAATTAGAACCCCCTTTAGGGAAATCTAAGTTGTTAGGCAAAACTATCTCTAAAATATTCTTTGTATCATATCTATAATTGATTTCAAATAACTCAGCAGCATACTTCATTGTGGCCTTACCTCCATTTCCATTATTCTTTAACAATGTGGAATAATCAAATGGAGCACCATCTTCAGTGAAAATAACACAATCGTTTTCTACTTTAATTCCGAAGGTACCTGCACGTCCATGTTCAAATGCATTAATAGCTATTTCATAAGCAAGATCCTTCAAAATATTAATGGCCAAGTGGTTTAGACTATTAAAAAGTCCTGGACGTGAAAAAAAAGCATGAAGTTTATCAACCGTTGCGAACACTGGAATTTGAATTTCATGTAGCAGGGATGCTTCTTTTATATCTGGATAAAAACGTTCCATTATTGTCGGACGACATTGTACCTCATCTTCTATATCATCCCACGCCCAAGTATCTACAGAGAAAGAATATATGTTTTGTTCTGTAATGTTACGGCAATGCTGTTGAACGACTACATCTCTAGGGGATGTTGTAGCCATAATAAATGATTTAAGGCTTGGTTTGAAATTAACTGCTTTTTTACATTCATTATCAATTTCATCAGTAGTCAATTTGCTTTGATAATTCCCATTTTTACCTTTGCATTGAACACCTGAATAATAACGATCGAACATATTTATTCCCCATATATCTACACCATTTTGAGCTTGTCCGTTACGACCATTATGATGAGCATATGGATCTCTCCACATTTCTTTCCAAAGCTGAAAACATAAATCTTGGAAGTCAGACCAATTAGCAGGATATGGTAAATTTAATTTCATAAATAGACACTTGTTTCTTATAATATACAAAGTTAATCAAATATTAAGCTTCTAAGTAAAATTGAGAGGATTAAAATATTGACCATACTATTAAAGCTACACCAACACTCCCCATCAAAAGTTATCTCACAGTTATATTCCGGTGATGTTTTCCACCATCAAAACACCAATTTCCTTTGCCAGCGAACAATTAAAAACGAGTACGTATGGCAAACGAACAAATCACTTTTGATAAGCTGCCGCAGGCGGTAGGTTATCTCACAGAACAGATGGAACAAATCCGGCAAATGGTGGAGGCACTGCAATCACAGACTTCTTCCGACAAGCATCGTCTTATTGAAATTGACGAAGCTTGTAAAATCACACGAAAGGCGAAGCCTACCATTTACACGCTTGCGCGTAAAGGACTGATTCCGGCTTACAAACGAGGTAAGAAACTCTACTTCTATGAAGATGAGCTGCTGGAATGGATTGAGTCCGGACGCAAGCAGATGCAGGCCATGTCACTTCAGGAACAGGCTGCGGAGATAGTACATGGAGCGAAACGCAAACCAAAGGGAGGTTATAACTTTTGATCTGCATGGATATGGAAACCTCCAAATTAACCGCAGAAGGTATTATCGGCGAAGCTGTACGCATCGGAGCCAAGATGTCCGGCGGTGAGTTCCCGATAGAAGTCTTTCCTATCAGGATTCAGCGTATCATCAGCAGTTTGCACGATTGTCAGGGCTATCCCGTGGATTATGTTGCTGCAGCTATCCTTGCAGCCATTGCCGTGGGAATTGGCAACTCCCATCTGGTGCAGGTGAAGCGCAACTGGCTGGAAAGTCCTATTCTGTACATGGCACTGATTGGACGCCCCGGAGCGAATAAGAGTCATCCGCTGAGTTTCGCTTTCCAGCCGTTTATTGAACACGACTATTGTCAGAATCAGGAATATCAGAAGCTATATGCCGAGTATGAACGCACGATGTCCATGAGCAAAAAGGAACGCATGGAAGTCGGTTTGGATGAGTTTCCGCAGGCTCCCGTGCGTAGACGCTTTCTTGTTTCGGATATCACTCCCGAAGGATTGAGCCTGATACATGCTCAGAATCCCAGAGGACTCTGCCTTTGGTCGGACGAGCTGTCGGCCTGGTTCAAGAATTTCAACCGCTACAATAACGGTTCGGAAGAACAATTCTGGCTTTCGGTATTCAATGCCAAGCCCACGATTTCTGACCGCAAGAGTTCGCAAAGTTCCATTTTTATCAGACGTCCCTATATTTCCGTTATCGGTACCATTCAAAAGAAGATTCTGGGCGAACTGGTCAAGGGCGAGCGTTCGAGTAACGGTTTTATCGACCGTATTCTTTTCGTGATGCCTGAATTTGTCTTGAAAAGCAGATGGAACGACCGGGAAACTCCTGAAGAACTGGAAATCCAGTGGCAACAGATTATCGACAAGCTGATCGCACAGGATTGTCCGCGCGATGAGAATAATGAGTTACAGCCTCAATGCCTGCCATTCGATGAAGATGCCAAGCAGCGACTTTACGGTTGGCAGCATGAAAATGCCCGCCAATGTGATATGGAAACCAATGATGCTTTGGTTGGTATTTACTGCAAACTGGAAATCTACATTATCCGGTTTTGTCTGATTATCCAGCTTGCCCGATGGACCTGCGGAGAGTGCGACAAGCATATGATTGACCTTGAAAGCGTGAACCGTGCCATCCTGCTGGCCGAGTATTTTCGGACAACAGCCGTAAAAGTGCAGACTGCCGTCAGTCAGGAACAGTTGAGCGAATTGCACCGCAACATCTACCTGAACCTGCCTCAAAGGTTTACAACGGCAGAAGGTATCGGCATTGCTGAAAGCTACGGGATGAAGGAGCATGCTTTCAAGATGTTTCTAAAACGTCACATCGGAACATTATTCAGAAAAGAGAATCATGGAGAATACAGTAAATAAACCTGTTACTATACACATTTTCGCAACCGAGGGGTTTGTGAAGTTGCGAAAATGTGCATAGTAACATCCAAACAGAAAGAAAAATGAGCTACAGATTCACATTAGAACCATATAAAGGTGTCAGCACCCGGCACACATGCCCGAACTGCCACCGCAAAAGTTGTTTCGCCAAATACATTGATACGGAAAAGCAAATCAGCTTTCCCGACTATGTAGGGCGATGCAACCATGAACAAAAGTGCGGTTACAACTATACGCCCAAAATGTACTTTGACGAGAACCCGATGGCCAAAGAGCGATTGAGCGAAGAGTTTGTGCCGATGTCAAAGCCACGCATCAGTCTGCCTCCTGCGCCATCCTTCATTGAGCCGGAAATCATGAGGCAGTCCCTAAAGCTGTATCACACGAACAAACTGTTTCAGTTCCTGAGTTTCCATTTCGGACAGGAGGCTACCGAAGAGCTGATGTTGCGCTACCATGTAGGAACCTCAAAGCATTGGCCGGGAGCTACAGTCTTCTGGCAGGTCGATATTTCCGGACAGGTACGCACCGGAAAAGTGATGCTCTACAATCCTGAGAACGGGAGACGGATTAAAAAGCCGCACAACTACATCACGTGGGTACATTCCCTTTTGAAGAAAGAGAATTTCAACCTCCGGCAATGCCTGTTTGGTGAACATCTTTTGTCCTCCGACCAGCAGCGTCCGGTTGCCCTTGTGGAGAGTGAGAAAAGCGCTTTGATTTCCAGCTTCTATCTGCCACAATATCTATGGATTGCTTCGGGCGGAAAGAACGGAGCGTTCAATCGGGATGCCATCAGCGTATTAAGAAACCGACGTGTCCTGCTCTTCCCTGATCTTGGTGCGACCGACTATTGGAACAGTAAAATGGAGATGATCCGGAGCCTGGGAATAGAGGTTTCTCTCTTCGATTTTATGGAAAGAAACGCAACAAAAGAAGAACGTGATGCGGGTTATGACATTGCAGATTTTCTGCTGAGAGAAGAAACAAAGGAGGCTATTCTCAATCGTCTTATCGCGTTGAATCCGGCCTTGAAAACACTGGTCGAAACTTTCGATTTGCAGCTTGTCAATGTGGAGAAAGCACCGCTTTCAGCAACGGTTCAACGTACCCGGAAAGGACTTTTCAAACGATGACTGTCAGATGTCTGATTCACTTCTTTTTCACTGGAGCAAGTTTATGCCGGTGTATTACATTTCCCGGCCACTTGCTCACCTCAAAAGAGGGTGAGACGACTCCCGATGGTCACAATTATTAATCTCAAAAGCAAATATTATGGACAAGAAAAATACAGTTACAATCCGTCTTACAGACGAACAGTTCGGCTGGCTTAGAGCACTCAGCCGACGCAGTAAACGCAGTCAAAGCGAAGTAGTGCGTTCACTCATCGAACACGGTACGGTGCGCGAACGAATTACGAGAGAAAATCTTGACATCATCCGAAAACTGATTGGAGAAAGCACAAACCTGAACCAGCTTGCCAGACGAGCCAACGCTTACGGTTTTTATCGTGTGGCCGATGAGTGCAGTACCGCCGTTCAACAGATTTCACAACTCATAAAACAGCTCAAGGATGATAGGTAAAATTGTAAAGGGCACATCGTTTTCCGGGTGCGTAAACTATGTGCTGAAAGAAGATAAGTCACGCCTGCTGAAAGCAGTTGGTGTCTACGGTTCACCTGAAGAAATAGCGGAACAATTCGAGTTGCAGACTTTACTGAACGACAAGGTCAAGAATACGGTCGGGCATATATCATTGAGCTTCTCCACAGAAGACGGAGACCGCATCCGTGACGATGATGGACTGATGTTGAGGATCGCCCACGACTATATGAAGCTGATGGGAATTGCAAACACGCAGTTCATCATCGCCCGGCATATAGACCGTGACCATCCGCATTGTCACATCGTTTACAACCGGGTGGATAATGACGGCCGCACCATCAGCGACAAGAACGACCGTTACCGGAACGAAAAGGTCTGCAAGATGCTGACAGCCCGTTACCGTTTGCATTTTGCCGAAGGAAAAGAGCATGTCAATTTCATGCGGTTACGTCATCATGACAAGGTAAAGTATTTTATCTATCATGCCTTAAAACGAGAGGTTCCGAACGCCCGAAGCTGGAGTGAGCTGCGACTGGCCTTACGGAGATACGGGATTGATACGCAATGGAAGCAAAGTCGCACGACCGGAGAGATGCAAGGTGTCAAGTTCACATGTGACCAACTGACCTTTAGCGGTTCCAAGATTGACCGCCAGTTCAGTTTCCTGAACATCGACCAGGAGCTGAGATATAACGCTCTTTCTGCTACCATGAACCAGCGTCAGGCACAGGTAGAAACCATACGCGAGGAACCTCGTCATGAATACCAGCAGGAGAATCATTCCAGCATCAGTGTGGGATTGTTCGCGCCCTCTCCTATGGATTATGATACGGAGGAAGCGATACAGGCCAACCGGCTTAAAAAGAAGAAAAAGAAACCGAAACGCAAGCGAGGTTTCAGTCTATAATCAATTTTTTATTAACCATCAAAATTCAAATTATTATGAACTATTCCGATTTTATTTACGATTTCAATCTCTATTTGTGTGAGAGATTCGGTTACAGAAACTGCTGTTCCGTCATGCACAACGCCAACGGTATATGTGTTTCCGTCCATGTAGGCGAAATGGATTTATATATCCGTTTCTGGGAATACAGTTGTGGTGTTGGCAGCATCCCCGACTGGAGCATTATCATTGTACGTAGCAACTTCAAACGAAACCAGCAGGAAAACCTGAAAGACCTTGCCCGTTTCTTCAAGGAGTACGCCCCACGCTATGGTTACAAATACCTTTGTACCGAGGATGATGATTACAAGTATTATCAAACTCTTGGTTTGAAACTTATTCACCGAGGATTTTTCAGACAATATAATTATGGGTTGCCGTTGAAGGAACTAGAGGTGTAACGTAGATTTCTTTATGGAGGAGAGGGAAATCCTCTCCTTTTATTTTGTATCACCATTACTTATCGTTAATAGAAGGATAAAATATCGTTGTTATTCGATATTATTCAGTCCGAATTTTCATAAATAACTTTACACAAAGTAAAGAACAAACTACTTCATTTGGGACTTATATTCCATATATGTTTTCCCTATTAACTGTACCTCCTTACTGATCGTATTTTTAAGTATTGCCTTGGTTATGTTTTGTGCATCAATTTTAATCTGTTTCGTTTCTGTATGATTCTCATATTCAAACTTGATTTCTTTAATCTTGATATTTCCGCAATCTGTTTTTATATAAGCATTGTCAAATGGAAATACATAGTCTTTATTTTGTTGGCAATTTTCAGGTATTTCTTCTTCTAATTTCTGTATATCTGCAATAATCTCATCTTTTGCATTTCTAATCTTATTTTCTTTAGTTGTTAAAGGAATATGAGTTGCATGAATCCATTTACTACAATTCGGGGAAAAGAGCCAATCTAATCGTTCCTTATATAATTGGATATTAAAATCATGTTCTTTAGCCCAATCTTCATCAACCAGAAAAAGTCTATGTCTAACAGAACTACCAATAGTTAATGTGGTTTCAGCAACAATAGCTTCTCCCTCTTCCGGTTCTCTTAATTCCATTAAATCAATTCCATAATGCTCACCAAATTTCTTTGCCCCTTCTTGATATCCCTTCTTGGTAACCATTATGCCTTTGACATCTTCTAAATCATAAAGGACCCCAAAAAAGTCTCTCACTTTACCAATAGATACCGTGTGGTTATAATTCTTACACTCTATTGCAATCTTAAATGTGGTATTATCATATTGATACTCCCAGTACACATCTATTTGATGCTTCTGGCCTGACTTTCCAGTCAATTTCACATTATGCTTAACCTCTATATTCTTTACATACAAATTCTTCAAAATCTCATTATAAATCTCTTGAGTAAATATCTCATATTTAATATTATCATTCATAAAAATCAATTTTAAGATTGTCTATACTTCAAAAGTATACAATTTATCTTAATCAAAATCTCTTAAATGCATTGTTTTCGGCCATAACACCGTAAAAATGAATTATACGCAATGAAATTTCCTTTTACATCTAATTATTAATCAAAACTCAATTGTTCTTTTAGGTAAAAAGACTATATTTGTATAATTGTTAATTAAAAACGAGATATGTCTAACAAAAAAATAAACCGAATCAAGGTGATGCTAGCCGAGAAGGAAAAGACCAATAAATGGCTGGCAGAGCAAGTGGGGAAAGATCCTGCTACCATCTCCAAATGGTGTACCAATACGGCACAACCTAGTTTGGAAATGCTACTTCAAATAGCTAAAGTACTTAACGTGGAGATTAAGGACCTGCTCAGAGAATCTGATGAATGAGATTTCTATATACTAAGATTTCTCAATAAATGCAGAATGTCTGCATTCTTTATTTACACCTTTGCTTATGACATTCACACATAGAGTAAGCTAATTTCAAAATTGATTTTATGAACAAACAACAACTTGCCAATAAGATATGGGCATCTGCCAACAAGATGCGCTCCAAAATAGAAGCCAACGAATACAAAGATTATATTCTTGGCTTGATTTTCTATAAATTCCTGTCAGACAACGAAGTGAACTATCTGAAAAGTATCGGATGGACTGATGAGGATATTGTAACACTTGTAGAAGATCATGAGAATCAGGAAGCAGTCATGATGATGGAGTATTGCAGAAACAACATCGGCTACTTCATTGAATACAAAAATCTGTTTGGTACCTGGCTGAAGCCCAATTCTGAATTTAGTGTAGCCAACTTGAGCGGAGCACTCAGCAGTTTCGACCGTCTGATTAGCCCTCATTACAAACATGTCTATGAGAACATCTTCAAGACATTACAGGCCGGATTGAGTAAACTGGGTGAGAACCCGGCCTCACAGACACGCGCCATTAAGGATCTCATCAAGCTGATCAAGGACATTCCCACAGATGGCCGTCAGGACTATGACGTGCTGGGATATGTATATGAATATCTCATCAGTAACTTTGCTGCCAATGCCGGAAAAAAGGCCGGAGAATTCTATACGCCTCATGAGGTGGCCATGCTGATGTCTGAAATTGTAGCCGAACACCATAAGGACAAAGACCAGATAGAGATCTATGACCCGACAAGCGGTTCCGGTTCTCTGCTGATTACCATTGGTAAGGCGATAGGCCGTCATATCGAGGACAAGAACAAGGTGAAATACTATGCGCAGGAGCTGAAGGAAAATACCTACAACCTGACACGTATGAATCTGGTGATGCGTGGTATCAAACCGGATAATATCAATACCCGTTGTGCCGACTCTCTGGAAGAGGACTGGCCTTTGCAGACTGACGGTGGAGATATTGGCAAACCGCTTTACGTGGATGCTGTTGTCAGTAATCCTCCCTATTCGCAACAGTGGGATGCCAACGACCGTGAATTGGATTCGCGTTTCAAGGATTATGGTGTAGCTCCTAAAAGCAAAGCCGACTACGCCTTTCTGCTTCATGAGCTCCATCACCTTAAACCAGACGGCATCCTGACAATTGTACTTCCTCATGGAGTTCTCTTCCGTGGCGATGCCGATGAAAACAGTGAAGGGGAAGGCAAAATCCGTCGCAACCTTATTGAGAAGAACAACATCGATGCCATTATCGGATTGCCGGCCAACATCTTCTTCGGCACAGGTATTCCGACCCTCATCATGGTGCTCAAACAGCATCGTGACAATGACGATGTGTTGATTATCGATGCCTCGAAGGGCTTTGTCAAGGAAGGAAAAAACAACAAGTTGCGCGAATGTGATATCAAACGTATTTCCGATACGGTACGCGACCGCAAAACGATTCCTGGATATTCCCGTACAGTGTCCCGTGATGAAATCCGTCAAAACGGTTACAATCTGAATATCCCTCGTTATGTAGATTCCAGTGATCCTGTTGAGAAGTTCGACATCTATGCCACTATGTTTGGAGGTATCCCTCACAGTGAGATTGACGAACTTCAAAAATATTGGGATACATTCCCTTCTTTGCGCGAAGAGTTGTTTGTAGCAGATGCAGACAAACCTTATTCCCAGTTGAAGGCCGAAGATACTCAATCGGTTATAGAGCAGAACACAGACGTAAAAGCTTTCCAGCAGAGATTTGCACAGGCTTTCGAAGGTTTTGCCGACAGTGTTCATCATCGGCTGATTGATCAGATAGCGACTGCAAATCCCCCAAAAGAATTGGATGCTATTTCCGATGATATTTTTGCCCGTTTACATGGGATGCCTCTCATCGACAAATATGCAGCCTATCAGGCGTTGGCTGACAACTGGCAGGGTATTACCAATGACATTGAGACCATACAGCAGGAAGGTATTGAAGCGGTAAGAGTGGTAGAACCTGCTTATAAACTGGTAAAGAAAGGCGACGAAGAAATTGAAGTGCCGGATGGTTTGAAAGGCCGCATTATTCCTTTTGAATTGGTACAACAGGAGAAATTCCAGGACGATTTGAAAGCAATTGACGATTTGCAGATGCGAGTAGAAGAAATCTCCGGTGAGCTGGATGAAATCCGTGAAGGTTTCTCGGAAGAGGAGTCTGAGGCTTATTTGGATAGTGAAAAGGAAAATACCTTTGATAAGAAAGCCATTACTGCGGGAGCAAAAGCCAAAAAGGATGAGGTGGAAGCAGAAACTAAAGAGAAACTGAAGAAGATTGTCAAACTCTGGGAGGAACAGAAAAACAAGAACAAACAAATCAAGGAGGCCAAGCAGGCTCTTATTGACAAAACGGTAGAAGCGATAGAGAACCTTTCAGACGAAGAAATTTCTCTGTTCCTGCACAAAAAATGGGTTGACCCGATTGTTAATGGTATTGATGAAACGCTAAGTAATGTACTTTCGATTCTTGAAAGTAAAGTACTTACATTGGGTAAGAAATATGCCGTAAGTTACAAACAGTTAAATCAAAATTTAGAAGAATCTCAAAAAGAGTTGTTTGGATTAGTGAGTGAATTGACAGGTGATAAACTTACTATATTGGGACTTAATGAATTGATTAATGAAGGAAAAGAGTAAGCATATGAATATACCTAAAATTAGATTTAAAGGATTTGAAGACACTTGGAAAAACGATAAAATCGGAAATATAGGTTCTGTTTTAATGTGTAAACGCATCTTCAAATCTCAAACTACCTCTATTGGAGATATTCCTTTTTATAAAATCGGTACTTTCGGTTCAACAGCAGATGCTTTTATCTCTGAAAATTTATTTAATGAATATAAAACAAGATTTAGTTATCCACAATATGGGGATATTTTATTATCTGCAGCTGGAACTATTGGTAGAATAGTAGAATATAAAGGAGAAAAAGCTTATTTTCAAGATTCAAATATTGTGTGGGTCAAAGTCAATGGAAAAATCAAAAATCAATTTTTAAAATATATATATTCATGTATTAAATGGAATGGTTTAGAAGGAAGTACTATTAAAAGACTTTATAATAATAATATTCTTGAAACTGCAATAAATTATCCATCACTCGAAGAACAGCAAAAGATAGCATCCTATTTCCAGTCATTAGACTCATTAATTCAAATTACCTCAAAGAAACTTGCGTCTTTAAAACAAATAAAGGCGGCAAGTTTACAATCTATGTTCCCACGAGAAGGAGAAACTGTACCTAAAGTAAGATTCAAAGGATTTGAAGAAAGATGGCTTCTAATGAAGATTAACGACGTTTGCAAACAAAGTACTTCACGTCTTTCCGAGAATTCTTTGGGACCTAATGCCGGAAACTACGCTGTATATGGTGCAAATGGCTATTTACAAAATATTACTACGTATGATTATGATTGCCCATACATTGGAATAATTAAGGATGGCTCAGGCGCCGGAAGATCTAGACTTTATCCTAAATATTCATCAATAATAGGAACTATGCAATACATAATTCCAAAAGAAACTATAAACATTGAGTTTCTTGCTTATTTATTCGAGACTATAAATTTTACTAAGTTTATTATTGGATCGAGCATCCCGCATATATATTATAAAAACTATTGTGAAAACATAGTACCTATTCCTTCTTACAATGAACAACAAAAGATTGGTGCTTACTTCCGTAATCTAGATCGGCAAATCTCTCTCCAAACCCAGCGCCTTGAGAAGTTAAAACAAATCAAGGCAGCTTGTCTGGATAAGATGTTTGTATAAATATCATTCAAACCTTTAATGGAGTAAATATGGATAATATAAACAATATACAATATTTCGTCAAGGAAAGTCAGTTTGAACAAGCCTTGGTTGATCTTCTCCCCCATCATGGTTGGGAAAAGGAAGTAATTGTACAACCCACAGAAGAAGACTTGATTCAGAACTGGGCCAAGATTCTCTTTGACAACAACCGCGACATCAACAAATTAGGCAATTATCCGCTTACCGCAAGCGAGATGCGCCAAATCATTGATCAGGTGAATCTGTGCGACAGCCCATACGCCATGAATATGTTTATCAATGGCGGACAGGTATGTATCAAACGCGACAATTCCGCCGATACAAACAATTACGGCAAGGAAGTCTATCTGAAGATTTTCGATGCACGCGAAATCAGTGCTGGACAGAGCCGCTACCAGATTGCCCGCCAACCTCGTTTCAAGGCTTCGCACCCGTTGGGCGGTGACCGACGGGGCGATGTAATGTTGCTCATCAATGGTATGCCGGTGATTCATATCGAACTGAAGCGTTCCAAAGTGGATGTAAGTCAGGCTACCTTCCAGATTAAGCGTTATATCCACGAAGGGGTATTCAGCAACGGCATTTTCAAGATGGTGCAGATTTTCGTAGCCATGACTCCGGAAGAGACACTCTATTTTGCCAATCCGGGCAAAGAAGAGAACTTCAAGCCGGAATTCTATTTCCATTGGGAAGATTTTAACAATACTGTCATACGAGACTGGCGACGAATTGTGTCTGATTTGCTCAGCATCCCAATGGCACATCAGCTAATTGGTTATTATACCATTGCCGACGATAAGGACAAGACACTGAAAGTGCTGCGTAGCTATCAGTATTTTGCAGCCAGCAAAATTAGTGACATAACACATAAAACCAACTGGGATACTCATCAGCATCGTGGCGGATACGTGTGGCATACCACTGGTTCCGGAAAGACCATGACCAGTTTCAAATCGGCACAACTCATTGCCAATTCCGGCGATGCTGACAAAGTAGTATTCTTGTTGGACCGCATTGAACTGAGCGTGCAATCGTTGGACGAATACCGTGGATTTGCGGGAGAAGATGAAGCGATTCAAGATACGCAGAATACAGCTATTCTGTTGAGTAAACTCAAAAGTACGGATAACGATGACCGACTGATTGTGACTTCTATTCAGAAGATGTCGAACATCAAGGCTGGGAAAGATATTTCGCAGGACTACATTGATTTGATAGACCGTAAACGATTGGTATTCATCATAGACGAATGTCATCGTAGTGTGTTCGGCGATATGCTGATAGGTATCAAGAACACGTTCAAAAGAGCTTTGCTTTTCGGCTTCACGGGCACACCGGTGTTCAAAGAAAACGCCAAGCATGAAATCATGACCGAAACCATATTCGGCGACATGATTCATAAATACACCATCGCCAACGGAATCCCTGACCACAACGTATTGGGATTCGATCCGTATATGGTGAGAACCTACGATGACAATGAGCTTCGCGAAAAAGTGGCATTCTCTCAACTGAAGGTAAACAGCATTGAGGAGATTGAAAATGACGAGCAGAAAATGGCTGTTTACAACCGATTCATGAATGAACTGAAGATGCCGGACACTTATAAGAAAGAAGATGAAACTATACATGGAATAGAACATTATCTGCCTAAAGACCTTTATCAGCAGCCTGTTCATCATCAGGCTGTTGCTGCCGACATCGCAAGCGGAAGGGATAAACTGAGCAAGAACGGCAAATTCCACGCCATTCTAGCTACAAAGAATATACCTGAGGCAATAGCTTATTATCGGATATTCAAGGAGCAATATCCTTCTCTGAATGTGGTGGCCGTATTCGACAACAACATAGACAATTCTGATGGCGGAATCGCCAAGGAAGATGCCTTGCTGGAGATGCTGGATGACTATAACCAAAAATATGGAACAACATTCCAGCTTTCCACATACGCCAAATACAAAAAAGATGTGGCCAAAAGACTGGCACACAAGAAGCCTTACCTCAATATAGAACATGATCACGCACAGCAGATAGACTTGCTTATTGTGGTTTCGCAGATGTTGACAGGCTATGACTCCAAATGGGTAAATACGCTGTATGTGGATAAGGTAATGAAATATGTGGACATTATTCAGTCGTTCTCACGAACCAACCGCCTGTTTGGTCCGGACAAGCCTTTCGGCATTATCTGCTATTACTCTTTCCCTTACACCATGGAGCAGAATATCAATGATGCACTCGATGTATATGTGGACAGACCATTAGGAGTCTTTGTCGATAAACTGGAAAGCAATCTGACAAATATCAACCAAAAGTTCTTGCACATAAGGGATATATTCCAGGCACAGAAAATCGAAAACTTTGCAAAATTGCCGGAAGCAAGAGAAGACAGGAATATGTTTGCCAAAGATTTCAGCCAAATGACCCATCTGCTGGAAGCAGCCAAGCTGCAAGGATTCACATGGGATAAGGATGAATATGAGTTCCAGCATGGCGATACCTATACCTACGTCAAGATGGAACTGGACGAACAGACTTACCTTATTCTGCTGCAACGATACAGGGAACTGTTTGAAGGTAATGGAGGGGGCAGTACGGAAGGAGATGATTTCGACTATCCTATTGACACCTATATCACAGAAACAGGTACGGGTACGATCGATGCCGAATATATCAACTCCAAGTTTGTGAAGTTCATCAAGAACCTCTACATGTCCGGTCCGGGAAGCGAACTGACTAAAGAAGCCTTTAAAGAGTTGCACAAAACCTTTGCTTCTCTATCACAAAAAGATCAGCGTACGGCAATGATTATCCTACACGACCTGCAAAGTGGAGATTTGCATCTGTCGCCGGGTAAGACAATCTATGATTATATCGCAGAATACCAATTCCGCGAATTACACAAACAAGTAATGATTCTGGCTGAAGCGACCGGTATAAACGCCAGTCAACTGGAGCACATCATGAGTCGTAATGTAACGGAACAAAATCTGAATGAATTCAGTCAGTTTGACAACCTGAAACTGACATTGAACATGGCCAAGACTCGTGAGTTTATTGCCAAAGTAGAAGGTACAGAAGTTCCAGCTCGTCTGGTTATTCCCAAAGCAGACAAATTACTTCGAGAGTTTATTCTGGACAGCAGTTGTAGAGAACGTATTCTGAAAGCGTACTTGAACATGGAGGAGAATTATCAATCCGAAGAAGAACAGGTGCCGCAAGACGAAAACGTTATTACAGGCGAAGTACAGCATGTAGACATAGCCGTCATAAAAGATAATATTCGGAGCATTCTGAAAACAACTTTGACCGCTGTGCTTCCACAAATGCGTCCTGTCGATGAGATTATAGACAGCGTATTCTATGTAATAGACACACCGTCAATTGACTCTTTGGACAATGTAGGCATGTTTATCCAGCGGGCATTTACCAATCTGTACGGTAAGAAAGCAACTATAGTAGATAAGTTTGTGGCATTTAATTTATTAGTCACCAAGTTTGAAGCATATCTGAAGAAATTGTATTATCTGATGAAAGGCCATGAAGTTCCTGCCCAAAATCCCGGTGAAGATGTAACTTGGAAAAACGTGATTTATGCCCACAAATGTCTATGGAATCTGAAATACAGCACGGATGAAGGAAAGCAGCAGCTATATCAATACCTCATGCTCATTAAAGGTTGGAGAAACAGTGAATCACATATATCTCCTACCGCTTCAGAACAGGAAGTTGATACTGCAATCAGCATCATCCTGACCATGTATTTTTATGCTACTGGTTCTTCTATTACAGATTTGGAAATGAATGGACATGAAATACAAAAATCAGCAAGTGAAGAAAATTCTTATGTCCATAAAGTAATTCAGTTGCATCCATATTATAATGAAGAAAATGATGATCAGCAATTAGTCGCTGAAGCGGACGTAAAGGATTGGCCAGAAGAAAAACGAATCGCAACTCTGAAAAAGAGCATTTGCCAGCTTATAGGATATGAGCCTAAAAAGTCACCTTTGAGCAAGCAAAGACATTGGATTGCGATTTATCGTATAGCTGCAGATAAGGGATTTATCATAGAAGGTGATTTTGCTTATTTCAAAAGAATCATTGATGATATGCAAATAAGTAATCTTCCTGTTCCTCTTAAAATAGAATCGCTACAAAGCTCCATCAAAGATGTGTATGCAAAAGATATTGAAGATTGGACAGACGATAACCTTAGTGGCAAAAAACTAGCGGAGTATGAAGATATTAAGAAATGTGCTGATGCGTTTGCCAAGATTGTAGAAAATAATATTAATACGAAATAAGACGATTATCATGAAACATATATCAATTCGTGTGCCTTGGCACGATAATAAATGGAATGGAACTATTTGTCAATGTCCGAAAAATAATCCATTCTGCATGATGCTTCACAATATATCTGAAAGAAAAGATGAGAATAAAGAAGAAACGTATGCAGGAAAGGATTGGAATTCTCTCAAGCAAGATCAATTACCTGCTTGTGTTGGCGAGAATGGTGGTTTTATGAATGAGAAGCCATATAAAAGAATCTTCAAACATGTTTATGCTTTTGGAGAGACTCCACATGCAAAGCTCTTACCTACAACAATAGAACTCAAACCATATAGCTTTTTTGGAATACCTTTCCGATATCTTTCTCGTGATTATCAAGAAGAACTGAATCATAAATATCCGAATATGTCTGATGATGAAACTGCACCGTTTCCTACATCTTGGGTATATGGAAAAGAGAGACAGTTTGAAATATTAAATCACTTTAGATCAAATATAGAAGCCGGCACTTCACTCGGAGTTTTTTATTGCAAAAGTGGTAATCCAATTGATGAAGACGCAAAATTAATTGTTGGTATAGGTGAAATCACCAAAGTTTTACCGGTACAAACATATGACACAACAACTGATTATACATATCCTTTTTGGGATTTGATCTTTGAGCATGGTATAAGAACTGATTTGAAGAAGTCAAAAGGATTTCTTTTGCCATATCATGAATATATGTCACTTGATGAAGACTATGTAAAAGCCCAAACAGGAAAATCAAAACAAGAAGTAATTGATGAAATAAAAATTACCATCCCAAAGCTAGGCAATAGCCAGAAAATTTTTAACGAGTTGTCGTATGGTTGTGAATTTGTTAGTAACCATAGCATGTTGATTATTTTGAATGTAGCCAGGAAATGTTTAGAATGTGTCATTAATCATGGACTTGTCGGAGGAAACTGGAAACAACAAATTTTGTGGATAGATTCCCAAATTGCAAAGGTGAAGGATATGATAGGTCCATTTCCTGCTTTCGCCGAGGCTCTATCAGCAATAGGGGTAAATTATGCGTATATAATTGAGCAAGATTTACGAAATAATGGATATTGTGGGGTTAAAGATAATCCATGGGAAGCCTTTGATAAATTGATGAAAGGTGAATTGTCTCTTCCTGATTCCGTATATAAAAGTGAACTTACTCATTATCGTATTCTTTGGAAAAATACTCTAAGTAACCAAAGACAAGTATTGGAACTGCTATCACGTTTTGAAATAAATTCGGAAGTAATAAAATGGTGGTTTGATTGTCCTGACTGCTACGATGAATTATTAAATAATCCATATATTATCAGCGAGGAGAGTCTTATTGAAAATTATCTTCCGGTTACAACCGAAATGATTGATCTTGGCGTAATGGCTGACCCTAAGATTCAAGGGAAATGGACTCCAAAAGCTCCTTCACTAGTGGAATCCGTAATTGATAATAGAAGGATCCGCTCATTTATCATTTCAAAACTTGTGGCAAGTCTCTGTGATGGTGATACATTAATTTCTGCAAACGAGATTGAGTTATATATAAAAGATTGTTTGGCTACGGACAATCATCAACTGCCATATAATTATTTAATGTCAAACAAAGAGTTCATTGAAGAAAAAACTGTATACCTTAATACTGATGACAGGTGTGCATTGCAGTTGAAGGAATATAAAGAAATTGATGATTATTTGCGTAAGATATTCAAAGGTCGTGCTTCAAAGGACGTCAAATCACCAGTAAAAGAAGACTGGAATACGATCGTTAAAGCATCTATTGATGATTACAATGAAGCAAATGAGCGATGCCGTAATGCTGTGGCTGACCAGGTAAAGGCATTGGAAATGTTCTGCAGTAAGCGCCTTTCTGTGCTGGCAGGTCCAGCTGGAACAGGCAAAACTACAGTTGTCAAAGCTTTCTTAAAATCGCCACAAATAAAAGCAGAAGGTACGCTCCTTTTGGCTCCTACAGGGAAAGCACGAGTTCGCTTAGGCAACATGTCAGCAGGTATTCAAGCCCTAACTATTGCGCAATTTCTGACGCGTCAGGGTTTCTTTGACTGGGCTACAATGACACCTTATGTTCCTGAAGATGCAGAAAAACGTAAATATTGTGGAGCAAAAAATGTCATTATTGACGAGTGTTCCATGCTTACATGTAAGGACTTTTATGTCTTAATGAAAGCATTGGATTTAAAGAACATTAATCGAATAATTTTAATTGGAGATCCATTTCAATTACCTCCTATTGGCCCTGGCAGACCATTTGCAGACTTATTTAACTACCTAAAGGATAATAAAGACGAATATTTAAGATCGGCAATAACAAAATTGCGATATGTTGTAAGAACTATTAATACAGGAGACTCTGACATATTGACTTTAGCATCATGGTTCTCTGGAGAAAAACCTGCAAAGAATTCCGATCTCATTTTTGAGCAAGTTGCCAAAGGAAATCTTAATAATGACTTGGCTGTTTATACTTGGAATGATGAAAACGACCTTAAAGACTGTTTGAAAGAGGCCATTGAAAAAGAGTTGCCAGAAGAGGAAGGTAAATCTTTATCCGATAAGATTCGTAAATCTATAGGACTTGACGATGTAAATAAAGCCTTAAATGATCCGTCAAAGGTTGAAAGATTTCAGGTTTTATCTCCGGTAAAAAATCCGGTATGGGGAACATTTCAGATTAATTCGTATTTCCAAGAGTGGGTTGGTATAAATAAAAATTTTTCAATAGAAATAGCTCCTATTACCATATCTGCTCTAGATAAGGTCATTCAATTAAAGAATGAACGCAAGAAATCTACGAGTAAAGAAGAATGTCAACTTTCAAATGGTCAAATAGGTTTTGTTAATTATGCAAATAAGAGGGAAAAGAAATCGACAGTCGTTTTTACCGGGTTACCCAACAAGAGATTTTCATATTATTCTTCTAAGTCGGATGAGGCTGATAATACAATAGACTTGGCTTATGCTATAACTATCCATAAGAGTCAAGGGAGCGATTTTGATACTGTGTTGGTTGTTCTTCCTAAAAGCGGACGTATACTTTCACGTGAACTAATCTATACAGCTTTAACACGAGCAAGAAAGAAATTAATTCTGTTGATACAAGATAATATATCGTGGTTAATCGAGTATACTAAACCTCAGATGTCAGTTTTAGCTAAGCGAAATACAAATCTTTTCTCTACATCTGTTCGTGAAGATATTTCAAACATTCCATATGTGGAAGGATTGATTCACACAACCTTAAAGCCTGGTTTAATCGTACGTAGCAAGTCTGAAGTAATTATTGCTAATATGCTATATGAACGAGGTATTGACTTTGAATATGAAAGAATGATAGAAGATAACGGCCGCCGATGTATTCCTGATTTTACTTTTGAAGATGCATCTGGAGATACCATTCTTTGGGAACATTTAGGAATGTTAGATAATCCCGCCTATAAGGAATCATGGGAAAAGAAACGAGATTTTTATAAATCAATCGGTTACATCGAAGGAGTAAATTTATTTACTACAGTTGACCATGAGAACGGAAGTATTGATTCTACAGAAATTGCTGCAATAGTAGATAAATTAGAAGATTTAATATAAAAGATTATGAACAATGCAGAAAGACTGCATTGTTCATAATTAGCTTTGTATTGTTTGATAAATAGTATTGCCTATGCCAACAAATAAGAATGCACAGTTAAGATACCAGATTATAGATAAATGCCTGAGCAATTGGTCTAGGCGTTACTATATTGAGGATTTAGTAGATGCCTGCAATGAAGCGCTCTATCTGTATAATGGAGAAACGAAAGATGGTTGCGGAGTAAAAAAACGTCAAGTACAAGAAGATCTAAAATTCATTGAAAGTGAAGAAGGATATAGTATGGAGATAGATGCCATTCGAGATGGGCATAGAAAATATTACCGATACCATACCAAAGGGGCTTCTATTAAAAATCAACCTATCAATCAAGAAGAGTTCAATTTGATTTATGATGCATTGATACTTCTTAAACGTTTCGATGGAGTACCACAATTTGAGTGGTTAAACGACCTTGAAAAAAGACTATATACGACCAGTAAATTAGGAGATAGTCTGGATTCAGTTGTAAGTTTTCAGCATAATCCCTATCTCAAAGGAATGGATTTATACTATAAACCCATTTTTAATGCAATTGTTAACAAAAGGGTAATTGAAATTATATATCATCCATTTGGGAAGGATGCTAGAACTGTAATTGTTACTCCTTATCATCTTAAACAATATAATAATCGCTGGTTTCTGATCGGCAAACATAAAGACTCGGATTATCTATCAAACTTTGCAATTGATAGAATCGAAGGAGTAAAGGAAACATCTAAACCATACATAATACAACCTGAAGGAATAGATTTTAAAGAATACTTTAGCGATATCGTCGGCGTTTCGCGTTCAAATGCTCCTGTAGAAGAAGTCATTTTAAAGGTTAGTGATAAAGCCATTGGATATATTGTGACTAAGCCACTTCATGAATCTCAATCAGCAGTGACAACACCTCTTGAAGATGGATATTGGAAGATAACCTTAAAAGTCCAAAATAATTATGAGTTACGTTCTTTGCTCCGTTCGTTTGGTGCACAAATAGAGGTTATTGCCCCTGAGTCATTACGACAAATGATGAAAGAAACAGCCGAGGCTGTGAGTCAGATATACGAGAAATAATAAAATCACGATAACCAACGACTTATAATATAAATATGAATATGCCTGAAAATTTATATTTAGAATTTGATGCTTTTTTACGATCAATCAAACAAAATTTAGATGGGTCATTTGGTGTCCTATTAGGTGCCGGTGCATCCATCTCATCTGGTATTCAATCGGCAAATGATTGTATATGGGATTGGAAATTTTTAATATATCAATCATTATCAGGTAATCAAAAAAAATTAGTAGATCCAAAAAAATCTGATTTAAGTAAAGACATCATTCAGAAATGGTTAGATGTGCAAGGGAAATATCCACAATTGGGGAGTCCAGAAGAATATTCTTTTTATGCCGAAGCTTCATATCCAATAGATGCGGACAGAACTAAATATTTTGAAAGCCTGTGCAATGGGAAAAGTCCATATGTAGGATATAAATTGTTATGTCTGCTGAATAAATATGGAATTGTAAAATCTGTTTGGAGTACAAATTTCGATGGACTCGTGGAAAGAGCTGCACAACAAGCCAATATAACACCTATAGCTATAAATCTTGATTGCGTTGATCGTATATATAGGACAGAAAGTTCAAATGAATTACTTTATATAGCATTACATGGAGATTGTAAATTTAGAACACTCAAAAATACCGAGAAAGAACTAGACTCACAAAATAGTGAATTTGTTTCAGCTTTGCGACGTTATTTTGTTGACAAAAATTTAATTATCATAGGATATAGTGGAAGAGATAAATCCCTTATGTTTGCTTTGAAAGAAGCTTTTACGGATAAGGGAGCGGGAAGATTGTATTGGTGTGGCTACGGCAAGGATATTACACCTGAAATAGCAGATTTAATTCAAACTATTCGATCTGCTGGAAGACAAGCGTTTTATATTGACACAAACGGATTTGATAATGTTATGTTATCTCTTGTAAAATTCTGTTTTAACGACGATTCTAATAAACAAGAGGAAATCAATGAAATACTTAAAGTAATAAGTATAGACAATACGACAACTCCATTTTCCATACATGATGGAAGTACAAAAAAATATCTGAAAAGTAATCTAATTCCTGCTACATTTCCCGATGAAATATTTCAGTTTCAAATTTCATACGATAAGAATGAAAACAGATGGAAATATCTTAGAGAAAAGATTAAAGAAAAGCCCCTTATTGCTGTACCATATAAAGACAAAGTATATGCCATCTCAACTGTATCTACTATCAATGAAGTTTTTGGGAAAAATTTAATTAGTGAAATTGAACGTGTTCATATTTCTATTGATGAAATAGAAAAAAACAGCTATTTTAAAGAATTATTTCTCAAAGCCGTACTTTATGGAATCTCCCAGATTACAGGATTAGGTGTTGATTATAAGCGTTATAGGTTGTATAAAAAAGAAATTTATGCAAATAAAAATAATGTAACAATACATGAAGCTATTGAATGTGGATTATCATTTGTCCCACAAGAGAAATATGTCTTGTTTTCAATTACTCCAACAGTTTATTTTATTTCTAATGACCAAATAAAAAAGGAGATCAAACAGCAATACTCTCATGAATATTTGGATAAAATGAGAAATCAGCAATATGAGAAGAAATTACAAGAATGGTGTAATATAATGTTTAATGGTAAAAGATTAAGTTTTGAGATACCTGTTAATTCACGAAGTGGTTTTATCTTTAAAATATCCAATAATCGTGGTTATGCTGAGATACACCATTGCGGACAAGGTAACACAACGATATATTCTCCAAAGGAATACAACATAAAACAAACATTATATCATGGCATACATATTAACGAACCCAAGCTTGAATTTATAAATCCATACGTTAATAAACCTGCATATGATGACAATCCGATGAGAGGATTATCAAAATACAGGCCTTTCGATGCGAAATATTTTGATGTATTCCCTAAAGATGTATGTATTGGCAGTATCTGTCCTGCTTCTTATTCTTCAAAATTTAGTGAATTTATAAAAAGACTAAATTCTACAATTTCCGCAGATAAATTATCTGACTATGTACATCATTATACTGGTTTTAGTAATATTTATAACTGTAGACTTGAAATACCTGAAATACATTCTGAAAAATGGGTATCAATAAATGATAATCCTAAAAGCACCATTAATTTAGCAAAAACTATTTGTACAGAAGGGCAAAAACTTTCAGAACAGTTCCCAGGAATTGTGCTATTAATATTTATACCTAATTCATGGAGCAACTATAGACAATTCAATTATCATGGAGAAACATTTGATTTGCATAACTACATAAAAGCGTTTGCCGCCCAACATAGATTCACAACCCAATTTATAGAAGAAAAGACTTTATATGACAAGATGGTATGTGAAATTTCATGGTGGCTCTCTTTAGCTCTATTTGTAAAAGCTTTAAGAACTCCCTGGACTCTTGCAGACTTAGATCAAAATACAGCATATGCAGGAATTGGATATAGCATAAAAAAGCAATATTCAGGTAAAGCTGAAGTTGTTTTAGGCTGTAGCCATATATACAATGCACAAGGACAGGGATTAAGATATAAACTGTCAAAAGTTGAACATCCTCAATTTGACAAAAAGAAAAATCCTTATTTAAATTTTGAAGAAGCTTATAAATTTGGAATGGATATACTGGCTCTTTTTCAAGACGCTATGGAAAAGTTACCTCAAAGAGTTGTAATTCATAAACGAACCCCTTTTAAGAATGATGAGATTGAAGGTATAACAAACGCATTAAAGCAAGCAGGAATATCAGAAATTGATTTGATCACAATCACTCAAGAATATGATTTAAAGTTTATTGCAGAGAAGATTATGTATGGTCAATTTCTTGAAGATGGATATCCAGTTGATAGAGGAACGTGCATTAAACTATCATCGAGAAATGCTTTGTTATGGACACATGGAGTAGTTCCCTCAATACAGTCAAATCGCAGATACTACCAAGGAGGACGTTGTATTCCTGCTCCTTTAAAAATTACCAAATACTATGGGCATGGAGATTTGGAAACTATTGCTAAAGAAATTCTAGGATTCACAAAGATGAATTGGAACTCGTTTAATCTATACACAAAGTTACCTGCCACAATTGACACTTCTAATACATTGGCACAGGTGGGAAACTTGTTAAGACAATATAATGGTGTAACATACGATTACCGTTTCTTTATCTAAAAAGTAGCTCGCCATAAACAGCCTTCATTTATGGCGGGCTACTCGACTATAAATTCTGTTATATCGAAAAAATTCTATACAATTTACACTACTGACTATCCCTATAACAAAAAGATCACCTATCCATCCAACCCTCCTGTAAGCCATTAAGTTTAATTAGTTTATTTATATGATTGCTCACGATAAGCATCGTATGATTTGCCTGATTTATTTTTCCTTCATACTTTTCAATAAGTGGAAGCCCCTTTTCTCGAAGGAACTTGTAATCTTTGAATTCGTTAGGAGCTGTTAGAATTTTAGCCTTCCAAAAATCAGTCACAAAATGATTAATAATAGGTTTTATATCTTCACCCAAGATTTGAATCAATTGTTTCTCCAACATAGGCAAAAGTGCAATTAGAAGTGAGAATGCATAATCTGCCTCACTTTGATAAGCTGTCATCAGATAAGCACAAATATAAACAACATAGTTATCATTCATGTCCAACTTATTAATTTCCGCTATATAGTCTTTATCATACGAAGGTCTATCAAACACAGATTTCACTAGTTCAAATTTTTCAGGATTATTCACTGGATGATAATTGTCAAATACCTTTTTAATGAGTTTCAAACCACTATCATCTCCACGAAGATTCTGACTAAGCGACATCATTAGAAGAGGTACTATACTAAACTCAACAAACTCAAAGTCTGCATTTTCTTTATGCAGTTCAGGGTGATTCTCATAATTAATGCGCTGCGCTTCACATGTATGATTAATTACAAAAAGTATGGCATCATTATCCTCAATAAAATATGGTAATAACAGGAAGAGTAGATAATGAATCTCGCGAACTTCGCCTCTTTTCTTACATGCATCCAGTGTTCTATGCGCCCATTCACGAGCCAAATCCCTTAAGCCGACCATTTTACACAGTTGACACATCTGATAACAGGATGTATAGATACGGTCTTCGCTATATAGATCATCAAATGAACTTAAGTCATTTTCAGTGAACATCCCATGATGAGGAATCGCTTGATCTTTAGGCATAGGTTTGTTATCCAAGTCGCACTGATACTTTATTATTAGACACCCTAATAAACAGATAAAGCTCTTGGCAAATTTTTCTTTGCCATCTTGAAGGTCATTCGTGACAAAACGCACACATTCTGATAGTTTTTCAACAGCTTTCTGTTTATTGCTCGCACACCAATATGCATATGACAACTCTCCTATGCACTGATAGTATTCATATATATCTATACGATGTTTAACATCAGAAACATATTGTAGTGCCTCTTCAAGTTCTTTTACTGCCGCATTAATATTAGTCTCAGCCAGAACGTATGCCATCATTTGCTTAACATGCAACATAATATTAGGAATCAACTCGGTATCTGCAATCGAAAGTGACCTTTTAAAGTAATCAAGAGCATGACCATGTACTTCAGCAACATCTCGGAAGTAGCTATTCCCCATTGAACCATTCAAAATCAACTGCGCAAATGGCAATTCTTCATACTTAGAATACTTGCTTTCATATAGCGATCGAGCTTCTTTATAACGGTGTTCAGAATTAAAAATCTCCATAATTGCAAAAACACAAGCGATAGCAAGTTCTGAACAGCGCTTAAGTTCTGCTTTTTCCAAAATTCTGAATAATATCTTCACACGATCATTAACGGGTTTACCCCCTAAATGATACCTCCAAAGTCGTTCTATTGCAAGATAACAACACTCGCAAATTACATGGTCGTTATGTGAGTATTCAATATCATCTGCTTTGAATACATCAAGCCAGTTAATGAAATCTTGTTCATTAGACAAACGCAGAAGGAAAAACCAAATGTTATTATCAAAAAATGGTTTTGCATCTCCAATAGTCTTTAATAGTTTATTATCATCACCTTTACTTTCCAGGTATCGATGATAATGTGACAACCCACCCTCAATGTCACCTTCCATCCAACAAATCATTGTAATCATGCTGCTATAGAACGATATTTTTTCAGCATCAGTACATTTAGAGACATTGTCTTTTAAATCTTTTATCAAGAATGATTGTTGAGTTGCACTCAGATCTTTGATAAGTGCAATTTGAAGATAACGTATTCCTATCTTGACATCAATAGACATTCCCTCGGGTAAGGGGACATTTATCCATAATTTACAAAGGAGGCTTCCATGTGGCAATTCTCCAATATCATCCAATTTCATTAAGGTTGTGATGTACATTCTTCCAGCATTGTCATCCGCACCACCTTTAATACTGTATAGGATATAATTCAGTACATCATGTTCTCCAAGTACTTTTTTCTTAGTCAAAATACCTTCTGCTAATAATAAATTGGCATCTTTGAAAGTTTGTTCTGGCACATCAGGCTTCCATAATTTACTGATAAGTGGGTTCGCTTTAAAACAATTATCTAATGGCATTACCCATGTAGGAACTAATCCATTTAAACGCATTCTTGGTTCGTCAATAGATGGATCAATTCCGGCTAATTTGCAGGCATCTTCTTCAGTGAAAGTACCATTCACAATCAACAGACGATTTAGCAAAGCGCGATCAGTCGTATCAGCTAACAATGTCCGCATCAAATCAGCCATTGTTCTACTCAGATTATAGTCAAAACTATATGCTAAAAGATTGGAAAAATGTTTTTCATCTAATCGCCAATGATTAGCTTTCAAATATTCGCAAAGTGTTCGCACAAGAACAGGATGTCCACAACTATGTGCATAAATGAACATATGTGGGTTCTGCTCTGGTCTATACGTATCAACAAGTTCTTTGGTTTCAGCGACTGTCAATAAAGGTACTTCAATCTGACAAACTCTACTATCATCAAGTCCTGCTATATTCAGATTTAATGCCCCCGTGCTTACCAACACACTTTCACCGCCCTTTCCTTCCTTTAGCAGTATTTTTACCTTATTTTCCAGATCCGTCTGCAAAACAGAATCGTATATGGCAGTTTTTGGCCTGTGCTGATGTATTTGTGCTGCTAAAGTCGATTTTCCTATTTTCAAAGAACCAAAAATCACGAGTATTTTACCATCATCCAGTGCATTAAGGCAACGATCCAACAAAGCTGTACGTTCTACGATATTATCGCTCTGAATTGCAGGGAGCAACGGCTCCCGCTGAATTAAATCTACATTAACATCTCTTAATGTAAGGCCGTTCATCGCCTGTTTCAGATCTTGTGGAATAGCAACCTTATCATTTAATTTAGGACTTAAATTTATGGAAAAAACATCTTGAGGCGTGTTCTCCAAATCAACATAAGGATACTTAGCCCAACCTTCTTCAAACCATGTATGCGCATTTACAAAACACGCACAGGTTGTCGGGTCGTATCGTCCTAAAAGGACCGAAGACCGTACATCTTGTTCATTACGCAGAACACCAGCTTGTAAAGAATAGATATAATGAACTTTCTGTAGCACTTGGTCATGTTCGTGCCCAGCCAGCCATAGACGCACTCTATTATGTTGCAGCATCGTCGAGAGCACTTTCTTCTCTCCTTGCATAAGCGAAGTAACCGGATAATGGCTAAGCAATATAGTCGGTTTATTCTTATTAAGCGTACGTACTGCGTCATATAATAACTTTGTACCAACGAACAAGTCGTTATGTTCTTGTCCGCTGGTGTATGCTAAATTGGTATCTACATGCAGAATATTGAAATGCTCTGTCTCTATATTAAAATGCGGCATTTTGGGATTGCCATATAATTTGAGTCGGTCTGCGTCGTATATTTTGCTAAGAAAAGAAAGAAAATCTTTCTCTCCTGTCATAATGACCGACAGGTCTTCCGGCTCTATAATGCCATTATCCGGGTGATAGTACCTTTCGCTATCATAGAATACTTTCCTGATAACATCATGACGACCATCAACATCTCTATCCACATCATGATTACCGGCAACTATATACAATCTATCAACTGATGTCTGGACTGCATCGCATATAGATTTCAAATAATCGGCCATTTCATCCGTAAATACGTTAGAACTTACATTTGCTGTTCGAATGTCACCAGTACAGAATACATAATCACATTTTACCCCTAGTTCTTTTAAGTATTCAGGCAACTCATCGCGCATCATGTTCGTTATTGCACCTTCACTACCTAAATGTAAATCAGATATATGCAGCCAATTAATCATATTTGTCATTTTTATTTACCACTAAATGCATTACATAAATATAAGATTATCCCATTCTCATCATTCCAGCCAACTGTACGAAATAATCATTTGACCAAATATCAAGTTCTTTTGGATTGCGAACGAAAGGCAATACATCTTCTTTCACTTGTTTTATATCAGCTGTAGAGAGACGTTCAATAAGTTTCTCCTTGAATAACTCTAGAGTAATATCCTCATTGTTAAACTGCTTGCATCGTTCTGCCAAATGAGTAAAATCCAACGGAACATTATGACGTACATACCATTCAAAGTCGTACCAATCACGACCTTTGACTCTATTCTTCCACACACGATAGACCAGTGCGTGCATCTTGCCTGCAAACAAATCTGGAAGTGTAAAACAACGGGTCATAAATGAATGTGGCTGAAGCAATAGCTTTTGTTCCGTCTTGAAGTTCAACGGTGGACAAGTATCTACTTCAATCTTTATCTTTATAGACTTCTCTGTCTGGAAACTCACATCATACACATCGGTATTATCTTTAAGAAATGCCGATTCGACCTTTCCGAAATTCTTCTTATCTTTTTTCTTTATTTCAACCTCACGACCTACCATTGCAAAGGCGTCAATGATAGCAGGGAAGTATTTCGTAAAATCGAACTTGTCATCTTGCGTAAGCAGTGAAAAATCCATATCCTCACTGAAACGCTGCAAACCATGAAAGATTCTCAGGCAAGTTCCGCCATAGAACGCAGCCGACTCAAAGAAACCTCCAGCATATAGGCCTGCAAGTATCATTTGTTGGTTAACTTCAAATATGGCGTTTCTCTTATGTTGCTCCGTCGTCAGGTCATAACGGGAGAGCATATTGTCGAATATTTCATTTTTCATCGTCTTAAGAATTTTAAAAGTGTCGAAATTGAATCAGCCTTTTTGCCCACATTGATATAATCTTCAAATATAGTTGCGTCCATCTTATGGAACTCATCCATATCCATACGAATATCCTGCTCAAGATATATCTCTACATCCTTCATATAGCGAAGAATGACTTTTGAGGAATTGGCAATCAAATCACACAAAGCCTTTTCCGGTGATGCAATAAGAAATGCATAGTCACCTTTATTCATACTCCTTATTCCTATCGGAAATGCCTTTCTTGAAATATATTTGTAGTCATAATTGCCGACTGGAGTTTGAAAGCTTCGGGGATGTTTTACTGTCATTGATTGATGAACATATACAGCCTCTGGGATAAGTCCATAATATCGTAGTGCAGTAGACATTGAAATATACGAAGGTGTATAGAGATGATTGGCGATTAACTCACTCGATAGAGTCTTTCCTGAATATTCTGGGTTGATCACATAAAGTCCTCGCTTCAGTCTGATGATGACCCCTTGTTTTTCGAGCCAGGTTACTTTCTTATTAGCAGACTTAAGTTCTGGATATAACGATTCAATGATTGAAGTCGTTACTGGAATGGTCCCTATTTCATTTAATTGCCTATCCATACTGCAAATATAGTAATATTTTGAACAATAAAAGAAATAAAACTTCTTTTTCTGTTCAAATTATTACTGCTTATACAATCTTAAGAAATAGCGACCACTGTCATATAAGTCTGTTGTTTGTAACAATTACCGAAACACTGGCCACACAGCAACAGAACTACCTCAAGGCTCTTATAACTGGAGAAAAGGCCATTAGTTCGACCGAAGTGATGCATCACTATCAAATCTCTTCAACGACCTCAATATCTCGCTCAAAGGCTGCCCTTATCAATAATGATATATTAGATAATAAGGCTGGTGAGATCTCATTCCAGGACCCGATTTATGCCTATTGGTTGAAGACTGAATGCTTCGCAAAATAATCATAATGCTCCCCCTGTTTCAGAGCTATTTTTGTACCCTTTCTCATCAAAAATCGGCATTTCTCACAAGTTTTTGTACCGCACATTTTGATATTCAAGAAATTACACTTACTTTTACTTTCTAAAATGGAGGTACATGCCGAGAATGGTGCTAAAAATCACTAACTTACACATTCTCAGATACTTGCCAACCTGCTGGTTGTACCTTTTAGAGCGCTATGCTATTGATAATCAACGATGTACACATACTGCATCGGAAAGTGATGGCTTGGAAATAGCCATAAGCAACCATAACCATTTAGAATAAAGTCGCTGTATTTCAGTGACTTTTCTATTTTAACGGTTTCCAATCCGTATTTGGAGATAACGGTTTTTATCCATATTTTTCTATCATATTTCTACCACGACAGAAATTCACGGTTAACCCGAATGTCACAGTGACGCATTAGTTGACGTGTGTTGACAGTGGTTTACATGTGTTGACAAAAATCGGGAGAAATAAGGCGAAATTACCGCCAATATAAACGAGAAAATATGGAAGTAAGAAAGATTTGTCAATGGTGCGGAAAGCCATTCATAGCTCAAAAAACAACGACCTGTTATTGTAGCCATCAGTGTTCCAATCTTGGCTACAAGGAGCGCATCCGGGAACGTAAGCGACAGTTGAAACGGTCGCAAGAATTATTGCAACCTCGACAAGCCGCCGAGGGGCAGGATTTCTTCTCTTTTGCCCAAGCAGCAAAGTTAATAGGCGTAACCAGACAGTACATATATAAATTGGTAAAGGAATCCAAACTTCGGGCTTCACGCATCAGCGGCAAGAAGTCACTCATCCGCCGTGCTGACATTGAACTGATGATGAAAACCAAACCTTACGAGCGTGTCGTGCCCAAAGAGGACTTCGACATCTCTGAGTATTGCACAGCCGAAGAGATTGCAGAAAAATACAAAGTCAACGCTAAATGGGTGTGGACTTACACAAGGCAACATAAAGTGCCGAAAGTGAGAATCCGCCAGTTCAACTATTACAGCAAGAAACATATCGATGCCGCCTTTGCCAAATACGAGGTGGATTCCGACCTTACTGAATGGTACACACCGGAAGAGATTCAAGAGAAGTACGGCATGACACGTGTCGCCATCCGTTCGCAGGTGTATCGGAACAACATTCCATCCAAGAAGGAGCATGGGCAGATATTCTACTCCAAGCTCCACTTCGACCTCTCAAAGAGTTCCGAACAGGAGAGCAAGGCGGAATACTATACCGTCAAGGAGGCAATGGAGAAATTCAAGCTCTCTCGTGATTCGGTTTACGGTATTCTGCAATTCCATCAGATCAACCGTGAGAAGAACGGACGGTTCGTCAGATTCCTGAAAGTGGAGTTTGACCGGGTAATGGGTGTCCGCAAATAGTCTAATTTATGACTATCCGTAAATTATTCAAAAATTAATCCCTGCTGTAGGTAATCTGCATGATTACATTATAGAGTTTCGCCGACGAATTAATAATAACCATAAAAATATAACATTATGCATGAATGCAAGACCGTGACATTAAGGACACGTCCGCTAAAAGGCAGGATGATGTCTTTCTATCTGGATTATTATCCGGGGTATCGAGACAAAGAGACAATGAAAGTTATCCGTCATGAATCGCTTGGTATTTATATCTATGCCAATCCGAGAAACAAACGTGAACAGAATTTCAACGAGGTAATGACCGAGAAAGCCGAAGCCATCCGTTGCCGCAGGTTCGAGTCGGTAGTCAATGAACGGTATGACTTCTTTGACAAGTACAAACTCAAGGCAGACTTTCTGGAGTATTATCGCAAGCAGCTCCGTAAGCATGACCAGAAATGGGAGTTTGTCTATCTGCATTTCAGTAACTTCGTACATGGTAAATGCACCTTTGAAGAGATTGACATCGACCTCTGTAACAAGTTTCGGGAATATCTGCTGAGTGCCAAGAAGCTAAGGCGTAACGGACGTATCACACGGAACTCCGCATCAGGATACTGGTCTACTTTCAGAGGTTTCCTGAAAATACTCTATCGTAATGGGATGATAAAGACCAATGTCAATGATTTCTTGGAAAAGATAGAGACAGAAGATGTAATGAAAGAGGCCCTGTCAGTTGAGGAATTGTACAAATTGGCTGAGACACCTTGCAAGAAACCTATTCTGAAAACGGCATCGCTGTTTTCCTGTATGACCAGCTTGCGCATCAGTGACATTCTCTCGCTATGTTGGGAAGACATCGTGGACTATTCTGCCGGTGGGAAATGTGTACACATCATTACGCAAAAGAACAAGGCGGAAGACATCATTCCCATCAGTGAAGAAGCTTTGGGATTGATTGGCTATAATTCTGAAAAGAAAGGTTTGGTATTCAAGGGGCTTATGCGCAGTTGGACGCAAATACCGATGAAAGAATGGATTCGTTCTGCCGGAATTACCAAGAACATAACATTTCACTCGTATCGTAGAACATTTGCGACGCTACAAGCAGCTGCCGGGACGGACATCCGCACCATACAGAGCATCATGGCACACAAGAGTATCACCACCACTCAAAGGTATATCAAAGTCGTGGATGCCAACAAACGTGAAGCCAGCAAGAAAATCACCCTGACACGGCAAGACTGACAGCTGCTTTGTCCTCGATTTCTGCAGTCAGAGTATGATTTTTCACCCAAAATCATACTCTAACCGTTATTTTTTACAAATATTGAGCGATTCGTCATCACTAATTATATATATCTGGAATATAGCACATAACTTTGCCATATAACCATTTCAAATACTTGCAGCAGATGACAAATAATACTCAAATTCGGACCAAGAGGATAAGTTTTATTCTTGCATTATTGGTAATTGCCTATGTGGCAGTAGACACTTACCTATTCACTTATCACCAAATCAATACCACAACAATAACAACTCCAGTTATAATAGGCCTTGTGGTTACAATTATATTGTGCGGTCTCCTGCAACGATTTTTCTACACTTGGCTAACGAAGAATCCTATCAACTTCTCTTTGGGCGAGCTATTTACGCCTATTGTAGAATCAGAGAACGCCATAGAATCTATGGATGCTACTGAAATACTGCCCATCGAGCAACCGATGGGTTTGGCTGAACAGGAGTGTCCTCCGTCCCAACAGTCAAATCAAAATACTGTAAACTCTGATTGTCCGCAAGATTCTCATTTGAATAAATATGATTCCATATTAGTGGAACTCAAAAAGAAAGAGATTGAAAGGCAAGCGGAAATCATGGATGCGATTCGGGAATATGTAACCGTCAAGACTGCCCCCTATCTCTCCAAAGAGGATATTGCCACCCTCATTTCCAATATAGAGTATATGGCTTACGATCAACCTGAGTCATATAAACCGATTCGTTCCAATATAGACAATCCGCTGAGGTCGCCTGGACTTCGCCATTTGGCATGGAATGTCGGTGAACGCTTGGGAGTACCCTTGGCGAAAAGAGCCGTTTTTATCAAAGAATCATTTCCATACGAACTCGTAAACGCGACCCTTGAATATCTTAAACTTAATTTACGGGATAATGTTCCAAGCCAGATTCCCATTGATGTACCAGATAAAGGCGACTATCGCTTCCATTTAGATGTAGATAATGATGACTCGCAATAAAAAAAGTATGCAGACGAAATAATTAATCCGGTCTGTATTGTTCTGCAAGGTTTCATTGAGTTGGTTCGCAGCATGTTAAACGATTAAAATAGTCATAATATGGAAAAAGACCAACTGACATTCAACGACCTACCGAATGTGGTAGGCGAACTATGCGACAGAATCGCAAGTATGGAAAACCTGCTTACGGAGAAACTTTCCAAGCAGTACGAAACCAAAGAGAACACGCACGTCCCCATGACCGTACAGGAGGCTTGCAACTATCTTAAAATGCCGTTGTCGACCTTTTATTACAAGGTCAAGAAAGACGATATTCCGGTTATAAAACAGGGAAAGCATCTCTACATCTATCGTGACGAACTGGATAGATGGCTGGAATCTTCCCGGAAGAATCCGGCTCCGCAAAGTTTCGAGGACGAGAATGAGTCTTTGCTCGCCTCCCATCGCCGTAAACCGAACCCTAAAAACTGGTAGCGATGGAAAAGACAGACACTATTATTCTTTCTCCTGAAGAATTGGCCGCTTACATGGCGGAGTCTACAATAAGCGTAACGAGTACATACGAACACTCCCCGGTGGTTCTGATGGTGGACGATACCATTATCGGAACATTGGGAAACTTCAGTGCTTCCATCGGAAAAGCCAAAAGCAAGAAAACTTTCAACGTTTCAGCCATTGTCGCATCGGCATTGAATAACAGCACCGTACTTCATTACCGGTCTACATTTCCCGAAAATAAGCAGAAAATTCTATACATAGACACAGAGCAGGGGCGGTATCATTGCCAACAGGTATTGAAACGCATATTACGTTTGGCCGACTTGCCGGAATACAAGAATCCGGATAATCTGATTATGCTGGCTCTGCGCAAGTTTTCCCCTAAACTACGTCTGGCGATAGTCGAACAGGCCATTGGCATAATACCGGATTTGGGATTGGTCATCATAGATGGCATTCGTGATTTCCTTTACGACATCAATTCCTCCAGCGAATCCACCGACATCATCTCCAAATTCATGCAGTGGACGGATGACAGGCAAATCCATATCCATACCGTCTTGCATCAGAACAAGAATGATGAACATGCCCGTGGTCACATCGGCACGGAACTAAACAATAAAGCGGAAACCATCATGCAGGTCGAAGTGGACAAAGAGGACAAAGCTGTAAGCGTGGTCGAAGCCGTCCATATCCGTGACCGTGAGTTTGAGCCTTTCGCCTTCCGCATAAACGAGGAAGCCATGCCCGAACCGGTAGAGTCCTATCTGCCCAAAGAGAAGAAGACCGGACGACCAACCAAAGGACCGTTCGATCCGGACAAGGAGATTCCAAAGAATGTACATCGTCCAGCATTGGATACCGTTTTTGCCAATGGCAACATCAGCAATTACGATGATTATATAGAACGCTTGAAAGAGGGTTACGGATTGCAGGGTATAAAACTCGGTTATAACAAGGCGGTAAAGGTCGCAACATTGCTCAGCGACGAACGAATGGTTATAAAAGAAGGGAAAGATTATGCCTTCAATCCAGAATACCATTATTGAGTTCAACTTTACTTTATTGTCGGGGCGTATACATAAGAATAAAGTAAAGTCGGCAGGAAGACATCATGTGAGATATTCATATTCTCCCCTCTTTTAGAGGCTCATTTCATTCTATGTTTCCTATCCGAGTGCCAGTTCACTATACGCATCCGATATGGCTTGCCGTGAAGCATCAACAGGTAACTGTTGCGAGATATGCCAAGGTATAACCTCACTGCGTTACGGTTGTACATTGGCGCTCTCGCCTGCTCAGTTCCCTCGCCGGTGCGGTACTCGCAAGCTCGCACCTATTCAACCATTATAAAACGATTCAAATGAAAGAAGATATTGAAAATACATCGGACTCCTCGAAAGAAACCAGAAGTGTCTTTATCGGAGCTAAAGTCACTCCTACTCAGAAGGAGCATATAAAATCACTGGCCGGGCAATGCAGCATGACCGTAAGTGACTACATATTATCACGTGCGTATAACTTCAAGCCCAAAGCAAGGCTTACGAAAGAAGAAGCTGCTCTGTTGCAGAATCTGGACGATTGTCGGTCAGACCTCATAAAATACACATCCGCCCTACACGGAATGTCCACAAAGCAGCGCATGGCAATGTTCAATCAGATTCCGTTCATGGTCGGCTGGCTCAAGGAACTTGGCAATGTGGCCGAAAATGTCTGCCAGTTCCTGAATGCAGTAAAAGAGAAGAATAAAATTCCGTCTAACCCAAAATCCGAAGAAGAATGATTGCGAAAGCCAAAGCCATATCGCACGGTATAAACGACATCCGTTACATTACCGGCGAATCACAGCACAAAAAACATCCGGAGAAGATTTATCGGGTATTGGACAACCTATTGCCCTCAGAACCGGACGCTATGGGGATATGGAACTCCATGCAATTGACCCTATCCCAGCATCGACCGATAAAGAACTCCGTTATCAGAATCGAGCTGAGTCCTTCGCCCGAACATACCCAGTTCTATGACATAGAGGACTGGCAAAAGCTCTGGCACGACTTTGCTGAGGAGTTCGACAAACAAGTGATTATCGGCAAGGACGGAAAAGTCCGTTCTTGCCAAACCAATTTGGCTAATAGCAAATACTCGGTTTGGCTGCATACGGAATCTAAAGGCGAAGTCCCCCATCTCCACGCTGCGATTTGCCGTTTGGATGAAAATGGCAATATCAACAATGACCACAACATTCATCTTCGAGCACAACGTGCAGCCGAGCGAGTGGCAAAGAAACGTGGCTGGACGACTGCAGCACAAATCCGAAATCTCAACATTCCACAAGTAAATCGGGACTGCATGGAGGTGCTGAAAGCAATGCCATTGTGGTCATGGGATGACTACAAGAATGCTCTTATACGGAAAGGTTATACCGTCCATGAAAGGGAGGACAAGAAAGGTCTTCTCCGTGGATATGCTCTCATGAATGGAAACACCAAATACAAGGCTTCAGAATTGGGAATCGGCAGGAACCTGATGGTCTCGAAACTTCCTGCAACATGGAAGAGACTGCACCATCAGCCAACTTCCGTCATTAGAAATAATACTTCCCAAACCGTTCAACAGGTAGCGACACATAAGGTTGCCCCTATTGACTATACCCAATATCTCACATATAGTCAGGATATGATTTCCTATGTCCTCAGTCATGAAGGCAAGGATTACAAATTCTATATCCCAGAAAAAGTACTTGACTGTTTCAATGACGAATTTGATTACAGGTTTATTGCCAACTGTCAGGAACTTACCGATATGGCTGTAGCTATATTTGTCGGACTGATAAATACCCCCAATGTAACAACCGGTGGAGGTGGTGAAGGTTCGCAAAGCGAGCTTCCGTGGAGAGACAAGGACGAAGACGATTTGCAATGGGCTCGCAGATGCGCTCGTGCTGCCAGCCGTTCGTTAGGGAAGAAACCGAAAACAGGACTAAAACGCTAAGCCCATGAAAAAGAAATTTGATTTTTCCGCAGAAATGAGTGAAGTGGAATCCATAAAAACCACTCCCAAGAATGAATATCTGGAAGAAGAAAAACGACTACTCGATGTAAATGCCAAGGAACTTGCCAGCCTGAATGACAATGTATATAAGCTGAGAATAGAAGTTGAAAATCTGTCCGGCTCTATACGAAAGTGCAAACCTATCATTTCTGAAGAAATGCAAAAGTTGGCAATTGAATTTGGAGCAACACTTCTCTGCAATTTTCTTGGTCAGATTGAAAGCAAATGCAAGGAAGCCGAGCGGAGAATAAAAAAAGCCGACAATGCTATCCATATCCCGGCTACCGCATTCTACATTTTGATTATCATTGTAGTCGCTCTGTCTTCTTTTTTCGTGTGCATGATAGTGGCTAATGCAGAGATTTTGCATTCCGGATTGATTTGGAAAGCAGTTATCTGCTGTATTCTCATTGCCGTTTTAGGAATTGGTATAGCGTTAATAGTACAGAAGTTTTTAGATAGAGGTAAATAAACGAAAAGTCTCAATCGGATAGAGATTGCTACCAGTTGAGACTTTTATAATATGCCTATGTTATTGAAATTTTATTACAGGAACTACTTTTTCACCAAGTTTGGTCTCATAACGAAATGTTCCTATTTGCATAGCCTTTTTACCTTTAGGTACTTCAATTACCTGATCATCATAAAACAGATTCTGGCCATCTGTCACAATATAGACGACCGGCCCAGTAAAAAATGAAGTTGAATGCCCTTTCTCCTCACAATTGGCCAAAGCACCATCCCCAAGAACCTGAAAAACTTCAAATTTTGTTGCGGTAGTAAATACCGTCTGTTGCTCGGCAATCGTAATATCCGATTCGTTAGCATTTGAATTGGTAATACCTATAACAAAAAGTACTGCAATTGTTAATACACACCCAGTAACAATTCCCAAGAAGAATATCAAACCCTTTCTCATAAGTAATATTTTTAATAACATTCAAATATACAACATAATTCTGAACCACAAAACAATTGTGAGCGAAGAAATTACAGCATTAATTCCCTCGCTCTATACATAACTTTATTTACCCAGTGACTTGAAAACCTTGGTAATGCAACGCTTTTTCTGCTCCATATTGGGATGAACATATAAATCCAAAGTAGTTGAAATGTTGGAATGCCCTAATAATACGCTGACTGTTTTATAGTCACAACCGACTTCTATACAGCGAGTCGCGAAACTGTGACGGAGTCCATGATACTTCAGCTTGGGAATATCAAGTTTCTCCATAAGCCTTTTATAGTAGTTGCGATATGTGCGTGGCTCTGTCGGACGCTCATCATTAGTAAGAATGTAATAATCGTCATTAATTACTTTTTTCAAAGGCTTTAACATAGTAAGCAATTCTTTGTTTATCGGGATTTCACGGCAAGAGTTTTTTGTCTTTGGCGTGTTGATGACCAGCTCTGTATGTTTTCTCTCTCCTTCTATGATATAGATGCGTTCTATCGTCCGGTTAACGGTTAGAATCCCGTCATATACATTGATGTCGCTCCATTTCAAAGCACAGATCTCCCCTATACGCAGACCGGTACTAAGGCTGATATAGATACCAAGTCCCGGAAAGGAAAAGTGGCTCTGAATATAGTTCAGAATCTTTTTATGATTTGCCACGGACAAGACCTCCAACTTTTTACCAGCAACGTCTGTTGGGTACTTAATATCCCATTCGTAATAGTTCATCCATTCGTTTTTCACCCCGAATTTCATAACCATCTTTAGGACAATAAGAATGTCCTTAACAGATTTCACGCTCAATCCGCCTTCCAACTTTTCAAGCACAAAGCCTTGTACATCATTTTCATGAAGTTCGTTACTCTCACCAAACTTTGGCAAAATGTGATTTTCAAGAATCAACATGTAGGCTGCCAATGTCGATTGTTTCACATACGGTCGCTTGTTCTCTCGCCATGCGTCCGAAATTTCTCTAATTGTCTTCTGAATCATAATTTTGAATTTAATTGGTTCTAATAATTAGAGAAATATAATAGGTAATGTTCCCCATTTGAGATTTCCGGAGTTTAGTGGAGAGTGGGAAGAGCATACGCTTTCTGAATATTTGGAGTTCAAGAATGGTCTTAATCCAGACGCTAAACGTATTGGAAGTGGACTACCATTCATTTCGGTGATGGATATTCTTTCAGAAGGAGTTATCAATTATGACAATATTCGTGGCAAGGTCAATGCTACTGAAAAAGAAATAGAATGTTTCGGAGTGAAAGACGGAGATTTGCTATTCCAACGTAGCTCAGAAACATTGGAGGATGTTGGACGAGCTAATGTGTACATGGATAATCGTACCGCCATTTATGGAGGCTTTGTTATTCGTGGTCGTAAAATCGGCAATTATGATCCTTTGTTCTTTAAGTATTTGCTTGCTACGCCATTAGCGCGCAAAAGAACTTGCAGAATGGGAGCAGGAGCACAACATTTCAATATTGGGCAGGAAGGATTATCCAAAATATCATTATATTTTCCATCAATTGAGGAACAGAGAAAAATAGCTGAATTTCTATCTCTCATTGACGAACGAATAGCAACCCAAAACAAAATCATTGAGAAACTTCAATCCTTAATCAAAGGACTTGCAGCACAACTTACACAGTCAGGAACTCCCAATATACGCTTGTGTGATTGCCTTGAATGCCATTCATCCACATTGCAAGAAAATTGCGTATCTGTGACTGGCTCATATCCTGTATATGGTGCAACTGGACTTATTGGCTATACCAACAACTATGCTTATAATGGCGAATCAATTTTAATAGTCAAAGATGGTTCCGGTGTTGGTTCTTTGTCGTATGTTAATGACCATTTTTCTGTAATTGGAACACTCAACTATCTAACAGCCAAAGAAAACTACTCAATTCTTTACCTGTATTATGCACTTATGGCGTTCAATTTCACTCCATATATAACAGGAATGGCTATCCCTCACATCTACTTCAAAGATTATGGGAAGGCAAAATTATTCTATCCATCCATTGAAAAGCGAATAAGGATTGCATCATTGCTACATAACATCGAGCAAAAGTTAGTTGTGGAACAAAACCTTGTTATATCACTAAGCGCACAAAAATCTTACCTGCTGCGTATGTTGTTTATATAAATATCATGTGCAATAGATATTGTTTCTGTAAATTCAAGAACCTTAAAAGTTCCTGTTCTATAGACAGTTTTTCCTCTATTGAGGATGTTAAGTTTGTTATATTCTTTTGTTGTGCCATAGATGGTAAAGGACATTTGATATGATTGATGTCCTTAAGATATGCAGTTTTCATTGTTCCCTCTGTAATAATTCTGCTTATTTCTTTTGAGAAGTAAGAAGAAGACATCAGCAAATACAAATACTCTACATTGATATTTGTGTTCGGAACAATGCCCAATATACCTTGCTTGGTACAAACTGGATATTCATTTATAGATATTGCACCTATGGTAGCACCATTGGAGTATATAACAGACTTTGATGGAATAAGCCATGCTGATGATTTTTGCATACCCAGTTCTGTTATAAAGTCTTTATTATTTGTCAGATATTTACAAGACAAGTCTTCAATCTTAATAAATGGAATTGTGCCTTCTGTATAATATTCAACTACCGATGTCGTCGGAGTGCCACCTTCACCAGCTTTAATATAGAAAGAAGAAAACGGATAAAGTTTTCCTTTCAAAAGAACTGTCATCAATTCGTCAACAAGTCCTTTGATTAAGGATTGAATAACGGAAATGTCTGCGATTAGTAAATATTTGTTCGCACGAAAAGATTTGTTAGAAACTACTATATGCTTGTCGAATATTGCGACATTGAAAAATGGTTACGCATTCCAGAGTGGCAAGTATAATGCACTGGGCAAATGGAAAATCCTCACAATAACAAATGTGCCTGGCGAGCGATATATAAACGATGAAGATTGCAATTGCATAATCAACTTGCCGAACGATATACAAGACCACCAAGTATTAAAAGAAGGAGATATTTTAATATCTCTTACGGGTAATGTTGGGCGTGTTTCTCTTTGTAAGAATGGGAACTATTTACTCAACCAACGAGTTGGTTTGTTACAACTTGCGAAAAATGTAAATCAAGAGTTCCTATATCAAATTCTATCTTCTCAAAGATTTGAGAATAGTATGATAGCTTGTGGTCAAGGTGCTGCCCAAATGAATATTGGTAAAGGGGATGTAGAAAACTATGTGTTACCGTATTCCTCAAATGGCAATAACATTCTTTTTGCTGCAAAAATACTACATTCATACGATGAGTGCATCATTAATGAGCTGCGAAGACTAACCTTGTTAACCATGCAGAAGCAATATCTCCTTACCCAGATGTTCATATAAACATCTGGGACAAAAGATAGTTCTTTTGCCTATTGAATAGTTTAAGAACTGATAACTCATTGTCGATTTTCGCATCAATGCCTTGCAGTGTTGACGCAATTTTCATATTGCGACTATGTCCATAAGTTGGAATCATTATTCCGCGAACAATATCAGCGTTAATATTACTTTGTGTACCAGTTTCAAGATATTTGTGGATGTGGCGATACTTAAAATATGACAAGTAGTAGTACAGATAATCCAATAAATCTTTGTCTCTGAGCTGCATCGCAAACATTGCCTGGCTTGTAGTAATAGGTACTTCATTTATAGTTACCAAGCCAACCGATGCGTACATTGATATTATTAAACTATACTCTGGAACCACCCATGCCGAAGAGTTCTCTAATCCACTTCGGCTCAAATGATTTTCCGTGTATCGGACATACTTACCTTGCTTTGTTATATCGTTAATACTCAAGAATGGTATTTCTCCATTATAGTATTCTTTATTTGTAGAAGTTGGAGTGCCGCCAGCCTTACCTTTTGAGAACAAAGTGTCTAATCTATTCCATCCATTAGGCTTTTGAGCAAATGCCTGTTTACTAATCGCAGACTTTAGTTTTTTCAAATCCTCAATGATTTTGTTTTGGGTAGCGATACGCTCATCAATTAAAGATAAGAGCTTCGCAATTTGTTCCTGTTCGTTTTGTACAGGAACAGCAACTTTAATCTTGCGAATTTCATTTGCTGAGATTTCTAAGAATGTTGATCCACAAGCATTTCTAATCAAATCTTTTTTCTTAGTTTGAATCAAGTAGTATAGAAAATCAATATTACATTGTTTCGCAATAAGAGATTGAAAACCTTGATTTGTAGTACATTCATTTGATGCAATAGAACATTCTCCTACCGTGGCACGAGAACTTAATAATATAGTGTGTAATGGTAATAGCTTTGCACTTGAATTATCTAAACCATCTCTTGTAATAGTTCTTTTGCTAAAGTCTACATATTTATTTTTACCGATTTCACTTGGAGTAAACCATTGTATATCTCCACCCCAATATGATTTCACTGTAGTATCAGGTGTGCCACCTCCAACCACTGTTGCTAAATCATTTATGGTGTACTTGTTCCACTCTCCACTAAACTCCGGAAATCTCAAATGGGGAACATTGAGGACTTTATTTTCGTTATTATCTGCCATAATCATTATTCTTTATCGGGATTGATATCAAACGGCAACAATTTGTCACCATCATTAAACCGGTCGAAATCGGAGATAAACGAACGGTCTTGAATCACTTTATATTTTTCATACTCACCATACGCCTTCTCTCGTGCCTCTTCTTGAGAAACTTTACCGGCCGAATCTTGTGCTTGATAGTCCATTGTAGCAAGAAACTGTTCAAGACGCTGCTTCCAGTCTGCCATCGTTGTAATGATATGGCGTTGAGCACGCTGTTCTGCAAATTCAAGAAATGCGTTAGTTACGCCGTTGAGTTCTGAAACCTCTTTGTCAGACAAGTAGTTCTTTGCTACAATCGTATCAGATTTCTGTACTCTGCCATTGGGAGCTTTTTTCCAAGTAGTCAGTCCCATGTGCGGCATTTCCGAGTCGGCACGTTCATATACTATTTCGGCAGCAGTACGATGAGTTACAGCCAAGTGCATCATGTTTTGCACCATCTTGAAGAACAATTTGGTACAATCCGACTTCGGGTCGTAATCCGCACTGCATTCGGCATAGATGTCTGTTATCTTTTGGTAGTATCTGCGCTCTGAGGTACGTATCTCACGAATACGCTCCAGTAAATCGTCAAAATAATCTTTGCCAAAATGTTTTCCCTGCTTCAAACGTTCATCATCAAGCGCATATCCTTTAATAATAAACTCCTTCAATACAGATGTAGCCCAGATACGGAACTGGGTGGCTTGATAGCTATTGACACGATAACCTACCGCAATAATAGCATCCAAATTATAGAACAGAGGTGTACGTTCCACATCCCTTTTTCCCTCTGATTGAACTATCCCAATTTTTCGGATAGTTGCCTCTTTTGTAAGCTCGCCTGTTTCGTAAATCTGACCAAGATGATAGTTGACAGTCCGTACATCCACCCCGAACAAATCGGCCATACGCTTTTGTGACATCCAAAATGTTTCACTGTTGAATATCACTTCTATTCGTGCCTCGCCTTGCGCCGTTTTATACAGCAAAATGTTAGAACTCAACGAATTTTGCATCAATTCGTTTATCGAAATTGTTCGAGTAAAATAATCGCGAGCTTGTTGTACCAACACTTTTTTGACATTGGCATTTTCGGCAACAATCATACATGCCATACGAGACAGACGGAAGATATTGACCTTACGGAATGAACCGCTTCCAATCCTTACCATATCAACCGCTCGGTTGAAATGGTCGTCTACATTCATTCCTTTTTCACCTGCCACCTTGATAGCCTTGTCTATGACTCTTTGGAATTTCCAATAAGCCGAATAGCCCATAGCAGCGCACAGGTCGCGAGAACTCCAGTATTCGTTTCCGCCCTCATCCTGACGGCGTATATTGTCGAATGATGGACGCATTTCGGGGATGTTGTCTATCTCTGCCATAGTGTAATTATTCAACCAGTCCCAATTCTTTCAAATAGCCTTCTATCTCCTTATCCAGTTCGGCTCGCTTGGCTTCCAATTCCTTTATTTCAGCCATGACTGCTTTGATGTCAATAGGCTCTTCTTCCTCAAAAGTATCGACATAACGAGGAATATTCAGATTATAGTCATTTTCGGCAACCTCCTGTAACGTAGCGAGGTGACTGTACTTTTCAATTTCCTTGCGGTCACGGTAGGTTTCTACAATCTTCTGTATATGCTGAGGGCGGAGTTTGTTTTGGGTCTTGACCTTTTCAAACTCTTTGCTGGCATCAATGAACAAGATATTATCGTCTTCCTTACGGCATTTCTTCAATACGAGAATACAGGTCGGAATGCTTGTACCATAGAAAATATTGGCAGGCAGCCCGATAATGGCATCAATATAGTTTTTCTTCTCTATCAGGAAACGGCGTATAACGCCCTCTGCATTCCCTCGGAACAGAACTCCGTGCGGAGCAACGCAAGCCATCGTACCACCTTCATTGAGGTGATGAACCATATGCAGAATAAAAGCATAGTCGGCTGTTTTCTTAGGTGCAAGTCGTCCTGCTTTACTGAAACGGTCGTCGTTGTTGAATTTGTCGGCAGCACTCCATTCGGCAGAGAACGGAGGATTTGCAACCACTGCATCGAACTGCATATCATCGAATGCGTCCCATTCAAGCGTATCGCCATTCTCTATTTTGAAGCTGCTGAATCGGATACCGTGCAGCAACATATTCATTCGGGCAAGGTTGTAAGTAGTCGGATTTTTCTCCTGTCCATAGATATATGCCGCCTTACCGATACTTGCTGCACGGAGCAATAGTGAACCACTACCGCAAGTAGGGTCGTAAACATTACGCAAACGGTTATGCCCAAGAGTAACAATCTCCGCCAATATGCGGCTGACCTCTTGCGGAGTATAGAACTCACCGGCTTTCTTGCCTGCACCGGCAGCAAACTGACTGATCATATACTCATAAGCATCGCCCAAAATATCAATCTCCTGAGAGGCCTCCACTCCGAATTTTATATCATCAAGTGCAAGCAGAACATTGCTTATAAGCGTATTCTTGTCATCGGTTGTCTTTCCGAGCTTAGGGGAAGCAAGGTCAATATCCGAAAACAGACCACCAAAATCCTCTTCGCTGTCACGTCCGAGCGTACTATCCTCAATGCGTTTCAATGAGCGTTCCAGCATCGGAAGGATATTTTCTTTCCGCTTGATAGTTTCGATTACAGACGAAAACAAGAATTTCGGTTCAATGAAATAGCCTATATTTTCCAAGCATTGGTTCTTGACCTCTTCCTGCAATTCCGCAGCATCCGAATCGGTCATTTCCCATAATTCCTTGAATGTAACTTCATCATCCTCCAATGCACTGTTGGCGTATGTTTCTATCTTCTCCGACAGGTATTTATAGAAAATGAATCCCAAAGTAAAATACATAAAATCGCTTGCCGACATATTGCCGCGCAAACGGTTTGCGACCGCCCAAAGCTGGTCACGGAGTTTCTGTTGCAGTTCTTCACTCATATCCTTATTGCTCTATATTATTCTGTATTACATCACTTTCCGGCAATGGTATATTGCTTTCAATTATACTTCTCAGGTCATCCAGCACTTTCCCTTTATATGAGAAATATTTTGCCCCTTGATATGCACCCGATGTATTCCGTTTCTCTTCCGGCATAAACGTACCGACAAAAGGGGACAATTTATAAATACGACCTTGATATTCAACGGAATCATCGCTTGCCACCTTGACTTCTGTATTCGTAGGCATGAAGGTAACACATTCCCCTATTTTAATACCGACCATGCTGAATTTGAAACGCCCTCGCTTTACGGTTCGCTTCTGCACGACAGGCAATGAATCTTTTTCGTTATGGCAAACCGGTTTATTATCTACATAGACCGTAACAACCGCATCATCAATCATCTTGGCTATGTCATTGAATATATCCAAAGCTATTTGCGGCGGCACATTGAAAAACTCCCGATTCTGACGAATACGCAAATCCGTCAACCGATCAATAGTCTTGTGTACATGCTTTTCAACATCGTTATATTTGACCGTCTGAATGGTTGCATAAATCTCAAAAGGCAACGGAACAGCCGTGTTGTCAAGTTCCTTGGAACGTATATCTACAGGCCGCGCACTTTTACCGATTTTGACCCAATCCTCACGAAAACTTGGATTAGTCAAGATATACACATATCCGGGTTCATTTGTCTTTACCATATCAGTATTTCTTTTAATCCCAACTGAAAGTGCGTATGATATTACGCAATCTGTCTAAAATCCTCGTCAACGCCTTTCTCGTCTTTATCAATCCGAGATGCTTCTCTTTCAATGCCTTTTGTATGATTTCTGGCTGCTCTTTTTGCAGATAATCATATTCTTTAAGGAAATGATTCAATACTGATGACGATATTTTCTCTTCCTCAGCCAATGAGTTGACGGCATTTTCTCGTTCAACAGCAATATAGCGGTTCAACCGTTCTTCCAAATCGCTTGTACCGTCAGCCTTGCCTCGCTGCATCATGAAATTTTCCTTATCGTCATCCACATTCTTTTGAATGAAGCCATCAATAAGTTTTGCCTTGCTGCGCATTTCAGCATCCTTAATCATCGTGTCAATGATATTCTGGCGGCGTTCCGCGTAATCGGCACTATATGGGTCAAGTTCTGCAATGAGTTCAAGGATATATGCCACATTGATAATGTCGCTATGTAGGAGTTCAAGGCAGAAATCCACATCACCGAGGTCTCCGTCATCCGGAACATCTGTATCATCATCCGGTTTGGGTGACGGTGCTGGAACAACGAGTGCAAAAGTATCATGGATATCAAGATACTTACTTCTGAAATCCATAAATTGCTGTTCCGTCATGCCGAGATCATCAGACTCTTCATTATAATCCTCGTATATCTGTATTTCAGCATGTTTACGGATAATATCACGGAACGCCAAAACAAACTCTTTCTTAGCTTTTTCACTCTGCAAAAGGTCTATACAATTTGTGTCCGGATATTTCTTCAAAAAATTGGTAGCAAGCTCCTTGTATTCCTGTTTGACTTCTTCAAACGGAGGTCGCACTATTTCTTCCGGATTGTTACTGTTGCTGAACAATTTGATAGCGGTATCAACATTGCTTTTCAAATCACGGAAACACACAATCTTTCCGAAGCGTTTCTTTTCATTCAGCACACGGTTTGTCCGGCTGAATGCCTGCAACAAGCCGTGGTATTCCATATTCTTGTCTACATAAAGCGTATTGAGTTTCTTGCTGTCAAAACCGGTAAGGAACATTCCGACGACCAGACAAAGATCAAGCGGCCTCATATCAACTCGCTTCTTTTTCATACGCAGGTTGATGTCATCGTAATATGCACGGAAGTTCTCTGTCGTAAACGATGTCCCGAACATTTCATTGTAGTCATCCATGATGGCTTGCAGTTCATCAACCTCACCGGCACTGTCATTCAGATAAGAACCTGTACCCATTCCTGTCAGATCATCATCTTGACTTCCATTGGCTGCATAAGTAAAAACTGCACCTATACGAATCTTGGGATTCAGTTCCTTGAATATCTTGTAATAACGGATAAGCATCGGTACGGACTGTACAGCAAACAATGCATCGAACTCTCCGTCAAATGTTGACTTATTGAAATTATTAAGGATGAATTTAGCGATTTCCGTCATGCGATTAGTACTGCCGTTCTGCACTTCCTCACTGCCATGATAATACTCTACAAGGAAACCGAGAACATTTTCATCGGCAATGGCATCTTTAATCAGATAGCGATGCAGGCAGTTGCCGAATACCTCTTTGGTCGTATGCCCATCAACTGCATTTTCTGTAAAAATAGGAGTTCCGGTAAAACCGAATATCTGGGCATTATCGAAGAATTGCATAATCTTCTTATGACTCTCCCCGAAGTGACTGCGGTGGCACTCATCAAATATCATCACGATACGGGAGTGGCATATCGAATCTATCTTGCTGCTGTACCATATCTTACTTACGGCAGCATTGAGTTTCTGAATAGTGGTAATGATAATCTTGGAGTTACTATGCAGCCGTTTTACCAGTTCATCCGTATTGTCCGTACCGTCAACAGCTCCCGGTTCAAAGGCTTCATATTCCGACTGCGTTTGTGTGTCAAGGTCATGACGGTCAACAACGAACATTACCTTATCTACATCATCCAACTCCGAAACAAGCTGTGCTGTTTTGAATGAAGTCAAGGTTTTTCCTGCGCCTGTAGTATGCCAGATATAACCGTTATCGTTGGAGTTCTGTACCCGATCCAATATCTTTTCTACAGCATAAAACTGGTATGGGCGAAGTACCATCAAGCATTTATCCCCTTCATGCAATACGATATATTTTCCGATAATCTTACCGAGCGTACACTTTTCCAAGAAAAATACAGCAAACTTATCCAGTTCATTGAATGGCAGATTTGCCGCATCCGTCCAGTTGAACGTGAATTTATATCCACCATTGGGATTATTGGCGAAATAACGAGTATTTACGCCATTGGAGATAACAAATAGCTGAATATAGTCGAACAGCCCATGAAAGGATGTCTTATGATAGCGTTGTATCTGATTGTATGCCTGCTTGAGTTCTACACCCCGACGCTTCAATTCAATCTGAACCAGAGGGAGGCCATTGATAAGAATCGTCACATCATAGCGACACTTCTTTCGTCCCTCCACCGTAATCTGATTCGACACCTGAAACTCGTTCTGACACCATTGTGTACGATTAAGGAATTCCACCCAAATACGCTGCCCGTTCATCGTGTCAAGAGGATATAGGTCACGAAGTTTCTTAGCCTTTTCAAAGCGAGTACCACCTTCCAGATATATCAATATCTTCTCAAACTCTTCATCCGTAAATGAGTTACGACCAACTTCCGCCAGCTGTTTCTTGTTGTGAATTTCCAACTGCCGCTTGAAGTTGGCATAAAGATTATCTTCTTCGGTAATCTGGACATACTCGTAGTCCATTTGCCGAAGTGTGGCTATAAGTCCGGCTTCCAATGCCGCTTCGCTCTGTATTGACATATTCTTTCCCTACTATGGTGTTATTACTTATTTATTCCAGCTTGTAGTATTTTGATACCTAATGCATTTTCTATTTTGCACAAAGTTTCCAATGACAGATTCTCGCGACCTTTCAACACCTTGGATACATATTGCTGGGTGCAGTTCATTTTCTCAGCCAACGCTCGTTGTGTCATGCCAAGTTCCTCCATTCGGTTTGACATGGTTGCAGCTATAGCCTGCGAATGGCAAACCCAATCTTCGCTTTTGCATTCCACTGTTTCCTCTTTTACTTCCAGTGCGTTGTCTATCTTATCTTCTGCCATTGTATGCATCAAAAATACCTTTGCCTTATTTGGTAAGCAAAGGTACTATAAATAATTGAGATGACACAACTTTCAGGTTGTTAATCGGTTCTTTTTTGCGCTAAGAATATTCTTATTTAATTGCTGTTACTCTTAAATCATATCTACGGCTACCCGTGTCAAGATCGACATCATACTCTTTCAGTCCTTTTTCAACTGCAATCTGATGTAATTCTTGCTTATCCTTTTGTGATATATCTGGACCATAATATATTGCTTTCAAGCATCCAACATCCGGTATTGCAACATAATCATTCTCATCTTCTAAATTATAGTAAATCATTCTCCATTCATGTTCGTGCTCGTATTCTTTTCTGTCTTTATAAAGATAAACTCGATACCAATATAATTGATTAACAGATATTATAGACGACAAAAAGCTTAACCAATTTTTATCTCCAATCTGCTTGAAATATTCGTAAGTATGAATATTTCCCTCATCTAATGTAACATCCGGTCTTAAATCTGTATAAATCACAGGAAAGAGATTAACACTCATTCCCAATGAATTATATTTAAAAATGCATCGTCTGAGATCATATTCTAATGCAAACCCCTTATATCCATCTGCATATCTATCCCACATATACTTAGACTGCACACTTTCTGTAAAACAGGCAATTTTTGCACTATTTCTTGGATTTCTAAAACGCGATTCTTGTTTTTTTATCGCAGCCCCTATATTATTGCAAAAATCAACATAATCATCTGTCAATATTTTATCTATAATTTGTTCATCCGTATATCCGCACTCTCTATAATAACATATTTTCGTTGCTTTTTCCGCCCTTATTTCAGGGGATTTCTGTGTTATATGCGACAATGTTATGCGCAACGCATCTTTCAATGCATTTTTTAGATCTTTGTGAATCTTATCTTGATCTATATATAAATACGAATCATATTTATCTGGAAACATTCCCGCATGGCATAATGAAATAGTTTTAGATTTAAATGATTCAATTGTATAGCCCTTATCGTCTATTCTACGATACCTAAAAAGTTTTTCCGGTATATTAGGAAGTACTAACTTATAAATATTACTCCATACGTCAGAAGTCGCAGTTTTATCTATATTGAAAGGGATATAAGATTGTTCTATAATCTCTTGGAATTGTTTTCTAAAATCCAACATCTGCAAATCACGAATTTGTTATTTCTTTATTTCATTAACTCGACAATATTTTCTGGCAACACGGCGTTTCTTATACCATCTTTCGGAGCATTCTTAAGGAACAGCATTGGAACGACGGTGTAGCACTTGGCAAACGGTAGCAGATTAGCTTTGCGGAGAAGTTCGGCAGTCAGTTGTTTGCCATTCTCTTGAGTAGTCCATTTGCATTCTCCGACCAACAAATACTTTTTGTCAAGCGATTCGGCCATAACATCAAACTCGACTTGTTCCGGCTTCTTATCCTCATTGAGCACAGAACCCCACCAGCGTTTTGCCTTGCCATAAACCACTCCATTGACAAGATTTCCTGTTACGGCATCCCGACATAATTTTTCCCATTGCATACTCACATACTCCGATAAATGAGCAGCCAAAGCCTGTTCTATTGGCAAACGACGACCAAGCTCGATGAACGAACGATTAGGTACGACAAACTGATAATAAAATGCCATAAACGGATCGGCTATCTTGTAAAGACTCTTTTTCGCATTCTTTTCATCAATCCCAAACGGAACATCTTTCTCCAAAAATCCGAGATCAATAAGTTTCTTCAATGGACGCGACAGGTTGGTTGCAGGCTCATTGCATCTTGCGGCAATCTCAGAAAGCCGATTTGCGCCAGTACCGATATAAGACATTATCGTCGAAGTCTTAACAATATCCTTTACATCGTCCTGAAACAATTTTATCGGTTCTTCGTAAAGAGTTCCATTTACAGAAAGGATATTGTGCCACAAAGCATCATTAAGTGAATTTTGGTTTTCCCTTAGTTCCCAATAACGCGGTACACCTCCCCAAACAGCATATTCTTCAATGGCATTCATCGCATCAAGGCTCAAAGCCTCTTGAATATATGGCAAACGTATCGGTGCAAGTTTCATGATCTCATCAGCACGACCATAGAGAGGTGCAGTAGAATCAAGAAACAATCCATACATCATATTTTGTGACGAACCGCAAAGCACAAGATTATACTTCAACAGCTTTTCATCAACCAGTTTTTGTAGCACAGACGGCAGTTCAGAAGATTGCTCTACAAGATACGGAAACTCATCCAAACATAAAGTAAAACGCTTGTCTGTTCGATAATTGACCGCACGAAACATAGATTCCCAATCCGGATATGTCAGTTTGTCGAAATCCGGGAACACTTGTGCTATTACTTTTGCAAGCAATACTCTCTGATGTTGCCCTTCAGAACGGTCAGCAAGGAAGTAAACATCCGTATCCGACAACACCCTTTTGATAAGCGTTGACTTACCCAACCGTCTGCGACCGTACATCACGACTAACGAGGACTTCTCTCTTGCAAGAGCATCCTTTAATCGTGCAGCTTCATCTATTCTATCAACGAATTTCATATATCTTATTTATTATGCAGCGCAAACATAATGCTTTTATTGCATAACACAAATTTTTGAGCCATATTTTTTTATTCCCAAAGAGCAAATTGCAACTTATGTATAGGAGAACATGTGCTCTATTCCTTTTTTGAAGCTCTTTTCCTTGTTTTCAAACTCAAATCTTGCAAAGCTTTTCCCAACTTGTCTTCTTTGGCCAGCCATAGAATATCATCGTCAAGCTGTAAAGCATACAGCACTCGCAAATAGATTCCGATTGCTACTGTCGGTGTGCCTTTTTCTATTCGGGACACAGTCAACGGAGAACAAGTGGCACGTTCTGCCACCTGAGCCACACTCAGATTCCTGCGCAAGCGAGCCAGTTTAATCTGCTCTCCCACAATTGACATCTTCTGCACCAATTTTCGGGGCAGCTTAGTCCCCATTGTATTCTTTGCCATATTCAACACATCATATAATATGTAAATTTATAACTTTTCATCTATTTAATGATGTATTACAGGTAAAAAATCACAAGATTAGAAGAAACGCTTGACCAAGTACAATATAACGGTTATACACTTTTTCAAGCGAATAAATCAGATTCGTTATACTTTTTCAAACGAATTCTATGTTTATAAAAGTTGCAGCAGCTTCCGACAACCATCTTGGGGAAAGTGTGTAAAACAAGATAATTTTGCTTTGGAGAAATATAAACGCTATTATATTGTTTATAAGCGCCAATATATCCACACAACAAACAATATGTTATTTGTTGCGTAAACACATACGATTCCTCCACACAACATATATTCAAGATTAGTTGGCTATTCAAATGAAAAACAACTTTACTTTATCCCCGTATTTATATATACGTGCATTAAAGTAAAGCTAACAGAGGGAGAAAAAGAAATGACTTCGCCAAAGCCGAACCGAACTATATCTGCCGACTTTTTTGGAGACTGCAAAATAATCACATAATTTGCCAAATCCCTTTGACCATTATGTCTCATTTTTGAGTCGAAAACAGTTCATTTTAGAAATTCCATCGTTTATCATTAAATGTTATCGACTAAAATCAGTACCTTTGTATAAGAAATCACTTAGAGTATAAATGTGGTAAGAATTTGATTATCACTCATTTCATCTCTAACCCATAATACATTCTTCGTCTCGCACTGTAAATGATTAATAGTTCTTGGCTGAGCTAAGTGATTAAAGTTTAGATAGATGTTACTAGTAGTTCAAATATAATGTCAAAGAAGATAGGTCGTAATGAGCCTTGCCCTTGTGGCAGCGGCAAGAAATATAAGCATTGTTGTATGCAAAAGGAACAGGCAATAGGAATATTGCCAGTAGCAAATCATGCTTTGTGGCCATCTTCTTGGCTTGATGTACCAAAAACGATAGCGTATTTAAGTAATCATGCAGTCCCTCCCATATTGGACTATTTGATAGCAATGCAACTTAATCCACAAAATCGAGGGAAGAATATCCGAATTGAGCACCTTTTGCAAATAGCAGTTGCGAATCTCGGAAAGAGTAGCCAGATTCCTGACATCAGTGAGTTCAAGAGTATAATTGACCAAGAGTTCTCATTTGATCTTATGGAAGACATGCCGATTAACATGTTTGCCGAACCTGTAGTGTTTTATGGAGGCAATTACACATTCTTTCCTGGCATCTCGACACATGCGACAGAAATTTTCCGTTCAATGACAGAAGCCATATTCAATAAAAGAAATATATTTACGGAAGCTTTCCGTAATGAAATTTATGATGGAGTACTCTTCATGCTTGAACTGAGCAAGCTTTTGTCAACCCAAGCAGGGATAAGTGGCTTAGTACGCGGAAATGAGACCCCTCGCGAGACGCTTAACGAACCAAAAACTAGCCAATCTTTTGTTATTAATTTGCCGACAATGACAGAACTCATTCATCGGAATAGGCTGAATCCAAATGTTTTGAAATCATTTTTGTTAGAAGTTAATGCTACTGATATACTAACCCAAGATGCAGAAAAGAATCCGTTGTTATACAGACCAATCGTTGAGTTTGACAATAACTTCTACTTTGCCGGAATTTCCAGTCAAGGCTGTGCCATTAACAACTTTATCTTAAAAACAGCTCTAAAACATCGTTGTCTTGAAGAACTAGTAAAACAGACCCATTATGGTGTCTGGATGCGCATCGGGCGTTCCTGTATAGAACAGCTGCGCTGGGTACAAAATTCAATGGATGAAATACTTGCTCCTGTTGAAGGCTATTACGAAGATGTATTCCGCATTGATGTCAACTGGCTTGCATACGTGTGCTATGCTCATGATTTAGCCCGTAATGTAGCCATAGATGGCAATGAGAGTTTCAACAATCGAGATCTCAGCCAACATTTACAAAAACGTATTGATACCATCAGAAATGATAAAAGGTCGAAAGATGACCATATCCTGACGCTTGTTCTGTATTCTACAATGGGGGAGACATACAGATTTGCCATGAAAAAGCAAAATGGAACTGACTATTTTCTTCAATTCTCTGCTTATGATTTCTTACAACTGATACAGACTGAGAAATGGGACAGCTTGAGTCTTGTTCGTTATGCTCGGTCCAAAGAGAACGTATCATCTCTCGAGACTCCTCTGAATCAATCTCTCGATGTATATGCTATATATAAGCATTATGGTGAAAGTTTCTATATGACAGACAACACACCATCAGACATGCTTTATATTGAGCCAAATGATGGATGTGATCTCATATTCAAAAGTAAAGATCAACTGTATTTCCACGGAACGCTGAAGAGATTAAATGGACAGTATGCTTATATACCAGTGATACGTGATCTCGACTATGCGGCAATTTTTAAGCCTGTCCATTCAGGTTTCAATGCCAAGAGTTGTGAATCTTATAGTATTCCTGTGTGGGTAAGTTGTTATCAAGAAGAAAAACAGGGAATAAATCCATCCTCTATTTCCGATACTGTAATAACAGCTGTTGCATACTGGATGGATACTTTACAACCAGCCATAGCCGATATGATCAGCCAACGCTATGAGCACTCCGTAGAAATAGAACTTGTCTTCAGTGAAAAGGTCTTGGCCGATAAAGGGATACACTATGATGACGACATAAAGCCTACGCAAGGAGGAAATCTTAACGTATCCAAGACAGAAGGCGGAGTTTCCGTTACATTTGATGATGATTATATCCATTCTTTTATGGGAGCTGGCAATGAGAGTGAGCGCAACATGATGCGTTGTATCATAAAAAAACTCCTGGAAATAGACGAAGAGACTGCATGCCAAATTATTGATACTCGCATCCCCTTTGGTCAAGCAAAGATGATTCTGATGATGGAGCAGTCACTCAACCCCCTGTCAATACCCTTGTGGCTTTATACTCCTATCTATATTCATGCCGCCACCAGCCAACTACTACAAGACAAATTCCCACAGTGGATGAAGGAGAAAGGTCATGATATAGCAGGTAAACTCAATACAAAAACTGAGAAAGAAGACTTCCTCCACAAAGGAGTAGATGTGCTCCTTAATGAACTTGATAAACGCCTATCATCATTTGATACATTGTGGTTGCTGCGTATGCTCATGCAGAATCACGAGACATTGGTTTATCAGCGAGAGCATAACAGAGTCTTACAACCCGCACAGATTCTTTGTTTTGGAGAAAATGAGTCAAAACGTAAAGAATTCTTCGATACAGAAAGACGACTTGCTGATGCTGGAATATCTACCCGTGCTATGATAGAATATATAGCTGCGACACAGTATCGTGGCGGTGGTGTTAAACCAGGCAATGATGATGTAGAAAGCCTGTTAGCTATCATGAACGAAGTGATATCCATTGGTGGTATATGTGACGCCATACATTTAGATGTAGCTAATCATACCATTGAGAAATTAGGCTCTGGACGTTATGGTATCTACGATGATGTTTTTTCCGACAATGTAGGAGAGTTTGCAGCAACGCGCACTATTGAGAGTGTAAATGGGCAAATCGAAGATTTCGAGAGTAAGATGGCCAGGATGGCAGTACGTCCAGATACAAAAGAAAAAAACAAGGATGCAGAACTCGAGGAGATAGATGTGGCATTCTTAGAGGATTGGGGAGTATCATATTCTAACATCTTGCAGTTCCTTTATGTTTGTTACATCATAGCTATGAAGCAGCAGAAGTCTGTTATTGAGATGGAAGAGTCTCAACTCATCAAAGCTATGCAGGAGCATTGTACAGAACTAACTGAAGATTTAGCAAAGAAATGTATCATTCGCCTTTCTTTGGATAAACGGGAAAACTACCTCACTCCGCCAGTAGGATTAGCGGGCAAGGATATCTTCCCTTGGTCATACAATAGGGAATTAAGTTATCTGCGTCGCCCAGTGATTCGTTATCAATATGATGATGGCACAGTTATGTGCATGTTTGGGTTCCGCTCCTGTATTCAAGCCGGCATTCAGCTATCTGACTTGCTTTATTCTGGTCGCTTACGTTATGTGGGAAGGAAGATAGAAACCTTGCTTGGAAAATTTGAGGCTATAAAAGGGGCTGCGTTCAATGACGAGGTACGCTCTTTTTTGGCAAAGATACCAATAATGCGAGTATGGGAACATGATGTCACTATCAAATCTGGAGGTTATTTTGCGGCAGATAAAGATTATGGCGATATTGATGTGATGGCTTATGATACATCACGTGATATACTCTACTTGATAGAATGTAAGAATACCAATCCAGCCAAGAATATTAAGGAAATGAAAACCGAGATGGATGAATATCTTGGTCGTGGTGATAATCCCGAGAGAGACAAGAAGAGAGCTCTTGTTCTTAAACATTTGCGTCGTCATCGCTGGGTAACGGAGCATATTAATGAAGTTGCGAAACACATTGGTGTAGCAGTTACACCCCGAGTAAAGTCAATGATGCTGACAGCTACAGTAATACCAACATCCTATCTCAAAAGAGAGAAAATACCAATGTCAATTCTGAATTACCCTGAATTAAAGATAAAGGGCGTGAATTTACTAGATTCGTGCAAAGAACCAGATTTAAGCGTACTTGATATATGAGACTTTTAGAGGTGCTGATGCATCACGCCTTCTAATTTTTACCTACTCCTAAAGGTAGTATGGAGCAATCGCTGACGGTTTATCATCTCTGCAATCTGTTCAGTTCGCATTCCCCTATTCTGGCTTGCCAAACAGTAGAGTATAGCCTCTTCAATCTTCATATTTTCAATAATTTAAAGTGTGCAAATTTTGCACAAGTTGTTACAAAAGTACGGAAAAATACGGCAACGGAGGCTCTCTGAAAAAGAATCATATCTGAAAACTTTCTCTTTTGACTGCAAAAGAATACGAAATCCCGACTAACAAGCCTGACAAAATTTCATATATGAACTTTTATACATATTTTCGTCCCCCAAAGAAACAAAATTATGGAAACATCAAAAACATACAATAGAACAATTAATTTATTAGATAAGTACACAAAGTTTATCAAGTCTATTGACACCGAGGATATTGGCAACAATCTTACACTAGATAAATTAATAGAACTAAAATCAATACTGTCCGATATTAATAACATAATGACATTAATATCGACTCGTTCTATTGCAACAAAGTTATCAGATATATTATCATTTAAAAATGAAGATAGAGAACGGATATTTAATGATATTGATAAACAAAAGCCAAACACAAATGGATTCGACATAAGAATTGACTCTCCTGTAAAAATATTAGTAGAAGTCAAATGCAATTCTCTAATCCACAACAAAAAATTTGGTGCTGCACAAATCAATGCAATTCTTGAAGATGCTAGAAAATTACGGTTAGAATCATCTCGACATATAAAGGCAAGTAAAAGTATTCAAGACACAAAAGATTATATTAAGATAATTGCTATTGTCAATTTTGGCAATAGGTCTGACAAAGATTTAACGTCTCAACTACTGAGAGAAACCAAGTGTAAAGAATCCACTAATTCTGCAAGAAAAGAACGAATGAAAGTGAAAAAGTTTTTAAGACCATTATATTCACTATCGCAAATACATGAAATAACAGATCTAGAAAATGTTTATCTAACAATTTTACATATAAATGATTTAAAAAATGAGTTAGAGCGAATACGATGTGAGTACAGTTTATCACTCAAGTAAAAATACAACATAGCTTTACTTTATCCCTGTATTCATATATACGTGCATTAAAGTAAAGCTAACAGAGGGAGAAAAAGAGATGGCTGCGCCAGAACCAAGCCGAACCATAACTGCTGACTTTCTCTTTTGGCTGCAAAAGACACAGAAATCCTGCTCACAAAACAAACATGATTCGAGCCCTTGTCAAGCCACCAAAAGCCCATCCGAAAATCCGTAAAATTACCCTCTATTTTACAGCCACAATCGGCGAAATAATCACCGATATGCCTTATCTTTGCGAAACGGAGATTTAAGAGCAAAAGAGAGCCATTATTCTCTTTTCCCCTTCGTTTGAAGACAAACTAAGGTTAAAAACGTTAAATCTTCGATTTTCGGCGAAAAAACAAGTAAATTTTTGAGCAGTCTATCTTTTAAGCCGTAAATTATTGATAATCAATTAGCATAATATGCTGCGTCGGCAAATAGAATCATATTTAGCACTAATTGTACTTTGATTAATTAATATGTGGAAACAAGTAGAATTTGATTTACAGTCACGCAGACGTGGCTTTCATCTTATAACCGGAGAAATATTACGTAATCTGCCGCCATTACCCGAAGTTGGATTACTGCATTTATTTATCAAACACACTTCCGCCGGGCTAAGTATTAACGAAAATGCAGATCCTGATGTTCGTATGGATATGGAAAGCATTTTCAACCACTTAGTGAAAGAACGTGAACCGTACTATCAACACACTTTAGAAGGAAATGACGATATGCCGGCTCATGCAAAAAGCTCAATCATAGGAACGTCGGTCACAATACCTATAACAAATGGAAAGCTAAACCTCGGAACTTGGCAAGGTATCTATCTCTGTGAATTTCGGAATTATAGTGGTAATCGACGAATGGTGGCTACCATTAGTGGAGAATAGCAAATGAACTTGCTATTCTATTGTAATTAGTGGCAAATTGTGTTACCCGCAAATACTTAGGAGACAGTATTGTAGCATACTAGTCTCAGGATTGCGGAACACGAAGTTGCCAGAAGGCAACAGCCGCCGCAGCAGCTACATTAAGCGAATCAACACCATGCACCATAGGGATACGGACTACGTAATCAGCCTCAGTGATCGTTTCATGTGAAAGTCCCTCCCCTTCGTTACCCATGACGATAGCCAATTTGGATTCATTCACTAAGGCAGGATTATCAATAGGAATAGAATCATCTGTGAGCGCCATAGCAGCCGTACGAAAGCCTAATTTACCCAAGTCACTGAGGGAACCGTTCATCCAAGCCCATGGCACAAAGAAAACTGCTCCCATTGATACCCTGACCACACGGCGGTTCAATGGATCGCAAGAGTTGCGAGTCAGTAATACGGCATCAATTCCAAGAGCGGCGGCCGAACGGAAAATAGCACCAATGTTAGTTGCATCAACCACACTGTCAATGACTACAATGCGCCGGGCTTCCCGACATACTTCTTCCATGCTGCGCGGCTCGGGGCGACGCATGGCGCAGAGAACTCCACGTGTCAGGACATAACCTGTCAACGTAGCAAGTAATTCTCTACTGCCAGTATAAACAGGCACATTTTCGCAACGTTCAATGATTTCAGCAGCATCACCGACAATATGTTTGTACTCGCATAAAATAGCTAAAGGTTCATAACCGGAGTCCAAAGCTCTCGTGATAACCTTCGGACTTTCTACTATAAAAATCCCTTTGCCGGGTTCGGTACGGTTACGTAACTGAGTTTCAGTAAGAGTACTGAACACCTCAACTCCGGGATGAGATAAAGATGATATTTCAATAACAGGCATACTACTGCTTATAACTTTCAATTAAACATACAATCGCTTCTTTCACATAACTGATCATTGATAAATGGCTACCTTAATGACTCCGTCCAATTTATTTTCAAATATACGATAAGCTTCCTCAATCTCGTTCAACGGAAATCTATGTGTAATAAGAGGAGTAGTATCTATTTTGCCTTCTTCAATCAGATTAAGAATCTCGGCACAATCACATCCGTCCACTCCACCTGTTTTAAAAATCAAGTTCTTGCCATACATATCAGGCAAAGGAAGAATTTGAGGCTCGTCATAAAGAGCTACGATAGTGACAACAGCATTAGGACGGGCACATTCCCATGCCAGACGAAAAGTATCCTTACTGCCGGCTACTTCTAAAACAACGTCAGCACCACCATGTTCACTGTTTTGAATCACAAATTCCTTGCAGTTTTCAGGTTCCACCACCAGCACGTCAGGATAATGTTCACGCACAAAACGGATTCTTTCAGGAGACTTTTCGCAGACAATGATACGCCTCGGTTTCTTCAACATCACACACAACAAAGTACAGATTCCGGTAGGACCGGCGCCAATAATAAGCACAGTATCATCCTCGGAAATCTCTGAAATACGGGTTGCCCAAAAACCTGTCGCAAGCACATCACCCACAAACAAAGCCTGTTCGTCGCTGACTGTATCAGGAATACGGTTCAGTCCCTGGTCAGCATAAGGAACTCTGACATATTCTGCCTGACCGCCGTCAATGCGGCAACCTAAAGCCCATCCCCCGTTCGGGTCAGTACAGTTGTTAACATACCCCCGTCTGCAGAAAAAACACTCTCCGCAAAATGTTTCAACATTCACTGTTACTCTATCCCCCGGCTTGACCGAGGTGACATCAGCCCCCACCTTTTCCACAACACCCACCATCTCGTGCCCGACGGTTATTCCGGGTACGGCACGCGGCACACTACCGTGCTTGATATGAAGGTCACTGGTACAAATACTGCCAAGAGTCACCCGTACAATTGCCTCCCGTGAATTTACTATTTCCGGTTCCGGCTTCTCCCGTAACTCAAATTTTCCGTGTTCAATATATGTATATGTAAGCATAATATCCTCTTCATTAATTAACAGCCCCATTCCGGTGCAAAGATAATGATTTCATCAGATCCATATTTATCAAATGAAAGTCAATCCGGACACTCTCATAAAACTTTCATATAAAAGAGTCTTCTTCTTATCATTAGTTTTTGACTTGTTGATCTTCTATTATAACACGCTTTATCTCTCGTGTATCTTTAGATTTACTAAAAGGTACGACTCTATAAGATGCTTTCTGTATAACCCCCAAACCAAAGTCAGGCAAAAGAGTTTTATTTTTAGAATAATCAGTATCAATCATCATATCCCATGTTGCTCCACCAGTCAAATAAACCTTGAAACTATCTGCACTTATCATAGAAATAATATCTGTCGGATTATACAAATTAATACTTCGGTAAATTTTTACCGAAAAATTAAAAGTTAAACAATAGAACCGGCAAAAGTCGGTTCGAAAACATTAAAGAGGTCATTGAAATGTTGTCAAAAACGAATGGTTAAGCATGAAGAAATGTGCTGAAAGAAATGGGCTAACCTGCTGATAATAAAGGTGAAAAGTATTGCATAATTCGTTTGTTTTTAGTAAATTAGAAGTTAACTACTCATCTAATTATGGCTAAAGAAACACTCCTTATGCAATACCAATCCGAGTGCCTGTCGGCTCTCAAATCAGTCGTGAATATACACAAACCTTTTGAAAAAACGTTCATGGACACCATGAAATTATTCATGGCCATCCCGGATCGTATAAACTTCCTCCAATTGGGCAGGTATGGATGTTTTTCGGAACAGACCTACCGTAACCTTTTTGAAAATGAAACTTTCGACTGGTTTGCGTTCAACGCCTCTATCATCAGCAAGCATCTCACAGGCAAAAGAAAAGCCATCGCCATCGATCCTTCCTATATCCCCAAGTCCGGTCATAAGACACCTTGGATTGGTTACTTCTGGTCAGGCTGTGCCGGGGATTATAAGCGAGGATTAGAAATCATGGGCATCGGTGTCATTGACATCGACAACCATGAATGCATGACTTTAGGTTCCATTCAGACACCGGACTGTAAGACCTTGGATAATATGGGTAAGAACCTGGTTGACTGGTATAGCAGCTATCTTATCAGTAGAAAAGACAAGCTACAGGGCATATCCAGAACGGTGGTTGCAGACGCATTCTTTTCCAAGGAAACTTTCATAACGCCTATGTGTGAGGGTGATTTCCATGTCATCAGCCGCTTTAGGAACGACGTAGTCCTGTACTATCCGACATTGGAAAAGAAAACAAGAAAACGTGGTCATCCCAAGTGGTTTGACGGCAGGATTGACTTTGCCAATCTGGATCTGACCCGGTGCAAGGAATACGAGGTGAACAAGGGAAAACTATACGGATTGAGGGTATATGCAAAAGCTCTCAAAAGGTATGTTTCCTTGGCCGTCTGGTATCCGATGGATGGGAGGACAGACAAGTGGCAGCTTTATTTCTCTACAGATGATTCCATGGTTGGATGCGAAGTTCTGGATTATTACAGAACCAGGTTCCAACTAGAATTTTGCTTTAGAGATGGAAAGCAGCATGTAGGAATCACCAACTGTCAGTCAACTGACTTCAGAAAGTTGGATTTTCACGTCAATGCATCGCTTGCTGCTGTCAACTTGACCAAAGCGGCATGTAAGAGGCTCGGAATAGCCTATTCCATATCCTCTTGCAAGTCATTCATACACAATGCGTATATGCTTGAACGATTTATTTGCGTGTTTGGGATTAACCCAGACATGCAAGTTATTGACAAACTTTTCAAAGAACTCATTTTATTTACTGCCAGAGCCGCTTAGGCTTGGAGAATTTTTAACGAACTATTGACAAATGAAACAAAGTTCTAACATAGTAATCTTTCTGTATTTCTCCAGGTTTGTAATTGTTACTATATGGACCAATCACATCGAATTCATAAGACGGATGACATATCGCAAATTCTATTCCATTTCTCGGAAATGAGGATCTTACTTCTATTTTCTTATTGTTAGATATTACTTTAAGATCTATTTGCCTTGACGCATCATCAAATTCGGTTTCTGATACGACATTCTCTTCGGAATTCAAATAAAGTTTCCAAAAATATTCCGATACAACTCCTGCTATACAATCAGCCAAAATACGTTCAGGAGATCTTTCATGCATAGAATTGTTTGCAGCACCAGGATTTACTTGCCGTGCAAGCTCTTCCGCCTTTGTTCTAAGCAAATCCATAAGATCCTTGTCTTCCGAAGAATAGTTTAGTTCATATACTACCACTTCAAAAGGTGTTCTCCTACAAGTCCGAGGATATCTTGCAGTACAATTAATAACCAAATTCTCTATTCTCATAAGTCTATTATTGTTCAACCTTGCCCTATAAATCCATCCAACTGTTTCTTGATATTCTCAAAATTCTGATTCAAGTCAAGTGTCCTGTAATATATGACGTTTCCGTCCCTAAATGTCGTCTGTCCATCAGGCGTTATATCTTCTTCTGTCTTGGCATACAATAACATCCCATCCACCTTCCCCGTATGATTAGTATCGTAATTCATTACATAAGAATGAATCTGATATAGGTTATTAGAATGGATAGTCCTTTTGTCAAATTGGGACTGCATTGACCTACTATAATACTTGGTATCAATAATCAGTGTTCGTTCTTTAAATGTCAGCATAATATCCGTCCGCATGATAGGAAGAATACTGGAAGTCGACTGTTCTTTATCAATATTCCAGTCTATTTGAGTTGCCTTTGCTTTTAATTCCGGATAATGTTTCCGATAATACTCCAGAACAAACTTCTCGTAAAGTCTGCACATATGTTCATCGGAAAATTCCTTCATTTTATAAGCACCTCTTTCCGTAGTCATCAACATCCCGTCGAGAATAAAATAGCAAACATACAGAAGCATCCGGTAAGTCTTGCAATTTCTATCAAAGCGCATAGTAGTCCAGTTTATCGTCAGGATATCAACGGCCTCCACGTCACTAAAGAAGAGCATAAGGCGCTTCAACGCAGCCTTCCTGTCCGATTTGACTTTCGGATGTTTCAGCAAGAATTGAACAGTTGTTTTTAATATCTGATTAAACTTGTTGTTCTCCGATAATTCATCGTACTCACAATCAATTTTCTGTTGTTTCCGCATTAGATTATTGACCGTACCACATATATCAAGCTTCCCTTTCAATGTGGACAACGAACCATGACAGGAAATATATTCTTTATGCAACCCCTGTTTTAATTGAAACGAAATGCCACGAAGCAGAATTTCAGCAAACAAATCATGAATCTCTTCAAATTCTTCACCGGCTATTTCTTCATAGTTGTTCTGCTTAAGCTCCTGAAAAGCATAAGTCAGCATATAGTAGATATTGCGAATGAATATACCTTTGTCTATTGTCATTTTATCAGGCTCAATAACTTGTCCGTTTCTTCTTTGAATTTCTTATCATTGTCAAACCAATATTCTCGTAACATAGGGGCAATATCATATTCAATCACATTCTCAAGCCACATATCATCAATAGATTCCCGGTTACAGAAATAACTATGACCGATACAAAAGCCTTTTCCGAGCGAATCATCCTTAGCAATCTCAATATTCAGGGCTTTGACGGCATCAATCACTTTATTAAAGACTTCACAATCAAGATTCTCCTGATACTTTTTGAAACCAACCGAATCAAATCCCGGTGTCATATCAAAGAAACTGAACCGACGGCGTAAAGCGTAATCAATCATAGCCAGGCTACGGTCGGCCGTATTCATCATACCTATAATATAAAGATTCTCCGGAACAGAAAAATACTCATCGTTATATGCAAGACGGATTTTATGCTTTTCTCCCCGATAATCATTTTCGATGAGCATCAGCAACTCGCCAAAAATCTTGCTCATATTTCCTCTATTAATTTCATCAATAATAAAGAAATACTTCTTATCCGAATCACTTTGGGCTTTCCGGCAGAAATTATAGAATACACCTCGTCTTAATTCAAAACCGCCATCTTCTTTCGGCTTATATCCCATCACAAAATCTTCGTAAGAATAATTCTGATGAAACTGGATAAACTCTACTTTAGTTCTATCTTCTTCTCCTATAATAGAATAAGCCAGGCGTTTTGCCGAATACGTTTTACCGACACCCGGAGCACCCTGTAATATGATATTTTTCTTTGCCAGCAACAGACTTCTCAACTTGGTATATTCCTCTGATTTTATAAAAACATCATCCAGGAAATTATTCCCGGAATATGGAGGATTACGTCTGTTGACTGTTATAGGGTTTTCATCACGGATCAAATCCGCCAATACGTTATACTCATCTTTTGTTAATTTGAAGAACGACCCATTCTTATTCTTCAGGAATTCCATACCGCTCAATTCCGGTATATCCTTTATAACCGAATAATCAATCGGGTTCAGCAAGCTTTCGGTCTTCTTGAAATATATTTTTTGTCCATCAGCAGCTTTGACTATCTCCGCTATAGCTACCACCTGCTTCACAGGAGTAGCTTCATAGCCTATAACAATATCGCCTTCTCTTGCATCAATAAAATTTTGAAATATCCTTCGCTGATTTCCACTATCATTATAAAGAGTATAGTCTTGTATTTTACCAACCGGAGCTTTCGAAAAGCTCCATATCTTAGGACTAGCCACAAGCCACCAATATTGCTTTTGAGATTTATCCTCAAATAGTTTCTCCAAAGATTCCACATAATCCGGATACTTGGTTATATCGGTCAAGGTCTTTTGGACATTCTTACCTATATTCTCCCATTCTCCGGCATTCGTCCATTGCATTTTACGGACATTCTTAAAATCAGAAAAAGACTCATCAAAGGCATAATCACCTTCCACAATCCCACGCCCTATTATTTGATTCTGCCCTTTCTTGACTATAACAATATCACCGGCCTGCATCTCATGAGCGAACTCCCATAATGCCAGGCTGTCATTTTTAAACGAGGCCTCCGGCTTATCATATATTTCCTGCAACCTAGCTGCCATTTCTTTCTTTGAAGCATATTCCAAAAGATTGCCCATTTCATCCCAACCAATACACATTATGTTTTGAGATAGACACACATCCCATTTAGACGCATTCTCTCCCGGAGCATATAACCAAACCTTATGCATTTTATTTAAATTTTAGTTTCATCATTTCAGTCTGTTTCTAAGACTTTTACCTTTACTGCTTACTTTACAATGTCCTGTTTTTCATCAATTCCCATTCTTTCAATCAACTTCAAGTCCTTCAATTGCGCCAATATTCTTCTCCTTATAGCCAAACTAACGTTGAGGCATTCACCCAATCCAATGTGTGAGAGTTCAATAATGCAATTAAAATCTCCTAGCTACAAAGATACAAAATAGTTGTTCCGCAATGTAGTAAACACCTATGTTTTTTATAATTTAAATTGACTAACCACATTACAGTGAATACTTATGGTCACCACCAATAATATTTATATCTTAAAATGACATTATGTACAAATAAAACAATCCAAACACTTTCCATTATCAAAATAAAGTCCTACTTTTGTAGAGAATATAGATGTACATATTCAAAATAATCCCGCAAATAAAATAAACCCTACAAAATGAAAGAAGAACCCGACAGTCTGTCTGTCCCCTACAATTTCTCCCGTTGTTTCAACGACCAATGTCCACAAGCCTTGAAATGCCTGCGCTACATAGCTGCCAAAAATGAAATAACTGATTACCTTTATATCTCTATTGTCAATCCGGCACGTTATCCTGCAGACGGAAACCAATGCGAATGTTTCAAGACCGCTGTCAAAGTTCATGTGGCATGGGGACTAAAACGATTGCTTGACAGAATTCCTTATGAGGATGCGGTCAGTATCAGAATGCAACTAGTGGGGCACTATGGGAAAACAGGATACTACCGGTTCTACCGTGGAGAACGGGGACTTATGCCTAAAGACCAAGCTTATATAAAACAAATATTCCGTAATAAAGGGATAAAAGAAGAACCAACTTACCAACGCTACACAGAAGAATATATTTGGTAAGTTGCTGTCATCTGTCACAGATTAGGGGGTAATAGTTTTCTCTGCGTGAAACTAAAGTTCCAGCTAAGAGAAACTATAGTTTCATCGGTAAGAAACCAATGGTTTCAAGCAATTGGAACTAGAGTTTCAAGCGTATGAAACTAAAGTTTCAAACCGCAGAACCAACAGTTCCGCACCTTGAAACCGTTGGTTTCAAGGCAGGACACAACTCATAAGTACGGAGGTTACAAATTGAACGACTTATCTTTCTATGGTTAAATGCGATACCTCCCTATTTCACAAGGGACAACTCTTCTATATAGCGGAATAAGCAAATAAAATCTAATTTCTTTGTTTACAACTTTGTCATAATAGAATTTAAGATGTTATCCCTACTTTTTCAAATTACTATTCATACCTTTGTGACTTCGATAAAGAATTAGTAACCTATTAAAAAGAAAAAATTGATTATGCGCTCATTCATCGTGTTTCTTTGCTTCATTCCCGTTCTACTGTTTTCCTGCCGGAGTGTTTCTCTTGAAACACAACTGAAAGAAGCTATCAAAGACAGGAAAGCTGAAATAGGGATTGCCGTTATCATAGATGAAAAAGATACGGTAACAGTCAATAATGATATTCATTATCCTTTGATGAGTGTTTTCAAGTTTCATCAGGCGTTGGCGTTAGCCGATTATATGGCGAAACGGAATCAGTCATTGGATACTCTGCTAAGGATAGAGAAATCGGATTTGAAACCGAATACGTATAGTCCCTTACGGGATAAATATCCGCAAGGGGGAATTGAGATGAGCATTGCCGACCTGCTAAGATACACACTTCAGCAGAGTGACAACAATGCCTGCGATATACTTTTTGATTATCAGGGCGGACCGGATGCCGTGAACCGATATATCCATTCGTTAGGCATTCGGGATTGTGCTATTGTCGGTACGGAAACTGCCATGCACGAAGATTTGGATTTGTGTTATCAAAACTGGAGTACACCATTGGCTGCTGCCGAATTAATGGAGATTTTCCGACGGGAACCGTTGTTTGCACAAGAATATAAGGATTTCATCTATCAGACAATGGTAGAATGCAAGACCGGGCAAGACCGGCTGGTTGCTCCTTTAGCGGATAAAGGAGTGGTAATAGGACATAAAACGGGGACAGGCGACCTTAATGCCAAAGGACAACAGATAGGCTGTAATGACATCGGCTTTGTTCTTTTGCCGGACGGACGCACTTACAGCATAGCTGTCTTTGTGAAAGATTCCGAAGAAAGCTTTGCGGAAAACAGTAAGATTATCGCTGATATTTCACGTATTGTTTATGAATACATGATGCAGTCTGCCAAATAAAGAGAGTAATAGTTAATGATAAAAAAGAAAAATCAGATTAAAAATGAAACTACACCACATCGCCATTTGGACTTTCCGTTTGGAAGAGTTGAAAGAGTTCTATGTCCGCTTCCTGGGTGGAAAAAGCAATGAGAAATATGTGAATCCCAAGAAGGGATTCGAGTCTTACTTCATATCTTTCGGTGAAGGTCCTTCTTTGGAATTGATGAGCCGTCCCGATGTACAGAATACGGTGGTGGAAGAAAACAGAGTCGGATTGACACATCTCGCTTTCACGTTTCCCGGCCAGGAGGAAGTTCTTCGTTTCACTGAGGAAATGCGTTCCGAAGGTTACACCATTGCCGGTGAGCCGCGCACTTCGGGAGACGGCTATTTTGAAAGTGTCATCCTTGACCCGGACGGGAACCGTATAGAATGTGTATACAAGAAAGAATATGGAGAAGAAGACTGAGACAGAGGAAACTGTGACGCCCCGTAGCCTAGAGACGGTACGGCTGCTGATCCGCCCTTTTCAAGAAGAGGATGCGGATGCATTTTTTGCCTGTTGCCAGAACCCGAACTTGGGTAATAATGCCGGTTGGGCGCCCCACAAGACGATAGAAGAATCGCAGGAGATTCTTCAGAATGTGTTTATCGGCCAAGAGAATATCTGGGCGATGATACTGAAAGATGCGCAGCAACTTATCGGTTCTATCGGAATCGTCCCCGACCCGAAACGGGAGAATCCACAGGTCCGTATGCTGGGGTACTGGCTTGACGAAGCACATTGGGGCAAAGGATATATGACGGAAGCGGTACAGGCTATACTCAACTACGGTTTCAACGAACTGCAACTCAGCCTCATCACCGCCAATTGTTACCCACACAACAAACGGTCACAACAAGTGCTTGAACGGAACGGATTTATCTATGAAGGTGTGCTGCATCAGGCGGAACTGACTTACAACGGGAATATATTCGACCATTTGTGTTACTATCTTCCGAATATATGCCAGCCTGCCCCGCAAGACTATGACGAGATTCTGGAAGTTTGGGAAGCATCGGTACGCCACACGCATCATTTTCTCACGGAAGAACATATCCAGTTTTACAAGCCATTGGTGCGCAATCATTATTTACCGGCGGTAGAACTATACATTATCCGGGATGCCGGCAGAAAGATTGTAGCTTTCATGGGACTGAGCGATGAACTAATCGAGATGTTATTCGTAAATCCCGGCGAACAGGGAAAAGGATACGGCAAGCGATTACTGGAATACGCTACTCGGAAAAAGCAGTTGGATAAGGTGGACGTAAACGAACAGAATGAAAAAGCACTCAGCTTCTATCTTCACATGGGATTCCAAATCATCGGAAGGGACGAAACGGACGGTATGGGAAAACCTTATCCGATCCTGCATTTGCAGCTGAAAGAAGCAACTGTCGAAAAAAGTAAGAGTAAAGGTTAACCCTCAAAAAGAAAGTTACATGAACCTACGTGCGAGATTATCCGAACGTGTGCATATTGAAGATATTAGAGAAATACTTCACTTTATACAAGATGACGAACAACTCAGAGAAGAAGTCTATCAATTTATCTTTGACGAGGACGATATTGTCTCTTATCAGGCATTGTGGGTTTGTACGCATTTCTCAAAGGAGGATGTAGAATGGTTGAGCCGGCGACAAAACGAACTGATTGACGCGGCAATGACCTGTCCGCACTCAGGAAAACGAAGGATGCTCCTGAACCTGCTCAGCCAGCAACCGGCAGCCAATCCGCCACGAATGGATTTCCTCGATTTCTGCCTGGAGCGTGTCATAAGCCGACATGAACCGGGCGGTGTACAATCTCTTTGCATAAAACTTGCCTATCAACTGACCTGTTCCATTCCCGAACTGCAACAGGAACTACGCACAATGCTGGAAATCATGGAACCCGAATTATTGAATCCCGCCATTCGTGCTGTACGCAGAAATACCCTAAAGGCGATGAAAGCAAAAAAATAACGAACAAAAAAACAAGAAGCTGTCTCCCGCTACGGAAAACAGCTTCTCTCTTATGTCGTTATGAATTAAATCAATTGAAATAGTACAAGAATACGGCAATTCCTTCAAGAGCCTTTTTGGGCTGGTCTTTGATTTCAATAGCAAATTTGATTTCAGCCTTTGCCACACCACGCAAATTGGTCAATGAATGAAGGGTAGTCACCAGACGGATGCTTTGTCCTGACAACACAGCCTGACCGAATTTCATTTTGTCCATGCCGTAGTTAATCATCATTTTCAGGTTATTCACCTGGATAATCTGATTCCACAGGTAAGGAAGCATGGATAATGTCAGATAGCCGTGAGCAATCGTGCTGTGATAAGGGCTGTCTACTTTGGCACGTTCCGTATCCACATGAATCCATTGATGATCCAGTGTTGCATCTGCAAAAAGGTTGATGCGTTCCTGTGAGAGTTCCACATAATCTGAAACACCTATTTGTTGTCCTACTAGCTTTTCGAATTCTTCGTACGAATTGATAATTACTTTTTCCATAGTCTTATCGCTTTATGGGGGTTATTATAAATGTTAATCGGGGACAAAAATAGAAAAAATAAACTGATATGCCATTAATTTACGCAATAAAAGCAGGAACAAAAGAAGTCGGGGATAGTTTACAAATCAGGGGCTTGTTTCAAAGGTTGTTCCAAGGTTCGCCTCAAGGCTTCCGACAAGATACTGTACCCTTTTCCGTTCAGATGCAGATCGTCAATAGTGAGTTCGGGATTCAGCCTTCCGTCCTGCAATAAACGGTCGAACACATCCAGATAGATAATGTCCGTTCCCTCCAGTTTCCTGTGTATTTTCTGATTAAGCATACAGATGAATTTATTCACCGACGTACTGTAATCATCGTAATCATTGCGTGGGAAGATACAGAATAAGTAAGTCTGCCGGGAAGGAACAGCCAACACTGCTTTTACATACCGTTCTACATAGCCGTCCACATTTTCATCGTTCAACTGATAGATGTCATTACTTCCGAACTGAATAACTACCCGGCAATCCGATGTGTCCACATCAAACGCTTCGACATAAGCCAATCCCTCACCGGGCACACCATAGTTCAGGCATTCCCATTGCGGAAAATAGATATTCAATGCCCAGAACGCTATATGACTGTTGCCTACAAAAGCTAGTTTCGGTTTTTCCTCTATCTTATCCATTTCATTCAAACATTCATTTTATTTCATTTAAACTCCAGAACAAATATAGAACAAAATTCGCGGATTTACTTTACTTTTGCACCGATAATCACATTCATATATAAACCGATGATACATTTTTTCAAGAAGAGCGTTTCTCATATTGCGCTACCGGAGAAATTCACTTATCCTTTCCACTATACGCCGCATCCGTTGTGCGTATTAGCGGCGGAAGAAGTGAAAGAGTATATTTCAAGCCGGAAGGAATGGCAGGAAGAATTGACGCTTGGAAAGATGTTCGGGGTATTGATTGTACAAGAGACAGGAAAAAGGACAAGAAAAGGGAAGGAAAAAGAAACGGGAGAAAGTACCGATAAAGACGAAGAAGGCGGAATCGGTTACCTGGCAGCCTTTTCCGGCAATCTGGCAGGGAAGAATCTGCATACTTATTTTGTTCCTCCTGTTTATGACTTGCTCCAACCACAAGGATTCTTCAAAATAGAGGAAGAACAGATCTCCGCTATCAATATCCGCATCAATGAATTAGAAAACAGCCGTCCCTATCTGGATGCAAAAGAAAGGTGGAAGAAAGAAACGGAACAGGCCAAAGCGGAGTTGAGTCAAGCCAAAGCAGAGTTAAAAGCCGCAAAGGAAGCCAGAGAAATCCGCCGTCAGTCCTCGCCCGGACTTTCCGAAGAAGAACAAGCCGTCTTGATTCGGGAAAGTCAATATCAAAAAGCTGAATACAAACGGAAAGAGAAGGAATGGAAAAAACGGTTGGAAGAACTTGAAACCGAAGTTAACCGTTTCAAGACGGACATAGAAAGCCTGAAAACAGAACGGAAAGAACGTTCGGCGGCTTTGCAACAAAAGTTATTCGGGCAGTTCCGGATGTTGAACGCGAAAGGAGAAGTGAAAGACTTATGTACTATTTTTGAGCAGACTGTTCAGAAAGTACCTCCCGGCGGTGCGGGTGAATGTGCATTACCCAAGCTACTGCAATATGCTTATCTTCATCAACTAAAGCCATTGGCAATGGCTGAATTTTGGTGGGGGGACTCTCCCAAAAACGAAATCCGGCGTCATGGATATTACTATCCTTCCTGTAAAGGGAAGTGCGAGCCGATTCTACAACATATGTTACAGGGACTGGAGGTAGACGAAAATCCGCTATTAAGCAATACGCATAAAGACACGGAACTGGAAATCGTGTTTGAGGATGAATGGCTGGTGGTAGTCAACAAACCGTCCGGAATGTTATCCGTGCCGGGAAAGGAGGAGGATATGGATTCCGTTTATCACCGCCTGAAAGAAAAGTATCCGGACGCAACCGGACCGATGATCGTACACCGACTCGATATGGCGACTTCGGGGTTACTGCTTGTTGCCAAGACAAAAGAAGTACATCAACATTTACAGGCGCAATTTGAGAACAGAAGTATAAAAAAACGATATATCGCCTTACTGGACGGGTGCATAACAGAAACCGAAGAAACAACAAATCAAACAACAGGAAACACAAGAAAAACAGAAAAGGTAAGAGCAACAGAAGTAATAAGTACAACCGGAAAGGTAGGAAGAATCGAACTCCCTCTCTGTCCGAACCCTCTCGACCGACCGTGCCAGAGCGTTGACGAAGAACATGGGAAGGAAGCTATCACAGAGTATCAGATCATCACAAACTCAGAGAAACATACCCGTATCGCTTTCTGCCCGTTGACCGGACGCACTCATCAACTACGTGTGCACGCCGCCCACCCGAAAGGTCTGAATTGCCCCATTCTAGGCGACGAGCTCTACGGAAAGAAAGCAGACAGGCTATATCTTCATGCCGAATACATAGAATTCCGTCACCCCATTTACGGAGACATCATCTGCATACAGAAAGAGCCTGATTTTTAAGAAAAAGACTCTTATGCCATGAACCAAAACCTTTTTGAAATGTATATAGGGTAACTATTAACTTTCAAAAAGAACCTGACTATGAGTATTAAATTTCGAATTACAAAGTGCCTGGCTGTATCTGCATTAGCCATGCTGCTATTAGGAGCCTGCTCCAAAAACAACATTTATATCGACCTCGCCGATCCTAACGAAGAAAACGGTAATGGCCACCCGTCCGGCAATGACAGTGGCAACGACAACGGCAATCCTTCCAAAGAGGGTACTTTAGTTACTTTCAGCGCATCCGTAGAAGGAAGAAACATCACCCGCGCCATGTCGCCTATGGGCAAGGGATTACAAAGTTGGTTGTGTGCTTACCTGTCCAATACCTCGAACATAATCACCGGAGATCCTATTGCCGAAGGTACATACATCACCTCCTCTCCCGGCGTACTGGCAGGCAACAACGGATATAAAATGTATCTTAGCAACAACATCTATAATTTCTATGCCGTTTCCTGCAATTCCAAGAATCCCGCCCCGACCTTTACCAACGGGATATCCGCCCCTTTATCCAATGGAGTAGACTATCTCTGGTGGCACGCTACGCACCAAGACGTGACAAACTCCCAGATCAACATTCCGATCACCTACCAGCACGCAGCTACGCAAATAGTAGTCGCCTTGTCGGGAGGTGCCAATATAACTCTCAACAAGATTATCTCCGCCTCTATCACTCCGCCGAAACCGGGCGCAGTCATGGATTTGTCTACCGGAATCATCACTTCGGAAACAACTTATGACAAGGCCGCTATCATGGGAATCAATGACTTTACCGTACAATATACCATGTTGCCTGTGAAAAGTTCCTTACCCATGACTTTAACACTGGAATTACTGGTCAACGGAGAAAGTTTCTCACGCACCTACACCACTCCGCTTACTCCCCCCAACAGTCTGCTAGCGGCAGGAAACTCATATCTTTTCCGGGCGATCATTGACGAAAACTCCTTAACATTCGCCAATGTAAGCGTAAAAGAATGGACTGAAGTAGACGAAAGCGGCAACCCGCTATATCCGATACAAGACTAACCTCTCTCCGGTTGCGCAAGCCGGCAACCCCTATGCCACCGCTTGCGTAACCGAAGCGTTTGTAAGCACCTGCTTCTTCAACCTCTTGTAGACATAGATAAAAGCAGGAACAAGGAACAAGTCCGCAGCTATCCAAGCCAACGGGTCGCCGTAGCAGACAGCCAGAAAACCGAAAGCAGGAACCGCATAAAGGCTGACGAGAATACGGGCAATCATCTCCGCCACTCCGGAAAACATAGCAAGATTCGTAAAACCCACTCCTTGAATGGTATAACGCAAGACGCACAACAATCCAAGCACAGGGAAGAACATACAGGAAATATGAAGGAAAAGTTCAGTATCCAGTAAAATCTCCGTTTCCGAGGGGTCTACAAAAATCAAGGCAAAGTATTTAGCTCCCGACATCAGGAGCACGAAAGTAAACGCCGCATAGATAATCATCATCAAGACGCTTGCCTTAATCCCCAGCCAGATACGTTCCGGTTTGCCCGCACCGTAATTCTGTCCGCTATAAGTAGCCATAGCGATTCCCAGACTCTCGAACGTACAGATAAAGAACATCTTGATACGCATCGCCGAAGTAAAGGCAGCCACACAAGCCGTACCCAACGCATTGTTTGCGCTCTGAAGCATGATACTACCGATAGCCGTAATGGAAAACTGCAATCCCATTGGCACACCGATATAAAGCAACGTCTTAGCCAGCTTCGACTGGAACCGCCGTTCCTTCGGAGTACTCTGCAAAATATCAAACTTACGATACATATAAATATAACAGAGCACAGCCGAAAGCCCCTGTGAGATAACCGTAGCAATGGCAGCTCCCGCCACTCCCCAGCCGAGCACCAAAATACAAAACAAATCGAGCACAATGTTCAACACCGTAGAGAGGAGCAGAAACCAGAAAGGCGTCTTGCTATCCCCCAACGCGCGGATAATGCTCGAAAGAAGATTATAGAAAAAAGTAAAAGGTACCCCGATAAACGTGACAAGCAGATAAGCATACGCCCCTTCGAATATATTCTCCGGTGTACGCATCATCTGAAGAATATCCGCACACAAGATACTGGTAACAATAGCGATAGTGACAGACATCACCACAGAGAGCTTCAGACTGACGGATATGTAACTGCGCATCGTGCTATAATCCCTCGCTCCAAACTTCTGTGCCACGGGAATACCGAACCCTCCGCAACATCCGTTGCAGAACCCCAAGATAAGGAATACCACCGATGTGCTGGCCCCTACCGAAGCCAACGCATTAATACCCAGAAACTTTCCAACGATTGCCGCATCGACAAGCGAGTACGTTTGTTGCAGCAGATTGCCAAGCAAAAGCGGCAGTGTAAACTTTAAAATCAACGGTAATGCCGGCCCTGCCGTCATCTCTTTAGAAGTTTCCATACGTCTATGTTCTAAAATTGCGCGCAAAGATACGGAAAATCCCATGAATAAAATCCGGATTCACCTTCCTCTTTTATTGACGTAAATCAAAAAACGAGGAAGCGCTTATCATAACGGAAAACCTACCGTTTCACCAGCCGCTTGGGCGACCCGTGCCACGAACATCCCAGACAGAACACCTCCGTCAGGTCGAAGCCTTCCATAGAATCCTCTGGGTATTTAGGCACGACTTCACCATTTTCGAGTACATATACCAACAGTCTTTCCCCTTGTTCATTCTTCACATACATAGCAGCAATTTTACATTGCGGGCACAATAACTTTTTCATACCGCAAAGATACACTATCTTTGTGAACCCGATCTACAAAACCGGATAAAATGAAGAAAAACCGTATTGCACGCGAAAAGGAAACAGTAGAGCTGATGATACGCCTCTACTGTCGGAAAAAAGAAAAGAATACCATTCTTTGCCCCGACTGCGAAGAACTGCTGCGCTATGCACACTCCCGTCTCGACCGTTGCCCGTTCGGTGAGAAAAAGAGTTCGTGCAAGAAATGTACCGTACACTGCTACAAACCTGTCATGCGTGAACGGATGCGGCAAACCATGCGCTTCGCCGGACCGAGAATGATATTCTACTCCCCTTGGGCCGCCATACGTCATTTACTAAACCTATAAATACATCACCCATTCAGCCATATACCATTATGAAAAGAGCCATAATCATAGGAGCCACCTCCGGCATCGGACAAGAAGTAGCCAAAAATCTTTTGAGAGAAGGCTGGCAAATCGGAATAGCCGGCAGGCGTCAACCGGCACTCGAAGACTTCCAACGCATTGCACCGGAACAAATAAAGATCCAGTCACTGGACATCACTCAGGCAGACGCTGCGGAAAAACTGAACACCCTTATCCGCAAACTAGGCGGCATGGACCTCTTCCTCCTCAGCTCCGGCATCGGTTTCCAGAACCCGGAACTGGATATCGACATAGAACTGAACACCGCACGTACCAACGTCGAAGGATTTACCCGCATGGTGGACACTGCCTTCGATTACTTCAAGCAGCATGGCGGCGGACACCTTGCCGTTATCAGTTCTATCGCAGGAACCAAAGGTTTGGGTATAGCTCCCGCCTACTCCGCCACGAAACGTTTCCAGAATACCTATATCGATGCTCTCGAACAACTCTCCCACCTGCAAAAACTAAATATCCGCTTCACCGATATCCGTCCCGGATTTGTTGCCACCGCCCTACTAGGTGACGGTAAACACTACCCGATGCTAATGAAAGCAGACAAAGTGGGGCAAGCCATTACCCGTGCCCTGAACCGCAAACGCCGGACGGTAATCATCGACGGACGTTACCGCGTGCTCGTTTTCTTCTGGCGACTGATCCCCCGCCGGTTATGGAAACGCCTGCCCGTAAAAAACAAAAGCTAAAAAGAGCAAGATAGGATAACACTATTTTCGGGAAAAAACTCTATATTTGTCCACAGAGACAAGAGATCTGTCTATCATTCCCTTAACCAACTAAAGAACTAAAAAATGGAACAGAAAATTTGCCAGTGTTGTGCCATGCCGATCGACGAATCTACATTCGGAACAGAAGCGGACGGTAGCAAAAACCAAGATTACTGCCTGTATTGCTACAAGAACGGGCACTTCACCAAAAACTGTACAATGGACGAAATGATCGAGTTTAACCTAAAGTATCTCGACGAGTTCAACAAAGATTCGGAAGTAAAGTACACGATCGATGAAGCACGCGCCACCATGAAAGAATTCTTTCCGCAATTGAAAAGGTGGAAGAAATAAGAACATGGATTCCGTGTGATGTAAGTATGCAGGAAGACATCAATCCGAAAGCAACGCCACAACCAGCACAGACACAAGAGACAGTTTCTTTGAACCACTCCATATCTTTAAAAGGTATAAACGAAAAAGACCTGCAAATACTGATTGCCGAAGATAACGACAGCAATTACTCGTTAGTGAAACATATCCTCAAGGAATACCAAATCACCCGTGTGGTGAACGGAGTGGAAGCGACGGAAAATCAGGGAGCTGAATCCTATCATCCCCATTATCGCACTTACCGCCAATGCCTTCGATGCTGACAGGGTAAGCGCCATGGAAGCAGGTTGCAATGCATTTCTGACAAAGCCTTTGAAAAAAGAAGAACTACTTGAACTGTTCTCATTCAAGTTGTAACAACATCACAACCAGTTCTCTATATAGTTGCCACTCGAAACGCACATCATATTCATATCCTTTTATCCTTTATCCAGTTCCGGGTGGCGCTCCAACCACCTTACCGCATACGAGCAGGTAGCTTTCGGCTTCATACCGTTGGCCAGTGCATAGTCATAGGCAGCTTTCACCAATGTGGCGGCTATTCCGCGCCCCTCTATGGGACGGGGTACAATCGTGTGGATAATATCGAGCGAATCACCTAAAAGGCGATATTGTACAAAGGCGGTGCGGCCGTCCACTTCTGTCTTGAACAAATTCTGTTCGGGCTGATGAATAATTTCGTACTCCATAATCTTGTTTTTGTAATCCATAATCCTGTTTTCCGGTTGCACGGCGTGTCGCAGTCAGGCTGGTAGCCTTTAGAATTGCTCAATCCATTGCAACCGGTTGGTATCGTATCCGCGGCGTTCGGCGGCGGTGACGAGTTTTTTCTTTATATCCTCCGGCAGTTGCGGAGTCCGGCTCAGTATCCAGAGATATTTGTCGGTGCTGCTGCCTACGAGGGCGTAGTTGTAATTCTCCTCATCCAGTTCGAGCACGTAATAGTCCGAGTAGAAGTTGAGGAAGAAAGAGACTTTCAGTTTGCCCGGCTGCGCGGGGTCGGGAATCTTGGCGTGCCCGTTGGCGGTCTTGCAAATATCATAAGGGGAATTACGTTTGCATCCCCGGTTCTCTACGCGAATCAGGCCGTCGGGACGGAGCGTGTAAGTGGCGGTCACATCGACAAGTCCATGCTCGAAACGGTTTTCGTAACGGGCAATCTCGTACCAAAGTCCCATGTATCGCTTCAGGTCAAGTGTCTTGACGGTGGTATGGTCGGTTCCTTTGAAAAGACGTTCCACGTTGGGGACGGAAAAGCGGAAACCGGCTTCCAACAGACGTGTGGGACGGATTTTCTGACCGGCTGTGAGAAACGAAGCCGCCTCGCCATAAAAGATACGGAAAGCACGTTGCGGAGCAACAATCGTCGTCCATGCCTGATAGGCTTTACCCATTTCGTGAGTAAAATCGTATTGCGAGATCTGTTGCGGGGCAACCAGATTGAACACACCTTGCGTCTCCTCATGCCCGATAAAAAACTCCATGGCACGGCAAAGATCGTGCAGTGCTATCCACGGGAAGGACTGGGTGCCGGGACCGATAGCGGTAGCCACCTTCGTAGCCTGCAACGGGCGTAACATCTGCTGCATCGCTCCCCCGTCGGAAGAGAGCACGACACCAAAGCGGGTAATGACGAGCCGTGTAGGTTCGGGACAGCGTTTCGCCTCTTTCTCCCACGCATAGCAAAGGTCGGACAGGAAGCCTTCCCCACGGGTACGGGTGTATTCGTCCGCTTCCACTTCGGGAGGGTAATAACCTACGGCGGAAGCCGAAATCATCAGCTTCGGTTTCGTCTTGACGGCATTCAGCGCACGGACGATGCGGTGGGTGACGACGATACGGCTATTGAAAAGCTCCTGTTTATATTCCGGTGTCCAACGCTTGTTGATAGGTGCGCCTGCCAGATTAATGACTACATCGCAATGCGCCAGCGTTTGAATCAACAGTCCGGACATACCTTCGCGAAACATCGACCTTCCCAGAGGAATCACCCGATGTCCGCCCTTTTCAGTCAGATAGCTGGAAAGATGTTTACCTATATATCCGGTAGCTCCGGTCATTGCTATATTCATCTTGATTCTATTGTATGTTTTTAACTCTACTAGAAAAACGTATAAAATGCAGGAAAAGTTCTTTGAAAAAAACAAAATGAAGTTATCTTTGCAAGGAAGACGTAAACATTGAAAGGAAAAACGAGATGATAGAAGCCCCCGAAGCCCGCATTCTCTGCCGGCAACTGAACGAAACGGTCAGAGGAAAAAAGATAACGGACGTGTACACGCAGTTCAGTCCTCACAAGTTTGCCTGGTTCACAGGCAGTTCCGAGGTGTATGCTGAACAACTGTCCGGCAAGACGATAGACCACGCACAGTCACAGGGCGGCATGGTGGAGATCACCATAGGAGACAAGGTTCTCATCTTGACGGACGGCGTAAACCTGCGCTATCTGGCTCCGGGTTCCAAGTTACCCGCCAAACATCAGCTGCTCATCGCCTTCGAGGACGAAAGTTGCCTCGTTGCCTCCGTGAGAATGTACGGCGGACTGATGTGCTATGACAAGGACGCTGCCGACGGAGTGCTCTCCAATTATTACCTGACAGCGAGAAGCAAGCCGCAGGTCATGTCCGACGGTTTCAGCCCGGAATATTTCCTCGGACTGATCAATGCCGACAGCGCACAGAAGAAATCCGCCAAAGCTTTCCTTGCCACCGAACAGACGATTCCCGGACTCGGCAACGGTGTTTTGCAGGATATCCTTTACCATACACATATCCACCCGAAGAAAAAAATAAGCGGACTGACAGACAAAGAGCGCGAAAATTTGTTCTATCAGATAAAAGAGACAATGAATGACATCTACCACCTAGGCGGGCGAAGCACGGAAAGCGACTTGTTCGGAGCGAACGGCAAATACGTTGCCTGTCTCTCAAAAGATACCGCAGGCATGGCTTGCCCCCGTTGCGGAGAAACCATTGTGAAAGAGAATTATCTGGGCGGCAGCATCTACTATTGCAGAGGCTGCCAACCACTGCCGACGGCGTAGCGCCGGAATAAGGTTTCCTCCTTGCGGCGTGATCGCGTCAGGCTCAAGGTTTACTTATTAAATTAAATGATGAATTGAAATGAAGAAACAGATTAAAATCAATTATATCCTTACACTTATCTTAGTGTTTTGTATTGGTGCCACCATTCCTACATTGATAGGCAGCAGCCAAGTCAACGAACAACATTCCGCCAAGTCGGAAGTGCCCTATTGCGTCACTTCGCCCACCGTACCCGCCCAGGTTACCTTTGACGGTGAAACGATTGACCTCCGCCGCTACGACCGCCGCGAACGAATGGACCGCGAGATATTGGCTTTCACTTATATGCACTCCACCACCATGCTTCTGATTAAGCGTGCCAACCGATACTTCCCTATCATCGAACCGATACTGAAAGCAAACGGTATCCCCGATGATTTCAAATATCTAATGGTGATCGAAAGTAACCTGAACAGTATCGCCCGCTCTCCGGCAGGTGCAGCCGGACTATGGCAGTTTATGCCCACCACGGGACGCGAGTTCGGACTGGAAGTGAACGAGAATGTGGACGAACGCTATCATATCGAGAAAGCTACCGTAGCTGCCTGCAAATATTTCAAACAGGCATATGCCAAATATGGCGACTGGATAGCAGTCTCCGCCGCTTACAACGCAGGACAGGCGCGCATCTCCTCCCAACTCGAAAAACAGTTGGCAAACCATGCCATGGACTTGTGGCTGGTAGAAGAAACTTCCCGCTACATGTTCCGGTTGCTGGCAGCTAAAGAGATTTTCAGCAATCCCCAACGTTACGGGTTCCTGCTGAAAAGAGAACATCTCTACCCGCCTATTCCTTATAAAGAGGTGACCGTATCTACACCTATCAACGACTTGAGCGAGTATGCCAAAAAACAAGGTATCACCTACGCGCAACTCCGGGATGCGAATCCCTGGCTGCGCGAAACGTCTCTAAAGAACAGAAGCGGAAAGAGTTATGTCCTCCATATCCCCACACAAGAGGGAATGCATTATGATCCCAAAAAGACTGTTGCTTACAATAAGCATTGGGTGATTGATTAATGATATAAATTAATATACGGAATGATAAAGAAACTAATTAAGGATATTATAAAAGGAGAAGGGGGCTTCAACAAAGGAGAGGGCATCTCCCCAAAAAGCGAAGGTATCCCCCAAAAGGCGAGAGTATCTCCAATTCCCCTCCTTCGGGGAAGGAGGGGTGGCTGAAAGCCGGGGTGGTAGGTGGATACACAATGCTGATAATAACCGACTTACGCATTCACCTACCACCTCCCCCTACGGGGACTCCTCCTTCCCGAAGGAGGAGAATCAGGATAGCACCGACTTCTAGAAGTGAGTTCCTTAATTTATTATTTACCATTATACATATATGAAACTGAATACATATATGAAACTGAAAGAAAGAATCCGCGATTTCCTGCATGACGAGAAGTTGAAACGAAAACTATACGTCATCATCTTCGAATCGGACACCCCTGCGGGGAAGTTGTTCGACGTGGTTCTTATCGGTTGTATCCTGGTCAGTGTATTGCTCGTTATCATCGAAAGCCTGAAAAGCATCCCCTCCTACCTGACGACTCCGTTTGTCATTATGGAATATCTTTTCACCGCTTTCTTCACTTTCGAATACCTGACACGCATTTACTGTTCGCCCCGCCCACGGAAATACATATTCAGTTTCTTCGGCATTGTAGACCTGCTGGCTACCCTCCCGCTCTATATCGGCCTGCTTTTCCCCGGCGCACGTTACCTGCTCATCATCCGCGCTTTCCGTCTGATACGCGTATTCCGTGTATTCAAGCTGTTCAACTTCCTGAACGAAGGCGAACGGCTACTCACCGCCCTGCGCGAAAGCAGCAAGAAGATAGCCGTCTTTTTCCTGTTCGTCGTCATTCTGGTGACTTCGATCGGAACGTTGATGTACATGATAGAGGGCACGCAGCCCGATTCCCAGTTCAACAACATCCCGAACAGTATCTACTGGGCAATCGTCACCATGACCACCGTAGGCTATGGTGACATCACCCCGGTCACCGGATTCGGAAAGTTCCTTTCTGCCTGCGTGATGCTTATCGGCTATACGATCATCGCCGTACCGACAGGAATCGTTTCGGCCTCCATGATGAAAGACTATAAACGCAGAAGGGACAAGGAATGCCCCCACTGCCACCGCTCCGGACACGAGGACAATGCCGGGTTTTGCAAATACTGCGGCAGCAGTCTGAATCCGAAAGACGAAATGCAAGTAAAACCCGAAGACGAATCCAAAGACAACACATAGCTCAAAACAGAAATGAAAAACAATCTTTACCCCCTATATTTATGAATAAACATCTTAAAATCGCAGCAGCTCTATTAGTAGCTCTACCGACATTAACCTTCGCGCAAGTGCGTACGGAACAGACCTTTGAAAAAGGCTGGAAGTTTACACGAGAAGACAGCAAGGACTTCAGTCAGCAGACGTACGACGACACCAAATGGCAATCCGTCACCGTCCCGCACGACTGGGCTATCTACGGTCCTTTCAGTATCGAAAATGACAAACAGAAAGTCGCTATCACCCAGGACGGGCAGAAGGAAGCACTGGAACACGCAGGACGCACAGGCGGACTTCCCTTTGTCGGTGTAGGCTGGTATCGCCTGAACTTTGAAGCCCCGGCATTTTCTTCCGGCAAGAAAGCAACCCTCATCTTCGACGGCGCCATGAGCCACGCCCGTGTCTACATCAACGGACAGGAAGCCGGATTCTGGCCTTACGGCTACAATTCGTTCCACATCGACGCCACTCCTTATTTAAAAGCGGGCGAACAGAACACCTTGGCCGTCCGTCTGGAAAACGAAACCGAATCTTCACGCTGGTATCCGGGCGCAGGCCTATACCGCAACGTTCATCTGGTGATTAACGAAGACGCCCATATCCCGACATGGGGGACGCAGCTCACCACGCCTGTCGTAAAGAAGGATTTCGCCAGAGTCAACCTGAAAACACGTCTCGACATCCCTTCGGGCAAGGCGTTCACCGACTATCGCATCGTGACCGAACTGAAAGCTCCCGACGGCAAAGTGGTAGCTTCCGACGAACAACAGGGTACGAAATACGACGAAAAAATATTCAACCAACATTTCGTGGTAGACAACCCTGCACTCTGGTCGCCCGATTCTCCGGCGCTCTATTCTGCAGTGTCCAAAGTGTATGAAGGCAATACGCTGAAAGACGAATATACCACGCCTTTCGGTATCCGTTCTATCGAAATCATCCCGAACAAGGGATTCTATCTGAACGGTGAACGTACCACATTTAAAGGTGTGTGCAATCATCACGACCTCGGCCCGTTGGGCGGCATTGCCAACGAAGCAGGGATACGCCGCCAGATACGCATCCTGAAAGATATGGGTTGTAACGCTATCCGCACTTCCCACAATATGCCGGCTCCCGAACTGATCCGTGCGTGCGACGAAATGGGTATGATGATTATGTCCGAATCGTTCGACGAATGGAAAGCAGCCAAATTGCAGAACGGTTATCATAAGATATTTGACGAATGGGCAGAAAAAGACTTGGTGAACCTGATTCACCAGTTCCGCAACAATCCCAGTGTCGTGATGTGGTGCATCGGCAACGAGGTTCCCGACCAGTGGAACGGTGACCGCGGACCGAAGTTGTCCCGCTTCCTGCAAGACATCTGTCACCGCGAAGATCCCACCCGCCCCGTCACTCAAGGCATGGATGCTCCGGACGCAGTGGTGAATAATAATATGGCTGCCGTAATGGATGTAGCCGGATTCAATTACCGTCCGCACAAGTACCGGACGAATTACAAGAAGCTCCCGCAACAGATTATCCTGGGGAGTGAGACAGCTTCCACAGTCAGTTCACGCGGCGTGTACAAGTTGCCTGTCGCCCGACGTTCGATGCAGAAGTATCCCGATCATCAGGCTTCGTCATACGACGTAGAGCATTGCGGTTGGTCTAACCTGCCCGAAGACGACTTTATCCAGCACGAAGACCTCCCCTACTGCATCGGGGAATTTGTATGGACTGGCTTCGATTATCTGGGTGAACCGACACCGTACTACACCGACTGGCCCAGCCACTCGTCCCTGTTCGGTATCATCGACCTTGCCGGACTGCCCAAAGACCGCTATTACCTCTACCGCAGTCACTGGAACAAGGACGTGGAAACTCTCCACATCCTCCCGCACTGGAACTGGGAAGGACACGAAGGCGAAGTAGTCCCGGTATTTGTCTACACGAACTACCCGTCTGCCGAGCTGTTTATCAACGGCAAGAGCCAGGGCAAACGTACCAAGGACCTCTCCGTAACGATTGACAACAGTGCCGACTCTGCTTCAACAGCAAATCTCAAACGTCAGCAACGTTACCGCCTGATGTGGATGAATACGAAATATGAACCGGGGACTGTCAAAGTGGTCGCTTACGACAAAGACGGCAAGCCCGTTGCCGAAAAGGAAATGCATACCGCAGGAAAACCGCATCATATCGAACTGATAGCGGACCGCTCGCAAATCAAAGCCGACGGAAAAGACTTGTCATTCGTCACCGTCAGAGTAGTGGACAAGGACGGTAATCTCTGTCCGCTGGCGGATAACACTATCAGCTTCAAAGTGAAAGGCGCAGGAACTTACCGCGCAGGAGCCAACGGAAACCCGGCTTCACTCGAATCGTTCCAGACCCCGAAGATGAAGGTATTCAGCGGAATGATGACCGCAATCGTTTCTTCTTCGGACAAGCCGGGAAAGATCACACTGGAAGCTACCGGAAAAGGATTGGCGAAGGGTGTGTTGAATATTGAAAGCAAGTAGAAAATAAAACAAATATAAGAGGCTGACTAACAAGTCGACAGTATCTAAAACTCTCCTCCTTCAGGAAGGAGGAGTACCCGTAGGGGGAGGTGGTAGGTGAATGCGTAAGTCGGTTATTATCAGCATTGTGTATCCACCTACCACCCCGGCTTTCAGCCACCCCTCCTTCCCCGGAAGGAGGGGAATGGAAGATACTACCGACTTGTTAAACAGTCTCTTATTTCTTTATAAAAGACCTGTTATTATAAACTCTTTTGACAAATACGCTCGAACAAGAAAATCAGAACGCAACCCACCGCATAGCAGGCAATGTCTTTCCAATCGAACGTAGATCCGAGAATAATTTTTGCCGCCCGGTTCGTAATCCCTAAGGTTTCCACCAACTGAAAGTATTGCATCACTTCTATAAAGCAGGCAAAAAGAAATACATAGAACGGCATTCTCGGAATCCCCGTTGGCAGAAATATACGGACAAAACTATACACAAGCACAACCACCAGTACATCTCCAATGTAAGGACGGACAAAATTATCACATACGTACAAAGCTATCAATACCTCTATACAAAATATTACCAGAAAGCTGATAATGTAAAATATCCTTTTCTTCATCCTTCTCTTACTCACAGGGTTAAAAATCCGTTTTGATCTGCAAAGGTACAACTTTTTGTTTCTCCGTCAAATACTTCCAGTACCGGACAGGCATATCCTGCTTGTGCTTTCTCGGATTCATACGTTCCTTGATGCAGATAGCCTTGAAGTACGTTTTCCAAAGTTGCTGGAAAAGTTTTTCATCCTTATCCATAAGGCTCTCGTCCAGCATTCCCGTTATCAGGTGAGCTTCGCGGCTGTCGTCATCGAAGGAAATCAGCGTCACCTCCTGCAAATCATAATAAAAACCGTAGCGGCGTTTCATATCATAAATAATCCACTTCTGATTGGCAAAGCGGTCTTTGAAATGCTGCACCGTAAGCGGCAGAGCATTATACTGCGGTTCGAAAGCCGCGAAAAACGTGCCGTCCGCCGCCTTCTGAAAACGGACAAACTGCATTATATGCACACGCTCACCGTCCACCTTCTTCCAAATCTGTGCAAGCCGGAGGACGTCCGGATCGGCAAAATTCGTTTCGATAGAGCGCGGCGCATCAATCGCCTTGCGGATATAACGGAAAATAAGAATACCGACCTCCGGAAGCTCCGACAGCCAACTCTGCGTGAGACAGCCAAGCGCGGAAGACGAAACCTTCTTCTGCAATCCCCGCCACACACGCGCCGCCTTCTCCTCGTCAGTGACTACGGTGTGCAGATCGTCACAGAATAACGGCAAAGCGTCTCCTTCCGACAGCAGCGCATCGGGAAAAGTCTTGCGGAAGTAAGCGTCGAAAACAGCCGTCAGCAGACCGTCGAAGGTTTTATCGTAGAGGTAGACATTCATTCGCAAAGTTCAATTCATTCGCCAAAATCAAGTAACAGTTGCCGTTCATCCACCTTCTTTTTCGGCTTCGGCAGCAACAAACTGCGTACCCGTTGCGGCGAAAGCTCGTTCACGGTCGCCATTTGGAGAGGCAGTTCCTTGCACGTAATGAAATACTGTGCCTTCTTCATCACCACTCCGATCTTCTTCAATTCATAAAATCCCAGTCGCGAGAAACGGCGGGAAGCGACAATCAGCTTCGCCGATTTCACACCGATGCCGGGCACACGGAGGAGCATTTCGTAATCCGCCTTGTTGATATCGACCGGGAACTGCTCCGGATGACGCAACGCCCACGAGAGTTTCGGATCTATTTCGAGGTCGAGATCGGGATACGCATCATCCACTATCTCATCTACTTTAAACTGATAGAAACGCAGCAGCCAGTCCGCCTGGTAGAGACGGTTTTCACGCACGAGAGGCGGCTGCTTCAATGCCGGAAGACGCTTGTCATACGTATTTACGGAGACGTATCCGGAATAGTAGACACGCTTCATCGTCGGGCGCCCGTAGAGTGCCGACGAGAGGAAAAGAATATCCTTATCCGATTCGGAGGTCGCTCCTACGATCATCTGCGTGCTCTGTCCCGCAGGCGCAAAGCGCGGAGCATGGCGGAACTTCTGCCGTTCCTCCTTACTTTCCAATACTCCCTGCTGGATGTATTTCATCGGGGCGAAAACGCTTTTATGATCCTTCTCCGGTGCAAGCAGTTTCAGGTTTTCTTCTTTGGGGATTTCTACGTTGACGCTGAGACGGTCGGCGTAAAGTCCGGCTTCGTTTACCAGTTCGCGACTGGCACCGGGAATGCTTTTCAGGTGGATATACCCGTTGAAGCGGTGCACCAGGCGCAAGTCTTTGGCGACACGCACGAGCCGTTCCATGGTATAGTCCGGATTGCGGACAACGCCGGAACTGAGGAACAGGCCTTCGATATAATTGCGACGATAAAACTCCATAGTCAGCTCTACCAGTTCCGAGACGGAAAACGTGGCGCGCGGGAGGTCGTTACTGCGGCGGTTCACGCAGTAGGCACAATCGTAGATACAATAATTGGTAAGCATGATTTTCAGCAATGAGATGCATCGCCCGTCCTCGGCAAAACTGTGGCATATCCCCCAGCCTCCCACCGTGTTGCCCAGCATTCCCGGTTTATTGGAACGCACTGTGCCACTGGAAGAACAGGAAACATCATACTTGGCAGACTCCGCCAGTATCTTCAATTTAGCTAAGACATTTTCGTTCATGACCCCCTTTTTTCGGTTCTTCTGATTACTTCTCCGATTCTTTCGCAAATATACAATTTAATTTGAGAAACCGGCAGAAAAAAAAATTTAGCAAATATATAAGTACAAAATAAGTCAAAAATTAAGAGGCGGGAAGCTATGCTTCAAAAAGAAAAATAATAAATATATAAATTATTACATTATATATTATACAAAGCAAAATATATTTATAATTTTATCACAACAATTATTTTTTAACTACCTTTGCAGGGATTCAAAGAGAATCACACCAACTAATTAAATATTAATTTTTACAAATATGAAAAAAGTCAAAGAGATTGACGATGAGGACGAATGGAGTATTAAAGGTTTCAAATCTTTCTCCATAGCAGCAGTAGAATACTTTCCGGAGTACACCAGCACTGACGCTGCAATCAAAAGAATGCGCCATGACATAGAGAACGACGCGCAATTGCTCGCGGACTTAAAGCCTACGCACTACACCCACAAGACCGCACGCCTCAGCCCCAAACAACAGTGCATACTTTTCACCACCTGGGGACCTCCCGAGATTAAGCTGCGCGGTCATGACGAAACACCGGAAAACCAGAAGTAGGCAAAACACGGAAAAAATGAGTTGAGCGAACTATATAATATAGAATAATATATATTTTTATTTATATATGCACGGTTCGTGGCACGCCCCGTTTTTCAGCACCCGTGCAAAACCCTCATATACAAACGGTTATCATCACAAAGAGGGCGGCACGGTTGGTGGCACGGTCACAGTCCCGAAAACAGAGCCTCTATTTTCCCTAAACAAAGGCTCTATTTCCCCTAAACAGAGCCTCTGTTTCACCGAAATAAAGGCTCTGTTTCACTGAAACGAAGGTTCTGCCTTGACCGGGCAGAATCCTCGTTTTTCTCTCCTTCCCTATCAACACCGACAATTTATTACCGGCTCTTTCCGTCCAAATACTACACCGCCGTCCATATCCGCCAACAGCGTCCAACGCTATTTTGCCGACGGGAAATATCGCCTTATATTTACACCGCATTCAACAACGAGTGTAAAACAATAAACCATTTCAATTCATGAAACAATTAACTACATCATCTCTCAAACAAGGTTACATCACTATCCCCCGGGCATTACTAAACAGACAAGCAACCGACGGCGCTGCCGGAGAGACAGAAGCATTTCTCCAAATCCTGGCGCACACCAATTATTCCGACGTGCCATACGACATCAACGGGACAATCATTCTATGCAAACGCGGTGACTCCCTTATCAGCTATCACCACTGGAGCAATATTTTCGGCTGGACACGCCCCAAAACCACCCGTTTCTTTCAACGACTGGCCAAAGGAGGCATTATAGACCTCATCCCTCATCAGGAAAAGATACTCCATATCCGTATCACCAACTTTGATCTTTGGACCGGACGTATCCCTTCGGAAGCCAAAGACGCCCGAAAGGAAGAAATCTCCACAGACTTCGACCGTTTCTGGGACAAATACCACACCGTGATGCGGAAGCCGAAAGTCAACGTCGCCCGCGGCCGCCGCGAATGGAACAAGCTCACCCGCGAGGAACAACAACTGGCAATAGACCGCATCGAGGACGTCTACTACCACACCAACGACACCCGCTTCATCGCCCACGCTTCCACTTACCTGAAAGACAAGGCTTTTCTGAACGAATATATGGACTAAAAAGACAAAGAATATGCAACCACACGCACCCGAACTCGAAGAAGCCGTCATAGGCGCCTGCCTGATAGAGCAGGAAGCGCTGCCGCTCATAGCGGACAAGTTACGCCCTGAAATGTTCTACGACGACCACCACCAACTGATCTTCGCCGCCCTCATGGCGATGTATCATGCCGGCAAGAAGATCGACATACTGACCGTCAAGGAAGAACTCGCCCGTCGCGGAAATCTGGATGCGATAGGCGGACCGTATGCCATTGTGCAACTGAGCAGCAAAGTCGCCTCCTCCGCACATATCGAATATCACGCGCAAATCATTCACCAGAAATACCTGGCACGCGAAATGGTTGTCGGCTTCAACAAGCTGCTCACCTGTGCCATGGACGAGACGATCGACATCGACGACACTCTCATAGACGCCCACAACCTCCTCGACCGTCTCGAAGGTGAATCCGGCCACAACGCCCACATCCGCGACATGGAAACCCTTATGGCGGACACAATGGAAGAAGCCGAAAGGCGCATCGCCAAGAGCGTGAACGGTGTCACCGGCATTCCCACCGGTCTGACGGAACTGGACAAGAAAACAGGTGGCTTACAGGACAATGACCTCATCGTTATCGCCGCCCGTCCCTCGGTAGGCAAAACGGCCTTCGCCCTCCACCTGGCACGCCATGCGGCTCTGGCGGGGAACGCAGTAGCCGTGTACAGTCTCGAAATGCAGGGCGAACGCCTTGGGGACCGTTGGCTAATGGCCGCCTGCAACATCAACCCGTACCGGTGGCGCAACGGGATTCCCAATCCCCAAGAGGTAGCGGAGGCACGCACCACCGCCTCGGGACTGGCACAACTGCCTATCTACGTGGACGACAGTTCTTCCGTCAGCATGGATCACATCCGTTCGAGCGCACGGCTGCTGAAAAGCCGCAAGCAGTGTGACATGATTATCATCGACTACCTGCAACTTTGCGACATGAGCACCAAGCAGGTCAACCGGAACCGGGAACAGGAGGTGGCACAAGCCACCCGCAAAGCGAAGTTGCTGGCAAAGGAGTTGCATATCCCCGTCGTGCTGCTGAGCCAGTTGAACCGTGAATCGGAGAACCGTCCCGGAGGTCGTCCGGAACTGGCACACCTGCGCGAAAGCGGAGCAATCGAACAGGATGCGGACATCGTTATACTCCTTTACCGACCGGCTATGCTGCATATTCCGACCGACCGCGAAAGCGGTTACCCGACAGAGGGACTGGGTGTGGCTATCGTTGCCAAGCAACGTAACGGGGAGACGGGAAATGTGTATTTCGGACATAATCAGTCTATTACAAAATTTTATGACTATGTTCCTCCAATAGAATATTTGAATAAATATGCCAAATAGTTTTGATTATTTATATAAATAATATAACAGTAAATAATAGATTATCAACTATTATATCTGCCAAATTATTTTATAAATATAGAGAAAATAAACGGTTGATTACTTGACTTCGCCTCTTGGATTTTGTATATTTGTAGTATCAGAAAGAGATTATAGAATTATTTATCTAAACCTTAACTTTTTAATTTTATGGATGTATTAGTAGAACGCTATCAGCGTAGGAAGTATGTGAATCAGGAGGATGCTCCGATGTTGTATTACATTCGCCAGAAAGCCGGCAATGTAAGAGTCATGGATGTCGATACAATGGCTGCCGCCATTGAAAGCAAGTCGTCGCTTACGGCAGGGGATGTGAAGCATACCATTGAAGCATTTGTGGAGCAGTTGCGGTTGTCGCTTACTCAGGGCGATAAAGTGAAAATCGACGGGTTGGGAACGTTTCATATCACCTTGACCAGTGACGGTACGGAGGTGAAGAAGGATTGCACGGTACGCAGTATCCGCCGTGTCAATGTCCGTTTCGTTGCCGATAAGGCGCTGAAGTTAATCAATTCGAGCCACACGAGTACGCAGAGCGATAATAATGTGGTGTTCGCATTGGGTGGTAAAGGCGACGGCAGCGATCCGGACGAGGGTGGTTCGGGTAGCGGCTCCGGAGGTTCGGGTGAGGAGAAACCGGGAGGAGGCGGAGTGACACCGGACCCGTCAGTATAAAACCCGAAAAACAGTCCCGCATGGCTTCAGGAGCCGACTTCTACGGTTCCACGCCATGCGGTTTCTGTTTTCAATCTTCAACTTTCAATATTCAATTTTTAATTAAATAAGATGTTAGACAAAATCATTGATATTATCATGACCGTCCTTCCTTTTTTCGGAGGTCGCAAGAAGCGTCAACAGATGATGCAGGAAGTCAAAGAATTCAGCGAATTAGTGAAAGAGCAGTACAATTTCCTCATGCAGCAGCTTGAGAAGGTATTGAAGGATTATTTCAACCTGAGCGACCGTGTGAAGGAGATGCATTCCGAAATCTTTTCGCTGAAAGGTAAGTTGTCGGAAGCTATTGCCCTGCAATGCGTCAATAAAGAGTGTATCCAACGAAATAACGGCAACGCATGAGAGCTATCAGTCTGATCGTTGTCCACTGTTCCGCCACTCGTGAGGACAAGAGTTTCACCGAGCACGACCTGGACGTTTGCCACCGTCGTCGTGGTTTCAACGGTGTGGGGTATCATTTTTATATTCGCAAGAATGGGGACATCAAATCGACCCGTCCTCTCGAACGCATCGGTGCGCACGCCCGTGGCTTCAACAGTGAAAGTATCGGTATCTGCTATGAGGGCGGTCTGGACAACGAGGGACATCCCAAAGATACCCGGACACCGTGGCAGAAACATTCTTTGCGTGTGCTTATCCTGACGTTATTGAGGGATTATCCCGGATGTCGTGTCTGCGGACATCGTGACCTGAGTCCCGACCTCAACGGCAACGGTGAGATTGAACCGGAGGAATGGATCAAGGCTTGTCCTTGCTTCGACGCCGAAAAGTGTTGGAGCGAAGAGTAAGTATTGAAAAGCCCGGACTTTCGCAAGCATCCTGCATAGCTTCTCCTCCTTCGGGAAGGAGGAGTCCCCGTAGGGGGAGGTGGTAGGAAAAATAATGAGTTTACCTTTTTAAAAGAAATAAGGAATATACCTTATCTCTACCTACCACCCCACCCTTTGGGCACCCCTCCTTCCCAAAAGGAGGGGAAGCCTGCGGTATAATTCCCTGCGGTATAATTCTCAGCAGTATAATCCATGCGGAATGCAGCACTTACGAAACTTGAATTATTAATTCAAAGATATTTCCCGCTCCGATAAGTCCATAATGGGAATAAGCGAATGACGAGAGATATCAATGAAGTTTGTCGATATCCCGGTTTCTAAATATTTAATTATTTAGTTGAACCTGCCGGATATGTAATAGTCAATTCTGTTTCAGCATTCTCCGGTGCTCCCCAACCTGTAGTAGCTATCACTTTAATTTTCACTGTAATAGGATTAACGATTGCACCTTCTTGTGCTCTGATATATCACAGGAATAGGATTATCGGAAGTTGAGTCTATGCTATTTAAAACCTCGGCAGTGGTTTCTTCATGAGCCATGCGGTGGAGATAATAATGATGCTTCTTCAATAATTCGACCAAATAGGTAGGCGTACCCGTTTCAAACCAGTAACTGCCAAACTCCTGATACTTGAATGCATTGAGCAAACTAAACGGATTGTAAATGCCGATAGAGTTATATGTAAAATGATAACCGTCGTAATAGTCACGCAGTTTCTTGCATATTTCATCATACGTTACTCCCTGGGCATCCGCCAATTCATGCAATTCACTTTCAAGATTATCATGAAGCTCCTGTTCGCTGATACCGCAAAGGTCCACATATATCTGACGCATAGATATATCGTCAAGATTGTTCAAGTCACTGAATACACTAACTTTGCCAAATTTCGTAACACCCGTCAACATAGCAAACTTAATATAACCGTCCATTGACTTCAACACACCATAGAAAGCCTTCAACGTATTCCGATACTCTTCTTGCAACTCATCTCTTCCAATAGCCTGCAACATGGGCTTATCATACTCGTCAACGAGAATCACAACACGCTGTCCCGTTTTCTCCGCCGCCAAACGAATAAGGGTGACCAAACGGTCGTCTATCGTCTCATCTTTAGAACATGAGCCATACTGAGACTCATATACCAGCAACTGACGGTCGACAAGACGAATCAGATCATCTACCGTATCGAATTTCTTTGCATTCAGATCCAGATGAATAACGGGATATTTTATCCAATCCTTCTCCAGCTTTTCCATTGCCAGCCCCTCAAAAAGTTCTTTTTTCCCAGAAAAATAAGCCTCAAGCGTGGATATTAACAGACTCTTGCCGAAACGACGCGGGCGGCTCAGGAAGTAATAGCCACCTGTCTTTACCATTTGATAGATTAACGCAGTCTTATCAACATAGAAATAACCGTCTACACGGATTTTTTCAAAGTTCTGTATACCGATAGGATAAATCCTATTACTCATATATTTATAATTTTTGAGGTTGCCACACACAAAGATACACCTTTCTACCTAAATAATGGTAACTATCCATGCAAAAACAATTAAAAGATTGGTTGCCAAAAATAGAAAAAGGGCATACCCGAATGGATATACCCTCTCCTTGTTTTCTAATATCTTAGCAGACTTCTAATATTATTTTTTAGAAGCTTCCAAAGATGCTTTACGGAATTCTTTCATTGCTTTTTCAATGTCCAGAGAAGCCTTACGAGCGCGAGTTCCTGCTGCCTTGTTACCGTTTTCAATCTGAGCGTTAGCATCTTTTGAGAAGTCAGCATAAAGAGCTGCTACCTTTTCTACCAATTCTTTCATAATCCTTTTATTTTTTCGTTAATAATGTGCCGCAAAAATACACTGTTTCCCGAAATAAACGCATAAAAACAATATTTTTTTTGAAATAATCTTTGAAAAATACCTAAAAAAAAGGCTTTTCATCATTTTTACCTACCTTTGTAGCCATGAAACTGCTTACAGATACCGATTATATACATGCATTGATTGCTGAAGGAGAGCATCAGCAACAGGATTTCAAATTTGAAATTTCCGACGCACGCAAAATAGCCAAAACATTATCGGCCTTTGCAAACACCGACGGAGGACGATTGCTTATCGGCGTGAAGGACAACGGAAAAATAGCAGGCGTACGCTCCGAAGAAGAGAAATATATGATTGAAGCTGCCGCACAACTTTACTGTATCCCCGAAGTGGAATATACCATGCAGACATATATAGTGGAAGGCCGGCAAGTATTAGTAGCCACCATTGAGGAAACACCCCACAAACCGGTATACGCCAAAGACGAAAACGGAAAGCCTCTCGCCTACCTCCGCATCAAAGATGAAAATATACTGGCAACTCCTATCCACCTCCGTGTATGGCAACAAAGCGACAGTCCACGGGGAGAACTGATCCGTTATACCGAACGGGAACAACTCTTGCTCGACCAACTGGAACAAGGTAACTTACTCTCACTCAACCGCTACTGCCGCCGAACGGGACTTTCCCGCCGGGCCGCCGAACATCTGTTGGCCAAATTTGTCCGTTATGATATTGTGGAACCTGTATTCGAAAATCATAAGTTTTACTTCCGAATTAAGAACGAATAGCCACAAAAAATACCGGATATTTGGACGGTTCCGCCAACAGTGTACAACTCGCCCAACAAAAAAGAGATAATGCCGGACATCGAAAAGGACTTGGAATGTTGGTGAAACCCAACTGTTTTTGTACCTTTGCACACAAATTGCCATGTGGGAGTCAGGGGACACACCTTCCACTCATTCAAATAGTAATTTGTAAATAATATAATCATTAATATAACAATGGGCTTATTTGGTTTATTCAAGAAAAAATCCGATGAAACAAAAGTCGGCAATGTAGAAGATTTCATATCACTGACCCGGGTTTATTTCCAGTCAGTTATCGCCACAAACCTTGGTATCACCAATATCCGCTTTTTGCCGGACGTGGCTAACTTCAAACGTCTGTTTAAAGTGCCTACACAAAACGGTAAACTGGGACTGGGTGAGAAGTCCGCCTCACGCAAAATGCTGATGCAGGACTACGGACTGAACGATAATTTCTTCAAAGAAATCGATGCATCCGTGAAACGTAATTGCCGCACACAGAATGATATCCAATCTTACTTATTTATGTATCAGGGGTTCTCGAATGACCTGATGATGTTAATGGGTAACTTGATGCAGTGGAAATTCCGTATGCCGTCTATCTTCAAAAAGGCACTGTATGGAATGACGCAGAAAACGGTTCATGACGTATGTACCAAAACGGTATGGAAGGCTGACGACGTGCACAAGACGGCTATGGCTGTCCGTCAGTACAAAGAACGTCTCGGATACTCCGAACAATGGATGACGGATTATGTTTACAATATCGTTCTTCTCGCCAAGAAAGAACCGAAACGGAAGAACGACGACACGGAGACGAAAAAATAGTCTGTCCGAAATGTTAGAAAGAAAAAAAGATTCGTAAAGAATTGAACGATAGAAAAAGCGGAGGTTTTGTTCCTCCGCTTTTTTTGTTATCTTTATAGGCTCTATGAAAATTGACGCATCATCCTTATTTATGAACCTACAAAAAGAAATAGATCGCTTATGAAACAAAAGAAATTGCTTATACTTACTTTTTCACAGTTGAAACAAATCTTTAATCAAGAGCTACCGGAACTAGTGGAGATAGCGGAAAAAAGTACTACTGTTGAGGACTTTAAGGCTGAATTACTGACTTTTTCGGAAACTTGTGATATAAAGAGTGATACTGCGAAGGAGGCGAGGGAGCAAATTCGACTCTTACTCCATTATGATGGACAGCATGTCCATGAACTGTCTACGGGACAGGATATGTCAGTACAGACTATTCGACTGCTCTACAAGTTTCTGACGGAAACGCTGGAAAATATGGAAATGCCGACGGATTTGTTTATTGAATTGTTTCAGCTGTTCAAAAGGCTGAAAGAAGAAACGGTTCCTCTACCTTCACCTCAACGTATCAAGAGCAGAAATGACCGCTGGGAAACCGGACTGGACGAAGAGGTGAGAGAGATTCGCGATGAAAACAAGGAGAGAATGTTACATTTACTGATTCAGAAGATTGAAAACAGGAAGTCGAAACCTTCAGTTCGTTTTCATTTTGAGGAGGGAATGAGTTATGAGGAGAAATACCGGTTGGTGAGCGAATGGTGGAATGATTTTCGTTTTCACTTGGCAATGGCGGTAAAAAGTCCGGGAGAGCTGAACCGTTTTCTGGGAAACTCGCTTTCTTCGGAAACAATGTATCTACTCTACCGTGCCCGTAAAAAAGGGATGCCTTTTTTTGCCACTCCTTATTATTTATCGTTACTTAATGTGACGGGATACGGGTATAATGACGAGGCAATCCGAAGTTATATTCTTTATTCACCACGATTGGTAGAAACGTATGGAAATATTCGTGCATGGGAAAAGGAAGATATTGTAGAGGCGGGAAAACCGAATGCTGCGGGGTGGATTTTACCGGACGGACATAATATTCATCGACGCTATCCGGAGGTGGCAATTCTTATTCCCGATACAATGGGACGGGCTTGCGGCGGGCTTTGTGCTTCTTGCCAACGTATGTATGACTTCCAAAGCGAACGGCTAAATTTCGAATTTGAGACTTTACGCCCGAAGGAATCATGGGACCGCAAATTGCGCCGGTTGATGACTTACTTTGAAGAGGATACACAATTACGGGATATTCTCATAACGGGTGGTGATGCATTGATGAGCCAGAATAAGACACTACGACATATACTGGAAGCAGTGTATCGAATGGCAGTCCGCAAGCAGAGAGCAAATCTTGAAAGGCCCGAAGGAGAGAAGTATGCAGAACTGCAACGGGTACGGTTGGGATCACGGTTATTGGCTTATCTGCCAATGCGTATTAATGATGAACTGGTTGAAATTCTACGCGAATTTAAAGAAAAGGCTTCAGCAATTGGTGTCAAGCAGTTTATTATTCAGACCCATTTTCAAACACCGCTAGAGGTGACCCCCGAAGCGAAAGAGGCAATCCGGAAAATCCTTTCTGCGGGGTGGATCATTACGAACCAGTTAGTGTATACGGTGGCTGCTTCGCGCCGGGGACATACGACACGACTCCGACAGGTACTTAATTCATTGGGGGTTGTATGTTACTATACTTTCTCAGTAAAAGGATTCAATGAAAATTATGCAGTATTCGCACCGAACAGTCGTTCAATGCAAGAACAACAGGAAGAAAAGATATATGGTCAAATGACTCCGGAACAAGCGGAAGAACTGTACAGGATACTGGAAACGAAAGTAGGTGCGGATATTGAAACCCAAGAGGATGTTGCCAAGCAACTAAGACGTTTCATGAGAAAACATCGCCTGCCCTTCCTTGCTACCGATCGCAGTGTGCTGAATCTGCCGGCTATCGGTAAAAGTATGACTTTTCAGTTAGTAGGACTTACGGAAGAAGGAAAACGTATCCTATGTTTCGAACACGACGGTACACGGCATCATAGTCCGATTATCAATCAAATGGGACAAATTTATATCGTAGAGAATAAGTCATTGGCTGCTTATCTACGCCAATTAGGAAAAATGGGGGAAGACCCGGAAGATTATGCTTCAATATGGAGCTATACGAAAGGGGAAACCGAACCTCGCTTCAGTCTTTACGAGTATCCTGATTTCCCCTTCCGGACGACAGAAAAGATGAGTAATTTAAGTATTACGCCAAGTTAGTTCTCTTTTACGCGTATTACGACATTCGCAATAATTGCAGTAAGGCCTCCGGTGGTGATTCCTGAAGAAAATATGCTTCGTATCGCTTCCGGAGCCTGTTTCAAGACATCCGGCATTAATTCTACACCCAGTCCTAAGGAGAGGCTGACTGCCAATACCAATGTCTCTTTACGCCCTATTTCCTGGGACGAAATAATACGGATTCCTGCAGCTGCTACGGTACCGAACATCAGTAAGGTTGCACCACCCAATACGGGATCGGGCATTAAAGAGAATACGGCTCCTACAATGGGGAATAATCCCAACAAGACAAGCATTGCGGCAATGTAATACCCCACATAGCGGCTGGCCACTCCGGTCAGTTGGATAATACCATTATTTTGGGCAAAGATTGAGTTCGGAAAGGAATTGAAGACTCCGGCAAGAAAGGAATTGAACCCGTCTGCCATGACACCACCGGAAACACGTTTTAGATATGAATCACCCTCGATCGGAAGACCGGAAATCATGGAGTTGGCAGTCACGTCGCCTGTTGCTTCAATGGCAGTTATCAAATAAACTAAACCAATGGCAATAAAAGACGAAACATTGAATTCAACACCATATTTAAAAGGTTGAGGGATATTAAAGCTCATCAGCATTTCAACATTCAGCGAACTCATATCTACTTTTCCCAAAGCAAAAGCCAATCCATAACCCAAACAAAGACCAAGCACGATAGAGCTCATGCGCAGGTATTTGTTTCTGCAACGATTGAAAAACAATACGCTCAATAATACCAATGCTGCGATAGACAGGTTTTCCCACGAACCGAAAGTACCGTTATCCATTGCCGAATATCCGCCGCTACAAGATACGATGCCGACCTTTATCAGGCTCAATCCAATAAGCAGTACGACAATGCCGGACACCAACGGAGTGATGATGTTGCGAAGATATTTGAATGTACGGCTGACAATCATTTCAATCGGAGCGGCAGCCATACAGGAACCGAAAATCAACGGTAATCCACCTACTAATCCCGTGGCTATGATAGGACCGATAAAGGAAAAACTTGTTCCCTGAATACAGAGCAGTCCCGCCCCCACCGGACCGAAACGACGGCATTGTACGAAAGTGGAAACTCCCGAAGCGAACAAGGACATGGAAACAAGAAAGCCCGTCTTTTCTACATCCAGTTTCAAGGCACTTGCTATGATAAGAGGAGGTGTTATTATGGCTACAAAAATGGCCAGTAAATGTTGCAAGGCTGCAAACAAGGCTTCCTTAAAAGGAGGACGGTCTTCTACACCGTAAATTAAATCTGTTTTCATCCAATAATTGATGTATTCAATAAATTAATTCAATGTCCATTTCAGGGCTAGAGTCGGAATTACATAGAATCCGTCACGACCACCGAAGTTATTACTTACTTCCACTTCGGAACCTACACTTAGATTAAAGTGTTTGTTTATTCCTTTGATGCGGTTCAGATTTACCCAAAATTGCGGTTCGGTAAGGAAGATCGTTTTTCCGTAATCGGTTTCCTCACGCCACCAGTCGGCAAATCCGGAGAAAGTAAGCAGATTATTGCAGAAGTTGACATACCATGTTCCGGTCAACTGGAAATTGTTAGGCGATTTATGCTTCTGGATATATTTGTACATGGCTGTCAAAGAGAAGCCTTTGGAAAAAGAAGCATTGTTATAGGTATAAGTAGCTCCTGCCAAGTAAGCGTTTTTGTAAGAGAATCCTTTTGCCAGTCCACCATTATATTCAAGATGTGCAGAGAAAGGTCCTTTCCAGAATTTTACTTCACGGGCTATCTCCCAATAGGCGGAGGCAACCCCCTCAGAGGTATAGTCCATATCGACAAAGAAATAAGTACTTCCCCACGTGTCGGGATGAAACTTCTCGACAGTAGACGTTAACAAAGGACGTTCTTTCAAATCTTTGTCATACAAAGAACGGCCAAAGTCGTAATGTAACTGTATGTTTTGTGCCCGCAGTTCCGGTATAAAAGAAAGCAATACACACAGAAAAATAGTAGAGATGATTGTTTTCATGACGAATGTGTTTAAATGAAGGTGCAAAATTAGTTAAATCGGCACACATATACACATTCTTACAACAGATTTTTAGTCCAAGCCATTACTTTCTACATCCCACCAAAGTCGTGTACCTCCGTCATCAGGATCTCCCAAGGTTTCTACAAGAGCAAGATACTGGTCGGGATCTTCCGTTTGCAATGTGCCGGGGAAGTTGAGACGGCGTACCATAATTTCCGTATCAATACATCCGTTTTGGCTATGGTTATAACGCACCGGGAACAAACGGGGATAGCCCGTACGACGCTGTTCTGCCCATGCTTCACAACCTTCGGGAAACATGGCAATCCACTTCTGCGTGATAATCCTTTCCAGTTTTATCTCTTTATCAGCTTCGGAATCCCACTTTGGTGATACTTTACAACGGGCTTCGATATTGTTGCCGTTATCATACGTATCTTCAAAATCGAAAGCCATTCGTTCGCTGTTCAGATAATCTTCCACCTGATAAATTCCATTTTGATGAAAGGAAGTTATTACTCCGTTTCGATAGCAGCTTTCTTCATCTTCGTCCGTCCACCCGCGCAAAGCAGCTTCGGCACGCAGGAACCAAATTTCCGATGAAGTCATCAAAGGAGCGTCCGTTGTTTGCGTTACGGTCAGTTTTGACAATCCGGCATAATGAGAATGCGAAAAGCACGTCCCCTGACGGATACCGCGATATGTATTTTTAAACTGTTCGTCGGTACAAGGTGCGAAATAGACAGCAATACGCGGGTCGTCATATCCAGTCAGAATCGATTCCATGGAAGCACTCATATAAGTCTCGTTCCAAACAAGGTTGAGTTCTCCCAACGGGTTAGTATACCCGGACTTGGTGGAGACAGCCACCCGTTCCGTTTCGGCTTCAAAGACACCGTATTCATTGTTAAGCCCTTCCTGAAATTCAACACATGCCTTATCCGGCTCGACAGCAGAAATTCTCATCGCCAGCCGCATACGCAAGGAATTGGCAAACTTAATCCACGAAGAATATCTGCCGTCCAGCAGAATATCGAAACGGGAGAATCCATTAGATTCCGGATTTGCTTCCACATAACTGGTAAGAGCGACAACGGCAGAATCAAGTTCGTTAAAAAACTCATAATAAACTTCCTTCTGCGTATCAGGACGGTAATGCTTCCCTGCATCTGCAAAATTCTTGTAGATAATAGGTCCGTAATAATCCGTCACACGGTGCATCGCTTCCACTTTCAGAATTTTCGTAATACCGAATAAAGCAGGATGTGTATCACGGGTTGCATTCTCTGACTGGTAAATCTGAGGGAAAATATACGAATACATGTGTGTCCACATCGCACTGTTCCAACCGTCCTGCATATTATAATCGGAATTATGAGAACCTCCGTTCAATGGTTTGGCATCATGCATATATCCGCTGAACATATCTGCGTTCAAGTTCTGTGTCAATTGGAAAGGCCAGTTCTTGCCTTTGCCATAATCATAGTTAAAGTAAATACCCTGCTGAATAATCCCTAAACGGATTCCGTAACCATTGTCGTCAATTATCAGATCTTCATCTGTAATGCCGGACTGGTCGGTATTAAACTCACGGAATTTTCCGGTACATGCAACCGAAAGCAACAGTATCCCCAATAAGTATATATGAATATAGTTCTTTTTCATCATCTCCTCCCGTATCTTTAGAATTCACATTTCACAGTAAAGCCCAGGCTTCGTGTTGTCGGCATACCAAACACTTCAATTCCCTGATTATCATTTCCGGTAGAAAGTACTAAATCTGGGTCAAAAGGAGCTTTCTTATACAGGAAACAAAGATTACGCGCAACGAAAGCAAGCTGCAAATCTTTCAGCACTTTCGTTTTCTGCATCCATTTTTTCGGAAAAGTATAGTTCAGTGAGACTTCCCGCAAACGAAGATTTGTAGCATCATACATATAATATTCCGTCACTCCGGCACGTCCGCCCACTATATTCTTATAAAAACCTTTCACATTGTCTATCTGCTGTCCTTCAAGAGTTACATATCCTCTGTCACGAGCCAGCGCTGTCACTTGGGACACCCCGTAGAGATCCATTTCCGCCTGTGTCTGCGAAAGTATCTTGCCGCCATAACGCCAATCCAACAAGAAGTAGAGACTGAAGCCTTTGTAAGAGAATGTATGGTTCCACCCCATTATAAAACGTGGATTGGCATTGCCCACCTTTATTGTATTCCCTTCACCTTCAACAGCCGGAAGGCCTTTATGGTCGCCCTCGGTCTGATAGACAATATTCCCTTCGACATCACGCACGAAAGCCTTACCATAAATATCTCCGATAGAACCACCTTTCACCAACTTCATCGCATAACTGGATGAGAAACTGCTCGGTCCATAAACTAACTCTTTCAGTTCTTCATGCAGTTCTTTGATCTTATTTCTATTGGACGAGAAATTCAAAGATGTTTTCCATGTAAAATCCGGAGTAAGTACCGGAGTGGCATCTACGGTCAGTTCCCAACCACGGTTTTGTATATCTCCGGCATTTACATACCTGTATGCATACATATCTCCGGCAAGGGCGGGAAGTTTGAAAAACTGATTATGAGTATTGGTACGGTAATAAGTCAGATTGAAGCCTAAGCGACTTTGGAAGAACCTCCATTCCGTACCCACCTCTACCGAATGGGTCATTTCCGGTTCCATTTCCTTAAAAGGAGCAGCGTCATTCGCCTGGAGCTCTCCCCCGGCAGTAATATGTGAAACGGAGTTTGTGATAAACTGAGGAATATCATTACCTACCTTACTGTATGTTCCCCGTAGTTTGGCAAAAGAAATCCATTCGGGAAGTTGTATCCATTTGTCTATAAGAAAAGAAAGACCGGCAGAAGGATAAAAGAATCCGGATTTCTCATGGCTTGTATATGCCAAAGTCGATGCCCAGTCATTACGGGCTGTTAAATCAAGGAATACCTTATCCTGATAGCCAACTTGTGCCGTACCAAATACGGACTGTAACTGGCGTCGGGAATCTATCTTCTGGTCAATGCTGGCGGAACCGTTCATTACGATATTAGCCAAATTAAACACATTGGCATACTTCAAAGAAGCATTCTTGGAATCGTAACGGGTGGAATTGACATTTTTATCATTGATACTTCCACCAATGGCCACATCCAACGCAAAATCCTCCCATTTCCTCTTCCCCATAGCCATGACATCACCGTAAATCAACGTTTCCTGATAATCCATTTCAATATAACGCCCGTTTGCCCCACATAAAGCGGGAGCAGTAGAAGCATAAAATTTCTGGCGCATCTTATCGGATATATAATCAACACTACCACGAGCCTGGACAGTCAGCCAACTATTTATCCTCAAATTCGCTGAGAGAGAGATGATGCTACGCATACGTGTCTCCTTACTTTGTATACGGTTCTGTATCCAATAAGGATTCTGCTCAAAATCTTCTGTAAAAGTATGCCAATTTTGTATCCCCAGTTTCCGTTCCGGATCGTATATTTCATAATTATCCTTATAATAAGACAAATCTTCCCCACGGGGAAAACGATAAAGGCCGACCAGAGGATTCATGTAAAAACCTCCCGATACAGGTTTGTTCTTTACAATCTGTCGCATCACGTTCACATTACCGTCCAATCTCAGACGTTGATTGAACATTACAGCTGTTTCCCGCAGGTTGATGTTATGCTTTGTCAGTTGGTTCTTGTCTACAATACCACGTCCGGTAGTATTGGCATAAGAAAAATAAGTCTGTATCTTTTCATTTCCATAATTGACGGATACGGAAGTAATGGAAGTTAATCCGGTACGAAAAAAATCATTCAGTTCATTGGAGGTAGGCAGATACGCTTTTTCTCCCCAACTATCTACAACATCACTCACCCCATAGCAGTTCTGCATTTTAGGAAGACTGAATGCTTTGTCAAATGTCAATCCGGTGGAGAAATAAATATTCCTCTGTCCGGCAGTATTACCTTTCTTGGTAGTAATCAGAATAACCCCATTCGCAGCCTGACTTCCATACAAAGCTGCTGCCGGAGCACCTTTCAAGATACTGATACTTTCCACATCCTCCGGATTCAAATTGGAGATACCGTCACCTCCGTCCCGGTTTCCGGCATTTGCAGTACCACCGATTGCAGAATAAGCTTGTTCAGTACCGATATTCAACATCGGCACGCCGTCTATGACATAAAGAGGCTGATTATCACCGGATGCGGAACGAATCCCCCGAAGACTCACTTTCGCAGAACCTCCTATACCGGAGGAATTTTTATTTATCTGCACTCCCGCAGCCTTGCCGGCAAGAGCTGTTATCATATTAACCTCTTTCATACGGGTGAGTTCCTCCCCTTTCACTTTCTGAATGGAATATGCTAAAGAAGCCTCTTTTTTTTCAAGACCAAGAGCAGTTATAATCACATTGTCAAGCATCACTGTATTTTCACGAAGCTGTATCTCAAGTGTCTTTCTACCCCCTACACTGACTTCTATGCTCTCGTACCCCACAAAAGAAACTTGCAAGACCGCACTATCCGGCACAGATAAGATGAAATTTCCTTCAATGTCTGTCACAGTTCCACGGGTTCCCCCTTTCTCTCGTATCGTTGCACCAATAAGGGGTTCACCACTGACATCAACAACACGTCCCCTTACTGTTGAATTATCAGCAGAGGCTTTTCTCACCGTTTCCCTAAACACCGGCCGCTTTGAAGCATAACAGTTCTCTCCAAGAAAAAAGAATAATCCTATAAGACAATAACTTATAAAAATTCTTTTTTTCAATGATATTCTAATAAATCGTGTATTCATTATGCCACAAAAATAACTAAATATTTTAAATATAGTAATTTTTTATCTTGATTTTGAGGGAAATGAACAATATCATTATTTTTGTAGGAAATTAAAATGATACATAAAAATGGAAATCGAAAAACATCCGTTAGAACCGTTTCTTCCTGCGAAAGCAAAGCTGCTCATGCTCGGCAGTTTTCCGCCACAAAAAAAACGTTGGTCAATGGATTTTTATTATCCGAACCTCAATAATGATATGTGGCGCATCTTCGGGATTTTATTCTTCGATGACAAGGATTATTTTCTGAATGAGACACGAAAAGCATTTTGCCGCGAACGAATTATTGATTTTCTGAATGAAAAGGGAATTGCTTTGTTCGATACCGCTTCATCTATTCGCCGATTACAAGATAATGCATCGGATAAATTTCTCGAAGTAGTGGAAGCTACTGACGTGACAGCACTGCTCCGGCAACTTCCCGAATGCAAAGCTATTGTCACTACGGGACAGAAAGCCACAGATACTCTCCGCCAACAATTCAACGTAGAGGAACCCAAAGTCGGCGATTACTCGGAATTTATTTTCGAAGGTCGTGCCATGCGGCTCTACCGAATGCCTTCCTCATCACGGGCATACCCATTGGCATTAGACAAGAAAGCGACTGCTTACCGGATTATGTATCAGGATTTGCAAATTCTTTCTTAAATATATATATGTAATAGTAATCATTAAACAATAAATTGCGTATGAAACCTCTGTTTTTACAATACCCGGCATGTAGTACTTGCCAAAAAGCCAAGAAGTGGTTAACAGAAAATAACATTGAATACACCAATCGACTTATCGTAGAAGAAAATCCTACAATAGAAGAATTAAGAGCATGGATTCCGCGTAGCGGTCTGCCTATCAAGAAATTCTTCAACACTAGCGGTTTGGTTTATAAAGAACTGAAACTGAGCGAAAAGCTCCCAAACATGAGCGAGGAGGAACAGATCGTATTGCTTGCTACAAACGGAAAATTAGTAAAACGACCACTAGTAGTAACAGACAGCTTTGTATTGGTCGGTTTCAAGCCCGATGAGTGGGAAAAATTAAAATAGTTCAAAACTTATTTACCCTAACGCTTGCAGATTCGGAAGTTTCTACTACCTTTGCAGCCGCAAACACGGGAGTAGCTCAGTTGGTAGAGCACCGGTCTCCAAAACCGGGTGTCGGGAGTTCGAGCCTCTCCTCCCGTGCAAAGAGATAAAACCGCAAATAGTTGATGAGACTGTTTGCGGTTTTATCTCTTATATTAAAGTACATCATCAGTGTCCCATTAAAATTGGGACGTTTTAAAAATTAAATAAATCTGTTCCAATAGATAGACCTTAATCAATCAGAGCTGTCCGAAGTACTTATTATAACAGACAGTTCTTTCTTATTCTTCTCTGATTTCGTAAATTATCTCAATAAATAATTGTTTTTTTGGAATAGATTTGTACTTTTAGGACTTGAATAAGTGCAAGTTATTCCCTTATTTTACTTACGAAATCCAAATAAACACATATATATCTTATGAAATATCTATTCCTAACGATTTTCTTTCTCGCATCATTTGCAGTTATCGCCTGTGGGCAAATTGTATTTCCTTCCCCCAATCAAGTGGAAATGCAAAAAGGCTACCTGACTTTAAGAAAAAAGATTTCCATATACGCTGAAGATACCACAACTTTTTATTTAAGTCTTTTCCGTACAGAAGTACTTCATAACGCTTCTGTCAAATGGACGAAGAAAGCATCTAAAGCCGAAATCCGCTGGATGACCGATTCTTCACTTCCTCCCGAAGGTTATCGGATAAATATCAGTCCGCGACAAATGGTGATAGCCGCCTCTGATAAAAGAGGATTCACTCATGCAGTACAAACCTTGCGGCAATGGGTTACTGGTTCAACAGGAATTCTCACCTTCGCCTGTGCTGATATTTCTGATTCTCCCCGTACGCAATGGCGTTGTTTTCTGCTAGATTCCGGACGTCAATACCAGAAAATATCCACTATCAAGAAATATATTGATATGGTTTCATTACTTAAAATGAATTATTTCCATTGGCATTTGACCGAAGGACTAGGTTGGCGAATCGAAATCAAACAATATCCGCGTCTTGCACAGATAGGAGGCTCGGTAGGAAAAGGAGAAGAACAACAAGGATTTTATACACAGAAAGAGATACAGGAAATTATCGAATATGCCAGCGAACGAAACATAACCGTCGTTCCTGAAATTGACATGCCGGGGCATGCCGAAGCAGCACTTTCCGCTTATCCGGAACTCGGTTGTTTCGGTCAACCTATTGAAGTACCACAGCACGGATTTACTCAAAATATATTTTGTGCAGGAAAAGAAGAAGTCCTGCATTTCCTGAAAAATATATTGGATGAGGTATGCGCTATTTTCCCTTCACCCTATATACATTTGGGAGGAGACGAAGCCCCGAAAGGCAATTGGGACAAATGTCCGGATTGCCAAAAAAGAATTGCAGCAATGAATCTGAAAGATAGCCATGATCTGCAATTATGGTTTTCGGCACAAATGGCGGATTATCTGAAGTCGAAAGGACGAAAGGCCATATTCTGGGGGGATGTAGTTTATCATGACGGATATCCGTTACCGGACAACATAGTAATTCAATGGTGGAACTACCGTGGGCACAAAGAGCTAGCACTTCGGAATGCAATTAAACACCATTATCCAGTCATTTGCAGTTCCAATTATTATACGTATCTGAACTTCCCGGTCACTCCTTGGAGAGGATATACCAATACACGTACCTTCGACCTGAAAGACATATATCAGAACAATCCTTCCGACAAGGCGATCAACCAAAAGGACCCTTTAATTCTTGGCATGACTTGTGCTTTGTGGACTGACGACGGAGTTACAGAACGAATGATAGACCGGCGTCTGTTTCCCCGTATCTTGGCATTGGCAGAACAAATGTGGTATCAGGGAGAGAGACTTGACTTTACCCGGTTCCACCAAAACATCCTTCAACGAAAAGAATGGTTCGAACAAATGGGATTCGAATTCGGACCGGCCTTAAAAAGTGAAGTAAAGAAAGGGTATCAATGGGATTAAAAGAAATAGAAACACCCAATGCCATGATTAGTTACTTTGCCGAACAACTCGGTCCACTGATAGAGAAAAGCGAAATAAAACAACCCACCTATTTATATTGGGAATTGATGAGAAAGGCGGGAAGCGGAAATCTATAAAGAAAAGAGTTCGGCAAGATATCGCCAAAGTTATTTCGTTGGTGTATCCTCCCGAACTCTTACTAGCCAATAACAATATCAATGATTACTTAATTATATGTCTGTCACCATTCAAACAGAGAACTTACTTATACTAACAGGATATATTTATTTCTCTTGCTGTATTCCCTTAGCAGCCTCAACCAAACGGACAAATTCTCTCCTGTATCCTTTATCATCATGATCCAATCCCTGTTTAGCCAGACTGATTACTTTGTCATAAGTAGCCTCACCCTTGAAATCAGAATCCCGGAGTAACTGCCCGAACATAGCTACGGCAGACGCAAAACGGAAATCGGAAGATACATTGTTACCTTTATTATCCACAAAAGGAAGTTCTATTTTCCTGCTGACATCTTTATCTGGAGCCTTATAGCGGAGTTTCACTGTCAGAAGTTCGTCAGAACCGGTAGGCTTCACACTCACTTTTTCTTTCTTCTGATATTTCAATTCATCCACCTTTCCTGCATACGTATTCTTTCCTCCTACCGGAATCACTTCATAGAAAGCCGTCACCGTGTGCCCTGCGCCCATATCTCCGGCGTCTTTTGCATCATTATTGAAATCTTCATCTTTCAGCAAACGACTTTCATAACCTACCAGACGATATGCTTGTACTTGTGCCGGATTAAATTCAACCTGTAACTTAACATCTTTCGCCACCGTATGAAGCGTAGCGCCAAACTCACCGACCAGCACACGGTTGGCTTCCTGCAAATTATCTATATAAGCATGGTTACCATTTCCCTTTTCGGCAAGTACCTGAATCTTTTTATCTTTGTAGTTACCCATTCCATACCCCAGTACAGTCAGGAACACTCCACTTTTCCGTTCTCTCTCGATTAGCTGTTCCAGTCCTTCTGCCGAAGAAACACCTACATTGAAGTCACCGTCAGAACAAAGGATAATACGGTTATTACCATTAGAGATAAAATTCTTCTTCGCTATTTTATAAGCCAGCATAATACCTGCGCCACCGGCAGTTGAACCTCCCGCCGTCAGTTCATCTATCGCTTCACGAATCTTCTGCTTGTCACTGCCCGAAGTCGATTCAAGTTTTACACCGGCACTTCCTGAATAGGTAACAATGGCTACTTTATCCTTATCACGCAAGTTATTGACCAACAATTTAAGAGAAGACTTCACCAAATCCAACCGATTGGCTCCCCACATAGAACCGGACACGTCAATCAGAAATACCAGATTGGAGGCAGGCAAGTTATCCGTAGGAATCTCCTTTGCTTTCAGTCCGATACGGACAAGACGGTTAGCAGGATTCCAAGGACAGGCTCCGGCTTCCATTGTAATCTTCACAGGGTCGTTTCCGGTCGGTTTCGGATAGTCATAAGAAAAGTAATTGACCAGTTCTTCCGTACGGACAGCATCTACCGGAGGCAACTCACCTTTATTGACAAACCGACGCATATTACTGTAAGAAGCTGCATCTACATCAATGGAGAAAGTAGAAAGCGCTGCATCCGCCACCTCTTTGAAGCCATTTTCCTGAAAGGAACCATATTCTTCCGTATTCACACACATATCATACGCAGGTGTAGGACATATCGCCATATAAGCGCTTGTTATAGCCTTAGCCTTCCGGGTTCCGTAGCCAACCACCACGCATTCTTCCAACGCAACCTCATCAGCTTTCATCCTGATATCCAGTCTGGCAGATTTGACGACTCTGCTTTCTTGTTTGTATCCGATAAACTGAAACAACAACGTCTCCCCTTTCTTCGCTTGAATAGCATATTGTCCATTTACATTTGTCACCGTACCTTTGGTAGTACCTTTCAGCATTACAGAACAACCGACAATCGGAGTCCCGTCCGCAACATCCGTCACCGTACCCGTCACAGTCAGCGTCTGCGCGTTCACCACACCTAAAGAAACAACTGCCATGAGCAGTACGAGCATCATTGCTCTGAATTGATTTGCTTTCATAACTTTATCGTTTTAAAATGTTACTATTAATTCGCTTTTGATATAGAGATGCAGATTTCACACAGATTCCATAAACCGATTGAAGTTTTTTTTTATTTTTCTTCCGACAGTTGCTATATTTAGTCCCAATCCCTATCTTTGGCAACAAAAACAGTTTTGTTTTTCAAAAGAAACATATCAAAACTATCGGACGAGGAATTACTGACACATTATACAAAGTCCGGTGATACGGAATATTTCGGTGAGCTATACAACCGTTATATCCCGTTACTGTATGGAGTTTGCCTGAAATATCTGCAAGATGAAGACCGTGCACAGGAAGCGGTGATGCAATTGTTTGAAGATTTATTGCCGAAAACGGGCAACTACGAGATAAAAGTCTTCAAGCCGTGGCTCTACCGGGTAGCCAAGAATCATTGTCTGCAACTTCTGCGAAAAGAAAACAAAGAAATTCCGTTAGATTATACGATCAACGTTATGGAATCCGACGAATTTCTGCATCTATTAAGTGAAGAGGAAAGTCCGGAGGAACAACTGAAAGCATTGCATCACTGTCTTGAAAAGTTGCCCGAAGAACAACGGACCAGCATTACACGTTTCTTTTTAGAAGAAATGTCGTATGCCGATATCGTCGAACAGACCGGATTTACTCTGAACAATGTGAAAAGCTATATCCAAAACGGAAAGCGAAACTTAAAAAATTGTATCAAGAAACAGGCCCTATGAAACTATTAGACTACATACGAGGACTCCGCAAAGGAAAAGAGGCACATCGACTGGAGAAAGAGTCGATGAAAGACCCTTTTCTGGCCGATGCTATGGACGGATATGGTCAAGTGGAGGGAAATCATGAACAACGAATCGGGCAACTGCGGATGCAGGTCTCGGCTCGTGCCACAAAGAAAAGGAATCTTTCAAAGAAACAGAATTCGTATGCTGTCACTTGGAGCATTGCCGCCTGCCTGGTAATCGGTATCGGTATCAGCTGTTATTTCCTGTTCCTTAAAAAGAGGATGACGGATGATGTATTCATCGCTAAAGAAGAGATTCCTTCAGCGGTATTTGAACCTATTAGTCCGAAAGAAGAAATTTCTTCTTTAGCAGAAACTAAGATAAAGCAGGATTCCACTCACGAAGTCACTGCGACGCCAACGGATAAGAAAGATATAGTAGCCAAGAGCAAATCTATTCCAAAAACTCAAAGTGCACCGGTAGCAATAACGCCGGTTATTGAGGAAACCGTCGGGCGGACAGATATACAAGAGGAAAGAATAGTAGCGGATACGGATACTTCACTTTCCGAAGTTCATCAATTGAAGGCAGCCAAAGCAGCCACCCCCAATCTGAACCTGATAAAAGGTAAAGTGACGGATGAAAAAGGAGAACCTATCATCGGAGCCAGTGTAGCATATACCGGTACGAATATTGGTACAGTAACAGACCTCAACGGTGAGTTCATATTGAAAAAAGAAAAAGGCAACAAGCAACTGACAGCACAGTTCATCGGTTACGAACCGGTGGAGATTCCCGTAGATACCAGCCGGACAATGCTGATAGCCATGAATGAAGACCAACAAGCACTTAGTGAAGTAGTGGTAGTGGGGTATGGCAAAAAGAAGAAGTCCAACGTCGCCGGTGCTACGGCAAAAATAAATTTAAAGGCAAAAGAAAAATACAAGACGCCGCAACCGGTGATAGGTAAGCGCAAATACAAGAAATATCTGGAAGAAAATCTGATTCGTCCGAATGACGAGTCATGTAAGGATGTGAAAGGAGAAGTAGTCCTCTCTTTCTTTGTAGATAAAGAAGGAAGGCCACAGAATATCACTGTCGTTCACGGGTTATGCGAATCTGCCGACAAAGAAGCAATCCGTCTTGTCAAAGAAGGTCCGAAGTGGACGTCCGGCGACCTTCCGACAAGAGTTACGGTAGAGTTTTGATTTCTCTTGCATTCATCTGATTTCTCTTATATTAATTCGTAGCTGGCCATTTGTATCGGCATATCCAGGTTATGGAGCACTTTCTCCAGCAGGATACCTTCCCGATTGTCATATTCATAGCCGAAAGTGGCACGGATTCCTTGCAGGATAAACTGTGTGGCACGGTCTAGAGCCATTGGAAGGCTGTCGCCCTGCATCAACGAACCGGTAATCACGCTGGTGAAAGTATCTCCCGTGCCGGGATAATGGGCGGGAAGATACGGACAGGTTACTTTCCAGTAACGATTTCCCTGACGGTTGTACGCATAAACCGAGGTTTTGTGAGGCTCATCGTGCACAGGAACACTTGTGATGATAACGACTTGCGGACCTTTGTCGGACAGGAGACGAAGATATTCTTTCAGTTCTTCGTCTGTATTGTCCGCTTTATAAGGTTTATCCAGCAAATAGAACAGCTCGGTCATATTGGGTGTAACCACATCCGCCTTCTTTATCAAGTGACGCATTTCCTTCACCATTTCCATATCAAAATTGGTATATAGTCTGCCGTTATCTCCCAGTACAGGGTCGGCTACGATCAGGCTGTCCTCATGGCGGAAGTCATTGATAAAATCGGAAACAATCTGAATCTGTTTCGGAGAACCCAGATAACCGGTGTAAATAGCGTCGAACTGCACATTCAGCTTTTTCCATTGGGCGATAATCTTGGGCATTTCATCCGTCAGGTCCAGAAAGGAGAAGTCGGGATATTGCGTATGATTGGACAATACCGCCGTCGGCAAGGGGCAAACTTGAAAACCCATAGACGACAGAATGGGGATAACGACTGTGAGAGAAACACGCCCCATACCGGAAAGGTCATGAACGGCAGCTATTTTCTTTACTTTATTTGCATACATATTTGTTACAATTAGACAATTATTATTATCGATGCGAAAGAAGAGCGGAATCCTTGTTTTCACTCTCTCCAAACAGAGGCTCTATTTAGGGAAAACGAAGGCTCTGTTTCAGTGAAATGAAGGCTCTGTTTACACTAAATAGAGGCTCTGTTTTTAGAAAGAACAGAACCTCTGTTTTTTAATGGAAGTTCTGTTTGTCCTTGTCCTAACAAAATTATGCTTCCATGGTTCAATCTGGTTTAAAGTTCTGATTCCTCTCCTTTCGGAAAAGAGGGAGGGCTGAAAGCCGGGGTGGTAGGCAGGCAGTTACACAATGTTGATAATAAGCGGTTCATGTATTCACCTACCACCTCCCCCTACGGGTACTCCTCCTTCCTGAAGGAGGAGAATTGTAGATACTATCGACTTAAGGCGGACTCATTGTTTTTAAATCAAATAGATTCTGGAACAAATAAACCGGAACTATGTCAAAATCACCAATACTTCCCGTGCCCCGTGTGCTCCCATAACCAACGCCTGTTCGATGTCCGCCGTCTTTGACGGACCGGAGATGAACGTACCGAATTTATAATCCTGCCCGTCCAGTTCACGATAAGCATCATACATTGTATTTACTATTTTATTACGGTCAATCAGAATCACCAACCGTTCGGAGATAAAATAGAGCGCTTTATATTTCACTTCCTGCGGAATCCAGATAGCACCGTTCTCCGCTACACCTATCTCTCCTTTAATCACTGCCACATCTGTTCCGTCCAACTCTTTCGGATCGTCCAGATTATCCGGATTAAACGTTGCACAAGAAATATCCGGCAAGACGGAGGCAATACGCATCGCATCCGGATAGTTCCTGCGGATCACTGCATTTACATCTTCTCCTTCTCCCAACACGACAGCCGTACCGCCCACCGCACGGCTAACGGCACAGAACTGTTCTATCTTATCGGGATAAGCCAACCGTTTCATAGCTGCAATGTCCGGCTTCTCGTAACGAGTTCCGGTATTCTGACGAATACGGGCTAATATTTCTTCCTTACTGCTCATTTTGTTTCCTCCTTTCCCTGTACTTTATTTTTCTTCCACATTTCGTTGAATGACTCTTTTGCAAATTCGGGCAGTTCACGTCCCTTTCCCCAATCATCGAGATCATTGTACTTCATAAAGCGGGGCAGACCGTTTATCACCGGAGCCGCCCACAAAGCCGCATTAAACAGTGCGGGACGTTCCATTAAGAACTTCATGCCACCGGACATGATTTTCTTTCCGGTGTTCGCCTTTCCCAGTCCGTCCAAATCCTGACGCCATTTATAAATCTGTTCCGCCAAATCTACTTTCACGGGACAGACATCGGAGCAGGATATGCACAAAGAACAGGCGGAAAGATTATCGTAATACTTCTCCGGGTCATGTGCCATACCGAGATTGATTCCGATAGGCCCGGGAATAAAGTAGGTGTAAGAGTATCCCCCACTCCGGCGATATACCGGACAGGTATTCATGCATGCACCGCAACGGATGCAGTTCAATGTCTTGATGTGGTCCGGCTTGGAAAGTATGGTACTGCGGCCGTTATCCACGATGATAATATGGTATTCACCGCCTTCGCGGGGACGGCGGTAATGAGAAGTATAGGTGGTCACCGGCTGTCCGGTAGCCGAACGGGCAAGCAGTCGGGTAAATACCCCCAAAGCGTCCAAATCCGGCACAATCTTTTCCATACCGAAGGCGGCGATATTCAGTTTCGGGAAAGAAGTCCCCATATCGGCATTTCCTTCATTGGTACAGACCACGATATCACCGGTAGAGGCCACGGCAAAGTTCGCGCCCGTCATGGCTGCTTCCGCATTCAGGAAAAGGTGGCGCAGGTTCTTGCGGGCAGCGTGCGTCAGGTAAGTCGGGTCGAAGTTTCCTTTCTCCGTACCCATTTCCTTTTCAAAAAGTTCGCCCACTTGCTCGCGTTTGATGTGAATGGCGGGCAGGACGATGTGGCTCGGTTCAAGATGCATCAGTTGAAGGATACGTTCGCCCAGATCGGATTCCACGACATCAATGCCGCGCTCCATTAAAAAGGGGTTCAGTCCGCATTCTTCGGCAAGCATAGACTTGCTCTTGATAAAATGACGCACATTATGTTCGTTCAGAATCTCGTAGACAATGGCACAATATTCATCGGCATCTTTCGCCCAATGAACGATTGCTCCGTTGGCGGTGGCATTCTTCTCAAATTCCAGTAAAAGTTCTTCGAGGTGGCTGTTGGAATATAGTTTCAACTCACAAGCCTTGTTGCGCAGTTCCTCCCATTCGGGAACTTCCTTGCTCATCTTATCCCTTTTGGCACGGACCAGCCAAAGAGTTTCATTATGCCATGCTGCCATTTTGCTGTCCTGCAAGAATTTCTCGGCAGCCTTTGAATGTCTGGTACTCATGATTGCGACGCTAAGATTTCTACTATATGGATAATTCTAATCGGCAGATGTTCCCGTTCGATGACGCCTTGCATGTGCATCAGGCAGGAACTGTCCGCCCCGACAATGTATTCGGCTCCGGTAGCTATATGGTCTTTCACCTTGTCACGTCCCATGCAGACGGATACCGCCTGTTCTTCTACCGCAAACATTCCCCCGAAGCCGCAGCACTCGTCAATATGGCTCGGTTCAAAGACTTCGATACCTTCCACAAGATTTAGCAAATCACGCAACTTATTGTAATAAGGGATATTCAACTCGCTCGGAGCGGAATTAAACAATTCGCGCACGCCGTGACAACTGTTGTGTATGCTGACCTTATGCGGAAAGCGTGCAGGCAGTTTCGACGGTTTTATCACATCGTGAATAAAATCACAGAGGTCATAAATCTTTCCCGCACTTTGGCAAACGTGCCCTTCTTTCTTCAAAATACCGGGATGATTCTCTTTCACAAAAGCCACACAACTGGCCGAGGGACCGACGATATAATCGTATTCCCGGAACAGGTCGTCAAAACGGAGCGCCAACTTAGCCGATTCACCTTCAAAACCGGCATTTGCCATTGGCTGTCCGCAACAGGTCTGATCCAACGGATAATCGACGTCTACTCCCAAACTTTTCAATAGTCTATACGATGCCACCCCTACATTGGGATAAATAGCATTGATATAACAAGGAATAAACAAACCTACTTTCATAATATATTATGTAAAAATTATAAGCATCCTCTGCTACATCCGCCTATGTGTCTAGCGGATATCAATTAGTTTGTGCGTTTGCAGGCTGAGTCTCCATTTGGGATGTCGCATGACGCAATCCACCGTATCAGCAGTATTAATACAAGAACAAGGCTGGAGGAAAAAATGTTCGGCGGGAAGTAGTTCAAAAATACTGATATCTTGTCCTTCGTAGACTACTTTCACTTCATCGATCCGGTTGATCTTCAACTCCACGCCTTGTTTGGGCGAGCAAGTCACCCAGTCGACAGATTCGGGCAAGGGGTTCGTACCGTTGGTTTCTACGGTCACGTATTTACCGGCTTCATGCAAGCGGTCGATCAAGGTGTCGTCTATCCAAAGGGAAGGTTCGCCTCCCGTAAGGACAACGGTTACGGCAGGATATTTCTTAACTTCGGCGATGATTTCATCATCGGTCATCATTGTTCCTTCTTCATGCTGTGTGTCGCAAAAGCTACATTTCAGGTTACATCCGGAGAAACGGATGAAAATAGCAGGAGTCCCGGTATAATATCCCTCCCCCTGCAAACTGTAAAAGATTTCATTAATCTTTCTCATACATTGAAAATCAATTATTTATGTTTAAAAAGTTCCGTTATTGTTCCGTTTGATTTTAAATCCATAAATCTAAACGTATAATTAGCAAAGATTAACCGTCTAAAAAATTCTTTATTCGCAAATATTGACCTTTACAATAAAAGAGAACATAGACTTAAAAATAAAGTGGAAGGTCTTCTCAGAAGTTCCACTTTGACGTTAAATCCGAATTTAATTGCTATTAAATTCGGATCAAAGATATAATAAAAATACTCTAATTACAATACTAATATTCAATTAGAAGACCGGGCACTTCACAGGAACGGTACAAATGGTTATATACAAATATATGCGCATTACAGACATTAAATCTGATTGCCCGCATATTTTTTTAGCTTGTCAAATGGAAACAACCAGCTTTTACCACGCTTTACAGCCCATGGAAATTCACCACGCCGCATCCTCTCATGCATAGTTGTACGGCTTATCCGAAGATATTCACGAGCCTCATCAAATGTGTAGTTCTTCTTTTTAGCGTTTCTCTCTTCCACTGCCATACGTAACTCGGCTACTTCGCCACACAACGACTTCAAAAGACCTAAAATAACTTCCGAATCATTCATATATAGACTTTTTTGTTTTTGATACGACTTCTTTCATGTGTTTAAAGTATACAAAACCACATAAATATCTGATTTTCAAAAGAAAGCTCACTAAATTAAAAGTAGCGGGTAACAAACTAGTAACAAAGTAACATTTTTATGGTACCTCAGTGAGCTTTCATTTGTCAAAGGTACACATTCTTTTTAAATATACAATATATCCTCTTTCAACTAATCAAAGCGCATCTTAAACAATCGAACGATTTACAATTATCATCTGAAAGGAGAAAGCCCTAGAATCGCAACCCCTGAAAGGAATACGGGTAAATAAGAAATGCCGCCTCATCTCACGATGAAACAGCATAAACGCACAAACATAAAACATAAATAAATGAATCGACAACTAATTTTGTATCAAAATAGAAACCTTAAATTCAAAACCAATACAAAGATACAATTTTTATTGATAGATTCTACCTTTGCGATGAGGCCATTTATATGGCTGAAATGGAAATAAACTATCGTTTTCCGGTAATATTACCCCGCTTATAGGTAATTTCAGCCCGTTTTTATTGAATTTCCGGTAATTTTACCTGGAAATAAGCCTCTCTTTCGGGCGTTCCTTTTGCATTGAGTTCCGGACATACACAGCCGGCACCATGACGTTTTTAAATGATAGCTTTTGCCGTTCCGGAACACCGTGCGATCATAGAAACGATGAAGGGGAAGAACCTTGCCGCAATGCGTGCATCTCTTCCGTTCTACTCCGTCCACTATAACCCGGTTCTTTGGCTTCCGTTTAACCAACTGGCACGAAAGGCACTCACGTTCGCCATATCTCCGGCAATAGGCTATGGAGCGTTCGCCGCATTTGGCAAAGTGGGTGCAATCGGTACGGGGTAATGTTTGATGTATATTCATAATTCGAAAGTATTTTGTGCCAGGCTATTTATTTTTATGATTACACTTACAATAGTTCGTTAAAAAATCGCCAAGCCTAAGCGGCTATGGCAGTAAATAAAATGAGTTCTTTGAAAAGTTTGTCAATAACTTGCATGTCCGGTTTAATCCCGAACACGCAAATAAATCGTTCAAGCATATAAGCATTGTGTATGAATGACTTGCAAGAGGATATGGAATAGGCTATTCCGAGCCTCTTGCATGCCGCTTTGGCCAAGTTGACAGCAGCAAGCGATGCATTGAAGTGAAAATCCAACTTTCTGAAGTCAGTTGACTGGCAGTTGGTGATTCCTGCATGCTGCTTTCCATCTCTAAAGCAAAATTCCAATAGGAATCTGGTCCTGTAATAATCCAGCACTTCGCGTCCATCCATGGAATCGTCTGTAGAGAAATAGAGCTGCCACTTGTCTGTCCTCCCGTCCATCGGATACCAGATGGTTAAGGAAACATACCTTTTGAGAGCTTTTGCATATACCCTCAATCCGTATAGCTTTCCTTTGTTCACCTCGTATTCCTTGCACCGGGTCAAATCCAATTTGGCAAAGTCAATTCTGCCGTCAAACCACTTGGGATGGCCCCGTTTTCCTGTTTTCTTTTCCAATGTCGGATAGTACAGGATTACATCGTTCCTGAAGCGGCTGATGATATGGAAATCGCTCTCACACATAGGCGTTATGAATGTTTCCTTGGAAAAGAATGCGTCTGCAACCACTGTTTTGGATAGGCTCTGTAGCTTGTCTTTTCTACTGATTAGATAGCTGCTGTACCAGTCAACCAGATTCTTGCCCATGTTATCCAAGGTCTTGCAATCCGGCGTCTGAATGGAACCTAAAGTCATGCATTCGTGGTTGTCGATGTCAATGACTCCGATGCCCAAGATTTCCAATCCTCGTTTATAATCCCCTGCACAGCCTGACCAGAAGTAACCAATCCAAGGTGTCTTCTTGCCTGATTTGGGGATATAGGAAGGATCGATGGCGATGGCTTTTCTTCTACCTGTGAGATGCTTGCTGATGATAGAATCGTTGAACGCAAACCAGTCGAATGTCTCATTCTCAAAAAGATTACGGTAGGTCTGTTCCGAAAAACGTCCATACCTGCCCAACTGGAGGAAGTTTATACGATCTGGAATGGCCATGAATAATTTCATTGCATCCATGAACGTTTTTTCAAAAGGTTTTTGTATATTCACGACTGATTTGAGAGCCGACAGGCACTCAGATTGGTATTGCATAAGGAGTGTTTCTTTAGTCATAATCAGAAGAGTTGAGAAACTTCTAATTTACTAAAAAATAACGAATTATGCAATACTCTTTTCCCTTTATTATCAACAGGTTAGCACTTCTTTCAGCACATTTCTTTATGCTTAACCATTCGTTTTTGACAACAGTTCAATGACCTCTTTAGTGTTTTTGAACCGACTTCTGCCGGTTCTATTGTTTAACTTTTAATTTTCCGGTAAAAATTTACCGAAGTATTGCACTTATGTTTTCTACTGGAAGAACGGTTCTTTAATAGGTCCTGATTAATGGAGCGTAAATCAAAATTTCCGGTTGTAGGAAGAAGATCTCCTCCTAATCCTTTGATTATCTCTCTTTGTATGCGGACCACATCAGCCAAGTTGCTGATTGTATCAAGTAAATCATCTATTGTGCTCATCTTTGATTCTATTAAAATTATTATTAATCGACTTTAAATAACTCACAACCGGTTTTCTCCTTTGCCCGTTCCAGGAGCTTAACCGTATTTTCATTGTTTACAACAAGCCGGATACCGGAGCATCCTACCGTTTGCGGCTTCTGAAATAACAGGTCGCATGGCTGGCCGTAGTACACCCATAAGAAAGTAAATTCCGACAGGTACATATTGTCTATCTTGACAATGTATTTAGACGGTATATCCATAACTCTACCTCCTATTAAGTCTTTTTTCGATTCTCATAGGGATAATCTTGCGCGGCTTGTTTCCAGTGTCCGTTTTTGAATTTGATGCATTCTGCTTTTCCAGGACCTCGACTCTTTTAGTCAGTATAACGACAGCCTCAGCGATACGATCTATATATTTTGATAATTCTATCTCGTTTATTTATGGTTCATTTCAGGTTTACATACGCAAGATTCTACGTATGTAAAAACATAAGGTTATAAGAACGGTTTTCCGTTCTTATCGTTAAACACTTCATCCCATATGCAAAAAGCAAGAAGGATAATACAAGAAATTAATGTAGTACTCATAATCTGATTTTTTATGTTGAGGCTGTAACACTAATCATTGTAAAAGAAACGTTCGTTCCCTTTGCGGAACATCCTATATCCTGCATACAGGATGCCCAGTGCAATAAATAACTCTATCATGGTAACAGGGTTTGTTTTCGCTTGGTTAGCGGATGAGATGCTAACAGCAAGCGGTTATACAAGCGTTTCGAAAATAAGATGCTCGTTTCGTGAGCTGACGCAATTTGTACGGTACTATTATTCCCGTTCAAATAACTTTCATTTGGTTGTTGCATGAAATGAAATTATCTGAATAAAAAAGAAAGGAGAAGCCTACCCCAGTCTGCAACAACCTCTTTACTGCTATGTGGCAAATAAAGACACGGGTATAACTTCTCCTATATGTATTTAAAATATATGCCGTATGGACATAAAAAAACACATAGCTATTTTGTAAAAAAGATTGTTGCACTACAAAAGTACGTACATTTTTCAAAATCGCAAGCGTGAAAGCCAAATTTTCCATTTTATTTCGATTTAAATAATTGCAATCTGTTGGTATATTGTGGAGGCTCTTATTATCTCTAATGGTGTGCCGGTCACTTCTATTGCTGTGTACTCTTCGTATTCGAATACATTATGGTTTATTCCTTCTATCTTTAGCATGGTAGTGCTATCCTCTACTTGCTTGTTCTTGTGAATCTTATAAACCTTTGTTTCTGTCATAATGAATGTTCTATGATAGGGATATTTACCCCTATCAGGTTAATATATTAGTCTCCTACGTAATTCCCCCAACCACTAAAGGCCGAATAATGATAGCCTAATCCGTAACCGTATGCCGAGCCGGTAGCCTCAACACCAGAAACATTTTTAATCTTACGTTGACCTTCTTCTCTGGCAGTGGCCAACATTGCAACATATTCGGCCTCTATACGTGCAGTACGTTCTTTCCGTTTCCGGGCTTCTTGCTTTTTTGCCTCATGGTAAGCAATCGTTTCTTCTCTACGATCTGCTATTTCTTTATTGAACTTAGCAACCTTCCAGGCTCTTTTCAAGGTAGACGAAAAGGTAGGGTACTTTTCAGGACGGAACTTTCTCATTGTGTGAGCTGATTTCATTATTGAGCTTAAATCGTAGCGTGCCATATCTTTATTTTTGTTTATTGGTTTAACTTTGATGACGCAAATATATAGTTAAACCTAACGAAAAACAACCATATTGTTAGGTTTAACTAATCTTTAACGCATAATGAATATTTAGTTAAACCATGTCAAATTATTGATAATGAGTAGCTATTTCTAATTATATGTTGTTTTTATGTTTATTTTTGCCGTTAGTAATAACTAAACATAAACTGTTATGGATATTAAATCAGTAATCAAAGCGCACGGATATACTATTGAACGTATAGCGAACGAATGGGAAAGTAAAAATGGTAAGTCAATAACTCGTGGGGCATTGTCTCAATCTATCAATAATAACCCTACTATTGACACCCTTCAAAAGATTGCAAATGTTATAGGGTGTAAAGTTGGAGACTTTTTTGCTGATGAACTGGATAATGCAATACGTTGTCCTAATTGCGGTGCTAAGCTGGAGCTAAAGCAGAAAGAGGATTAATATCAAAGTGCAATGATATGGAAACGAAATTGACACAGGAAGAAGAAAGAGTACGAGAAATATTAATTTCTGTAGCTTCTACACGTGAGATAATCTACTATACGGAATTATGCCGAAAGGCTGCATTAAAGTTGGACATGAATATTCCTGCTGATAGAGGAAAGATAGGTCATATATTAGGTAATATTTCATCTTATGAGCACGATTTAGGACACCCACTATTATCTTCAGTCGTAGTGAGTAGGAATATGGAACAAGGTGATGGATTCTTTAAACTTGCTGAAGAATTGGGTTATGGAGAATGGCAAAAGTTGAAGAAAAGTAAGCAGTTTGAATTTGACATGATGAATAAAACTCATAACTTTTGGGCAAAAAAGAAGTAAAGCACTAACTATAATATCAATAACGTATTGGGCTTGTCCCGGTTACTGGATAGAATAGAAAGTGGGGAAATCGTTTTATAGTATTAAAGTAGAATAGAAATGATTAAACTACCAATACATCATAAAGAATACAAAGGGCTCTCTATAAAAATACGATTAAGATTATTTTTTAAATCTTACTCAGGCATTACGTTTATTATAGGATTTGTTTCTTTAATTTGGACCTTTTTGTATAGACTAGTATTTTTAAAATATGAGGCTATTTATCAATGGGTGTATGAGATCAGTGAAATATTCTATGCCATTGCATTGTCTATTATTGCATCTAATATCTTTTACTTAGTATTAAATTATATTCCTACATTGAAGAAAAAGAAAACTGTAGATAAACTTATTATTAAATGGCTAGTCCAGCTGGAGGAGTTAGGGAATACGATGTTTTATGATATATCTGGAAAAAGCAGTAATGAAATTGATAACATGAGTGTTAAGGAATGGGAAACATGTTGTGACAAAATACTAAAATCTTCCGTCCCTAATTTTATATCTGTTCGAGAGCAAATAAGAATAGAGAACTGGTTTGTTTATTTTGACCTTATGTTTGAGTATGAATCTGCATATCTAGAAATACTTCAAAATTATTCAGATGCTTTACCTTTTGATATACGAAGTATATTTGATAATATTATTGTAAAACATAATCTCCGGTCCGCTTTATCTACTTACCGTGAGCATTATGATGAAGATGAAGTTTATAAAAAGATGATGAATCTTTCTCATCTCATTTGGCATCACATATGTGAACTAAGACAGTTAGTGAAGTTGTATCAAGAAAAATCAATATTCTAATTGGAAGAACTAAAAAGCCCCGTTCCTTGATTGGTTCGGGGCTTGTCTTTGTCTTAAAACGGTCTCGCTTCACAGCGGTACACTATCTTTAGAAAGTAGCTACGGAAAGTTCTTTAGATATACGTTCCACCGCTACCCGTATCTTATCGTATTGCTTTTGTCCGGCTGTTGTCACACCGGAAGTATATTGCCTCATCAATGAAGCGTTGATACCTGCCAGCTCCGCAACCTTAGTAACATTCAAGAATGAGAAATAGTTGAAAAAGGATTGCATATCATATTTGTAGATAAATTCCAGTTCCGGCACTTCCTTACCTTCTTCTGCCTGCATCTCCTTTATTTCCTCATACGCCTTCATCATATCATTTTTGGCGGATTCTGCCGTATCTCCATATCCAGCCAAACCAAAGCCGGGCAAATCTTCCTCTACAAAGCATGAGTAATACCCATCGCTTGCCTTTTCCATGATAACAGTTACTTTCATATCCATTGCTTTAAAATAGGAGTACGGCACTATTACCGTACCCCATTGCCTTAACGTTTACAGCCTCTAACTATGAAGCACAAAAGGTTGGGGGATTATTCCCCCAAAAGAACCTTTCTTGCTTTACGTTCCATTCCGGTAGGCACTTCCTGTTTGCCGTGCCTTGACAGGGCAAATTTGTTTCCTGTCTTGGGGCTGTACCAAATATCATGATTAGCCCCATGCCTAAGAACGTAACAACCTGCTGCGGTCAATTCCGCAAAAAACTGATTGTACTTCATAATGTAAAAGACCGTTTATTTATTAAGACAGTGCAAATATAGCGTTTTTGCTATAAACCACCAAATAAAAACATAACTATTTTGCTATATTTATATAAAATCTCACATCTCTACCTGGACTGTGCCCTCATTCCGTTTTAGGGCGTGTAAATCAATTAGTTGCCTTTTCCCATCTCTTGCTCCATCGAAAAGCGAATTATTTTAAATACCTCAAAACTAGGGTATTTTTTTCGTGATGAGGCTACCAACTAAAAAGGCCCCTGGTTATCACAACTCGGGGCCTTATTTGATATACTTAAAAAACCGAAGTATAGCATATTTAATAACAATTACAAAGATAAGAACATTTTTTAGATTTTGAATCTCGATACTATTAGAAAATTGTCCGTTACAGGTTGAGACAACGAAGTACCCCCACACAATTTCTATTTTTACCCCTCCCATAACAGGGCGTTTTTTATTTTCCGGTTCCGTATAATAATTGGTACCCCTATACATCCCCCCCTATCATCCTATCAGATCATACATGTTTGATACGATTGTGTAAATACGTGGCAATAATCCGTTTCGCTCCGCTATATCCAGGTTATTCTCTTCCGGGTATTTCTTCTTATAGGATCGTATTGATATGTGGTAACGATAATACAGATGATTATATACTTTATGCCAGATATTACTCTGATTCGTGCTTGTTGCCCTGGCTATCTTATTGACAAGCGACCGGATACAATCACGTTGAGACATTTTCGGAAGTTCTTCCGCCGGGGACGGAAGCCCCTCAAAACAGGTTCTTCTTTCCTCTATCACTTTAATACGCTGATCCATATTAGACAATGCGCGGGTATAATCTTCTTTTATAGCCTTTTCCATTGCGTTAAAGGCGGCGATATAATCTTCTTTAAATTTCATTGCCTTCTCACCTGTGTAACTCATAACCAAAAGAGTAAACCCGTCTTTTGTCATTACATACATAGGCGTCTCTTTGTTTTGACGACTAAGATATGAGGACAGCACGAAATTGTGCTCCCTAAATAATGCACTACAACCCATTTCCCGAATATCTTGCATTACTCTTTTATGTTCTTTCCCGAACTTTTCAGCGACTAACAAACTGTTTGTTAACGCCTGGTTGTCGGCACCGCGAAAAACTAGATTGTCCATAAATTGTTCTATTTTATATTTATTCTTATAAGTATCAGATTTTCACCAATGAGCATTTTTGCTCTATGGCTTTCATCCTCTGCAAGAGCTTTCATTATTCTATCATTTACTTTTTATAACTACTTGATTATCAATTTTAGGGGAATTTTCCCCTAAACCGTTTTTCCGGGTGATTGAACCACATTGCAAAATCTAAAAACATAAGAGGGGTCATGTATGTACCTCCGTTTTTTCCTCTTGTCACCACAACGATTGATTTTGGAAAGTATTTATAATCAGCGTTTTCCAAAAGGAGGGAATTCCCGTCTTTAAATTCACCCATTTGGCGAATCATGATCTGATTTGTTTTCATAGTTCTATTATTTACTTTTTTACAACTACTTGACTATCAATTTTAGGGCAAAATTGCCCTAAACCATTTTCAAAGAATAAAACTACATTCATTTTGTATCATTTTTTCTTTTCCCGCAATTTCACCCCCACGGCCATTTTCCAAAAATCAAAAAAATGTCTCTCCTTAGGGGCAGTGGATTTGAGTGATTGAGGGGTCAGAAAAAACACCTCCCCCCCCCTATCGCTAAAATTCTTTTATTTTAACACCATACAACATTTCGACGTTTTGACCGGCTGGATGCATATTGACGGCACTTCCCGCCAATCTTCGGTACCCTCCGGGTAATCGGTTTCTAATTCCCTCTTACGGCCTCCGGTGCATCTCCCAACTACCCGCAGGATGATTCATTGAGAGATGCTTTCCATGAGAGATGCCGTCTATATAGGATGCACTTATAGGGCACACCCGTTTTCAGGCTTATTTGCGGTCCGGCTGTTTATTCTTATTAATCTTCCGGTTCATCTTCATAATCCATACTATACACCTCTTCCGTCTGTACCTCATCTTCTTCATCGTGCCGGCCGGATTCATCTTCTGGAAACATGCCGTCTATTGTTAACTCCCGTGCTCTTTTGGGGACATCTCCGTAGTTTGTTTCCTGATATGATGTGTTCCTTGCAAACTCCCGCCTTATTTCCCCTGCAATGCTATCCTTTATTTGTGGTCCGGCTTCATGTAGCAGATATTCCAGCACGTAATCAATACGTGTACACCCTATATTCTCTCCGATCCGGTGCAACGCTGTGTATATGGTCGGGAAAAGGGTGTACATTATCGACTTTAGTATATCGTTATTGTTGGAAGTAATGTGCGTATCTTCTCCTCTGAATGTCATATACCTACAACAATATCCTTTACTGCCTTCCTGATTAAACAGCATGACGGAGCCAACCAGCCTTAATGCCTTTCCCTTTTGCCGTGGACCTACGGTAATAAGCCGGTTCTTTTTATTTTCGACTCCTTCCCAAATCTTATACAAGTCGTATATTTCCGAAAGTCTGGCATCCTTTCCTCCGGTATATCCGGGGTCTGTATATCTAAGAAATGCTTCCAACAGACATTGCATTATTTCGTACCGGCTTTTAAAACTGTATTTTACTACTATATCATCTAACTTCGCAGCGGCTTCGGGGGATATTTTGGCCTGTATGCTTATAAATTTTCTTTCGTTTATATCTTTCATGTTAGCAGATTTATAAATTCATAATAAGATCATTTATTTGCTTGTGACTGGATTCTCACCATGCAGACGGGACATAAAACCACGTGATAAAAACATCTCTTACATATTCCGTATGCCATTATTTCGCATTATCATGTCGTACATATCTAAAGCGACAACATAAACACGTATCAACAGCCCATAGCGATCTACCAAATCCAATATCTTTTCTTTGGGGCGTCTCTCACAGGATGAGAACGATATATGATAACGACTATGTAGCTGACGAAATATCTCATACCATAGGTTCTTTTTCGAAACCTTCATCCTTTCCGCGCAATCATCGATCAAATATTGTATGCTATCACGTAGGGAAATTCCGGGCGTTAGCCTCAACAGGTAAGAAAGTTCGTTTTCAGAAGAATATTTTTCTTCCAGCACTTTAATACGCTGATTCATGTCAGACAATGCGCTGGTATAATCTTCTTTTATAGCCTTTTCCATTGCGTTAAAGGCGGCGATATAAGCCAACTTAAACTGAAAAGCCCTTTTCCCGGTAAATCCCATTACAAGCAAGGTGAAGCCGTCACGGTTCATAACAACAACACGAGAATGACGTATACCGCCATTAGGTTGCGGAATCTCTATTGATGTGTCGGAAAAATATCCTTTACATTGATTTTCAGGTACTTTTGTAAATACGGCATCAATCGCCTTTAATACATCACCATGTTCTTTCCCGAACTTTTCAGCGACTAACAAACTATTTGTTAACGCCCGGTTGTCGGCACCGCGAAAAACTAGATTGTCCATAAATTATTCTATTTTTCGTATTTCAAAATTACAACCCCTGCAATTTTTGAGACAACGAGCAAAGATATTGTTCTATTTTTCGTATCCTTCTATTTCCCCGTTATATGAGGCCTCATCTATTATTCACTCCGGCAATCTTTTATTTTCTATTTTCTTTGATTTAAAGCACTTTTATGCTTTGAGCAATAAATATACGTCTTGACAATAAAAGAGCCATAGAGGCAAAAAGAATCATATCTATGCTTTTGTCTTACCGTTTACTATCTCCTTGAATTTGTTCACAAAGTAAATCTGTCCCTTTCCGGTAACTTTGCAAGTGTATCTCATGCAGTTCAGACCTTTTATGTACTCCGCATGGAGATGAAACAGATGCAGGCGTACTCCCTCCTGCGACGGGGAATAATCGTTTACCAATTTCCGCCCGATTCTCCGTTGCCTTCTCAACAGATACCCGTTCTTCACCAGCCACGCAAACAACTCGTTGCGGTTTATTATATAGCCGCTTTGTGTTATCAGTTTTGCCAAATCATCCATACGGATAGCATCGTTACTACTTGCTACGCTTTCCGCGAATATCACTGCCGGCTGCTGGGCCGTTATCTGATTGTGAAGCTCCATGTTATTGACTGTAATGCTTTCTATCTGCTTTTGCTGTTCTCTTGTCTTTTGCTCCAAAAGGGTACGGGCCATGTTTTCACAGGCTATAAAATATTGCCGGGCTTGTTTGCCTCGATCATTACCTTCCAACATTGAAAGCTCTTTTGCCATATTAACAGACAGAATATACTCGATTTTACTAACTTGTTGATTTTCAGACCCACTTTTTTTTTCGTGCCTGATACTCAACAAGTTACCTAAATAGTCAAATTTCAAAACGTGATAATCCAAGTTTTCCACAAATCCGAATTTGTCTATACGCCTCTTAATCCAGTTTGAAAAATCTTTCTTACTGCCTAAAAAGCGTGCAAATCACGTGCATTAACCCCCTTTCCATTAGCGGACATAGGAATAAGACTACTTAGATCGTTCGTATTGATTAATTCACCCATAATTGTATAGATTAAATTTTACTTTGCTTATTAATTCATAATTACCGGGCTGACGGTCGGTTTTCCGTTTACAACCTTCTGAAACAACTGATAGACACGGAACATGTCTTTTATGAACCGTAATACATCATGCCGGCTTACAGGACTTACACACCCGTCCGGATCAACCTTCACAAACTTTCTTTCAAATTCCTTGTAGGTGATATCACCATTTATGTAAGCCAGCAACATACGGACATATATTTGGTAGTGCATTTCACACTCTGATTTAAAGTGTGCCGATTCTTTCGGGCATGAGTGGTCTAGCCATTTATAAAATCTCATAATATCCTCCGGGGTATAACCGAACACACCAATTCCCGTATTAAAAAACATCATGCACTCGTAATGTTTTATACTTTGGTTTACCCAGTAATCTCTATTTGTAACATCGTCCTTCCGTATACGTTTCCCTTCAAGTATGGCATCAAACTTTTGCCGCTTCATTTCTTCCTCATCACATACTGGATTATTCATACAGGATAATTTGCGGCATGTAGAGGACATATTGTAATTATAATAACCCACCGTAAGAAATATAACTACCAACATACGGCGTTTTTTATACAGCATGCATAAGGTTTTCTTGGGATTTGATTTACACCCTTGATAGTCTATCACATATTTTTCTAATGTATTCTTCATTTTTTTGTTTCTATGTTTTGGTTAATACCGCTTTCTTTGGCTTTTTGAGAGTTTATCCTATGAGATATTTCTACATATACTTTGTAAAACTCCATAGAACCAAAGAAAAACGGCGTTAATGTTTATTCTTCTGCTATATACAACTATAGCCTGCATTTATTCCTACCATAGCCTTACCCCTTCAAAATAACACCCTTTCCTGTTCTCTTACCATAGTTGTTGACAACGGTAACTATCTGTTCGCCGGTTATAACCGTTCTACCACTATTCCCTCCGCCCAAATCTCCGGAATGGATAGAGTCGTACAACTTTTTCTGATCGGCTTCATTGATAAACATCTCCCCGCTACTTACACGGGCTGTTATACCGTCCATATAGTTATGACCGCCAACGATACCGCCTTCGGCAAAGTTGGGGATATTATTTATTGCCGCCAAAACCGAAGCTACGGCAGAAACGGCCATTATAGCCCCTACTATGGGAATATTAGCAACAGACGAAGCGGCGCCGGATACGGCAGCTTTTATGTTAGCGTTTGCTTGTCTATTCTGAGCGTCTATCATAGCATCTATGGCTGGAATTGCCGATACAATAGTACCGGATATCCCTCCGATATAACTGAGCATAGAACCAAACACGCTATCTGATAATCCACCCATTCTAATAAGAGCGTCACTTACTTTATCCAAGTCAGAGGCTAATTCATCGGTACCATTTCTCCTAGTTCCTATCCCTATTTCCTCTGAATACCTCCTCCATATCTCAATCTGCTCGTTCAAATATGCTTTCTCTTCCTCGTTAGCCACAGACAACATATTGGTATACTCTTGTATCTTACTTTGAGCAAGGGTATACATTTCCAGCTTCCTCCGGAGTGCGTCCGCCGGATCCTCTCCTTCAACTGCCTCATCTTCACTGTTTATCATTGTAGCCTGGATAGGTTGAGTCAATACAGGGAGGGTTTTACCGGTACCGATTGCATCCAATACCTCCTGACTCATTGCATCCTTACCGGATATTACGGCTTTTATTTCCTCATTTAGTTGTTCATTACCAAGGAAGGGATCTATGTTTTTTTCTTTGGCCTCTTTTATTGCTTTTGCTGCCGCAGCAGCCGCAGTTTCTTTTGCTTTAGCTGACGCAGTAATTGAATTATTAAATTCTGTTGTTGATTCATTAAACTCCTGTCTTTGTTGAGAAACCAATTGAGATACATAATAATATTGCTTACCCAGTTCTTTTAATTTTATTAGTTCATCATTACTCAATTTATTCAATAACGTGTTATAGATTATCGCGTCTTTATATTTTACAGCAGCACCTTCTTGCGCTATTTTAGCAGCGTCATTGATTGATTTAGTCCGACCATAGTCATTTGTTCTCGCAACGTCCACCCTTCGATCACTCTCTATCCTATCTGCCAATTTTTCATAATCTTCATATTGCTTCGTCCAATAGCTTTTGGCTTCACTTCTTGATTTTGAAGGCATTAAATCGATTTTCATCACTTTTCTAAAATCTTCAAAATTTATATCCGAAGCCCTCAATTGGGTTCCAACAACAATAGATTTTGTAAGCGCATCTAAAGCGTCATTTGCAACCGTTTGTCCCGCATCTTCTTTTTTCTTTAGCTCATCATCCCATGCTTTAAACGCCTTTTTTCTTGCATCTTCATCAAGTTGCTTATTTTTCGCATTTAACCTTGCTTTCGCTATAGCCTCATCAAATTCACTTTCATAAAAATCAAATGAAATCTTTGTATTCCCCAGTTGATCCAAAGCACTATGAGCCTCCTTAGATTTCGCTATTATATTATCCAATCCATTAATAAATGCAGAAAAATCACCTGATCCTAAAGAATAAAAAAATTCATCGATACTTTTCTTTGCACTTTCTATAGCTGCGGCTGTTGCATCACCCAAAACCTGAGATGAGTTTAATACCCTATTAAATGCTTCGCCGGCTCCCATTGCAACCCCTGCGGCTCCTGCAACCCTAGCAATCGCTTCCGAAGCCTTAGACATTACACCACTCATTGCCCTATTTTTAGCAATGAAATTTTCTATACCCTTCTGTGCTTTCTGCAATCCGCCATCGTATTGAGAAGCATCCATTATAAGACGCATGATTAAATTTGCCATATAATCTAAATTATTAAATTAAACTTTCATTTCCTGTTATCATAGTGATAACTCTACATACCATTGTTTATTTTCCTGCTTCATTTTGCCTTGTCATTAGGGGCAAATAGTTATAATCCCGATAAATAAGGCTTTTAGTGCATTTTAAACCGTTCCGGTTGCCTCCCGGCACTCTAAGACAAGTATCCTTATATATAGAGGCATATATATAGCGCCATATCTGCTTAATGACTGTTAAAACCAAGCATCCTAAAATCATAATATATTGATTATTAAAATATTAGCTTTTTAAATAAATGTGCCCTTTTGGACTTTTTATAATCATCTGTAAATTAAATATTTATCTTTTTAATTACAACTTTTCGTTAAAATTTTAACTGATTTATTTTTACTTTATTTTTCACTCTATCATTCTGAAAAACAAACCTTTAAACCGCTTTCTATATTCATTTTCTTCTATAGACGGAACGATTTTAAATCGCTTTTTATGTTCATCCCACATTTGGGCATATTCGCGGTTTACCCGGTACTGTTTCGGGGTTATCCTCCCCTCGCGGAGATTATTGCGGTTTTCTTCCATATACTTGTCACGTCCGACCGTCATAATCCTTTGTGCACGCTCCGTCTGGCTGCTTTTGGTGCCGCTCTCACAGATGATCGTTTGCGGGAATGATACATTGTACCAATCCCGAAAGAACTGGTTTGTAAGGCGGGAAATATAAGCCTCATCGAAAAAATCCGGTAACGGAACCTTCTGCCGGCGGTAAACCGTTTCAAGGCGAAGGATATTATCATCCACCGCCTTTCCCTTTTGCTTATACTCAAAGCTTTTATCGTATATCTTTAGGACCTTTCTTTTATCCTTGTCCTTTTCTGTCGTTTTCTGGCGGTCCTTCTTATAATCGGCATCGGAGTACATTTCGCGGGCGTCATCCGTAGACATCACCCGTTTGATGTATTCCGAAGGATCGCGGCTCATCTTCATATTAAGCCCGATCTCAAAATAAGTAACCGTAACATGGGAAACGTCAATCCCTATTGAATCAAACAGCAGGTTTAAAGCCGCCTTCCCTTCTGAGACGGTAAACGATCCGGAATTGTCCAGCCTATTACCTCGGGCATACTTGGAGAATATCTTCTGTACGCTGCATACAACTTTCAAGGTCCTTCCCTCTATTTTAAGGTGGATACCGTCAAATTTGCCATACTCGGAACTCTCATAATAAGATCTGTTTCCTTTGGTGCAAGGTTGCAGATGAAAAGCGGAAACAATGCGTCCTATGTCCTCCTCACCGCAAAGGACCGTTTTAAAATCCATTCTGTCAAACATACTCCATTTCATAAGCTAAGCAATACATAGGGTTACATCTGGTTAAAGGACGGTTCAATACGTATCCATTTGTTGAGGCTGTCCCTTTCTTCAAAGTAGAACCGGATAACAGTTCCTTCTACCGTGTTACTTTCACGGAACAACTGCATGATAGAAGTATATTCTTCATCGTTGAAATCATCTTCCAGTTCATAAAGGCGGGAAATGGATTTATAGTCAAGATCCCCGGATTCGTTACGCTGCAATAATGACATAGCCAGTTTATAAATAGGGTTTCTTTCACCTTCCCCTTTCTTGGCAATCCATTTTTTCAGGTAGTCAATGAGACGCTTTTCGGCAACGTCTGCCCGTTCGTCAAAGCGTTTAACCCGGTTCCCCTTCACTTGGACACGGAAAGTGTCATTATTCACCGTGAAGCCCAACTGCTCATCACGTTTCAACTCTCCATACTCTTTCAGGGCATTATAATAAGATTCTGATTCCTGCCTCAACCATTCCTTTAACTCCTGACCGTCTTTTACATATCTGCGGACACGCTTTTCAACGGAGGCCAGGAACTTGGTACGGAGTTTCTGGTAGTTTTTACGCTTAGCATCGGCTTTCCGCCTCTTCTCGGCTGATAGTTTAGCCAGCAAGTCGGAAAGCTCTTTTTCGGATAGGTTGTCTATGTTCATGGCTATCGGATTTAAGGTTATCTCTTAGCTCCTTTTTTCAAAGCATCCTCTATATCTTTAGGCGTATAATAGACGCGACTACCTACACGTCGACATCCTATTATCCCCGCCTTAGTCCATGCGTCCAATGTTACAAGGGATACTCCCAATTTCTGGGCGGCATCCTTTCGTTTATACAAACCATTTTCCGGGATTTCATCTACCGACTGGCGACTTGCGCACATACGCTCTATTTTCTCATCAAGCAAACGAGAAGTAACTTTTTCTATTGCCTTTTCTATATCACCCATTGTGCACGCTTGGATGAGTAACAAGGGATTAGAAGATAAAAAATTTGCATCCATAAGATTTATTATTAAAATTCTTGTGGATGCAAAAATATAGGGATTCTTTCCGAATTTAAAGCGTGTAACGTTACATTTTCAAGTGTTAAAATGTTACTTTTTTATTATGGGACGTATTTTTCCATCTTCATATGATATGCCAATTGATTCAAATTTTGCTTTTATTATCTCTTGGTTTTCTGTTCCCATCGTATTTTGAGATAATCCCCTTTGCCGTATATTTTCCATATTACCACCACACAACCATGCGATAAAAGATGCTAATGCTTTACCTGTTGGTAACTCATAACCGGAAACTTTTATCAAAGCTGTTATTACCTCACACTTCATCTTTACCGTGGCTTCTGATTCTCTTCTCCCACGTAGACAAATATCCGGTGTTGAAACAACATCTTTTTCCAGAGAGTTTTTAACCTCATCTTCAATGCCGACCAATTCCAGATCTATTGATTCAAGACGTTTCCCGGGTTTTATAATATTAAGTATTTCATCCTTCAGGGGAATCTTAAAGTAACGGCAAATATCACCAAAACCGGCAAGAAAATCTATTGCTGTCGTTAGTAACCATGAAGCAACGGATATAGCATCAAAAACACCTAATGTATCATCACTGCCATATATAACAATTTCTTCATCTGTTCCGGCTGCATTATATACAATCTTTTTTTCCGTCTCTATCGAAAAGAGACTTTCACGCAAAAATCTGTTTCGACGGGGATTCAATAAAATCTCGGATGAGGCGGAGATTATCCGTCTTATTACATACATCCTTTGCTCCGGGGTATAACCCAGCAATTCACTTTCAAGATTTTCCAATAATCTGTCAGAATAATCCATGCCTTCCGAATATTCGTCGCTGTCATACCGTTGTATCAACTCTTTAAAGGCATCATTGAGCGTAAAAGGAAGCCCAGTCTCATTAACACATCTTGCAAAACAACATTCATCATTCCAACCTATACGAATCCTTATACCGCTATCAACTACAAATTCTTCCTCAATCCCGTTCGTTATCCGTTTCTCTATAACTTCTTTGACTTTTTCCCAACGGTAGTATTTATAAAACAGACGTAATGCACAACCCGTATCCTCCAGCAATTCCAAGTACCTCCTCATATCACATTATTTTTAACAGGTTACCGTTCTTTTGCCAATGCAGCATCAATAATTTAGCGTGTTCTTCCTTGCTAATTTTGATGTATCGTAAAAAACTGCTTTCCGTTTTATGCCCCGTAATTGCCATTATACTAATACTAGGGAAGCCGGATTTATACAAGTTCGTTGCAAAACTCCTACGGGCTGTATGTGCACTTATAAGTTGCCACTTTTCATAAACAGAAGTACATCTTTTTCCACCCTTTGTTATAGACTTTAATACATGGTCTACTAATCCGGCTTTCTGGCATAACTTTTTCAAATATCTATCAAAAGATGCAGCACTAATCTTAGTTGGAAGCAAGCCATTGTATTTTTCCCATATACGAAGGAAAACCGGATGCAGAGGGATAGTTACCGGCTCATTTGTTTTTTGTTGTATGATAGTCAACATACCATCCCTTATATTTTCCTTTCTGATACGGGTAAAATCTGAAAATCGTAATCCAGTCCAACAGCCAATCAAAAACATATCTCTTGCTTTTTCTAATTTGGAATTATAGGAAAAATCAAAACCGTACAATTTATCAAGCTCTGATTCATTTAATGCTATGGAAAAATTACTTTCCATAGCGTACTTAAATGCTTTGTATTTTTTATTATTGGTTAGTTCTCTATCATTAGCGGCATTCATCACGGCTTTTAAGCGCATCACCTTATCACTAATTGTATTAGCTGCAAGATTCAGACTTTGCAAATACGCAACAAAATCAGCCATCAAATCTTGGTCTATTCTATCAAATTCCAACCGAATATTTCGCGCCTTCTCAAATTTTTTAAGATAATAATAGGTTCTAACATATTTAGATTTAGTATCTGTAGAAATTTTCTGTCCCGCCTTTACAGAACTTATTTTAGTATCGCACAATCTTATATATTCTTCAAAAAAAGCATGAAATGTATTTGCCAATGGACGTTTTTTCCCAAAACTAACATCAAGAAAATTTCTCAAACTATCCTTAGTAAGAATTATCCCTTTTTGTGCAGCCTCGGCAATAAACATTTTTACCTTTGATTCAATACTTGTAATAGCGGAATTAGTATCATCTTTATAATAACAATACTTGGAGTTTTTAACACGCTGCTTACTTTCATCCCAAAATTTAAATGATACTTTTAAGGGGGTAGCATACATCAATTTCTCATTCTGCCCAAAACGAGCAGTAATATACACGGTTTGTTCTTTTTCCGTATTCGTATTACGGAGCGTAAATTTAATATTTGCCATTATTCGCTAAAGTGCTAGATTTAACATCAACGCAATTATAACACTTTATTTCTCTATATTGTTCCGTTTTTGTTCCGCATTTTTTTTATTTAACTTATTCTATCTTTGTTTTCCTTTGTTCTTATTATGTATATAAGAAACAGATTATCAGAAGTTTTTCACCAAATAAGACAAAGTAAACAAAAGATAGAATAAGCCCGTTAATAGATTTCATTAATCTTTCTCATCGTTCACTAATTTGTTTTGTCCGCTATGGTTTATTCTTCCTTATCTTCCGAATGGTCTTTTACATCATTCGAGGCATTGTCTTTTACAGTGTCCTTCTCGTAAATGACAATATTGCCTTCCGACTCCTGTACCTCTACTTTATAGCATTGCGGAATCTGTTTGCACACCCAGCGGGCAATATTCTCTGCGGTGGGATTGAACGGGAGTACTTCATTCAGGTTCTGGTGGTCGAGTTTTTCCATGACCACTTCTTTAATACGGGTGAAATCTACCACCATACCGTCTGCATTGAGTCGTGCCGAACGGCAGTAGACAGTGATAATCCAGTTGTGACCGTGTAGACTGGCGCATTTGCTGCGATACGGGAGCACCAGCTTATGAGAAGCCGATATCTCCAAACGTTTGATTACTGTAAACATTGTTATACGTCTTTTTTTAGGTTATACGCATCTAATGTCACCTCGATGCAATGACAAAGGTAATATAAAAAGAGTTTCCATTCAGCAAATCCGATGTTTTTTTCCTGTTTTTACACTATCTTTGCTGCATGAAAACTCTCTGTATCATTTTAGGAAGCATCTCCCTGGCACTCGGCATTCTCGGTATCTTTCTGCCGTTGTTGCCCACGACTCCTTTTCTGTTACTCACAGCCGCCCTTTATTTCAAGGGTTCGCCACGATTATATAACTGGTTACTGAATCACCGGCACTTCGGTCCTTATATCCGTAACTTCCGCGAGAATAAAGCAATTCCGCTCCGAGCCAAAGTTATCTCACTTGTGCTGATGTGGGGAACAATGCTATATTGCATCTTCTTCCTCATTCCTCTGCTATGGGTAAAAATTCTCTTGGGGTTGATTGCCGCAGGGGTCACTTATCATATTCTCTCTTTCAAGACATTAAGATAGTTGGAAAGTCCCTGACGGGCATCTGCCAGTTTATCTTCCCAATGTTTTACGGAGTTCTGCCCAATAATATCGGTTACATATTTTACGGAGATAAACGGAATTTCCTTGGCACGGCAGACAAATGCCTGTGCATAGGCTTCCATATCTACTACGTCTCCGCTGACGTGAGTCAGTTCTGTCAGGAAGCTATCCCCCGTATTACAAGTTCCATTCTCCGTCCAGTGCCTGCAATAACCTTTCGCTTCGAGCAAAGCTGCAGAATCGATTTCGCATTCGATTCCCAGACCTGCCAGCTTCTGCATATCACGGTCTACAAACTTCCGGCAGACAAAAATATCCCCAACCTGATGATTGACAGTCCCCGCACTTCCGATATTTAAAACCAAGTCGGGTTGCACCTGACGAATAGCCTCAGCCAGATGAAAGGCTGATTTTACTTTACCAATACCTGTGCGGATGTAATAAGGTTCTACATCAGGCCACTTTATTTCCACAAATTCGCCTTGGACGGCGTAGGTTACTAATATCTTCAACATAATACGTTTCCAAAAATAGATTACTATTACTGTTTCTTATGTCACTAGAAACTTTGCAAAGATATAAATATTTTTTCTTCTGATGTGTTGGTCACTTCAATATCACAATCATTCATCTCAAAACAGATTCCGCCAAAATGACCCATACCTATATTTATTAATAAAGAAGGAAAATGACAATTCAATACAGTACAAAATCTGCTCAAAATACCATTAACAATAGATACCGAATATACTATTTTGAACTAAAAAGAACATTTTATCCCGAAAAGTTTTTGTAATATCAGAGTTAATCGTATTTTTGTGTACAATTTTGGTGTAGTGATGACAGAAGAAGAAAAAAAGTTATTGAAAACCTTTGAAACGCAACTACGGCATTTGATATATATCCACGATGAATTAAAGCGTGAAAATGCCGAATTGAAGAAGCTTCTTGATATGGAAAAGCTAAAAAATGAGAAGGTACAGGCTCAATACGATGAATTGGAAGTCAGCTATACGAACCTAAAGACAGCTACGGCAATCACCCTTAACGGCAGCGACGTAAAAGAGACGAAGTTGCGATTGTCAAAATTAGTGCGTGAAGTCGATAAATGCATCGCTTTGTTGAATGAATAAAGAAGGAGATGTATGAACGATAAGATAAAAATAAACCTGCAAATAGCAGACTCAAACTACCCGTTAACCATCAACCGAGAGGAAGAACAAACGGTACGGGAAGCCGCCAAGCAGGTAAATATCAGGCTTAATAAGTACCGGGAAGTATACAAAAATCTGGAACCGGAAAAAATTATTGCCATGGTAGCCTATCAGTTCTCGTTAGAGAAACTGCAATTAATGCAACGTAACGATACCAGCCCCTATGTGGAGAAGGTAAAAGAACTAACTGAATTGCTGGAAGATTATTTTAAAGAGGAATAAGAACGACCGGCCATTCGCTGATAAGAGAGAAACAACCACGCACTGCACAATATCCAAGCAAAGCCCTGCTTGGATATTTGGCGGTGCGTTTTTATTTATATATTTAAATTAAATGTAGAATGATAGCAATAATAGCAACAGCAATTGCTTGCTTCATCGTAGGAGGATTACTTTCATACATACTATTCCGGTATGCACTAAAATCCAAATACGACAACGTCCTGAAAGAAGCGGAGACGGAAGCTGAAGTAATTAAGAAAAACAAGCTGCTGGAAGTGAAGGAGAAATTCCTGAACAAAAAGGCGGATTTGGAAAAGGAAGTGGCACTGCGTAATCAGAAGATCCAGCAGGCGGAAAACAAATTGAAACAGCGTGAAATGGTACTCAGCCAGCGTCAGGAGGAAATCCAGCGCAAGAAAATGGAAGCCGAGGCTGTAAAAGAAAACCTGGAAGCGCAGCTTGTTATTGTTGACAAGAAGAAAGAGGAACTGGACAAACTGCAACAGCAGGAAATCGAGAAACTGGAAACAATCTCCGGACTGTCTGCCGAAGAAGCAAAAGAACGTCTGGTAGAATCACTGAAAGAAGAAGCTAAAACGCAGGCTCAATCATTCATCAACGATATTATGGATGATGCCAAACTGACTGCCAGCAAAGAAGCAAAACGTATCGTTATCCAGTCTATCCAACGGGTAGCTACGGAAACTGCAATCGAAAACTCCGTAACGGTATTCCATATCGAATCGGATGAAATCAAAGGACGTATCATCGGACGTGAAGGACGTAATATCCGTGCTTTGGAAGCAGCCACCGGTGTGGAAATCGTTGTTGATGATACTCCGGAAGCAATCGTTCTTTCCGCATTCGACCCAGTTCGACGTGAAATTGCCCGTCTGGCACTGCATCAGCTTGTGACCGACGGACGTATCCACCCCGCACGCATCGAAGAAGTAGTGGCTAAAGTACGTAAACAAGTAGAAGAAGAAATCATAGAAACCGGTAAACGTACAACGATCGACCTTGGTATCCATGGTCTGCATCCTGAACTGATCCGTATTATCGGTAAAATGAAATATCGTTCTTCATATGGACAGAACCTGTTGCAACATGCACGTGAGACAGCCAATCTCTGCGCTGTAATGGCATCGGAACTGGGTCTGAACCCGAAGAAGGCGAAACGTGCCGGATTGTTGCATGATATAGGTAAAGTGCCTGATGAAGAACCGGAATTGCCACACGCATTGCTGGGTATGAAACTCGCAGAGAAATACAAAGAGAAACCGGACATCTGCAACGCTATCGGTGCTCACCACGATGAGACGGAAATGACGAGTCTGTTGGCTCCTATCGTACAGGTTTGTGATGCTATATCCGGTGCACGTCCGGGAGCACGCCGCGAAATCGTAGAGGCTTATATCAAGCGTCTGAATGATCTCGAACAATTGGCGATGTCTTATCCGGGTGTAACCAAGACTTATGCAATCCAGGCAGGACGCGAACTCCGCGTTATCGTTGGTGCGGATAAGATTGACGACAAGCAGACAGAAAGCCTGTCCGGCGAAATCGCTAAGAAAATCCAGGATGAGATGACTTATCCGGGACAAGTGAAGATTACCGTAATTCGTGAAACACGTGCGGTTAGCTTCGCTAAATAAAAATCAGAATACAAAAAGGATTCAATAGATGAAGAGGGCGAAGCAATTCGCCCTCTTTTAATATACACTGTAATTAATACTTAGCAGATTATTCATTTTTACCCCGTAAACATCAATCTATGAATAAGTTTCAATTCGAAGTTTGTGCCAATTCAGTAGAAAGCTGTCTGGCAGCACAAAAAGGCGGAGCCAACCGGGTAGAACTATGCGCAGGCATTCCGGAAGGCGGAACAACTCCTTCTTATGGAGAAATCTCCGTAGCACGTGAGGTTCTCGATGCAACTCGTTTGCACGTCATTATCCGTCCCCGGGGCGGTGACTTCCTCTACTCTCCTATCGAAGTAAAGGCAATGCTGAAAGATATAGAAATGGCCAAACAGCTGAAAGCTGACGGGGTCGTATTTGGTTGTTTAACTGCCGAAGGAGAAATTGATCTTACTATCATGCAAGAGTTAATGAAGGCAGCACAAGGATTGTCCGTTACTTTCCACAGGGCTTTTGACGTTTGTCGTGATCCGAAGAAAGCACTGGAACAAATCATTGCACTTGGCTGCAATCGTATTCTCACTTCCGGTCAACAACCAACTGCTGAATCAGGCATCCCTTTGCTCAAAGAATTACAAGAGCAAGCGGCAGGAAGGATTATCCTACTTGCAGGATGCGGCGTCAATGAAAAGAATATTCATCGAATCGCCTCGGAAACAGGGATACGGGAATTTCATTTCTCTGCCCGTGAAAACATCAAAAGCGGAATGAATTATAAAAATGAATCAGTATCCATGGGCGGCACTGTACATATCGACGAATACGAACGAAACGTAACTACCGCCCGGAGAGTTATGGATACGATTCAAGCTACAAATAGGGAATGACCGTGATATAAATACCTGTGATAATAGCCGAAGTAATCACTCCGGAAATATTAGCGCCCAAAGCATCGCCCAGAACAAATGAGTCCGGATTATCCTTGCTCACGATCTTCTGGGCAACTTTAGCCGTAGTGGGAACACAGCTAACAGCTGCAATACCAATCACCGGATTATAATTGCCGCGTTTGATGAAATACATGATATAACCACCGATAATCCCTCCGATGCCGGAAAGCAACAGTGCTACAATACCCAGAACTAGTAACTTCAAGATTTTAGGATCAAGCAACAGGTGAGCGTCGCAAAGTACACCCAACAAAAGTCCTAACATAAAGGTAGAACCATAAAGTAACGGACCACTAACAAAATCATATATATGTTTCATGCCCGATTCGCGAACGGCAACCCCCAGAAACAAAGAGAAGAACAAAGGAGAAGCAACCGGAAACAAGAAACAGAGAACAGCACAAAGAACAGCCGAGAAAGCCAGCTTCACTTTAGCGTCATAATTCTTCGGAGCCTTTTTCGTTACCATTTTAATGGCACGGAACCGTTTTGGTACTAACAATTTCACCAGATAAGGATACCCCCCATACGTCAACCCCAAATACAGATAGGCAACTACGGTAATGGGAACAAACAAATGCTTTGCCAATGCCAGCGAAGTAAACAATACCATTGGACCGTCAGCACCTCCTACCATAGCAACAGAAGCACTTTCTTTTAAGGTCAGTCCGAGAGCAGCAGCGATAGGCACCGTCAGGAAGGTACCCAGTTCGGCACACAAAGCAAGGAATATACTAGCAAAGGGTTTCTGAAGCAGGAAGCCTACATCCAGCAGGGTTCCGATCCCCATAAAGACAAAACAGGCTATCAGTCCGTTACTGAATGTAAGAGTGTATACAGGTTGTAGAAAGTCTATCTGCATCGTATTCATTAGTGCATCCGTGTCCGAAAGCATCGGATCGAGAAAGAGGTTGCCTAATGTGCCGTCGGGCATAATCAGTGTCCCGCAGTTGATAGCTACCATTCCCAACCCCATTGGGATCATAACCATAGGTTCAAGCACTCCTTTCCAGCCTAGATAGATAAGCAGTAAACCGAGAAGTACCAGAAAGATTCTGGCAGAAGCGAGGAACCAACCGCTCGCCATCATTGTGCCAATGCCTTGAAATAAGGTCGCGAAATCTATATTTTCCATAAATAAGTGTCTTTTTATTGTTTGTTAGCAGTAGGTTTCTTTGAATTTTTCTTGTTGATATGTGCCCGTTCTTCTTCCTTAAGAAAGAATTCACGGGTATCCCGCGGATAATAATAGTCCAGCAGAGTTTCATCCGAAGCTCCGTGACTTACACCATGATAATAACCGGCGTAACCGGTAAAGTTACGGTTGATACCACGACTGAAGTCTTCACGATAATCCCCCAATGCTTCTTCTGCTTCAAACGATATCTGTCTGACAAGTTTCTCCACTTTCTGACGATGCTGCCGCCAGCGATGAAGGCGGATTAGCTCCAGCTTGTGGGAACTATAAAAGTCAAACGAATCGGCAGCATAAGCAATCAGTTTGATAACTGCCGCGACAAAGAAGCCTATGAGAAAGGTTAACCCCATCATAGCCAATGTGGATAATAATAAATGAATCATAGTAATATAAAAACTAGTTGTACAATCATTTATGCACAAACAAGACACGTCCGGAAAATGAATATAATCCGAACCTGCTAAACATATTTGCACAAATTCTCAGGAATACTTATGGCAAAGAAGGGCTAAATCAAGATATGGGCTAAGGTATAGATATAATACCTATTGGAATACTTTAAATAGTCAGTATCTGAATATATAATTTTCCTTTTATCTTCGGATAGACGGAAAGTTCTAGAACTCAACAACTGTACAATCGTAGGTATATCATTAAATTTCAGTGTACGGACAGGAGATACGTTTCTTGGAAGAGAAAAAGCAGTCAATATGCCGAAATCATAATGTTCCGCAGGTGCCGAAGAAAATCCGGTAGGCGAGACGTCACAAAGAACCGGGACTCCGGTTTCTTCCCGAAATCCCTGCAAGTCTTCTTCATTGGAGAACAAACCTACTCCAACAAGTAAAAATGCAAGTGACAGTATGCACAATAGATACTTCATAATAACTCTCCTACAAACGTAACAATTAATTCGCATAAAAGTGCGCCCGATAGAGAGAATTAACGAATATTGCATTCTGTCACACTACATTACTACATTACTACCTTCCTATCCTACATTTTTCTACAACCCGTGAATGGTTTTCATCAGTTGTTCTCCCAGTCCGATAGTATATCCTTGAGATACAAAGACCACCCGGTTGAACGTATCGGCAATAATAAACATAGGAAGAATATCCGAATTAGAAAGATTCATCGACTTAGCAATCTGATTTTGGATACGATTGTCTATATCTACCCCATAAGCAATAGTAGAAGGTAGTCCCTGAAACTCCGCAGGATGAAACTTCTTGTATTGTTCCTCGGAGGGGAAAAGAAGAACAATCTTTCTACCCCATTTCTCAAACTCACTGCCCAAAGCGGCAATGTCTCTCAAAGCATGGTTGGTAGGTTCCTGCCCTACTCCCAACACACCGACAACAAAATATCCCCTTCCACAAGTTTGTAGAATACTTTGTGATGTTGATTGTATTTCTTCATCTCCTAACGGACGATAGAGCGATTCCGAATCAAAATTTCCAATCACCTGTACCTGTTCTTTGCTTTCTCTCATCACCAATTCAATATCGGTAGTCGCTTCCGGTTTCACATTAAAGAAAGTGATATTGGAAAGCACTGCACCACTTGCCATACGGCTTCCGGTGACTAACATATAATACCCGGAATCCAGTTTTGCTCCATTCTTTAGAAGATTCGCCCACGTAGCACCTTTTCCCATATCTACATCCCCCTCATCATAATTCAACAGTTGGAATACCCCGTCTTTGAACTTGGAAAGCGTAAAATGAGAATAATACTTCGGATCGGGCAATGAGGCAATAGGTTTATAAGTAGCACGCAATATGCCGGTAGTGGCCTGTACAGGAGAACTTGTAGAGAAATTCACATCAAAAGTATGTCCCTCCTTATCAGTATACTGCACTTTCCCTGTCACCTTATCTATCCGGGCAGGTATACCTAAAGTACGTGCCATTGCCACAAAGAAGATATCACGCGACTTTTCATCTGCTACACGCGCTTTCCACACTCCTATCGGCGACATAGGTATACGCTGCGAATTCAACTCATTATTGATTTGGATTTCCTTCTTACACCATTCTACCAACCGTATCGGTTCTTTTATAAACTCCCCTGCTTCTTCCTTTGAAATGACTTTCTTGAAAAAAGAACGGTAAGGTGTCAACATTTCATTCTCTACACGTGGATTGGCAATCTCCGCACATGCCCATAAGTCCGTTTCCTGAGGATCAGGAGCATTCTTCAAATGATCTTCCAATACTTCCAAAGAGACATCCCTCCAGTCCTTTGCAGAAAGTTGTTGTAATAAGGGCAAAGCAAGTCCTTCTCTATCACATTCGGTTGCCGACTTCCGGAAATCAAGTAACGTCTGATAGTTTCCCCGCGAAGCGACCAACATTTTCACAAACTGTTCCGTATCGGCAATACCTTCTTGTTGAAACGAAGCCAACGCAGTTTTTGCACGTTCTTCCGTCAGCATCGTGGCAACATACGCATTACGAATAGAATCCTCCTTAGCCAAACGAAGATCATTTTCGGCACGCTGTTCCGGAGTTACTTCAGGCAAATTGGCTCCTTCAACCGGAGGAGTGATATCCAAATCCAATGTATATGCTTCTCCTCCTTTCTTATCTAAAACCAAATTCAAAGTATCTTCTTTACCAAAAGACAACTTAGAAAAGCCGAATGCCCCGTCAGCGGAAGCCCATACCAACATATCTCCTTTACCGGCTGTCAACGATGCCCGGCCGTCGGTACCAGTGTATTTGGTAGCTACCGTATAAAACTCGGCATAATTGTACACCTTAAAATCAACTTTGGCTCCGGAAACAGGTTTCCCATTCGCATCTGTCACCGTCACCACGGCTTTTGCCGTCGGAGCATAATTCCCTATTAGATTGATTTCAGTATAGTTAGGAGTTTCGAGCATAATCTCCTCCGGACCGTTATAACGTCCGAATACCTTGGTATGCATCAGCATTCCACGACTTGCAGGCGCATTAAACCAACCCAGATTCAAGACCGGTTCCGGTTCGCAAGCCCCGAAGAAATACCATTCACCGTCTGCCCAAGCCTCTACCCACGCATGGTTATCATCGGTATGTGCCCAACGGGGAGTATAAACCTGACGCGCAGGAATCCCAACGGAACGCAATGCGGCAACAGTAAAAGTGGATTCTTCCCCACAACGCCCGTATGCCGTCTTTACTGAAGCCAAAGGCGAACTAGTGCGGGCGTCACTCGGACGATACACCACCTTCTCATGACACCAGTGGTTCACTTCCAGAATTGCATCTTTCATCGAAAGGCCTTTCACCCTCTCTTTCAATTCTCCATAAAACACTTTTCGCGAATCATCCAGATTCTCATTATTCACCCGGATAGGCAGAACAAAATGCCGGAATAATTCATCGGTGACGTTTTTTCCCCAAGACATTTCGTTACGGGCCTGCTCGGAAAGACGAAGATTCTCCAGATAGTAATTTCCGGAATAATCCGTAATATCCCCTATCGGCATATAGGCATACAAAAACATCAGAGCTTCACGCTCGGAAAGAGTCAAAGTCGAATCGGAAAAGATTGCGAACAAATCTCCATGAGGAAGTGCCCTCTGCTTCTGTTCAAAATCCTGAAACACCTGATTCCGGTAAGCCTCCTCCTTCAGAAAGTGAGATTCACCACAGGAAAACAATACAACCGATAGAATCGGAACAAGTAATAGTCGAATGTGTGTGTTTATATTCATATCTTAATAAAATAAATATGTGAGCTATTTTATGCGTACTTAAAAGATACGTTCACAAAATTACAAGTTTTTTTCAGAAAGACGGCACAAGTCCTTGTAAATGTATGTAATAGGTTTGTAATATATACCGTGTTCGAACCTCTTATAAAAAGAAAAAGCAGAAGAAAAAGAAATATTTTATGTTTTACAGCATATAATTCAAAAACATTTCGTATCTTTGCAGTGTTAATAAAGAAAACAAGATGTAAAACCGCTCTTCAAAACGTGGAGGGCAAAAAAAGAGGAAACAAATTATGAAAAAGAATGCAAATGAAAAGATTATGATGTTACAGTACCGTATTAAACGCTATCAAGCAATGGGAAATGGTGCAATGTGCCAAACCCTGAACGGTAAACTTCAAAAATTGCTGTCACAGCAGGTTGCCATGTAAATAAACACACTAATTATATTGAAATAAAGCGAGGAACTTTCGAGTATCCTCGCTTTTTTTATACTTTTGTACTCTAAAGATAATAAAACACATCAATTATGAAGAAACTATTAATATCGGTCGCGGTATTCGCCTTTGCCATAGCCTCATTTGCACAAGCACCCGGCTATGAATTCACAACCGTTGTATCCCACAAAGCCACACCTGTCAAAGATCAGTCGTCCACCGGAACTTGTTGGTGCTTTGCCACTGCATCTTTTATGGAGTCGGAACTGCTCCGCATGGGGAAAGGAGAATACGATTTATCAGAGATGTTCATCGTCCGCCAAAAGTACATGAACCAAATGGAAGATAATTATCTCCGACGCGGAAAAGGAAATATCGGCGAGGGAAGCCTGGCACATACTTTTAAAAACGCTTATAAGCAAGTAGGAATTGTACCGGAAGAGGCATACTCCGGTTTGATAGACGGCAACAAAGAACATAACCATGGAGCGTTATCACGTTATTTCAAGGCTTTGGTAGACGCAAATATCGCTTCTAAAAAGCGTACTCCGCAATATTATGCACTTATCAATAATCTGTTCGATACGTATTTGGGTAAACTGCCGGAGAAATTCACTTATAAAGGAAAGGAATATACACCGCAGTCTTTCACCGAAAGCCTGGGACTGAATATGGATGATTACATAGAACTGACCAGCTTCACCCACAAACCTTATTATGAAATGTTCTCTCCCGAGGTACCGGACAACTGGGAGAACCAGCCGATGTATAATCTTCCGTTGGATGAACTGATTGAAACTATCGACTATGCACTGAACAAAGGATATACCGTATGTTGGGACGGTGATGTCAGCGAACAAGGCTTCTCTTTTAAGAACGGAGTTGCTATCAATCCACAAGTGGAAGACGTAAAAGATTACTCTACTACCGATCGCGCCCGTTTTGAAAGTATGCCGAAATATCAACGCCTGGACGAAGTGTTTAAGTTTGAGCACCCTTATCCGGAAATCGCCGTAACACCTGAAATCCGTCAGGAAGGCTATGAAAAGTTTGTAACTACCGACGACCATTTAATGCATATCACCGGCATTGCAAAAGATCAGAACGGTACTAAATATTATATTACCAAGAACTCCTGGGGAGCAGAAAGTAACAAGTCCGGCGGTTACCTGAATATGTCGGAAAGCTATGTACGTGCCAAGACTATCTGCGTTATGGTACACAAAGACTCCCTACCGAAGGAATTGAAACAGAAACTCGGAATCCGATAAAACGTATCGGGCAAATTCTTATAGACTTAGTTGGAAAAAACAGGGCGGAAAAGTAGTATTACTTCACCGCCCTATTTTCTTATTAACCCACTATTAAACCCTTTTTTCTTTTATTTCTTTTTCAGCGTCACATCACTGATTTCTACCACACCACCTTTACCTAGGGAAAGGATAGCTACATAACAATCTTTCAGGATAGCCGCATCATCATCAGTATCGGATACTTCCAGATTGGCATTTGATTTCTTACTGCTGATAGCATTCACCACCTGTCCCATATCATAGTAAACCACTACTTTAGTCCATTTATCAGCATCCTTAATCTTGAAGTTATATTGTGCACCCGAAGCGTTTGGTTGAGCGTCCGCATCATAATCTCTACGCATGAAGAAAGTAGTATTGTACTTACCGTTATCATTCTTTTCCTCATTCGTCTGCTTGATATATACACTTACCGGAGTGCCGGCTTCCTTAGCTTTTGCATAGAAAGTGAGAACATAGATACCCTTTTCCAGACCGTCGGTAACACGCTGTCCCAAGAATGCCTTGTACCAGGAAATATTCTTTTCGGCTCCGGAGTTGTCAATCTTCATGGCATTCGGATACTTGGCGTCTCCTGTCTGTTCCCAAGCAATGGTAGTCGCTCCGTCAGCTTCATTATTCATGATAAACCATTCTCCTGCGGTAGCCTTGTTGGCGTTAGTTACTTTAGTTTTCACTTCGGTAGCAAACTTTTCGTTTTTAATCAGATTTTGAGCACTTACGCTTACTCCCGCGATAGCCAAAAGGCCGGCAAATAATACTTTCTTCATCTTATAGCAATTTAATTGTTAATATCTCAATTTCTATTCTTTCTTATTTTACTTGTTGAATGACAAATTTATAATTCCCGGTCATTTTCTTTTCTTCTGCTTTCAGTGTGATCCGGTAAATCTCCTTACCCCATACATTAGACAGGCGCGGATCATCTAACTTGACAGTTTCCAGTTCGGCTTTAAATTGAGCCGGATAGTCCAGTTCCACCTTCTGTCCTCTGACTTCGATACGCACTTTGCCCGGCGACGGAAATGTAACATTTCCCCAAGTCAGGAAGTTTACCTGATTAGGCGCCAGCACTTCATTTAATGTATAGTTGTCGGCCACCACCAACTTACGGTCATCCAGTTTATAAGAACGAACCCAGCTTTTTACTTTCGCTTCTGCCGGATAGGCAGCAGCTATATCAGTAGAGAAAAAGCGATTCTTCTCATTACACACCGTATTGGTAGCCTTATAGTCCTGACCGAATTTCTGCGATATCCCGTTAATCATCGGCAAGTTATGATAATCACTCTGCATCGTCCAAATCTTATAGCGGTCCTTTCCGAATGTCTGTTTGGTATATGTGCCCACGCCGGCGTCAATCAATACGGGAATCGTATTCAGATACAAAGAGAATGTGCCCGCATCATTATGATTGTGGCTTTCGTTATTGAACCCTCCTTTGGTTGCTACAAACATTCCATGTTTATTCTTCATATAGCAGAATTCCGTTTCGGGATACCAAGTCACGTCCGGCATCTCATGTTTAGGGGTCGCTTTGGCAAGATCATTACAACAAAGCAGGGACTGGAGAGAACGGAAAGCATCATTACCCATTGTAGCATACGGCTTTCTGCCATTCAATAGATAAGCGGCAAAATGCATCATCTCCTCACTGTTCACAGCCTTACCGAAACGATAGATCAATAAAGGATCACCCCCGCCTTGTGCAGATGCATCGGCAAAGTTTACGACCCAGCCATTGCCTACATAAGAGCGTGACATATATTCACCCATTCGGCGAATCATCGGTTCCTGAAACAAGGATATTTTGCCACCCGTACCGTCAGAAAGAATCTGAAGATAATCATAAAGTTTACCGGCTGCGTGTCCCCAGTAGGAAGTTCCTTCTTCACAAGCCCCGTCGGATTTCACAAAGTTTATGAACTTATCCACCGATTTCATCGAACGGTAAACGGCTTTGACCAGTTTATCCTTGTTGTTCTCCATTAATAAGAAACATTGCAACACATTGGAGTTACACCATGGATTCCAGTTGTTGATAATCTCTCCCGGCCGCCAGTTGAAAGCCATCCACCACATATCATCATCATTCATATAAGGATCGAGAATGCGTTCTTTAATAGCTTTACGTATTTGAAGAGACACCACGGGGTTAATTTTGTCGAACGGTTTACGGAAAAAATAGTGTACCCATGCCATTAAAGCACCATAACCACCGGAACCAAGATCGATAATCTGTTCGCGGAAATCAGGAAGTGAACGTTTACTGCTCTGGCGAGGCAAATGTGCAGACAAAACCCATGAATTCATCTCGCAGCTCATGTAAGCTCCGTTTAATAACTGGTCGATAAAACGTCCCTTTCCTTCGGCCAGTTCAGCAAGCATCAACGCATTCAATGCCTGGCGGTTGGCGTCATAAGGAGCTTCCATTACTTTACGATTACCACTACGTTCGTATTCCAGATAAGCAGTGGCAGGAATCAGTTTCCATTTATAATCGAGAAGTTTCTCACCGGCTGCGATAAGACGTTGCTTGTTAGGCCCCATTAACGAATCCCAGGCTGCCCGATCGGTATAAGCCGGGTAAGGCACCCAAGCTTGTTTCATTACTAATACGTTTTTCAACGTAGCTTCATCAGCCGCTTTTTGCAGCATATTTCGTTCGGTGTAAGCATTGGCTTTGAAAGAAAGACTTCCCAAAGTTGCAACCAGAAGAAAACAAAGTAAATGTTTCATTCGATTCATGGTATTTTGTTCATTTAAGTATGGCAAAGATAGCGCATCTCCCTAAAAACGAGGTGAACAAATCATACGAACCTGATGACAAAATAGTACAGAGTTCAAGAATTGTACTCACAGAGAGCTTAAATTAAGTATTCAAGTCATAAAAGCGATGATTTTATCCTGCAAAAAACAGAGGCTCTATTTGAGTAAAACAGAGGCTCTGTTTGGGGTAAATAGAGGCTCTGTTTGAGTGAAATAGAGGCTCTGTTTTATTCCCAGTCACTGAACTCGAAACTGAGCTGTTCCCAGACCCCGTGTTGCTCATCGGCTTCTTCTTTCGGATTGGAAACGGAAAGTCCGATAAGGCGGATCGGATGTTGCTCGTATTCCACTGTTTTCAATAATTCCTTGGCGAGTGGAAGCACGCGGTCCAGCGTCGTCAACTCCTGCGACTGGGTGATACTGCGGGTGATCTGACTAAAATCATGGAACTTGATTTTCAGCGTCAGAGTGTTTCCCTTGAACTCTTTTCGTTGCAGTCGTTCTATCAGTTCTACCGCCATGTGATATAGTTCGATAATAACAGATGAACGGGAGGAAATATCCCGTTCCAATGTACGCTCGCACCCGATAGATTTACGAATACGAACCGCTTCCACAGGACGTTCGTCGATCCCTCGTGCACATTCGTAATAAAGTGATCCTACTTTGCCAAAATGCGCGGTCAATGTCTCCAATGAACATTTCCGCAGTTGAAGCCCATTACGGATTCCCAACAGATGCATTCTCTTTGCCGTGACAGGTCCCACTCCCCAAAAGGATTCAATAGGCAGACGGGCGATGAACTCGAGTGCCTGTTCCGGATGAATGGTACACAACCCGTCCGGTTTACGATAATCCGAAGCTATTTTGGCAAGAAACTTATTATAAGAAATCCCGGCAGATGCAACAAGATTCAACTGGTCGCGAATCTTCTGCTTTATTTCCTTCGCTATATCCACAGCCAAAGAAATACCCTTCTTGTTCTCCGTCACATCCAGGAAAGCCTCATCCAAAGAAAGCGGTTCAATGATATCGGTATATTCATGAAAGATTTCATGTATCTGTCGGGAAACGGACTTATAGACATCCATTCTACCCGGTACGAAAATTAACTGAGGACAAAGGCGCTTTGCCTTCTGTGAGGACATCGCAGAACGGACACCGTAACGCCGGGCTTCATAGCTGGCAGCAGCTACTACTCCTCTTTCTTCGGCATGACCGACTGCCAGAGGTTTTCCCCGAAGCTCCGGATGATCACGCTGTTCTACGGATGCGTAGAAGGCGTCCATGTCAATGTGTATGATCTTTCTCTGAACCATTTCTTGCGATTAGCAGAGCAAACTTACTATAAATTCCTGAATAATTTCTGTTTAGCGGTTCAAAAAATATTCAAGATTGCACCAAACCGACTCTTAATAATACTATATTTGCATATTATCTATTGAAACCACAGGCGCACCTGAAAAGTTTATATCACAGTACTATATACTTCAATATTATGAAAAAAATACTATTTTGCGTATTAATAATGCTCTGCAGCATTTCCGCATTTGCTCAAAAAAGAATTACTTTCAAAATAGAAAAGCTTTCAACTCCCGAAAACTTCCTTTATTTGCAATCTTACGACGATATCTACAAAAGACTTATCATGTCCGAAACCGAAGTTTTTTCAAAAGAAGTTGAAAAGCAGGAAAAGAATCCGCCGTTCAATATCATCGCAAAAAGCGAAGCTCCCGACAGCCTGGTATCTTATCGCTACCATTCTTTCTTTCAAGGCATGTATCAGGCTTATGCGGACCACAGACCGTTTGTGTTATCTCCGGACATGATCTGGTTGTTAATCAGCCAAGGCTTTGCACGACATATCAACGCTAATCAAGAAGCAATGCGAGACTATATCGTCGATTTCTCCGGAAAACAATCGTTGATTGTTAAGACAGATAAACAGTTGGAAGATCCTACTCTTTCATGGAATGAGATCTTCCCTCAATTTACAGAACAAATAAAAAAACAAGTAGGAAATAGCCTGGTTGAAACACTGACTTGCAACTTCTCAACAACAACACCTTTAGAGAAAATTGCCTCTGAAATAACAATCATGGAATCCGTGAAGCCTTATTTTGAGTTTATTGTTATACGCATTGTTTGCGGAATCCCGGAAATAACCCTCGAAGGTACACCTGAAGATTGGGAGAAGGTGCTAAGTAAGGCTAAAAGTTTGAAAGGATATAAGCTCGAATGGTGGATCTCCGAGCTGGAACCTCTTCTGAAGGAATTTGTAAAAGCATCCAAAGGCGAAATTAACAAAGGCTTTTGGCGCAATATGTTTAAATATCATTCGCAAGAGAAGTATGGCGCTCCTAATATGATCGACGGCTGGATAGTGAAATTCTTTCCTTATGACAAAAAAGGACAAAGGAACAATCTAAAACAACTGGAAGGCACAGACAGTCTGCCTGATGAAATAGTAAAAGTAGATTTAAAATATCAGGAAGTATATAACAATACAGTTACAGAAACTCCGTTGGAACTTTGGGCAGGCTTCGTCGGGCTTGAACAGAATAAAAGAAACTTCGCTCTACGACCACAAATCAGTTGGATGATCAGAAAGAAAGACCTCACTAACAACAAAGTGAAAAACAAATTAATGGCAGATGCACAAGGTACAGGTTTCGGTCGTGGCATTTCTATTAGAGTGAAAGAATTTCCTTCTGTTTTGTTAGAACTCACTGAAATAAAGAAATTGGAAATAAGATTCATTAATCAGATTGATATACCGGATGAAATATCAAAGATAAAAATTGAACATTTAGAGTTATTCGGGAAAATAAGCAAAGAAGGAATTGAACGTATCAAAAGACTATTGCCTGATAGTGATATTAAAATAAATGGTTCACGAATATAAGAAATAGTCCCGATGAACGGGACTATTTCTTATATATATCAGGCCTGTTTCTTAGCCAGAAACTTCTTAGTCAGCCACTTTCTTACAGGTTCATCATACAACTTCAGACAGAGGTATGCCAACAGGATATTTCCGAAGAATACTACCAAAGCCACCGGCCATGTATCGGAGAAAGTGAGTTTTTCCCCACTCCACAACCAGGCATAATACAAATACATAAAAGGATAATGAACGATGTACAAGGGATAGGATATATCTCCCAGGAATTTGCAAATTCCGGAAGTCCCTTTATCTGTCGTTTTTCCGGAGGCACCCAGGTAAACAAGGATCGGGAAAAGAATAATGGTACATACAGAGTCATAAATACCATTCATCCACGAAGCTTCCATACCGCCGATATGTGGTATAGACAGTAGAACAGCAATCGCAATACTACATATCCAGAAAGCTCCTCTAATCTTGACCGGTTTAAAAATACGCGACATCAACAACCCTGCGGAAAAAGCAAACAGCAAACGCAGAAATCCTCCGAGCAGATTATAATCCAGCAATGACCAACCTACACCTAAATGCCCATAACCGGAAAGATTGCATACAGCAAATGAAGCCAGTCCGATCGCCGCCAGAATGACAAGCACGGTCAGCTGTTTGGTCGAGAACCGGCGGATAAACAGGGCATACAGAATATTCCCTATATACTCGAAAAACAAAGACCAACTCGGACCGTTCAAAGGATACATTTCTCCATTTCCACGAACTTCGGAACCCGAACCGGGTACAGCCGGAATCAAGAAAAGATTGAGAAGCAATGCAAGCATCACCATAGATATGCTGACCTGCGTACCGTCCCACTTCTCACAACCTTGTATACAAAACGTAATAGCACCTAAAACAGCTCCCAGGATAACCATTGGATGTAAACGGATTAACCTGCGTTTGAAAAAGTCTTTTGTGTTCATCGTTGTTTTCCAACGGTCGTCATAAGCGTAACCAACAACGAATCCCGACAGGATAAAAAAGAAATCGACGGCCAAATAGCCGTGATTGAACCGCTGGTCTATGGGACTTGTGGCAAAGCCTTCAAATATATGATACCATATAACCAAAAGAGCAGCGATTCCTCTCAAGCCGTCAAGGAGTTCATAATGGGGTTTACTATCTGCAAATGCAGCAGAAGAAGAGATGTTTTGCATGATAAATTTATAAATTAGATTATTATTTTGCGTATCACTGATGAGGGCCCAAAGTTACAGAAGTTAGTTATTAAAAAAATTGTCCTACATCAAAATACGCCCCTACCAGAAATTATTTCCGGCTTCTAAGGCGGCTAAGTGTCGGAAGGGTTATTCCAAGATAAGAGGCAATATATCCTAATTGTACCCGCTGGCATATCTGAGGAAACTGCTGCATAAATTCCTCATATCGCTCTTTGGCCGACAAAGTCAGGCGATCTTTGTGTGAACGGTGTAAGCGTCGGTATTCATTCTGATGAATGATCCTTCCCCAATTAGCCAGTTCGATATTGGTCTGAAAAAGCCGGATCAAATCAGATAGTGCTATTTTATAGGCAACCACGTCTTCAAGCGTTTCCACAAATTCCTCACTCATTTTATTATAATATAATTCATCCATGCTGAAAACAATCCCTCCTTCACACGAGAAGGAGGTAGTGATTTCCTCTCCGTTGACCAGCCAATAAGAGCGGGTCATTCCTTTTTCGATGAAATAAGCTGATCTGCTATATTGATTAGCCTTTATCAATTGATATTTTTTAGGGAAATGGCAAAGTGTCACATTATCCTTCAATAGTTGTATTGTATCATCAGAAACCGGATACAGAGAGGTCATCATTTCTATTACATTCGTCATAAAGCAAATCCTTAATTGTTTTTCCAGTGGTCACAAAGATAGGAAAAACAATTACTTCAGCAATACAAACGGCAACCATTTTACAAAACGATATTCTCTATCGAGCTTTAAGGCAATGACAGGTATTTGTCGTCCTTTCTCCCAAGCCGGCAAGGATAAGATGACCTCATTATTCTTTCGTTGAATCTTAATCCTTTTACCTGTTGACAAATCAAAAGCTTTGGTTATCTGATAGCCTTCCAAAGAATTTATCCGAAGGGTAGAAACCGGTTTCCGTAAATGCAAGTATATATACTCATCTTTATATTCATCAGTTTGCTTGAAAGGGCCTCCATGTGTATCATACACAGCTTCTCTATTCCGGTTGATCCATTTCGTCAATTCATATAACCGTTCCACTTGTTCTTCGGGCATCTCTCCGGTAGGTTTAGGTCCGATATTCACTAATAGATTACCGTTACCGCAAAGTGTTTTACTAAACATTCCGATCAGTTCGTCTGCTGTCAGCATCTTAGCATCAGGTTCGTAAGCATATACCGGATAAGTGACGCTGGTACATGCTTCCCATGGAAACGGGGGAGCATCTGTTGTTTTGGCTTCTATTGAGAAGTAGTCGCCCGATGAGCCGTCTGTCCAGAAAGTTTCATGCCCGTCCTCTCCTCTGGTAATAGCCAGACGAGTAGATAACGTATTACTTTTTAGTTTCTTGATATACTGATATAAATCATTTCCTTCTTTTGCAGTCCAAAGAGGATCCAGCCAAAAGCCGTCAAACCACAAGATATCCGGCTGGTAACGGTCTATCAGTTCTTTTGTCTGGTTATGCACAAACCGGATAAAATCTTCCCGCCCATATTTCGGTTCTTTTATTTCTCTTCCAACTTGTGCCATAGAGTTCCAACCGCAATAATCAATGTCTGCTATTGAATAGTAAATGCCATAAAGCAATCCCTGTTTCCGACATTCTTCACCCAATTCCTTCAAAATATCTCGCTTGAAAGGTATGCGGTCTATATCAAAGATAGAATATTCGCTCGGCCAAATGCAAAACCCGTCATGGTGTTTTGAAATGACTACCATATATTTGCATCCGGCCTGAACAGCTACATTTACAATCTCTTTAGGATTGAAATTCTGAGGATTCCATTTCATGGTAATAGAGTCTGCCACACTTTTAGGAGTACCATTACCAATAGCCCAGGAATCTCCTGTACCGGGTGAATGACAAGCCATCCAATGAATGAACAAACCCAGTTTGGCATCTTGAAACTGTTTTAGAAGTTTCTTGTCCGTTTGAGGATTAAGTACCGTTGTCTGACTTTGCACACAAGTTAAATATCCACATATAAACAATAATAGAAAAGAGAGTCTTTTAAGCTGCATATAATAAAGGTTATTTTAGTTATTTTTCTATATTCAAAGAGGTGTTTTACCCCATACATCTGAATTAGCGGTCATGATTTTTAAACATAAACCACTCCAGATTCATAAAATCCTGCCCGGTCATAGACGGATCATTGTTCTTGAACACCAGCACCAATGCATGAACACCGGTCACCGGTTTCACTTTTGTTCGGTGAACGGAATAGGCAACATCCCCATTCATCGGTTGCAGCTCACAAGTACCAATCAGTTCTCCATCCGGTTTATCCAAACGGATTTCAATAGTACCGGCAGCATTCTTTCCCCATGTTTTGCAAATGAAAGAATTCACCTCCATTCCTGTAAAATCGAAATATTTCCAGTAAGCACAATCTCCATTCCGTATAGCCGACAAATATTCTACCGGATTGCTATGTGCCGGACGCCGAACAACTACCGTGGTATGCCCCGACAAAAGACAAGCCCTCGCCGCATCCATACGCAATAAAGGATTAATAGGCCCCCCACAACCTTGAGTGGTCATTTCTACTTCATTGATAGTTCCGTCCGGATTAAATACAATGGGTTCCATACAAACCTTACGCATAGATGAACTAGCATGGGTAGGCCGATGATAAAAGATATACCACTGCCCATCTATTTCAGCAATAGAACCGTGATTGTTCACTAAATTCCGGTCACTCCCCCAATTGTCTATAATTACTCCCCGATATGTATAAGGACCTAATGGAGAAGTAGCCGTAGCATAGTTCAGGGTAGCACAATTAGATTCACCGTGACGCTGGTGCCCGGCATATACATAATAGTAGATGCCATTCCGTTTACGGACCGAACTGCCTTCATTGAATGCATGTTCTTTATAAGTCAGCAGTTTCTCATGTACTTCACCTTCGATAGATAACATATCCTTACTCAGTTTAGCTCCTTTGGCATTGGCTTGTCCCCAGAATAAATAAGCTTGCCCGTCATCATCTATAAAGACCGAAGGATCAATTCCATGAATTCCGGCTATGGCTTTTCCCTCTTTAAAAGGTCCATAAGGAGAAGAAGATACGGCAACACCTTCATCTTCCTTTTCATTCGTCAGGCAATAGTATAAATAGTATTTGCCGTTGTGATAGATACAGTCCGGAGCATAAAGCAACTGGTCGGTATAGTCGACTTGCTTCCCTATACCTTTTGTAGCGAAAGAAAACTGTTCCACATCCCAATTTATCAAATCAGAAGTCGATAACACATCATAGGTATGCGAACACCAGACATTTGTCGGCTCATCACGCGAACCATATACATAGACACGCCCATCAGGCATCTGCCTGGCCTCCGGATCGGCAATATACACGCCCGGAGGAGAAATAGGATTAAGCATTCGATGATTAGTCTTAAGTAATTTGGAAACCTTCTTTCCTGTTTGTTCGGTCACAGCCGTATTTACCATGCGATGCTGTGCCGACAATCCCAAACAAAAGGTTAAGAGTATAAAAAACAGTATCTTATTTCTCATAATTCTATATTTTTTCAGTTTTAACTCTAACGTATCATTTGATTATTTTATAAAAAAGTCTTTTTTGATCCGTATATCCTCCACCGAACGACCTATCATCAGGTTGAACTTCCCGGATTCGACAACATATTTCATATCTTCATTCCAAAGTCCCAAATCGGAATAAGGAATGACTATCCGAATATCCTTAGATTCTCCCGGATTCAGACTCACTTTCTCAAAACCTTTTAGGCAGGCAACAGGCGTTACAACACTAGAAACACAATCACGTATAAATACTAAAGCGGTTTCTTTTCCTGCCATATTTCCCGTATTCTTAACAGTAAATGTAAATTCAATATCCTGAGTTTGAGGAATGACACTGTCGATTTTCAATCCTGAATATTCATAACTCGTATAGCTTAATCCATGACCGAAACAAAATGCAGGTTTTTCATCTTCTCTGGAAGAACCCAAACCATAACCCGTCCAATATCTGGAAGGTCTTTGATAATAATACATTGGGATTTGACCGGCATGTTTGGGAATGGTAATTGGCAATTTGCCCGAAGGATTCACTTCTCCAAATAATATTTCAGCTAAAGCTTGTCCACCATACATTCCCGGTTCCCACACATCTACTATGGTTGGGATGTTTTTGGTTATCCATTCGTTATTTAGAGGTTTGCCATTTACAATGACGATAACTACGGGAGTACCAGTGGCATGTATTGCTTGGACCAGCTCCAACTGTCGTCCGTAGAAATCTATTGAAGGACGGTCCGCCGATTCTCCATAAGTTCTTAATCCCCATTCCGAACGTATTCCATATCCTCCAATTGCAACAATTGCCAAATCGGACTGCCGGGCCTTTCGGACAGCATCATCAATACTGTAATCAGAGATGCCGCCGCCTTCGGTTATCAGCTTCTTCTGAATAGCAGGATCGGTAGTATTTACCGACAGATCAGATTTCTTTGCCTTAATCCGTCCGCTATTGCTGTATAAGATCGACTGCTCGGGAGAGGCTGCCGCCTGAATACCCTCCAAAATAGTAGTTACGTGGTCATCCGGTTGAAAGATAGACCAGTCACCCAGAATACTTTGATTGTCAGCATTCGGTCCGGTAACTAAAATCTTCTTGTATTTAGTCCTGTCAAGAGGTAGGATTTGCCGGTCATTTTTAAGCAAGACAATGGCTTCTCTAGCAGCTTCCAAAGCCAATGCTTTGTTCTCTTTGCTACCATAACTATCTTCTTCAGGAGATACATAACGCTTCTCAAACAATCCCAGCTCGAATTTAATCTTCAAGATTCTTCTGACAGCATCATCAATACGCCGGGGAGATACTTTCTTTTCCCTGACTAACTCTACGAGCGGACTTACAAAGCGCGCCGAATCAGCAGAATACATATGCATATCCAAACCGGCATTGACCGACTTGCAAACAGCCTCTTTCTGATTTTCAGCTATCTGATGCAAAGAAGTAGCCAAATTCTCCACATCTCCCATATCACTGATAAAAAAGCCTTTAAAGCCATACTCCTGCTTGATTATATCAGTCAACAACCACTTGGACGCATGCACCGGCACTCCTGTAATATCATTATGTCCGGGCATAATAGTCATACATCCGGCCTCTATGGCTGCCTTGAAGGGAGGCAGAAAATACGAACGGAGTGCCCGTTCAGACAGTTCGGCGCTAGCATGATTACATCCTCCGACAGATGCACCTCCCCCCACCAGATGTTTGACTGAAACAGCCACTTTCTTAAAAGGATTTTCATTGCCCTGGTACCCCCGTATAGCCTCTTTAACCAATTCGCTTGTCAGAAAAGGATCTTCGCCATAGGTTTCACCGGTCCTTCCCCAACGGGCGTCCTGAACGATATCTATACAAGGAGCAAATGCCCAATGTATACCGGAGGAACGGATTTCTTCACCGGCCTTCGAAGTCGTGCGATAAATTAATTCCCGGTTGAAAGTAGCGGCCATGCTTATGGAAGTCGGGAAAATCGTTCTGCCCGTAAGCATGGCATATCCATGTGCCGCGTCCATGCCTATAAGATAAGGAATCTTCAGACGGGTTTGTTCGGACAGTTTTTGTAGTTGATTGCATTCTTCAGGCTCCAAATCCGCCAGCCATGCACCGAAATCATAATATCCATTCTTAAATATGGCCTCTTTATCCCATACGGTAACCATATCCATTTGCCCGACCTTTTCCTCCAATGTCATCTGCGCAAGCAATGCTTCCACTCTTTTGTCTACAGGTTGTTTGGCATCCATATAAACGGAAGTGTCTACCTCTTGTGTAGACCGACAAGACATAAGAAGCAAAATTAAAGTATATAAAATCAATTTCTTCATGTTTATTCAAATTTTATCGTTTTATAATTTTCGATTGGGTTCAGGCATACATTACCCGGTTCTATTATCGGGATAACTGCTCCGGATAGTTTCACTTTCTTACCTTCATAAATAACTTCACCCATTTCACGACGTTCCAGACTTGTATTTAAAGATATGAAAAAGGGAAATAGATCGTGTCCTGTTGCAAGACTCATGTCCTCTATCATCTCTTCCCAAGTCAGAAGTCGCATCGGATCGTTTTTCCAACGGGTATACTGGATATGTTTCCACCGGGCATACCAAGTATTTCCATATGTGTCGTCCAAACGTTGCCAGATATACCAAAGTTTATACCAGCCTGCCCCGTAAGAAAATTGCTTGGCATACTCTCCGTCATTTGTATATCTTTTTAAGTCTAGTTTATCAAATTCGGAAGAACGGAAGAAATCTTCGCACTTTTTATTCGCATGTTGCCGGAGTTCCTCATTGTAAAGTGCCTCTACTTTTCCCTGAAACCAACCGGCATGTGCTTCTCCCTGATTTCCAAAAGGTACATCACCAGCCGCTTGTCCTTTCTCGTTGACCGGGCCTGCCAGTGTATGCGCCAGTTCATGTCCATAAATAGAAATCAGACTGGCTGAATCTTGACTAATAATACCATTCTCCTTAGGAAAGAAACTGTTGACAGCCCAGCCTCCTCCACTTCCGGCAGAGAGAACGAGAAACATCGGTTCCTCAGTTTGCCGAGACGGATACCACTGCAACAATGTATCGTTTATCTTAAAGAATTCTTTTTTTATACATTCAAGAAGAGTATGGTTAACAGTAGGCGCATAATAAGTGACCATACCATTAATAACACTTTCCAATTCCGGATAGATAGCTCCGCCACCACCCATTGTTTGGGGCAAACGAGGCTCTCCTCCCACCGGAACCTGTTTCTCACATAACCAGTCCATTATTTGGTCAACAAAAGCACTTCCCGCTTCCCCATTACTTAGAAAATCATCTAAAGCCGTACCGACTGCTATACGTCCCTTACCATATTCACGGTAAGCGCGGATAGGCAAACTGTCACTCCCCATTTCCCAAGGTATCCACTGTTCTGAAAGAGCCAGACCAATATGCCGACGATTCTTATAGTTCTGATAATCTTTGGTATAACTTGCATCAAAATTCTTGAGCAACCGGTTCAGAGACCAATTATCGACCTGTTCTGCTTTTACAGGATCAGCCAGAATAATCAAGCTACCTCCCTCAGATACAAAATCTTTGAGCAAGAGACACTCCTGCTCCGTATAAACCGGAGCAGAAGGGTCATTCTGAAAAGTAATGATTACGTTATATCTAAAATTAGGATACCAGGCAAAAGGATAAATCTTACGTTCCGGATCATATGGAATACGGATACGGGACACCCCCTTCTCATCCAGGACACTACCGAGTGAGGCTTGTGACGATACACTACGAAATCCTTTCTGGTGTAACATATCCGGCAATCCCCACATGAAATTGAACGAACATTGATGCGAAAGATCAATAAGGACATTATATCCTTTATCTATCGTCATGGCAATGGGAGCAGGAGGATATTTCTTCCCGATTTCGACAGGTAGAGTTTCTCCGGAATGCCACGCCTCGGTGATAATTTGTTCTTCATCTTTCAGTGTGCACCCAGTGACGAGCACAGTAATCCAAAGCATTAATAAACATCTGATAATCATTACTTATATACATTTTATTTGGAACGTTCAACAGTTATCAGTTTACCGTCTGCTTGTACGGCTCTGATAGTACATTGGCTGACAGGAAGTTCGTCGGGTAAAGTGAACTTCAGGAAGTTAGAGAAGTATTTTCGTTTTCCGTCTTTCCAGATTTCAAAAGCTACCGCTTCATTACCGTTAATTATGGTTACTTGCTGTCCACTGGCACTATAAGTCGGGGTCTTGGTTATCTTTTGATTCTCTTTAAACTGAGTATAGTGACCTACATCCCCTATTTTACCAGTCAGTCCCAGACTTTCCAAACCTGCATCTCCGTCTTTCCGATCTTCAATATAGTAGAAAGGTTGAGGATTCGGATATTTGGAAGTGTATTCTCTAGTTTCTGCAATCATTGCATTGGTGACAGTATAGCGATTTGACCCATATTGTTCGATAGTTTCGTCTACCGGAGTCATAAATCCCCACATATCAAAGAAATCTGCCAAATTCTTTTGAGCTATGTCACTGGCATATTTCACAAATAGCATTTGGCGCTCTCCTACAGGGATATTATTCAAGTTTCTATTATTACGCAATTTCTTGAATAATTCCGGGTAGAAATCGGATTTGATACCACATCGGTGGAAATAAAGCCATAATTGCCAGTATATACGCATATGAATTTCCGTATCTTCCTTCTTGGGATCGCCAAGGAAATTACAGAAAGGACGGTTATTCAGTTTCCTGTCTGCCAATACGCTCAACGGAGCTCCGTTTGAACACTCTCTCCCTATTTTATAAAGTACATAATTTGAAAAGAGGTTATTGGATGACTCAAAACAGCCGGTCCAGGCAATAGCCCCCTGGTGAAGGTGACCGATTTCATGGGCAGGACCCCAGCAGCGTCGTTCGGTATATAACTTTTCAGTAGGCATAAATTCGTCCAATGCATTAATCCCGAAACCTATTTGTCCGTTACCGGCCCACATATAACTATCGTCATTGATCGAGGAACCATTCACATGATTATTGAACAATGCAGGACGAATATCCTCCAAGCCTAATAGTTCGTATTGCCAGTTCACAAAATGATCAAACATAGTGATATACTCAACTATAGAATTCGGCTGCCACTGAAGTAACTTGGTACGATGAAAATTCAGTAACATTTCATTTCCCTTAATAAGAAAATATTCATAGGTCGCCTTTTGAAGAAGTTCTGTGTAAACTGCATCGGTCTTATCCCTTTCCAAATCAAAATAACCGCTAACTGTACCGGAAGTCAATGGTATATGAATCTTTACAGGTTTCGCATTCTCCGAAGTTAGTTCGGTGTTATACATAACAAACAACATACCATCACCCTTCATTTGGAGTTTGTTGATACCTTCATTCAACATGTATTTGTCTCCACTCAAATTGGAGGATCGAATCGCTTGTAAACTAATAGTATTCCCATAAGTTTCTCCTACCATGACTATTAATTCATCACCTGAATTTACATAGATACCAGTAGGATTATCCAAATCAGTGTATGATTTCATATACAGTTTATCAGCCCAATTATTAGGAGCACTATAAGGTTTGTATTCCTGAATTCGGAATTTCTTTTCCCAAGTATCATAAGTGCCGTTTTTCAGTTGCATAGCTATATTGATAAAATAGCCGGGCAATGCTTGAATTTGTTGCATAGTTGCCTCCGGACGCACTTCGCTACAAGTGAGATCTGTAAATACACTTAACAGCTGTTTCTCTTGTTCACTCAAGCCTGATTTCATCTCATAAAATTCGATTTCTTCACAGTTCACATAATCATCTTTTGCGGTATTAATTACAACCTTTAATTTAGTGATCTTTGCTAATGGTTTACCCATAGCAAGTTTAGTTTGCGAAGTTGACTTCTTGAAATCGTATGAACCCAGAAGAATATATTCAGGTGTGTCTTGTGTTGCATAATACAGGTCAAATGTCCCCCAATGACCTCCTCCGGTACTTCGCGGAGTATAAACAAAATAATCCAATGTATGTGTTCCGTCAAAATCAAACTCAAGAATGACAGGGAATTTCGTGGCTCCCGCAGCCCAAGGACTATGATAAAAATTATTTCCACCAAGTCCATCCCAACATTTTTCTATTTCTTGTCCCGGTTGATACTGACTGGCAGTTCCACCGGTAGGTTTGAACATAACATCTCCGCCCGGTTCAACATCATCGGTATTAGGTTCCAACGGTTTTTGTTGAATAACACATTCAGCCGCTACGCCTTCATATTTCTCATTATCAAAATGAATAGAAGCAGAACGCACCTCTCCGTACATCGCATAATTATCAATATGGAAAGTATGTTCTTTACTACTCAGGGCACGTGTATCAGGAACAGTCGTCTCGTTCAACCAATCACAGACTTCTGGTATATTGACCTTATAATCTATATTAGATGTAATTTTAAGTCTCACATCTCCACCGTCGGCAGACAATGTAGTGGCAGTAAGCGGAGTAACCAAAATTGCCGGACCATATCCTAGTTGCCGAACCTTGATAGTATATTCTTTGACTGTCGAAACAACTTTTACTACTGCTTCTCTGACCTCTGGTTCTTCACTGGCAGGAATATACAGACGCACCATGTTTTCGTCAATAACTTTCGTCGCCATACACCAGTTTGGGGCAGAAGATGTAATACGCCATTCATCCTTGGATAAATTGGTAATTACCGGTATTTCGATATCATGTTTTTTGTTATCGAAATCCTGTATTAGAAATTCTTCCGCTATTTCCAATTGAGGTATAGAATGATTTTCATCTTCATCATTGCATCCACAGAAGACTGGCATGCAGCATATAAGCATAACCAAAATTAAGCTTTTGATTCTTTGTATATCTTGTTTATCCATACATTTTTAATTTATAAGTATATTATTTGATTTATTCCGCAACCCATAAATTTAACTCGGCAATAGCTATAGCATTCAGTATTGACTCTTTAGAATGAGTCGATTCAATACGCAGATATCTGAACGAACCAGACATTGGCACCATAAGTTCCGATTCATAAGTAGCTCCCATTTCTGACAATGGCAGATCATCACTTAAAGTTTTCAATAAAGTAAAGTCTATTCCATTCTCACTTGTATAAATATTGAGCTCTTGCGGATTTGCATTACCATTGTTAGAACCATTAGCGGCGGTTCTAGTGATATAGCTAAATTTAAAACCACTATACACATGAGGCAATTCAACCTGTATATATGGGAATTCCGAGAAATCACTAGGATAACCATGAAATGCCCAATACGAATGGAAGGAGGTATTGATATCTCCATCAATGATATTGACAAGTTGCGTACGTGGATCCAATGATTCAAAATCTTCAGTTCTCGCATTGCTGGAGATCATGCTTTCTGTCAGTTTGATCTCTTCTAATTCTGTTATATCAATATGCTTCTGATATACGATACCAGCCAGATAAGTATTTGTCCCTTCTTTAATGTCAAATGTAGGCATACTACATTCGGACAATTCTATCGGTAACATGTATTTACCAAATTTCAAATCATCCGGAATATTAATTTTAACCGTAGCGATACTTGTACTTTTTCCGGAAACGAACGAAACCTTTTCTGCTAAAGTATAACAATTATCCGGTAGTAATTCGAAATCTGCATGATTAGTCTCATTATAAGCAGTCAACAATTCAGGATTAATCTTTAAAGTGCAATCAAAATCCCAATTATTTTCCATCGGCATACTTATAGGTATAGTAATATCGAAACTTGTTTCCCCACCTTCTTCCGCTTTATAAGGCTGATAACCTGATTTTTCAAAATAGAGATAAGGGGTGACAATATCCGGAACAATAAATATTTGCCTTTTATCAATATTGATATCATCACTAGAATTATTCAAGACAAGTGGCAAAATATAGTTGGCCTTATCCAATTCTTTAATTTTATCAATATAGAAAAACGCCTTTACCTTTTTGTGGTTATCGGTATCTTCAAACGCCAATGTTGGTGTTTCCAGCTTGAAACAGTTATCAGGTAACAATTTATAATCCGTTTCATTTTCTGCATTATAAATTTGTATATTAACAGCATCTAAAACAGAAACATCAACTGTTGAATATTTCTTTGAATTATATCCGGCCCTAATAACGGTGAATTCACAACTGGCTTCATTGCTTGTATCATAAATAGTAACATGCTGCTCTCCATTATTTTTAAAATAGAGAATAGACTCATATTGATCCAAATAATCCTCACATCCATCATCACAAGCGCCTAATGACACTAATGCGAGAAAAAAGATGATGATTTTAAATATATTGTTTTTCATACAGTTTTCTTTTTGTTGATTTACGAAATTACCACCCATAATTTTGTGTCAGTTGTTTGTTCAAGCTGATTTCTGTCTGAGTAAACGGATACAAGTAATGTTGTTTTTTGAATACACGTTTTTCAAACACTGTTCTTTCCCAAAAACTATCAGGAGTTACATCACCGCTTCCGGTAGTTTCCACATTCATACCCCACATCTTACCCCCGTCACATTCTTCAGCGATTTTCCAAGTACGAGTATCAAAAAAACGATGATTTTCGAAAGCCAGCTCTACACGACGTTCTTTACGGCATAAATCAAGTAATTCATTATCATCAGCATGAGGATAAGATTCAGTAATAGACGGCAGAGCAACTCTTGCTCTCAGCTCTTGCCACACTTCCATTGCTTTGGTATAATAATTAGCCGGGATATTCACCCCTCTAATTTTACATTCTAACACAGCCTCTATAAAATTCAGGTAAATTTCTCCCAACCGGAAAGTCGGAAAAGTAATTTCTCCCCATTGTCCATTTGCCGAATTAGCCGTATGGTCATAAAAGCGATTCACCAAAAAACCAGACTTAGGACGAGCGTCCGAAGTATAACCGTTGGCCCCATGAGCAAAAGAAGTAAGTGTCATTTCATTACCATGATGCCATTTGCTCCCACTAAAGAAAACTGTTACATAAAAACGCGGATCTCTTTCCGTACACATCTTTACAGTATTCAGTTTGTAAGAAGCAGCTCCTCCCCATGCAGGATAGACGAAATCAGTATAAGCCATCTCGTCCATAGGATAACCAGACTCCTGATCAACTATAGGACTACCGTCTGATTCATAACCTGTAATAGGAAACCTACCTGTCTTTGCCATTGGATAGGCATCCACTTGTTGCTGAGTAACCCCGACAAATCCCCAAGAAGAACTACCTGCAACGGAAGTAGGACATGTATGAGCCGACATTATAAAACGGCCTTTCGAACCGGTAGTCCATATTAACTCACTGTTCCACTTTTCTTGTGTTATGCCATAATAATTATCATACGGATCATCATCATCAGAGTGATATAATTGGTAAAGATTGCCATCAATGATCTTGTATGCTGCATCTGCTGCCGTTTTCCACTTTGCCGCATCATAATTCTGCGGAAACAGATTCGTTCCATCAGGATTTTTAACAGAGGCATACATCGTATTTCCATTAAACAAATCACGTGCAGAATAAAGAGTCAAGCGTGAGATTATGGCTTGGCAAGCACCTTTGGTAGCCAAGCCCTTTTCTGTACTGGAAGTCCAGTTAGACTTCATATACGGGCTCTCAATCAACGAATTCAACTCACCTATTACATAATTCACACATTCATCCCATGTATTACGGGGACGTTCCAGTTCAGCAGCACTTTTTGTAAAATCAAGCAGTTCATCATGCAGAATGAATACCGGTCCGTAGATTCTCATCATCAGAAAATAGTAATAACAACGTGCAAAACGAGTTTGTACCTTCCACTGTTCTTTTTCATCATTGCTCAACAACGGGTCAGTACAACGATCAATATTAGCTAAAAATATGTTACACTCACGTATCCCTCTATAATAAGTACTCATACGTTCGTAAGGTACATTTGACGGATTCCAAGCTCCGGAAGTCATAATATGATATTCACGGTTTCGCATTGAAACTGTTACTTCATCAGCTGCCCCGCTCCACGGAGTATATTGGAAATCATTAGCGTCATCCGGTAAGAAACTCATAGTAGTTAACCAATATTTACGTGAATCCGCACGGGTTTCCCACACTTTATCCAAAGTCAGCGCTTCATCTTCCTGTCTATCCAGAAAAGAGTCACATGATGTTTGTGACAGCAGTAAGACACACACAAACAAAGAAGAACAGTATTTAGTTATTTTTTTCATATATCGTTTCATATTATATTAGAATTTAGCGTTCAAACCTATTGTGAAAACTCTTAATGGAGGATAAATACCTCCGTCTGAACTTCCGGTTTCCGGATCCCATAATTTGAATTTACTAAAGGTCAGCAAATTACTCCCTGAGACATAAATACGGGTAGATTTGATAAACGTTTTTTCAAGAATAGACTTGGGAATAGTGTATCCAATTTCAAAATTTTTCAGTCGCAAGAAGCGCCCGTCCCGCATAGTAAGTGTAGATGTCTGGTTATTGTTAGTAGAACCTTCCCCACCGGCTTCACTCAATCTGGGATAGTAAGCAGCCAGGTTCTGTTCCGGTGTATTGGTTGTCTTCCACACATGATCGTAAATATCAGCATTGATTGCACTTTGATTAATATTACCGGTAGAGAAAGGACGCATTGCAGTGCCGCCAATATAGAAAGTACAATGAGCTATTCCCTGGAAGAAAGCATTGATATCCCAGCTTCTCCATTGGGCAGTCAGTCCGAAACCATAAGTAATCTCCGGAATATTTGTATATCCTAAAGCCACTTTATCATATGTATCAACCACTCCGTCTCCATTAACGTCTCTGTATCTGACATCACCCACACGATAAGTTCCAAAATTCTGTTCGGGAGCATTGTCTATTTCTTCCTGGCTTTGAAACAATCCTTCAGCTATAAGTCCGAAAGTATGGTTTCCTCCAGTTCCGAATGTTTTTCCAATACTGTTTTGATATTTATAAAGGTGTTCTACTTCGTCGTTATTCAGTAATTTATTCCGGTTGAATGTAAAATTAGCCCGCCCGGTCAAAAACACCTCTCCGACTTTTTCCTCATATTCGAGTGTTGCATCCACTCCCCGGTTAACAGACGCCCCGATATTGGTTTTCGGTTTTGTTGTCAGTCCGACGATAGCCGGAAGTCCTTGTCGGTTAATAAATACCCCTTCACGTTTTTCATGAAAATAATCAGCTTGTATCTTAATTCTGTCAAACAGTCTCATTTCAAATCCCAAATTGGTTTTATAAGCTTTTTCCCAACTGACATTTAAATTTTCAACATTTCCGACTTGGATACCTCCGCCTCCTTCACTTCCGTTCTCGCCATAATTCCACCCATTGTTGGTGCTGATAGTTGATTGATAAATCCACCGGTCTCCACCAATCGCGTCATTTCCCACACTACCATAGGACGCTTTCAATTTCAATTCACTGACAACCGGAAGAATTGGTTCCCAGAATTTCTCATTAGAAATCATCCAACCGACAGCATAAGCCGGGAAAAATCCGAACCGATGTCCCTTGGCAAAGTTTTCCGAACCGTTATATCCCATATTAAATTCAGCAAAATAAGTATCCTTAAAAGCATAAGTCACACGCCCGGCAAGTCCTTGATATTTATAAGGTAATGAAAGGGTTTTGCTATAAGTCAGTTTCTTGTTTGTAACCTTATGATTGTATAAAAGCATGGCACCTACACGATGTTTTTCGGCAAACAACCGATTATAGTTGATACTACCTTCCAAATAGGTAGTAATGGAACCACTACCACTTTCACTAAGTCCTAATTCGTCTGTTCCGGTCACAATAGGACTACCAAAAATCAAATTCCCGTCTTCATCACGACCCTTAGCATAATATTGATTCGGTGTTTTAGAACGAACAATGGTGTTAGTATTAACCGCATCCCAGGAAAATTTAATAGAAGCTGTCAGCCCTTTGGTGACTAAATCTCCTAAATCCTGATTGATTCCGATAAGTGACTGTGCGGAATTCCAAAATTGTTCGCGATATCCGGAATGAACTAAAAGATTCCAAGGATTCTCGCCACCTTGCATACTCGGATAAGAAAGAGTTCCGTCTGAATATTCTTTAGGATAAACACCGGGAGAAGCTTCGAAAGCTCTCGACCAGATTTTATCTTTCTCTACACCGGGACCATAAAACTTCTCATATATATTGGCCAGATTTACATTCAGAACAGTAGACTTTGTTACATTAAAATCCATATTAGCACGGAAGCTATATTTATTGTAACGAAGAGATGTATCATAGTCATATCGTTGCCCTGCATTTCTAAAAATAGAACCTTCATTATACAGCGAACCGGAAACAAAGTATTTACAAATATCACCTCCACCGGATACATTCAAATTTACCCGCTGGTTAGAGGCCATATTCTTATAAAGTTCATGCATCCAGTCAACATCAGGATACAAATCGGGATCTGTCCCATTCTGGAAATATCCTATTTGCTCTGGAGTATAATATTCATAACCTTTCATCTCATTGTATAATTCAGCCCATTGTGCAGAGTTTACAAATTCCGGCATTTTGGTAGGTTGAGTAAAACCAGCTTCTACTCTGGCATTAATAACAGGTTTACCCTCTGCCCCTTTCTTGGTTGTAATCAAGATTACACCATTAGCTCCTCGCACACCATAAACAGCGGAAGCGGAAGCATCTTTTAATATAGAAAAAGAAGCGATATCCTCTACATCTACTAAGTCCAAATCCCGTTCGATTCCGTCTACCAATACCAATGGAGTGTTACCACCGGTAAAAGAAGATACCCCTCGAATATAGAAATCGGCTGCGCTGGCTTTTCCCGGTTCTCCCGTGCGATTCATCGCTACAACTCCTGCTAGTTGTCCCGCCAGTACACTCGAAATAGAAGAACCCGGAACTTTAACACCTGCCATATCAATAGTGGAAATAGAACCGATGACACTGGCTTTTTTCTGATGACCGTAACCTACGACTACCACTTCGTCGATTTTTTCAGTATCAAACTTTAGAGTCACATTGATAACGTTTTGGTTTCCTATCGCAACTTCCTGAGTACTCATTCCTATATATGAGAATACGAGTACTCCACCTACAACCGAGTTGTCGATAGTAATAGAATATTTACCGTCCAAATCGGTAATAGCTCCCGTCGAGCTGTTTTTAAGCCATACATTGGCTCCGATAATGGGCATATTGTCTCCTTCGGAAATTACCGTACCGGTAATAGTACGCTTTTTAGGAGCTGCCTGGCTGTCCTTTGCAGCGTAAGTTTGGATTGATATTCCGGCTAATAAAATAAGAAAAAACAACCGGAAAAATTGGGTGTGAAATAAATTTGGTTTCATGTATGTTTATTAAAGTTAATCACAATACTAATTTAAGATTCATAATACAGTTTCATTTAATCTCTTTACTTATTAATTTCCTCCTTTCTTTTTAAAGTTCGACCTTTTATCTCTTTGCATTTTGAGTATACGCAAAGAAAGGAACTTTAAAAAAGAGTGTGGGGTGGGATATTTATATTTGAGAGGGGAGGAATTAGAAAGGGGGAGAAAAAAGATAGTTTTTATATAATTTATCCCCCTCCCCCTAGAGAAAGCTATTATTTTTTGTAATCGGAAGGTAATACTCCAAACTCCTTTTTGAAGCATTCTCTAAAATAACGTAAATCACTAAAACCTACCGCATAAGTAACTTCAGAAATACTATACTTTTGTGATAATATCATTTGTGAAGCAACCTTCAACCGAATACTCCGGATAAAAGCATTTGTTGTCTGGTTAGTCAGTTGTTTTATCTTCTTGTTGAGTGTCAATTGGCTCATTCCTATTGTACGGCAAAGTAACGAAACGCTCAATTCTTCATTAGCAATATTATCTTCTACCACCTTTATGATTTTTTGAATAAAATCCCTATCGGTCTTTTCCGGAAAAACAGTAGTAGGATCTTCCTCAGACATTAAGTTATTGCTAAACTTTTGGGCCAACATTTGTCGGTTGGTAAGGATAGAATGTACTGTGGAAATTAAAATATCATTATCAAAAGGCTTACTGCAATAAGCATCCGCATAAACAGACAATCCTTCTTGCTGTATCTCTTTAGATGTCTTTGCCGTTAGAAGAATTACAGGAATATGCGAAGTCTCTTTCGTCGATTTAATAGCGGAACAGAGTTCTATTCCATTCATCTCCGGCATATAGATATCTGAGATGACCAATGACGGTATTTGAGACAAACAAAGGTCAAAAGCCTCTTTGCCATTGAAAGCAGTCAATATCTTATAATAAGGACAAAACAACTCATCCAATATTTGTACAATACCTTTATTATCATCCACAATAAGCAAAGCCGGTTTATCACTCATATCTCTGTCTCTATCCTCTATTTCCGGATGTATATATTCTGATGCAGTAAAGGGACCAGAATCCTCCTGTGAGAATGTTGTTATCTCTGATAATGGTTCTATAAGAGTATTCTTATTTTGGAAGGGAATAAAGACTTGGAAAACAGTCCCTTCCCCCTCAGTACTCTTGAACAGAATTGTTCCTTTATGAAGTTCTACCAGACTTTTAGTCAAAGAAAGTCCGATGCCGACTCCTGATTCCGAATAGAAACGTTCGAAAATATGTTTTTTCACTTCTTCTGTCATTCCCGTACCCGAGTCGGTTATGTGAATAGAAACACCTTTCTCTTGTTCCATGACATCCAATGTGATAGAACCTCCGTCAGGCGTATGCTTGATAGCATTGGAAAGAAGATTATACAGAATTTCTTCCATTTTATATGCATCAAATAACAAAAGAATGTAAGAGGCATTTGTATTAAATGCAAACTGTATCTGCTTGTCATGAGCTATTTGAAGGAATTGTGAGAAACAATTTCTACAAAATTCCACGATATCCCCCTCCCGTAGTTCGATATCCAGTTTGCCTTTGTCTTGCTTAGACAATTTAAGTATCTGATTTATCAAACGTAATAATATAGAACTATTATGTTGTATGTTCATCAGATGACGATGCAATTCATCCTTCGAGATATCCGGCGTAGAAAGTAATTTTTGCAGAGGAGAAATGATCAATGTCAACGGAGTACGAAATTCATGTGACAGATTCATAAAGAAATTCATTTTCATCTCTGACAGTTCCCGTATCTGTTGTTTTTCTTTCTGTGCAAGAAAGAGTTCATTCTTCCTTTTCTCACGAATCTTGAAATTCCGGATAATCATATATACAATGAATATACTCATAAGTATATATAATCAATACTTCGGTAAATTTTTACCGGAAAATTA